>Ga0163216_100030_pt1 | contig 512446 bp, 397 predicted proteins | sample SynspAceP_FD_167610 | JGI IMG/M metagenome (GOLD analysis project Ga0163216, IMG submission 167610) | Saline lake microbial communities from Ace Lake in Antarctica - Synechococcus sp. Ace-P (Illumina Assembly) | ecosystem: Environmental > Aquatic > Non-marine Saline and Alkaline > Saline ...
TCAAATAAATACCACTTGCCAAACCTGAGGCATCAAAAATAAGCCTGTGGTTACCTGGCTGATAGTTCTGATTTGCTAGTACCGAGACCAACCTTCCACTTATATCATACACATCTACCCTAACTTTTCCTTGCTCAGGAAGATCAAAACTTACAATGGTAGAAGGATTGAATGGGTTTGGGTAAGCAGGGTACAATTTGAATTCGGAAACCATTTCGTCTGCATCTGTGCTTTGGTCTAGAGCTATTTCTGACTCAAACGCTTTTGCAAACTGGTCGTCATCACTATCATTCTTTCCTTTAGCCTTTAACCCTTCGATATCTGCCTTTAATACTGTGTAATCTTCTGGTTCCCAACCTTCATCCTGTAAATCTTGCTCGGGGTACATCGCTTCCAAGCGTTTTATTAACTTCAATGCTAATGCATACCGTTGGGTTTCAATACTCGCAACTACCATATAGCTAATAAGCTCATGCTTAAGGTCATAACTTCTTACTCGCCCGTCATACTCAGTTACCAGCGTAAATATCCGTGCATAATTATCATTATCAAGCGCCTGTCTCATTTCTAAGGCAAGCATAACTTCTCCAATAGTTTGTACAGCCGAAATTCGTCTAGCTACTTCAGGATCATTGGTTGTTCGTAGAAGGCGACCCTTATCCTGTTCAGAAATATCCGCATCCAAGCTATCAGAAATGGTCATAGTATTCACAAATTGATAGCGAGCTAACCACTTCTTCTTCATCTTGAGAAGGTCTTTAACTTCTTCTTTTAATAATTCTTTATCAGCTACATCGATCATTCCTGCATACGTCCGTATCCATTTTCCAGTACGAATATCATAATCCGAGTTATCTATTTGCTCTTTTATGTCTTGTATAAATTCTTTGAGTTCTATGCTATTATCTACTTGTTTACTAGAAAACCCTTCATTTATTGCTTTTTGAGCTATTTGAGCACTCACTACTGGATTAAAAGCCATTATCTTTGAAGCTCCCGATGTAGGAGGATCAATGAGGTAGTTAAAATAATCAACCGAGCCGAAAAAATCATTCGATGAACTGGGTTCGTCACCATCATCCCAATAGTTACTTCGAGCTGGCACGGTCCATTGGGTGGCGGTTTCACCAGAACCTGTCAACGCATAGCTCCATATATGTTTTCTGGTTACGCCGGCATCATCAAATATATTATTCCCGTCACTTGAGGTAGTTCCCAAATATATTCGAGACCCTTGATCCAGATAAAGAGCATGTTTGTAATTGTCAAGGAATTCAGAATTGTATACATATATATTTGAGCTTAAACGTGATGAAATCGCATTATCCCCATTATTCTGGAATAAAGAACGTAGTTGATTACTTGTAGTATTTGGATCTATGTAAATATCAGAATAGTAAGCAAATATACCATCATTGCTATTATCTCTGATTTTGGAACCGTAAATATGAACATTGTCAGAGTTAATGGCATAGATGCCATAATAATTGTCCTCAATAGTAGATTGATTTATAATAAGGTTGTCTGCTCCATTGATTCTTAAACCCATATATCCTCCTTGGATGAAAGAATCATTTATTTCGTTATTTGCAGTTTCCAACCATACCCCATCATGCTCTTTAGCAGGGTCTAACCGTTTAAATTTAGAACCATTATTAGCTATCAATTTCCCTCCATTTATGACTCGAATTTTTGCATTCTCTCCTAATTTAACATCTACATCATCTAAGTTTACTGTAGCTTCAATGGTTAGGGTTACATTGTCAAAAATTTCTAAAATAGTATTGCTAATGCTTTCGTTACTGGTGATCGTAGTATTGGAAGCATACTGGGTTGTATTGTAAAGCATATTGATTGTATAGCTTGGTTCAAGGTACCACAATCCATTTTGATATTTTCTTAACCGTACTATACCATAATCTAGATCACCACTAAGATGAAGGTTTTCTATTATTTCTGACCCTAGATCTACATCAAAATCTATATCATTCGAATAACTGGAAATACTCCTATCTGACCTCTTAATTACAACATCTACCACATCCTGTTCGGGCGACCAGAACCATGCCTGATGATTCAGCCCTGCAGAAAATATTCTCTGAGGCACAGTTTGACTAACTGTGCCATTGCCATGAATCAAACTAACTGTACTAAAATATTTTACTCCATTGCTATTTAGCTTAACATTAGTTGCAATTTCATCCTCCTCTGATTCTTCAACAAGAATTGTGTTTTGCGAATAGTTACTTGAATTTTTACTAAACTCAACGGCATCAAGAAAACTTACGGTTTTATTTCCATTAGAGGTTGAAACGTTCCAGCTATTTTCTATACTTTTTGAACCCTTAAACAGATAGTTCATTTCATATAGATCATAATCCTCCATTATTCGATAAGTGGTATTGATATCAATTAAATAAGGAAAATTGGGATCTTCTATGAACAATACATTTCTGAAATGTTTTAATCGGTGTTCAATATTGTGGAGGTCTTGCCAGTCAAAATATCCTAATCTTTTCTCTCCTTTTAATAGGGTTATATTTCCGTGCTTTTCAGAATAGTTTTTAACCACATTATCCTGCTTAGCTACTTTTCTTGCCACCTTATCCCAAGTAGAATGCTTTACTGAATGATCAATTCCCCATCCATTTATGGGTGGGGATTCGCCCCCGGAGGTTTGATCCGCATTAGGTTTATATGCTGGCAAATTATGATATTTGATATGGTTCCATGAACTATTAGCACTAATTGTTCCATTATTATATCCGGCATCCATTAAATAAGACTGATCATCTATATAGTAAAGTAGTTGCAACTGATCTGGTTGCTCATGTCCTTCTCCGTGGCTAATGGCATCTCCATATTCTCCATTCATTAAAATAAAATGTTTCTTCCCATTTATTTCTCTTCGTATAACGGTAGACTGCTTAGATGTACTAGACATACTTGAGCCACTAGGGTTGGTATAGTCATTAAAGACGCTAGCTGGGTTATAAAAATCAATTCCTGCCCCACTGTTTCTTGGTATTGCAAGCTCAACAATCCTTAACCCAACTACGGAACCGTAACTTGCTGTACTTTGCCCATAACTAGTACTCACTGAGATTTCATCTTCGAAAATACTATTCGGTTCACTTGTAGTAGTAGTAGACAGGGATAAGCTATTATTCACTGCTGCAAACTTATTTCCAATCGTTCCGTCTCCATAACTCGAAGACCACCTTAACACAGATGATTCCGCTAAGCGTTGTTTTTTACTATCATCAATTGGAGCTGTTCTGCCATCAGGCGTGGCTGTTTCAGCTAGCCAGTTTAAACTATTTGTAAACCAGGTGCTAAAGAAAGGATCACTTCGTTCATAAATACCATTAGTTAATACTCCTGTAGAAGGATCATAATTTTTCCAAAACTGATTACCCCTTACTGCGTGTATAAATGGAATCAATTCTCGGAGTGTAATCCTAAAATAGAGCTGACCTTCTGCCCAGTACTCCTTTCCGTCATCTGTCTGATATCCAAAATAAGCCGTACGATCTGTTCCGGCTACTTTAAAGGTAGTCTTAAAGGCTTTATTGAACCATACATCAAATTCATTGGTATGACTAAGACCACTGCCTGTTTGTAAACCTAACGCTGTATACCCAGCTCCTAAGTATTGTTTGTAGGACCAGTTCCCTGGTTGTGTTTTTTCAATTTTTACATTATCAGCAATAGCAGCAACGATGGAAGTATATATACCTCCTAAACCAAACGTTAATAAGGTAAGTGTCGGGCCAAGATATGTGGTTCCCACATCCTGTAAATCACTTTTATTTAAATCGTAAAAGATACTTGCAGCATTAGCCACTCTGTTTAGTGTCGTTGTCTTTTCATTTTTTGTAAATAATGGCCAATTGGTATTGCAAGTAGGTTCTCCCGGCATATCACAATAGTAATAATCGTCATTTTCAGCATTTTGATCGGCATAATATTTATAGGCATTTTCGATTGCAAGATATAGGTCTAAGGCTCTTGCTATAGACATAGTAGAGTTTAAGGTATGAATAGGTTCCACATCTCCTAATATGGTATCTCCAATGTTATGATCTACTAATTCAATTCCAGTTAGTAAATTCCCTTTTGGGTTTAAAAACTCATTGGTCAGCTGGTCTAGATATTCTCTTGCGTCATATTCGGATGAAATCTCAACCGACGTCGTATACGACAATCCATTTATTTCGAGTACATAACCTAATAATGCCATAAATGCTTTACTCTCTATAATAACGGCATTCGCATTAATTATTTTCACTTTGTCACTAATACTTCCGGTTGGGGGTGTTGTGTTTTTTTCTGCTTCTATCTTTATGTCTTCTAATAAAGAACTTATTTCAGGATTTGTATAGTTGTCGATAATTTACCTCAACCCATAACCATAATTTACGGCAGAGGTACCTTGCCAACGGCTTTGGGAATCGAAACCTCTAATTGATAGGGCTGGCCTAACAATTTCATTACTATAATAATCGGTAAAAAAACGCGTATTGTGGGTATCATTTGGATAATTTATCTGTGCAAGTACTTCTTGAGAATCAGTAGTTATTAATACCCCAATGATGAGTAACAGCTTTATTATTTTCATTTATTTAGTTATTAATCAGTCTTTTTTATTTCAAACTCAAAACTTCCCCAAACCTGATCAGTTACGGCTTTTTCTGTAGTTATATTTACCCTTCCTGACACGATTCCTTCAGCTTCCTTAACGCTAAATGTTATATAGTTTCTTTCTGAAAATTGGGAGGCATGAATTCCTATTCCCCACCCGAATCGCAAATCTCTATTCAAGCTGTCTTTAACAATGACTTTTATGGTTAAAGAATCTCCAACAGAAACGATATTACTTGGAGTGAACCTAAAACCCAGAATTTCGGTAGCGGGATCTGGATCCGGATCTGAGCCCCCTCCAATGTTCAATTCACACCCTAATAACAATAAGAACACTCCCAAAAAGACCCTGGCTTTATTTCGAAGGTTTGTACTTTGTGAGATATCAATTGTTTTTTTCATACGAGGTATATTAGTTTAAAAAAAGTTCTAAAGGCTCAATCCAATGCACCCAATGCCCCGTGTAGGGTATCGGAGTAAACGTATATTCCATGCCAGCTTGTTCTATCATTTCCATCCATTCTTTAACTACTTGCACCGTTACTTCTTTATCATTCTCTTCACGGATTATTCTTATAATTTTGGTTTTTAAGCGTTTTTTTCTTGGTTATTTAATTAAAGTAATCCGTTGCGTTTCCAGCTTCCCCGCAATATTCGCTCGAACCAGATATACCCCACTGGCAAGTCCTGAGGCTTCAAAAGTAAGTCTGTGGTTGCCCGATTGATAGGTCTGGTTTGCAAGTACAGATACTAGTCTCCCGCTTATATCAAACACATCCACCCGTACTTTCCCCTGCTGAGGAAGATCAAAACTTACAATAGTAGAAGGATTAAAAGGGTTCGGGTATGCAGGATAGAGCTTGAAGTCAGAAACCGTTTCGTCTAAATCTTCACCTGTATCCAAATATATATCTGATGCAAACGCCTTTGCCAGTTGATTATCATCATCATAACTGACACCTTTTGCTTTTCCATGGTCTGTAATGTCATGTCTTAGTGATGTAAAGTCTAATGGAATCCAGTCATCCAGCAACGCTTCTTCAGGTTCCATTGCTTCTAAACGGTCAATCAAGCGAAGTGCAAGATCGTTTCTCTGAGTTTCAATACTAGCTTTGATCATATAGCTGATAAGTTCAAATTTTAGATCTTTCCCCCTAACACGTCCGTCATACTCTTTTACAAGTTTGAATACTCTATCATAGTTTTCATTGTCAATGGCGCTTCTCAACTCTAAGGCAAGCATCACTTCACCAATGGTTTGTACTGCCGATATCCTTTTCACAAGTCCTGTATCTGGTTCCGATGTGTTGAGTTCATCCATATCAGGTTGTGAGATATCTGAGGTAAGAGTGTCTGTGATTGCCATATCATTTACATACTGATACTGGGCGAACCATTTTCTCTTCAACTGTCTGAGTTCTCTAATTTCTTCTTTCATTAACGCTTTGTCAGAAGCATCAATCATACCTGAATAGCTACGGATCAATTTAGCGATCCGTGGATCATAAGTTAAGGTTAAGCTTGCAATTTCTTCCTTAAGTTCCTGAATACTTTGAGAAAAGCGGATACTGTTATCTACTTGTGTGCTTGAGAATCCTTGCTTCAGCATGTTCTGCCCCGTTTCGGCACTTTCCACAGTGTTAAATGCTATAACTTTAGCTGCACCAGCAGGAGGGCTTGTAAGGTGGTTCGAATAGTCTACCGACCCATAAAAATCATTCCAACTAGGGGCGTTTCCATCATGCCAATAATTCTTTCTGGCCGGCACTGTCCATTGTGTTGCTGTCTCCCCTGAACCCGTCAAGGCCGTACTATACACGTATCGATAAAAGACTGGGTTTGAAGTAGGATTTGGTGCATCCGATAGTACATTTTTACCATGATCGGTGTTTCCACTACTATAATAGCCTAAGTCCATTCTACCACTTGAATAAACCATGAATTCATGTTTGGTAATATTGGTAAGGGTAGTATTTCTCACACTAACATTTGATCCACTACTCGCTACGATACCATACCCGGAGCTATTCTTAACAGATGTCTTAGTTTGTCCACTTGTAACATTTGGATCTACATCAAGAGAGGAATAATAAGCCCAAATTGCAGCAACATCACTATCTTCAAAGGTTGACCCTTTAATAACTGCGTTATCGGAATTATAGGCATAGATTCCATATTGATTACCTTCAAATACCGAGCCTTCAATGGTGTTGTTATCTGAATTACTGCCCATATAAAGACCATAAGAACCACCTTCAAATGTGGTATTTTCAATTTGGTTGTTGCTTGTGTATAGCCTTACTCCATTGTGCTCTTCTAACGCATTCAATCTCGTAAATAATGTCTGACCATTTGTTATTAACTTTCCTCCATTCCGTACTTCTATTTTTGCATCATTTCCCAACGAAATAGTTGTACCATTCATATTCACAGTTGATTCAATAACAACAGTAACATCATCATCTATAAAGATTGATTCTGCGGAATATGTATCTGCAGAAGTGATGGTAGTATTGTTTACGAAAACCGTTCTCGTATTTTGTGTTATTGGACGTGTAGCGATTGTATAAGCTACTTGTACATTATCTTTATGAACTGGTCTCCAAATATCTACACTTGCCGCACCAGGGTACGTATCTTCAATAAACCAAGAATGGGTTTTAAAATTGATTTTATTTCCAGAGTTAGTTACTTGAGCAAAGGGCGTTTGGTAATTTGGATTTTTTATTGACATTCCAGTAGTGCCAGGAGTTCTATACCAAGCAACAACTTCATTAAAAGGGCTAATATCCAAACTAGCTGTTACTTCATATATATCTACAATGTACTTACCACTTGAGGGTATTGCACCAACCGCCCAAATCCCTTTATGAATTGTTCTTACTACGCCATCATTTACTTTTATAGAAGTACTTGCATTAACCGTACCTCTTTGAAAGGTAAATGAATCTACAAAATCTGCGGCTTCGGCAGCATTAATCAGACCCCATCCTGTTGCTGTATTCTCATCACCTGGATTAATACCAATTGGATCAGCTGTGTACCGTAAAATATTAATTATATCTTCAGGGAGTAAATTGTTATCAAGATCGAATAATAAACTTGAAACTCCTGTGACAATGGCTCCAGCGCCAAATGTATTTGTATAGTCTGTATATCCACTTCCTGTTTCTGCAACAGTCCTAAGATCCTCACCAATTGCAACTAGATCAAGCTTATGCTGATCGTAAGCAATACTAGAATATGGATATCGAATTGTTGCACTAGATGATGCTGAACCTACCGATAATACAATACCTTCATGTGAAAGACTATTTGGAAAACCTACGAAATTACCATTATAAGCATTCTGAACCCCTACAATTAAACGTCCGTTTACAAATGCGGATTTTGCTGCAACCATCGCATCGCCATAATAATTAGTTGTATTAAAAACGCTCTTGAGCACATTCCAAACAGATGTATAGAAAGCCTTTTGGTCATCAGCTGGTCTTAAGTCAGGATAAACTTGAAAACTTGGAGCACTTAAATTGGGAGACGCTGAGTAAGGATACCAATTAAATGGGACATAGATTACTTTTGCTCCATCAGTTATGCTTTGATAGATATCGTCATCAACTTTACTTGTATTAAGAGTTACTACTGATGTGGGAGGAAGTGTTTGACCATTTTGATTTTTTAAATTACTTATGGTCTCTTTTTTCCCTACATCATAAACAAGCATATTTGAATTCCAGTCAATACCCGCAATCCCTATACCATTATTCGTTTTAGCACCAATAATCCCAAGAATTGGGTTTATCGCACCTACATAATTCAAATCATTTAATCGATTTGTTTTAATTTGAAAACGCCCTGTCAAATCAGGGTGAGACGATGGAATTCCAAGCGAAATAATTCCGATAGAATTTGAGGACGATCCTGTAGTATAATTCCATAAAGAATTTATTCCCATATCAAAAATATAATCTTGTGATGATAATTCTGTATCATTTGTTTGTGCTTGCAATGCTATTAAATTAAAAAAAGATATTAATAACAATAAGCTGATTTTTGTTGATTTCATTGTTCGTTATTTTGGAATATAGGTTTGACTTCATATGTTTTCATATCTAACTGATATAATCTTTTTTCCCCATCTAGAAAAATTCTTGTAAATGCAACTCTGCTACCATCAGGGCTCCATGAAGCTCCGTTAGCAGATCCCACGCCATTGGTTATTTGTTTAATCTCACCAGATGTAAAGTCAAGTAAGTACAGTTCTGTACGAGATTCATCATCTACGTTTGTGAAAACAATTTGATCTCCATCTGGTGATACAGCTGGGCCTGCTAAAGCACTTGTATTTTTTAAGCTTGTAAGTTGCTTTTTATTTGTTCCATCAATCTCAATTTCAAATATTTGACCACTCTGAGTTTCCACAGACCATCCCACATAAACTATTTTCTTTCCACCTGGAAACCACCTTCCCATTATTCCAAACTCGACAACCATTTTAGGATTTGCCCCAGTAGAATCCATTACAATTATTCCTCTTGGATCTCCTGCAAATACGTAGGATAGAATAGATTTATAATCAGGCGAGTATCTTCCACCGATAACATTCCTGTACTCATTTACACCTTCTACATCCGTTAATTGGGAAGTGCTATCTCCCATAACATTGTACTCGTAAATCCCAAAAGGAGGGTAAGGAAAATGAAATACCAGTTTTTCACCTGTCTTAAATACATCTGCATTATAAGCGTTGCCCTTGTATACGTTTTCCCTTTGTTGAGTAGTAAAGTCGTACGACCAAATGTTATTATGTATAATGTTTTGCTGGTCTGAAAAATCAGTATGCTGGAAATAGATTTTCGAACCATCGATATTCCATTCTGGATTTTCGGCATCAAAATCTTCTGATTCAGGTATATCTGTATCCCAAATAGGAGTGTCTTCAATGGAACTAGTTCCACAATTACCGAACATCAGTAAAATAAAAATTGGTAAAAGTCGATACATATAATAAATTATTGTTAGGTTTTATTATGCGCTAGGATAATTTCAATTATTATAAATATGAGTTTAAATAAAGTTCCAAAGGCTCAATCCAATGCACCCAGTGCCCAGTGAAGGGTATTGGAGTAAATTCAACTTTCATCCCTTCATCTTCGATCATTTCCATCCATTCTTTAACTACTTGTTCCGTTACTTCTTTATCATTCTCTCCACGGATTATTCTTATAATTTTGGTTTTTTAAGCATTCTCTTTTTGCATCATTTAATTAAAGTAATTCGTTGGGTTTGCAGGTTTCCAGCAATATTACTGCGAATCAAATAAATACCACTTGCCAAACCTGAGGCATCAAAAATAAGCCTGTGGTTACCTGGCTGATAGTTCTGATTTGCTAGTACCGAGACCAACCTTCCACTTATATCATACACATCTACCCTAACTTTCCCTTGCTGCGGAAGATCAAAACTTACAATAGTTGAAGGATTGAATGGATTTGGGTAAGCAGGATGCATTTTGAACTCTGTTACATTATCTATAATAGATGCTTCTAATTTTTTTTGCAGTAGATCATCCTCTATTCCAGCATCATCAGCAATCAATAGTTCAATCTCTTGCCTAAACAAGGTATAATCTGCAGGCTCCCATTCTATATCCCAATATTCAAGTAACCCGTCCTCAGGTTGCATTTCTTCGAGCTGATTCAATAGGAAGAGGACTAATTGGTAGCGTTGAGTGCTGTAACTTGCAAAAATTGCATACGATAAGAGTTCGTATTCTAAGTCTGGACTCTTTATATACTCTCCATATTTTTCCATAAGATAATAGACACGGGTAAAGTCACGATTGTCTATTGCTTGCCTCACTTCTAGTGCCACCATAACTTCTCCAATGGTTTGAGTAGCTTGTATATCTTTCAATCTATTAGGTCTAAACAGTAATCGGTCTAAACCCATATTTTCACGTTCTAAATCCATTTTATCTTGTTCAGATATAAAAACCTTTAAGCTATCAGTAACCTCAAGGTTATTAATAAATTGAAAACGAGCAAACCATTTCTTTCTGAGCTTTACTAATTCTTTAGCTTCATTCTTTAGCAATTCTTTATCTGAAATGTCTATTAATCCAGAGTAACTGCGAATCAACTTTGCAATTTTTTCATCATACCCAGCAAGATCAATTTCGTCTTTAAGATTCTTTATTTGTTCCTTTCTTGTAAGCGCTATATCGATTTTTTTTGCAGTAAAACCTTCCGCAAAAAGGTTATTCGCTTGATCTGCGCTTGTAACATTATTGAACGTATTAATCTTATATGCCCCCCCATCAATTGGATCATCTTCAAGGATGGGGTCAAAATCTACTGACCCAATAAAGTCTGAGCCCAAATTCGGACCATTTTCATTTTCCCAATAATTCTTTTCTGCTTTAACCTGCCATTGGGTTGCTGTTTCCCCTGAACCAGTCATAGCAAGATTGTAGATATACTTACTGCTAGCAGTAGTATTGTCAAAAGAGTTGTTTCCATACCAATTTGAGCCTGATGAATAGTTACCCATATACAGCCGTGCACCAATATCAATTTTTATATCATGCTTGGTATTATTTCTAAAGGTAGAATTGTAGACGTTGACCGTAGAATAGCCTAAAGCTTCTATTGCATTACTCCCATTACCTTCAAATAAAGTACGTTTTGTGCTTCCGGTATACGTAGGATCTACATAAAGGAATGAGCTAAATAAACGGATACCATCGTCAGAGTTATTTCTGATTCTGGAACCAGAAACATGGATAGCCATCGATCCAGCGGTAAATATCCCGTAAACATTATCTTCAATATCAGAATCGTTGATATAATGAGTAGTTGTACCGCTACCTTGGTTTCTAATTTGGAGTCCAAAATATCCACCTGAGATTTTTGTATCGTTTATCTCGTTGTCAGTCGTCTTTAGATAAATACCGTCGTGTTCTTTATCAGGATCTAGCCTCGAAAACAAAGAATTATTTGAAATTAATTTTCCACCATTATCTACTATGATTGTAGAATTTTCTCCAAGTAAAATTGTTGCATTCAAAAATTCTATATTAGCTTCAATAGTTACTGCAACATTATCCTCTATACTTACAAAAGTAGTAATTGTTATATTTTGAGTTAGATTTGCGTTACTCGTAAACTCAATTATTTCACCTAGACTGGGTTTATGTTCATTAGTAATTGTCTCCATCCTTTCTATCTGACCGTCAGTAAATTCTGTCATACAATCTGTAGTTACATAATTCATAAAATTATTTTGAGGATCGTTTCCTGGTTTGCTCGTACATGAATTACGAGTTGTAGAACAAAAATAATCTGCAGCAGTAGCTGGTTCTAAATGATATGGTGTATCATCAACTTTATCACCATCACCATTACAACCACCTTGAAATGTGTGATATACACCTAAATAGTGCCCGACTTCATGCGTCAAAACTTCTCCTGAATCAAAATTTGTTTCGCCACCATTAGTAATATACCCTGGATCTATGACTATACCATGAAGAGAATTCGATTCACTATAGTCCCATGGAAAGGTTGCATAACCAGCGGCATTAGTTATTCCTGTGACATAAACGTTTAGAATATATTCTGGATATTTACTTAACTCATTTTTCATATCTATAAAAGCACTGGGTTCAGAGCCACTTGGTATTGTAATATTATCCCAATTGTTATTATCGAAATGGTTTATCCCGAATAATTCAAAAGTAAAATTGGATCCAGCAAAAGATGTATTTAATACATCTATATTATCCTCCAGCATTACATCAAAAGTAGTTGGATTTTGGTCATTTACATGATAAAGAACAGGAATCTTTATGATCATATTTGCAGGTCTTTTAAACAAACTGTTCTCATCTACGATCTGAGGTGTTTGATCTGTCGCGCAAAATAAACTTTGCCTTGCGAAAATACTTTCTGAGAAAATTAGTATAAAAGCCAGTATTATAATTGTTTTTATATATTTCATTTTTTGCTGTATAATTAATAGTTTATAAGAACTTGACTTACAATGATTTCATTATCAGAGGTATTTATGTAAGTCTCATTGATTTCGGTTATTCCTATGCCTTCAACAATTTTTATTACTTTTGAACCTTCACTCGTTTCATCTACAAAAAACACTCTTCTTCCATCTTCTAAGTTATTGGACTGATAAATTTCTCTTTTTACAGGTACATCTCCGGCTAACCAATACTGAAAAACTTTCTTATCTTCGTCAGTCTTAGGAAATACAAATTCTAATGAGATAGATTCTTTTAGCCATACTAACCTGCTTGTAAAAACACTATCTTCCATTCCTATGAATACTTTTTGCCCGAATGAAAATCTTATCGAGGAAGTAGTATCTATCAACCATCCTTTCATACCATATTCGTTAATCGTTTTTGATATTTTTAATGTGTCTACCTCATTCTCTTTGAGTTCTCCATTAATAAATATTTTAGTTTCATAAACCCACTGCTTTCCTTCAGAAAATGGAAATATCGGAATTTGTAACCCTTTGGGCTTTTCCTCGGAATTTGAAACAGAACAACCAATATTTACTACTATTACTATGAACGTTAGTATTATTTTAAATGCTCTAAACTTTTTTAAATAAACTTGATTCATATTTATTCTCCATTTGTTAATACTTTTGTAAATATATTTCTAAAGGTTCAACCCAATGCACCCAATGACCGGTATAAGGTATGGGTTTGAACGTGGTTGTCATTCCTTCATTTTCTATCATTTCCATCCATTCTTTCACCACTAATTCGCTTACTTCTTTATCGTTCTCTCCACGGTAGATACTCCAATGGATTTGAGGATTGTTTTTGAAGACAGTATGAAGAATTAGATAATTTTCTGTTGGGTTATCTATAACCCATGGGCTTATCACCACAACGTCTTTAATCGGGTATGGTTTTATTTTAAGTGCATCCGTAATAGAGGCTGTACTTTTGCTCCAAACCGCTACGGTGAATGAATCAGAGTGGGTGCTTACATACGCATCCAATACCTTATCGGCGTTCAGTTCTTCAATCTCATTACTCGCAAAAGGAAAGAATAATTCCGCACCGTAATATTGGGCGTAACTGTTCCATTGGGTTAATAAAGCGTGTGAATATGCCACCTGAGAGTCGAGATATTGCTGTACTAGATCCCAAAAGTCGATGTTCATCCCCACCATCTTTTTCCCTGATGGGCGTTGCGGAGTGTACCTTCTTGCCAATTCGTTGTTGAACAACTCGGTTCTGGCTCCGGCTATTTGGTATTCAAAAGGCTCTAACTCATTTAGCGCATCCCATAAAAACTCTGATTTTAATCTTGTGGAATAATATCGGGTTGCTTCATCTACCAGCTTCTGTTCAAACACGCTCTGGAATCCTTCCACCCATTTTGGATGGAGGCGCTCATCCTTGTGCAATTCAAAGACGGAACGGTTTACGTAGGATTGTTTGAAAAAAGGAACTTGCTCAGAATAGATAACCTCTGAGTTGTATATCACTTCATATTCCAAAATGGCCAAAGCATCGAATTCTGGCAAAGTAAGTTGGCTTGGTAATTGGGAGCCCAGATAGGATTGTTCGGCCAAGATTTCTCCCTGAGGAGTTTTCCAAGTAAACGAAACTGTATTGTACATGTCCAATTTTGTTCTTGGATCTATGTTTAACCCAACGGAGGTGATTTCATCTCGGAGTATATACGATGAAGGTAAATCGGCATACAAATCAAATGCTTGCTCTACGAATAGATTGGTAATGTTTTCAAAATCGTCTATTTGATAGTGTAGTGCCCAATCGCCAAGGTTTTGGTTTACTTGGATGATGAGTTGGTTGTTTCCTGCCTTTAACGAAATAGGTATCCAATCACTATCTGCATTTACCCCTCGCCCAACCACATGGCGGAACACTTCCTCCCCGTTCACAAATACCCGAACGCCGTCATCAGAACCCAAGCGGATAATCTTTTCTTGATCGGTGGGCACTCCAATGTTATCCAGAACCAAAATGGTGGCATACTCTTTCAACGGGGTGTACTCAAAAAAGTAGATCAAGGAATCTGTTCTTGAAAGCGTTGCCCAAGAGATAGACTTCTCAATTCCGGTTTTCAGAAGGGCATCGACTTTGGAGAAACAAACATCATCGTTCTGGCAGGGAATTCCTTCGGAAATGTACCTGATGTCTGTTCGATGCAAAGACTCTCTAGTGCAATTTACTCCTAGTACTATCATTAAAAGTATAATCCAGTTTATTCTTAACACATTGATTCTCTTATTTCACTCAACTAATAAAAATTAAAATAATTCTACTAATTAGAATTTAATCTTAATATTCTGTTAATGTTGGAATGATATTGAACTGCTATTTTAAGATTGGGTTTGACAAATATGTAGCAATGAATAGCAGAAAAATATTTCTAAAATCCCATTAATCCTCTTCTTCATCAACAGCTTCGATTTTACCTTGCACTTTTTTATAGGTTGAAATTCCTCCACCAACCACCAGTGCTATAATAAATAGATATACCCAAAAAGGAACGTTCTCACCTGCTATTATTAAATACAAATAGGCTGAAACAAAAAAGAAGCCTGCACTGAGTCCGGGTAAAATAATGGATTTTTTTTTGCGATAATTTCGAACTAACCAGCCAATAGAAAGCGTAAAGAAAGGAATAGCTCCCACATAAATACTACCAAAAATAATAGGATTTACTCCATAATTTTCCCCTAAACTTAAAAACCAATCTTTTGCTACTTCGAAAAACTCTGCCATTTGTAATAATTTTTAAACCGAGTTTACATTTTTTACAATAATTGAGGAATATTATAGCGATAAAAAAAGTTCTTTAGATCACGAATTCGTAACATTGATTGTTGAATAAAAGAATCACATATCAATATAGCTTAATTGCATTTCTTGCAATTGCAGGTCTTATTGGCTCCCTCACTCATTATCATAGTGAAGGTTTAGAGTGTTTAGACCATGCTGAAGAGCAACATTATGTTCAGAATGAAAATTTCTGTCCAATTTGTACGCTCGTTGTTTCCGCTGATTTTGAAGTTAACAATTCTGCAAAAGCTTATTTACTTGGTGAAGAATATTTCTTCTTTTACAATGAAGATATCACACCAACAACACCTATCTACTCAGATCCAGGTCGAGCTCCCCCATTTATGGCTTAGTCTAATACCATAGACTTTAAATTATTTTTATTCACTAATTTTTTTAACTAATAAATTCATAAGCCATGAAAAAACTATCATTTTTAAATGCCGCAAAAACTCTATCTCTAATTTTATTTTGCTCGCTAATGTTTATCTCTTGCGACAACTCAACTGGTCATGATGACGACAGTGAACAAGAACCAGTTGGTTTAAGAGTAAAATTGAATGGACAAACTGTTTCAGAACGAACAGCATCAGGATCTACAACTGGTAACCTTACTCTTACAGTTGGGAATAGTAGTTCATTTACAGTACTATTTGTTGATGAAGATGGAGAGGAATTTACTCCAGAAGTTGAAGAACATTCAATCGTAGTTATAGCATCAGGTAGTCAATTTACTGTAGCATCTATCAATTCAGATTCGGCACCCTTTGGGTTCTCGCTTTCTGGAGTTTCTGCAGGAAATTCAACGGTTTCAATTACCATGAATCATGAAGGAGCGCCAGAGTTTGGGCCTATTCTACTGCCTGTAGTGGTAGCAGACAATTAATGACCAATCTAAAAACACTTATCTGTTTTATCTGCCTTATAGTGACGAGTCAATCGTCACTATTTGGTCAGATTACAACTTCCATAAAAGGAACAATCATTGACTCCTCCACTGAGGAACCAATTTCATTTGTATATCTACATTTAGAAGAATTAAACAGAACTTCAGTATCAACAATTGATGGAGAGTTCGAATTAAAATCTATTCCTACAGGCACTTATACGTTAACAGTTCACAGAATTGGGTATAGAACTCAATCTAGAACTATTGAGATAACAGACGAGCCTGTTTCAATAACGATTCAACTTACAGTTTCAATCTTAAGTACTAGTGCTATAGAAGTAATAGGCGAAACGGAAGAACTAAGTGGCTCAGGTCTTGAACATGCTTCTAAAAAAATATTTGGCTCCGATTTAAGAAGAAATCTTGGTATAACACTTTCAGAAACACTTTCTAATCTTCCAGGTTTCGATCAAAGAACTATGGGGGCATCACCAGGTAGACCAATAATTAGAGGGTTAGGAGATGAACGAGTAGTTATTTTGCAAGATGGTATTTCGTCAGGTGATATTTCTTCTCAATCCTCAGATCATGCCGTTACTATAGATCCTGTTTCTGCCTCAGAACTCGAAATAGCCAGAGGCCCAGCGGCACTTGCTTATGGTGCAAATGCAATTGGAGGAGTTATTAATGTTGTTAAAAATCAAATCCAGACAACATTACCGACTAAGCTGACCGGTACTTATTCGATTAATGGACAAACCGTTAATTCAGGAGCATCAAGTGCATTAAATCTTAGTGCACCAATTGGTGATATTGCTTTACAGCTTGATATAAATGGTAAATATGGATTAAATACATCAACACCCGATGGAAATATTCGAAACAGTAATTATCTGAATACTAATGATGCCATTGGTTTAAGTTATGTACAATCTTGGGGCTATGTTGGGTTGGCTTCAAGTATATATTTCAGTAATTATGGAATTCCACCAGATCCAAAGGGTCACCCTAATGGTGTAGATATAGAATTAAGGAAATATCAATTAGATGGACGATCTGAAATTCTAGTAAATAAAGAATTTCTTAAAGTTTTAGAGTTTGATGTTTCAGTAAAAGACTATAATCATAAAGAAATTGAAATTCGTCAAAATGGCGATCGTGGTAGTATTGGATCAGAGTTTAGTCAAATTACTTCGAATTTTGATTTTAGAGCAAAGCACAACAAATTTGGTGTAATAAATAGTGGAATCTTTGGAATATCAGCCGAATACGTTGACTATGAAGTTATAGGCGCGAATACACCACCATCTACTAGTTTTTCACTTGGTGGTTATATAATTGAAGAAACCGACTTTGGTCCATTCCATGTTGAAGGGGGAATTCGATTTGATGTAGTTCAAAGAACAACTTCATCTAGTGACTTATTCTTTCCAAATGGTGTAGTAGTTGGCTCAGTGGATAGCACATTTTATAAAAACCGTTCTTTTGGTGCCTTATCAGGTTCAATTTCTGGTATATATGATGCGGGTTTAGGATTTACATTAGGTGCTACAGTACTTCGTTCATTTAGAGCACCCAGTTTAGAAGAGCTTTATTCAGAGGGCCCTCACCTAGCATCTTATTCCTATGAAGTTGGAAATCCAGATTTAAAACCAGAACGAGCTTGGGCTAAAGAAGTTTTTATTAATCACTCTACAAACAGTACTAGTGCAACACTTACTCTTTATCATAATAGTTTTCAGAATTATCTTTTTGCTCGAAATACTGGGCAAGCAAGTTTAATTAGACCTGATTTACAAGATTTCCAATTTATAGGAACTAAGGCAACTCTATATGGAGTTGAAACCGCTACTGAATTAAAGCTCTCTCAATTTTTAGTTCTTGATGCAAATGCTAGCTATACTTTCGCCTATCAAAAAACTGATTCTCAATTAAATGGTGCTGATGTTCAGCCTTTACCACAAATCCCTCCTTTTAAACTAAATACATCACTGAAGTACGTTAATAATGCTTTTGAAGTAGGTATGAGAGTTAAGTATGCAGCAGAGCAAAATCGTACTGGTGAATTTGAGACACCAACAGGTTCATACACATTAACTGATACTTTTTTCCAATACCGATTAAACTCAAAAAAATTATTGCACACCTTGGTTCTAAATATTAATAATATATTTAATGAAGAGTATCGAAATCATCTTTCGAGAATTAAAGAATTGAATCTAGAGCCAGGAAGAAATATAAGCCTCTTATATAGAGTATATTTTTAATAAAAAAACCCCCGGGGGTTCAATCCGGGGTTTTGGCTTTAGGTTTTTAGCTTAAGGAGTGACTAGTTGACTAACTTCTGCAGGTTTATACAGACGTCCTCTTTCGCTAGAATCAAAGAGTAAATTATACATGAAGTGTTACACTTTTATTTGAAAAAATTTTACCAGTAGATTAATAATTAAAAAATAACCTCTTCAAGATTTTCAAATAATGATTAAAAAGTATTCTTATTACTTATTAGTGGCTCTTTTTCTGTTAAACTGTGCACAAATAAAAAGCTTAAGTAAAACACAGAAACCCACCATTGAAATTTACGATTTCCGAGTTACTGATTTAAGCTTACAGGATATAGAACTAACATTTGATTTAGAAGTTACAAACCTAAATCCAATTGCATTAAATCTTACCTCCTATAATTATGATCTTCAGATTGAAGAAAACTCATTCATTAAGGGAAATCAATCTCTTGAAACTAAAATAGATGCCAATCAATCAAGCATTATTTCCATACCCGTAAATTTTACTTACAAAAAATTGTACAATGCATTCACATCACTAAACTCAAAAACTGAAGGTGGATATAAATTCCTAGGCAATATCAGTGTTGATGTTCCTGTTTTAGGGCCTATGGAAATCCCCATTGAAAAGGAAGGTTCTTTCCCAATTGTTAATGCTCCGACATTTTCAGTTTCGAAATTTTCGATTAAAAGAATTTCATTTGCAAAAGCAGACGTAGAACTTGAACTGAATGTAACTAACCCAAATACATTCGGAGTTATGATGAATGAGATTGATTACAATGTGAATTTTAATGGCTTTAATACCATTGAAGGCACAAATAACAATTCGCTGATAATCAATGAAAATGAAACTCAATCATTTATTATTCCTGCGTCATTTAATTTTTTAGAGCTTGGCTCTGCAGCATATCGTGCAATTATATCAGGAGACCCATTTTCATATTCTTTATCAGGTTCTGCGAATGTTGGAGCTACTTTACCCATTTTTGGGTCTTCATCTTTTAATTTTGATAAATCAGGAGTGGTTGATATCCTAAGGTAATAACTAACTACAAAAACATTGACCTATCAAAGCTATTTAAAAACACCTATTGGTTATCTTCGCATTTTATCAAATGGTGAAGGAATTACTGAGATAAAATTTCAAGATACCGATGGTCCCGAAGATCCAGATATTTTTACTGAATCTGCAAGAACTCAACTAAGGGAATATTTTGACGGAGTGAGAAATCAATTTGACATAGATCTTCGTCATGATGGAACTACTTTCGAAGAATCAGTATGGAATGAATTAATCACAATTCCACATGGCTCTACAACAACCTACGGCAGTATTGCTAAAAAACTTGGTGATTCTAATTACTCTCAAGCAGTTGGAAGTGCAAACGGCAAGAACCCGATCGCTGTTGTAATCCCTTGTCATAGAGTAATAGGAGCAAATAATAGCCTCGTTGGATATGCTGGTGGGCTTCATCGAAAAGAATGGTTATTAAAACATGAAGGTGCTCTACTTTTATAACTATTTACTCCTCTTATCCACTTCATTTTATACCTTCAGTAAACCAAAAATATACTTATGAAAAAGCTTTTACTTTTACTTATTACCATTTGTATCTCTAACTTTGCTTTCGCTCAGATGACAGATTCTCCTCCAAGGAATGAAGGCGAAGGTCCATATGATCGAATGATTATTAGAGGTGTGAATTTAATTGATGGAACAGGTTCACCCGCTACAGGTCCAGTAGATATTGTAGTGGAAGGAAATAAAATTACCAGCATCAGTACGGTTGGTTATCCAGGTTTAATTATTGATGAGCGAAGTAGACCTACTGCTGGTCCAAATGACAAAATAATTGATGCAGAAGGGATGTATCTCTTACCAGGATTTTTTGATATGCATGCTCATACTGGTGGTGGCGCACAAGGAACAACACCAGAATATGTCTACAAATTATGGCTAGCTCATGGTATTACATCAATTCGCGAACCTGGATCAGGAAATGGAATGGATTGGAATTTAAGGCATAAAAAACTCAGTGAAAGTAACGAAATAACTGCGCCTCGAATTTCAGCTTGGATTAGATTTGGAATGGATGGTGAAGAAGAAATTCTTACTCCAGAGCAAGCTAGAAAGTGGGTTCAAATGATAGATAAAAAAGGAGCTGATGGGATTAAATTTTTTGGTGCTAGTACTGATATCTACGCTGCAGCAATTGATGAAGCAAATAAACTTGGTTTAGGAACTATGACTCATCATGCTCAAACCCGTGTTGTTTATAATAACGTAATTACATCTGCAAGACTTGGGCTAACAAGTATGACCCATTGGTATGGATTACCTGAGGCACTTTTTGAAGATAAAATCATTCAAGATTATCCACTCGATTACAATTACAATAATGAGCAACATCGTTTTGAAGAAGCGGGTAAGCTTTGGAAACAAGCTGCAGCGCCTGGTTCTGAAAAATGGAATGCTGTAATGGACGAATTGATCAAACTAGATTTTAGCATTAATCCAACCATGACCATTTATGAAGCTAGTCGTGATTTAATGGCTCAACGTAGAGCAGAATGGCATGAAAAATATACCCTCCCTTCCCTTTGGGAGTTTTATAAACCTAGTAGAATATCTCATGGTTCTTACTGGCTTGATTGGGGCACTGAGCAAGAAATTGAATGGAAAGAAAATTTTAGAATTTGGATGCAATTCATAAACGAATTTAAGAATAAAGGCGGACGTGTTACATTAGGTTCCGATGCCGGCTACATCTATAAACTATACGGTTTTGGTTATATTCAGGAAATGGAAATGATGCGTGAAGCAGGTTTTCATCCTCTAGAAATTTTCCAATCTGCCTCATTAAAAGGAGCAGAAGTACTCGGAGTAGAAGATCAACTTGGTACCATTGAGGTAGGTAAACTTGCAGACATGGTAATTGTGGATGCAAACCCAATGGCTAACCTAAAAGTTTTATACGGAACTGGAGCTATTCTTGTAGATGAAGAGAATAACGTAAAGCGACATGGCGGAATAGTTTATACGATTAAAGATGGGATCGTTTTTGATGCAAAACAACTTCTTAAAGATGTTGAGGAAATGGTTAATCAAGCCAAACAAAAAGAAGGTTATACCCTCACACAACCTGGCTTAACATACTAATCGAAATAATAAAAACTAAATTCTATATCAATGAAAACAAGAGTTCTTACACTAGTTCTAATAGCGATTTTTACTATAGGTGCTAATCAATTATTTGCGCAAAAAGGAATAGCAGTTGGAGGTGAATTAATTTCACCAACTGGGATTTCTTATAAATTGAACATCAATGAAAGTTCAGCAATTACTGGTGCTTGGGGAGTATTCTTATCAGATGCTTTCAATGCCTCTACTTTCGAAGTTAATTATTTGATGTACAGAGAAAATGAGAGCATTAGTATTGGTTCAGGTGACTTATCCCCTTATCTAGGTGGAGGATTAGCCTTCATATTTAGAAAAAATGCGGATGCTCAAATAGCTTTAAGAGTTCCCTTCGGAATTGAGTATAAAATTGATAATACTCCAGTTGAAATCTATATGGATATTGGCCCATACCTAGTAGTAACAGATCCACTTTCTTATAGTTTTGACAGTTCTTTAGGTTTTAGATACCATTTCAATAATAACTAAATACTCTATTTAAATGAGTTGGCATGCACGCCGAGATTCCCGAAAAATTCACCGTTGGGGAAGCATTATTATTGCTCTCCCTTTTCTTATTGTTTTAGTAACTGGATTATTCCTTCAACTCAAAAAAGATGTAAGTTGGATTCAACCATCTTCTGCTGAAGGAGTTTCAACAATTCCATCTATCTCTTTTGATGAAATACTTAAGGCATCCAAATCAATTTCAGAAGCCGATATATCGTCTTGGGAAGATATTAATAGACTGGATGTACGTCCAGATAAAGGCATGGTGAAAGTACGAGCAAACAATCACTGGGAAATTCAAATTGATACTGAAACAGGAACAATACTTAAAGCAGAATATCGCCGATCTGATATTATTGAAGCTCTTCATGATGGCTCATGGTTCCATGATTCTGCTAAATATTGGATCTTCCTCCCTACTGGCATTATAGTTACTGTATTATGGATTACAGGTATTTATATGTTTTTTATTCCAATGTTTAATAAAAGAAGAAACAGAATACGCAAAGAGCAACTCTAAGAAGGTTCTATTAATGATGAAAATACTCTATAATAGGTAAGATCAAACCCACTGTTTATCAATACTAGATCATAATACTCACTATCTCTTTACACCTATTTTTTGTGTGCTATAAGTACTTATGAATACACATATAAACTGTTGACCATTAAAAAATATTTCTGTTAATTCTTTCTATATTTACCACTTTTAAACCATGTTACGATATATATTCATCACTCAGTTTCGTTTAATCAGAACTCTAACCTCCAGAATTAAAATTAAAATGCCTAAGTCATTGAAGTTCAATTACCTAGTAATGTTACTATTTCTTTTAGTATTTACTACTCTCTCAACTCATGTAGTTGCTCAATCAGTATCTGTTGGACAAGGAAGTTATACTACAATACTGCCAGAAGGAAGAAATGTACCTTCATCATCAGCTGGTCAGCCTGTAACACCTAGAGTTTCATCAGAATTTAATCAAATGGTTCAAACCAATGATTATTGGAGTAACTTGATTTATCCTTTCTCAGGTAATAATCATTTGAATCAAGTTTATGCTCACCCTCTTGTTTTAGAATCATCTGATAGTGGTTTTAAACTTGGGTATTCGAATACAAATTCCACCTTCAGTAATTATTATGCTTTCTCAACAACAAATAATATTGAAATAGGCATTGTTGGAATTACATCAAACAAAACTTCTACGTATGCATACGGAGATTGGACATTTTCTGCGAAGATGGAATCTGAAAATGCCTCACTTATTGCTACAACAGGACATGGTTTACCATATACCTTCTTTGATGTCTCAGGTGGTGATATTCAGATTACTCCTAGTTCTACATTTTCAATTTGGCATAATGTTAATGAGGTAATTGGTCTTACTATCGATGACGTTCATTATGCATTATTTGCACCAACAGGTTCATCTTGGTCTGGTACTAATACACTAACATCATCATTGAATGACAAAGGTTTCCTTTCAGTGGCAATTTTACCAGATTCTTCTCCTGAAACACTAGAATTTTTTAGAAAACACGCCTACGCACAAGTAACAAATAGTGCTGTTTCTTGGGATTATAATGAACTAACAGCAGACTTAACGAGTACATTCACATATGAAACTATATTGAGAGACTCTGCTACTGGTAATATTGATGAGACTCTAACTGCGCTTTATAGGCACCAATGGATAAATACTTCAGATGTACTTACTAGTTATACATATACCTCTCCTCGTGGTGAGATGAAAGTTTTTGAAGGTAATTCATTTTCTACATCGACACGATTTTCCGGAATCCTCCCTTCACTACCTGATGCCGGTAATTATGATAGAATTGAATTACTAGAATTTGTACAAGATATAGCAAGTGAAAGCCTACCTGTAGATGATACTTATGATAATGGAAAACAAATGGGGCGTTTTATAGAAGTAATTCACATTGCCGATCAATTAGGCGCTATAAATGAACGAGACAATTTATTAAATGAATTAAAAATACGTCTCGAAACATGGTTCACAGCTGGAGGTGAACAACAATATTACTATAACGATACCTGGAATACTTTATTTGGATATCCAGGTAACCACGGATCAACTTCAGAAATCAACGATCATCATTTTCATTCTGCTTATGCTATAAAGGCTGCTGCAACTATCGCTCAATATGATAGCTCATGGGCTTCACAGGAAAATTGGGGTGGAATGGTAAACTTAATCATCAGGGATGCTAATAGTTGGAATCATGAAGATGAGTTATTCCCTTTTCTTAGAAATTTTGATGCATATGCGGGTCATGCATGGGCTTCTGGTCATGGTGATTTTAATTTTAATGGTGCTATAGGTAATAATCAGGAATCAAGTTCAGAGTCGATGAATTTTGCAACTGCTTCTATTCTATGGGGTGAAATTACAGGGCAGCAAGAAATTCGTGATTTAGGAATATTTTTATACACTAATGAGAATGAAGCTATTGATCAATATTGGTTCGATATTGATAATGAAGTTTTCCCTGAAGATTTTACACAAAATACTCTTGGTAGAGTTTGGGGAAATGGTGGTGACCACAATACATGGTTTAGTGGCGAACCTGAATATGTTCATGGAATAAATTTCCTACCAATAAATGCTGGATCATTTTATCTAGGCAAACATCCAGAATACATTATTGAAAATTATAATGAAGTTATAGCTGAAAGAGTCGGACTACCCATACATTGGAAGGATGTTTTTTGGCAATATTTATCAATGTCGAATGCTGATCTCGCACTCTCCTATTATAACGCAGACCAGAATTATGAACCTTTTGATGGTGAAACTAGAGCTCATACACTTCATTGGTTGTATAACATGAAAGAAATGGGACATTACAATACTGAGGTAACAGCTGATGTTCCGACCTATGCAGTATTTGTTAATCAATCTGATGATACTACCTATGTAGCTTTTAATGCTAATCCAACAAATCAAATGATCACTTTTTCTGATGGATTTACTTTGAATGTGCCAGCAAGAAGTCTACGCTCTTATAGTACTGCCGCTTCCGAAACCATGGTATCTGCTCCTGTTCCTACAGAAGATTCAGAAAACGTTATCTCCATTTTTAGTGATACATATCCAAGTTCAACAGATGCAACTTTTAATGAAGATGAAGGTCAATCAACTATTACAACCATTGAAGTCATTAATGGTAATAACACTCTTAAATATGATAGCCTAGATTTTCAATCTACTATTTTTGAAATTCTTCAAAATGTTTCTTCTAGATCAACATTTCATGTAGATTATTGGTCCGAAAACTCTACCGAATTAGCTGTTTATCTTATAAGTGAAGACCAATCTGAAGAGAAATTCGATTTCTCAGTTACCACTAACGCATGGCAAAGTGTAGAAATACCGCTTACTACATTTTCAGAAGTAGTAGATTTATTTACTATTTCATCAATTAAATTCGTTGGGAATGGAACTGTATTTATAGATAACCTTTACTTTTCCGGTGATACCCCAGTGCCAACAGGCCCATCGCTTTCGGCCCCTGATCCTGATCTAGATCCAGGTAATGTTATCTCAATTTTTAGTGATACATATACTAATGTTGAAGGAACTGATTTTAACCCAGATTGGCAACAATCTACAATTCAATCAATTGTTTCGCTTGCTGATAATAATATGCTGAAATATGAAAATCTTAATTATCAAGGAACACATTTTGGTGATACTCTAGATGTAAATGATATGGGTTGGTTTCACCTCGATTTTTGGACTGAAAATGCTACTCAACTCGAAATCTACTTAATTAGTCCAGGACCAGAAGAAACTCCTTTTGAGATTACTATCAGAAATAATGACTGGCAACGTATTGATATACCACTTTCAGAATTTTCTGAGGTTGTAAATCTATCAGAAGTCTACCAAATTAAAATAGTTGGGAATGGCACTATATATTTCGACAATTTCTATTTTGGTAGAAACGCTGAATTAACTGTTGCTCCCACACCTATTCATGATCAAGATAAAGTAGTTTCTTTATTTAGTGACGCTTATACAAATAATAATACTGTTGATACTTGGTCGGCACCTTGGGATCAGGCTGATCTTGAGGATATTGTTATTAATGATGATAATATGAAGTTTTATTCAGATCTCAATTTTGCTGGTATTGAGTTTATAGCGCAACAAATCGACGCAACTGATCTTACTCATTTCAGATTTGACTTATTGACCCAACAGACAACCAATTCTCCCGTTAAATTCACGGTAAGACTCGTTGATTTTGGAGCCAATGGAAGATGGAGTGGTGGTGATGACGTTGAAGATGACTTAATCTTTGATCAAGAGACTACACCTTCATTAGTTAGTAATCAATGGATTAGCTTTGACATACCGATTGATGATTTTGTGGATTTGACTACTAGAAAAAACCTTTCACAATTACTATTTCTAACATCTGGTGGACTAAGTGAAGTTTATATCGATAATATTTACTTCTATGGTGATAAAGTGCTAAATAGTAATGAATCAGACAAAGACGAAATACCTACCAAAGTTGAACTTCTTCAAAACTATCCTAATCCGTTTAACCCAACCACAAATATTGAGTTTGGTATTCCAGAAGCTTCCCATGTTTCATTAACCATATTCAATGCTTTAGGACAAAAAGTAGCGACATTAGCTGATTCACGGTTCATGCCAGGATCACATTCAATTACATGGGATGCTTCAAGAGCTCCATCTGGTGTTTACTTTTATCGCCTTGTGACCGGTAATGTTACTTCAACAAAGAAAATGTTGTTGATAAAATAAGAGAAATAAAAAAAAGCCCATCAAACTATATTGATGGGCTTTTTTTATAAAGTGGTTTTACTGTTTAAAACCCTGGCACTAACATAACAGCATTCTGCATAAGTCTAGCTGGCCCAACCCAGAACATTCTGTATTGAGTGTTATCCAATAAGAAAATGACTTTCCCCTGCCCCATTTCGTGCACTGCAGCGAATGCCATTCCTTCTGCATTCTTTTTGTTTTCGGTAGATGCATATCCTGAAGCTAGTACATTTTCTTTTGCATAATACCCCACTGTACTGAATGCAGTATTTGGTTTCAATCCATTCGTGCCAAATTTGAGCGAATACAGCCTATCTTTCATTCCGAATGCAAGTGGGTGTGTATTATCAATGATCCCTTTAAAACCAGAACCTGGAATTCTTCGAAGACCTGAAGAATCTTCTTGGTCTGCATATCGTGTATAAGCAGCAGGATCGATTTCGTCTTCCTTATCTTTATCTTCCTCAACTTCAAATAATTCAGCTGGAGTAATTCCAGATTCATCTTTTGTTAACCAAGCTGTACTTCCTTCAGTTGCTACAAGTGTTCCACCACTTCTAATCCACGTTTTTAAACCTTCTCTAGCATTTTCATTAAATACGCTATTAAGTCCACCACCACCGCCAGGCATGATAATTACATCATATTCATTCCAACGAAGATTTCCGACTCTGTCAGATCTAATTCTGGAAATACCAAACTCAGTCCATTGATCAAATAGAAACCAGATCTGACCTGCAGTATATGAACTAAATCCATCATCCATCATTAAACCAACTTTAGGCTCATCAATTGGTTGCATACTTGGTGAGCCTAAATCACTCCCAGAATCCATTCTACCAGTATTGAATCCTTTAATTTCTACATCTGCATATTCTGCAATACTTTTCATATCAGCATGAATACTTGATTCTTTATGCTTATTTCTACCTAATAAGACAACTAAGCTTCCTCTGGAATAACTTATTCCGTCTTTAGTAAATCCTTTTTCAGCAGATCTAACTTTATATCCATGTTTCCAGAGTTGAGCTAAAGCTTTTGGTGCATTTCTTTGTTCCCAATCAATTGTATATGCATAAGTTGCATTTCCATCCTCTACTCCATTTGGGTGAACTAGCTCTTCAGTCAATGTCGTAGTTTCAACTCCAACATTCGAAGTTGTCCAAGCAGCATCTAGATTATAGGCTATTGGAACCGACCAAGTACTCATATCATACATCACCGAGTCTTTAATCTCGAGTTGTCGTCTCATGATCGTATTTATAAATAAATGCGCCGGTTGGTTAGTTTTGATAATAAAATCACCTTCTTCAAATCCTCTTGAGGATGAACTTCCATCCCAATAATTCATTGCATTTCGAACCGTAAAATCTTCTGTTGCTTGTTCTACATCTACTCCTTGTTTTAACATAAGATTTACAACATCATAGGTATAATCTTTTGAGTTGTTAGGGAGTATATAAGCCTTTGTATTTCCTTTTTGTGTGCTTTGTGAACGAGCTGCTTGAAAATATTCGATTAGGCTTTCGCGATTATCTACTGAAGTTTTAACAATCGAAATTCCATTTTTATAATGATCAAAAACTCGTTGTCTTAGAGTTAGCACATAGCCATCGTTAGTTTCAACAGCACGACCACCCATACTATGTCCACCTTGCTCTGCTAGCATTCCAATACCGCCCATTATACTTGGGTATGAAGAACCATATCCTGGATAAAAGAAATCGAAGCGTTCTCGAGTTTCGAAATTAACCTGAGCTTTATCAAATTCTTTGATTGCTCCACGTCCAAATACATCAGCCCATGTTTCATAATCTTCTGGTAGTTCGTGGTTTCTTGGAGTTGTACCAGGCATTGTGAAGTAATTATTATTAAACCCTTGCTCATGAAAGTCGATGTGAACTTGTGGCATCCATTCCTGATACACTTTAATTCTTCCTCTTGATTCTGGATGTACTAACCAAACCCAATCTCTATTTAAATCGAACCAATAATGATTGGTTCTACCACCTGGCCATATTTCATCATGCTCAAGATCTTCATAGTTGGTATTTAGTACATTAGCCTGACTAGATTTATACCAATACACATACCGATCACGTCCATCTGGATTAATCATCGGATCTATAATAACCACTGAATTTTGAAGCATGTTATCAGTTTCAGAATCAGTGCCAGCTACTAATCGATATGCAGTCTGCATAGCTGCTTCACTACTCGAAGGCTCATTCCCATGTACGTTATAGCTCATCCAAACTACGATTGGCTCATCACTAACACGTACAGAATTTGGATTATTAGCAATTTTCAGATTACTTGCTCTGATATCATCAATATTAGTCTGATTTTTTTCAGACGTAATTATGGCATAATTAACAGACCGGTTTTCATACGTACGGGCATACTCATGAAAGGTAATTTTATCAGATAGTTCTGCTAATTTTTCAAAGTAGTCCATTACTTGGTAATGGAAAGTATATTCTTCACCAAGTTCATAACCGAGAAATTCTGAAGGTGAAGGAATTGAAGTGTCGTAGGTGATATCTTGATCAAATTTAAAGCGATCAATAGCTTCTTGAATTTGAGCTGATGCCGTTATTGAAATGAATAATAAGACAAAGAGTAGACTAATTTTTTTCATAGAACTGTTAGTTTTTGATTGCCAACAGGCTAAGAAAAAATCCCGTAAAATGGAGTAAATTTTTTCTGGGATTAAGTACAGAAATTAAAAAATAAAGGTGTGATTATATTTTAATAGAATTGAACCACTTTGAATGTTTGGAAGTTGAGGTAATCCAGCGTCTAACGGATCATTAACTGTATTCCTGATTTCGTTAATTACCAACCATAAATCTCTTCCTTCACTAAAATTATACCTAAAGCGAATATTAGCACCTGCAAGTTTTGAGGAGTTACTGTATTGAATAAATGTACTTATCTGAGCCTTTTTGTTGAACGAATATTGTCCTTTCAATTGCCCTAAGTGCGAAGTGTAATCGGTTCTTGTTCTTCCAATTCGATCAGGAAATGTTAAATGGGTAACTCGGTAACTCCCCCCAACCTCTAATTTTCTTGAAAGAAAAAATCTAGGATTTAGATTGATTTCTTTAATCTCGCCATCGAAAAAATCTCCAGCGGTAGCTTCTAGTCCGCCACCTACTTTCCATGCTTCAGAAAAATTATAACTAAACCTTAGCGAAGTCTCTTCATAAGTGCCATCAGGAATATTAATCCGTCCAAGTAAATCGAAGCCATCACCAGTTGGTATATTTTCCTTACCTAGTGAAAGTCGGAAATTGAATCTGCCATATTGTTTAAACCTTCCATCCCAATCAATATTAATTGATCGATCTTGTAAACTCTTATCAAATGAGAGCAGTTCATGTTCCGAATTATAAAAACGGCCTAAGTAAAATAATCTTAATTGATTTCTTTGAAATACAGACTCTTCTTTTGCCAACCAACCATAACCAATACGAGCAAATTTTTGAGAAATCCCACCAATTCTTACAAAACCAAGTTCTGGATTATAATTATCACCAAGTCTTGTATATGTTAACTCATACAAAAACCCTGTGTTTGTCTGATTTCGTAGGGCAAAACGTAGAGCACTTGTACTATCAATATCATTTCGCGATGAACTATTAATTTCATCATCTATTGATTGTGCAGATCTGAACTCAACAAAGTGATCTCCAACTGTATTTATTTCACCATCAAACCCATATACATAATTAGAACTTCCATCGCTACCAATTCTACTTGTAAGGATTCCGCCTACATACGTATTCTGATTTAAAACTTGTTGTTTGAGTCGCAATACTCCAAAGTTCTCCGAAGAAAGATTATCACTATTGGCAGTTTGCATATTTATAATTCCAACATCCATATTGCCAATTCGACCTGTAACCCTTCCACCTCCAAGAATTCTAACTGGATTCCCATCTCCATCTAGACCAATTCTTCTACTATAGAAAACGCGATCTCTTCCAAATGAATAGTCGAATAAACCTGACCGTTGTTGGAAAAACTGTCTTTTTTCAGGAAAGAATAGTGAAAATCGAGAAAGGTTTAGTTGTTGATCGTCGGCTTCTACTTGGGCGAAATCAGTATTAACCGTTACATCCAGAGTTAAATTATTTGTGACATTGTATTTCAAATCAAAACCTACTTCGGTAGTAATGTCGTCATCAAAGAAATAAGCAGATGAATCACTCTTAAGTGTATTTAGTCTATTTATTCCCGCTAACCCAAATGGTGTAAAATACACTGGGTTTTTAGACTTCACACCCTTTAAAACTACGTCTTGTGCTTGCGAAGGTTTAGCATTAGCCAAATTCCAGTTTGGTGGAATTGCAGGAAAAATATGTCTTTCATTTATACTTGTGATCCATCGATATATAATAATTCCCATCTCTGTTTCAGAATCCTCATTTACTTGAACTCCAATACTTGAAAATGGAATTCGCATTTCTGCAAACCAACCCTCTTCATTCCTTACTGTTTCTACATCCCAAAAAGTATTCCAGCTGGAGTTAATGGAACCGCCACCACCGCCACCATTCGCATCGTTTGATACTGCAAAATCAAATTTCACTCCATCTGGATTAGTGAAAAACCAACTTGCATTTTGGTTGTCATTAAATCCATCAATAACTACAGCAAAAACATCATCACTACTATATTTATCTCTAGCAAGTGAGTTTGTAGTTATAGAAGAGGGATCTTTTGCATATAGTTCACCAGACACATAAACGAAATTTTCATCGTATGCGATTTTAAATTTTGTCAATTCATTCATCCCAGCCATAAAAACTGGCTCAAACTGTACCGGCTCGTAGTAAGGAACAGATTCCCAAGCTGGTTCATTTGCAATCCCATCTAGTACGATAGGTAATGTAATTTTTGTTAGTTCTATTCTATCTTGAGAAAAAGAAGGAGATGAAAAAACAAATAGTAAACAGATTACAAGAATTAGTTTATTAACCAATAAAACTCCAATTTTTTAAAGCCGAAGAACTTAGAACTTTTTGGATACCAAAAGGAAGGGTTGTTTTCTAACTTTTACACAAACGTTTAATTCTGAAGATCAATGTTCGATCATTAAAAAGAAAAAGTATGATTGTACTTTATTAATATTGACCTGCTTTGCAAAGAAGGAAGATTAGGTAACCCTCTGTTAAACTGATCTCTTTCGGTGTAGATTTGTTCATTAACTACGATCCAAATATCTCTCCCCTCTTTAAAGTTATAACGAAACCGTATATTAGCACCCACTAGTTCCTCTACATTGCTATATTGAATAAATGCGCTAGTTGATAACTTTTTATTCAAGGCATATTGCCCTTTTAATTGTGCTAAGTGAGCAGTAAAGTTAGAATTACTTCTCCCATCTATTTCAGGATAATCTAATTTTGTTATCGAATAACTTCCTCCAAACTCAAAATGTAAACTCGCTACTATTCTTGGTTCTATAGAAAATTGAGTTCTTGTACCATCATAAAATGATCCGAATTCTAAACCAAGGTCTGTTTGTATTCTTCTACTGTTAGGTGAACGGTAATTTAGACTGCTTTCAAAAAAATCATAGTTATTAACAGGAATAAAAATTTCACTTAATAAATTAAAATCTTCATCAGGTAGTAAGTATTCCTGGTTAAATCTAGTTTGAAACTCAACGGATCCAATTGTTTTGAAATCTGTATTCCATTCGAGTGATATGAATCTACTTCTTAAATCAAAAGTTTCGTTCTGGAAAATATTAAAGCTACCTATGTTTACAGAGTGTTGGCGATAAATTGAATTTTCATTCCCCAACCATCCAAAACCTAGACGGTAAAAATAATCGGAAGTATTATTAGCTCTATAAAATCCAATTCCAGGTTCATATTCTGAACCCGATCTGTTAATAAAAAAGCGATAAAAAAGACCTATAGAGGCTCTTCTTTGCCAGGTAATTCTGAAAATACTATTGTCTTCAATTCTATACTTATTTGTTTCTGGAACTTGATCATCGATTGATTGGCTAACTCTCATTTCAATAAAGTCATCATCAAAAATATTTAAATCTGTATCTAGTCCCAGTACTATATTACTGCTACCGTCAACTCCCAATCGACTTGTGAATATGCCCCCTAGGTAGGAATTCTGATTTATAACATTTTTTTTAAGACGCAATACATTGAAATTCTCTGATTCTAGGTTGCCACTTTCAGCTGTTTGAAGATTGATAAATCCAATATCTAAATTATTAATTCTTCCTGTGAGCCTGGCTCCTCCTAATATTCTAACAGGATTTCCGGAATTATCTAGTCCTATTCTTCGACTGTAAAACACCCGAGTATTTCCAAAGTTAAAATCGAATAATCCTGAACGTTGTTGGAAAAATTGTCTTTTTTCAGGGAACTGTAATGAAAAACGCGTCAAATTAAGTTGTTGATCATCGGCTTCAACTTGTGCAAAGTCAGTATTAACGGTTACGTCTAAAGTTAAATTCGAAGTAACATTATACTTTAGATCAAACCCTGCTTCAAATTTAGATTCATCTTTAAAGTTATAATCACTAGAATCTGACAAAAGTGAATTTTCTCTGGTAAAACCTGACAAACCATAAAGCGTAAAATATATTGGGCGTTTAGACTCTACTCCAGTGATGATAACATCTTGAGCTTGTGAAGGCTTTATATTACCCTGATCCCAGTTTGGAGGAATATCAGGGAAAATGTGTCTCTCATTATGATATGCAATCCATCGATAGACGATTAGTCCCATTTCTGAAACACCATCGGAGTCTTGAAAACCTATACTGGAAAAAGGAATTCTCATTTCCACAAACCATCCTTCTTCGTTTTGAGTAGTTACTACATCCCAAAAAGTATTCCAACTTGAATTAACAGGCCTCGAACCTGCAACCGAATTTGCATCGTTTGATATCGACTGATCAAAAAGCACTCCAGCTGGATTTGTGAAGAATCTAAGTGCATTCTGATTATCATTGAATGGATCAAGTACCACTGCAAAAACATCATCTCCACTGTATCGGTCTCGATATAAACTATTGGAAGCAATGGTAGAGGGATCTTTCGTATACATTTTCCCTGCTATGTATAAAAACTCATTGTCGTATGTTATCCTAATATCTGTTTCTTCGCTTAATTCACCTAAATATACTGGCTCATATTGGGTAATATAGAAAGGAGGTATCGACTCCCATATTTCTTCATCTATAATTCCATCTAATACAATAGGAGTTGAAGTCTTTAAAAGCTTTAAACCATTTTGCGCAGAAACATTTATAGATATAAGTAATAAAAAAAAGAAAGGGATTAGTACCTTCAACAATATAAATTTAAATGATTTATTATTTACTGTAAGACATCTAACAAGATGAAATCCCCTAAAGTTCTTATGTTTGTTTAATTAAATTTTTATGATCGATATACTTTCAATACCTACATTAGATGACATTAAAAAGGCGCATACAGTTATTAAGCCCTATGCGCGTTTTACCCCTGTTCTTCGAAGTGAACATGTAAATAATAGAACGAAATCGGATATCTATTTTAAGTGCGAAAATTTTCAGAAAGTGGGCGCATTTAAATTTCGAGGAGCTTGTAATGCCGTATTAACTTTAAGTGATGAGGATGCTAAAAATGGCGTTTCCACTCATTCATCTGGAAATCATGCCCAAGCATTAGCATTAGCTGCACGAATTAGGGGAATTCAAGCTCATGTAGTTATGCCAGAAAATGCTCCAAGAGTAAAAGTAGAAGCTGTACGTGGCTATGGTGCCGAAATTACTTTTTGTGAATCTACTTTAGAAAGTCGAGAAAGCACCTTACAACAAGTGGTGAGTAAAACTGGAGCAACTATTATTCACCCATATAATGATTCAAGAATAGTAGCAGGACAAGGAACAGCGGCTTTAGAATTATTGGAAACAAACCCAGATTTAGACATTATCCTAACTCCTGTTGGTGGTGGAGGATTGTTAAGTGGTACAGCACTTTCAACAAAGTATATAAATCCGAATATCAAAGTTATAGGAACTGAACCTGAGCAAGCGAATGATGCCTATGAATCATTTAAAGCTGGGAAACTAATACCTGCTTATCATACAAATACCATCGCTGATGGACTACGAACATCTCTTGGGGTACTTCCTTTTTCCATTATTAAGGATTATGTAGACGATATAGTTACAGTAAGTGAAGCATCAATTATCGAAGCGATGCGTTATATCTGGGAGCGTTTAAATATTATCATAGAACCTTCTTGTGCAGTTCCTGTAGCTGCAATTTTTGAAGGCAAGATTGATGTACAAGGAAAAAAGGTAGGGATCATTATTACTGGAGGAAACGTAGATTTAGATAATCTACCGTGGTAATAGAAAACCTTCTCCAATTTCTCAGAGAAGGTTTTTAAATAAACTCTGGTTACTTAGTTAACTCAAAATCTAGTACTTGAAGATCATTTGAATTAGTACCAACCATGAAGGTGAACATTCCCGGTTCTGCATTAAACTTTAGATCAGGTCCATAATAAGCTAATGTTTCCCAGTTAATGGTGAAAGTAACTGTTGTAGTTTCACCAGCTTCAATCATCACTTTTTCGAAACCTTTTAATTCTTTCATAGGTCTCATTGTACGCGCATAATGATCTCTGATATAAAACTGGACTACTTCTTCACCATCCATAGATCCAGTATTTTTTACATCAACGGTTACTTCAACTGTTTCTTCCATCGACATTGAGTTTGAAGATACTTTGAAATTTGAATACTCAAACTCAGTATAACTTAGCCCATGACCGAATATGAATTGTGGACTATTATCTACATCATTGAACTGGCTCCAAAAAACTGAACCTGCATCACCTGGTCCTGGGGATGGGCGACCTGGATTTTTGAAATTATAGTAAATAGGTATTTGTCCAACATCTCTAGGAATTGAAATAGGCATTTTACCAGATGGGTTATAATCTCCAAAAATTACATCTGCAATTGCATTTCCAGCTTCACTACCTAAATGCCAAGTATTTAATAATGTAGATGCACCTTCATAAAGTTCAGGCTCAACTATAGGTCTACCAGCCATTAATACAGTAACTACATTTTTATTAACTGCACTAATCTCTTTAAATAGCTCAAGTTGGCGACCCTTTAAGCTGATATCAACCTGACTTCTTCCTTCCCCTGATTGAAGTGCTTCTTCACCAACTGCCATGATTACTACATCAGCATTCTTTGCATTGTTTATTGCTGCTTCAAATCCAGAACCATCATCTTCTGGAAATGTTAAGGCGCGTGAGAAAGAACCATTGTCGGCAGCAAGTGTATATCCTTCTGTGAAAGTTACTTCAACATTAGAGCCAACCGCATTTTTAATACCTTCTAAAAGAGATACAGCAGAATTTGATTCGCCTCTACCTCTCCAGTTTCCTAGTGGAGTATCTTTATCAGCTGCAAGATTTCCAATAACAGCAATTTTAGGAGTACTTGAAGAAATTGGGAGTAAACCTTTTTCATTCTTAAGTAATACAATAGATCGTTTTGCTACATCTCTAGCAATAGCTCTGTGTTGATCAGAATAAATGAGGTTTTTCTCTCTTTCAGTATCTGAGTACTGATATGGATCATCAAACAAACCAAGTAGAAATTTAGCGCGAAGCACACGTCTTACTGCAGCGTCAACAAATTTAATATCTACTTCACCAGACTCAACTAAATCTTTTAAGTGAATTTGATAAGCTTCTGATTCCATATCCATATCGTTTCCACTGGTAATAGAATGATAAGCAGCTTGCTTCAAATCTTTTGAAAAGCCATGATTTATCATTTGACGAATAGAACCCCAATCGGAAATTATAAATCCATTAAAACCCCATTCTTCTTTCAAAACGGTTGTTTGTAAATAGTAATCACCATTGGCAGGAATACCATTAAGATCATTAAACGAGTTCATGAACGTACCAACACCCGCTTTAGCGGCAGCTTCGAATGGTGGAAGAATAACATTCCATAATGTATTTGTACCAACATCTACGGTATTATAGTCTCTCCCAGATTCTGAAAAAGCATATCCAGCAAAATGCTTAGCAGTAGCTAAAATTGAGTTATTACCAGATAAATCTGAAGTTTGAAAACCTTGAACTCGGGCTACAGCCATCTCAGATCCTAAGTAAGGGTCTTCACCTGAACCTTCCATTACTCTTCCCCATCGTGCATCTCTACCTACATCAACCATTGGCGCAAACGTCCAATTTATTCCAGCTGCTGATGCCTCAACCGCTGCGACTCTAGCAGACTGTTCTACAGCATTTAAGTCCCAACTTGCAGCTTCGCCAAGCGGAATCGGGAAAATAGTTTTGAAACCATGAATTACATCAAATCCGAATATTAAAGGGATTCCAAGTCTACTATTTTCAACAGCGAGTTTTTGAGCTCCATAAGTTGCTTCTGCACCAACCACATTAAGAACTGATCCAACTCCACCATTTTGTAATAAAGTTGATCTGGCTTCAACATACTCATTCCCTTCTGGGATTGGGCCAGTAAAATCCCAACTACCATTATGTTGATTAAGCTGTCCGATTTTCTCATCTAAGGTCATTAGAGCAAGAACACTATCAACTTTTTGCTCTATCTCAGGTTTTATGAGTTGGTCTTGAGCAAATATTGAAATTGAAAATAACGCGATAAGAGTAATGCTAAGACATCCTCTTAGGGTAAGTGTATATCTATTCATTTGACTAAAAAAATTAAGTATTAGGCTTCTATCGATTTGAAAATAAGTCTTTTGACTAAAAATAAACGTGATAAAAATTATCATAGCCAAGCAATGTAAAATTAAGAAACGAGTAAGAGTATTTTTTAAGTATGATCAATTGAGTATGAAACAAAATTGATCATTTAATCGTCATTACACAAAACTTTTTATATTATGGCAAAACAAGGCACTTCAAAAAAACACTCTCTTCGCAACGACCTGTATTCAGAATTTGATTTAGATGAATTCTTAGATGATCAAGCAAACGATGGAACTACTAATAACCAACTTAGTGAAGAAGAATTTAAAGAAGAGCGTTCTGATCTTATAAAAAACTCTCTTCTTGTAGTTGCCGTAATTACTACCATTTTTCTTTGGATTTTTGATTGGAGTCCAAATAACGCCTATGATTACTTTTTTGAAGGTGAAACTCCCGTTTTTATTTTTGAAGAAGGAACACAAAATATTATTCCTGAACCGCCACAAATTCCTGCTTTCGAATCCATTGTAGAAGCTAATCAGTCGTTATCAGCTATCGACTATTTAGTACAATTAAGAGATAAAGGATTATTAGAAGAAGGAAAGCTTTCAACTTTTGATGCTAATCAACTTTATAGTTCGGGAGTCCCTGTTTCGTACTTAGAATCATTGGATGAAGCCAGTTTCTTAGATGATTTCTCATTTGTAGATATTTCTGAATTTTACGAGAGTCGTGTTCCAATTGAGTATTTACAGTCATTAGACCAAGCTGGATATTTAGAAGAGCTTTCTTTTGTTGATATCACAGAGTTTTACGAAAACAACGTACCTATTCAATATTTGAATAGTTTAGATGAAATTGGAATTTTAAATGATCTTTCCTTTGTGGAAATAACCGAGTTTTACGAAAATGGTGTCACTATTGATTATTTAAGTGCTCTTCAACAAAATGGTTATATAGAAGATCTATCATTTGTTGAAATAACCGAGTTTTATGAAAATGGTGTCACTATCGAATTTTTAAATACCCTCAAATCTAATGGATTACTTGAAGAACTTAACTTTGTGGATATTGTAGATTTGTATAATGCAGAAGGAAATTAGAAAACAGAATTATGTCAAAACAAAGAACTAGTAGATCACAGAATAATTCAGATCCAGACTTTAATCTCGATGAATACTTATCGGAACAATCTCGCCAAACTGAACACAATGAAACCGTAGATTTAGAACCAGAATCTACTTCATTTACAAGAAACTTAATTCTGATTTGTGCTGTGAGTGCCGCATCTTTTCTTTGGTATTTTGATTGGAGCCCAAGAAACGCCTATAACTTCTTTTTTGCTGACGATACTACTATTGTAGCTAATGCTCCTCGTGTTGGGGGCATAAATGTTCAAGTTCCATCTATCAATATTGAGATCCCTGATATAAATATAGATATCCCTGAAATTGTAGGGCAAATTCGATCAGGCACATCTACTCTAAATATGAGTTTCACAGATTATATGGCTGAGTTAAACGAATTAGGATACTTAGATGAGTTTGGTAGTTCATCCCTATCCACCCTTTATTCAAATAATGTACCAGTTGAATATATAGATCAACTTGGTAAAGCAGGAATGTTGGATGACTTTGGAGGCACTTCTATCTCCACTTTATATTCAAATAACATACCATTTGAATACCTCGAGAGAATGAAAAACGCCAATTTCTTAGATAATTTCGGGAGTACATCTATTTCTACTTTGTACCAAAACCAAGTTCCATTTGAATATTTAAATGAATTGAATTCTGCTGGGCTACTTGATGAATTTGGCGGGACATCTATTTCAACATTATATAATAACAATGTTCCCACTTCTTATATAACAGGTATTGCAGAGGCAGGTTTAATGGACAACTTTGGAAGTACTTCTATTTCAAGATTACATGCTAATAATGTCCCTATTTCATTTATTAAAACCCTAGAGGATCGAGGATTACTTGAAAATATGTCGTCACAATCTGTGGTAGACGCTTTTATACTAGACGGAGAATAAACGGTTATGGGACTAAGAAACTCACATAAAAAGAATAGCTCAGATGATCATTTTGATTTAGATGACTACATCAATGAACAATCTAGAGGTGGAGAAGAATCTAATCTACATGAAACAGATAATGAGTTTAAATCTAGTCGTTTTAAAAACACCTTATTAATCATTGGGCTAGTTTTCTTTACGATCCTTTACTTTAATGATTGGAGTATAAAACAAGTACTTGGTATCAATGATTATCAAGAAGTATCTGTGACTTCACAGTTTGCACCAAATAACGATATTATTGTAACAGGCAATATTGATGAAGCTACATTAGCTGAACTAGCTAAACTTCAAGAACTAGGAGAATTAGAAGGTTTAGCAAAACTTGGAGCATTACAAAATCTTAAGGGTTTAGAAGCACTAGAGGAACTAGAATCATTAAGAGATTTAGAAAGTGATCTAGCTGGTATTGAAAATCTTGAACAACCGAATGATATTCGAATTTTTGCTTTAGAGACTGCAATAGAGGCGCTTAAAGGAATTGAAAATTCAAATGCATTTGGAAACGAAGTTCAGTTAGGATTTCAAGAAGCGCTTAAAGAATTGGAAGGTCTAAGAGAATTAGAGAATGTTGATTTTGACCAAGCACTTGCCGATGCCTCTAATCAAATCTCCTCTTATCAAGAATATGCTTCTGAATTAACAGATCTCGGGATTTCAAGCTATTTCGAAGTGTCTGATCTTCAAAAACTCCATCAAGCGAATGTTCCATCTACTTTTTTGAAACAATTAGATGAATTGAACTTAATTGAAAAGCTTGATACAGATTCCATAATTGAAGCTTACAACACTAGGGAATAAATAATATGGCAAATCAACGATTTAAAAATAGTGGTAAAGATCCTGATTTTGATTTAGATGAATATATCTATGAAAAGTCTACAGAAGGTTCTAATGCTGAGCTTTTAGAAGATGACATTGACTATCCTAGGCCTACTGCTAGAAGAAATATGATCGCGATCTGTATTTTCATAGTTCTAGCCGGTATTTGGGGTTATACAAGTGGGCCTGCTTCAATTTTTAATTTTAATGAAGGAAATGAAGGTATTGATGTACAGAGTGGAAATCCAATCACGAATGTACTACCAGCTCCACCTTTACCTCCTACTCCACAACTACCACCCGTAAGTGGAGATGTGAATACAGGCTATCTAGATTATTTACAACAGGTAAATGAACAGTTTCCAAATCAATATTCTGGAAGTGCAGTTCAAGGACTTTATAATGGTGGTGTACCTATCGAATATCTATCTGTATTAAATAGTGGTGGATACTTAAGTGAATTCTCCTATTCTGCAGTAATTGGCTTATTTAATGGTGGAGTTCCAGTTGAATATCTAGACCAAATGAATGCAGCTGGTTATTTAGATGATTACTCATATTCTGGCGTTATTGGTCTTTATAATGGCGGTGTTCCTACTGAATATCTAGACCAAATGAATGAAGCTGGTTATTTAGATGATTACTCATACTCTGGCGTTATTGGTCTTTATAATGGCGGTGTTCCAACTGAATATTTAGACCAAATGAATGAAGCTGGTTATTTAGATGATTACTCATACTCTGGCGTTATTGGTCTTTATAATGGCGGTGTTCCAACTGAATATTTAGACCAAATGAATGCAGCGAATTATTTAGACGAATTTTCCTATTCAGGAATCATTGGTTTATTTAATAGCGGTGTTACTATTCAATATCTCAACAGTTTAAATACGGCAGATTTCTTAGATACATTTTCATATTCAGGAATCATTGGGTTGTTTAATTCTGATGTACCCGTAGAATTCCTACAGATTTTAGAAGATCGAGACTTATTAGACGATATGAGCTATTCAGATGTTATTCAGGCATATAACGCAGATAATTAAACAGCGTCCACGTCTAAATCTCTAAATTGTAATTCATACAATCTACTGTATAAACCACCGATAGTAAGTAATTCTTGATGAGTTCCATCTTCAACAATTTTCCCTTTATCTATCACAAGGATTCGGTCGGCATGTTGAACGGTAGATAATCTGTGTGCGATTACGAAGGTAGTTCTACCTTTCATTAATCTATACAATGCATCCTGAACTTGGGCTTCTGATTCTGAATCCAGTGAAGAAGTAGCTTCGTCAAGAAGTAGGATTTTAGGATTCTTCAATATTGCTCGTGCAATAGCTAAGCGCTGTCGTTGACCTCCACTTAGCTTCACTCCTTTTTCACCAATCATTGCATCATAGCTTTCAGGAATTTCAGAAATAAAATCATGTGCATTCGCATCTTTAGCTGCCGACATAATTTCTTCGTCAGAAGCATGTAAATTTCCATATTTGATATTGTCTTTAATGCTTGTACCAAATAAATGCACTTCTTGTGGTACAATTGAAATATGCTCCCTGAGCGATTTTACTTTAAGATCTTTGATTGGAGTTCCATCCACTTTTATTCTTCCCTCTTGAGGATCATAGAATCTTGGGATCAAATTCAAAAGTGTTGTTTTACCGGCGCCACTTGGACCAACCAATGCTATTGTTTGCCCTGCTTCAACTTCAAAAGAAATATTGTTTAAAATTGTTCGGTCATCCTCATATGCAAATGTTAGTCCTTCAACTGAAATTTGACCTTCCGTTTTATCAAGACTAATTGCACCTTCTTCATCTTTTATCTCTGGAATTTCTTCAAGTAATTCAAAAATACGTTCTGATGCTCCCGCTGCAGTATTCACAGCAGTATATAACCGTGACGTTTGGCTAATTGATCGAGAAATATTTAACGCATAAATAATAAAAGCCACCAAGTCGCCAGCTGTTAACCTATCTGCAAGAACTTCTTTTCCACCGTACCAGAATATGATTACGAGTGTTCCCATAAACATGATGCCAACACCCGACCAAAAGAATTGGGTAAGAACTACTTTTCGTCGAACCGTTTTAAACAACTTTTCAATAGCTGACGAATATCGTTCTACTTCGTAATCTTCTCGAACAAAAGCTTTCACTAATCGAACAGCACCCAGTGCATCTTCAGCAACCGCTGTAGAGTCGGCAAGTTCGTCCTGAATACCTTTTGATAATTTTCTGATCTTTTGCCCAAAGTAACGAGTAGCAATAGTTACGAATGGTACTGTTACAAAAATAACAGCGCTCAATCTCCAATTTAGCACCACCATCAACGAAACAGAGCCAATCATTGAAAATGTAATGGTAAGTAACTGAGGAAGTGAATCTGTTAACGCTGTTCGAATGGAACCCACATCATTGGTTAACCTAGATGTTATTTCTCCAAGTCTTCGTTCAGCAAAAAATCGAAAGCCAAGACGATGCAGATGCTCGTATACTTTTTTTCGAAGATCGGTTACTACACGTTCTCCTACCCATTCTAAATGGTAATTACCTAAGAAAGTAAATACAGCCTGTACAATGAAAAGCCCCATTAAACCTATAGCAAGGATATTAAGTAAGCTAGCATTTCCTTCCTCAAATACGGCATCTAATAGCTCTCTTAAACCTAGTGGAACGGTAAGCCATATACCAGAACCAATTAAAACAACAACAGTAGCAAAGTAAAATCTTCTTCGATAAGGCTTACTTAAAGCGAAAATTTTAACAAGTGTTTCTTTGAGACTTTTTAGTCCTCTTTTCTCATTTTCTTCTTTTTTATTCATGTCGATAATTTGGCAAATATAATGCCAACTATTTGAGTTTTTTTGCTCTCAATTTACTATCTATATATTCATTGAAATGAGAGTGAATGATCATGGATGGAGAAACGCTTACCTGGATTTTTTTAATTGGTGGAATTCTACTAATGGCTACAGAATGGCTAATTCCTAGTGGTGTGGCTGTGATTTTAGGCATTGGTGGGTTGGTAGTTGGATTGACCCGTTTCCTTGGACTTTTAGATGATCCAATAACTGCAACTTTGGCATGGGTAATTATATCTGCTCTGCTCGCAGTGGTTTCTCTTCCCGTAATGAAAAAATATTTTGGTGGTGAAAGTTCATCTAAATTTGCAGATGAAGATTATGAAGCCATGGATCAAATAGTTGATGTAGTTGAACCCATTGATGAACACAGTAACAAAGGAAGAATTCGTTTTCAAGGGAGTTCTTGGCAAGCACGATCTTTAGATGGCGATATACCCACAGGAACACAAGTGAGAATTAAATATAGAGACAATACTACGTGGATTGTAGAACCAGTTGACAAACTCGATTCACGTATTACACAAAGAATAAAACAATCAAACTAGAGACTTCATGTTTTGGACAGCAACGCTAATTACGCTAATAGTAACCTACTTTATCATAACCAAGTTATTCATCATTGTAGAATTTCGAGAAGAAGTAATTCAAGAACGACTTGGTAAATTTAAGAAAAATCTAAAACCAGGATTTCACTTTCTTATCCCTTTCGTAGATCGACCTGCATACAGTAGAGAAATGCGTGAGCAAGTATTAGAAGTTCCGAGCCAAACTTGTATAACCAATGATAATATCGAAGTAAATGTAGACGGTTTGGTTTACATCAAAGTAATGGATGCGTACAAGGCCAGTTATGGAATTTCAAATTATCAAGCGGCTTCAGTAAACCTAGCTCAAACTACCATGCGTAGTGAAGTGGGGAAAATCACCTTAGATGATACTTTCTCAGAACGAGAAATGATGAATGAAAACATTGTTCGTGAAATTGATAAAGCTGCAGATCCTTGGGGAATTAAAGTACTTCGATACGAAATTAAGAATATCCGCCCTTCCAATGAAATAGTAGATACAATGGAAAAGCAGATGGAAGCAGAACGTGAAAAAAGAGCTGAAATCGTACATTCTGAAGGATATAGACAAGCACGTATTTTTGAATCTGAAGGAGAGCAACAGAGTCAAGTTTTAGTATCTGAAGCTAGTAGACAAAAGCGAATTAACGAAGCAAAAGGTAAAGCCATGGAAATTGAACTCGTTGCTACTGCCACTGCAAATGGAATTCATAGAATAGCCACCGCAATGAAACAGCCAGGAGGAGAACTCGCTGTAAAAACGAAATTAGTTGAACAATACATAGAGCAATTCGGAACTATACTAGAAAAATCGAAAATTTCTGTTTTACCAACGGAGACCGCAAACCTAAAAACATTTTTTGAAGGTGTGAGCAAAATAAGCGATCACACGAACATTCAAGGGGAGAAATAGTCATGGGTATCTTTGATATTATTGAAAACATCAGCTTTGCATTAGTAATGGCCTTCTCATTGTTCATTTTATTTAAAGTGATCAAATCATTCCGCTTGGTTCCAAACCAATTCGCCTTTATCGTAGAACGACTAGGGAATTATCATAAAACACTAGAACCAGGCTTTCATGCCCTTATCCCTTTTCTAGACAAGGTTGTATATAAACAAGATTTACGTGAAGAAACCATTGAAGTAGAACCACAAGAATGCTTCACCAAAGACAACGTAAAAGTTGAAGTAGATGGCGTTATTTACTTAAGTGTGATGGATCCTGTAAATGCGAGCTATGGCATTACTGATTACCGATACGCAGCTATACAACTAGCACAAACTACTACTCGTTCTGTTATTGGTTTAATGGATTTGGATGAGACCTTCGAAGAACGCTCTAAAATGAGTAAAGAAGTAGTTAAAGTACTAAGTGTACTAGAAGTGCCATGGGGCATGAAAGTTCATCGTTATGAAATAAAGAATATAGTTACACCTAGAACGGTTCAAAAAGCGATGGAAAGACAAATGACCGCCGAACGTGATCGCCGTGCCGTAATAGCGAAATCTGAGGGTGTGAAAGGATCTAAGGTAAATGATGCGGAAGGTATAAGAGCAGAAATGATCAATATTTCGGAAGCAGAGATGCAACGCCGAATAAACGAAGCTGAAGGTTTAGCGCAAGAAATTGAATCCATTGCAGAAGCAACCGCTGTTTCTATCGAAAAAATAGCGGAAGCACTTTCTCAACCTATGGGAGCTGAGGCTATGCAACTTCGCTTAGCAGAGAAATATCTTGGCAAGTTAAAAGGACTGGGACGTGAAGAAAACCAGATTATTATTCCTCAAGATATTTCTAATTACGACGCCGTTATGAAAGGACTGGATTTATCAGAATTAAAAGAAGGTTCAAAAAAGAAATAGCTAACACGATCAAGTAAAGAGTATTTGTTCTTTGTTAAAGTTTGATACCCTTCGCGATGAGTCTTTTTTTGTTACAAAAATAGAGGCGCTCAGGGTGTCAAATTTTATATAGTTTATTGACTGAAAGCGGCTGTCTCCATGAGCTCCTGGTATAAACATTAGAGGCTAGAGAATAGCAGCGAATGGAATCAAATCTTGAACAACCTAGGAATAGTGTATCAAGACTACAAGTAAATATGGTTCAACAATTATAACGCTTTATAACGCTCTTTTTCTTTTAACTGAATAGCTCCATTTTGAGTTCTAAACTTTACAGGAAGAGTGTTAAAACTACCATCTCGGGCGACCTTTTTCACATTAAAGTGAAGATGAGGTCCTGTTACATAACCTGTTGAGCCCGAGTAAGCTAAGAGTTGACCAACTCGCACTTTCTGACCGATATTTACAACCACTCCATTTACTTTTAAATGGGCGTATTCTGAAAAGGTACCATCATTATGAACCACGGTAACATAGTTTGCTTTATCTAAGTAAAATTCATCTGAACCACCTTCCGTAAAGGATTCTTTAAAATCCACAACAACGCCAGATCGTGCTGCATAAATCTCGGTTCCTTCGTCCATATTAAAATCGATGGAGTAAGCAATTCTACCCGAATGGGAGAAATCTCCATGATAAGCTTGAGCAACCATCGCTTCCGTTCCAAGTTTATATGGTAAACGGTAGGCATAACTATCGGTATGCTCTGCAAAAATACTTCCCATGAAATAGGTGTAATTTGAACTGAATCCCCATTTTTCCTTACTGTTCTTTGAGGTTAACTCCAGAAGTTCAACATCAGAACCTGGGGCAAGCACTTGGGTGAGTGGAAGACGTTTTGAGGATCTTAAGTTCTCTAACTCGATCTTTAATTCTAGCGTAACAGGATATGGATTTAAATTTCGAGCATGAACTTCAACACTTCCCTCCTTTTCAACATTATATACTTCTACCGTAGGCTTTTCTTGTTGAGGACTTAAACCAAGTAGTAGGGCTAGTAAAAAGGAAATCGTTATCATGATAAAAATGTAGTCAATCTGTTTTAATTTTGTGCAATTCAAATGGGAGCATGTATATTTAGGGATGAATATGTATGTACTGTACTTATTATTTTTACTCGCAGTTCGGGGAGTGTCAGATCAAGATGATCCAGAGCTATTACGAGCTATAAGAAATGGAGATCATTCCGCCTTCAAGAAGTTCTTTGAGAAGCATCACTCCTATTTATACCACTTTTTGCTAAAAAAAGGTATTTCTGAGCAACAAGCGGAAGATTTAGTTCAACAAGCTTTTGTCATGATTTGGGAAAAACGAGCTCAAATAGATGAAACTAAATCCCTAAAAGCATTCCTCTTTCGAATCGCATATACACGAATGTTAAATGTATTTCGGGATTCTAAGAAATTTGATGAAAACGCTGATTTAACGACCGAAGAAGAAACATCGACTCCCGAAAAATCAATGGAAACGCAAGAATTAGGCAAAGCCATTGAAGATTCTATCGCATCGATGCCCGAAAAGCGCCAAGCCGTATTTCGTTTATGTTTTATTCAAGAGTTCACCTACAAAGACGCTGCCGAATTCCTTGACGTATCTGTAAAAACCATCGAGAATCATATGGGATTAGCTTTAAAAGAATTACGAGGCAAACTCGAAAACTTTAGATAAACCTATTTCTTTCAGACTATTATAACTCTTCTTATATAATTTGAATGCAATTTAATTACTGAATTACGATTAAGATAAATGAACTAAACTTTCAGCTAACTAATTAATTTGGTTACTTTCGCAAAAACGAATACCCTTCGCCGCTCATATGTTTAGAAAAGTACTTATTGTACAAACTCAACAAACAGAAAACGAGAGGTAGTAGCACCGATCGCCGCTATTAATTGCACGTAATTTACAATGCCGGGTTTAAGGAATCCCTGCCTCTCGTCACTTCTTCAGATCCTCAACAGTACTTATGTATCATGGCCAGTTCATGAATACCCGATAAACGATGAGCTTTGGAGAAAGAAGTCGTGGTTTCTGCTTGTATATATCCTACAACCACTAACCCAATGAGCCATGTTAAAATATTCCCTGGGTATCGATGTTTCAGCGGACTCGCTGAGCTGCTGCCTGGCCAGCATTGACCACCAACAGCAGGTGAAGGTGATTACCACCCGCACGGTTGCTAATTCACCGGCGGGTTTTAATGCCCTGATCCGCTGGACGGGCAAACACTATAAACACCCCGAATTGCCGTTGGTCTGCCTGTTGGAGGCTACCGGAGTGTATTACGAGCAGTGCGCGTTGGCATTAAGTAAAGCGGGTTTTTATGTATCCGTGATTCTCCCAAATAAATCCAAAAAGTATATGGAGTCGCTGGGGCTTAAGTCCAAAAACGATCGCATTGATGCCAAAGGACTGGCCCGTATGGTCGCCGAACAAGCCCTTCCTGCCTGGCAGCCTATGAGCGAGTTTTTCTTTACCCTGCGTACGATGACCCGCCAACTCGAGCGCCTGCAAAAGTCGAAAACCAGTCTATCAAACCAGTTGCATACCACCCAACACAGTATCTACGAGGTTGGGGTGGTTACCCGGCAACTCAAATCGCTGATCCGCACGATGGAGAAACAAATGGCGGGGCTCGAAAAAACCATAGCCCACCACCTGCACTCCGAGGCAGAGATCGCTGAGAAAGTAACAAATTTGTGCAGCGTCAAGGGAGTTGGACTGACGACCGTGGCCATCGTTCTTGGGGAAACCAATGGCTTTGCTCTGATGGAGAATATCGCCCAGTTAGTGAGCTACAGTGGATATGATGTGGTAGAAGATCAATCCGGCAATTGCATTGGAAAAACAAAGATCTCGAAAAAAGGGAACCCGCGCGTCCGTCGGGCCCTGTACTTTCCGGCCATCACTGCCGTGAATTGTGGAGTCAAACCGCTGTATGACCTATACCACCGAACCTACAAAAAGCATCACATTAAAATGAAGAGCTATGTGGCCGTACAGAAAAAGCTGCTGATACTCATGTACACCTTTTGGAAGAACAATGAAGCCTACGTCGAGGTAAATCCGGAAAAGAAGCCGTTCGAAAGCGGACTAATCAAAGAAATTGGAGACGACAAAAAAAGAAAGTTCCCCACCATGGGCGGGGAACCACAAGGTAAACCACCACATAAAGTGACGGCTTCCTTTCAGATGGAATAAAGATAATTATTTTAATAATGTAGTGTTGATTTTTAACACAGTACCTTAAACGCGGGGTCGTTATACCTTTTGTTAAACAAAGATTTAAAATAAGTTTCCAGATTTATAGCGTACATATGACAAGCGTTTCAGGCTGATATATATAACCCTTCTCTATTTGCTATATAATTAAAAATGATGTTTAGAACATCTATGAGACTATACTTTTGCGTATTTAAAATTTCTTTTAAAAAGAATTAGGGGTACTCTTCAACTAGCGTGTATTAAGGATGAATCATGAAATTAATCCTTAAACAAAACAAACAGGTAACACACATGAAAACTCTAACCCAAATCAAACACATCCTAGTTGTTTCGGCAGTATTGGCGATTACTTTTTCTGCTTGTTCAGCCGTAAATAACGATGTTGAATCTTTATCTGACGAAGATGTTGCTATTGCAGCAGAAATCGTAGGAATCTCTTTAGCTGACAATGAATCTGGTGCACTTTCCAGTATGTATGATGCCTTTTCGGGTATTGATGATGTCGGCATTAGTTATGGAGGCGGACAGGGTGGAATGCATATGAAATCCAATGATATGAGAGGCAATAATGGCCGTGGTGGAGAACGTAATTTTAGCCATAGTTATGACTCTACTACAGGTATCCATACTATTTCTTTCGAAAGAAGTGTACAAAATGAGATGTTCAGCAAATCAGTAAGTTTAAATCAACAAATCATATTTACTGATCTTGACGGAAATTTTTTAGCACGCCCAAAAGCAGAAAAAGATCTCATTGAAAGTATTGCCTTTGATGGTGTAAAATCTGGCGAAAGTGAAGGTCCATTTAGAAGTTCAAGCTTTACTAAAGAAGATAGCTTTCGTTTTTCAGGACTACACGAAACAAGTGGAACATTAAGTATGAATGGAACTCATCATGGCATTGGTGTTGCTGAAGGTACACTAAACGACAGTACAAGAGCTTCTCGTTCGTATGAAATAGATATTAATTTCCAGAATATCGCTATCGAAAAAGACACAGTAAAAGCATATGGAAGTTTAGAACAAGGTGTTTCCGGTACGCTTACATATAGCATCACTATGAATAAAACTATCAATGGTGTTCCTGAAGAAACTCTTGTTGAAGGTACCATTGACCTTGAAGAAGATGGAACAGCTCTAATGCGTTTCAATAAATTAACTAAAGTAATTCGCTTCTCATTAGTAGATGGCGAAAAAAGAGATATGAATTCTCGTAGATGATCCATAACCAAGTAAAAGCAGGTTGCTCTAAGTAATCTGCTTTTTCTATTATTCCACCATCATGGCAACTGAACAAAACTTACCCGAAAACGATCTTGATCTCCTGCTAGCTCTGAGCCTTGGCTCAGCCTTAGACTCGAATTCTTCGTTTTCAGAGGTTAACGATTCGTTGATAGATCAATTAGTGGAATTTAAAAATAGTGAGTTATCAGACTATGAAAATTCCTCTCTTATTTCGGCTTCAATTTGGGATTCTATTGAAGCAGAGACCAGACCAAAAGCTAGAGTTATCCCTCTCTACCAACGACCAATTGCCTACACATGGGCAGCTGCTGCTGTGGTACTAATTGCAGCCTTCATTGGATTTTATTGGATAAGTTTAAATCCGACACCACAACTTGTAGCACAAAGCGATTCGACCATAACAACTGTTATTCTTGATGATGGCACTGAAGTAACCCTTCGCCCCTACTCCGAACTTTATGAACTTACGTTAAACGATCAAGAAAGAACGTACTCTTTAGATGGCGAGGCCTTTTTTGACGTAAGCTCCGATGTAAATCGACCTTTTAGCGTTCAAGCTGGTGATGGGATAGTAACTGTACTGGGTACTCGATTTAATTTAAGTAACTGGGGAGCTAATACTCAGATATTTTTGGAAGAAGGTAGCGTAAAATTTAGTTCAGTTAAAAATACTTCCGTCCTACTTAAACCTGGACAACAGGCTCGTTTAAGTGCTGGAGAGATTACAACTCCGCAAGAAGTTAATGCAAGTCAATACACCGACTGGATATCAAATACCATTGTATTTGACGGAAGTATTCCCGAAGATGTGGTGGCCGAAATTGGACAACATTATAATGTTTCCATCGATGTTTCTAACCTTGATGACCAAAGCGTATTAAATGGAACTCTCCAACTTGATTCTATCTACCAAACTCTTGAAGACCTTGGACTGGTTCTCGGAGGAACATTCCGTCAAGCATCAGAAAACGTATTCACTTTTATTGCTATTGATTAACCTATGATTGACAAGCTGCGCATACTCTGTGTTTTGTTAGCTTATCTGATATTATCTCAGAACTCAACTTCTGCGCAACTATTTTCATATTCCGAAGAACCTCTTCTTTCAGTAATCTCTGATATCGAAGAGCAAACCCCTTACCGTTTTCTTTATCGTGAAGCACTTATATCTGATGTTAAAATCACTTTAAGAGCTAACCGGACAACTATCATGAGTGAACTCTCTGGGAGTCTTAGAAGCCGAAATATTGGGCTCAAAGTTGATGAAGACAGATTCCAGGCTTTAGTGTATTCAACAACAGAACAACAGGAATCAAAAGAAATCCTGATATCAGGCTATGTATTAGATGCTTCAACGGGTGAACGTTTACCTTATTCTACAATTTCTTGGAGAGATAATGGTGAGCTTACCGGAATTTCTAGTAATCCATCAGGTACTTTTACCATACGCACACGTTCCGATTCCAAGAGTCTCACTTTTTTAGTTTCCTTTGTAGGATATAAATCGAGTCAGTTTGAACTTTCATTCGAAAATGAACAACGATGGAATGATATCTCCATTCGATTAGAACCTGAACCATATAGTGGAAAGGAAATTCTAGTTCAAGGAGTCAATTTCTATACGGCATCAGACACGGTTATGAATGGCTTAATTAAAGTAGGTGCATTTAGTCCACTTGGAGAAAGTAATTCTGTCCGTTCACTTCAAACTCTTCCCGCTGTTTCATTGAGTTCAGCTATTAATGATGGAATAAATATAAGAGGAAGTGCTTCTGATGGGTTTCAAGTATTGCTTGATGGCCAATCCGTGTATCATCAAAATCACTTATTTGGTTTACTCGATGCTATGAATCCTGATGTGTTAAAAACTAGTGGATTTTATTATGACATCACTCCTGCTCAGTTTCAAGCACCGCTTGGCGGAACCCTTTCTTTAATTACTAGAACCGGTTCTTTAAATGAGATTAAAGGTTCTGCTGGATTCAGTAATTCAGCGACAAAGGCAACTATTGAAGGTCCAATAATTAGAGGGAGATCGAGTTGGATTGTGTCTGGTCGTATTTCACATATTGATGAAGTGAATTGGTTTAATAATCAAGACTTGATCGAGTATGGATTGGATGTAAATAGACCTGCTACTATTGTATTAGATAGAGAGTTACCTAGAGCTGTTGAACGTGTAAGTTTAAATCCTATCAACATTCAAAATACAGAGGCTAGATTCTACGATTTACACGGAAAATTACATGTTGAGACCAATAAAGGAAGTCAGCTTTCAGTTAGTGGATATATTGGGCATGACAATGCATCTCAAGATTATTTTAGAGAACAAACGAGTTCTATAGATTTATTCTCAACCGATAATAAGTGGGATTCTCAAACTCTCTCGTCCACCTATTCATCTAGAATAACAGACCATACATACTCAACGACCTCTATTGGTTTTAGTTCATACAATAGTATTTATAGCAAAGATGATTTTGAATATTTAACTCCCCGTGATAATAATAATCAGCCCACAAGACCTGATTCTAGTTTTTTAGGACTACTTAATCTAGAAAACTCCCTTATAGACTTTTCCGCTAAGCAAAGCTTTATCACTTCTTTTAATGACTTTTCGATGGAGTATGGAATCAGCTATAACGATTATCAAATGGAATACATACAGAATACTGAGACTCGAAATTCATTCATTAGTAGAAGAACAAGTCAATTAGTTGATCTATTTCATCAGGCGGATTTAAATTTAATAGATAATCTCAGTCTTAACATTGGTAATCGGATTCATTATTTCAGTAATGGACGATATACAAGATGGTCGCCAAGAATCAAGACGGTATTATTTCCTGAAGAAAATATTTCTTTAAACTTAGGCTATAGCCGAAATTACCAATTCTTAAATCGGCTTCAGGTTTATAATATTAATAGTTCAGATTTTTGGATTCTAGCTAATGAGGATCAACCGCCTTCTTCAGTTAATTATTACTCAACTGGATTGAAGTTTCGCTATTTCGAAAACACCTATTTTCAAATTGAAGGATATCTGAAAGACTACCAGAACCTACGTTTTCATGAACTAAATACAGGGCTTGTATCTGCTACTTTCAAAAATAATGAGTCGCCATGGTTTTATGAAAATGAAGGAATTGGCAAAGGCATTGAATTCTTGATGAAAAATAGAATTGATATAATGACCTTAAGTAGTGCCTATACATGGTCATCCATGCAACTTAAAAACCTTCAGATTAATAATGGGGAATATTTTTATGCAGATTGGGATCGCCGGCATCAGTTTTCTATGATTTCAGAAACGAATATATCCAAGCATTTTACACTTTTCCTTTCTTGGACTTATGGAAGTGGAATCCCGAACCGACTAGATAAAGAACGCTTTACGAACGACCCTAGATTACCTTCTTATTCTCGATTTGATGCAACTATGAGCTATGTTGCTAATCTTCAAAGAGGCACCCTTAAAACTTCATTCTCGTTGTATAACGTATTCAATAGAAACAATCCGTGGTATACGGAAGTGAAACAGATTACAGCTGAAACTAGGACTCGAGATATTGGGGCGACAGCTAGAACAAATGTATTTGACTTAGGTATACAGCCCTCTTTTAATATCGGAGTGTATTTTTAAGAACGAGGCATTTCTTTTATATGTTCGCCAACAAAGTACATATCCATATCTCCTTTATGACCTTCAACACTTACTTTACCGCGATATTCACATTCGTAGTAATCTTGAATATAGTCGCATGTAGTTGCCGAAATATTCACTCTACCAATTTCTCCTACTTCTTCCATTCTACTAGCAAGGATTACGGTTGATCCCCAAATATCATAGGTGAACTTCTTCTTACCTACTATACCAGCAATGATACTTCCACTATGAATACCAATCCTCATTCTCCATTTTACAGCGGCGCTCTCATTTCTTTGTTTAATAAAATCCTGCATTTCTTTAGCGGCTTTTACACAAAGGTAAGCGTGATCATCTTTTTCTTTTGGAAGTCCTGAAACTGCCATGAAGGCATCTCCAATGGTCTTTATTTTTTCAATTCCATACTTCTCAACAATATTATCAAATGCCTCGAAAATCTCATTAATTTCAGAAACTAGCTTCTTTGCAGACATTGTAGCTGCAGTAGAAGTAAAGTTTTCAAAATCTGTAAATAGTACACTCACTTCTTCATATCTACGCGGAGTAGCTGATCCTTTTTCTTTAATCTCATCAGCAATATCTTTTGGAAGCATGTTATAAAGTAAAGCATCACTTTTTTCTTTCTCATTTTCAAGAAGAATAGTTCGTTCTTTTACTAGTGCTTCTAGCTCTTCATTATATTGTTCAACCTGTTCTTTCTTCTTCCTTTCTCGAGAGATCTGAAAGTTTATAAATCCAATTAATAGACCTGCTCCAAATACTGAATAAATACTATATGCCCACCAGGTTTTCCAAGGCGGAGGGAGAATTTTCATTTTTATTGATCTTCCTTCTTCATTCCAAATACCATCTTTATTAGAAGCCTTAACTCTAAAAGTATAATTATAACCTTCGGGTAGGTTCGTGTATGACACGTATCTACGGTTACCTACATCTTGCCATTCGCTATCAAAACCCTCCATCATATATTGATATTGATTCTGTTCAGGTGCTGCGAAATGAAGTGCGGCAAATTCAAAAGAAATTACATTTTCTTTCCATGTCAAAATTATCTCATCGGTTTCGATGATTGATTTCTTAAGTGGAGAATTTGAAGGAGAAATTAGTACATCTTGGTTGAAAATCTGAAAATCTGTAACCACAACAGGTGGGATATATGGATTATCTCTAATGCTATCTGGTTTAAAAACTACCATTCCATTAATACCACCAAAATACATTGTTCCGTCTTCCGACTGATGAAATGCACCAAATCTATATTCATTACTTGGTAGGCCATCTCCACGGTCATAAATCCGAACTGCATTAGATTCAGGATCAAAATCTGCAATCCCACTGTTCGTACTTAACCAAAGATGTCCCCGGTAATCCTCAATAATTCCATAGATAACATTGTTTGGAAGACCATCTGCAGTTGTAAATCGAGTGAATGTTTCGGTACTTGCATTAAATTTATTTAAACCATTAATAGTACCAACCCATAAATCTCCATTATCATCTTGAGTGATAACATTTATAAAATTGTCGCTAATACTTGATTCATCACCTGGATCACTGGCATATACTGTGAAATTACCCCTTGCTCTATCATATTTATTTAATCCAAAACCGTGGGTACCAACCCAAAAAACACCTCTATTATCTTCAAACATCGACCATATTTTGTTATGGCTAATTGAGCTTGGATCAGTTTCAATGTTTTGAAAACGTCTAAATTTCCCCGTTTCTTTATCGTATGCATTTAGACCATTATTCAGAGTTCCTACCCAAATGATTCCCCTACTATCTTCAAAAATTGTAGTGATGATATCTCCACTAATAGTAGACTCATCATCTTCATCATTCTTAAAATGAGTAAAATTTTCTTCGTCCTGATTGTATAAGTTTAAACCATCAATAGTACCTACCCATAGCTTATCTTCACTATCTTTAATGATAGCATTTACAAAATCATTACTAAGTGATTTACTATCATTCGGATTATGTCTAAAATTTTTAAATCCATTGTTACTCAACGTAAGCTTATTTAAGCCGCCACCTTGAGTACCAATCCAAACATCTCCATTCTTGTCTTCAGAAATTGCCCAAATATTATTATTTGACAAGCTATTTGAGTTTGCAGGCTCATTTTGATAAATGGTGAAGCTTTCTGAAGAGGATCGGATAAACTTATTCAGAGCACCATTTCGAGTACCTACCCAGAAAACACCAGATCTATCTTCATAGAGAGCACTTATGGAATTGTTACTTAGGTTAATAGGAAGGTTCAGATCCATAAAACTAGTAAACATCCCTGTTTCACGATTAAGAATATTCAATCCATTAAGTGTACCAACCCAGAAGGTACCTCTTGAATCTTCATACAGAGATAGCACCCAATTATTACTAATACTTTGTTTAGAAGTATTTACTGAAGTAAAACTTGTAAATGACTGATTTTCTTTGTCGTATTTTAATAAACCGCCAGATTGAGTACCAACCCATAGCACTTCTGATTTGTCTTCATATAAGGTTACAATCCAATTATCTGAAATTCCTGACTCGACACTATTTTCTGAAAAATGTTTGATATCTCCATTAAGTCTATCAAACCTGAACAATCCCTCTTCTTCTGTACCGATCCATATAAAGTCATTACTATCTCTATATAAAGATGTAATACGAGCTTCTTTAAGTCCTGAGTAGTCATCAACTTGAGAATAGACGCTAAACTCATTAGTTATTGGATCAAGAATATTTAACCCACCTTGAGTACCTACTAAGATTACTCCGGCCTCGTCCTCAAAAAGCACATTAATATAATTATGGCTGATCGAATTTTCATCTTGAGTATTATGAAGGAAACGAATAAATCTATCCTGTTCTCTATCAAATTTATTTAAACCGCCGCCTTTGGTACCCACCCAAATTGCACCATGTCTATCTTCAATGATACTTGACACCTGATTACTTGATATCGAAAACATATCATATGGGTCATTCCTATAGATTTTGAACTCATAGCCATCATATCTATTTAACCCGTCTTCAGTAGCAAACCAAAGGAACCCTCGGCTATCTTGTAGAATAGTATTAACTGTACTTTGTGAGAGTCCATCTTCCGTAGTAATTTGCTCGAATCGAATAGACATATCCTGAGCAAAACTTAATTGCACTCCTAAAATTAAAAAGAAAAGCGTAAACCTTATTGCCTTCAATATTGAACCTGTTTTAATACCAATTACCTCTTCAAGTGTAGTAAAACTATATTAAGAAAAGTAGTTAGAATATTATAAAGTCTAGATAACTTAATTAAACTTAATTGTACAAAAAAACCAACCTGAATTACTTCAAGTTGGTTTTTTATTAATTGGTGGAGGTGCGGGGAGTCGAACCCCGGTCCGAAAAGGTAAACCTGCAGACATCTACATGCTTAGTTACTAATTAACATTCGCAAGAAGCCGAGCCTAGCAACCAAGCGACTTCAAACTATTCTGTGAAATTTCACGCAGCAAAGACAGAAAACCGTGCTAACGCTATCCTATCTTGTATGGCGTTCAGTCTGGCACTGATAGGCACGTTAGCCAGAGGAACGGCGAAGCAGTTTAAGCTGCTAAGCGGTATGAATAATTGTTGTCAATTATATTAGTTTCCATAATGAGTGATTAACGAGATTCATTGGACATTCTCGACATGCAACCCACGGTAGTACTCATCCCGTCGAATCCAGTACACCCCCAATAATTCAAAGATCGATTTATAATATACGAATTTAAAAGCCTTTTATTTGAACTCATAGTTATTTCTTATTGGCTGATTGGTTAATGGTTTTTCAAATTTGTACCATACTCATTAGATTTAATTAACTACGATTTATGTGTGGTAGATATGCTCTTACTATTGAAGAACAACAAGAGCTCGAAGAGTTTCTGAATGCTGTTGATCATGGAATTATTCCTTCGAAAAATTATAATGTAGCTCCCTCCCATCAGATGCCTGTTGCACTATTAGATGAAAATGGTAACCGTTTGTTAGAAACTATGTATTGGGGTTTTATGGGATGGAAACCAAAAGATGGTCAAAAACCCTTTACTCCTATTAATACCCGAGATGATAGTATTTCTTCAAAACCAATGTGGAAAAGAGCGTTTAACTCAAACAGATGTATTATTCCAATGAACGGCTTTTATGAATGGACGGGATCGGGAAAGAATAAAGTTCCTCATTTTATCTATCCAAAGGAAGGTACTTTTCTAGCTGCGGCTGGAATATTCTCTAATATTAGTCCTGTTGAAGGTGTAAAGTCTTATTCGGTGATTACAACCCGCCCAAATTCACTAATGGAAAATATACATGATAGAATGCCTGCATTTCTGCACCCAACTGAGTTTGACAAGTGGCTTAATCCTAATAACGAACAAGCTCTATTGTTAGATATGCTCGAACCTTATCCAGATGATGCTCTTTCTGAACACATTGTTACCAAGGATGTTGGACGTGTTCAGAATAATTATCCTGCATTGATTGAAAAGGCTAGTCTTTTTTAACTACTTCCTCACAAAGAAAAACTGTTCATCTACTTCTTGCATAAAACGCCAGTCCAGTAAATCTGGGATAAACACTACATGGTAAAACCTGCCATCTGTATCTTCAATTACATAGTTCAAATTCTTTTCAGTGAATTTATTTTCAAGATGCTGAGTCTCAATTGATTTTACTTGAATAGAACCATTCCTGCTTTTTTTAAACCTAAATGGTCTTACACAATCAATCAGTGCTAGCTCAATGGGCGTCTTTCGGTCTATTAGTTCAATTGGAAATACTTCAAACCTTATAGGAATAATTCGATGTGAATCGGAGGGCGAATGTTTGTGCCTTTGGCAATGAGCTAGAAGTCTATCAACAGCGAAACCTTTATAAATCCCAGACTGCTCTAACTGCCATATTAAATCTTCTTGATTGAACTCAAGATTTATAATCTCCCCTTTCTTGGTTTCAACATTATAGAATGACTTTTTTATACCACCTTCTACTTTAGTATGACTAGATCGCACACGTTTAACATGGTGAACAAATTCTGTTCTCCACTTTGGTATTTGCAATCTAGTATGCCTTAAAAAAAAGGCAATCATTTCTATTAATGGATATTTGTTCATGACCAATTCCGTTTGGTCGTTTTAAACTACACACATATATTATACATATCAATATGTGGGACAAATTTATGCCAAGAAAAAAAGGAAATCCATTTCAACCCGAGAATGATGTCCATAGAATTACCTTATACAACACGGTTTATCCAGAACATCAACATCATACCAGAAAAGACCGCTTATACTTGCACTTCGACTTTGCGTGTTTCTATGCTCAAGTAGAACAATTGCGAAAAGGATTGTATGGCCTCCCACTTATTGTGGGTGGATGGCGCAAACCTAATGGGATTGTAAAAGGAATAGTTGCTACTTCTTCTTATGAAGCTCGTTCATTCGGTATAAAAACAGGGATGAGTGCTTTAGAAGCTTTTAAGCTTTGTCCGTATGTATGCATGCTACAAGTAGACTATACCACCTATACGGCAATATCGAAGCAAGTACATCATATTTTCAAAAAATACTCCCATCAAGTAGAGCGTTATTCAATGGATGAATACTTCATGAATATTACTTTTCTAAAAGATAAAGGAGAAAAGGAACTCCAAAAATTTTGCCAGAACCTGCAGAATGAAATTTATAATACCACTAATCTCTATGGTGCCATTGGTGTTGCTCGATCCAAAACATATGCAAAGCTTTCGAGTAGCTTGAATAAACCAAGAGGTATTAGCTTGATACTAACTGATGAAGATGAAAAAGCCTTCATCTATCCTCTAGACGCTAATGAAGTTTGGGGCGTTGGTAGCAGAAGATATGAGCATATTTTAAACGAAGGATATAAAACCATTGGTGACATAGCCGAAAAAGGAAATGTACTCACTTTTATTCGACTTTTTGGTTCTAACTTCGGAAAGATGTTGTATGAAACAATAACGGGTAAGGACCAAGCTAGAATTTTAGAAGAAAATGACGAATACTCTCCTAAATGGGGCGTTAGTTATGGACATACTTTCTCAGAAGGAAGTATAGATGTAGAACGAATATTTGGGGAATTTGAAATAGCGATACATCAAATTTGTTATCGAATGCGAGCTTATGGAATTCGAGCGAATAGTTTTAGCGGTGCATTTGGGTTTAATAAAACAGATATACCTTCGGTAGGATTTAGATTCGTAACAGATGGATATACTAATATCGATGAGTATGTATATAAAGCCTGCATCGATAGAATTGGATTAGCCATTTTTAAAGCTTGTGAAAACAAAATGGAAATCAGAAATATCATACTTGGAACTCATAAAATTGATAAGACAAAACAAATGAATATGTTTTTTCAAGATGAACCTGAACATGTGGCTAGGTACGAAGCTATTGATGATGTTAATAATAGATATGGAAAAGGAACGTTGGTCATGGCTAGTACCTTACATCGTGTAGAAGGTAAAACGCATTTTTTGGAAAGAAATACTTAACGAATCAAAAATTTATCTATTCAAATTCTCCAAGCCTAAAAAGGTTTATTTACTACTCAGAGAAATCTGAAGACTTCTTAAAATACCCGAACGATACACATTGACTCTAAGGTTTAGTAGCTAGGTAAATCAAAACAATTTATTCACATGGATTCAGAATTTGTGACTAACTTTCTTTTGTAAGTTTCGTGTAAGCTTGCAATAAACTACTGTTCACCAAGTTATGTCAAAACACTTTTTATTCTTTACGGCCATTCTACTTTTATTCTCTATCTCAAGTCAAGCCCGTCAGTCGGCCTCGGTTAGTGGCTATGTAAAAGATTCGGAAACTGGAGAAACACTTATTAGTGCAAATGTTGCTGTACTAGAAAATAACCGTGGGTCTTCAACCAATACATTGGGTTATTTCACTATTACTAATGTACAACCTGGCTCCTATACTCTTGCTGCCTCTTATATTGGGTATCAACTTTTTCAAAAAGAGATAATACTAACTGTGGGAGAAAATCTTCGAATCGATATCGAATTGGTGCCAGACTTTGTACAAGGGGAGGAAATTATTGTCGAATCTCAAGCAGAAAAAGAGGAGCTCAAATCAATTGGTATTGCACAGGTTAAAACTGAACTTATTAAAGCACTCCCTGCTATTTTTGAAGCTGACGTTTTTCGTTCTATTCAACTCCTTCCGGGAGTAAAAGCAGCGTCTGACTATTCAAGTGGCTTATATATCCGAGGTGGAAGTCCCGATCAAACTCTTATCCTTTTAGATAGAACTACCGTATACAACCCGAGTCATTTCTTTGGCTTCTTTTCCACCTTTAATCCTGATGCGATTAAGGACGTTCGATTATATAAAGGTGGTTATCCTGCAGAATATGGCGGACGATTAAGTTCGGTTCTTTCTATTTATAATAAGGATGGAAATCGTAATAAAAGAGCTGGTTCTGTTACTTTAGGAATGCTTGCATCAAGAGCTTCTATTGAAGGTCCAATTAAAAAAGGGTCGTACATGTTTGCCTTTAGACGTTCCACATTGGAGCCTCTACTTTCGGCTCTGAGACAGAATAACGACAATATTCCATCACGATTTTACTTTCTTGATTTCAATGGAAAAATCAACTTTGATGCGTCAACAAATAATAAGTTTTCTCTTGCTGCCTATACTGGTACCGATAAAGTTACGTTTCCTTTTGCAGACGATGCTGAAATAAAACTGAACTATGGAAATCAAACCATAAGTGGAAATTGGACACATATTTTCAATGAAAAATTATTCTCCAATTTCGTTATAACTGGTTCTCGTTATTTTAATTTCCCAGAGTTTGAGATAGCTGGCACTCCTTTCGAACGAGAGAATAACATATACGATTACTCTCTTAAATCTGATCTTGAATATTTACCAAGTGAGAAGCACCAAATATCTACAGGAGTTTGGGCAGGTATATTTACATTAAATCTTCAAGATCGTTTCGACAATCAGGATAGTTTTAGTAGCAGAATACATTCTCGATATGGCTCATTTTATATTCAAGACACCTGGCGTCCATCAGATCTTTGGAAGATTATTGGAGGCATGCGATTAAATTACTTTTCAGATGGGGATTATCTGAGGTTAGAACCTCGTCTATCTGTCGAACATCGTCTAACTGAGAAAGTACGTTTGCAAGCTGCTTACGGTAGATATAATCAGTTCTTCACCTTAATTAGTAACGAAGCTTTTTCAGGCTTTGATGTCTGGTTGACTTCCGATGACGGAATTAGACCTGCTTATGGAGATCAATTTGTATTAGGTGCTAAAACGCTTCCTTTTAAAAATTATGGCTTAGATATTGAGCTATATTATCGAAATATGAACGATCTATTTGAGTTAGATCCTTTTTTACCTGACGCTGCTGGTCTTTTGTACTCAGATTTATTTAGAGTGGGGAATGGCTATGCTTATGGGTTTGAAGCTATGTTTGAACGACAAGTTGGAAGATTGAATGGCTTCATAGGATATACTTTCGCGTATACTTGGAGAAAATTTCCAGGCTTTAATTATGAGTTAAGTGATGCTAGTAGAGCAGCACGGTTTTATCCCCCGAAATATGATCGCCGTAATGATATTAACCTTGTACTAAACTATAATTTGAGCAGAAAATGGACATTGACTGGATCATGGTCTTACGCAACCGGTCAAGCTTATACCCAAGTATTAGGTAGATACGCACTTTTTGATGATCCATTTTCTTTGGGAAGCGAAGTTGGATCTTTTACAGTTAATGAAGTGAATGCAGCACGATTGCCTAGTTATCAAAGGGTTGATTTATCCTTTGCCAGACAAGGAACATTCTTTGGAATAGGTGAGGCAGAATTGCAACTCCAAATCATCAATGTGTTGAACCGTAAAAATGTATGGTTCCAAAATTATGACTTCGATGAAAATCCTATAAAAATTACTGACGTAACTTTACTCCCAGTACTCCCTTCTATCTCTTACACGGTAAAATTTTAGACATCATGAGAAATTTAAGTTTAACAATCGGTTTAGTTCTTATCACACTTTTTGGATGTGAAACATACTCACAAAGTGATTATGAAGAGTTTTATGTAGTTGAATCCTATATGGTTGCCAATCGAAACCTTCAACAAGTACGGCTATCTACTACCGTCCCAGCTTTTGAATTTTATGACTTTGATGATAGCGCAATTAGAAATGCTATCGTTCAGGTTCGATTATTGAATCAAAATAGTTCAAGTATAGATTCTGTTTTTAACTTCACAATGACCGATCCAGGAATTTATCAACCAGTTTCTACTCATCGGGTATTACCAACCAGAAGCTATCAGCTATTTATAACCATCCCAAATGGAAACATTTTAGATGAAATTAGTGCCACTGCAATTGTACCAGACACATTCAGTGTTATTGATGGTATTCTTGATACACTTGTATATCAATCTAGTGAACAACTTTCGGTAACATTTTCTGAAAGCTCATATCCAGGTAGACAGAATGTATTTGTGTTCACAACAATCTCTGAGAATCCAATAATCGACAATCTAACCCCTATTTATTTAGATTTTTATGAAGATGATGAAGACTTATTAGAATTTAGTGTTACTTCATCTGGGCTGTTAAATGAAGGGAATTTTACTCAGTTCCCAGATGGTTCAGTAACTATTAATTATCCTTGGCTTGCAGTAGCTTTCTATGAAGAAAATAGAATCGTTGCTACCACAGTAGATGATAATATCTATGATTATATAAGATCGAATGCTGTACAACTAGGAGGATCTACTTTATCTCCAGGTGAGATACAGAATGTACTTACTAATGTAAAAGGAGGAATTGGTTTGTTCGGTGCTATGGCATCAGATACTATTCCAACTTTTATAAAAAGAAATCCATTTTTAGAATAATTTAAGCTTGAGTTTGTTCCTTTTTTAGATCAACTTTTCCCCATGAAATTTATATACCTCATCTTTGTAGTTCTATTATTTTCGGAACCCATAATTGCACAGCAATCTGGTGCTTTCGAAATCGCTCGAGTTAAGTATCGTGGAGGTGGCGATTGGTATAATGACCCTTCTTCACTTAAAAACTTAATTGAATACACAAATAAAGAAATACCTATTTCGATTGAACCAGTTTATAAAGACATAGCCTTAGGAAGTACTGAAATCCATTCTTACCCCTTTTTGTTTCTTACAGGACATGGTACAATCACTGCCAATAATAGCGAGATTCGAAATTTAAGAACCTACCTAGAAAATGGTGGATTTCTTTATGTTGATGATGATTACGGTTTAGATGAACATATTAGATCTGTTCTAACCGCAGTATTCCCCGATGAGGAATTACTCGAACTTCCATTTAATCATCCTATTTACAAGCAAGTTTTTGAATTTAAAAATGGACTCCCAAAAATTCATGAACATGATAATCAAAACCCTAAAGGCTTTGGGTTATTCAGAAATGGGAAACTTGTTGTATTCTATACTTATGAATCAAATTTAGCTGATGGTTGGGCTGATCCAGAGGTTCATAACGATCCTCCAGAAGTAAGAACCAGCGCATTAAAGATGGGCGTTAATATTTTGGTATATGCTTTGACTCGTACATAGTTTTTTAGGTATACTCTTCTGGTTAAATTCAAACTACTATTCATGATCACACCTTACTTATTTTTTCCTGGCAATTGCGAAGATGCGTTAAACTTCTATAAAACCGTTTTTAAGGGTGAGATTACTTTTATTCAACGTTTTGGGGAAGCAAATATGCCCGTTGAGGAAGATTATAGAGATAAAATCATGCATGCCACTCTCGAATTTGGCTCTTCTAAGATTCAATTTTCAGACGGTGCTCCTCACAAAAAAATAACCCCAGGTGATAATGTGCATCTAAGTCTTACTTTTGAGAATGAAACTAAAATGAGACTTACTTGGAGTAAACTTGCAGAAGGTGGTTCCGTTCATATGGATTTGCAAGACACTTTTTGGGGAGCAGTTTATGGCCAACTCGAAGACAAATTTGGTATGCGCTGGATGTTTAATTTCCAGAAAGAAGCTTAACTCTTCCCTTTCATTTTATACTCAAATACCTTTTCGTTAACAATATTTCCAGAAGTGTTTTCGGGATCGGGATAAAAGTCATCGGAATCCATTTTCTCACGTAGTGTAATTTTGGATTTTACATCAGCCTGAACTTTAATAATTGTACGCTTCTCATCATTTGATGCAGTTTTGTATTTCTCAGAAAGCTCTTCAAGCTTGTGCTTAAAAAAGTTCAATTCAAGTGTTTTAATCGTGCTTTTTGCAGTTCTATATGGGTTTTTATCTTTTTCGTATTTAAGGCCAATTTTCTCATGATGTCGTTCACTAGCCGAATATTGCTCTAAGAGTACATCCCCTACTAATCTTGGAAATGGGTCTTTTCGACCAGAATAATGCTCCATATTAATTTCTAATCCTTCTTTGTACCTATCAACAATGTCATTGTAAAACATTCTAAGCTCTTCATCTTCAATCAACCTATCGTTTGTAAGTGAGCAAATATAAGTGACCATTTCTTTTCCAAAGCTGATCATTAATCGGATTAACTCCTTTTCGTAGTGAGGCTTTTTTCTAGAATTTTGAGGCTTTTGATTTAATGTATTTGGGACCCCTCGAAATTCTTTTTGAATTGGGAACTCTTGATCAGGAAATTCTTCTCCAATTGGTGGTTCTTCTTGGTGTTGAAATGAAGGAGTTTGCTGACGGTCGTCTCGAAATCTATCTCTTTGTTTTGAGCGTTCAACTTCTTTCCTCTTTTCAGATAATACTCTGTCTAACTCTTCAAACAACTCCCTGTCTGTACCACGGCGATACTTTTGAGTTCGCTGATGCAAATGCTGAACATACACTTGTCGTTGAATGGATTCTTGAATATTTGCAATAGCTTCTAATATCTCTGTAATCACTTTGCTTTGTTGAACAGGATTTTCCATCCTTCCTTCTTCTTCCGCTTTCATGATTAAGAAATCTACAAAGTCACTTCCTTCTTCTTTCTTAAGTTCCAAGAAAGATTCTTTACCAAACTGCTTCACAAACGAATCGGGGTCTTCTCCATCTGGTAATTCCAATAACTGAACTTCCATCCCTTCAGCCAAAGCAATATCAATTCCTCGTTTCATTGCATTTTGACCTGCATTATCTGCATCATAGATCATGATAATACGATCGCCATATCGATGAAGGATTTTCATTTGTCCTGGAGTAAGAGCGGTACCAGAACTAGCCACAACATTTGTAATATCATGTTCATTTAATGTGATTACATCGGTATACCCTTCTACCAATATCACTTCTTTATTTTTCCGAATTTCATTCTTTGCGAAATTTACTCCGTATACAACTTCGCTTTTATTATATACTTTTGTTTGAGCTGAGTTGATGTATTTAGCTGTTTTCTCATTTCCCAAAACTCTTCCTGCAAAACCAATTACCTTATTAGTAGGACTAAAAATTGGAAACATCAGTCTTCCTCTAAAAGTATCATAAAAACCCTCTCCACGTTGACTGGGTTTCACCAAATCAGCTTCTACTAAATACTGTTCATCAATTCCAGTATTTAATGCAGCCTTCCAAAGATCATCACCACCTGAAGGTGAATATCCCAAACCAAAGCGTTTAATGGTTTCTAAGTTATACCCTCTTTTTTTAAGATATGCTTGTGCTTTATCAGCATCAGGGTTTTCGATTAAATTTCTATAGAAATATACTCCAGCAAATTTAAGCGCATGATAAATCCCTTCTCTAAGTTGGTGTCCTTCAGTTTGCTCTTGTGTTTGTTCTTCCTCAGGAATAAATACACCATATCGATCAGCTAATTGTTTTATAGCCTCTGTAAAACCAATTCCATCCTGATCCATAATAAATTTAAAAACATCACCCGATTCCCCACATCCAAAACACTTAAAAATTCCAAGTCGTGGCGTAACATGAAAAGAAGGAGACTTTTCATTGTGATAAGGACACAAACCAGTAAAGCCACTCCCTGAGCGCTTTAGCTTTACATAGTCGGAAACCACTTCAACAATATCGGCGGCATCCCGAACTTCCTCTTTTTTCGAGTCTGTTATCATAAAAAGAACTTAACAAATTGAGAAGTGACATACATAGTAGGAAGAATATTGAGTATGAGTTTTTTACATGAATGATCTTCTATGATTAGAAACTTTGTCCTTTTTCCTCTTAGCTACTTTGCTACATAGACCTTATATTCCTGACCTCTAAATCAAGAATTTTAAAACATAGATATGAGCGTATTAGTTGGAAAGGATACCCGCCTTATAGTTCAGGGTTTTACTGGTAGTGAAGGAAGTTTTCATGCTGGACAAATGATAGAATATGGAACCAATGTTGTGGGTGGTGTTACGCCAGGAAAAGGTGGACAATCTCATTTAGATCGACCGGTTTTCAATACCGTTGCAGATTCTGTTGAACATGAAGGAGCTAATACATCTGTAATCTTTGTACCACCAGCTTTTGCTGCAGATGCAATTACTGAAACAGCTTTTGCTGGTATTAAAGTTATCATTTGTATAACTGAAGGTATTCCCGTAAAAGATATGATCTTGGCAAAGCAAGTTTGTAAAAATCATGGTGCTATTCTGGTAGGACCTAACTGCCCAGGTGTTATAACTCCAGGGGAAGCAAAAATTGGAATTATGCCTGGTAACATTTTTACTCCAGGAACTGTAGGCTTGATTTCACGTTCAGGGACATTAACCTATGAAGCTGTAGATCAACTTACCAAAGTTGGATTAGGACAAAGTACAGCTATAGGTATTGGTGGTGATCCTGTAATTGGAACGACTCACCTTGATGCTGTTAAACTTTTCCAAGAAGATCCAGACACTGAGTCAATTGTTCTTATTGGTGAAATTGGCGGTTCTGCCGAAGAAGAAGCCGCTGCTTATATTAAAGAGCATGTTACAAAACCCGTAGTTGCGTTTATTGCAGGATCTACAGCCCCTCCAGGTCGAAGAATGGGACATGCTGGTGCAATTATCTCTGGTGGTAAAGGAACTGCACAAGAGAAAAAGAAAGCTCTTGCAGATGCAGGTATTACTGTAGTTGATAGTCCGGCTTCAATTGGTATTACCATGAAAGAATTATTGGGATAACATTTTCCCTATCAAATTTAAAAGCCTTCCATCTAAAGCTGGAAGGCTTTTTTTATATATATCTGTATATCATTTCTATATAAATTACTGGCTAACAACAATTTCATAGTTTTGTAATTTATTATTTGATACTATTCAAATTGTATACTTAAACTTAAAATTATTATAGAGGACTTTGATTAGAATGAATGATCTTTTTAATAAGAAATGGAGAATTCTAAGTTGCACAAAACTGACGCTTCTCATTTTTTGTGGAACATTCATATCCACATCACTAGAAGCGCAAATTGTACCGAGTTCATATGAATTTGATACTGAATCTACCTACAGAATCACCCTACTTGATGGTTCTGACTTTATTGGCCATTTTATTGAAAAAGGCACCCTAGATATAACTTTTTCGACTAATTCTATACCAAGATTAACGTTTCCTTTTACCCAAATTAAATCTATAGTTCTTGTAGAAGATTTTGAGTTAAAGAATGGGGAATATTGGTTCCCGAACCCAAATGCTACCAGGTACTTCTTCTCTCCTTCCGCATTTAACCTTAAAGCAGGAGAAGGGTATTATCAAAATAGTTACTTGTTTTTCAATTCTATCAATTATGGTGTAACAGATTTCTTTTCTATCGGTGGTGGACTTGAAATTATTTCTACTTTCACAGGAGAACCTATTTACTTCTTAACTCCAAAAGTAGGATTTGAGTTAGCCGATAATTTTAATATTGGTGGAGGTATACTGTTATTAGGAGCTGCAGGAGAAGCCAATCTTGGAATAACTTATGGAACAGCTACTTATGGGAATAGGAATGATAACGCAACTCTTGGCTTAGGTTGGGGTTTTGTTGATGGTGATTTCTCAAGTAGACCAACTATTACCTTAAGTGGTATGAAAAGAGTGAAACGAAAATTCTCTTTGGTTACAGAAAACTGGCTGATTCCTATCTTTGATGATTCCTATTATAATATTTACTCGTATGGAATGAGATTCTTCAGCGAAAAAATTGCTGTTGATCTTGGCTTCATTAACAATAGTGATATCGCTGAAGGAATAACAATTGGTATTCCCTATGTAGATTTTGTAGTTAAGTTTTAACCTTACTTATTAATAAAAAAAAGGATGGCTTGAACTTGTCAAACCATCCTTTAACACTAATAAGAAATAGATTTAGATTATAGTTCCGTCTGGAATTATCACTCCTTTTTTTACTAGAGCAATACCATCTCTCATATAATGATATTTATGATCCCCATCAGGAATATGATCTCCGCCAACAATCCGAACATCATTCCCAATACTTACATTTTTATCAATAATACAGTTTTTTAGATAACAGCGTTGACCAACACCCATTGCTGGTTTATTTGGAGATGCATTATCAATAAATTCACGACTTTGGAATTGATCATTACCCATAATGATAGAATTTTCAATGGTCGTGCCTTTTGCAATTCTTGAACGTATTCCAATAACCGATCGAACTATTCTACTAGCTTCTACAATACATCCTTCTGACATCAGACAATGTTCCATGGTTGTGCCCATTATTTTTGAACCAGGAAGTAATCGGGCTCGAGTGTAAATATAGCTGTCGTTATCATATAGATTGAACTCAGGAATAGTATCAGTAAGCGCAAGATTAGATTCGAAAAAGGATTTGATTGTTCCTATATCTTCCCAATATCCACCAAATTCATAACTACTAACTCTCATATTTTGAGTTAATGTCTTAGGGATAATTTCCTTCCCAAAATCAGTAGCAACTGGATTCTCATTAAATAAATCTATGAGTGTTTGGCGATTGAAAATATAAATCCCCATCGAAGCCAAATAATGCTTGTTTTGACCCAAATAAGGTTCAGGAACATTAGATTTCCAAGCTTCCAATTCATCCAATGCTGGTTTCTCTACAAAACTATCAATCATCCCATCTTTATTGGTTTTCATAATACCAAAACCTGTTGCATCTTCTGCAACTACAGGGATCGTTGCTACTGTTAAGTCGGATTCATTCTCATTATGCTTAGCTAGCATTTCACGATAATCCATTTGATAAAGTTGATCACCTGATAAAATCAATACATACTCATATGAGTGATCTTCCATATGATGAATTGATTGCCGAACAGCATCGGCAGTACCTTGAAACCACTGCGAATTATCAGCAGTTTGTTCAGCTGCTAAGATATCAACGAATCCATTACTGAATACATCAAAGTTATAGGTGTTTTTAATATGTCGATTCAACGAAGCAGAGTTGAATTGAGTTAAAACATAAATCCTACTGATATCAGAATTCAGACAGTTAGAAATTGGTATATCTACCAATCTATATTTACCTCCAATGGGTACCGCTGGCTTTGATCTATGATCGGTTAATGGAAAAAGACGAGATCCCCTTCCCCCGCCTAAAATGATTGAGATAACTGAATCCTTCATTTTGAACTTTGATTTTTTAAATGGTTATACATATTAATATAGTCTTTTGCCGATTTATCCCAAGAGAAGTCTAGCTTAGTGATAATTCTTACAACTTCAGCATGTCGCTTTTTATCTTCAAATAACTCAATAGCTCGGATAATAGCTTGCTCAGCTTCTTGTAAATTAAAATCTTTAAACTGAATACCATATCCTCCATCCTCCGATAGGTCAATAACAGTATCTTTTAATCCACCAACTGCTCTAACAATAGGCACCGTTCCATAACGCATTGAGTACATTTGATTTAATCCACATGGTTCCACTCTTGAAGGCATTAAAATAAAATCAGCCCCAGCATAAATTTCGTGTGCTAGTTTTTCGTTGTATTCAAGGGTAGCGTCAAAATATCCGACATGATCACTATCCATTTGTGTAAAAATTTCATGCAATCCTGGGTCACCAGTACCTAAAAGTACAAAATTCACTTCATGTTTACTTTTCATGAACGAAGAAATTAAATCAGGTAATAAATCAGCGCCTTTTTCTCTAACTAAACGACCAATAAAAGCAATAGTAGGTAAGTCAGGATCAATCCCAAATTCCTTACATATCAATTCTTTGTTTTTTCGTTTTCCAGCTTTTACACCTCTTAGAGTATAATTTAAGTCCAGTAGAGGATCTGTAGCTGGGTTCCAAACTTCTGCATCAATTCCATTTACTATACCAATCGACTTTTCTTTTTCACTCTCGAATAGTATCTCTAAGCCATTACTACTAGAGCCAAGTTCTTCCATATAACTTTGAGATACCGTTGATATCTGCCATGAACATTTCAATGCCGATGCTAATGAATTTAATCTTCCATCCCAATCTAAAAGTCCTAATCGACTAATATCGAATGCTGGAAGTGCTTTATATCTTTCCTTGTCATATTGCCCATGGTACTCGGCATTATGAACCGTAATTACCGTAGGTATTTCGGCTAGGACTTTATAACGATCACAGCTTGTCATCATAAAGGGAATAAGACCTGTATGATGATCATGACAATGAATGATATCTGGATTATTTTTTCTATTGGTTATCCATTCTAGTGCTGCAATTTGAAAGCTTACAAATCGCTCAAATTCATCCCAGTACCCTTTCCCTGTCCAAGGATCGATATATACACCAGGCCGATCTAATCTTCCTGGAATGTCTATGGTATAGAGTGGGAATCCAAGTGGGTCACCAACGACTTTTAAAATTTGAAAACTAAAATATTCTGATCCAAGTCGAGCATCACTTTCCCAAATAGTATCATACTCTTGTTCTTCCAACCACTTGGTTTTGTACTTAGGTAGGATAACTTCACAAGTTTCTCCAAGTTTATTTAAATATTTAGGTAATGCTCCAACAACATCCCCTAAACCTCCAGCTTTAGCAGCTGGATAACATTCTGCACTTAAGTGTATGATATGCATCTACGTAAAAGAAAATTTTTAGATTATTGTAATAAAACTGATTTTAATGAAACAAATAAGGAAAGTTTACGCATCTTCCAAAAGATTAACTCATAATTGTAGAACTTTTACCTACAAATAAAATAAAACTAATAGAATAGAATGGTCATCATCAATGTAGAGAATGTTACGAAAGCATTTGGTAAGAATACTGCGGTTAATGATGTAAGTTTTAATGTTGAAAAAGGACGGATTTTTGGATTACTCGGGCCAAATGGTGCTGGTAAAACTACTACCATTCGTATGATCAACCATATACTTACGCCAGATACAGGTACAATTACAATTAATGGGCAAATATCCAGCCCAATCACTCAGAAAATGATAGGTTATATGCCCGAAGAGCGAGGGCTTTATAAAAAAATGAAAGTAGGTGAACAGCTTTTATATCTTACTCAATTAAAAGGAATGAGCACGTCGGCTGCTAAAAAAGCAATCGACTTTTGGCTCGACCGATTTGAAGCTTCAGATTGGAAGAAAAAAGAAGTTGGTGAATTGTCGAAAGGTATGTCACAGAAAATTCAGTTTATCGCTACCATAGCTCATAATCCTGATATTTATATTTTCGATGAACCCTTTTCTGGACTTGATCCAATAAATAGTGAAACCCTTAAAGAGGTAATTATTGGACTTAAAGATGAAGGGAAAACTATCCTTTTTTCTACTCATCGTATGGAACAAGTTGAACAAATGTGTGATGATATTTGCCTTTTCAATAATGGAAAAGCTGTATTACAGGGCGATCTTCGAAAAGTAAAATCTTCATTCGGTGAAAATACGATCAACTTAGAGTTTTCGGGAGATGGCTCATTCCTAGATCAACTAGAGAATGTTCGAATAAATAACCGTTCAACGAATTTTGCCGAAATAAGAGTTCTTAATGATCAACCAATGCAAAAAATACTAGAACTAGCTATGCAGCATGCAGAAATTCACAAATATGAAAGGGTTGAGCCTTCTTTAAACGAGATTTTCATCTCTACTGTTGGTGAAGATAATTTAAAAGTTGAGGAGGTATAACCATGAATTTTGGAAAAATATTTCTGGTCTTAAAAAGAGAATATATTACGCGAGCTCGCTCTAAGTCATTCATTCTTTCAACCATTTTAACTCCAATAGTGCTAATTGCATTTGGTAGCTTCATGGTATGGATAGTATCGAGTGAGACTGACTCAGAGAAAATTGTAGGTGTTTATGACAGTACTGGTGTACTTGCTGATCACTTTATTGAGTTAAATCCAGATCGTTATCTTGATGTCTCAGATTTAGAATTGGATTCTGTAAAAGCTCTAGTGCTTGGAGAAGGTGAGTTAGATGCATACCTCAACCTTGAAGAGAAGCATATCGAAACAAACGAAAACGCTGAATTAATTTACAGTGGAAGTGGTGGCCTAGCTTTCACTGGGAGTGTTCGTGGCGATCTTCGTCAAATAATTCAAGAAGAACGACTAGCAAGAGCAAACGTTTCAGAAGAAGTAAAAGAACTTTTTGCACGTCGACCAGGATTAGATTCTAGAAAACTTACCGACGAAGGTGAAGCTGAAGATGATAAAGCAGGTTTTATGTCTGGTGTTGGATTTGTTCTAGGTCTTCTCATATTTATTGGTCTTTTTGGTTATGGAGCCGTACTAATGCGAAGCGTAATTGAGGAAAAAACAAATCGCATTGTAGAAGTAATTACTTCATCTATCAAACCAATTGAGCTTTTAATTGGGAAAGTAACTGGGGTCTGTTTGCTGGGCTTTACACAGTTTGCGGTTTGGGCATTCATGTATATTGGAATTTCTATTGTTGCAGTACCTGTAGCAGGACTTATAATGCAAGATCAGCTTACTGAAATGGCGAGTCAGGAAGAGATTAATGCTGCAGCTGCTGAAGTTGGTTTTGACCCAGCCTCACTAGACATTCTAAGTATAGATCCTATGATCTTTGTCTACTTCTTTCTGTTCTTTGTGCTAGGATTCTTCATGTATGCTTCTCTATTTGCTGCAGTTGGTTCTGCTGTAGATTCAGAACAAGATACTCAACAGTTCATGCCAATTTTGATGGTTCCTCTTATGGGAGCTTATATCTTAAATACGAGAATTATGGTCGACCCTGACTCATCATTAGCAGTATTTGCATCACTTTTCCCGCTTACATCACCTATAAATATGATAACTCGTATAGCGGTTACTGATGTTCCCATCTGGCAGATTCTGGTGAGCTTTACCCTTCTAATAGTCTCCTTCTATGGAATTATGTGGGTAAGTGCCAAAATTTACAGAGTTGGGATTCTGATGTACGGCAAAAAAGCTTCCTTCAGCGATTTATTGAAATGGATTAAGCAAGGTTAAAAAGTCGATAAATAACGGTTAGAGATATTAAATCTCATGTCTTTAACCGTTATTATTTTAATTAGAAATCTGTTCCAATAGATTATCAGTTTCTAAGAGTATTCGAATATCGAATTCGTCTTGTTCTACAAGACCTAAAATCATTAAACCTTCGGAAGGTGAAAGCAAGGTCACTCCTTTTAAAGAATAGAATCTAATTCTTGGATCACGATCTTTTAGTAATTGTTTAATTCGGCTGATCCATCGCGCTGAATTCTGATCTGCATTTAACAAAAAATCGAGTCCATTTTTTCTACTTGAATATGGATATGTAGAAGAAAGATATTCTTCTGCTAGTGTGATAAAAACTTCACTAGAATCAACATCAGGGTATTCATTCATTACATACAATGATTTTGAACCAGTGCTATCCACTCGTAGTAACCGTTGAACAAGAGAAACCATCTCATCAGGCATTGCAAGTTCTGAATAGGTTCTTAATGCTACCTCAAAAATTGTATTAGTGCTGGCTCTTAATACTTTTGAACGAATTGAATTTTTTACTATTTCATCATCAGGATAATTTGATAATGCTATAAGAGACGCTAATTGCACTTCAATATTTGAGTTATTTAATCCATTCAAAAATTGCTGTTCTGTTCCAGTTGCGCCATTAGTTATAGATGCCATAGTTTCGAATAATGCTCCTTTAACTACAGCATTTTGTTCAGAATCCATCACATCATTTAGGGCAAGTTGTAGATCGGGATTATCTCTATAGTTCACTAATAACCTTGCAGCAAGCGCTCTATCACTTACATTTCCATTTCTAAGTTGATTCAGTAAAAAGAACAGTGGCAAATCTCCAAAGGTAATTGAATCCAGAGAAATGGAGCCATCTCTAAAACTTATAAATTCTATTGATGGTGATAGATCAAAAGAAACGGTATCTAATTCTCCAGTAAAGTTAACTTCATGACTGACTGAATCATCAAAAGTGTATTCAGTCATAAAAAGACTATATAGAACCTCACCACTCCCTTCTTCTAGTTCAAAAATTAAATCCAGGTTTGAATTTATTTCGTCATAATCAGCTCTCAATGAATAGTGAATAGCATCTTCTGCCTCTAAACTTTCAGAATCTATAGCTTCATCAAAAGAGACATCAAACCAAGCTAACCCTGTTTTCTGATACCAAAACTCAGCATAGTCTTCAAACTCTACTATGTTTTCAAAATTACGTGCAATATCAGAAAGTGAATTAGTAACTGTATTTTGGAAAAGAACAGGCTTCGCTTTAAATGATTTCTGCCATTGGTTCCAGGAATAAATGGTATTTAGTGTATCAGGATTATCTATTAAAGCTTGTCCTTCATTCAATGAATAATGAAGTGCAGTTCGCATCAATTCATCACCCCCATTATCAAGATCGAAAAATTGTTCGCCTCGATGATATTCACCAAACCATTGAGCATACATCCCTCGCTTCAATTGATTTGAAAGAGATCCAAGATTCTCATACAAAAAGATAATTCCTGTACCATGTGTTCTTTCTTCCCAAAAATTATCAGGTAGAATAACAATGTTTAAACCATCCCAAGGATATTCCATCGAAAGAGCTTTCTCTACATTTTTTTTAAGTTGAGATGCTTCTCTAATCAACCTAATTCTCTCCTCTTCAGAATACTTTAACTCTGCACTTAAAAGTCTTACCGTAGTTAAACCTGATGTCACTTCAGAGATTATGAAATCACCAAGAGCAAAACTCAATCCAGTAAATGGGACATTAGTTTCTGATTTATAATGAATTTCTTTTCTATTAGATGGCTTTGAAGTATCACCTATAAGATCTCCGTTAAACATTACTTCATTGTCGTAGGGAATTGTGAAGTAAGCATCGAAAGTGAGTTCATTTCTTGGGTGATCAAAGCCAGGTAACCAATGTCGATGAGCTAATGGGTTCTTTGAAGACCAAAAATTTGATTCCGAATCTTTATAAAGACCAAAACGCGAATTAGCTTGCCATGTTATAGAAATTGTGAATTCCTCACCTGCTATTGTGGAGTCAGGTAATTCAATTAACAACGAATCATTAGAGATAGAGAAATCACCCTCAACCTTGTTAATTGTAACATCATCAATTGCAGATTCTTCCGTTTGTAGAATCAATGTAGTTAATCCATCAATCTTAGAAATAACAGAATAGGTTACTACTCCACGAACCAAATTGAGATCAGGTTCAAGAGTAACTCTGATTTCAGCATGTTCGAAATCGAAGGGTTGACTTGGATAGGATTCATAATCAAATTTTGGAACATCCTCACAATTTTGCGCGATCGCAAAAATGAGTGAAATTAGACCTAATGAATACGAAAAGATTGTTTTAATCATGTATTAGTATGTGCTTCAAATATTGCTTTTACCTGAGGGTATAATGCTTTGTTTGTTGAAAACCCATTTCCAGAATGGATGGTTTCATCACCATTGGTATCACTAAATATTCCACCCGATTCCTTTAATACTGGTAACAACGCAGCTGCATCCCAAATGTTGAGAACTGGATCAAACATCACATCTGCTCTACCAATTGCAACCATCATATGACCATATGCATCGCCCCATGTTCTATGTAGTTTAGTTCTCGCCATTAGTTCCTGAAATTGTGGCTCCATCCCACATTCTTGAAATCTTCTTATCTCTGTAACCAACAATGTTGAATCTTTTAATTCAGAGGTTCCTCTTACATGGCAAGGTTTACCATTCAAAGTTGCTCCAAGTCCAATTCCAGCAGCACAAAGTTCATCTAAAGCAGGTGCATTTATTATACCAACAACTGGTTCATTGTCGATCATGATCCCAATTAGGGTTGTATAAAATGGCACACCATGTATAAATGATTTAGTCCCATCAATTGGATCAAGAACCCATTGCATGTTACTTCCTTCATTAGTTCGTCCGTATTCTTCTCCAATAATACCGTGATCTGGATATCGTTTTAATATTTCTTCTCTAATAACTTGCTCTGTTTCACGATCAGCGATAGTTACTGGAGAATCATCAGCTTTACTAATTACTTCAAAATCTTTTTTAAAATATTTGAGAGTATGATTTCCTCCAATAGTCGCAATTTCGATAGCTGCTTCAAGCAACTCTTTGATGTCAGTCATGTTTTAATGTATTTTCTTTGTTTGAGTAAGTGAGTTGAATTTGGAAAAACTATCATCAATGAAAAACGGCAGCATATTATTCTTTATTAGTATCCTTTTTTTGAGTTCTGTTTCAGAGAACACAATTGCACGTCAAATTAACGAAGTAGAATCCATTATTCTTGAGGGCAGTAAATTAAGAATTAATGGGACATCAAATGTCACTGATTTTGAATGTATTTATTCAGATCGAATTTCATCTGATACTCTATATCAAAGAGTTAGCTATGGTGATTCCCTATTCATTTCTGGTGATTCAATCACTTTAAATTCTGCGAACTTCGACTGTGGTAAAAAGGCAATTAATCGAGACATGCAGAAAACCCTTAAAGCTGAAGAATTTCCATTTCTGGAAATCGCATTAAAATCTATTGAAATTGCAGATGAAGTGCCATTTGAAACCCAACTCGCAATTACTCTTGCTGGTGTAAATAGAAATGTTATTGTTGAAATTTCAGAATTTTCAAGTTCTGGCAATTCTATTTCTTTTGTTGGTAAAGGACGAGTTCTTTTAACTAATTTTGGATTAACTCCACCTACTGCCTTATTCGGTCTAGTTAAAGTTGATGACGAGATATCAATTAGCTTTGATTTAACTGTTGAGCAATAAAAAAGGGCGCGCCTTTCACGACTCGCCCTTTGGTTAATAGAGGTATTACTTTAGAAAGAAATCACAGCTTCTATCGTCACACCACTAAATTCCGCACCTTGGTATAAGCTACCATTGAAGCCATTTCCACCATAGGTTTGTTTTACATATTCGATTTTGGTTAGTACGTTTTCTGTTAGAAACCAACCACCACCGATATTGATACGGTCTATTTCGCGTGTTTGAGAAGCATCAGTTTGTTCTCCGCTTACTGAGTTATAACGACCACCTACAAAGAAGTCTTCGTCATCACCTAAGCGATAAATTAATTCTGCACCTATTTGAGTGAATCCACCACCTGCATCAGCACCACTATTTACCATTTCATATACACCGAAGAACTCTAGTCCTTGGAATTTTACGAATGGGTTGATTTGGAAAGCAGTTTGGTATGCGAATCTAGGATTATAACGTCCTGAGAAATCACTTCCTTCTGCAACTTTATAATAACGAGCACCAGCACGGTCACCACCGTAGATGTAATCACGAGTACCTTTGTCAGTACTGTTGTAGAAAGATCCAGTTAAGCGAAGTCTTAAATCTTCATTTATTTGTGAATCGTATCCAACTTTACCAAAAAGTACAAATCCGTCATCTGTTGATGTTACACTTTGGTTCAAACGACCATTAGTTGCACCTATTACACCAATTATACCATTACTTTGATAAGTAACTTCCATAAATGGTTCAGTAGTAAATGTATCCATGATGTAATTACCTACAAAAGGATTATAAAGTGCAGTAGCATTATCTGATCTTCTAAATTGAGCATCCCCATAGTTAATCTGATCCATACCTACTTTAATACTTACTACTTCCATTAATTCAGATAGGAATCCTTCTTCTACAAAATCGAGTTGATCAATTTGTAAGAATCCACCTTTTACATAAGCTTCTGTATGGTGACGAGAAGATAAGTAAGTACGTAAATGCATTCTCATACCAGGAGCAAGCTGAACATCAAAATTCAAGTTTGCAGTAGGTAAGTTGAAATTATTTCCTAGTTCAGCTAGAGAATCACCAGAATTGGTTTGAGATATTCCCTGGAATTGTAAAGCAAAATCGCCTCCTACATGAACTCTCAATCCTTCAAACTCAACAGTATTGGTTTTAGGATTTTCGAATTGGTTAAGCAATGCTTTACCTGGAGCTGTATAATATTGTAGACCTGATACCTGTTGTGCAACTGCGTTACCAACAACCATCAGGGCCATTACAGCTAATACGACGATATGTTTTGTTATTGTTTTCATAATTATCCTCTATAAAGGTTGGTTTAGTATGTTATTTTTTTGAAAAAGTAATTTTAAATTCGACGTCTACTATTCCGCCAGTCTTTAGTGTGCCCATCATTGCTGTTGGAGGGTTTACTCCGTAGTCTTGCATATTGATGGTTTCAACACCTGATACTGTAATGTTGGAATTTGGGCTAACCATATACGCACTGGTTAGAGAAATTTCTTTTGTAACTCCTGCTAATTTTAGACTTCCAGTAACTGTTATTGAATCTTCGGTTACTTCATCTATACTTAGAAAGGAAAAAATGATTGAAGGATTTTTCTTAGCATCTAATGCATCTTTAGTTTTGTTATCCATGATTCGTTTTCCACTTTTAATGGACTCAGTTAACACTGAAAAACTTAATGCTTCAATATTTGTAAGCTTACCCTCTTCAAAAAGAAAAGAAGCCGCTCCATCAAATTCTTCTGCTACGCTTTCCCAATCGTGTAAGCTTGAAGTGCCTTTGATTAGGATGCTACTTTCGCTCTTTTCAATCTGATAGATTTCTTGAGCTTGAGTTGATGTGATTAAAAGAATGGAAACTAATAAAATATATAGTGCCTTCATTGTGTAATACCTCTATTACTATCGGTTAAGTCATTATAAGACAATTACATTAGAAGGTTGCAACCTCTTTTGTTGATCACAAATTATACATCTAAAATGAAGAAACTGTGAAGAGAAAATATTTTTTATTTCTAGCATATCTTTCTTCAAATAGAAGTGTTAATGATCCTTATCTCTTCCTATTTTAAAACAGGAAATCAGAATATCTAAATCAGATTTATGCCAGAAGTAGTTATTACTAAAAGAGTATCAGTTCAACTAAGTATTTCAGAGAAACAGATTATAACTGTTGCTGGTTTTTTAGATGAAGGAGCTACAATTCCATTTTTAGCTCGATATAGAAAGGAAGCGACTGGCGGACTTGATGAAGAACAACTTCGAGCTGTTCGTGATGCATTAGAAACCCAAAAAACATTAGAAGCCCGAAAAGAAACAATTCTAAAATCTATTTCAGAACAAGATAAATTAACTCCGGAATTAGAAGCCAAAATCAAAGCGTGCACTGATTTAACTAAGCTTGAAGATCTTTATCTCCCTTATAAACAAAAGCGAAAAACTCGAGGAGATAAAGCCAAAGAGAAAGGACTTGAGCCACTCGCTGAAATAATTTGGAAACAGGAAATTACTACTGGAAATCCTTCTGACTTCGCCAAAAAATTTATCAATAAAGAGAAAGAAGTTTTAACTCTTGAAGATGTATGGAAAGGTGCTACTGATATAGTAGCTGAATGGATAAATGAAACAATTGAGGTTCGTGAAAAGCTTAGAAAAATCTTTCTAAATCACTCTACCATATCTACTAAGAAAAATTCTGCTGTAAAAGAGCGAACTAATTTTGAGGATTACTACGAATTCTCCTCAAGAGTTGATCGTTTGAAACCATATCAAGTGTTGGCAATTAATAGAGGTGAAAAAGAGAATATTCTCTTTGTAAAAACGGAAGTTTGGGAAGAACGAACCCTCGAAACTATTGATGATATTGTAATCACCAACGACATGAGCATCTTCACAGAAAATTTACAAGATGCTGTTGAAGATGCCTTTAATAGACTCCTCTCTCCTTCATTAGAACGTGAACTAAGAAACTCACTAACTGACCAAGCTGATCAACATGCTATTGAAACCTTTGCTACCAATCTTGGTAATCTATTGATGCAGCCTCCATTTCAGCATAAAGTAATAATGGGGATTGATCCTGCTTTTAGAACTGGATGTAAAGTAGCTGTGGTTGATGAAACTGGGAAATATTTTGAAGGAACTACCATATTTCCAACTCCCCCAAGAAATCAAATTGCTTTGTCGGAATCTGTAATCGAAAAACTTATAGATAAATACGGCGTAAACTTAATTGCTATTGGAAATGGAACGGCAAGTCGTGAAACCGAACAGTTTATCGCTGATTTCATCCAAAAAAGAAAAGAAGTTAAACCAAAAGAAGAGCTGAATTATTTGATCGTGAATGAAGCTGGAGCTTCGGTGTATTCAGCTTCGAAAATTGCTCGTGAAGAATTCCCGGATTTAGATGCGGCTCAGCGTGGCAATATCTCTATTGCTAGACGTGTACTTGATCCTCTTGCAGAGTTAGTTAAAATTGATCCTAAGTCTATCGGGGTAGGATTGTATCAGCATGATGTGAATCAAAACCAGCTTTCTACAAAACTGGATGATGTTGTAGAAAGTTGTGTAAATGAGGTGGGTGTAAATTTAAATACTGCAAGTGCTCCACTTCTTACTCATATATCAGGTTTAGGAAAAAAAGTTGCCGAGGCCATTGTAAAGCAAAGAGAAACATCAGGAATTTTTACCTCACGTAATCAAATTAAAGACATCGAAGGTGTAGGGGAATTTCGTTTTCAACAAGCAGCAGGATTTATGCGTATTCCTGATTCCAAGAATCCATTGGATAATACAGCCATCCATCCAGAGAGTTATGAAGCTACTGAAAAGCTCTGTAATCTTTTTAGCATCGACCTGGATAATCTGGCTACTCAAAAAGACAAAATTGCTACTAAACTTGGCAATCTTAATACCAAGCAAGTTGCTGAACAGCTTGGTATCGGTGAACCGACGTTAGAGCTCATTATTGAAAACTTACAAAAGCCTGGGCGTGATCCACGTGAGTCGTTGCAAAAACCGATCTTAAGAACCGATGTGGTTAAAATGGAAGACCTCAAAGAAGGGCAGAAATTACAGGGCACAGTACGGAATGTAGTCGATTTCGGTGCTTTTGTGGATATCGGAGTAAAACAAGATGGATTACTTCATATTTCCAGCATGAGTAACACCAAAAAAGTAGAAGATCCTCATGAAATAGTTGGTGTAGGTGATATCATTAATGTAGAAATCACAAAATTGGATTTGGAGCGGGGAAGAATTGGATTGGAGTTGGTTTGATGAATAAGAAATTATGAGTTCTTAGTTTTGAATTCATTCTAATACTACTATTTATGAGTCAGCTCCATTTGCGAGCAGGGCAAAGCAATCTCCAGATGGTGTCTCACTCATTCCTTCTAATTCTGAAAGGCATTCCGTTAAAGTACAACAGAACGAGTAAATACGACATTTACATGTAGTAGGATATTATTTCCTTTTGAAGTATTATTTGTTTCCCTGCAACTAACCCCCTCCTATTCTTATGAAAAAAGTAATAAGTTTTAAATTTGTGCAGCAAATACTTCTACTTTTAATGATAGTCTCATTAACTCATTTAAAAAGTTTTGCACAAACAGAAAACTTTCAAAAAATAATCCCTGGTAAGGATAACATTCTTCAAGCTATTAATTCCTCGTTGAACAGTATCCCCTATCTGCAGCTTGGTGGATTGAGAAATAATACAAATCATCAAATAACTATTATCAGTCCTGGGTTAGATTATAACGTTGGTGGTTTTGTATCTATTGATTATATAGATATTACAATGCCAGATGGTGCTACTGTACGATTCACTTATAATTCATCATCTGATCAGTTTGTAACCACTAACCCTATTTTATCAGGAACTCCTGAAAGGAATATTGGTAATCGCGGTTTAGATGTAGATGGATCATTTACTATTTCACCATTTAGAAGCCCTCCGCTTTCAACAACTTATTACCTGATTAGAGTTAACAAACCCTCTCCTTTTAACTTAGGTAAAGGAGAAACATTCAGAGTCTTAGGACCCGATTATTTAAAAGAAGTAGGTAAACAATATGAGAATGGACGATTTTGGGCAACTCCCGATAATGAAATCGTTTCTAATGTAATGAATGCTAATCCTACTGTGAATTTAGGTGTATCAATAGCTAGTACAACAAAACTAGGCTGGGTAAATACTGTAAACAGAATTAGAGAAGTTTATAATATCCAAAAGGAATCTAATAGTACCACTGCTAACTCATCAAATCAGTCAGGCAATAATTCAACATCTACAGGTAGCACAGGTAGTACAGGTAGTACAGGTGGTACAGGTAGTACAACCGAAGAGGAAGAGGAAAAGAATAATGAAACCAACTCAAAGCCCATTTATAATTCTGAGACTCCTATCGAAAGATTAGAAAGAGATCGTAGGGAACGTGAAGAAATGGCTTCTGCCGCTGCACCAGGGTTAGTTGCAATTTCAGATGCATTTACCAATTTTATTGGTTCTAGTTTAAATAGCGTCGAGATCAGAGCTCTCTACTCAACAAATTCCAACTTATCAAATTTTGGTTATAAGCTAACTTTTGGATTTGGAAGCAAAGAATTACCTGAAGCGGGCCATGTTTTTGGAATAACTGGTGGCTTGGGTTTCGCTAAAGTACCTAAAGGTACCATAAACAGATCATTCATGTCGGGGAATAATGTAAGAGAAGTCAGCTTTTCTATTAATGATGTTAACACTTTTGATTATCCTTCCATTTATAGTTTAGGGGCTAATTTTATAGGTTATTTACCTAATTCTAGTTGGATGATTGGAGCTCAGTTTGACTATAATTTCTTCAAATATTCTGATACTTATACTTATGAATGGAATAATGGCAGCAGAAACATTCAATCAGACCTGACACGTGATATCGATAATAGTTATTGGAGTTATGGAGTTTCTGTAAGAAGACCACTAGTAAGATTGATGGGGGATGAACAAATGAGAACAACTACTGCAAGTATTTTTATTCAAGCTCATTTAAACTTAACAGAGGGTGAAACAACAATAACCTTTAATGATGACGGTAATGCTTTAAATACATTTACAAGATTGGATGAAATGCCTAATAGAGAGTTTAAAGGATATCTTGATTATGGTATATCATTAATATGGAGATTTAATATCAGGATGAAACAATAAGAACTACAACTTCTCCTATCTTCCAACTATTCCTTACCTTTGATACTTAACAAAACTAAGTATGGCAGAGAATAAAACTAAAGAAGAAGTAGCAAAATTAACTCAAGAAGAGATTGATCTGTGTATTTCCGTTCTGGAAACACTGACTGAAGATCCGAACCAAATTTTTGAGATCGAGAAGGATAAAAGACTCGAACTCATTATGGCTGCGGGTAAACTATCTCGCCCGAGCAGAGAAGAATTCACCAAAAGAAAGAAAAATGCAAAGCGTGCCGAAAAGAGAAAACTAAAAGAAAAAGATCGTCACGCTAGAAATGGGACTGGTATTCGTAGTGCTCGAGAAGCGATAGTATTCGAAGCTCCAAAAATGATTGCTTTAACAGGAAATGAATCTGAAAAGGAAGTCCCGCTAGAATCGCCAAGAAATTGCTATGTTTGTAAAAAAGTCTTTCACAATCTCCATCACTTTTATGATACGATGTGTAAAGGATGTGGTGATTTCAACTATGCGAAACGTTTTCAAACTGCAGATTTAACCGATCAAGTTGCGCTTGTAACGGGTTCAAGACTAAAAATCGGCTACCACATCACTTTAATGATGTTACGCGCCGGAGCCACGGTTATTGCAACAACTCGTTTCCCTGTTGATTCTGCCCTTCGTTTCGCAAAAGAAGACGATTTCGAGAAATGGGGACATCGACTTAAAATCCATGGATTAGATTTACGTCATATTCCAAGTGTGGAAATTTTCTGTAATTTCATAGAGCAACGCTATGATCGTTTAGATGTGCTCATCAACAATGCCGCACAAACCGTTCGTAGACCTGCTGGCTTTTATCAGCATTTAATGCCAAATGAAGAACGAGCTTTAACAGAACTCCCTCCTTTTGCACAGGAATTACTTCAAGATCATGATTCTTGTTTGCAGGAATTAAGAAGTTTAAGTACCGGATTTGCTGAGGGAGAAAATAAAAACCTTCCTGTAACTTGGCATGGAAAGCAATTGGGAATTGGATTAAGTGCTTCTGCTAAACTTTCTCAGATTCCATATAGTATTGATAATTCTCTTACGGCTGAAGAAGTATTCCCTCAAGGAAAATTAGATGCCGATCTCCAACAAGTGGATTTAAGAAAGACCAATAGCTGGCGGTTAAAATTAGGAGAGATTCACACTAATGAGATGCTAGAAGTACAACTAGTTAATTCAGTAGCTCCTTTTGTTCTTTGTAATCGATTAGCTGACTTAATGAAAAAAGAGGATACAGGAATGAAACATGTGATTAATGTTTCTGCTATGGAAGGGAAATTTCATCGTTGGCATAAAGAGGATCGACACCCGCATACGAATATGGCAAAAGCCGCTCTAAATATGATGACGCATACAGCCGCTTCTGATTTTGCGAAATTTGGAATCTACATGAATGCGGTAGATACTGGATGGGTAACGGATGAAGATCCTGCAGAGTTAGCTAAGCGTAAAGAAGACCTCCACGACTTTCAACCTCCTCTTGATATTGTAGATGGAGCTGCTAGAGTAATGGATCCATTATTCGATGGAATCAATACTGGTAAACATTGGTGTGGAAAATTCTTAAAAGATTATCGCCCAATTGATTGGTAATTATTTTTATAAATTCATGAACTAGTTATTTTATGTTCATCAAGTCTAAGGTTTTGAGATATGAAAAAAATAGTTCCCTATAAAACAGCTAAAAAAGCCCTTACCTCCTTAGACAATGGCGGAAGGTTTTATAATCTAATTACCAAAGCAAATGATGGGAAAATTAATTCTGCGGAGCTTAGCAGAGTAGCTGGTTTGGTTTCTGGAAAACAAAAAATGATTCTTTTTTTAGAAATGTCCCTTTCAGAATTGTCATCTGATTCAAGAAAGGTGATACTGAGTACTTTAACATCAGTCATTAAAAATGCGATTTATAAATATCCCACTCAACATTTAACCCCTTCTGAAGCTGTACAAACTGGAGTGCTTTCACATAATGCTATTATTACTGGTATTCCGACTTATGTGGATTCTAAATCTGACTTCAACGGTTTTATAATGATTCCTATAATGGTAGGGAAAGTTACTACTTTTATGATGGTCCCGATTATTGATGAATATGAAATTAATGAAGTAAAAGATCAGAAATCCTCAGAAACCTTTTTGATCGCCTATACAAAGAGCTCAAAAAAGTTTTCTCCAAAAATGATGACTTTTGGTGGTATTCTAAAAGAGCTGAAAGAAAATGAAAATGAAGATTCGTCATTCAATATATATCTTAAAGCTGTTACTCAATTATATGTATGAGGTTAGTTTCTAAAAAATGATTACTTGCTACGTAAATTATATTATTGATCCCTATAAACTTGAAGAGTTTGAAATTTATGCGAAAAAATGGATACCGCTTGTAAATAAATTTGGTGGCATTCATCATGGCTATTTCCTACCTCATGAAGGCTCAAATAATGTAGCCTTAACCCTATTTAGCTTCCCTTCACTAGCTGATTATGAAAAGTATAGAACAGAAAGCATGAAAGATGTTGAGTGCGTTGAAGCCTATTCATATGCTGAAAAGACAAGGTGTATTATTAGTTATGAAAGATCGTTTATGAAACCCATTTTTGGATGAGCTCAATTCGATTCATAACGCTTGGACTTTTTGTATTACTATTTATCAGTTCTTGTAAAAAGAGTCCTACCGGTGTGGAAGAGTTCAATACTAATTTTATAGTTCCTGCAATTTCTCCATCTGGTAGTGAATCGTATATAAATGGAGGTTCTGATATCATATTTGATCAAGAAACTCTGCATACTTTTGAGCTTCTAATACCAGAAGATGCACTCGCATTTCTCGATAGTGATCCCACTGCGGAAGAATATGTTGAGGGAATGCTCATATTTGATGGAGATACTCTTAGTCCAGTTGGAATTCGATATAAAGGATCGATAGGAGCTTTTGTAGGATGTGTATCAGGATCAGATTTCACTAATCCATCAGGTAGAAAAACGTGTACTAAACTATCTATGAAGGTCAAAGTTGATTGGGAAGAAAGAGATGAAAAATTTTATGGTTTAAAAAAACTTCAATTCCATTCTCAAAATCTGGATGATTCTAAAATGCATGAACGACTAGGATATTGGCTGTTTAGAGAAATGGGAGTTCCTGCACCAAGATCGGTGCATGCAAAACTTATGATTAATAAAAAATTCAGTGGACTTTATGCATTGACTGAACAAATTGACAACCGTTTTATTAAGCATAATTACGAGGATGATGAAGGAAATCTATATAAAGAAATATGGCCGCTTAGTTCTTTAGGAAGCCCGTTTCCAGAACAATCGTATTTAACCGCTTTAGAAACTAATAAAAAGAATAATCCTTCCGCAACTATCATTAGAAATTTTGCTGAACAGATTTACCAAGCAACACCTTCTGAATTATCTTCTATTATTCAACAATCGATGAATATTGACGAAATTATGATGTTAATAGCTGTAGATCGGACTATTCGAAATGATGATGGTCCCTTTCATTGGTACTGTAATTTTGGATTTTGTTCTAATCACAATTACTACTGGTACGAAGAACCTACTAGTAAAAAGTTACATTTAATCCCTTGGGATTTAGACAATGCTTTTGAGAATATTGGTGTAAACTCAAATCCAGTAACTCCTATTGCTGATTCTTTTGGTGAAATAACTAATGATTGTAAGCCCTTTGGATTTGGCCCTTGGGGAATTGTTCAACGTTCTGCAACTTGCGATAAACTTATAGGTGGTTGGGCAATTTTCATGGATGATTACCATAAAAAAATAGCAGATTTTAAGATTGGAGCTTTTTCAGAACCTCAGGTTACTCAATTATTGGATAAGTGGAGCTCTCAAATTAGATCGGCTACTATTGAGGCAAGTGAACTTCATGATGATGCAATCTCTTTGCGGGATTGGGAAAATGCAGTTTTAGTCTTAAAGGAGAAACTTCAGTATGCCAGAGAGAACTAATATTGCCTATTTGTTTCTTGAACTCCGAACTAACTATCTTAAAACTCTAACACAAAAAAAGACTTCATGGATCACGCACAAGAGTTAGAAAAGAAACATCACTTTCAAGTATATAACAGATTCCCTGTTACATTAGACCACGGACTTGGATCAAAAGTATGGGATGTTAATGGAGTTGAGTATTTAGACCTTCTAGCAGGAATTGCTGTAAATAATCTTGGGCACTCACATCCAGCCATTGTTGAAGCCATTAAAGAACAGGCAAGTAAACTACTTCACACCTCGAATTTTTACTATACAGAAGCACAAAGTGAGTTTATTTCACGTTTATCATATCTAACTGGGTTAGATCGTGTATTTCTTTGTAATAGTGGTCTCGAGGCTATGGAAGGTAGTTTAAAACTTGCACGAAAATGGGGTCATGATCAGGGCAAATCTGGAAATGTGATTTCATTAACAAATGGATTTCATGGTAGATCATTAGCAAGTGTCACTTTAAGTAAGCCTAACTATCAAGAAGGCTTTGCTCCTCTACCTACTGGATTTATTCAGTCTCCATTCAATGATTTTGAAGCTTTACTAGAAGTTGTAGATGATCAAACCATAGCTATAGCATTTGAACTTATTCAGGGTAATAGTGGAGTAAATATCGCAGATCGAGGTTTCGTACAGAAAGTTCGTGATTTATGTGATGATAGAAATATCCTTATGATCATCGATGAAGTTCAGACAGGGGTTGGTCGAACAGGGAAATTCTGGTGCTATAAACATTATGGAATAAAGCCCGATATAGTAGCATCAGCAAAAGCTTTAGCAGGTGGAATTCCTATTGGTGCAATTATGGCTAAAGAAGAAGTTGCTTCTGCACTAGGTCATGGAAATCATGGTACCACCTTTGGAGGAAATCCTTTTGCTTGTGCAGTTGGTAATGCTTGCCTTAAAGCTATTGAAAAGGAGAATCTAGTTGAATTAGCAGCTGAGAAAGGTGAGTTTATGATGAAATTAATTCGTGAAAAAACTGCAGGAAATGAACAAGTTGTTGAGGTTCGTGGAATGGGACTCATGATTGGCGTAGAACTATCTATTCCTGGTCGTCCAGTAGTTGAAAAAATGTTTAAAAATAAAGTATTATCAAATGCCGCTGGTGGGAATGTATTAAGAATTGTCCCTCCACTTGTTATAACTCAACCAGAAATTGAAAGAGCTGTGAATGTGTTGGTAGAAAGTTTGAAGTAAATCAATAAATGGAAGGCGTAGAAATTAAAAGCATTAGTCCAGAAGAAACCTATGACTTAAGACACCAAGTGATGTGGCCAGATCACCCTCGAGATTTTATAAAACTTCCCGAAGATATTATGGGGAAGCATTTTGGTCTTTTTGTATCTAATAACCTTACTTCCGTTATCTCGTTATTTATATCGAATGAAGAAGCTCAATTTCGAAAATTTGCAACCGATCTTAATGAGCAAAGAAAGGGATATGGTAGTCAACTTCTTAATTTTTTAATCGATTACACAGAATCAATTGGTATACATAGACTTTGGTGTAATGCCCGAGTTAATAAAACTCATTTTTATAAAAAAATTGGCTTTAAAGAGACAAATTCAACCTATAAAAAGGCGGAATTGATTTTATAATACTTGAAAGAAAATTCCATTTGAAATCAAATAATAACGAACCAATTATTTGAATTAGCATCCCTCCTTTTTTCTCATTATTTATTAGCGAATTGATCGGTCTGATTCCTTAATTATATTTTGATTCTATGAAACGACGAGAAGTCCTTAAATACGCTGCTTCAGCTGTAGTTGGAGCTCCTTTATTGAGTACAGTGCTTTTTGGAAGTACTTCTATTCCTGACTCAATCATTAATGCATACAAACCAGTTTTTTTCTCACCAGAACAACTAAGTCTTGTAAAGTCTATTTCTGATACCATACTTCCCAAAACTGACAGTCCTTCTGCTTCAGCAGTTGGAGTACCAGAAAAGATAGATTCTATGATTTCGAATACTATGCCAGAAAACGAAAAAATGAATTACTTAATTAGATTCGAAAAACTAGAAAATCATATTTCTGCATTATCGAATGGGAAAGACTTTTCTTCTTTATCGGATGTTGAAAAGCTAGAATTACTTAATAATATAAACGATGCATCTAGCGAAGAAATGAAATGGGCAATATGGGATTTAAAAGGTAGAACGGTCGATTATTATCGAAAGACACTTGTTATAGCAACTGAATTTTTAAATTACCTTCCTGTTCCTGGATATTACGATCCTTGTATTTCATTACAGGAAACTGGAGGTAAAGCATGGGCAATATGAATCTTAATATTAAAGCAAAAAAAGAGAATACCTACGACGCTATTGTTATAGGCTCCGGAATAAGTGGCGGATATGCAGCCATGGAGTTGTGTACAAAAGGATATAAAACACTAGTTCTTGAACGTGGTAGAATGGTAAAACATGGTGAATATCCTACAGCTAATTCTGAAGCATGGGATTTACCTAATAATGGTGTTGTTAGCGCCGAGGAAAAAGCACTTCATTATTTTAAGCAAAACCGATTGAACTGGTGGGTCAATCAAGACAATAAACATTGGATAAATAAAGATGATGAATATCCTTATGATGAAATAAATCGGTTCGATTGGATTCGTGGTCACCATGTTGGAGGGCGCTCAATTATGTGGGGTCGCCACTGTTACCGTTGGAGTGATATTGATTTTGAAGCGAATCTAAAAGATGGTCATGGAGTAGATTGGCCTATTCGATATAAAGACATTGAACCATGGTATGACTATGTAGAAACTTTTGTTGGTGTTGCTGGTCAATCTGAAGGACTTCCTCAAGTACCAGATGGAAAATTCTTAAAACCTTTCCCGTTGAATTGTGCTGAACAACATATGCGTGAAAAGATTAATGAAAAGTATCCAAGAAGACTTATAACTCCAGGTAGAGTAGCCAATCTAAGTGAATACGACCCAGAAGTTCATAAAGGAACTCGAGGTCAATGTCAGGCCAGAGATCGTTGTTGGAGAGGTTGTCATTATGGAGCGCCATTTTGCAGTCTCTCTTCTACCCTTGCAGTTGCAGAAGAAACTGGAAATATGACTCTCCGTCCAGATAGTATCGTTCATGAAATTATGTACGACGCTTCTACCGGTAAAGCTAGTGGAGTTAGAGTTAAAGATTCGAATACAGGGGAAGAACTCGAATTCTATTCAAGAATCATTTTCTGTAATGCAAGTACGGTAGGTTCAACTGCAATTCTTCTAAATAGTAGATCAGATGCTTTTCCTTATGGTTTAGGAAATGAAAGTGGTGAACTTGGTCATAACATGATGGACCATCATTATGGAATGGGTGCAAGCGGAAGAATACCCGGCATGAAAGATGAGTACTATTACGGTCGTAAGCCAGGTGGATTTTATATTCCTAGATTCAGAAATATAGATGAAGAAACAACAATGAAGGACTTTGTTCGCGGATATGGCTATCAAGGTGGAGCGAGCAGAGGAGCTCAAACTCCTAATGGAATGATTGGTGCAAAAGATAAGGATAAGATTTTTGAACCTGGCGATTGGTGGGTTTCCATCACTTGTTTTGGTGAGATACTCCCCTATCATGAAAACAAGATGTTTTTAAATCATGAGAAATTAGATAAAAACGGAATGCCTATGATCGTTTTTGATGCGAAACTTCGTGAAAATGAAGTGAAACTCAGAAAAGATGGTGTTAAGTGTGCCATCGAAATGCTTGAAGCTGCGGGTTGCGACGATATAAGCTCATATAATGCAGAAACAGCAGTTGGAGCTGCTATTCATGAAATGGGAACTGCTAGAATGGGACACTCTGATCATACAAGTGTGTTAAATAAGTGGAATCAATTACATAACGTACCAAATGTATTTGTAACAGATGGTGCTTGTATGACAAGTTCTGGAACTCAGAATCCAAGTATTACTTATATGGCCTTGACTGCAAGAGCAGTAGATTATGCAGATAAGCAAATCAAATCTGGGAAACTCTAGTTCAATTCTCTCTCTTTTATATTTATGTTTTATAGTAGTTTATGGAAGGATTTATAGTACTATGATGTGATGGGTCTATATAGTATTGGAACAACCTATACATATTAAGCCTCATATCCACTAATTGGAGATGACCATGTCTAAAGGAAAATCCGTTAAGAAGAACACGAGTAAAACTGCACCATCAAAAACATTAAAAGAAAAAAGAGCAGCTAAAGCTGAAAAAAAGAATGGGAAGAAAAGCTTTTTAGAAAGCTAACTCATTTAATAAAGGTAGATCGGTAGATTAACTACCGATTTTTGCCTCAACTAACTCTTCACTTTTATACTGAGTTCAACAAAAAAATTGATCTTACTGAGAATCATGTTCATGATAGACTTTAGCGACGATTTTCCATCCTTCTTCAAATTTCAATAAAGATAGGTAATCAGTGTAAACATGATTCCCTTCATGATAAAGTTCGAGCTTTACAGCTGCAGAATTTCCAGAAATATCTACAGATGAGAAGGTGTGATTCCACACATTTTCTTCTGCTTTAAATTCTTCACTTTCTATGGTTGATTTAGTATTAGCTATCCAGTTTGAGATCGGATAGCGCCGAATTTCACCGTTATTTCCAGGAGAAAATATTGCAAAATCCTTATGAAAAGTTTTCGCCATAGCTTCAGGGTTTAATTCATTAAAAGCGCCATGAACATACCCCGTTTCTATTATTTCTTTAACTGCCTCTTCCTCTTTATCAATTTTCACGAAATTGATTATCAAACTCATAAAAAGGACTACGACTATTATGGATAGATATAATTTTTTCATAATTAATTAATTCATTAGAGTTTTGTTATTCAGATTTCAATTTATATAGCTTCTTCTACGTGTGACAGATAATGGAATATCTATTATTTACCTAGCTCCCTTCCCATCATATAAAACCCAATTTGATAATTTACAAAACCCATTTTTTCGTAAGCACTTAAACTGGTGTATTTCATATATAAGTTCGCTTTTCTTTTCCTTAGAACCTGATTAGCTCTAAACATCATAACATTATCATCTACTTCATTAATTGCTTCAATATATTCCAATGAAAGCATTACATCTCCCTCAACAACCAAATCATAGTCATCTAAATTAATTGAGAAAGTTCCCCTTTCTTGCGGCCCAATAATGAGGATGTTTTCTGTTAAATAATTTTCACCTACAATTCCATTTTCCACTTCGTAAATGTTTAAACGATATCGCATGCTATCAGAACCAACAAAATTCACCGTAAAATGAGCACTCTCGATAGATGTAGGGTTTTTAAACTGAATTAAAGCTCCTATTTCAGTACCTAATTTTGTACTTCCGTACCCTATACTTCTTCCTTTTTTATCAAGCTTATTTCCGAATACTTTAAGAGGTCCAAGAGATGTTGCTTCAACTCGAATTTCATCTCCCATAATAATCATGGGCTCTAAATCTATCTCGGAGTTTACATTTAGATCATTTATTGAAACTCTTTTTGGTTTATAACCAATGGAAGAAAATGTGACACTATCAGATTTTGATTTATAAGCAAGTTCAAAATATCCTTCAGGTGTACTAACAGTCCCCATTCTTAATTCTATAATTCCAATATTTACATATGGGATAGCCTCTTTGGTTTTTGAATCCAAAACTCTTCCTTCAATTGTAGTTTGAGCATATGCAGTGTTTACTGAAGGAAAGAATAGAAAAAAGAAAATGAGGTATTTCAATGAAGTATATATTTCATTTATAATTGCAATCTGAATACCTCTAATCATAAGAAAAGTTGCACGACTATCCATTTATATTTAATGGAATCTATTCCATTTAGGACCAAGTTACTTGAAATCATATTTAATATAGTTCATACCATTATTTCTAAGGTCAATAACAAAATGTTATAGAATTTGATTATTCAGACTATTATTAGCTTGTAACAATCCTATATCGGAGTGCCAAATGAGTCAGCTTATTATCAAAAACCTTTCAAAAAAGTACCCAAATGGTATCCTTGCTATGAGTGGAATAGATCTTAAAATTGGAACTGGGATGTTTGGATTACTTGGACCAAATGGTGCAGGCAAATCTACTTTAATGAGAACACTTGCAACACTCCAATCTCCTGATTCAGGCACCATTTTTTTTGATGGTATTGATATTCTGAATGATCCAATGAGCCTAAGGAAAGTATTAGGATATTTACCCCAGGAATTTGGTGTTTACCCAAAAGAATCTGCATTTAACCTTCTTAATTACTTTGCAGTTCTAAAGGGAATTCGATCAAAGAATGACCGTATAAAATTAGTTCAAGAAGTACTTGAAATAACTAATTTATATGATGTTAAGAATAATTTTGTTAGCGATTATTCAGGAGGAATGAGGCAACGTTTTGGAATTGCTCAATTACTACTTAACAATCCAAAACTTATTATTGTAGATGAACCAACAGCAGGTCTAGATCCTTCTGAACGAAAACGATTTTTAAATGTACTTAGAGACGTTAGTACAAAAAGCACAATAATTTTCTCAACTCATATTGTGGATGATGTAAAAGAGTTATGTAATAATATGGCCATACTAGATAATGGAAAAGTGTTACTAATTGGGACTCCAAAATTTTTAACTGATTCATTAAAAAATAATATATGGACTAGGTCTATCAAATCTGAATCATTAGATCAATTTGTTAATGACTATAGAGTTCTTTCATCAACCTTTAATGTTGATGATTCCTTAGATATTAGAGTGTTTTCTGAAGATAACCTTACCTCTCCTTTTAGCCACAACTCACCACGGTTAGAAGATGTTTACTTCTTAGCTCTTAATTCAAAACATACACTAAGTAATAGAGATTGATATGCTTTGGAATATATTTTTATATGAATTAAGGTACTGGTTCAAACAACCTGCGACTTATATTTTTGGTGCTATTTTCTTGATACTTGGAATGTCAGTTATGGCTATTTCTGGTGACATACTCGGTGAAATGAATATTATTGACAGTAGAAAAATATTTGCCAACTCTTCATTTCGCCTTATTTCCTACTATTATGATTTAAACTTATTGATACTTTTTGTGATACCGGTTTTTGTTGGTGGTTCTATATATAGGGATTATAGCTCCAATGCATTTATGGTGCTTTATTCATACCCAATTTTAAAACTTGATTACTTTTTCGCAAAATTTCTAAGTGGTCTATCAATTTCTTTATTGATCCTTTCCCTAATTGGAATTGGATTATTTCTTGGTTCATTATTACCAGGTCTAAACCCCCTAATTATTGTAGATAACACTATTACAAATTATTTACAGCCATATTTATTAGTAGTTTTTCCAAACCTTATTTTTGTAAGCATGATCGTTTTTTCGATCGTTATCCTATCTCGAAACAGTTATTCGGGGTTTATTGTGATTCTTTTAATCTATGTACTTAGAAGAGTTATCCTTTTTGTTCTAGGTGGCCCTGAAAATGAACTTATGATCAATTTATTTGACCCTTTTGGACAAGCCTCAGTTTTTGCAGCAGTCGGAAATTGGTCCTTTCAAGAAATCAATAGTTCTACAATTCACTTAAGTTCTATTCATTTTTTTAATCGCATAATTTGGATCGGGGTTTCTATAATATTTTTCCTATTTGCTTATCAAAAATTCCATCTAACTCAGCAATTAGACTCATTCAAGTTTAAATTAAAAGCTATTAAAACTCCTAAATCACAAGAGGTTGACAATACAAGTTTTGTAAGAACATCACTATCAGAAGTAGCTTCTAGCTACTCATTGTTAAACCAAATTCTTGCAACCTGGAAGATCTCTAATTACGAGTTTGCATCTATTATTAGAAGTAAATCGTTTCTTTCATTATTAATTGGCAGCAGCGTTTTCATGATCTTGATACTTGGCCAAGTGAATCCCCAGTATACTTCCCGAATTCATCCATTAACGCAAGTGATGTTATTGATTCCGGCTTTATTCTACTCATTTGTAGTTATGATAATCACTTTTCTATACGCTGGAATTCTGGTACATAGAGATCGAAGGTCAATGATGGACCAACTTGTTGATGTGAGTCCAATTCCTAACTGGTCATTATTAGGGTCAAAGCTAATAACACTCCTCAAAATTCAAGTTCTTCTACTATCAATTATAATGATTGTAGGAATTTCTATTCAAACTTTGAAAGCGTATTACCATTTCGAACTAACGCTCTATCTTTTTCATATTTACGTGATTCTTTTTGTCACATTAGCAATTTGGGCCATGCTATCACTATTTATCCAGACCTTTGTAAACAATCATTTTTTAGGATTATTTTTTCTCATTATGTTTGCAATAGGATTAAGTGGATTAGATGGCGTCGGTATAAAACTCGATATATTTAAATTCAATAGCGCACCAATAATTGAGTACTCAGATTTATCAGGTTATGGAGATACTCTTGCACCCTACTTTATTCATAAACTTTATTGGGGTTTATTTGGATTTCTTTTATTGATTGGGACTTATTTATTTTGGGAACGAGGTATTTCTCAAAGCTTTAAAATAAGACTCCAAATAGCTAGAGATAGAATAACTATTAAATTAGCTTTAGTAGGTTCAATATTATTAATCGGAATTATTAGTACTGGGACTTTTATTAGTAAAAAGGTTTACCCACCAAAATCATTGATGAGTATTGAAGTCTTGAATCAATACAAAGCAGAGGCAGAACATCGATATGCCACATTAAAAAATATTGTTCAACCTCGCCTCTCTAAGGTAATGATGGAAATGCATCTTTTTCCAAAAGAACGAAGTTATACCAGTAATGGGACTTTGTTTTTTGTTAATAAATCAACCTTCTCCATTGATACATTATTGGTCAATTATCCTAGTGAATTAGCTATTTCATATTCGCTCAATCGAGAAGTAGCTATCATTATTAAAGATTCTATCCTTCATTTCGACATCAATATTTTAGAGAATACGTTATTCCCTGATGATACTCTAAAACTAAGTTTTGAAGCTTTTACTCCGTCAAGTACCCCATTTAGAAATAATTCTGAAGTCAGTTCAAATGGTACTTTTTTATTAGCCGATCTTCCACTTCTTGGATATCCTGATTTTGAATTTTCAAACCATGGCAATAGAAATAGCTACGATCTTCCACATCAAGACAACTCAATTATACAACCAACCGATATCAATGCATCACAAAATAGTTATGTTGGGAAAAATATAGATCTATTTGATTTCGAAACAATTGTGAGTACATCTTCTGAAGAAATTGCATTAGCACCTGGAAAACTAATTACTCAGTGGAATACAGCTGATAGAAATTATTATCAGTATAAAAGCCAGTCAAAAATTAGAAATGGAATTGTATTTAATTCAGGGGTATTTGACGTTTCAAAAGATTCATTAAATGGTATTTCTTTAGAAATTTATCACCATAAAACTCATATTTTCAATATCGATCGTATGATGAGAGCTTTAAAGGCAACACTCAAATATAGTGCTGCCCATTTTGGAGATTATCCTTTCGAGCAAATGAGAATTATTGAATTCCCAAAAACATATGGTCGATTTGCTCAGTCTTTTGCGAATACTATTCCTTTCTCAGAATTAGCTGGATTCATTAGTAAAGAAGATGATAGTGAAAACCGTTTTGATGATGTATTTCGTTTAACAGCTCATGAAATGGCACACCAATGGTGGGGACATCAAATTATCCCAGCTGAAGCGTTAGGAAGTAGAATGCTAACTGAAAGTTTATCAGAATACACCGCTATGAAAGTTTTAGAACAAGAGTATGGAATTGATAAAAGACAGCTTTACTTGGAGTTGATTAGAAAAAACTATCTCAATCAACGTCGAGGTGTTGAAAATGAATCGCCCCTTTCACTTGTTGAACCAAATGATGGATATATTCATTATGCAAAAGGATTAATGGTCTTCAATAGTTTGAATCAATATTTAGGAGATGAAACTTTCAATAAAGCACTGAAATCATTTTTTCATGAATTTTCTACTACAAAGGCTCCATATCCAACTTCTTTGGATTTAATAAACACGTTTAAGAAAGTAACTCCAGATTCTCTCCAGTATCTACTTGTTGATATGTTTGAAGAAGTTACTTTGTATGATAATTCAATAATAAAAGCAGAGGCAGTAAATCGTGAAAATAATTCTTTTGATGTAAAAATTAATTTCAATATTTCTAAGTTCAGAGACATGGAGATTAGTAACCCATTACCCCTGAATGATTGGATAGAAATTGCTATTTTTGGTGAATATGATATCCTGATTCATTCGAAAAAATATCTTATCTCTACACTGGAAAATGAATTAACCATTCCAGTAATGCAAAAACCATTTAAAGTTTTAATAGATCCATATTCACTGTTGATTGAAGAAAATATTAGTGATAATGAATACAGGTTCTAAACTATGGACAATAAATTAGTACTTATAATTAAAGGAAATAAAACAGAATCAATCATCCACATAGTTCTCTTAATTTTACTTTTTATGGTTATGGAAAGTGGATTAGGAAGTAACTTAGATACATTAGAGATGAATCGTATTAGAATGAATTTTCTAACTATTCCTTTAGTATTCTATTTCAATGCATATTTTCTAATCCCTAGGTATTTAAAGCAAAAAAAATGGGGTATCTACTTTATAACATTTCTACTTACTACACCTGTATTAGATCTTTTTAGAACGCTGTTGTCAATGTTAATTTTAAATGATCATAATGACAATTTACCTAAAGATTTTAGTTCAATTTATTTCGGAAATGACTCTATCTCAGGCGGTATATTTATTGGGTTTATGCTTTCATTCGCATATAGATTTACTAAAGATTGGCTAATTAATCTTAGTTTAATTGAAAAATTTAATACTGAGCGTTCGGAAATGAAACTCGCATTTTTAAAATCTCAAGTTGACCCTCATTTCTTATTCAATACACTTAACAGTTTATACTCTATCGCACTTGAAGAAAAAAGTGAAATTACAGCTGATGGAATCGCCAAACTCGGAACACTAATGAGATACAATCTACATGACTCACAGGCGGATAGAATTTCTTTAGAAAAAGAAGTTGAATACATAAAAAAATACCTAGAACTCCAAAAGCTTCGAATGACTGAAAAAAATGTTATTACATTCGATATCGACATTTCTAAAACTGATTTAAATGAGTCTTATATAGCTCCTATGATGCTTATTTCAATGATTGAAAATGCTTTCAAATATGGGGTTAGCACTACAGAAAAATCTAAAATTTCGATTTCAATTAGTTTAAAAGAAAAAAACTTATCACTAAATGTTGAAAACAATATAGTTTCTAAAAAAGACCTTTCTGAAGAATCTGGGTTCGGAAGTAAAAATCTAAAAGAACGTTTAGATTTGATTTACCCAGATAAATATACTTTAGTGTATTCAATTTATGAAAATTTATTTAATGCTTGTTTAAAACTCGAATTAGAATCATGATTACTTGTATAGCTATTGATGATGAACCGAAAGCCTTAAGTATAATTGAAAACCATATCTCTAGAACAGATTTCTTAGATCTTAAAACAACTTTTACTGACCCATTTAAAGCCATTAATTTTTTAAAAGATAATTCAGTTGATCTTATATTCTTAGATATAAATATGCCAGATATAAGTGGTTTTCAGTTTTTAAAGCATCTTCCAAGAAAGTGCGAAATCATTTTCACTACAGCACATAGTGAGTATGCTATCCAAAGCTATGAAGTGGAAGCTGTTGATTACTTGCTTAAACCATTTGATTTTTCTCGATTTCTATTGGCAGTTACTAAAGTGAAGAGTAAGTACTCAAACAATGAAAAAATTAAGTCTCATGATTTTATTTTTTTAAATACTGGCACATCAAAAAATAAAGTCTTAATTGAAGATATACTATATGTAGAAAGTGATGGTAATTATGTGAACTACATCACAAAAAAGGAAAAATTTTTAGTAAGATCTTCTCTCAAAGAAGTCTTAGCCATTCTTCCTTCAAATTTGTTTGTCCAGATTCAGCGATCTTATGTTGTAGCAATAAAATGGATCGATAAAGTTGAAAATAATCATATCTATTTAGCTGATAAAGAAATACCAATTGGAAGCACTTTTAAAGATAATTTTTTAAACCAAATTGGTTTTAAATCCAACTAGCTTTGTCTCAAAAGTAATTTCAAGATCTTGTAAATTGATTGGATAAATTATCCATCATATATAGTAGATTATGATGAAAGGAAAAACTCAAACGATTGGATAAACAACAATTAAATGAATTTTTTAAGAAAACTTAGGAAAGGTACTAATAACAAAGGTGGATCCTTTAGTTATGTAGCTTATGGTATTGGTGAAATTATTTTAGTGGTAATTGGGATTCTAATTGCAGTGTCATTAAACAATTGGAATGAAGCAAAAAAAAATCAGAAGGAACTTTTAAATATTTACTCTATTGTAAAAACCGACTTAGAAAATGATTTAGAGGATATTAATCGTGTTCTAGAATTTCATGAAAATACCAAACACTTATACGGTAAAGTTCTTAGAGACTCATTAACTCGTGAAGATTATTTTAGATATGAACGAGCACCTTTTCTAATCCTGGGATATCCAGAAGTATCATTTGATAAAAGAGGACTAAATTTATTAAGCGATTTCAGAAGTAATAGCGATCATGTCGAAGATAGCCTAGCATCGAAAATTGTAGATTTTTATACAGAACGACTTCTAGAAATTAAAGTAGATGATGAGTTCAGAGCGAAAGATTTTGAGGATAATTACTTCTACTGGAAAAATACCTATCCATGGTGGCATAGTTTTATTTCTAGAACTAATATCGATGGTTTTTTAGACTATGCACTTAATGATGTTGATTATAAAAATCGAGTTGCTAATGCGTACTTCTTAACCTATGATGTTTTTCTGCCCGAGCTATTAACGTTTAAATCTCAGGCTGAAGAAATTATTAAAAAGATTGACTCACACCTTTAGTTAAATAGTTGCATTATCTTACTATTTACTATCTCTAGCTCCTTATCACCAATTTGAAAATGAAAGGTGGCTCGAACAGTTTGCGGTCCAAATGGAACAACATGAATCCCTTCTTCTGCTAGCTGAGTTTGAACTGAGCAAGCATCGCCTTCAAATACATCAAAAATAACAATGTTAGATTCTACTGAACTTAAATCTATAGATAGTTTAGAGCACTTTGAAACTGTATTCGCAAACTCTTTTGCCCTTCGATGATCTTCTTTCATTAATTCCCAGTTATTATCTAACGCATATTCTGCAGCAGCAGCAAGTAAACCAATTTGTCGCATACCTCCACCCCACATTTTTCGATAACGTCGGGCTTTTGCAATTCTTTCTTTTGAAGAAAGTAGCATGGAACCTACAGGCGCCCCTAGACCTTTACTAAAGCAAACTGATATGGTATCACCAATTTCTCCAAAGAATTTTGGGGCTATTCCAGTTGCAGTTATTGCATTCCATATTCTTGCGCCATCTAAATGAACATACAATCCATTTTTATTAGCGAAATCTTTGATTGCGCTCAGTTCCTCTTTAGTGTAACAAGCTCCGCCTCCTTTGTTCGTGGTGTTTTCGAGACAAACTACTTTTGTTTTAGCCTCCCAATCGAATGTTCCTTTTACTTGATCCTTTAGATCTGCAACCTTCAGCTTCCCTTTTTCGCCTTTCAACGGCTTAATCTGAATACCAGATAGAAAAGCGGCGCCACCTGTTTCATAATTATAAATATGACCCTTTTCATCAATTAAAACCTCATCCCCAGGATCGGTTAATACTTTGAGTCCCAATTGATTACTCATCACTCCACTTGGAACAAAAAGACCTGCCTCCATTCCAAACATCTCAGCAACTTTTATCTGAAAAGCATTAACGGTTGGGTCTTCTGCAAAGACATCGTCCCCTACCTCAGCATTCTTCATTGCTATAAACATTTCTGCGGTCGGTTTGGTAACTGTATCGCTTCTTAAATCTATCATCTTTATACTTTTCTTTTTCATAGGGATGGAATATAATGAAAGACTTAAGACCAGAAATCAAAAAATCTCAATTGGATTCAAATTATCACATAGCGGTGATTCAACATCCGCCAATTTATCTAAATCTTGAAGAAAGTGTTAAGCTTGCTGAACAATATATTTTGGAAGCATGCGCACAGAATGCTCGATTAATTATATTTCCAGAAACATGGCTTCCTGGTTATCCAGTTTGGTTAGATTATGCCCCAAATGTTGGTATTTGGGATCATCCTCCTGCAAAGACTCTATTTCGTTTATTACTCCAGAATTCAATTACAATAAATGATACCCATTTCAAAAAACTCCAGAACCTATCAATTGAGAATAATTGTATAATTGTTATGGGTGCTCATGAAAAAGTAGGACGAACTCTTTACAATACTATTTTATATTTCAAACCTGATGGTTCCTATGAAATCCATCGAAAACTAATGCCAACTTATACAGAACGACTTATTTGGGGAATGGGTGATGGTAGTACACTTACTACAATTAAAGATGATGAAGTTTGTATTGGGGGTCTTATTTGCTGGGAGCATTGGATGCCTTTAGCAAGAGCTGCAATGCATCAATTAGGAGAGCATATTCATATTGCTCAATGGCCTATGGTAAAGGATCTTCATCATATTGCAAGTCGCCAATATGCATTTGAAGCTCAATGTTATGTAATAGCCGCTGGATGTACATTAACTAAGCAACAAATGCTTGATGGAATAGATTCGATTATAAAGAGTGAAAAAGATAGAATTGCATTAGAATTAGTCGAAACAATTCCCGTAATGAATAGCGATTTTGTTTTGAATGGAGGTTCAGCAATAATAAATCCAGATACCTCCTATTTAATTGAACCATTACAAAAAGAAAATGGTATTCTATTTACCGAACTTGATTTGAATAAACTTAGTGAGGGAAATCTGTTTTTAGATACTAATGGACATTATTCAAGGCCTGATATTTTTCATTTATCGGTAGATACAAGACCTAAAAAGAACGTAACATTTGAGTAGTAATAAATACGATATCATAATCGCTGGTGGCGGTCTTTCTGGACTAAGTCTTGCTTGGTATTTGGCTAAAGGTGGATATAAAGGCGAGGTATTAGTTGTAGATGCTACGTTTGCTCCTAGCAATAGTAAAACTTGGTGTTTTTGGAGTAAAGAAAAAGCACCATTCCATGAAATTGTTTATAAAAAGTGGCGTAAGTCCTTTTTCTCAGCCTTAGATTATGATGCGTTTCTTTATATGATTGATCACTCCTACTATTGTATTAGGGAAAGTGATTTTAAAGAATACGTGTTAACTGAGCTAAAACAGAGGAAAAATTTTCATCTTTTAGAAGAAAGTATTCTAGATTTTTCATCTAATCAGAAAAAAGCAGCTCTTGTTACTAAATCCAGTGATACTTTTTTAGCTGATTATATTTTTCAAAGTATTTTTCAGCCAACACCAGAAGAAAATAAAAAGCCAAAATATCCCTTAGTTCAACATTTTCTAGGACTAGAAATAAAAACTAACATTCCTGTTTTTGATCCAGAGACATTCACCATAATGGATTTTGATGAAAATTTTGATGGTGGTGTTGCCTTTATTTATGTCCTACCATTTAGACAAAACAGAGCTTTAGTTGAATACACAATCTTTTCGACCACACCCTTAAAAGAGAAGAAGGAATACAGTAAAAAGATAAAAATTTACCTCCAAGATAAGTTCAATCTTTCAAGAGAAGACTACCAGATTAAGAGGAAAGAGTATGGCGAAATCCCAATGGAAGACAGTCCTTATATGCCTACTTATGCTCCTAAGATTATAAACATTGGGACTGTTGGTGGGTTAACAAAACCAAGTACTGGTTATACCTTTATGAGAATTCAACAGTATTCAAAAAAACTAGCTGATTCAATTATTAATGGTGAAGAAGTGCCATTACCAACTCAATCTGAATCACGTTATAGATATTATGATCTACTTCTTCTTCATATTATGTCAAATTCTAGCACAGATAGTCTAAAAGTATTTCGCGATCTCTTTAAAAATAATCCGGTTGATAATATTTTTGATTTTCTATCTGAAGACACAAGTTTTGGACAAGATTTAAAGATTATGAATAGTGTTCCTTATAAACCATTTCTAAAAGCAATAGCAAAAAACCTCTAAATTAGCTCCCTATCTTTATATAAAATTCATAGTACTCTACTAAACTTAAGTAACCTTATTAAATGAGGAACAACTGTAATGGAGGTATTATGAACGCGCTTATAATCTATATGAGTAACCATGGGACTACTGAAAAAGTTGTGGATCGACTATCCAATTTATTAGGATACAATACTTCAACACTAGTTAATCTAAAGACTGAAAAAGCACCGAAAATAGATGATTTTGACACCGTTATAATTGGTGGCTCAGTTCATGGCGGGAAGATTCAGAAAAAAGTCAGGAAATTTTGTGACGCCAATATTTCCAAGTTAATAGAGAAAAACCTTGGTCTATTTATGTGTTATATGGACACTAAAAATGAAGACCAAGAATTTAAAGATTCATTTCCCAACTCACTTATCGAACACGCTAGTGCAAAGGGGTTCTTTGGTGGGGAATTCAAATTTGAAAAGATGAATATAATTGAAAAGTTTATAGCTGGAAAAGTAACTGGAAACTCGAAATCAGTTTCCAGAATCAATTCACAGGCAATTAATCATTTTGCAATTCAAATTACTGGTTAGATAATTATCTAGAAAGCTAACTCAACCTGAAATCTGATCAATATTTCATTATCTGAAGCTTCGAAATCTGAATAGCTAACATCTGATTGAATTTTCAAGTTATGACCTTTAATGTATTTAGAAAGTCCTAAAGTATATTGAGTTTGTTGATTTAACGCTGATATCCCATTATCAGGTTCAATAACTGTATATCTGAATGCAGTTTCCATATTGTTTTTATATAGGTAACCTGCTTGAGCTACATAACCAGTTCCTGTTCCAAATCCAGCAACTCCATTTTCACCTTTTTTGTGTGCAAACTCACCTGCAAATGAAAACCCTTGATATTTATACATAGCATCTATAAATACACTGGCTAAATCATTATTAACAAGGTCATTATTTGCGTCATATATAAAACTCCCTAATTGTCCTCTACTTCTTGAGGCTCCGTCATTATAATCTAAGCTTAAACCAACGGCTAGCTTTGGAGTACTTTCTCTGGATAAATCTGATCCAACATAATCACCTTTACTTGTAAACTCGCCAAAAGGTAATAATTCGATTCTCCCACTATAATCATAACCACCAGAGTTAGAGCTTGTTATATCTCTTCCTTCACCCATTGAGATTGAAACATGCTCCTTCATTACCATCTCACCTAATGAAGTTTTATGAACTAAGTGAACTCCTATATCGCGATCAATATTAAATCTAGAGTTTACTAATGAACGATCTACAAATTGAAGCTTTTGTGAAGAAATAACGCGTTCTCTGTTACTAGGAAGTTTGGTTTGTCCAAACCATACAGACCAGTTGTCGGTAAAATCGTATTCAATACTGCATCGAGGATAATATTTGCAGTACCACTATTTTGAGTTATACCACCAGATCTTGAATTTCTAGTGTCACGGTTACTCAAGCCGAGCTCAATTTTAAATTTCCATTTTGGGTCGTATGCAAAACCCTCAAATTTTAATCGTGACCTTCGTGTTAACAGTTGATCGGAATACTCATAATTCTCTAAGTCTAAAGTACCTGCATAAAGTGTTTGAAATCGGGCCCCAAGCTTTACTTCAAACGTTCCATCATCGGCTGATGATACGATTTCTTTCCCTTAAGACCCTGTTTTTACCTGACCAAAGAGTGTCGTAGGCACACAGAGATTTATTGCAATTATTGTTAGCAGTCTCATTTTAAAATTGTTTTGAATTATGCTGATCTTATTATTTCGCCAATGATAAGCAATCTTGAAACCTATATATTAGCAGTTTACAAAAGCATCATCGTAACTTAACGTTTAGGTAACATAACAGATAATGACGATTACCTCATAATCTCTGATATGAACTTAATTTTAGTTTACATATATGTAAAAACCATTTTGGATCATTTGAAATTTAATTGAGTATTAATTTTTAATTATGTCTTACAACGAATATTTAGCTGATAGAATCAGAATTGTACTTGAAAAGAAGTCTATTCTCTTTGAAGAGAAAAAAATGTTTGGTGGACTTTGCATTTTAGTAGATGATAAAATGTGTTTAGGTGTGATAAAAGATGACCTTATGGTTCGAGTTGGTGAAGAAGCGGAACTAGCTCATGAACATGAAGAAGGTGTAAGGCCGATGGATTTTACCAAAAAAAGAATGAAAGGTTATTTGTATGTAAATCAAATGGCTTTAGATAATGAAGACGACCTTGAGAATTGGGTTCAACATTGCCTTGATTTTAATCCTGATGCAAAATCGAGCAAAAGAAAGGAAAAGAAATAGTTATTATGAATCCTTTTGTACTAATTGTCATCTATCCGATGAACACTAATTAAATCATTAAGATTATGAGCACTAATAACTCAAGTAATTCATGCCAATGTACCGATTGCGATTGTTCCTACTGTGATTGTATGGATTGTAAATCTAATGATTGCAAATGCGTAAGTTGTGATTGTACTAAATGTGATTGCTGCAACTAGAACTATGAAGACGGATACTCAACAAATTTGGGATTCTTTAAAAGAACCTCTCTTTTATTTCATTCTAAAGAGGGTTAAAAACGATAATACAGCAAAAGATATCCTTCAAGAGGTTTTTATAAAGATCCACCTCAATCTTAATCAGCTAAAAAATGAATCCAAGGTGAAAGCTTGGGCTTTTCAAATTACAAGAAATCAAGTCGCTGAATATTTTAGAAAAGAAAATAAACTTGTTGAGTTAAGTAAACTTGATGAAGAATATCTTACACGAGATTCTGAATATTCAGAAATTGATTTCTGCTGTTTTGAGAAACTTATAAATGAACTACCTGAAAAATATAGTAAAGTACTCACATTGATAAGCGTTGAAGGAAAGAAACAGAATGATGTAGCTTCTATACTTCATCTTAGTTTAGCTAACGTTAAATCAAGAGTTCGTAGAGCAAAAGAAATGTTAAAACAGAAGTTTGTTGAATGTTGTCAGTTTTCACTTAATGACAAAGGGTTGCTCGTTGGAGAACAAAATTGTCAACGCTGTACATGCTCTACTAGCTAAAAAGGAACTGAGATAAAAAAGCAGTAGCTGCAGTCTCTGCTCTAAGTCTATTCTTACCAAGAGAAACAAATTTACCACCATTCTTTCTATTCAGTTCTACTTCTCGGTTAGAAAACCCTCCTTCAGGACCAACTAGCAAAATTGTTTGATTAGCTGTTAAAGAATTTGGTTTTTTGTTTACTTCTGTCTCTTCGTGAGCCATTATAAACTCTGAATTAGTATAATGTTCATAAACTTCATTTAAAGAGTTTAGAACAATTAATTTAGGCAGCCAATATCTTCCACTTTGCTTGAATGCACTAACAATCTGAGTATGAATTCGCTCTTCATTTAATTTAGTACGTTCTGAATGGTCGGCATTAAATAAACAGATTTCCCATGCGTCGAGCTCAACCGCTTTTTCAATTGCAAACTCTAACCGGTCTCTTTTTTTAATGACTCCTAAAGCTAGAATTTTCTTCTTACTTGGTCTAGCTTCACAATTAGTAGTTAGCTTTTTTGCAACAACAGTTCGTTTTGTGAAGTCCGTAATTTCAACTTCAAATCTAGCCCCATCTCCATCAGCTAATAAAATAATATCGCCAATTTTATGCCGTAGCACTTTATTGATATGAAGAGCTTCCTGTCCAGTAATTTCTACTATCTCTTGGTCAATAAAAGCTGATGATGGAGCATAGAAAATATTGTTCATTCTATCACTTGAAGTTTATAGTATTCTTAAAATATGACAACTCTCGAATCATTACGGAATTAATTCAAAATGAATTTGATAAAGGGAGCTATCTCGAAGTTAATTTTAAATAGGCACCTGGTTCGAAGGCTGTTTCACCTGTTTCAAACATCAAATCAAGATAAGGTTCACACATTCTGCAACTATTACTGCAAAAATCTACTTTTTGAAGCTCAGAAACTTCAGTAATCTTTTCTTGTTCAGCAAATTCCTTGATTTCAGTAAATGTTTTATTATGACAAATACATCGATTGACTAATAAATTACTCATGATTGTTTGAAGTGTTTACCTAGCTTAAGTCCTTGACCTTGGTAATTACTGTCAATCTCAGTCCCATATATAAATTCCGGGATTTCGGTATTCGGTTCGAACTGCATACTAAATAATGTCTGTCCATCTTCAATCATAAATGGAACATCATGAGATCGAACTTCTAATACTGCTCTTGCTCCTTTATCGTCAATAGTTCCACCAAATCCACTATCAAAGAATCCTGCATAATGTGTTCTAAGCTCTCCCGAACCTGTGTCGTAAGCCATCATTTCACAAGCTAAATGCGCTGGAACACGAATTCTTTCTTTAGATGCGAAAATATAAAAAGCTTCTGGCTCTAGAATAAACTTAGCATCTGGTCGGGCATAAATAGGCTCCCAGAATTCATCGACTTCATAGTGATTGATGTTTTCAAGATCTACATAATTCACATGTTTCTTACCTTTATATCCAATGATCTCCCCTTTCTTTCCCTTAAGCTGAACACTCATAAATAAGCCTTTATTCACCTTTATATGATCCATTGAAACAGGTTTCATATTTTCATCAAATAGTAAAGGGTCAGAAGCGTGAATCCTCAATAAATCTTGATCTGGAACCACTTCAAATCCATGACGAACACGAAGCTGATTTAACCGCTGACCAGTTTTCACTTTGATTGAAAATGATTTTGGTACCACTTCTAGATATAATTTCCCTTGATAACCAGGAGTTACTTCTTCAAATCGATGCGAATAATCTGTGATTACACGAGTAAATACATCTAAGCGACCAGTAGAACTTTTAGGATTCGCTTTTGCTGAAAGATTTTCCAAAGCATGAAGCTGAACATCTCCTTCATTAGGTTTGCCATTGGAATAACCTTGGTTTATCGAATAGTGAGATTTAGGAAGGCTTAGTTTCTCAAGTAAAGGAATGATGTAGACACAATTCTCTTCAAGTACAGCTCCATCTTTAAGTGAAAAGGAGTACTGCTTTAACTGATTAATTTTTTCTTCTACTGTCTCATTTTCTGGAAGAAAACTACATCGAACACGATATGCAATTTCTCCTAATCGAAGATCTAATGAATTGGGTTGAAACTGATCATCTAAAATTGGGTAATCAGGATGAGAATCTAAAATCCCAAGTTCCTTAAGAATTCTCAATTTTTGAACAGGAATAACCCCTTTTGTGCGTAAGTGAACTTCTTTTGTAGTCGTAGTCATTTATGGCGTGTATTCGATTATCAGGGAAGATACTAAGGCAGAAGCTTTCAGCAAAGTTTGGAGTCATTTGTTTGATTAATAGATTTAAATTCCATCTATAAATTTACTATATAAAGGAGCATAATTTATAGCTAAGAATTGGTTTTGAATTATTCTACTCAATAATTTAGATTAAAGCATTGCAACTATCTATTCACAAACACGTTAGCAACAATTTATTGAATAATTAATTTCTTAATACCGATATGAAAGTAAGTGATCTGAAGAACAAATCGATTAACGAATTAAAATCTAAACTATGGATTAACAAAATAGTGTCATTCTCATTTGTAGTCGTTTTATCACTTTTATGCGTATTTTCAATTTATGGCCTAGTAGTAAAAGAGGATACTTCAACTTTTATAGCATTATTCGCGGTTGCTTGTTCTTGTTGGTCATTCCTACCTATTCCATTTAACTCATTGAAGAAAGTTAAAACTGAATTAAAGTTGAGAAATTCTTCCAATTAAGGTTAATGAACAGATGGAAAAGACACTCTTTCGTTTAGTTATGGTTATTTCATTTATTGGATCAGTTGCTTGCCATAGACCCGACTGTATGAATACTAATCCAATTTTCGAAAACAATACACCTGATTCCAAAGTATATAAAGATGAATTGGCTAAGCAATTTGATTCGATTGATCAAACAAAATTAACGTATTGGCTTCAAGATTTTGAAGAAAAAGACGGAATAGAGTCTTTAATATTTTTATATACAAGTTGATAACTTGTGCGCTACTCTTCACTTAACAGTTAATGATTGGAGTAAATTAGAAAGTGTAAGAGAAACAAAAGGTGTTGGTCGATTTAATGCAGAATTTACCAACCTAGAATTTGAAACTAGAATGGATTCTATCTCAACGGAATTTATTTATACAAGCTTTGATAGGATAATTGATTAGTTAATATGAAATTAACTAATCAATTTTTGAGTTTTGCTAGATGTAGATCAAAAAATTACTACATCTACTTTCTTCTAAGCAAAACCTATTCAAACTTACATTTTTAAAATTGAACGTATCAAAATTATTATCTTTTTTGGGTCTATTTCTGATAATTAGCTGCAATTCAGAAAACAAATTTACCTCAGTTTATTATTCAGTAGAACCAGTTAAAATAGCTGTTCCATTTGCAGAAGGAATTATTTCAACTGAAGAAAATAGTGAGTTTTCTTTGATGTTCACTCCTAATGGCCAGAAAGTATATTTCTCTCGCAGAGCACAAAATGAAAAACAGAAAATTTATGAAACTGAATTTAGAAATGGTCAATGGATTACCCCAATTCAATCTGAATTTTCAATAGATAGAGACGAAACACCATCGATTACTCCAAATGGAGAGTTATTCTTTTTTGGCTCTGAAAGACCAATACCAAACAAACCTAATGAAGGTAATTTTGATATGAATGTTTGGATGATGAATAAAACAAATATCGGTTGGAGTAAGCCAGAACCCCTACCTTTTCCAATTAATGATGTTCAAATTGAGGGTGAAGAATGTCCTTTATCCAATAACAATTTTCTATTCTCTATTGATAATGAGACTTTTTATTTCACTACAATGGTTAGAGGTTCAGAGTCTATAAAATTGTACAATACGAATTACACCAAAGGAGAATTTTCTGAGCCAGTAGAAATCAATGGTTTATTTGATGATGAAAAATATTGGATTTATTCAGCTGTTCTTTCTCCTGATGGTCAATTCTTGATTTTTAATTCGTATGGAGTTCCTGAAGGAACAGGTGGTGAAGATATTTTTGTTTCAAAAAGGATCGATAATAATTGGAGTAAAGCCAAACCTATCGGAGAATTGATTAATACTAAAGATGAAGAAAGCAGCCCGAGATTTTCAAGAGATGGTAAATACTTCTTTTTCAGTAGAGCGGAGAATTTAGGTAATTATGAGTATGGAGAATGGAGTATCTTTTATATAGAGACTGAATATTTAAACTTGAATAATCTATTCAATTAGATATTTAATCTTAACATTATCAATGGCTTTATAATTATTGTGCTGTCACTTCTCAACATTCTTAATCGATAACGCCCATATAATAAGAAGTGGATGGATTACAAGTAATCGAACCCAGCTTATCCATTCAGATACACAGAGCCCTCCTTCTACACAACTACCAATTTGCAGAAAATAGATATGAGCTGGAATAAAACTTATAAGCATAAGAACGATTAAATAACTGCTGATTTTTCTAGTTTTCTTAAAAAGCACACCACAGGCAAGAATTAACTCAACAAAGCCACTGAGGAAATTTATAGCTTCATGAAATGGTAAATAATCTGGAATCAGAGTGAAATAAAAGTCGGGATTTGTAAAGTGATTAACGCCAGCAATTACATAAAATGCTGATAAAAAATAAATGTTAACTCTTTTCAAATCCATTTAATCTTCTTTTCTTGATTAGCTTTTTTCAATATCAAAAAGAAAGGAATCCACCAGATGAAATCATTTGTGAATAGAGTATAAATGAATTCAAATGGAACTACTCCTTGAGCAAAATTCACAAAAAAGCCGATTGGACCAAATATCTTTCCTAAAAACCCGACTGCAACGATTGGCCAATGGGTAAGTGGGTCTTGTGCTGCCCACCAATAACCAAGTCCATAAACACCAATTACCATTCCCATACCTTGCCAAATCATAGGATGGGTAGGTAATTCCATCCCAACTAGTTCAAAAAAATGATTCGGGAATAACACTACCCAAGCTCCCCAAATCAGATTATATATAGCAGCTAATTGAAGTGTGAGCGACATTTGGGTTTTATTCATGAGGTAATTTTTGGCGTTAGAATTAATTCAGATAACTAGTTTACTATTGTAAAAAGTTCAATTCATACACTTTTAGTTATTATAGCTTTTAAGTTGTTCATTGTTTTAAGATTTTGAACCATAGAATCTCCTTTAAAAACTAGATGTATGCCAACTGAAAAAGAAAAGATGCTTAATGGTCAGCCATTCAAAGCTTTTGATAAAGAACTTTCTGAAGAGAGGCTTTTTGTTAAAGAACTTCTTTTTGATTTTCATTTATTAAGACCCAAAGAGTTTGCTAAGAAAAACCAACTCCTCAAAAAGCTATTTGGAATAACTCCTAAGTCTTTTTATATCGAGCCTCCCTTCTATTGCGATTATGGCTACAATATTGAAATAGGGAATAAATTCTACGCTAATACCAATCTCACCATATTAGATTGTGCAAAAGTTAGCATTGGTGAACACGTGATTATTGGTCCAAATGTGCATATTTATACCGTTTCACACCCAATCCATCACGAGCCTAGAAATAAATTTTTCGAAATTGCTAAACCAGTAATAATTGGTAATAACGTATGGATTGGTGGCTCTGTAGTAATAAACCCAGGAATTATAATAGGTGATAATTCCGTAATAGGTTCAGGAAGTGTATTAACTAAAAATATTCCAGAAAATGTAATCGCTGTTGGAAATCCTTGTAAAGTTCTACGAGCAATTACAGAAGACGATAAAGCTGGTTTCTAGCTTTTCGCCATCTCTAAAATTGTATCCCACTCTTCTTTACGAACTGGAGTTATGGATAATCTTCCTAATCTGAAAAGCTCCATATTATCCAATGACTTTTCTGCCTGAAGCGCCGTTCTTGTAACTGGAATATCAAATTTTTCAACGAATTTCACATCTACATTTACCCATCGTGGTTCTGCTTCTGAACTTTTTGGATCGAAGTAATTGGATTTTGGATCAAATTGTAATGCATCTGGATATGGTTCGCTAGAAACTTCTGCGATACCTACAATTGCGGGTGGTTTTTGATTAGAATGATAGTAAAGAATTCCATCACCGGTATTCATTTCGTCTCTCATTGAATTTCTGGCTCCATAATTGCGAACACCATCCCAAGGTGTTTCACCATCTCTTTTTAGGTCATTAATGCTATACTTTTCTGGTTCCGACTTACATAGCCAATACTTTCTATCACTCATTGCTCTCAAATTTGCATTCTAAATTAGTGATTAAGAATTAACAAAGATTATTTTTAACTCTTAACAGATTCATTGTACTTCTTCACATACCACAAAATGGTTTCTTCGATCATTCCATCAAAGTCTTTTGAAGGTTCCCAATCTAATTCATTTTTAATTTTAGAGGCATCTATCGCATACCTGAAATCGTGTCCTAATCGATCAGTAACAAAGGTGATGAGGTTTTTGTAATCACCATCTGGTCCTTTACCTACTTTCGAATTCAGGATTTCACAAATCTTATGAACAAGATCTAGATTTTTCCATTCGTTGTTACCACCAATATTGTAGGTCTCTCCTGCTTTGCCTTTTAAAAATGCGGTTTCAATAGCAACACAATGATCACGTACAAACAACCAATCACGAATATTTTGCCCTTTTCCGTATACAGGAATCGGGTTATTTTGAATAGCATTACGAATTACAGTTGGTATTAATTTCTCATCATGTTGATGAGGCCCATAATTGTTAGAACAATTAGTGGTTACCAAGTTCATTCCATAGGTTTGAAAATATGACCGAACTATCATATCACTTGCAGCTTTAGATGCAGAATATGGTGAATTTGGACTATATGGAGTTGTTTCTGTAAATAAACCATCGTCTTCTAATTCTCCATATACTTCATCCGTTGATACATGAAGGAATCGATTATTTTTCCATAAATTTTCATCATCTTTCCAAAACTGACGACATTCTTCCAAAATGTTAAAGGTGCCAACAATATTTGATTGAATAAATGGCTCTGGACCTGATATCGAATTGTCAACATGAGATTCTGCTGCTAAATGAATAACTCCATCTGGCTTATAACTCTTTACAATATCCTGAACTGCATCTCGATCAGTTAAATCCACTTTCTTGAAATGATATCGTTCTGAATCTTTTAAAGGATCAAGAAAGGTTCTATCTGAAGCATATGTCAATTTATCGATATTAAAAATATGCCAATCCGGATGCTTTTTATATAGATATAAAATTAAGTTTGAGCCAATAAATCCAGCTCCGCCAGTAATTATAATTTTCATAGGAAAATATCTTCGTCTTTTAATGATGAAAAGAGTGGTTGTTTACGATCTTTATCTGAAATAATTGGACGAGAAACATCCCAATTTATTCTAATTAATGGATCATCCCAACGGATACCTCTTTCTGAATCTTTATGATAATAATCTGTACACTTATAATGCACAATAGCTTCATTTGATAGTACGGAAAAACCATGAGCAAATCCTTCTGGAATATATACCTGACGATGGTTTTCTCCACTTAATTTAATTGCTACATAATTGCCGAATGATTTCGAATTTTTTCGAATATCAACCGCCACATCTAAAATAGTTCCTTTAATACATTGTACTAATTTTCCTTGAGGTCGCTCCATTTGATAGTGTAAACCTCGTATTGTTCCTTCGAATGACTTAGAAATATTATCCTGAACAAAGTTAGAACTTATACCGTGTTCTTTTAAAATATCATCCCGAAATGTTTCTAAAAAGTATCCTCTATCATCTTCAAAAACCATTGGGTCAATAATTTTGATATCGGGAATCCTCGTGTCTGTAATTTTCATTCGCCTAAATGGTTTTGAATAATTTCTGTAATCCTTTCTGCCAATCTATTATTTCAATATTTGGGAGCAAACTAATTTTTTTTGTGCTCAATTTTGAAAAAGCAGGTCTTTTAGCTTTTGTTTTAAACATCTCAGAATTTACAGGATTAATTGAAACATCAATTTCCTTTAATCTAAATATCTCTTTTGCAAAATCATACCAAGTTGTAACCCCTTCTGAACTAAGATGATAAATACCCATTTTGGCTTGATTCAATAATTCAAAGCTTTGTTCTACAACTTGATCAGCAAATGTAGGGCTACCAAATTGATCATTAACTACATTTAATTCATCCTTTTCAGTGCCTAGACGGATCATTGTTTTAACAAAATTATTACCAAACCGACCACAAAGCCATGAAACTCTAAGTATTAAAAACTCACAACCTGATACTATCACAGTTTGTTCGCCATTTCGTTTGGTGGCACCATACACATTGATTGGGTCGGTTTCGTAATCTTCAGGATACCCGTTTGGCATCTTTTCTTGATCGTTCTTTGTACCGCCAAATATGTAATCAGTTGAATAGTGAATAAGTTTAATACCCATCTCACTGCAAATTGATGAAATATGTGCAAGTGCTTCAGAATTTATTTGCTCCGATAACTCGGGTTCATCTTCTGCCATATCAACTTTGGTATAAGCAGCACAGTTAATTAAAACATCTGGCTTCACTCTTTCGCAAATATCTCTTACAAGTTCTTTGTTTGTAATATCAAGGGCTCTTGAGTCAAAAGCTTCGAATGAAATTGCTCTTTCTTCACAAAAAAGGACCCATTCTCTACCCAATTGTCCACTAGCGCCGGTTATTAATAATTTCATCAACCGCCTTGAACCAATTTATTGGCATGTTTGTATGATTCAGGTGTCCCTGCATCTGTCCACCATCCTTCTAGTACAGAACTCTTCATCTTGCCATTCTGGATATAAAAATTATTTACATCTGTTATTTCAAGCTCTCCTCTTCCTGATGGTTTCAGAGTTTTAATACATTCAAAGACATTAGCATCGTAGAAATAAATTCCAGTTACGGCATAGTTTGATTTTGGATTATCTGGCTTTTCTTCAATTGAAATTACATTATCTCCATTTAATTCTGCTACCCCATACCTTTGAGGATCATGCACTTCTTGTATCAAAATCTGTGAACCCGACCCAGGATAATTATCAACTGCCTTTTGTAATGTAGCTTCAAAAATATTGTCTCCAAGTATAACTATTACAGGTTCATCACCTGCAAAATTTTCAGCTAAACCTAAGGCTTGGGCAATACCACCGGCTTCATCTTGAACTTTATAAGTAAACTTACATCCAAAGTCTTTTCCAGAGCCTAATAAGTTTACCACGTCACCCATGTGGTCGGTACCTGTGACAATTAAAATTTCCTGTATACCCACCTCAATCAATTTTTCAATTGGATGATATATCATAGGTTTATTCCCTACCGGTAATAAGTGCTTATTGGTTACTTTTGTAAGAGGGTAAAGACGTGATCCTGTTCCGCCAGCTAAAATTATTCCTTTCATAGTTATTTATTTTTTTTTGATTTCCCAAATGTAATACACGATTGAAACAGTTCCTCAATAAATTCTACTAACACTCTTATTCACTCGATGAATGAATCCTAAAAACGTACGAAATAAAAACATAGTCAAATGAATTGATTTCTACTTACACCGAATGTTTATGAATTCAATTTTGAATAGATACTCATACTAATAAGCAAAATATTTATTCAAAATAATTAAAGTTTAAAGCATCTAATATTTAGAGATTAATACTTTTATTAAAGCTCTCTAAGGGCAATTAGAATTGACTAATCTATACTATCTACACTGCTTGTTTATCTATATTATAGGCAGATTTTTTTTTGCAGAAAAACTATAGATGATCCTTGAAGATTCGAAATAAAATATTCTTCTTTTTATTCCTTATTGCACTAAGTGTAAGTTCTGATATTGCTATGGCCCAACTTTCTGGTTATACCAATCGCTTAAAAGGACAAGTAGTCGCTGCACAAGTTTCAGGGTCTACTGATCTAACAAACTTTCCTGTTTTGATGAGTTTTACAGTTCCCGATCTACGTACAACTGGAAATGGAGGATTTGTTCAAGATGCACAGGGCGACGATATTACTTTTACCGCTGCAAACGGAACTACCATACTCAGTTATCAAAGAGAATCATACGATCCAGCAACAGGAGCCATAGAGTATTGGGTCCGCTTCCCAACCCTTTCCGCAATTGCAGATACTGATTTCTATGTTTATTTCGGAAACCCAAGTATTACTACCGATCAATCTAGTACTAATGTTTGGGATTCCAATTATAAAATGGTTTTACATTTAAATGGAGATTTTGACGACGCTTCTGGAGAAGGAACTAATGGTACAAATACTGGAACGGTATCTACAACAGGTCAAATTGGACTAGCTAGAGATTTTGATAGTAACAATGATCTTATCACAATCATAGATAATGGTGTTTCTCCATTAGATATTAGTGGTAATATTACAATCTCACTCTGGGTAAGAATTGCGAACCTTAATAATGGACCTGATATATTAACAAAAGGTAATTATCTAGATGGATATTCCGTTTGGGTGGACGGTAATGGAAGACTTCAATTTCAAATTAATAATGATGCTTTAACCAGTCCAACAAATCAAATAGCAAATAACATTTGGAGCTATTTAACTTTTACAAGAGCCTCTAATGGAGATAGATCTATTTACACTAATGGTGCACTCGTTGCTTCTGATAACTCTGTAGAATCTTTTAGTGTAAGTGATGATGACTTAACCATTTCAACTACAACATATGATTATTTAGGTGATATTGATGAGGTTAGGATATCAAATATTACAAGAAGTGCTGATTGGGTTGCCACAGAATATAATAATCAAAATTCACCAGGTACTTTCGTAAATCAACAAAATTCAGAACCAATATTGGATAATATTGAGCCTGGAACAATAACTTATAATTCTGGTGATGCTCCAACAGATATCACATCTTCGATTACTTTATTTGATGGAGATGACACAAACATTGAAAGTGGTAGTGTTCAAATCACTTCAAATTTCGACTCTTCGGAAGATGTACTCAACTTTGTTGACCAGAATGGCATTACAGGCTCCTATGCATCAGGAACAGGAATACTTAGCCTAACAGGTACTTCAAGTATTGCTAATTACCAGGTTGCAATCAGAAGTATCACCTACCAGAATACAGATCCTGTCCCAACTGAATCTGTTCGTACTATAAGTTCTAGTGTTAATGACGGAGATGATGATAGTAATATCGAGTCTAGAAATATTAATGTAGTTAAAGTTAATATTGCTCCTGTTCTAAGTGGAATTGAATCAGGATCAATTGTTTACTTTGCTGGAAACGGTCAAAAAAATATTACCTCTTCCATTATAGTTGTCGATGCCGATGATACAAATATTGAAAGTGCTACGGTTTCAATTACATCAGGACTAACACTTCCAGAAGACTCACTCAAATTTATTAACGCAAATGGAATTACTGGTTCTTACATAGGCGGAACTTTAACTCTAACAGGAAGTGCGACAAAAGCAACTTATCAAGCAGCACTAAGAACAGTTGTTTACGAAAATTCTACAGTTTCTGACTTGACTACTCGTACTATTAGCATAAGTGTAAATGATGGTACTGAAAATAGTTCAACAGTTACCCGAAATATTGAGTTTCCAGCTTCTATCACAGAATTAGCAACGTATAAAGGAACTGGAGTTTTCCATTTTGATGCTCAGGATGCAGATGGTGATGGAAACAGTGGAACCAATCAGCCAACCAATGGAACGCTAACTACCTGGGGAGACCGTTCGGATAATACTACACCACCTGCAAGTACTGTAAATATTGTAGCAACCGCTATTGGTGGAGATACTCCAACCTTAAGCTCAACCTATTTTGGGGGTAGAGGCGGTATTTTCTTCGATTATAATACTGGAAATAATGGTGATACTTATCCTCTAGCTGATAACACCATTTTGAATACAAGTAATTTTAGTGAAAAATCTTTCGCTGTAGTTTTTAGAACTGGAAATAGTGTATCTGGCTTACAAGTTATTTATGAGCAAGGGGGCGCGACAAGAGGATATCAAATTTCTGTAAAAAATGGAGCGGCTTTTGCATTTGCATGGAGTGATGGTGGCTGGCTGGATGGAAATTACCAATCTATTAATTTAGGTACGGTAGAGACGAATACGTCCTATATAATAATTATGAGCCATGATGCAACTAATGCTACTACCGGTTCTCTTGATGCTAGTATTAATGGGGGCACAATTACTCCAAGTTCTGGTGAAGCAGGAATTGTTGTTAGTCATGGTGGAGATGCCAATATTGGAGAAGAAGATGGAACTAGAGATCCTGAAACACCCTTTGCTAGCAACCCGGCAAACACTAATAATTTTGATGGGTTTGTTGCCGAGCTAGTCTCCTGGAATAATGCATTTACTACAACCGATTTCACAAACATCTACGGCTTTTTAAGTGATAAATGGTTTAATACTCCCTCAGTACTTTCAGGGATTGAAATCTCTGATTTAGTTTACAATGAGGCTGATGCGGCGACCGATATTACCGACAATATTGTAGTTATTGATGAAGACGACACCAACCTAGATAGCGCCAAAGTATCTATCACTTCCGGTTTCGAAAGTTCTGAAGATGTATTAGCGTATGTCACTGCACTTGGTATCACAGGTAATTACGATTCCGGTACTGGAATATTAACTCTGACAGGTACAACTACCGTTGCCAATTATCAATCTGCATTACGAAATGTAACCTATCAAAACACTGAAACTATAAGTCCTACTACCACTAAGAGAGAGATTAGTTTTTTGGTATATGATTGGGATGATGCGAGTGGTGTTATTACAAGAGAAATTCAAATTATTCCTTCCAATGATGTTCCAACTTTAGCAGCGATTGAAGGATCAACCATAGTATTTACTGAAGACGATGGACCAACTTCAACAACGGCTACAATTACTGTAGATGATAATGATGATGCTAACTTACAAGGGGCAACCGTATCATTTGTAAACAACTATTTTCTAGGAGAAGATATACTCGATTATGTTGACGCTAACGGAATAACAGGCTCATTTAATAGTACTACAGGAGTTCTCTCACTTTCAGGAACAACAAGTCTTGCAAATTATCAAACAGCCTTACGCGCAGTTACTTATGAAAATATTAGCTCTGATCCAGTTACTGGGATTAACAGAACCATTGAATTCCGTGTTTTTGATGGAATTGACAGTAGTGCAACTGGTATTACCAGACCTATTTCTGTTTCTAGTTTAAATACTGCCCCTACCCTTGCTTCTGTTCAAGCTTCTAACCTCTTTTATCCCGTTGGCGATACTGTTGCAATTTCTGAAACTATCACACTAAATGATCCTGATAATACTGAAATTGAAACAGTTACTTTTCAAATAACTACAAATTATAATAGTGTTGAAGATACTCTTGTATTTGAATCATTATTTGGAATAAGCGCTAATTGGACGATTGGAACTGGAACTCTTACTTTAACTGGGCCAGCATCCAAAGCTGATTTTCAATCAGCAATTAGAACCGTAAAATATGCTAGTAGAATATCTACCCCAACCGATATACCACGAACGGTAGAAATTCAGGCTAATGATAATGAAGCCTCAAATAACTTAAGTAATGTCGTTTCTAGAAATATCTCATTTAGTATCCCAAAATCGGTAGATGATTTATTATTCTGGCTAAAAGGTGATGCAGGTACATTTGATGCTACAACTGGTGGTAGCGCTAGTATTGATGGTGGTATTGTTCGAAGATGGGAAGATCAAAGTGGAAACGGACGAGACTTCACAACAGCAGGCACTGCACCGGTATTCCAAACAAATGAAGCTTCCATTAATTCTCAAAACGCAATTGAATTCCCAAGTGGATCAGTTGTTAGATTGGAAGATATTGATGCGGAAAGTTATCTAAATGGTTTAGACGAGCTAACTATTTTCTTCGTACTAGAAGCGGACGCCCCTGCAATCGGTACCGATAGAGGCTTTTTCACTGCAATTAATCCAAGTGGTAATGATGAAGTATTGAGTCTTCGATATGATGCATTAGGTCAAGACGGAATCGCCACTAATGTAATTACTACTGGAATGAGAGATTTACCAACTGCTTTCTCTCAGTCAAGTTTTGAAGATGCTCAAACAACATCAGGACAAATAGTGATGCTGAAATGGACATCAGAACAGAACTATGAACTATATATTGATGGAGTACTAAGTAATCCTTCCTTTTTTCAGAATATTCCTACAGGTGTTTTAACAAATGTTACTACCGCAATTATAGGTCAAGGAAGTCAGGATGCTAGTAATAGTTGGGATGGATTAATTGCTGAAGCAATTATGTATGGGAGAGAAATAACAATTACAGAACAAGAAACTGTAGAAGATTACCTCTCTACAAAATATGGTATTGCAATTCGTTCATTAACAGCTGCTACTGGTGGAGAAGCCATTTCAGCTGACGATTTTATTAGCGGAAGCTACACCACGTTAACTGGCCCTCGGGTTCAGGAAAGTTTTGCCGGAGAATTTTCTAATGGTGGCACCTTCATATTTAATGCACCCACAGGTTTTGAGTGGGATCCAACAAGCGGTACAGCAACCACAAATGCTGCATTTGGGGGGACAAGTTTACTTACTATATCTGGTACTCCTACAAGTAGTTCGAGCACCCAATTAACCTTCACAATTACAGCTGAATCATCTGTCAATCCTGGAGAAATTATTTTTGCTGATTTAAGAGTTCGTCCAACAACAGGTACACTTCCGAATACAGGAAATATCACTAATACAGGTACAACGGGTCTTGGTGGATCAACCAGTTATGGTACCCTTACTATGGTTGCTGGTACACAAGTAGAAATGGAATTTGCTCAACAGCCTTCAACCTCTAACGTTGCTTCTGTTATTTCACCTGCAGTTCGAGTACAACTTATAGATCAATTTGGTAATCCCGTTGAAGAAAGCAGAGACAATATTGATCTAGATCTGAATCAAGTTTCTGGTAGTGGTACACTCGGGGGTACAGCATCTAAACAAACAAACCTTTTCGGTATTGCTGAATATGATGACCTAACCATAAGTGCTACAGGAACTTATTCTTTCACCGCTTCTAGTCCCGGGCTAGCAGATACTACAAGTAATGAATTTAATGTGGTTATTATTGGTCAGTTAACACAATTTATAGTCGAGCGCGTGCCTTTTGGCAATATATCAAACAAACTTGCTGGCCAGTCTTTCAATATCACTATTATTGCAAAAGATGGACAACCAGATACCGTAAATACCTTTACAGGTACTGTAAACTTATCTTCTAATTGTACACTAAGCTCAGGTGGTGGAACTTCAGCAAGTTTCGTAGCTGGTGTACTTTCGTCAAAAACTGTTTCTATTTCTAACCCTGGTACTTGTACAATTACTGCAACAAATTCTGCTGGAGCTCAAACTGGAATTAGTAACACTTTCGATGTTACACCAGGAGCAGCTTCTCCAACTACAACAACAATAACTGCTAGTCCTTCTGTTATACTTAATGATGGATTTTCAACTTCAACAATTACCGTTCAAGTTAAAGATTCTGAAGGAAATAATAGAACTATTGGTGGCGAAACCATTGTATTGAGTGCTACAGATGGTGATTTAGGTTCAATTACAGATAATGGTAATGGAACGTACACTGCTATACTAACTTCTTCAGTAATCGCAGGTACAGCTACTTTAACTGGTACCTTAAATGCAGTCGCTATAACTGACAATGCACAAGTTGAGTATGCTGCTTTCAATAACCTTTGGAGATCTTCAGTTGGTTCTATTCCCAATGCACGAAATTGGGATTTAGGAACAAATTGGAGCTCTGGTTCAGTTCCTCTTCCTGGTGATAAAGTGTTAATTCCTGCCAATCCAGCTGTTGGTAATGAGCAACCAGTAATTAATACGACTAATACGACTATAACTCAGCTTTCTATTGAATCAGGAGCTTCAGTAACGGTCTCTGGTGGAAAAGAACTTATTGTAACCGGTGAACTTTCTGGCGATGGAGAAATTCTCGGAAGTAATACCGATTCAGTTACCGTTGGTGGTAATTTGGCCATCTCGGATATGTCGGTTGGATATGTAAAACTAAATGGTTCAGTAAATCAAGATGTTACCACTCCAAACGATTATGTTTTCCTTGAACTTGATAATACTAACGGTGCAGACTTTTTCTCAAACCTTACGGTCTCAGATTCTTTAAAGCTCATTAACGGCACATTATTTATGCCCTCTGGTACAAATTTAATTGCCAATGCAAAGGAATATGGGCCAACTGGACTTATTAGAATGCAACGAAGAATATCTGGCTCAATGGGTTGGAGACTTATTTCCTCTCCTATTGATACTACTTTTAACGAGTTTTTAGATGGCGTTCTTACTCAAGGGTATACTGGATCAACTTTAGGTGCTGCACCATTGGATAGTCTGCAACCAAATGTGCTTACCTACTTAGAAAGTTTTCCAGGTACAGATAATCAGCGTTATCGTAGTCCCGATTCTTATAGTGATGGTACGATAGCCTCTAATGGTAAGGTTCCTGTTGGTACTGGAGTATTCCTCTTTTCTTTTGGTAATATAGCTGCAGATTCTCGATATAATGATCCATTGCCGGATACTTTAGATGTGATTGGTCGCGAGTTTGAAGGAGATGGTACAGAAGTAAACTTTAATATTACCTATACAGCTGCTGCAGATACTGGCTGGAACCTAGTTGGAAACCCATTCCTTGCTACCATTGACTGGGATGATAATGCTAATTGGACCAAAACAGATGTAGAGTCCACTATTTATATCTGGGATCCAGCTTCCAATGGTGGTGATGGTGAATATCTAACATGGAATGGCGTAACAGGTACACTTCCAACAGGTGGATTAATCGCTCCTTTTCAAGGATTTTGGGTGAAAGCAAATTCACTTAGTCGAGAATTAAAAGTAAATCTTGATGCCAAAACTACTGGCGGTGGATTCTTACGTAAAGAAGCAGGTAAAATAGTTGCAGATTCTTCAAAAACTAAACAATTAGATGCAAATACTAAGTTAATTGGACTCGCAGTAGTATCTAGTGAAGGACGTTCAAAAAGAACTAATATTATGTTTTCTGAACAAGGTAGCCTTACAAAGGATAATCTTGATGCATATCGCCTACTACCTCTTTCTAATTCACATATTGAATTACACTCACTTTTAGAAGACGGTACTGAACTAGCGATAAATAATTTACCTAATGATTTCAATTCCAGAATTTTTATCCCTATTCATGTAAATTCATTTGAAAATGGGGCTGCTACTTCTGGAGAGTTTAAAATATTATGGGACGACCTTAGAACAATACCGGAGGATTGGATTCTAACTCTAATTGACAACGATACTGGCGAAGAAATAAGTATGCTAGAAGAGTTATCCTATACCTTCAATCATACAACTAAAGCCAAAATAGCTACAAATAGTACTTCTAATCCCCTTACACCAAATTATTCAGTCAGAAGAAAGGCTAAGAGTCAGGCTACTAGATTTACATTAAAAGTAAGCACCGAGCAGATTGAAAGAGATGTTCCAACTGAAATCTTTTTAGATCAAAACTATCCAAACCCTTTTAACCCTTCTACGCTTATCCCATTTGGTATCGATCAGGACTCGAATGTAGAGCTTGTTGTGTATGATATTTTGGGCAGAAAAGTAAGAACGTTAGTAACTGGTTCAAGAACAGCTGGGAGATATGAAGTTAGATTCAATTCGAGAGAATTAGCAAGTGGAGTATATTTCTACCGTCTAGTTACCAATTCAAAAGTGTTGGTTAAAAAACTCACGTTAATTAAATAAATATTTTCTAACTCCCCCTTGGTTAGAATAGGCTAATTACTGAGTAATAGTATCATACAAGTGGTATTTTGTTTATTACACGTAATAAATTGACCAAGCCTTATTTATGAGTTAATGCGTAATAAGTTAAGTACATATATCATTTTTACTATTCTTGTTTTAGTTAGCTTCACCGAAATTGTTGAGGCACAATTATCAGGCTATGAGTATCGTAAGCAATTAACGGTCGATAATGGTGAAGTAAGTGGAACTACAACTTTAACTAATTTTCCTGCACTAATAAGCTTTACTGATGCAGACTTAGCTACAGAAGCAAATTCTGGGTTCGTCACTTCGAGCAACGGATTTGATATTGCCTTTACTTCTTCAGATGGAACCTCTCAACTCGATTACGAACTAATTGAGTACACAGCAACAACAGGAGAACTTTTGGCTTGGGTTCGCTTCCCTTCTTTGTCTGCTACATCCGATACCGATTTCTACATCTACTTTGGTAATAGTTCGATAACTACAGATCAATCAATTAGTTCCACATGGGATAGTGATTATGCAGCCGTTTACCACCTTGATACAGATTACACAGATGCCAGTTCGAATGCGGAAAATTGTACAAATAACGGGACAACCATTAGCGGGACTGCCCAAATTTCCAGTTCTGCTGAATATAATGCGAATACCGATAATATCGATTGTGGTTCAAGTGCTACAGTACAACCCGTAGATGCGATTACAGTCTCAGCCTGGGTAATAAGTAATGATGATCCCGAAGATCAATGGTCAGCAATTGGCGGGTTTGCTAGTAATGACTCATGGGATGATGGATATGGAATGTTTTACAATAGTAATACTGAAGTCCAATTTTATGTTGGAAACTACTTAGCCAATGTTGCAACGGGCACCATTAATCCAGATGTTTGGAATTACGTAGTTGGGACCTATGATAGATTTGCTGGTGGTACTGATGAAGTAAAAATTTATGTAAATGGAGTAGAGAGTGCTTCTCCAGATAATTATTCAACAGCTATTGATTACACAAGCGGCGAGTTAACCATAGGAGGGCTCGGTGGATGGACTACAGACTGGCTTGATGGAAATATAGACGAATTCAGGCTTTCGGATGTAGCTCGATCAGCAGACTGGATAACTACCGAGTATAACAACCAACTTATACCAGGTTCTTTTTTCTCCGAAACAGAGGAACCTCCCGTTCTAGCAAATATTGAGGCCTCTCCTACTTCTGGTAGTGCAGGAGGTGCCGCTGTACTAATTACTGAAACACTAACTTTAACTACTCCTTTTGCTGATTCAGTAGAAAGTGCAACCATTCAAATCACGGGTAATTTAGATAATACTGAAGATGTGTTAGCTTTTTCAGATACTGGGCTTATTACGGGTTCTTTCACATCAGGAACTGGTTTGATGACATTAACTGGCCGTGCTAGCCTTGCAGATTACCAAGCAGCACTACGATCCGTCACTTACCAAAACACTGAGGGTTCATCCCCTACTCAAACTACAAGAACTATTTCTTTTACGGTTGAAGGTTTGTTCTCTTACACCAGTAATACAGTTACGAGAGATCTAGAAGTAACCACGGTTTTGAGTGATCTTTCTTCTGATATTTCGAATATAGTTTTCCATTTAGATGCATTAGATATTGATGGAGATTTATTAACAAACGACCAACCATCTACCGGGTCAGAAGTTCTTTCATGGGGTGACCGATCTGACAACGAAGGTTCTTCTGCCACAGATTATTCTTTCACAGGAACCTCTCCAAACGTTCCGACTTTTGAAGTCTTGGATGTGACAAAATTTAGCAACCTTACCTTCAACGGTACTAGCGATATCTTATTAAGAGCTGCTGCAACTGAAATCAACAGTGCTAGCTTTACTGAAAAATCGTTTGCTATTGTTTTTCGAACAGGTTCTTCAGTAAGCGGATTTCAAAATATTTACGAACAAGGCGGTGCAACGAGAGGATATCAAATCTCAATAAAAGATGGCAATGCATTCGCTTATACTTGGAATACATCTGAATGGGCTGGGGGCGAACAGCAAAAATCGATTGATCTTGGAACTGTTGCTGAAGAAAGTACCTATATCATATTGGCAAGTCATGATGCAACTTCGGCTACTTCCTCTGAGCAAATCTGGATCGCTTCTTTAAATGGAGGCTCAATAATAACCTTAACCGATGTTGACTTTCAAAGGGCGCATGCAGATCCTTCTGGTATTGGTGGGGTTAATGCCGCTACTTTAGATCCTGTTACTAACGGAAATGCAAGTTCTGGTTTTTTTGAAGGGGAAGTGTTCGAATTTATATCTTGGAATTCAGCACTTAGTTCAGGTCAAATTGCTAGTATTTATAATTTACTTTGCGAAAAATGGTGTAATATCCCTTCTGTTCTCGCATCTATAGAAGGAACAAATCTTGATTTTTCTGAGGGTGATTCTCCAACAGAAATCACAGATAATATTATAGTTTCTGATACCGATAATACAGTACTCGATAGTGCTAAGGTTACGGTCTCCTCGAATTTTTTAACAAGTGAAGACGAACTTGCTTTTGTTGACGCAGGAGGAATTATAGGCAGCTGGAATTCTTCAACAGGAGTACTTTCTTTGTCTGGAAATGCTACGCTTGCTCAATATCAAACCGCACTTAGATCCGTTACTTACGAAAATACAAATACCGTTAATCCAAATACTTCTATACGACAAGTAGATTTCATCGTCTACGATTGGGATGACGAAAGTAATGTTGCATCACGTAATGTGAATGTACTTGCAATAAACAGTTCCCCTACTCTTTCAGGTATAACTGGAGGCACACTTGCTTATGATGAAGGAGATGGAACCGTAACCATCATTTCTGCTATAACTATTGCTGATCTTGATGACACAAATATCGAAAGCGCTACGATTGAGATTACTGGAAACTATATAAATGGTGAAGATGTGCTCGGCTTTGTAGATGCGGGTGGAATCACGGGTTCTTGGAATGATATAACCGGAATTTTAACTCTTTCTGGTTCTGCTACTTTAGCTGGATATGAAACCGCTCTAGTGAATGTAACTTTTGAAAACACAAGTTCTGATCCAGTACCTCTAAATCGAACGGTTTCTTTTTCCGTAAATGATGGTGATAATAGTAGTAATACCCAATCCAGAGATATCTCGGTAACTCCTTCCAACTCAGCCCCGATTCTTTCTAATTTAGAACTTTCCGATCTCACTTATCCTCAAGAAGCGATTAACATTTCAAATACAATAGAAGTAAGTGATCCTGATGATACTACTATTGATAGCGCCAGAGTTTTAATCACTGGTAACTTTCAATCTGATGAAGATTCTTTGTTTTATTCTACCTTATTTGGGATTACTGGTGTTTATGATGAAACAACTGGAATACTTGCTTTATCAGGAAATGCCTCGTTTAGCGATTACCAAACTGCACTTAGATCTGTAGAATATTTCAACTACTCAACCATTCCTACAGGTCCAGAACGGGTTATTAGCTTTTTAGCCTATGATGATGATTCAGCAGAAAGCGATACCCTTAAACGAACACTTGAAGTGAGTGCGGTAGAATCCATATCCGACTTAAAAGTGTGGCTTCGATCAGATACTGGTGTTGATACTACCGCTGGTGGCGAAGTAATTACGTGGGAAGATCAAAGTGGAAATGGAAACGACTTTCTTGGAGTATCTGGTTCAGGTAATAGACCTACATTTTCTATCTCAAATTCTGAATTAGGTGGTGAATCTGCTATAAATTTTATTGGAAATGGAGATTCATTTGAAGATGCAGATGGGCATACCAACTACATCAACGATATGGATGAATTTACTTTGTTTGTAGTATATAAATCAGATGAAGTAAGTAGCGATCAGGGGCTTTGGATTGCTGACGACCCTAGCGGTGCAGATGAAATTTTTACCATACGATATGACGCTTCTGGAGCTAATGGTGGTGGATCATTTACTAATGTGGTTAAAACAGGGATTTTAGGGAATAATGCAGCTAACCAACTAGAAAGTTTTTCCGACATTCAATCTAATACATCCGCTCAAATAACCAGTTTACATTGGGAAAGTGGAGTTACATATGACCTTTATGTTGACGGTATTCTAAACAATCCGAGTTCGGCAGGTGCCCCTCCTACTGGAACGATAACTACAGCAACAACTGCCTTTCTTGGGAAAGGTGGGAAAGATACTGGCAATAATAGTTGGAATGGATTAATTGCTGAATTTATTCTTTACTGTAAAAACTTATCGGAAGCAGAACGACAAAGTGTAGAAGATTATCTTGCGGTAAAATACAGTTCTGCAATTCGTAAAATAACTCCTGCTACAGGAGGAGAATCTATTTCAGCAGATGATGCAAATGCAACTTTTACTTCACTAACAGGCCCAGTAATTCAAGAAGGTTTCCCTGGCGAATTAACAAATTCTGGAACGATTGTATTAACGGCTCCTTCTGGTTATAAATGGAATACAGGTGCAACTCCTGATGTTTTAGAAGAGCCTGTCTATGGAGGTTCTACAAATCTAGTTGCTTCATTTACCTCGTTTTCAGGAGATTCCTCCACAGCAACATTTACAATTAGTACAGCCTCTACTAGTTCTAACCCAGGCCAATTAACTTTTAGCGGTTTAAAAGTCCGCCCTAATAATGGTGTGCTTCCTAATACAGGTTTTATAACTAACATAGGTACTACAGGGCAAGGTGGCGGAACGAATTATGGAACACTAGAAATGATAGCTGGTGCTGTTGATAGCCTCATATTTACCCAACAACCCGTCATAACCAATATTAATAGTGTAATTACTCCAGCTGTACGCGTTCAGATCGTTGATCAATTTGGGAATGAAGTTCAAACAAGTGGTATAAACGTTGCCATAGCATTAAATTCTGGAACAGGCTCACTAACAGGAACATCTCCTATTGCTACTAACTCCCTTGGAATTGCTTCGTTTGAAGATTTAGAAATTGATGATGTGGGAGCAAAGACCCTTATTACAACCTCTTCTGGCTTAGACTCGAAAATTAGTAGCTCCTTTAATATCGTAAATGCAGGAGTACTAACTGGATTCACAGTACAAAGAGTGCCTTCAGGAAATATTAGTGCTAAGACAGCAGGTCAAACTTTTAATACTCTTCTTACAGCAGTAGATGGCACAGGAACTACGGTAACAACTTTCAATGGTACGGTTGCTGTTACTTCATCTTGTACTATGGGAACAGGAAATGGAACTACGGCTAGTTTTTCATCAGGTGTATTATCGAGTCGTACGGTTAGCATAACTAGTATTGGTAACTGCACTATTACGGTAACTAATTCATCAGGTTCTGAAACGGGAGTAAGTAACACATTTACCGTAAGTGCCGGAGCCGCTAATGTAACTACTTCTACAATTTCAGCTTCCCCTACTACGATTTTAAATGATGGTGCAAGTACAACAACTCTTACCGTTCGATTGAAAGATATCTATGGAAATAATCGGTCTACTTCTGGAGGTACCGTTGTATTATCTACCACTGATGGCTCTTTAAGTGCTGTAACAGACAATTCGAATGGCACTTATACTGCTACTTTAACTTCTTCAACAAGCACAGTAACTTCAACTATTACGGGAACGTTAAGTGCAGTATCTATTACAGATAACGCATTAGTAGAATTTGCAGCGTTCAGCCATATTTGGATTAGTCAATTAGGTTCTGCAGCAGCGGCTTCAGATTGGGACGACGCCGATAATTGGAATGTCCCTTCAATTCCAAATTCTTCTTCTGTTGTATTAATTCCAGTTGACCCTTCTGTTGGTAACGAATATCCAGTAATTGATGTAGATAATACAACCATCCAGGAACTTACCTTAGAAACAAATGCTCAAGTTACAGTTAGTGGTTCTATAAACTTTATAGTAACAGGAGATATTTCTGGTGAAGGTGATATTCTTGGTAGTAATAACGACATCTTAACTATTGGAGGAAACCTTGATGTCTCGGAAGTATCACTTGGAACTGTGATTTTTGATGGTTCTTCGGAACAAACTATTACCAGCCCTCACGATTATGTGAATATGGAAGTTGATAATAGTACTACTGTTAGTGTTTCCTTAGACCTCACTGTTACTGGAACATTAACCCTTACAGATGGAGAGTTACTTATTCCAAGTGGAGTAAATCTATTTGCTAATACACAATCATATGACACAGGTACTATAAGATTTCAGCGAGAAATCACTGGAAGTAGAGGTTGGCGAATGATTTCATCTCCTGTTTCTTCAACCATTGGCGATTTCCTTGATGGAATACTTACCCAAGGATATTCTGGTGCATTTTATGACATTAATTCCAGCCCTGGAGATACTTTACAACCTAATATTCTTACCTATCTAGAAAATTATGATGATAGTGGAAATGGAGCAACAGATAATCAACGTTACCGCACTCCAACAAGTTCTGCTCAAAGCTTAACAGAAGGACAAGGAGTTTGGGCTTTTATCTTTGGAGATATAGCAGCTGATAGCCGATATAATGATCCCATTCCAGATACTTTAGATGTAAATGGCCAAGAGTTCAATGGTGATGGAACAGAAGTCGAATTTGGGGTTACTTACCTTGCCGAAGATTTAGAAAACGGTGGTGGAGGTGGCGATGGCTGGAACTTAGTTGGAAATCCCTTTGGAGCAGCAATAAATTGGGATGATAACCCTAATTGGACCAAAAAAAATATTGATGCTACCATTTATATATGGGATCCATCTGCAAATTCTGGGAATGGAGAATTTCTAACATGGAATGGTACAGCAGGCACACTTAGTAATGGCTTAATTGCACCTTTTCAAGGATTTTGGATAAAAGCCAACTCTAGTAGTCCCGAATTAAAGGTAAATTTAGACGCGAAAACTTCAGGTGCTAATTTCCTTCGCAAAGATAACTCCACTATAAATCCTGTTATTGAGCTTACTGCTAGTAAAGGAGAACTTAGCAAACGAACACTAATTACTTTTAGTGAAGATGCTAACCGGCAAAAAGATTTACGAGACGGTTTACGATTAGTCCCTTTTTCTGATACTCATATTGAGTTTTACTCTCTATTAGATAATGGGACTCAACTTGAGATAAATAACCAACCTCTAAACTTTGAAAATAGAATTAATATTCCGCTAATAATTAATGGATTTGAAAATGGTAATCCCCTATCAGGAGCGTTCGATTTAGGTTGGTACATAAACCGTAATATCCCAGATGATTGGCAATTATTTTTAATTGATCTTGAAACTGGATATCAAATTGATTTACGAGCTGAGAGCGAGCTTTTTGTTACTCATAAAACGAAATCAAAACTCATCAATAATTCCTCTCCATCTTCTCCGAAGTTTGTGATGAGGTCAAAATCTACAAATATAAGCTCAAGGTTTGTACTCAGAATTACCACCGAAGAAATTGAGGCGAATATTCCTGATGTCTATTACATGGATCAAAATTACCCTAATCCATTTAATCCTTCAACAACCATCCAATATGGATTGACAGAAGCAGGACCAGTAAAGCTTACTATTTATGATATTCTTGGGCGAAAAGTTCAGACCTTAGTAGATGGAAACCGTTTTGAAGGAAATTACGCTGTCAATTTCGATGCTGCTCAGCTTGCTAGTGGTGTTTATATCTATCAGTTGATTACAAGTCAAGGTGTGCAAACTAAAAAATTTACCCTCATCAAATAGCAGGCGAACTAGTTTTAGTTAGAATAGGCTAATTGCTAAGGAATATAGTCATTCAAGTTGTATTTTGGTTGGTTACATGTTACTTATGTACACAGAATAAGATGTATAGCCATTTCAAGATACATATCGTCTTTCTTTTTATCTGTTTGATGGGGTTTTCTGACATTGCTCAGGCTCAATTATCCGGTTTTGATCAACGAAAAAAATTCATTGTTGAAAGTGATAGTGTAAGTGGTAGTACCGATCTTCTAAATTTTCCAGTACTTATCAATGTAACCCTCCCTTTTGCTGATGTAAAAAGTGTGAATGGCTACGACATCGCATTTACATCAAGCGATGGAACTACAGTATTGGACCATGAAATAGAATCTTATAATTCCGGAACTGGAGAGCTTATAACCTGGGTTAGGTTTCCAACTTTAAGTCCCAGTATAGATACACAATTTTTTATTTATTATGATGATGATGATGACATCCCTCCTATAATTGATCCTAGTTCAACTTCTACTTGGGACAGCAATTACCAACTGGTAATGCATATGGATGGAGGTGCTACTGAAACAGATGGCACTGTAAATGGGAATGATGGAAGCGAAAATGGAACAGGCGGAATACCAGCAGTAGCTGGACAAATCGGAAATGCACGAGATTTCGAACGTGCTGATGCTGATTTTATTCAGGTTCCTGATGCTGCTAGCTTAGATATCACAGGTAATATTACACTTTCATTCTGGTTCAATCAAGAAAGTGGAGAAGTACCTGATTATATTTCTAAAGGCATAAATATTTCTTATGAAATTACTTCTAGAGCTGGAGTTAGAACTCGTATTCGTAAAAATGGCGCTAATATACTTACAACTGGTGCTGCCTTTCCTTTAGTTGATGCATCATGGGTATATCTAACTTTTGTTCAAGAGTCTTCTGGAATGGCAATATATCAGGATGGTGTTTTAGTTAATTCGAATACTAATATCGATCCATTTACTGCAAATAATGATCCATTATATATCTCAAGAAGTGCCGACGCAGTAGACGGAATTATGGATGAGGTTCGTATATCTAACACTGATCGTTCAGTAGAATGGATACTTACCGAATATAATAATCAGCTTAACCCCTCCTCATTTATTGAAGAATTAGCCGATGTTCCCGGTTTAAGCAATATCGAAACTAGTACTCAGCTCTATACTGCAAGTGGTTCTCCTGTATTTATTACCTCAACGTTAACAGTTGATACACATCCTACTATAACTGATTTAACAAGTGCTACTATTCAAATTACAGGAAATCTTGATAATCCTGATGACCAACTAAACTTTGTTGATACAGGATTTATAACTGGTAGTTATGTCGCTGGTACGGGTACTTTAACCTTATCGGGAACTACCACTCTTGCAAATTATCAATCAGCAATACGGAGCATTACTTATAGTAGCGATGAATTGGTTTCACCCAGCTCATTAACACGTTCCATTTCTATTACAGGTTTTGATGGTGGCGATGCTACAAATACCCTAACTAGGGATTTGGATATCATAACTACTCTAACAGATTTAACTACTGATATCTCAAACAATGTATTTCATTTTGATGCCCAAGATGTGGACGATGATGGTATTGCGAACACCGCTGATGGAGCGACCATCGCTACCTGGGTAGATTTAAACACTACCAATAACTTTGATTTTACTACTGGCGATGCCGCAACTTTCGCTACAGATGGTTTTGGAGAACGAGGTTCAGTAGTATTTAATGGAGCAACAAATGAGTTAATAAGAGGAACAGAGACACTTATTAATAACAGCATATTTAGCCAGAAAGCATTCGCTTTCGTTTTTAGAACTAGTAGTGATATTACTGGTTTCCAAGTTATTTATGAACAAAGTACAGGTACCCGCGGCTATAATTTCACTTTAGAAGACGGTGTGCTTTACGCTCAAGCCTACAGCCGTGGCGATGCAAATTGGGGTGGCTCAAATGCAGTGCGACATAAATCTATAAATCTAGGTACTGTTCAGGCTAATACATCATATAATGTAATAGCTTATCACAATTCAAATATTTGGACAGCACAAGTTAACAGTGGGGTATTTAGTTCATTTACTGATGCTGATGAGATGCCCGCATCTACAGGAAACTCAGGGCTTGGTGGAAATGATGCAAATTCAAAAAATCCGATCACTCTAGCTAATGAAAACGGGAACTTTAACGGACAGATTGCTGAATTTGCTTCTTGGAATACTGCCTTTAATGGAGGACAAATTGCAAGTTTAAATACATACTTCGAGGATAAATGGGGAAATACCGCACCAGTTCTGGGAGCAATTGAAGGAACTAACATAGACTTCACAGAAGGTGATTCTGATATACAAATAACCAATACTATTACCATTACAGATGCCGATCCTCACCTAAACATGGACAGCGCCAGAGTTTCTGTAACCACGAATTTTGTTATTGGGGAAGACTCACTCATTTTCGTAGATGCTGGAAACATCACAGGTACTTATGATGAAACTACTGGAGTTCTTTTATTAACAGGTCGTGATACTAAAGCTAATTATCAAACCGCACTTCGTTCCGTTGACTACAGAAACACCACTATAAACCCAACAGTAAGTACTCGAACTATTGAATTTGAAATCTACGATTGGGATGATGTAAGCAATACATTAAGCCGAAATATAAATGTAATAGATACTGACATCACTCCTACCCTATCTAATATGGAGGTTACAGATACAACCTATGTAGAAGGTGATGGAGCTATTGAAATTACTGCGCTTCTAACTTTGGAAGATTTTGATGATACCGACATGGAAAGCGCAACCATTTCTATAATCAACAATTATTTTCTGGGAGAAGATTTTTTAGATTTTGTTGATTCCGGGAATATAACAGGGAGTTTTGCTTCTGGGACCGGAATATTAACTTTATCTGGTACCGACACTAAAGCCAACTACCAAGCAGCTTTACGAGCTGTTACTTACGAAAATAATAGCTCAGACCCCGTAGAGTTAGATCGTACTATTTCATTTCTAGTTAATGATGGAGATAACAACAGTAATACAGTGACCAGAGATATTACCGTTGCCGCAACTAATTCTAAACCCCTTCTTTCTGCTATTGAAACTGGAAACTTAGCCTACCCAAACACCAATGTGCAGATAACAAATACAATTGTTATTTCTGATCCTGATGATACCCGTTTAGATAGCGCCATCGTAGTTATTACCGAAAACTTTAAACCAGCTGAAGATTCACTTGTTTATTCTACCCTTTTTGGAATTACAGGAACTTATAGTACTTCAACCGGTAGACTCAAACTTGTCGGTAATAACTTATTGAGTGACTATCAATCTGCTCTACGTTCTATTGATTACAAAAATTACGCTACAATTGCAGCTGGCCCAGAACGTGTAGTAAGTTTTATTGTAAGTGATGGTGCCTTAAAAAGTGATTCTCTAAAAAGAACTATTGATGTTAGTCCAGTTGAAACGATTCCTGGTTTAGAAGTTTGGTTACGTGCTGATGCTGGAATTTCAGAAGGCGATGGGGTAGCTGTAACAACATGGGCTGATCAGAGTGGAAATGGAAATGATTATATAGGGGTAGCGGGTACAGGAACTTCCCCTAGTTATGTTGCAAGTTCTGCTAATTTTAATAGTCAACCTTCAGTAAGTTTTGTAGGGAATGGAGACTTCCTTGAAGATGCGGATGGAGATGTAAATTACATTGACAATGCATCTGAATTTAGTCTTTTTGTAGTTTTTAAATCTGATGTTACCAATACTGACAGAGGATTGTTTATTTCACAAATCCCGGATAATGCTGATCGAACTTTAACTATCAGATATGATGCTGCTGGTGCAAATGGTGGAGGTTCATTTACCAATGTAGTTAAGACCGGGATACTTGCAAATGCAGCAGACAATCAACTCGAAAGTTTCTCAGATATTCAAACTACTAATACACAAATTATTAGCTTACAATGGGAAAGTGGTGTTGCATACGATTTATTTGTAGATGGAATTCTGAATAATCCAAGTTCCGCAGCAGATCCACCACCATCAGGTACAATACCTGCTGCCGATGCTACCGCTGCCATTTTAGGTAAAGGTGGAAAAGATGACCCAAATGTTGCCAATCAAAGCTGGGATGGTGAAATTGCAGAATTCATATTTTATAGCCGTAGTATTACTCAAGTGGAACGTGAAAGTATCGAAAATTATCTCGCAGATAAGTACGACCAAGCGATACGAAAAATTACTCCCGCTACTGGTGGCTCAGCAATTTCTGCTGATGATGCAAATACAACCTATACCCTACTTTCAGGACCATTTGTTCAGGAAGGATTTATTGGAGAATTTACAGCTAGTGGTACATTTATATTAGAAGCACCATCGGGTTACGAATGGAATACAGGTGGAACTATTGGTGTAAGTTTTTCTGCGGCTTTTGGTGGTTCAACCGAACTTGAAGCCTCATATAATGGCGTTAGTAGTACTACTTCTGAATTAGTATTTGATCTAGACATTGCATCTAGTACAAATCCAGGGCAACTCGAATTTACAGGTTTAGAAATCCGTCCAACTACCGGAACCATCCCAAATACTGGAAATATCACAAATGGTGGGACAACCGGACAAGGAGGTGCTACTAATTATGGTACCATAACTATGGTTCCTGGGGCAAACGATAGTTTAATTTTTACTCAACAACCTACCACCACAAATATTGATAGTTCAATTACACCTGCAGTTAGAGTGCAACTCGTTGATCAATACGGAAACAGTATTGAAGAAGCTGGAGTTGACATTTCTATTGCTCTGGCATTAGGAAGCACTGGCGTACTGGATCAAACCACTCCTATACCTACCAATGTATTAGGGATTGCAGAGTTTGATACACTTACGATTGATGCTTTAGGAACAAAGGAGTTGGTCGCTACTAGCACCGGATTAAGCCCTGATACCAGCTCCACATTTGAAATTGTTAATGCTGGAACACTCACACAATTTATTGTAGAACGAGTTCCTACTGGTAATATCAGTGCAAAGACAGCCGGACAAAGTTTTAATATCAAAATTACAGCAGTAGATGGTACTGCTACACCAGTTACTACATTTAACGGAACCGTAGTTATTTCATCAAGTTGTACCATGGGAAGTGGACAAGGAACATCCGCAAGTTTTAGCTCTGGCGTTCTTGCATCTACTACTGTAAGTATTACCAGTGTTGGAAATTGTACAGTTACAGCAACGAATTCATCAGGACCTGAATTTGGAACCAGTAATAGTTTTACCGTAAGTGCTGGAGCCGCATCTGAAATTACTTCTACCATAACTGCTTCTCCTACGGTAATATTAAATGATGGAAGTAGCACTTCTACTATTACCGTAGATTTAAAAGATGTGTATGGAAATGATGTAATTATAGGTGGTGATGCTGTAACACTTACCATAACTCCAACTGCGCTCGGTTCATTAGGAATTGTAACAGATAATACGAATGGAACCTATTCAGCAATATTAACTTCATCAACAACAATAGGAACTGATAATATTACAGGTACAGTAAATGCTGTTGCAATTTCTGATGATGTAGATGTTGAGTACGCCGCTTTTACGCATATTTGGAATAGTCAATTGGGTTCAGCAAGTTTGGCCTCAGATTGGGAAGATGCTGATAACTGGAGTGCAGTTACTTCTCCTGTAATTGGAGATGCAGTGTTCATTCCTGCAACACCAAGTGTAGGAAATGAACAACCTGTTATAGATGTAGCTGGTTCCTCTGTAGCTTCAGTAACCATGGAGACTGGAGCTTCATTAACAATATCAGGGAGCATCAATTTCACCATTACAGGAAATTTATCAGGAGGAAGTATTCTTGGTACAAATGCAGATAGTCTTACCATTGGAGGAGATGTACTAAACGTTTCTACCATTAATGTAGGTACTGTAATATTAAATGGATCTACAGAACAGCTTATTACAAATCCTCATTCATATACAAATCTTGAAATCGATAATGCATTAGGTGTAAGTTTTGAGCAAAATCTTACCATAAGCGATAGCTTATTTATTACCTCAGGAGAACTTTTAATTCCAAGTGGTAAAAATTTAGTGGTTGAAGGTATAAGATATGGAACTGGCACTTTACGGTTTCAACGTACAATTACTGGAGATATAGGTTGGCGTATCATCTCCTCTCCAGTTGCTACTACCTATGGTGACTTCTTAGATGGTACTCTAACTCAAGGGTATACAGGATCTACACTTGGGGCCGCTGCATTAGATAGTCTCCAACCAAATGTGTTAACCTATTTAGAAAGTTTTCCAGGTACTGATAATCAAAGATATCGTACTCCCAATAATATCACAGATTCAGTTATAGTTGGCCAAGGAATGTTTGTATTCTTTTTTGGAGATATAGTCGCAGATGCTCGCTATAATGATGCATTACCTGATACGCTTGATGCCTCCGGACAAGAATTTGGACAACTTGGAGAAGTAGATTTCAATATTACCTACACCGCTTTAGCTGATACTGGATGGAATTTAGTTGGTAATCCTTTTGGAGCAACAATAGATTGGGACGACGGCGCTAATTGGACTAAAACTAATGTTGATGGTACAATCTACGTTTGGGACCCAGCAGCAAATGGAGGAAACGGTGAATATTTAACTTGGAACGGTTCTACAGGAACCTTAGGTAGTGGTCTTATCGCTCCTTTTCAAGGCTTCTGGGTTAAAGCAAATGCTCTTTTCCCAGAATTGAAGGTTACAACAGGTGTAAAAACAACAGGTGGCTCTTTCTTGCGTAAAGAAGATGCGGCTAATCAGAATATTGTCAATTCTCCTATGTTTGAATTGGAACTAAATTCTCAAGGACTTCAAAAGAAAACTAGTTTCATTTTTACAGATACTGGATCTAATTCAAAAGATAATTTAGATGGCTATACTCTTATACCACTCACTGAAAACCGACTTGAATTACATTCTCTATTAGCTGATGGAACACCTCTTTCCATAAATAACCTTCCTAATGATCTTAGTAACAGACTTATTATTCCTTTAGAAGTTAGAGGTTATAATAACGGAGAAGCTATTTCTGATGATTATAAGCTTAGATTTATTAATACTGATAATTTACCTGATGATTGGATTGTATTACTTGTAGATAACGAAACAGGTAATGAAGTAAACTTAATTATAGAAGATCAATACCGATTCTTTCATTCAACTACAGAAAAAGCAAAAACAGCAAATCCTGCTAATCAAAAATCTATTATCCAAAAAGAATCTTTAGATTCTCGGTTTTCAATTTATATTACAACAGAAGAAATTGAAGCCAATATCCCTCGCTCAATTTATCTTGAACAAAATTATCCAAATCCATTTAACCCATCTACTCTTATTCCATTTGGAATAAATGAAGATTCTCAAGTTACACTTGAGATTTATGATATTCTTGGTAGAAAAATTCAATCTTTGGTAAATGAGAATCGTACTGCAGGTAGGTATGAAGTTCGATTCAATGCGAGAGAATTATCTAGTGGTGTATACTTCTATAAACTTGTAACTAATAATAACGTTCTTGTAAAACGTTTTACTTTGATTAAATAGGTAACATTACCTCTTTACCAACCTCTTCTTTACATATTTAACTACTTGAGCAAAATTGGAACGCTTAATTAATTATTAGCGTATATTAATATTAGAATATTTTAATATTTAATACCAATCCATTATCTTGATAAATAAGTATTCAGTATAAATTGGAGAACATATGATAGGTTACACTGAAATTTTACAAACCATGTTGGCAATGATTTTAGTCTCGATGTTAATCATTAATTCAAATCGAGCAATCGCCATTAACAATAGAGTTCAAGTTGATACTGAATTAGAAGATCAAATTATAGCAATTGCCCAAGACTATATTGATGAATCTAGATCAGTAACCTTTGATGCGAGTACAGCAAATGGTAATGTACCTGTAAATATACCAGGTGGATTTAGCTCGATAGGCCCTGGCGGTGGTGAAAACTCAAGATCAAGCTTCAACGATTTTGACGATTATGATGGATGGACAGAAACAATCACCGCAACTGATAATATTGATTACGATGTATCTATATCAGTCTCTTATTATAACGCTGGCACTGTTACAGCTTCTAAATCAACACTAAAACAAATGACCATTACAATCACTTCAGACCTACTTACAAGTAATGGGGCAAATAAAATATATAGCTTCAATTTTATAAGAAGTTTTTACGCTGATTAAAGGAACAAAATAATGGATGCTGGCTTAATTTTTAGTTATGTGATTGCAGGATTTTTAATGATCCTAATTGCTACCGTTAGTTTAAATACAAGCAACAGTAGCAGCGAATTAACCTTACAAGAAACTCAGAAACGCAAAATTTCTGACGTAATTGAAGTAATAACTTATGACATCCCTAAAATTGGGTACAATTCAAATACATTGCCTGATACACTTTTAAAATCTGTTTCATCTTCTCATATCGAATTCTATTCCAATATTGATAATAGTATTGACGGTTCGGTAGAACTTATTCGTTGGGAATTTTCATCAGATCAAGTTACAGATACACAAAACCCAAATGATTTCATCCTATACCGTATTGTTAATGGGATAAGTTCATCTATCACCTCAGGCATAACCAGTTTTACTTTAAATTATTATGTCGAACTCGGTAGTAATACTCCATTAACCATGCCAATTTCAGCTATAACGAATAAATCAACCATTGATGACATTGTTCAAATTGAAATAGTCATGAATAGTGAAAGCGGAATCCCATTAAAATATGGTAGCGGTTCAGCGTCAAATAGGTACTTAGAATCGTCATGGTCTAAAAGATTTTCACCCGTTAACCTAAGAGACAACTAAGGAGCAGTATTATGGGAAGAGGAATGGTAATAATGGCACTGGGATCAATTATTGTGTTAGGTCTTATTCAATTAGGAATGAATCAACAACGTAATAATCTCCAGACTTTAACTTCAGATTACGCCAAAGAAGTTCAATCAAAAAATGCTAGTAATTCAGCGATCCAACTAGCGATGGAAAAAATTAATAAAACCCCAGGTTGGACTCCAAGTTCGGGATCACCATGGCAATCAGAAATTGATGGCGCTTATATTGAATTATATTATGACCAACTATCAACAGGTGCATCAATAACTGACCCTGATTCTATTCGTATTTATAGTACTGCATGGTACGGTGGAACTGGAACCTTTGGAAGTCCTATCTATAAAACCTCCTCTTCATCCCATACTATCATAAGCACGTATTTAAAATCTGGCTTACACTTTGTTCCTGAACCAAAAGGTGGATTAGGTTTTGGTTCTAGTAACTTCACTTTTAATATGAGTGGAAGTGCAACTATTAGTGGCAATGACGCTAGTGGAACTTGCCCTGATTTACCGGCAATAACAGTGCCTACTTTATCCGATGAATTAAAAGTTATTGCTGGAGCAGGAAGTAAATATGGGAATCTAGAAAGCAGTGTAGATAAAGTTGCCTATGATAGCGATATGTCGTACCAACCAGTAGATGAATTAATCGCTCGCCTTGCTAACGAACCTGGCGTTGTTGAAGTTAGTGGAAACTATAAAGGTGAATTTGGAACTGTAGATGACCCTGGAATTTTCTTTGTAAATTCATATGCAAAATTAACAGGTGGAATCCCTGAAGGTTATGGAGTAATGGTTATTAGATCAGGAGGCGAGCTAGAATATGAAGGTGCATTATCTGTTGCAGGTAATTTCACATTTAATGGGCTTATAATTTTTGAAAATGCATTCGATTTTACAGGAAAAGGAACACCAGATTTAAATGGCTCTGTTCTTATTGGCAATACTCCCGGCAATAATACCACCCTTGATGTTGACCTTGGTGGCAACCTTTCTATCCAATATGATTGCCAAGCAATTAATTATGCACGTCAAGCTTCTGCAAAACATTTAAAGCAAAATAGATATAGTAGAGTTAGTACATTTGAGTAACAAGACCTACAATCTATAATTCATAGTTAAACTACTTGAAATTTATAAAGTAATAACAATCACTTGAATTAAAAATATACTCATTTATAATCATCATCTCATAAGCGTATAATTTTACATTATCCACAATAATTGTTCTATTTAGCAACTCACTGGTACACATTGATTAAACAATAGAATTAAGGTAATTTAATTAGTGTTTCTTTGTCTAATCCTTATTTTGTATATAAATCAAGTAAGAAAAAATGTCGAGTTACGCTGAGATTATTTATTTAACTATTGCGATGATTATTTTTTCTACGCTGTCTATTAATACAGCTAGAACTTTCAACTCATCTCGCCAGAGCTTATATCGCACTGAAGTAGAATACAGAGCAATTGCGGTAGCTCAAGATGAACTCGATAAAGTACAATGGATTTACGACGACTCTGAACTAGATCCAGATGATGGATCCTATGTTTATTCAAGCTATCCATTAACTGAAACACATACCTATGGCTCTAGTGATCAATATTCTAATGATTTTGTAATATATGCTGAATCAGAACTTATTGTAGATACAGGAAGTCAAAAGAGATATCAGGTTGGGGTTAGTGTTCTCAATCAAAGCGTACAACCTGAAGTTTTTATTACACTTGATTTTGTAAAATCTTACTCCTACTAGGAGATACTATGAATATAGGATTAATTACTACATTTGTTATCGGTGGCCTTTTCATGATTTCCATGATGATGTTTAATCAACAATTTGCATCTGGGTCGCAAGAGTTTTTATTGAGTACAATAAATCAAGAATATTTAGACGAAGTTGTAACAGTCATATCCAATGATTTCAATCGAATTGGATATAATACTGGAACTGCTATCCCTTTCACAACATTACAGGATGATAATATCATTTTCCAAGGTGATGCATATGATAACGATAATTATGGCGCTACTAATATTCGTTGGTACTTTGATACAACCGATCCGGTTACTAGTACTCCTAATCCTAACGATTATTACTTAAAAAGAATAGGTCCAATTACAGCGAATACCTATGGAACTATTAAATTTCCAGCCACTCACTTTAAAATAAAGTACTACGCTGCAAATGGAACAGTTACTTCTGATAAGAATTCAGTTAAGAAAATTGAAGTTCAAATAATGGCTGAATCTGGCTCAGCTTATACCGTAGGAAGGAACAGTTCAGACTTTTATCCAAGAAGTGTCTGGAAGCGAATTTTTGTTCCGAATAATATCAATTTACCATATTAGGAGAAGTTATGGGGAAAAGTCTTTTATTTTTAGTTGGAGGATTAACCATTCTTACCGGGTTAATGCAAGTTCAAAATCAGGATAGAATGAAATCATTACCTGCTATTACTTCTGCCTATTATGAAGAGCAACAAGCTCGTAATATTGCTAAAAGTCTTGTCGATAATGCTATCGAGAATATGAAAACTAACAATAGCTGGAATGATAGTCTTGATATTACTGATGTTATGGATGTTGGGGGTATGCTCACAGAGACCTCTAATAATGTGAAAAATATTGTGAAAACACTCTTAAGTGGTGGAGAGAAGCCTGCAGGACAACAACAAGCGATATTAGATGCAGAGGAAATCGAAGCTGGGTTACTTGCAAATGGATTTTCAGGCAAATTAAAGACTTATACAAGTAGTTCGACTGATATACCTGCTGACAATAGTGTAGGAACTTGGAATGAATATAAAGTTCTATTGGTAAGTACAAGCACATTCGATAATATTGAAGTTACTACTGAAGTATTGATGCAAAGAGATTCTTATTCTAAATACTCTTACATGACAGGCTCTGAATTAAGCGCTTCTGGAAGTAATATTTGGTTTATGGGAAGTGATAATATTTACGGCCCTATACATACAAATGGAATTTTCAAGATGTCTGGAGCTCCTTCTTTTTATGGTTTAGTTACGAGTCCTAATAATTGGGAAGCTCATGCAACAAATGGCGCTAATCCAAATTTTTATGGGGGTGCAAACTTTAATGCCCCAACAAAAGATGCCCCTGATGCCTATGAACTATCAAAGCTTACTTCTGCTGCTGCTGCTGGAGGTTTAACCTTCACAAATCAACTTGATGTTCGATTTTATGAAAGTGGTGGAGTGGGATATGCAGCCATTCAAGAATGGGATGGATCTAGCTGGACAGCAGTTACTAATTATAATTTAAGTGCTACAAATGGAATTATTTCTACAACTGGTAGAATTGATGTTGAAGGGGTTGTAAAAGGAGAGATCACACTTCACTCTGAAACATTAGTTGAAATTGATGGCGATATCACATACTTCACAAGTCCATTAGTAGATTCAAGTTCGACCGATATGTTAGGTATTGTAAGTGAATCAGATGTTAGAGTAGATGTAAATGCACACACGGCCAGTGGATCTACAGATTTAACCATTCATGCTTCAATAATGGCCTTAAATACATCCTTTTATGTTGAAGACTATTCATCAGGAAGTCCAAGAGGTACTTTAAATTTACTTGGTGGCCTTATTCAACAAAATAGAGGTGCAGTTGGTACATTCTCAGGTTCATCAATTAGATCAGGATTTGCTAAAAATTATCAATATGACGGTCGCTTAAAAGGAGGAATCCCTCCTTCTTTTCCAAGAGAGAGTGTCTTTTCAATAGTTTATTGGAAAGATGAAGTAGTTAATATTTCAAATGACTAAACCAGACTAACTCATGAGAATCGTGCCATTTTTACTTATTTCTTGTATAGTCCTTTTTTCTTCAAATGCGGCTTTTGCCCAAAAAGTTACCTTCAATGTTAATTTAAAACCGCAATTAGAGGATAGTACTTTTATTCCAGGCAGAGACCAATTAAAAGTTATAGGAAGCGTTCAGCCAATCAGTTTAGCCACTCCCTACTACTTAACTGATCAAGAGCCTATAGATAGCGTATATAGTGTTACCATCAATTTCTCGCCACGTTATAGAAATCAGACCATTATTTATAATTTTGAGATGACTGTTAACTACCGAAAAATTGCAGAAGATCTAGAAAGAGAGCTCTACCTGCAGCAAGGGGAATCAACCTTAGATGCGCTCTATTTCAACGCCTTTGCCTGGTAATTTTTAGCTACTTCTCTCCTATTACAATTTGTTAATTAAGAAAGCTTAACTGGCTTAAAAGTGCTGTAATCTTCATCTTAATTAAGAGATATTTAATGCATTCATGAATATGAAACAGCTTCTAAAAATTTTAATAGTATTCTCTTTTTTATCTAGCAACATAAATGCTCAAGTTAATAGAGTTTCAGCATCAGTTAATATTACTGCTAATGTTGAACAATCTATCCAACTAATTACCGTAAATGCGATGACTTTTGGTGACATCGAACCTGGTCAAATAGAAATTTTTGTTAATCCAGTTATTGATGTAAGCTCTGGATATATGATAGCTGTAGGAACACCCGAAGCAGAGTTTAGACTTGATTATTTAAATGTTAGAAACTTAACAAATGTTGAAAATGAAGGGTTTTTAACCTTTCAGTATGTACTATCTGGAAATGATACTGAAGACCAAGCTAGTTCTGAATTAATCGATAATGATAATAGAACTATTCGTTTTAATAATGAAGGAACCTTTCATATTTGGGTAGGTGGAAGAGTTAATTTAGAAAATGCTACACCTGGAAGTTATGAAGGTGATTTCACTATTGAAATTGACTACATATAGATGAATAAAATTCCTCAAATATGCATTGCGTGTTATCTACTTTTCCTAAGTTCATTAGTAAATGCTCAAGAAATTGATTTTGGCACTTATAGTAGCTCCTATTCAATGTCGGTTACTACTATTGGGAATACAAGTCTTGATTTCGGAATGCTTATTTCTGGGGACCTTTCTCCATTAGAAATACTTCTAACTGATGTAGAAATCGTAACACTTCAGATCACAGGTGTTAGATACCTAGATGTTTTTGTAGATATCGTGGCTCCTGATTTTTTAATAGAAGATGCTGAACCTGGTTGTGTAACCAATAACTGTAGAGTCGGTTTTACACTTGGAGCGGCATATTCAAATAAGGGCACCAATAATACCTCACAAGCTGTAGTCTTTGGATTTACGAATACAGCTAGCGTACAATTCCCAATTAAATATCGAGGAAATGCTCCTCCAGGCCCACCACCAACTCCAGTTTATCAAGGCTATGATCCTTCGCAGTTTAATGAAGATGCGTATTTATACATTTATGGAACATTAGCAGCTGGCACTTATGATTCAGGTTCTTATACATCAAGTTCTGATATATTTGTAACAATATCTTATGATTAGATCTACGAGATACATACTGATCCTTACTTTCATTTTACTTTCTTCTAAAAGTTCCTTCTCTCAATTTATAAACCTTCAAATTAGGATTGAACCTGAGATTACTGCAAAAGTTGAACAGCAATTAACTTTTGGGGATTTAGTTATTAACTCAGGTCAAAAAATAATTGGCCTAGGTGATGTGAACATGGGAGTATTTAGTATCCGAGCGCTTTACACACAAAGCATCTATTTATCATTAATAGCACCTCAATCCTTGACTCATTCAAATCCAGCGATTTCAGACGTTATTCCAATAGACTTAAATTTAGCTTATAACAATTCTGGGCAGAATAATTCAAATCGAACTACAGAACTACTAAATAATTTTGGGTATTTACAAGTTTATGATAATGAGGCACTTCCTAGACCAGAGAATATCTGGCAGGAATTATACCTCTACGTCTATGGTACTATTGATGTGGGTTCAGTAACATTTGGTGAATATTCATCGGATATCATATTAATTATTGAGTATGACTAACTATATCACAGTTAATATTTATTCTAATCTAATGTTAATGTACCTCTTAATAGTACTTAAATGGTACTTTATTAGGTTTCTTAGACATTCTTAATTAAAAGACTCTAACTAGGACTCATAAACACATATATCTAAGTTTACTCAAGAAATTTAAACAACACTATACACAAACAATAAATAATACGATCATGAAAAACTTAAAAATACTTTCGACTTTAGTTTTAGCTGCTGTTCTTTCAACAGGAGCATTCGCACAAGAAAATGCAAACGTAGCTGTTACAGCTCAAGTAGAAGCTGCTTTATCTTTAACCCCAACTGACGTTGCATTAGGAACTATTCAAATTTCTGCTGCTTCTATCCTAGATGCTAATGCTAGTGATGATGCTACTGAAGCCAACGTTGGTGATGGTGCAACTGCAGGTGCTTTAGCAATCGCTGGTTCTATAAGTACTAATGTTATTGTTTCTTGGACTACTGCAACTTTAGATGATGCTGGTTCTGGAACAGCTGTTTTATTTACTCCTTCTGTTTGGAACACTTCTACTGAAGTAACTAGTGGTGCTACAGTTGTTCTTGATGGCTCAGGTGATGCAACTCTTGACATTGGTGGCGAACTAGCTGCTACTGACGCAACGGGTGCTTACTCTACTGCATTAGGTACTGGTTCTCCAATGGTTTTCACTGTTTCTTACGAGTAATAGTGGATTGAAATTATTAAAAGTCTCATTATTTAATAATGAGACTTTTTTTTGTTCTGCCACATAAAACGATATTTTTTTTCAAATCTAATCTTTTATAAAACTTTAGCTCTTTTTGATTATTTTAAAGTTCAAGACCTGAATAAAAAAAATACAAATGAAAAAAATTATCTCATCTACTTTTATTGCTTTACTCATATTTTTGCCTAGCATATTATATGCACAGGTTACTATTTCTCCTACCAATCTCTTTATTGATGGTAACTCTCAATTCGGCACATATATGGTAATTAATGGGTCTAATGAGACTCAAGAAATTGTTATTGATTTCTTTTTTGCCTATTCACAATCAAATGAGAATGGTGACAAAAGTATAATCGATGAAGATGCTGAAAACGAACAAAAGCACTCTATCGCTGAACATGTTAGAGCTTTTCCTAGAAATTTTACGCTCGCACCAGGTCAACGTCAAACGGTTCGTTTAAGAGTATCTGCCCCATCCGACTTAGAAGACGGAACATATTGGTCAAGAATTAAAACTAGCTCTACTCCAGAAACTCCACCTTTAGAGGTCCAAAATAATTCAGCAGTAACAGCAAGAGTTGGAATTAAAGTTGAACAAATAACAGGTCTATTTTACAAAAAGGGAACTACTACTACAGGAATTGAAATTAATGGCATTAATCCTATTGTATCTGAAGACGGAAATTCATTAAATGTTCTTGTTGATGTCTTAAGAACTGGTAATTCTCCATTTCTTGGTTCAATTTCTACATCAATTATTAATAGTCAAGGACAGGAAGTTCGTACTGGGTTTGTTTCAACATCTATTTATTTCGACAGCATGTTTAAACAAGTTGTTGATATTGAAGGTTTGCCAGCGGGTACTTATCAAGCTATTGTAAATTTTGAGACTACTAGAAGTGATATTCCTTCAAATAGGTTAGTTCAAATGCCCATGATAACCGAAACTATATCTTTTTCTATTAGGTGAATCACTGGTATGCACCAAAGTTTTTTTACCTCTTCATAACTTTATGTAGTATATGTACAATCGCAGAAGTACATGCTCAAAGTAATGAAGATGAAGATTTTGAAGTATATCTATCTTTTAGACATCGTGGTGTTATTAATGATGTTGTTATCTCCTATTACAAAAACGATGAGTTCTTCCTACCCCTAAATGATCTTTTCTCAATATTTCAGATTGAGTCTAATACTATTGGATTAATCACATCTGGTAAATTTGGAGTTGAACAAATCCCCTATTCTGTAGACTTCTCAAATCAGAAAATCATCTTTGGTAGTAAACAATACTTGATTTCTAGAGATGATTACTTAATCAAAGATTTAGATAACTATATCCCACCAAGACTGTTTTTAGATATATTCGGCTTAGATTTTAGTATTGACTTCAACAACCTTAGCCTTATTCTTGAAACTGAAAAAGAACTACCTATTATTGTAAGAGCAATTAGAAATCAAAGAAGGCAAGTTGCAGATAGAAATAAAATTGGTATTGAATATCATCCTTTAGCTAAGGGAAGAGAACGTAGTTTTTTGGATGGTGGTTTTCTAGATTATAGTCTTTCTTCTAGCTTTAATCAGTCAAATACTTCTTATAACTTCAACACAGCATTAGGTTTACAACTTGCTGGCGGAGATTTACAAGGCTCGGTATTCGGCAATTATAATAATCCTGATTTTGTTTTTGAAACAAATGCACTTAGATGGCGCTATGTTTTTAGGGAATCTCCAATGCTATCTTCTGTAATGATTGGGCAAACTAGCTTAGATGGTGTTACTAAGGTTCCTTACACAGGAATTAGGTTAACTAATGAAGCATATGAGCCAAGGCGATTCTTTGATGAATTTGAAATTCAAGGTACAACCTTCCCTGAGTCAGAAGTAGAACTTTATCTAAATAACAGCATAATTGATTTTCAACAAGCTGATGCACTAGGTAATTATAGATTTCTTACCCCTCTTTACTACGGTTCATCACAACTCGATTTGAAGATTTTTGGTCCTACAGGTCAAACTGTTCAACGTTCATCTAGAATCCAAGTTCCTTTTGTATTCTTACCAAAAGGAGTATTTAATTATACTTTAAATGCTGGTAAATTGGATAATGCATTTATAGGAACTACACAAAAAAGTAATGTTTTTCAGCTTAATGGAACTTATGGATTAACATCTTGGGCAACATCAAAAATTGGGATAGAATATTTTAAAGATCAAACATCAGGAAATGAAAAACCCGCTTTAACTGGTACATTATCTTCAAGAATATTAACTAATTATATACTTACACTTCAGGGTGTTTCTGGTGCGTATTACCGAAGTGCACTCAATGCTATTTATCCAAATTCTGCAAGTTTCAATTTTGACTACACCAATTATATTGATTTGAATGAGATTTATAATAGCGCAGGGAATACTCAACAATTTATTGGTAATGTTTTTTATCCTATTAATATAAAAGGGTTTCCTTTAAGTGTTAGGTCTTCGATTTTTTCTCGCTTTCGAGAAGATGCCAATTTTAGCACTTTTCGTTTAGACATAAATACTAGACTAAGTAAAGTGAATTTAAGGCTTGGGTATAGTGAAAGACTAATCGATTCATTTAAGCTTTTTGATACGAATAATGTGTCATTATTTGAATCTTCTGCAACTTATAATGTATCAAGAAACCCCAACATTCCTAATTTTCTTAGAGGTACTTTTATTCGTGGACAAGTTAGATTCTCTCCTACTGATAGTAAATTAGAATCTTTTGAAGCTCTTTTTTCAAGAAGTTTACTAAAAAAAGGAAGACTTCAATTTTCTTATGGAAAAAATTTAAAGTCAGGTTTCAATTCCTTTAGATTTAATTTTGTAATTGATTTTGGGAAAGTTCGATCTAATTCTACAGTAGCAACTGTTGGAGAAAACTTTACTGCCACCCAAAACCTCCGAGGGTCTGTTGGGTATGATTCAAATTATAATAACTTCTTATTTACAAGTAGAGACCAAGTTGGAAGATCAGGTACAGCTATTCAATTATTTGTTGACAATAATAATAACAAAATATTCGATGAAGGAGATGATTCAATACCTGAAGGCGTTGTAAGAGTAGGAAGAAGCGGTACATCCTCAACTCAAAAGAATGGAGTACTTTACTATACTCAAATGCAACCATATTTTCGATACAACTTGGAAATGAATAAGGGTTCCATTCGAAATCCTATGCTAGTTCCAGAAATAGAAAAATTTTCAATTCTTACTGACCCAAATACATTTAAAAGAGTTGAGATTCCATTTTTTATGTCCGGTATTATTGAAGGGAATGTATTAAGAAAATTTGAAAGTGGTAGTCTGAAAGGAATTGGTGGGCTTAAATTAATATTAAGTTCATTAGATAAAGATTTTAAGAAAGAGATCAGAACATTTTCTGATGGTAGTTATTACGAATATGAACTACCACCAGGTAATTATGAAATTTATGTGGATCCAAGTCAATTAGATATTTTAAATGTAACATCCAAACCTGAAAAAATTGAGTTCGTTGTTCAAGCAGTACCAGAAGGCGACTTTATTGAAGGTATATCTTTTGAACTTATTCCATTTGGTCAAGAAGAAGAATCAAATGAAATTGAATTAGACTCAATATCTACACAACCATTAACACTTTCTGAAGTTGGAATTGAAATAAGGAATAGCCCTGAAATGGTGCTTCTTGAAGAAGAACTTTATGAAGATGTAAGTAGAGCACTTAGAATGTTGATCTTGTCTCAAAACTCATTTTATGCTCAAGATATTGACGAAGCTTTAAATAATATTAACCGTTCATTAGAATTCTTTAAGACTGCCCAAGGATATGCTTTAAAGGGAACAATACTGTATTTTAAGGGTGATAAAGTTGAGGCTGTAAATAGCTGGAGAATGGCATTACGCTACGACCCTGATATTTACATTCCAACCTTAGAAGAACTGGATTTAAAAGTTACTGTAAGTTCTTCTGACTAATTCTTGAGTTCTCTTAATAACTAAATTATATACATCTACAGCAATTAGATTAATAGTACCGATTCATTTATGAAGCATCTCATTCATAATATTATTGTTCTCCTGTTTATGACTGCGAATTTATATGCACAGTCTACGGCTACAGATGCGTCTAATTCTCAATCATTAGAGCTTAAAATCTCTTCTCTTGAGCAAAGCTATGACTCTCAGGTTTACCTGCTGTTATCAAATTATTTTGATCGTAAAAAGTTTTTTGTTGATGTTAACATCAATGCGGAGTTTGTTGATGAAACCGTAGAATCTAGTCAAAACCAAGTTATTCAGAATAGACCTGATAACTTGATGATGCCTGGCCTACCCTTTCTACCTCAAGAAAATATTCGAGCAAATACAGGAGCTCAATCACCTCAAACAGTTGTAAATCAAAGTACTATTAGAACTTTGAGGCTTGTAAATATTAACATCAGCATTTACGCTGACACTTCTTTTTCTGTACAAGAAATACAATTCATGAGCTTGTTAACAGGAATTGCCGCTAAGACTAATGACGCACGTGGTGATGAGGTAACAATTGCTCAAATTCCTATTCCTACCGTTGGAACCGTTGATCCAATTCCAATTATTCAAGCTCCCTCAGAGCCTGTAAGTATTCTCGCCTCTTTTAGATCTTATATACCAGGCTTTGTACTTCTAATGCTTTTCGGTGCGATTATGTTCTTATCTAGAATTTTCAGCAAACCAGAAGAACAGGTATCCTCTTTGCAGCAAAGGGAAAGTATTAAACATGATATTTCGATAAGTGACTTTGGGCGCCCAATGGAACAAGTTCTTGTCAATAGTTCTGAAGGAAATGATATCTCGATTGAGATAGATGAAATGATCAATAACTTCTTCAATAAATCACAAGAAATTGCTCTATTATTTGAGTATTGGTTAGATGAAAATATGGAAGAAGGTGCTTTTAAAGCGGCAGAAGTAATTGCTTGTGTTGATAAACAACTATTGAGAGCCATTAAAAATGATCTCCAACCTGAGAACTTAGAATTAATTAGCACTGCCTTAGAAGATCTTTCTCCAATGATGTCGGAACGAAAAAGTTCTGTAATAAGGAACTTTAATTCTATTCTAAGAACGGGAAATAAAACCAGCCTTAGTTCAAAGAAAAATGGTCATATAAATTTATTCAAATTTCTTGACCATATTTCAGTTGCTCAGATAGTTGATTTATTGAATGATGAGGGATATCAAACAGGGGCTTTAATAATAGATTATTTACCCGATGAAAAAGCAGCTAAAGTGTTTGATAGAATTGATAAAGTACGTAGTGCGAATATTATGTTTAAGATGACTACCATTAGTAGTATACCGTATCAATTACAAAGTGAAATTTCTTCTAAGCTTTTCGATAAAGCGATGGACTTAAAAGACAAAGAAAAAGAACAACAATTAGGGGCTGAAAATATTCTCCCAATTCTTGATAAGCTACCTCTAAATGAACAACAAGCTTATATTGACCAATTAAAAGCTACTAATTCAGTTGTAGGAGAAGTTGTTGAACGTCAATTTATCACCATTAATCAAGTCTTAACTTTAACTGATGACATTATAAAAGAGGCTGTCCAAGATATTAATACCTCTACCCTCTTAGACGCTTTACTTGGTCTAGATCAAAAACTAGTTGATAAATTTCTTTCCGTACGTCAAAAAAGAGAGCAACGTTTAATTCGTTTAGAACTTGATGAATTAAAAGACAAGCCACAAAAAGATACGGATGAAGCGAAATCAGAAGTTATGAAAAGAATTAGAGTGACTGTTAAGAAAAGTCAGTCCGCAATTTAACATTAAGATCGACAACAAAAGTTACATATTACTCCTTCTGCCGCTTCTATTCATGTTTATAAGCTGTAGAGGATCTAATCAACTTTCACAATCAAATTCTCAAGAACAAGTTGCTTCTACCGAGGAAGCAGCCAACTCTACAGAGGTACCTGTTCAAACACGGGAAGATAGCGCCTTAACAAGAAGAAATGCATTAGTCGAAGTTTATAAAGATGAATTGAATGAAATTTATAGAGCAGATGCTAATGGTATCATTTCCTATTATATATTAGCACAACAACGCTTTTATAATGGAGATTACCAGAATGCACTTATTTACGCAAATAGGGCCGCTAATATCAAAGAAAATGCTGATATACTAGCCTTAAAAGGAAGTATTTATTTAGGATTAGGGTTGAATGATATCTTTGTAGCAAACTGGAGACAAGCTCTAGAGTTAGACCCTGAAGTTCCTCTCCCTATTTCACCATATATCATACAACAATTACAATTGAATGGATTAATTGATGCTAACCTAAAAAAAGCTTTTAGGTAAGGTTACTGATGAAAACATCCATACTAAACATATTAAGTTTTTTAGTTTCTATTGTAATCCTTATCTGGGGTTCAGTACTCGTAATGGGATTTGCTGAGTATAATCTTATCCCTCCAGTTTATGATTTTTTAAATATCCCAAGTTTAGCAATAGTGTTTGGTGGTATTTCTGCAAGTGTATTTATTAGTTATCCATTTAAACATGTTATAACTGCTTTAAAAGCGAGTATGCGTCTTTTTTCACATAGTACCATCACCGATGAAGTACTTGAACGTGATATTGATTTAATTCTGGAGTGGCAAAAAAAAATTAATACCAATAAAATCCAAGCTGTAGCAACTCTTAGTCAGCAATATGAAGATAAATTTGAGGGTTATCTATTTTCCGTACTTGATACCAATTATAGTAACGAAGAACTTCGTGAATTAGGAGAAATAAACATAACTGAGAATTACACTCGTCAACAACAAATTACTCAAATTATTTCAAGTATGGGTAAAACTTCTCCTGTTTTTGGTATGTTAGGCACTCTATTTGGCTTAATTGTTATTCTCTCAGGTTTTAGTGAGGTAGAGTCTTTGTTAACAGGATTAGGGGCCGCATTAATGACCACTCTTTACGGTATTTTAATTGGGAACTTCGTTTTTACCCCAATGGCAAAAAAAATGGAAAGTACGGCTGCTTTACAATATTTTAGAGAGAAACTTATTCTTGAGGGTGTAATCCTTATTGAAGAACATAAAACTTCTTTACAAATATATGACCGCCTTCAGGCACACATGAGAAGAAATAAGTATACGATGTAAACTATTACTAGATACTTAAGATTTGAAAGAAAACCCCATACATAAAAACTCACATTCACTCTATCCAAAAGCTGCTGTTGAGGATTTAGATGATGATAGCTGGCAAGTTAGCTATCTTGATATTATTACCATCATACTTGGGTTTCTTATAATACTTCTTTCCGTTTCACAAATTACAAAGCCTGAATTCACTTCCCTATCTACCGTATTTGGTAATTCTTCTGATAAAACTGAATTCATAACAACTCCTATTGAGGAAATTCAACAAGAACTTGAATCTCTTTTACAAGCGCAGATTGATGAAGGTCGATTGATAGTTTATAGAGATCTAAATGATATCCGAATTCGTTTAAAAGGAGATGATTTCTATAGATCTGGTAGTGCCGATTTACAAGGTGAAGGGCTAGATTTATTGAATCATGTGATTCGAGCCTTTCAACAAACAGAATACTCTGATTTTAATATAGAAGTTGAAGGACATACAGATAATGTTCCTATTAAAACGGCAGGCTTTTCTTCTAATTGGGAACTATCAACAGCAAGAGCTTCAAATGTAGTCAAATATTTTGATCGCATGGGTTTAGAACAAGAACGACTCAAAGCTTCTGGTTATGCAGATTCTAGACCCTTAGTTCAACTTGATTCATACGGTAACCCTTTCGCCGCATCAAAAGAACAAAATAGAAGAATAGTTTTAAGATTGTATTATACCTCTGAGGGTTTACAAAAGAGAGCAAATCAACAAGCGTTAGCAGACAATCAAGAAGAGCTTATAAACGCCGATATTAATACTCCTGAAGCTGACTCACAAACAGATCAAATTGCTCAGGAATTACTTGCAATAAGTGCTTCAAATAATGAAGAAACTATTACAGTTAATCCAGAACCAATAGAAAAAGATACTACCCCAGTACTACAAGATGAACCAGTTGAACCAGCTCCAATTTCTGTTCCTGATCCTATAAGTTCAAATGAACTCCCAAATATACCCTCCTTTCTTGATGGGGATATATCATGTGGTTTCATCATACAAGTTGGGAGTTTCCAATCACTATCGGCAGGATTTCAAGTTGCTGGTAATGCTGAAACCCAAACTGGTTTAGATTTTGAGGTTGCTTCAAATGGTAGACTCTATTCAGTACGTTCAAACCCAACTTCTTCATTTTCTGAAGCTTTAATTTTCCATAATGAAGTTAAAACAAAACTAAATGAATCAATTGTTGGGATAATTCATCAATGCTATGAAGGTCAGCAAAAAACACCTTCAACACTTGAGTATCAGATTCAATTTGGAGCCTTCCAAAGTCAAGAAAACGCACTTAGCTATACTATTAGATTAGATGAGGAATATCAGATTCAAACGTATATGAATCGTCGATCAGAGACCTATAACATTGTCGCCGGTCCATATGAAAATAGAGAACGTGTATTGAGTCAACTTAGATCGTTTAAAGAAAAAGGTGTAAAAGAAAATATCTTTATAAAACCCATTACTGAAAGTACATCTGCCTATAAATATGCATATCAATTACAATTGGATTCGTTTAACTCAATTAATGAAGCGCAAATTGTTTCAACACGAATTGCAGAATCATTAGGAATAGTATCAACAGTTTCTAGATCTACAGATGGAACCTATCTTCTCTTAACTGATAGAACATCTAATTGGGATGATACTATTTCAACATATGAACGATTTAAGTCTAGAGTACCTAGTTCAACCCCTATCATCTATTTTCTTGAGTATATATAAAAAAAGCTTCCTGATATTCTCAAGAAGCTTTTTTTAAAATGTGGAAACTACTTTAAAGCAGCATTGAAAGTGGATTTTCAATTAAATTCCTAACAGTGTTCAAAAATTGAGCTGCTTTTGCACCATCTACAACTCTATGATCACTTGATAAAGTTACTTTCATTCTCTTACCTGGAACAATTTCACCATTCTCAATTACAGGTATATCTCTAATTGCACCAACAGCAAGAATACAAGCATTTGGTGGATTAATGATGGCAGTAAACTCTTCAATCCCAAACATTCCAAGATTGCTTATAGTAAATGTACTTCCTTCCATTTGGTCGGGCTGTAATTTACGATCTCGAGCAAGGCCAGCAAGTTCACGAGTTTCTGCTGAAATTTGAGAAAAACCTTTTTTGTCTACATGATTAATAACAGGAGTCATTAAACCTTCATCTATTGCAACTGCGATCGCAATATTCACGTCTCCGTGTTCCATAATCACATCGTCATGCCAAGAGCTGTTAATTGCTTGATGCCGCGTTAGAGCAACAGCACAAGCTTTTACTACGATATCATTAAAACTGATCTTAACATCATTTGCTTCGTTCATTGATTTTCTGGCTTCAAAAGCAGCCTTCATATCAATGTCGATGGTTTCATAAAAGTGAGGATTAGTAAATTTACTTTCTGAAAGTCTACGAGCAATTATTTTTCTCATCTGAGAAACCTTTACTTCTTTACTTTCAAGACTTTCAAAAGATGGCGCTGGTAAAGATACTGTAGCTACAGGTTTTGTTAATCCCGAAGATGAACCTGCTTTGAAATCTTCAACATCTTTTTTAATAATTCTGCCTTCTGGCCCTGAACCATTAACACCTGATAAATCAATACCTTTATCCTCAGCAATTTTTTTAGCTAGAGGCGACGCTTTTACTCTTCCATTATCTGATGAAGAGCTTGTTGAAACTGGACTTTCTTCTTTTACGGGTGCACTAGAAGTTTCCTGTTTAGCATTTTCAGTTTTTTCTGGCGTAGATGAAGCCCCTCCTCCTTCTAGAAGTGCTGAGATATCTTCTCCTTCTTCACCAATTATAGCAATTAAACCACCCAATGGAACGGCATCACCTTCACCCGGTACAATTTTTAAAATAGTTCCACCATCAAAAACCTCAACATCCATTGTGGCTTTATCGGTTTCGACTTCCGCAATAATATCCCCAGCTTCTACTTTATCGCCTTCTTGTACATTCCATTTAGCAATAACCCCTTCTTCCATGGTATCGCTGAGTTTGGGCATTTCAATCTTAATTGCCATAGTGTGCTTTATTGAGTGATTTATTAATTTCTGTAAGTAACTTGATTTACGGCGTCAATAACCTGTTTTGTACTTGGGTACCAAGCATCAAATAATTTTTTTGAAAATGGTGCATTCACATCTGGAAGTGTCACCCTTTGTACTGGCGCATCTAGGTAATCAAATGCATCTCGCTGTATTAGAAATCCAACTTCAGATGCAAATCCAGCAAATGGATGAGCTTCATCAACAACTACACAACGATTCGTTTTCTTGATGGATTCAATAATTAATGGTAGATCAAGAGGTTTAACTGTTCTAGGGTCAATAATCTCACATTCAATACCATCTTTGGCAAGTTGCGTTGCTGCTTGAACTGCTAAATGATACATTTTACCGTGAGCAACGATTGTAACATCACTACCCTCACGCTTGATTTTACCCTTCCCTATTGGGATGATGTAGTCTTCTTCATCAGAAACTGTTCCTTTCAAACCATACATTTGCTCAGATTCCATAAATAAAACTGGACTATCATCACGAATAGCAGATTTCATTAATCCTTTTGCATCATCTGGTTCTGAAACATAAATAACTTTGAGACCTGGGAATTGTGCATACATTGAATCGTATGCTACAGAGTGAGTTGCTCCTAATTGTCCAGCTGAAGCATTTGGACCTCTAAAAACGATAGGACAATCAGCTTGCCCACCTGTCATATATTTTACTTTTGTTGCATGATTTATGATCTGATCAGCAGCTAATACCGCAAAGTTGAAGGTCATAAATTCTACAATCGGACGTAGTCCTTGCATTGCAGCTCCAACAGCAATTCCAGCAAAACCCAGTTCAGATATTGGAGTGTCAATAACCCTCTTAAATCCATATTTATCGAGTAAACCTTCAGTTACTTTATAAGCACCGTTATATTCAGCTACTTCTTCACCCATCACAAGCACGCGGTCATCACGATCCATTTCTTCATCTATCGCATGCTTTATTGCTTCTCTAAATTGTAATTCAGCCATTCTATCTATCTCTAAAATTTTAAACGTGGAAGTAAGGATTTTCTTCAGCAAACATATCGTCGTACAACTCTTCTATTTCAGGAAAAGGAGATTCGTCGGCAAATTTCACTGAATCTAATACCTCAGTATCAATCCGATCTTCTGCTTCTTTGAAATAATCTTCATCAGCAATCTTATTTGTAAGAATATAATCCTTCATCTTAAGAATAGGATCGATGTTTTGATACAACTCTAATTCTTCTTTAGTTCTGTACTTTTGTGGATCAGACATTGAATGGCCACGATAGCGATACGTTCTTATCTCAACAAACCAAGGTTCTGAATTTTCGCGGATATCATCTGCAATCTCTTTCATTTTTTCGTAAACAGAAAATGTATCCATTCCATTTATAACTGCGCTTTTCATTCCGTAGCCTTTTGCTCTATCAACGATTTCTGCAACAGTATGTCGTTTTGCTGCTGTACCCATAGAGTACCCGTTATTTTCAACTACAAAAATTACGGGTAGCTTCCAAAGTTGGGCCATATTCATGGTTTCATGTAAAGAACCTTGATCTACTGCTCCATCACCAAAAAATGTAGCTGATATATTACCAGTACCTTTATATTTATTTCCAAAAGCAAGACCAGCACCGATAGGAATATGCCCACCTACAATACCATATCCACCCCAAAAATGGTTCTCTGATTTTGCAAAGTGCATTGAACCACCCTTCCCTTTTGAACAGCCTGTTGCTTTTCCAAAGAGTTCAGCCATTCCTTCATTTGCAGTAATTCCACGACACAATCCCCAGCCATGATCTCTATACCCAGTTATGATATCATCTTTATCATCGAAGGCAAAAACTGTTCCAGTAGAAATTGCTTCTTGGCCGATGTATACATGTAAGAAACCACCAAATTTTCCTTTTTGGTATTGTTGCATAGCACGTTCTTCAAAACGACGTTGCAAATACATCTGCTCATACATCGCTTTCAAATCATCTTCAGAAAGTCCAAGAGCTTTATGTTTCTTTTTTGTAGCCGGTGGTAAATCTACTCCCTTTTGAACTACTCCGTCGTTATCATCTCCAATTCCCCTAGGGGCAAATACTATATCGTCTTTAATTTTTGTTGCCATGCTTATTCTTTTATTATCATGAACCAATTTTCAAGGCTCAAAATATATCTATTTTTTTGGAAGTTTTCGTGAACAGATTCAACTGATTTATTTAATGCTTTTCAGTATAATTTCATTCACCATTTCTAGTGCTTCTGTAAGTTTCTCTGGATTTCGTCCTCCTGCAGTTGCAAGATTAGGTTGACCTCCACCTCCTCCGCCTACTAATCTACCCATTTGCCCAACTAACGCGCCTGCTTTAAGTCCTTTTTCCTTTATCAAATCATCAGTAACAGCTACCATTATGAATACTTTTCCTTCAGATTCATCTTTAGAACCAAGTACAGTAACTGTGCTTTTAGAAGATTTTTGGAGAGCGTCATAACCTAATTGCTTGAGTACATTCATATCAGCGCCAGTAATTTCTCCTTTCACTAAAGTAACATCAGCATTTAATGTCTCTGAAGCATTTAGCAATTCATCTAACTTTGCGCCTGTATTCTGAAGGTTTAGTTTCTCTAATTCTTTTTCTAGTGCCTTTTTATCTTCTTGTAGTTTATGAATACTAGCCACAAGATCATCTGTTTGACCTATTGATGATTTAATTGTTTGTAGTGCATGTTTCTCATTTCTGATGAGTTCATCTGCTGCTTTTCCTACAACGGCTTCAATCCTTCTAATACCAGCTGCGGCCGAGCTTTCATGAATAAATCTAAAATATCCGATTTCTCCTGTAGCACCAACATGAGTTCCACCACAAAGTTCAACTGAATAATCTTCATCAAAGGTGATAACACGTACAAAATCACCATATTTCTCTCCAAACAACATCATGGCACCTTTTTCGCGAGCTTCCTCAATTGGTACATCTCGTTCCTCTGTGAGAGGAATATTCTCTTGTATCTTCGCATTTACCTGAGCTTCAACTTCATCTAGTTGCGCTGAAGTCATTGCTTCATAATGAGAGAAATCAAATCGTAAATGATGCTCATTAACTAATGAACCTTTCTGTGCAACATGATCTCCTAAAACATCTCGAAGAGCAGCATGTGCAATATGGGTCGCAGAGTGGTGTTTTTGAATCTCTAGCCTTCTGTTTATGTCTATAGAAGCGGTCCAACTTCCCTCTAAGTTATCCGGAAGCTTCTCTGTGTAATGAATAAAATTTCCTTGAGCTTTTTTAACATCAACTATATGAATAAACTCATCACCATTAGTTAATAAGCCAGTATCAGCAACTTGACCGCCACTTTCACCATAAAATGGAGTTTTTGTAAGTCTGAGAGCAAATAGATCACCTTCTTTTCTATATGATGCTATTTCAACATCAGCTTCAAAATCATCATATCCAATAAACTCAAAGCTAAAATCTTCTTTTAACTCGATCCAATCTTCACTTTGATTATGATCAACACCAAATTTACCAGCTGCTCGAGCTCTTTCTTTTTGCTCTTGCATATTTTGAGTAAACCCATCAACATTAACTTCTACACCTTTTTCACGTGCCATTAATTGTGTCAAATCAATTGGAAATCCATAGGTATCATGTAATTTGAAGGCATCTTCACCTGATAGTGTTTTGCCACCTTTCAACATATCGTTGAAAATATCGATGCCCTGTCCAAGAGTTTTAAGGAAACTCTTTTCTTCAGCTCTCACTACATTTGTAATGTATTCTTGTTGAGCCAAAACCTCTGGAAATACGTCCTTAAATTGATTTGCTAGTACATCTACAAGTTTGTACATGAAAGGCTCTTTAAAGCCCAATTTATCCCATCCATATCGAATTGCTCTACGCTGAATTCGACGAATTACATAACCTCTTCCATCATTACCTGGCGAAGCACCATCTGCAATTGAAAATACAACTGCTCTTATATGATCAGCAATTACCCTAGATGCAATATCTTTTTCTTCATTGTTACCATACTTAACTCCTGCTAACTTTGATATCTCATTAAGTAGTGGAGTAAATACATCTGAATCATAGTTAGAAGTTTTGCCTTGTAATACAGCACAAACACGTTCAAATCCCATTCCAGTGTCAACATGCTGAGCAGGAAGTGTTTTCAATGATGCATCTGAACCACGGTTGAATTGAATAAAGACAAGATTCCAGATTTCCATCACTCTTGGATCGTCTTTATTAACAAGCGATGCACCGTCTTCTTTTTTTCGCTCTTCATCTGAACGCAAATCAATATGTAGCTCAGAACAAGGTCCACATGGACCAGTATCACCCATTTCCCAAAAATTATCTTTCTTATCAAATTTGAGGATATGATCATGTGCGATAGAAGTTTCACTTTTCCAAAGCTCAATAGCTTCATCATCAACTGGTAATCCATCTTCATCATCACCACCAAATACGGTTGCGTATAATCGATCAGGATTCATCCCCCAACGCTCAACTAGTAACTCCCATGCCCATGCAATGGCATCTTTTTTGAAATAATCACCGAACGACCAATTACCTAGCATTTCGAATAAAGTATGATGATAGGTATCATGACCTACTTCTTCTAAGTCATTATGCTTTCCACTAACGCGAATACATTTTTGGGTATCGGCTGCTCGATTCCATAGCTTACCATCATGATTTAATGCTTTTTCTTCACCTAAAAAAATAGGTTTGAATTGATTCATTCCAGCATTGGTGAACAGTAATGTAGGATCATCTTTAGGCACAACGGGTGCACTATCTACAATTGCGTGTTCTTTCTCTGCGAAGAATTCCAGAAATTCATTTCTGATTTGGGAAGAAGTCTTAATGGACATTAATTTGTGCTGTAGAAATTTTGAATTTTAGGGTTGGGAAGATAGAAAATTTCCTAGTCTAACTCATGGAACTAATTGTATTAGCTAAAGGTACCAACTAATAACAAACAAAAAGTGATGAAAACGATACTAAATTATTTTTTAAGAGGAATGCTAATTGTATTTCCTCTTGGTGCAACCATTTATTTGGTAAGCATTACCATCAATTGGGTGAACAGTATTTTTAATGATTTATTTTTCAGTTGGTTTGAATTAGATATACCAGGTTTAGGAATACTTTCAGGTTTTGTAATTATATCTGTGATTGGTTTCTTGTTTACAAGAGCATTTACAAAACCAATTGTTAATCTATTCGAAAGTTTATTTTCGAAAACACCTCTAGTAAGCATTGTTTATACATCATTAAAAGATTTAACAGAAGCTTTTGTAGGTGACAAAAAGAAGTTTACCAAACCTGTTAAAATTCAATTTGGTGAAATGGGGATGACACGATTTGGATTTATAACTCAAGAATCTCTTCTAAACCTTGGGCTTGAAAATGAGGTGTCTGTTTACTGCCCTCACTCTTACAACTTTTCAGGAAATCTTTACATAGTCCCAAAAGATAGCGTAGCTCCAATCAATGCAGATCCTGCCGACTTTATGCGCTTCATCGTTTCTGGGGGTGTTACAAGTATGACAAAGAAACTCTAAACGATTAGCTTATTTGAATAACTAATTTTACAGTATTATACTCAGCATCAATTATTAATTTTTTAGAACTATGAAAAAGCTCATTTCATTTCTTTGCCTAGCCTTAATTTTTTCAACTGAATCTCTTATCGCCCAAATTGATAGAGAAGCAGGAAATATGATTTCAACCCGTTCAGAGGTTATTGCGCAACGTGGAATGGTAGCAACCAGCCAACCATTAGCAACTCAGGTTGGACTTCAAATATTGAAAAATGGTGGGAATGCAATTGATGCTGCGATCGGTGCAAATGCAGCTATGGGACTAATGGAACCTACTGGAAATGGAATTGGTGGAGATCTATTCGCTATTATATGGCATGAAGAAAGTGGGCAGTTATATGCATTGAATGCTAGCGGACGCTCCCCATTAAACCTTTCTTATGATCGATTGATGCAAATCTTAGACGAGAAAGGAGAAGATGTCATTCCTGCTTATGATCTTCTATCCGTTTCGGTTCCAGGAGCAATAGATGGTTGGTTTACAATGCATGAACGTTTTGGAAAGGCTTCAATGGAAGATATTCTATCAGAGCCCATTTGGTATGCTGAAAATGGATTTCCTGTTAGTGAAGCTATATCGTCATCTTGGAGAAGAAGTGCTCCCATTCTTAGCAATCAAGTCGGAGCTTTCAAAGAAACTTTTACCTTTGATGGACGAGGTCCGGTTAAAGGTGAAATTTTTAAAAACCCTGATCTTGGAAAAACATTCAGACTTCTTTCTAAGGAAGGTAGTGACGCTTTTTACCGTGGTGAGATTACTCAAAAAATTGATACCTGGATGAAAGAAAACAATGGCTATCTACGATATGAAGATTTTGACAAACACATTTCTACTTGGGTAGAGCCTCAAACTGTTAATTATCGGGGATATGATGTGTATCAAGTTGGCGGAAACGTACAGGGAACAGCAGTCTTGCAAATGCTTAATATTCTTGAAGGTTATGAGTTAAAAGAAACTGGATTTGCTACCGCAGAGACTTACCATCTATTTATCGAAGCAAAAAAACTTGCCTTCGAGGATAGAGCCAAACACTATGCTGATCCAGATTTTTACGATGTACCTTATAAAAAACTACTTTCAAAAGAGTATGCAGCTGAAAGAAGGAAATTGATTGGTGAAACTGCCCGAGAAGATTTAAGTACTGGAGTTGACGTATTAGAAGATGGTGATACTATTTACCTAACCACTGCTGATAGTGAAGGAAATATGGTTTCACTTATTCAGAGTAATTTCAGAGGTATGGGAACTGGATTTGTTGTACCTGGAACTGGATTTAGTTTTCAGAATCGAGGAGAACTTTTTTCTCTAGATCCTAATCACCCAAATGTGTATGAACCTAGCAAGAGACCATTTCATACAATTATTCCAGGATTTGTAATGAAAGATGGTAAACCTTTTATGACACTTGGTAATATGGGTGGTGCATATCAGCCAATGGGTCATGTTAGTTTAATAACCAATGTGATTGATTTTGAAATGAATATTCAACAAGCTGGTGATGCATTACGATGGGATCATTCTGGTTCAACTCGACCGACCGATGATTTTAATAAGACCTTAAATGATGTAGGCTTAGTTAGTATTGAATCTTCTGTCGATTATCAAGTAATTCGAGACCTTGAAGCAATGGGACACAATGTACAGATTGGTAATAGCTTTTTTGGCCGATTCCAGGCAATTATGCGTAACCTTGAAACAGGTGTTTATTACGGAGCTTCTGAATCACGAGTGGATGGTCAGGCTGCTGGTTATTAATAAACTTCCTCAAAAGTTCTAGAAGAGGGTTTTATAAGTTTTTTTACTTCTTCCCAGCTCCATTCAGAGGGGTCTTTAGTTGCTAATTCCCCTTTCAAAAGTAAATAATCAAGAAATCCTTTTTTTGCTAGATTATGGTAAATCCCAGATTCCATCCCTTTCATTCCACATAAATATATGAGTGTATTGTCTTTACCGAGAATAGGACTTAAAACCTCTTCTTGGTCATCAATCGCTGTTTGCACATAGTATTTACTACCATCTGATCTACGTCCTTCTCTTGAAATCATTTTGATGTAATGGAAATTCTCATATTTCTCTTCCATTTCATTAAAGTACTTAGGGTAAATTACATCTGTTCGATAAGGACATCCAAAAACAAGGGCTACATCACCTTTAAACCCAGACTCGAATAATTCTATAATCATTCCTCGGAAAGGAGCAATCCCAGTTCCAGTAGCAAAAAACACATAATTGAAGTCATCAACATTTTCTGGCAATAAATATCTACGACCACTTGGCCCCGTAACTTTAACTTTATCACCTGGTTTTAAATCACATATATAATTTGAGCACACACCTGTATAAAAAGTACCTTCAACTTCATCCATTGCTCTTTTTACAGTTGTAGAAACTAAATGCTTTTTACCATCTTCACCTGCAGAAGGTGAAGAAACTGAGTATAATCTTAGTTTATGTGGCTTTCCTTTTTCATTTTCACCTGGAGGTAAAACTCCAATAGATTGCCCAACTCTAAATTTCCCTTCTAAGTCTGTTCCTGAAATATCAAAAGTGATATGTCGGATAATATTTGGACTACTTTCTGCTGTACACACATAATTTTCAACAATAGTAGCTTCTGCTGGTGATTTTGGCGAATAAATATTCAGTTCAACTTCGGGTAGAATTATTTCAGGCATAGGTTTGGTGATTGAGTTGAGATAAAAAAAATCTCAATCAAACTAATGATTGAGATTCCTAAAATAAATAGTCTTTATTTAGTTTTTATGAAGAAAAATTATTGATTACTTATTCTGTATCTGACTAATTCGTCAATTGATGGTCTTTCTCCTCTTTCTTCAATTAACGTTTCTGCAAGTCCATCTGTTACTTCTACACTTCTAAGTCTCATCAAATTATCTTTAGTAAGTTCTTCTAAAGTATAGCCAAGATCCATCATTCTACTAGTAAAGTTTGCTGTTACTCCATTTCTTCTTGTTTCTGCAACTTCATCTGGAGTAAAAGTATAACCAAGTTCTTTCATCATTCTTGCATAAGTTGGACTTGCATCTGCATTTTGAAGTGCAATCAATTGTTCAACAGTGATATCCGTATAACCAATATCCTGAAATTGAGCAATTTCTGGTGCTCTAACCCCTGCTCTACTCAATTCTCTCACTTCTTCTAGAGTAAGTGCATTTAAACCAATATCATGTAACCTTTGAGTCTCTGTAGCAGTTACACCATCATCTCGTAAGCTAGATAGTTCTTCCACAGAAAGTGTTCCATATCCCAGTTCTTGCATCCATTCACCCATACCTGCTATCAATTCTGGATCGTATTCATTAAAAGAATCAACCATTTCAGTTATTGGATTTTCGAAATCAGCAAAAAAGGTACTCACTCTATTCCCAGCATAAAATAAAAGTGTTGCCAAAAAAGCAATTACTAAGATGTAATTCGCAGTTTTGGAGCCACCTGATGTAGATTTTGATGTTACTCCTAGACCTGAATCTTCATTCTCATTTTCAAGGTCTTTTAAGTCGTTTTTAAGATTTCTGAATTTAGTACTCATAGATAGCCCATAGATTTGCGAACAGCATACGTATTAATGAGCAGAAAGATGCATAATTTGAAGCTTTTTTTAAACTAAGTTTATTGAGTTAGTAAGTTCAGCCATTGTAAATGGTTTCGTAATTAGATCAATAAACTCTGTAGCTTTTGCTCTTTCATAATTTATTTTATCGGAATTCCCTGTTATATATATCACTGAAGTCGTAATATTTTTCTTAATTGCAGTAATTGCCTGAATGCCATCTATTTCTCCTTTCAGCCTAACATCCATTAAGATTAGATCGGGTTTGTGTGTTTCCGCAATTTCAATGGCTTCTTCACCAGAAGCTGCTTTTCCTATTACCTCATGACCTAATTTTAAAACCATATTTTCAATCACTAGTGAGATAATCATATCATCTTCACCAATCAATACTCGTTTTCTTTCTTTTAATAAATCGCTCAATGTAATCTCTATAGAGTTTGTGATTCTGTATTTAATTTTGACTTCATTAATGAGAGTACAATTACTAAATAGTTACAATTTTCTCTTGATACTGGATTATACTTTGATTTTTCTAAAAATCTATCTCTTCATTTATTGGAACAACTGAAAGCAGTAATCCATCAATTACATCAACATTGGCATACCATCCATCGAAGGAATCATCAGTATATGAAATTGGAACTTTCCAAGTTTTTCTCAATTCTAATATCTGGTCATTAATAAATGGAATGTATTCAAAAATAGGAGTTTCTTCTAAATTCGCTTCCATTACTTCAAAAACTATATCTTCACCGGTTAAAAGAAGCATGTCTATCTGCCAACCAATCATAATTTTTTGAGCTTCCAAATAACCTACATTTATAAGTCCTGGACTCTGAAAATCGGGATACCAGTTTCCCCAAATCCTATTTACCCCAACTGAGTCGATGAATACCGTAAGCTCGGTATCTCTAACTTCAGATTTATCAATTTTTTGTATTCCAAATGAAATCTTATACTCTAATGGAACACTGTTTTCTTCTGGCCCTTCACAAATTATACACCCATATAATGGAACAATATCTATCACTTCTAAAGCGCTAGTATCCATTACATTTGTATAGATTTTATTTTTTAAGAGTGAACTTTTAGATTTTGTAATCAGATAATCCGAATAGAATATTTCCTTCCGAACAATTTCTCTACTTAAACATGGGTTTTCATCATTTGGAAATAGAACCCTGCTAAATCCGGTATATCCATACTCATTTAGAGTGGAACAAATGTGACCAGCATTCTCAACCTTATAAGTTTCATTCAATGCTACTAATTCTTCCAGTTCTAGTGGTTCAATTTTAACTGGATAGTTGGTAAAATCAGCTACTTCTAGTACATCACAAGAGGCTGCGAAGTAGGTAATAAGAATAAAAGCGAAAAAATAGTGCTTCAACTTTTTAAAAAAGGTTTATGCAAATAATATAGTAATTCTTATTGCTTTACTATGTTAATAAGCCCTCATATTGATTAATTTATTTTCATAAACAGCTGGATTTACAAGTTCTTTTTTCACTAAAGTTAGAAGTTTAAAAATTTATTTTGAGTAGAAAAAATAAGAAGATTTCAATTATTGGTGCAGGTGCTTCTGGTATTTCTTGTGCGTTGATTTTAACAAAAATTGGGTACGACGTTACCATTTATACAAAGGATAAACCCTTTAATAAATTAGTTTCCTCATTATTTGTAAGCCGGTATCCTGCTGCATCTATTATACCTCATTCTGTTACACACCCTAATGTTAAAACCTTTTTTCAGAATAGTCTTTCCTTTTTTGATAAACTCTTTACTTCAGAATTTCCAGGTTTAATAGTTTACAAGCATTATGAACTATTCTCTGACAGAAAAGACATACCATTCTATTATGATCAAATGAATAAGTTCCAAATAATCGATCGTTTTGATCGAAATGGAATACCAAATCATCCTGAAATAACTCTTTTATCTGGTTGGGAATTTGAATGTTATTTCGCTGATTGGAACCTTTATTTCCGTGCTCTTATTAATGAATTTGAACAATTAGGTGGGGCTATCATAGAGAAAGAAATTGATCATAAAACAATTCCTTCAAATGAATCTGATATAATAATTAACTGTGCTGAAATACATGGTCCAAAAATTGCCGGTGAAAAATTAAACCCAGTTCTATATAGAGGTCACTTAATTCATATAAAAGACGCTCCTTATATTACCGATAATAAAGGAACGCCCATTTCTTACAATTTCACTCCCCCATTAAATTTATATAAATCAGAAAATGGAAATCCTCAAGACTTGTATTTATATCCAAGACAAGACGGATGGATACTAGGTGGAAGTAGACAAATTGGAACATTATCAAATGATGGAGTTTGGATCGGTGAAGAGGTAATTGAAAGGTCTCAAGATATGAATGGCAGTTCGTTTCCAAGACAAATTCTCACATTACAACAACCAATAATAAAGGAAACTTTCGGATTAGATTTAGATTCATATCCTAACAAAACTCTTAAAGTTGGCTATCGTTTTATGGGAAATAATTCAACGGGCTTGAGAATAGATTCAGAAGAAAAATTTGGCAAACTTCTGATTCATAATTATGGCCATGGAGGTGCTGGCGTTGCTCTTAGCTGGGGATGTGCGTTCAAAGTAGCATCTATGGTTGTAAAAAAAACGACTGATAGAGATTTAGAATTAGAAGACCTTACTTCTTTATTTTGATTAAGAAGATGCCGTTTTTTTAAATTTATAATTTAACCAATGGCCTCTAATAAGCATTAAACTGCCAATTAATGTTATGCTTGCTTCACCATATTCCCCAAGTGTTTCATTAAAAAACCATGCCAAGAAAATTACTAATACTCCTCCTACTAAGAAAAAAGTAATCATCCATGAATCATGTCTTTTTCTTAATGAAAGAATGACTGTTGGTGCAATTGCTAGAAAGAAGAATAGATGAGTATATCCATGGAGTTCTTCAAAAGCTGGCCATAGAGGTATTAGAGAAACTATTACAGGTACTAGTAAACAATGAATAGCACAAACACCTGACAGTGCAATACCAACTCTATCCCAAAAACCTGGTTTGTTAATTTCTTGATCATTTAGTTTCAGCTTATCCATAGAATTTAATGATAGGCGTATTCCAAATTGGGTTCAACATAAAAGATATATAATTACCTCTTCATCTAATCTATTGATGAGTTAAGTTCTTCATTATAAGTTTTCCAATTGGGCATAAATTCGTCCATAAAATTATAAAAACGGCGGTTGTGTAATCGTTCGAGAAGATGAACCATTTCATGTACGATAACCATTTCTAAACAGCCTAATGATTTTTTAGCAAGTTCCAAGCTAAGCCAGATTCTTCCAACTCTTATATTACAAGTTCCCCATCTCGTTTTCATTTTCTTTATACGAAATTCTTTAACTCTAATCCCCATTTTTGTTTCGTATTTCTCAATCAATTCTGGAATACGTTCTTTTAATTGACTTCTATACCACACTTCTAGTAGTTCCTGTCTCTTTACAATATTAGAAGAACCTTTAACACTCATTATAATTGTATTGTCTATTTTTTCTACCTTTTCTTTAGCTATAACCTCTTTTAGTACTAAACTGTACTCCCTCCCTTCAAAAGGTATTTTTTCTCCTGATTCATACTTTAGTACAGTTTTTTGATTTCTTGAATTAGCTTTTACGATTTGGTTTTCAATCCATTTAAGTCTAGATAATATGAATTGTTTAAGAGCGTAGTCTGAAATCATAAATGGACAAGAGACACGAACTAACCCATTATTTCTATTAACTCGAACATATAAATTCTTAATCCTTTTTCTGGATACCTCGATAGATATGCCAGAAACTATTATACTGTAAACCACTTCTTTCTTTCTTCTGAACATCTTCAACTATAAGAACTTATACTATGAGACATTAAATCATTCTATGATTTTTACGATTTTACTTTATTAACTATGATTATATGATTTCAAAGCTTTAGAAACCGTAAACAAACTTACCTTCTTTTTGAAGTATTTTAAACAAATTTTTAAATGGATGATCAGCCTATTCTTATTAGGTTTTATTGGAATCATCATTTTTATACAAATTGTGGACTTTTCTATTAAACAAGAGACTATTGATGAAGCTTTTAGTGGGTTACAATTTAAACCTCATTACAAGAACGTAGATTTTCATGGTCGAAATATTCACTATGTAACTGTTGGTGACACCAATAAACAAGCTGTTCTTTTTGTGCATGGTTCACCAGGCTCTTGGGATAATTTTCTGGGTTTTTTAAGCGATTCAACTCTCCTAAAGAATTTTTATTTAATCGCAGTAGATAGACCTGGGTTTGGGAAAAGTGGATATGGAAAACCTGAAAGATCTCTTGAGAAGCAAGCAGCTGCAATCAATACACTTTTATCACATGAGAATACTTCTGCAATTTTAGTTGGTCATTCATTTGGCGGCCCAGTTATCATAAGAATGGCTATTGATTCACCAAATTACGTTGATGGTCTAATACTAGTAGCTGCTTCAGTTGATCCAGATTTAGAAAAAACGAAATGGTATCAAATCCCAGTTCACTATAAAATATTTTCATGGCTACTTCCTGGAGTACTTTACTCTACGAATGAGGAGATAATTGCGCTCAAAAAAGAACTACATGAAATGACTCCTTCATGGAAAACTGTTAATGAGCCTGTTTCAATCATACAAGGAGGAAAAGATAAATTAGTTCCGCCAGGAAATGCAGACTTTGCAAAAAAAATGCTGGTAAATGCTTCATTAGATATGATTCTAATTGATGATATGAATCATTTTATACCTTGGAACCGTGCAGATTTAATCAAAAAAGAGATGATAAATATGCTATCAAGAATATCTAATAGATGAAATGGATTAGAGAAACTAAAGACCAATAAAAATCCCATTCCTAAGAATGGGATTTAAACACTTTTAAAAACTGATTATTTACGCTGACCGAAGATTCTAAGTAGCATTATGAATAGGTTAATGAAATCAAGATAGAGAGCAAGTGCACCCATGATAGCACCTTTCTTTCCTACCTCACTTTCAGGGTCCATTTCAAGACTCATTTTCTTAATCTTTTGAGTGTCATATGCAGTTAGACCTACAAAGATTAGAACTCCAGCATATGTAATTAACCAATATAGAGCCGAGCTAGCCATAAAAATATTTACAACACTTGCGATGATTATCCCAATTAACCCCATAAATAAAAGATTACCCCAACTTGTTAGATCCTTTTTTGTAAAGAATCCAAAGGCACTCATTGCTCCAAAAGTTCCTGCGGTAATAAAAAAAGTAGAAGCTACTGAAGCCCCTGTATATAAGTTTAATATTACTGACAAAGTTAAGCCATTTAAAGCAGAGTAAAGAAGGAATAAACCTATTGCTAGATTCGAGGATATCTTATTTATTGCTGAAATCATCCAGAAAACGACTCCTAATTCAATGATAATTAGAATAATAAAATTACTCTGAACCATGTATAAAAAATCAGGGGACGAAACAGTTCTTAATGCTATGAAACCTGTAACAGTTAACGCTAGACACATCCATGAATATACTTTATTAATGAATGTTACTTGTACGTCGTGTATTTGGTCTGCTGTAAGTTGAGTGTACATTTGTTTGGTTTATTTAAGTTTTGCAATCAGAAATATAATGATATGACATGATAAGTAAAGCAAATCTTATGCCAGATTAACTACCAAACCAGTAACTAAATTTGATAAGAAAAATATTAATTGGATCGTCTTTGAAGATATTTGATGTATTCTCCCAAGGAACGAAACTACTTTGCCCTTGTAGAAAATTCTCTCTTTCCTGTTGCCAAACCAAAAAGAAAGTCGACCCAGGACGATACTCATATCTTAGAACTGCATTGCCTTGGATAGTACGATAATCAAAATCAAAGGCTGAATTAAAAGCATCTACATTCTCTTGACTTGTAACATCACTCAATGGAGTAAAATCATATGTTTTACTTTTATTAAAGAACTTAAAATTTGAAAAATCTGCTGAATATACTAATGGTCGTGCATAAGTTTGTAAACTCAGTTTCGGAGAAAATGTCCAATTCAATCTAAATTCTGTATAAAAGATATCTACATCCGAATTAGAGAATAGTGATCCATTTACTTCGCTATCATATTCATCATAAAAATCTGGTTTTTCATTTGTAGATTTTTCAAAATAAAATGTCGGCGACACACTAAGTTGAATAAAACCTGTAGGTCGATAGTTTACAGTTGTATTTATACTTGAGGTAAACTCTCCAGAGGTATCTTTTCTATAAGACCCTCCAAGACTCGCATAAAAATCCTTGGTAGCATTCGAAGTGATTGTTAAACTACTATTCCAATCTCTTGGTCTTTTTAACATTGCACCACCTCTAGAACTTCTATCATCATAAAACTGACCAGTAAAGCCACCAGTTCCTAAAACTGTCCAAAGATTATTTAATTGAAAATATGCACCCGAAGAATAAAAATTCATGATCATATCTCCATCAAAATTCCAGGCGTAACCACCATAGGCCCAAAGAAGATATACTCTGAATATGTTAGAATTTACGTTCAAATATTCTGCATATAAATGTGGAGATCTATAGTCAGCCCTTTCCTGAAACCCTATATCATTAATCTCATAACCAGGACTCATTTCAGAATAAGTAAACGAATACCTTAACCCTGAACCACTATATTTCCCAATGCTAAACTCGCCGAAATACCCATCTAGTGAAGTTTTTGACGAATCTATTGATAGGTTATCAGAGTCAATTCGATTATAAAACCGTGCTGAGGATCTTTGCGTTTGAAGAATAGAGTTTGATGTTCCATTAACTTGACTTACTGCAAAGACACCACTTGCACCCCAGTTTCTACCTGACCAAAAATACTGACCGTCAACCCCAACTTGGTAAGCTGATTCATTTAAATAATTTTCTAAATACGAACCACTAAAATTCCTATTTACTGAACTAATAAATCCACCAACTTGTGCCTCTCCTTCATTTAAGTCTTGCCTAATTCTTGTAACCATATAATTGGTAGCTGGCTCTATTTCAAATTCCCCTTCAGTAGCATCAGTGCCGTTAAGAAAATAGTAGCTTGAACTTTCTTCTAGGGTATATGCATTTAATATCCCTAATGATAATCCTCGTTCCGTTTTACCACTAACTTTACCAGCACCAGCAATTATAGTTTCTAAAGGTGAGTCTTCGAAATCAGCATTTATACCCGCAAATGCTGAGTTTCCAAAAGGTGTTTTTCCGATCCTTCTACTATAAAAATTTGAATGAGTACTAAATGTATTTTGTGAAGTAGTTCTACCGAATGAAAAAATGTCAGCTCCTTCTAAAAAGAACGGTCTTTGTTCTTCGAAAAAAATCTCAAAAGCTGTCAGATTTATAGTAGCAGGGTCAGCTTCTACCTGGCCAAAATCTGGGTTAATTGTACCAGTAAGAGTAAAATCAGAAGTAATCCCATATTTTAAATCCCCTCCAATTTTAAAAGTAAAATCATTCTGCTCATAAAAAGGATTTCCATTATTTAAATCAGGTTCTCGGGTTATCTCACTGGAAACATATGGTAATATTTCTAAACGAATTGGTTTAGTTAAGTCACTTATTCCTTCAAGGTTACCAAACCAAGAAACTTGTCCGTATTCTTCTCGAGGCACTCTTGACCAATAGCTAATTTCATCATGTCGTGCAATTATTCTCTCAAAATTAACTCCCCAAGTTTGTTCACTATTTGAAGAAGTAAATCGAAGTTGTGAAAGAGGAATTCTAAACTCAGCAATCCAACCATTGCTATTAATTGAGGTTTCAGAATCCCATACGGCATTCCACAAAACATCTTCTTCAACATCATTGAAGAATAAAATATCTTTTTGTACACCTCTTGGGTTTACTCCAAATGTGAATGCTGTTCGATTATCATTATAACTATCAAGACTTATAAAAAACCAATCACTATACTCATTGCCATCTCTCCGAAAAAGTGTAGCAGCAATAGAATCTGGAGATGAATCATATGCAAAAGCTCCTACATATAAGTATTTATCTGAATAAAGAACCTTTACATCTGTTCTTTCACTAGGAGTACCCCCATCAATAGGAAAATTTTGAATAAATCCAGTCACAGTTTGAGCTGAATTCCAAGCTATTTCATTTAATTCACCATCAACTTGAATATCTCCATCCGATGTTAGTCGGTCAGCTTTTATACTAGGTTTTGATAGTAAAGATTGAGCATGAACAATTCCGGGACTAAAAAAAAAGACAACGATCGCACTTAAATAAACACAAAATGTGTTCTTCATTCCGATACCTACTACTGATGTTAACTCTAAGAGCCCCTATTATTGAGGGAAAGATGCCCGTATTTTAATTTAAGAGAATGATAATCAGCAATTGTTACAAATAAAAAGGGGAATATTTTTCCCTATCTATTTAATCTTATAAGTATTTACGTCCCAAACCAATAACTAAATTTAATTAAGAATACATTAGTTGGCTCGACATCAAAAATATCAACAAAGTTTCGACCAAAATTAAAATTACCATCACTTAAGCCGCCCTCTCGTTGCTGCTGCCAAACTAAAAAGAAGGTAGAACCAGGTCGAAATTCATATCTAAAAACCGCATTACCTTGTATTGAACGACTTGTAAAATCGCTAGCATTTCTTTCGGCAAAGAAAAACTCTCTATTTCCATCTTCGTCAATATCAACTTCGTAGCACGAACCAATTCTATCACCACTGTCGTTTTGGCAAGCTGTATTAATTAAAATCTGTTCTTCTTTAAATTCATTAAACTCAAAACCACCAGGTTCAGTGAATTGCTTTAATTTTGTATACTTTCCTGAAAAGATGAATGGCCTAACATATGTTTCTAAACTCATTTTCGGATTGAAAGTCCAGTTTATTCTAAGAGGTAAAGATATATTAGTGCTTTCGAAATCCGAGAAAATATATCGTTCTCCAAAAGTGTAATCAGGATCTGGGCTGCCAGTTTTATATGCAACATTGGTAACATATTGATCTTCATCAAGCTCTAATCCCAATTCAGGTTCAATACTTATCTGAATGAACGTAGTTGGTCTATATGAAACATCAAACCAATAGTAATCATCATATTCCTTTCCAATATCACGTCGATGGAATTGACCTATCCCCATTGAAAACACCTTAGAGCGGTCTGTTCCTAAATTGAAATTAAAGTTAATATCATCATTATACTTCATTAAAGGACCGCCACGTGTTAAGCGATCATTAACTCTTCCTAAAGAACCATTAACATTTAGGTTGAATGTCCACTGGTTTTTAAATCTAGTAAAACCACCGAGATTATAGTTCTGCCATAAACGATCTCCATCATAATTCCAGCCATGTAAATGGTAACTCCATAATTCCCAATATTGAACATTCTTTGGTGCCGTTTCTTGATATTGAAAAGCAAGAGCTAAAGCTCTGTAATCAGCTCTATTCTGAAAACCTAGATCATTAGTTTCATATCCAGGGCTTACTTCAGAATATGTAATAGATCCAGTAAAATGATCACCAGATGATTTTCTAAAACTAAGCTCAGAAGCAAACCCTTCTAGACTTGTTTTTGAAGGATCTATATTAAGTTTATCTGAATCTAATCGTTGATAATAACGCTGAGGAGCTAACTGAGCTCTACTTATTGCTTCTTTGCTACCATTTAACTGACTTACAGAAAATGTGCCACTAACTACATATTCTCGATCATTCCAATTATGTTCGAAATCTAAACCAGTTAAATATGCAGAACTTCTTAAATATTCATTAAAGTAGGTTCCATTAATATCTCTATTAACCGCACTTATGAACCCACCTGCAACTGTATTTCCTTCATTAATATCCTTCTTTATTCTAGCTACAAGGTAATTCGTTGCAGGCTCTACGGTATAATTACCTTCAGTTTCTCCAAATGTTGGACCTTGATTAACTGTAAAGTTAGCACTCTCTTTTAAGGTATATGCATTTAAAATCCCAATTGACCAACCAGATTTAGTTTTTCCACTTATTTTTCCAGCAGCTGCTATATTTGCCTGACTTGGAAAGTCTTGATGCAAACTTCTTACACTATCTGGGGTGTAAGCAGAGTTATTATTAAAAGTATTAAATCTATTAAGAGATCCTTGTGGAGATCTCCCTATTCTTCGTGAGTAAAATGTATTTGGATTACCCACCGAATTGTAAGTTTGAGTTTGCCCAAATCTAAAAATCTCATTTCCCTCAAGAAAAAACGGTCTACGTTCAGAGAAAAATATTTCAAATTGTGAAAGATTTATTGTTGCAGGATCTGCTTCAACTTGGCCAAAATCAGGATTTATAGTTGCTGTTAAGGTAAAATCAGATGTAAGTCCATATTTAACATCTCCTCCTATCCCCAGATCAAATTCATTTTTATTGTAATATGGATTATTAGAATCATTTTCTGGTTCACGTATTAATAATGATGAAACATATGGAGAAATTTCTAGCCGATTAGGTTCTTCTAGATTAGATATTCCATTTAGCCTACCAAAATTAGAAACAATCCCGGCTTCTTTCTGAGAAGTTGGGGCCCAGTAATTAAATTCATTATGTCTTGGTATTCTTCTTTGAAAGTTTATTCCCCAAGATTGTACTTCTTCATTTGAGCTAAATCTTAATTGAGAAAGTGGAATCTTCATCTCCACCGACCATCCGTTTGATAACAATTGTGCTTTTGCTTCCCATACTGCATCCCAAAGTACATCTTCACCATTGTCATCATAATAAAGGATGTCTTTTTGAACACCCCTTGGGTTTACAGCAAAAGTAAACGCTGTTCTTTTATCATTATAGCTATCAAAACTTACATAAACCCAGTCACTTGCTTCATTTCCATCTCTACGAAAAAGAGAACTAATAGCAGAATCAGGTGCAGTATCGTATGCCATAATACCCACGTATATATATTTATCGGTATATAAAACCTGTGCTTCTGTACGTTGTGAAGGATTACCTCCATCTACTGGAAATCTTTGAGTAAAACCAGTTGCAATTGGAGCATTTTTCCATACTTGTTCATCTAATACACCATCTAAAACTACGTATCCATAATTAATTCGAATAGCATCCATTATGGGAGAATCAATATCACCATTTCTATAATCTTTTGTGAATGAAGGTCGATTTTTATCTAGGGTTTCTTGATTAGGATTGTAAATTTGTGCAACTAATTTCCCGTTAAAAATTAGGCACACCACTAGCAGGGTAAGTAAATTTTTCATGACTTATAATGGTAGGACTCGACTTAAAATTCTTGTGATTCGGAGTTTTTAAATCAGAGAGTTAGGATTCAATAAGTTACACGTAGATAATAACTTAGGGTTACACTAGTTTACTAGTTTTTACTTATTTCTATGTCTCCGTGAAGAGTTTTAAAAAGAAATTCTGGACCACCACCATTCACAGTGCCAGTTATCCATTTATTTACTGTTACAGTGAATTTACCATCTCCACTAGATATTTCAGATGCACTTGCAGAACGATCTAATTTTATATCAAAATTAGTAAATACATCACCGTAATCAGTTTTCATTTTTCCAGTGAATTTCGTGTTTGCGGGAAAAGTAACTTCAATATCTCCATTCAAACCTGTAAAAGACATTGGTGTATTTGGAATAACTGAAACCATAGTAACTTCAATATCTCCGTTAACACTACTCACTATTACCGACCCTCCTACTCGGAGCATTTCAACATCTCCATTAGTTGCTTTTACTTCATGCTCGCCTATTACACCTTCAATTGAAATATCACCGTGTGTAACTTGAACATCGAGTGAAAAGTTCTTTGGCACCCAAACCTCAAGATCAAGATCATGTGAATTTGGTGCGGTATTAATCCTGACTTCATTATTGTCTTCAGTAACTTCTAAGCCTACGCCATTCGTAGAAATTCTACGTAGACCATTTCTACTATATTTCCCACTTCCATCATCTTCATTGCCGTCAAATATTACAATTACATCATTCCCATCGTGCGCTTTTATTACAATATCGTCAGCAAAAATAGCACTCAGATGCAATATACCAGGGCTTCCAGGATTTGTGAGAGGTACTCTTAAATCTTCTTGACCTATTACTGCACTCGAGGTCATTGCAATAATGCCTAATACGTAGATAATTGATTTATACTTTTTCATGATCTGTTCTTCTTTTTATTATGATTTTCTTGTACGGATGTAGGCGCTGCCGTTTACCATTTTAAAACTTATTTCAATGGCTCCATCTCCAATTTGGATGGGCGAGTTACTGTTTATTTTGTATCGGTTACGATCTCCATCTTGTTCCTTGTTCAATCGGTTAGGGAGGCGTTTTACTTGCTCAAAGTCTGTATATAATTCACCGTGTAAACTTTCAAAGGTTACAATTGCTGATAAATCTTCTGGAGAATAAATTTCAATTTTCCCATTTACGGTATGGAAGTCGGTGTCTTCAGTAGGACTCTCTAAATACCAAACTTCAATGTCTCCATTAACAGTATTTGCTGAGGTATAACCAAGTACATCTTTCACTGTAACGGAGCCATTTACATTATTCGCCTGTACTCCATTTCCCATTTTCTCAACTATAACATCCCCACTATTTACAGTAGATGCTTGGAGTGCCAATTTCGATGGAACTCTAATATCTAGATCAAAATGTTCATTAATTCGGTTCCTGTCGTTGTTTTCCCAGTGCCATTTATAATTTAATTTTCCATTACTAAACTCTACTTGAGCATTTGGAGAATCTATGTATATGTATAGTTTACCTTCATATAAATGTGTTTTTAGTTCATATTCAGCAGCTTCATCATCAGTAATATTTCCTCTTCTCTTCCTTAATTCTTTAGTTCCCGAAATTACAATTTCATCCCCGTCATACCCTGTCACTTTAACATCACCATTAATATTCTTAATGATAACTTCTGTATCAGAATCGAAGTCATTACTAGAAAGGGTAATTGTAAAATTTTCCTGAATATTTTGACCATAACTAAGAGAAAAGATCAAGAATGAAGTAAGAAGTGTTCCTAATAGATTTTTCATGACAATACCGCTATAGTGTTTTCGACTTTCAGTTTAGTTGCCCCATTTAGATCTTTTTCATCAATTATACGCTGGAATTCATTGGCTGAATTTTTTAATCCCAGTTCTACCATAGTATCAGCTAGAGAAATAATTACAATTTCAGATTCCTGATTGGCTATAGCTTTAACAATACCCTCTCTAACTATAGGATCATCTCCCCATCTACTTAATGCCTCAATACTTTGAACTCTCACATTTATACTTTCATCATTATTTAATGTGAATAATAATGCTCGGATTGCTTTTTGATCTACCGACGGAAGTTTTGCACTTATATTAACAGCACGTAAACGATCAGTTGTTGAAGGCCCTTCTAGCATACTCACCATCATCATTTCACGCATATTCTGCATCTCAGAAGTAAGTTGCTGTATCTCTGCATCTCCTGAATTCATTTGATTTCCAATAAAACCACCCACTATTAACAACATGCATGCATACGCAAGTCGTGGCATAGTAATCTGATTTAAAAACTCTGCTATTTTCTCTCGAAGAGTTTCGCGAATAGAAACTCTAGAACTTCCTTTTTCTTCTTCAAGCATGGAATAGAAATTATGACTCATCTCAGACGATGGTTCAGGAACCGGAATCATATCAAGTTCATCATGTAATTGTTCTATAGCACGGAAGTCGATAAAGTCTATATCACCTTTGGCGATTAGCTCCTCCACTTCTTTTCTGCCTTGTTCGTCTAATATACCTTGTAGGTAATCGGCGATCAGTTTTTCATTTTTTTCACTCATGGCTGTATTCCTCACTTAGTGTGGTAACAATCTGTTTTAAATCTTTCATTGCCCTAAACATTCTAACTTTTATCGCGCTTTCTGTAACTCCTTGTATTTCCGCAATCTCATGGTATTTCAAGCCTTCAAATCTGCTTAAAATCACTACTTCTTTCTTATCCTCATCTAATTGCTCAAGCGCTTTTTCCAATAATAATTTCTTTTGATGTCTTTCATCCATTTCCATGTATCCGGTCGGGGCGTCACTAGCGATTCGTTCCTCGTCAAGAATTTCATCTTCCTTTCGCCGCTTTTCTTTTCGATAGTGGTCGATGTGGGCATTTCGCGCTATGCTGAACATCCAGGTGGTGAATGCTCCCGTGCCGGAATACGTGGTTCGATATTTGAGCATGCGCTCGAACACCGATTGAACAAGATCTTCGCTAAGCTGAGACTGAAAAGTTTTACGATAGAAAAAGCTGTATAACGGTCGGTTATACCTCTCAAAGAGTAGACCTAGTTTATCAAGGTCTCCATCCTTCACTTTCATCATTAAAGCTTTATCTGTCGTAGAATCCAATATTGCTTCTAATCCCGTTTAGCGTTCTCGATCATGTACACTGATGAGTTGAAGAAAGGTTACAAAATAGTTTTAAGATTTGAGGGGTGAGTTTTGAGTTAGATTGTCCGATCTCTGATTCATGCGTTTGTACCATATATTATCACTATGAACGTCATCCTGAAGTTGTTTCCGGATCTTAAGATTTAGATTATTCGTTATCTGATTCTTTAGATACTTGCTTATTAGATTGGTAAAAACTAATTATTTAGTTTCAATTCTCTCTCCAATACAATCTTCAAGGAATTTATGGACACGCACCATTTGCTTATGCCCAAATTTTTGGCCTAGATATGCTACTAGGTATAGAGAAAGGAAAAGTAGGATTAGCGCCGGTACTGACCAAAAAATTAAACTTTCTATTCCCAGAGACCAATAAGATAAACTGATCATTATTGCAATCATTGTAATGAACCCTATAAACGAATAAATAAACATGAACATCGTCCATACAGAAGGTTTTGGTCCATATAAACCCCTTATAAGACTCCCAGATTCCGTTTCTTCAATAGTTAAGGTTAGTTGTGGTGACCAATAATGTTGATCTTTTTGAAGAGGGTAAATAGTTGCAAATCCTGGTATAGCTTGTCCTTCACAGTTTACATCAGGTTTTGAAAGATGTTCTTGAATGGTCTCAATGACTTGCTCGGATGTTAATTGCAATTCAATTTGAATCCGCGGGCGAATTCTCTTGAAACTGATATGATCAATGGAATGATTATCCATAGGCTAACTGAAATGATTACTTCTGTAAACGTACTGCATTTGATTTTAAAAGAAAAGTACGCCTTTAGATAATTTGAATAGCTCTTTTTAAAACTAAAGTAAACAAATTATTTATCGCAGTTTCTGTACTCTTATATAGAGATCGTTTCGCAACCATTTGAATCATTATTTTTTTAACAATTGATTTTGCTTTCCAATAAATCTCTATTTCTAATTTACAGGAATTGTTTGAAATGGGGCTTATTATAAAAAACTGGTAAAGTTCATCAACTGGAGCTGGAGTAGTAGTTAATTCTCCATATACAATCTGTCCAGGTTTCCCTTCTTTTGTCACTGTAATAAAATCGAAGTGTTTATTATTTATCACACATACATGTTCTGTCCCAAGCCGATTTACTTCTTGTTCATTGTATTCAAATCTATCAACTCCTTCTACCCATTCACCTCGTATTGCAAAACTTGTAATTGTAGTTAATAAGTCGGTTGCTGAAATAGGAAATTCTTTAGTGAAATATAATGATGGAGGCTGATCAAGCTTTATTTTCTTTGCTTGAGAGAAAGGTTTTAGCTTTAATTCCTTCTTTTCTATAATCGAATAAATATAATTAAGCTGTTTTCCATCATACTCATCTTTACCCTTCTTGAAATCATATAATCTACTTTGATAATTATCTGGTAATCCAAGAAACTTGGTAATTTCTTTACTCATCAATACATAATTATTGCTGTCTACTGAGTTTTTCAATAAACGATGAGCTTCTATCACCATAGAGCCAAATGGTTTCCGATTATTCTGTACGGTTATAAATTGTAGCTCTCCACCTGTAATTATAATCTTAAGTTGAAGATTTGGAGCTGTAGCACATGCATGACATGGACAAATCCTATTTTCTTCTAACAACTTTAAATGACTATAAAAAGCCGTGAACATGGTTTCCACCTGAGCAAGTAATTTCTCTAATGATGGAATTTCTTCCTTGAAAAAGAAAAGGGCATCACCTTCTACTTCAGCAAGCTGTAACTCTTCAGTATTTGCTTCGATTAGTACTTCAAGAAGTTCAGATATCACATGTTGACTATGCTCAACTTCTGTAGTTTGAATAAACTCAGTGAATCCAGAAATATCAGGAATAAATAAAAGGGATTTACTCATGCTTCTTTAAATGGTGATATTAAACGTATTAGACTTGGCAAAGAAACTAAAGCAATATGAAAACAACGTTTCAACATATACAAAGTACTATGAAATCTCACAAATCTTCTACATGTAGTGGCTTTTTCTTCAATGCGTGTTAGCTAGGAACATAATGTATTGTTCAAGCTACCTAAATCAACCCCACATCCGTTTTAATCTCTAACAGCGCTGGACCCCTGTAAGCCATAAGTTCTTTCATAGCTGCTTTAAGTTGATCTCGTTCGGTGACTAATATTCCTTTTGCTCCACAACCAGTAGCGTATTCCGCGAAATCAGGATTAGATAAATCAGTAGCCCAAACATCGAATTCTCCAGCTCGTTGCTCTTTTGAGATCTTTCCAAGCTCATTGTTGTTCAACACAATCACTTTAATCGGCATTTTGTACTTCACTAAAGTGGTCATTTCTGCGAGATACTGACAGATACCACCATCTCCAGCAACGGCGATTACGGGACGATCATCTCCAACCGCTGCCCAAGCTCCCATAGAAGCAGGTAAAGCAAACCCAATTGATCCTAGATAGCCTGACATCAAAAAGGTATTGTCTTTGGCTTCGTAATATCGCCCGAAGGAGTACGCGTTATTTCCAACATCCACACACATCACAGCATCTTCAGGCGCAAATTCATTGAGAGCATCAAATACAGCAATAGAACTTATTCCGTTTCCATGGTCTTCAATCAACCGTTTTGCCTTTTCAATTCTCCAGATTTCCCAGCGTTCTGCTATTTCTTTAGCGTGATCTAATTTGTTACCCAGTTCTGAAATCTGCTCATTCAACATTTCAACCGTAACAGATATCTCTCCCCACAAAGCCGCATCCACCTCATGAAATTTGGATAATGCCAATGGATCGAAATCTATTTGAATGGTAGGCTTCTTTGGGGTAATTCCAGTGTGATTAGAAAAGGAAGCTCCAATGACTAACAATAGATCAGCCTCATTCATAAACCATGAAGCAATCGGAGTTCCACTTCTACCCAATACTCCACATCCTAATGGATGATGATCCGAAATCTGTCCTTTGGCTTTGAAGGTGGTCATCACTGGACAGTTTAATTTCTCTGCAAATTTGGTAATTTTGTCCATATGAAATCGAGCTCCATGTCCAACTATAATGGTAGGTCGCTTTGCTTCGTTTAACATTCCCAACGCTTGCTCAAAACTTTCTTTAGGAGGAGCAATGGTCATAGCCGTTAAACGATTCTTTGGCGTCTTTGGCTTTGATTCACCAGCAGGTAATTCCTGAACTTCATCGGGAAAAGTCAGGTGAGAGACATCTCTTTTTAAGATGGCATGCTTAATAGCTAGTGACATCAATTCTCCATGCTTACTATTATGCCCTACTCTATGATTAAATTCAGCAACCGAATCAAATGCTTGTACTAAATCTAACTCCTGAAAATTTCCTGTCCCTACTACTTGAGTCGCTACTTGTCCTGTTAATGCTAAAATAGGAGCGCGATCTACTTTGGCATCCCAAAGTCCTGTGTACATATTGGTTGAACCGGGTCCTGCAATGGCAAAACATCCTGCGGGTTTCCCAGTAAGTTTTCCATATGCTGAAGCTGCAAATGAAGCTGCACCTTCATGCCGAATTCCGTAGAATTTTAGGTTTCCTTTTTCTTCTTGTCTACGAAGAGCATCTGCGAATCCTAAGTTTGAATGTCCTACCATTCCAAATACTCGATTTACTCCCCAATTCACCATCGTCTCTGCCATCACATCAGAAATGGTTGTTTCATGAGCTGGTTCTTCTTCCAATCCTACAAAAATAGCTCCAGCTTCTTCTTTTATTTCGTACGTATCAACTCCATCATCAAAACCACCTGGGGAATTCCCTGTACACGGATGATAGTCCCAACCATGCCATGGACATCTAAGCATTCCATTTTCAATACTTCCTTCACCTAATGGTCCACCTTGGTGAGGACATCGATTATCTAGTGCAGCAAAATTTCCTTCAAAATGAGTTAAGCATATTCCTTTATGGCCAGCAGTAACTGTCATTACTCGATCTTCAGGAAGATCATTTTTATTATCGAGGACTTTATGCCAGATTAAATTCTTACTCATAGTTGATGGGTTTTTAGTATTACATTTTATTCGTTCACGATGTCCATGAATTATCTATTGTGATAAGAACCACTCCATACTTTTTTCGATATAAAGATCAAGTGCCTCTGTGGTTTCTTTTAATTCTGTTATTGGAAGAATTGATCCCTTAAAACCTTCTCCTGTTTCCCATTGTGCTTGTCCCAAATTAGGTAGATCCTCATAGCTAAGAATTCCTTTACTTGGATATCCTGTCATATAAAAATAAGGCGCTCCGGCAATTTCATCTTCCATTGCAAGACCAAATCCTATGGAAAGGTTTTCAGAAGCTGAAACATAAATTCCGGTATCAAAATGATGAGGCCATATTCGTATCGGAGCATCGATATCTAGAATTCTAAGTACTTTCTCGCAGGCTTCGTTACCAAGAATTCGCCAAGCTTTCCATTCATCCAATTGATGCTTATTAATCATTTGAAAAGGTTGTCCTAGAAAACTATACTCTGGTATTTCGTAGTGCATAGACTTTGAAAAACCATCTGGATCTAAACCTATTTCATTTATACCTTTTTCCAATTGTTTTTCTACTTCATATTGCAGCTTCTTAACTGTTGAAGCTGTTTGAATGGTATCTTCTTTTGCATCTATCCAAAGCATACAGAAATCGGTGATTCTTAATACTAGTTTGACCTTTCCTTTTGAAGAATCTATTGGATGAGTTTCGATCCAATTTTTTTCAGAATCGAAGTAAAGATTAGTGTGACTATCATCATCTCTTTTTTCGATAAAAGTCCGACCAGCTTTGGCTAAAATTTGAACCAAATAGTGAATACGTTTGTCAGTTTGTGAATAGATCATTTATTTTATTTCCTATCAATTGATTCCAAATCAACTTCTAATACGTTCCATCCATTTTGTACGGAACTCATCCCAGATACAGAGATTGTTTCAGCAACATAAGGTAGAACTTCTTTGTTGATGGTTTGTCCATTTTCTCCTTTCACCAAATAGTAATGGTAACTAATTCCATCTTCTTTAAGCACTCTCATTACAGGAGGAATTCCACCACTTATACATCGAATAGCACAGCTCTTATGAATTTTACCTTCGCCTGGTTTCATAACTCCGAAATAACATTTTGGGTCTAGGATTTCACCTTTTAGTGTTACATCCATCGATTTAGTCTTCAAACCTAAATACTCCTTATCTATTTCTTTAGCATCTATAAAACTTTCGTTTTGATCAGTTAGCTCTATTAAAGTGACTCCATCTCCATAAATCAATGTCCCGTTGAGTGTTACCTCTTTTCCATTAAGACTACCATTTTCATTTTCGATATTTGAAATAATCTCTTGAGCTCCGAATTTTCCAAATCCAACAAGTAGTACATCTTTGGAATAACCTTCTGGAACTCCTGAAGTAACTTGAAGTATCGGAAACGGTTCAGAATTATATATTCCAGTTAACTCAGTACTTGTACCAAATTCAAAGTGATGGTGATTCATCGGTTTTTGGAAGCTAACCACTGCAAATACTAGGACTGGAATCAGTAAAAAAATCCCAATAAGAATATTTCGAATAAAGTTTTTGTTTGATGGAGGTATTTCTTCTTGCCATCCAATGTAGAATTCGTTCTTACTCATTATACTTCCTCCAGTTTTACGGGTTCCACAAAGGTTCCTTCTTCTTTTGGAATTGGATTTACCCACACATTTCCATCTAATACTTTTAGCTCAAAAGTTTTTAGTTTTTCAGTAAAAGGCGCCGGGGCTTGGCCATCTTCGGGCTTATATTGATAGCCATGCCACGGACATGTAATGCAACCATCCACAATCTTTCCTTCGCCCAATGGTCCCATTTGGTGTTTACACACATTATGAACCGCCGATAGTTTTCCATCATATTTAAAAATGGCGATGTTTTCTCCTTCCAAAACAACCACTTTCGCACAGTTATCTGGAATATCTGAAACAGAACATACTTGGTAAAACTTATCTTCTTTCGAAAATGATTTTTCACCAGAAAGTCGTTTATTCTCTTTTATCCCAGCAATTATATGAAGTGAAGAAATCGCTGCAAATCCACCAATTAATAACACCCAATACATAGGATGACTTTCGTATTGGAGTGCTCCTAAAGCTACATGAAGTACTAATAACCCATACGCAACATACACTCCCATATGTAATATCTTCCAAATTCTAGGAGATAAGTTATTTAACCAGAAATCGTGACTGGTAGCTGCCATAAAAAAGAGGATTACTAACGCAAAGATACCAAGTATTTGAAATGGGAAGGCACTTATTTCAGAGTAATGTTGATTGGAAGTAAATACACTTACTATCGGATTTAAATCACCTAAAGCATGGAATTGAATAATTGAAAATGCTCCATGAATGAGTGCGATTATGAACATGGAAACACCTAAGTGTCTTCGATTATAAAGAAGTGGAAGGAATTTCGTATTCAATCTCGAAAGTGGGCCTATAGAAAGTATAATATGAAGCAACACAAAAGCTGTAATAGCAGTTGCTCGAATTAATAAAGTCTCGGCAGTGATTTCAGGATGAAACATTAATTGAAAAGCGACAAAACAAACGATCATTAATAAAATTCCCAACCAAAGAATCTTATCATATCCCTTCTTCTGTTTGTTCCACAAAACGGAAGTATAATTTACACTCATGTTAAAGAAGGATTAAAATAATTATTACAATTGCTGAGACAATTCCCCAGATTTTCAGATGTACTTTTCGAAGTGATGGCTTCATGTTCTTCTCCATTTTTGTAGAAATATTGGCCAAAAAGCGACCAAGCCAGGAAAAATCAGAACTTTGAAGAGCTTACCACTATCCTCAACTCCGTGATCTACTTTCGTTAATCCTTTGAAAATGAAAAGGAGTGAAAACAATATTCCAATTATGATGTAAATCAGTACTATGAATAAGATGGTTGAGATAGTTTGTTCCATATCAAATAACAGGTTTTACCCCTGCATAATTAATCCCAGTTAATCGGTGTATATCATAATCAAAGGTGCTTAGATCATTGTGATTGAATTTAGCCACATCATCATACCCACATGAACGAGCTACTACTTTTACTAACTCATTTGTAGCTTCAAAGAAGTTTTTAAGTTGATTAGCAGAAGAATCAATAATCAATCTTTTTCTTAGTCCTTCTTTTTGAGTAGCAATTCCAACTGGACAATTATTACTATTACAGGCTCTCATTCCTAAACATCCAATTGCTTGAAGTGCGGAATTTGAAATAGCAATAGCATCTGCACCTAACATCATCGCTTTTGCAAAATCTTCAGGAACCCTAAGTCCACCTGTAATTACAAGTGTTACATCTTTTGCGCCAACTTCATCCAAGTGTTTTCTAGCACGAGCAAGAGCAGGAATAGTAGGTACATTAATATTATTTCTAAGTATTGTTGGAGCCGATCCTGTTCCCCCACCTCTACCATCAAGTATGAGGTAGTCTACTCCAACTTCTAATGCAAAATCAATATCTGCTTCAACATGACTTGCAGCTATTTTGAAACCAATTGGAATTCCGCCTGTTTTCTCCCGAACTAGTTCAGCAAAGGCTTTGAAATCCGCTGCAGTGAATAAGTCTGGAAATGCAGCTGGAGAAATTGCAGTCTCACCTTCCTTCAATCCTCGAACTTCGGCAATTTCTTTGGTTACTTTATTTCCTGGAAGATGCCCGCCTGTTCCAGTTTTTGCACCTTGACCTCCTTTAAAGTGAAAAGCTTGAGCTTTTTGTACTTTATCCCATGAAAAGCCAAATTTTCCTGAAGCTAATTCGTATAAATACTTTGAGTTCGCTTCTTGTTCTGCTGGAAGCATTCCGCCTTCACCACTACAAATTCCAGTTCCAGCCAACTCAGCACCTTTGGAAAGTGCAATTTTTGCTTCTTTTGAAAGTGCTCCAAAACTCATATCAGATACAAACATTGGGATATCTAACACTAATGGCTTCTTAGCTTTTGGTCCTATAATAACTTTTGTAGAAACTTCCTCTTCATCAAGTAAAGGGCGAGTTGCCAATTGTGCAGGTAGAAACTGAATATTTTCCCATTTAGGAAGTGTGTTTCTGTCAACTCCCATTGCTTCTGAAGGACCATGGTGACCGTAATTTTTTAATCCATTTTGAGCAAGTTCTTTTATATAACCAGCATATGGTTCTTCATTAACTGGATGAGTATCAGCGTAAGCCCCTAAATATTGTTCGCGATCAAATGGTTGTGGATGATCAAATAAATATTGATTGATTTCATCTACATCTACCCATACAAAACCATCTTCAACCCACGAGTTAAATTTATTGAGTGCTTCAGCATTATCATATTCACTTACGCCAGTGTCATATCTGAAATCCCATCCATGAACACCACAAATTAGATTATCACCTTCAATATGGCCATCACCTAGTAATGCCCCTCTATGTAAACATCGTCCATATAAAACCGAGACTTCCTCTCCATATTTAATAAGAACTAAATCTAGTCCATTAATTAATTGATGAGTAGGTTCTTTCTCTTCTAGAGTATTGAATTCACAAAGTTTAATTTCTTTCATATATCCCAATGTTTATTTTTACTCAATAAAGAGAATTTAATTCAAAGTATTTGTGATCATTTATATAGATTTGTGGAAGAGTATATAAAAATGAATCAACAGAATTATCACAATTCTATCATTTCACAACTATGAAAAATTTACAGTATTTCCTTGTTCTTATGCTTCTAATTTCAACTAATTGTGTTGGAAAACAACAAGATGAACCTCAAAATCCTATCAAAGCAGTTACTGGCACTGTAATAACTCATGAAAATTTTGAGACTAACTTTGTTGCATCTCGCAATATTGAAGTATGGCTACCAAGTGGATACGATGAAAATGAATCATCTTATCAGGTTTTATATATGCATGATGGGCAGAATGTTTTTGACCCAACTACCTCTTATAGTGGAAATGATTGGATGGTAGATGAAGTACTTACAGACTTGATTTCAAATGGCGAAGTTCCAGAAACTATTGTAGTTGCAATGTGGAATACTGGTCAAACTCGATTTCCAGAATATATGCCACAAAAACCAGCTGAAATAATGAATAGTGAATCTGTTAAAGAACAAGTAATAGATAACTCAGGTTCTCCAATTTTTTCTGATGAATATTTAAAATTTATTGTTCAAGAGGTTAAACCTTTTGTTGATGAGAATTATCGTACCAAACCAGAAAGAGAGTTTACATCTATTATGGGGTCCAGTATGGGAGGATTGATTTCACTTTATGCCATAATCGAATATCCAGATGTTTTTGGTGCAGCTGGTTGTTTATCAACTCATTGGATAGTACCAGAAATTGGTGAGGCATTTATGGATTTTGTAGCGGAAAACCTTCCCGACCCAACAACTCACAAAATTTATTTTGATTATGGCACAAAAGGTCTCGATTCCGAGTACGAACCTTCTCAACTAAAAGTTGATGAAATGATGGTATCTAATGGATTTATGAAGAATGAAAACTGGATAACTAAAAAATTCGAAGGTCATGACCACAAAGAACATTACTGGGCCATGAGAGTTCATGAACCTTTGACTTTTATACTTAATCAATGATCATGAGAATTCTTCTCAATTGATAATTACCACACTTGTTTTGATCTTCATATATGAAAAATATATTACTATTTAGTTTTTTATTCATTTTCACTTTTTTGATTTCTTTTTGTGATCAGCCAAAACAGGAATACTCTTTTGAAAAATGGGATTCTGCTGAACTTGTCTGGTATGATGAATTTGAGGGATCAGAAATAGATACTTCAAAATGGCTCTTTGAAGAAGGTGACTGGGGCTGGGGAAATAGAGAATTACAAAATTACACTCCTATCGAAGCTGGAAATGCAACTGTAGAAAATGGTGTATTAAGCATCACCGCGAAACTAGAAGGCGAAGGTCAAAATATTGGTGATTATTCATCGGCGCGTTTAAACTCTAAAGATTCTTTTCTGTATGGTAGATTAGAGATTCGCGCAAAGATGCCTGAACATAAAGGAAATGGAGTTTGGCCCGCCCTATGGATGCTAGGTGAGATGTTCAAAAATAGAGGCGGGTGGCCACGATCTGGTGAGATTGATATTATGGAATATGTAAGCTACAGACCCGACTCAACGCTTGTTACAATCCACACTATTGCTAACAATCATATTGATGGAACCCAGGTTAGCTCAGACTTTGTCCCATTACCAACTATTGAGGAAGAATTTCACAATTTTGGCATTCTTTGGGAGAATGATATTCTGATATTTTACGTTGATGAAATAGATAACGTTTTACTTACGTTTGAAAAGCCTATGAATTTTAATCAAAATAACTGGCCATTTGATAAACCCTTTTACTTTTTAATGAACATTGCTGTAGGTGGTAACCTAGGTGGCGTTAAAGGAATTGATGATTCTATATTCCCGTCCACTATGGAAGTTGATTACGTACGTGTTTGGCAACTGAAAGAAAATTAACAATGAAGAAACTACTTTTTTTACTATTACCTGTTTTACTTCTGAGCTGTAAAGATAGCAGCACCTCTAGTCCTGAAGAAATGGAAGGCCTAATATGGAGTGACGAATTTAATGGAACAGACTGGCGTGATAATTGGTACCCAGAATTAGGAGCAAATGGTTGGGGTAATAACGAGCTCCAAAACTATACTGCAAGTACAGATAACATTGTAATGACAGATAGTACATTACAAATCATTGCTAGAAAAGTTGGAGAAGGTCAAGACCGAGGTGATTATACATCTGCTAGACTTTTAACCAAAGAAGCGTGGCGTTATGGTAGAATGGAAATACGAGCTAAGATCCCTGATTTAGAGGGAAATGGACTATGGCCTGCCATTTGGATGCTAGGTGATGGAATCAGAAATGGAGTAAGTTGGCCTGAATCTGGTGAAATTGATATTATGGAGTATGTCAGCTACGCTCCTAATCGTTTCTACGCTACCGTTCATACTGGAGCATTTAATCATAGAGAAGGGACTCAAAAAGGTTCTGGGGAAATAATTCTGGCTGACATCGAAGAAGAGTTTAATATTTTCGGCATTATTTGGACCGAAGAGTACATTAAATTTTATGTTGAAGATAAAGACAACATCATCTTTCGATTTAACAAGATCGCTGACGCTACAGAAGATGAATGGCCATTTGATAATCCACATTTCTTTTTACTAAATATGGCAGTTGGTGGTGATTGGGGTGGAGCACAAGGACTAGACGATGCTAATTTCCCTGCAACATTCGAAATCGATTATGTACGAATCTTTGAACTAGAAGAGTAACTAATTCGAATTAAGTAGGAAGTCCTTCCATTTTCATAATTTGAAGTGCATTTGTGCTTGGGCAAGGACCTGAGCGAAGTTTATACTCAAAAGTCATCTTTCCATTTTCTATAGATTCCACAAAGTGCCAATTACTCAATTGTGGAATCTCTTTCTCCAGGTCTGCGAGTTCTAAATCATGAGAAGAAACTAATCCGATTCCATTTTTCCCTGCTACTTCTTTGAGGAAAGCCGCACTTCCGGCATATCGCTCACGGTTATTTGTTCCTCTATAAATTTCATCTACTAAAAAGAAAAGTGGTGATTCTTCTTCTTTATTTAATTCATCCAATAAATACCTTAGCCGCTTTACTTCGGTATAAAAGTGAGATAATCCATCATCAAGAGAATCGGTAATATTGATACTCGAAAAGACTCGGTACCATCCGATTTGCATATTCTTTGCACACACTGGAGCACCTGCATAAGCGAGAACTAAATTTATACCAATGGTTCTTAAAAAAGTACTTTTACCAGCCATATTCGAACCCGTAATTAAGAAAAGATCTTTGCCCTTTTGAACTTCAAAATCATTAGGAATTCTTTGCTGTGAATGAATTAATGGATGACCTAAATTCTCAGAATCAAACAAATAATCGTTTGGGATTTCAAAATTTGCCCAAGTATACTCTGGATTATGCATTGCAAAGTTAGCCATTGAGTTAAGTGCTTCTATCTCATAAAAAGTATTAAGCCATACAGTGAGCTTTTGATCTAATTCGCCTTTTAAATTTTCCACTCGCATGGCATAGTATAAGTCCCAAGGTACCAAAGCATTAATCACCCCATGCAGTAATTTATTAGCTTGCAATGCGGCACGACCCATTAACTTCAGAGTTTTCTTAATAAAAATAGATGGTTTTTCTTTTTCATCTTGATAATTGGCTAATAATTTTTCTAGTTCACTATCTTTTTTCGGCTTAAATCTTTCGACATGAAGAAGGATTGATTTGAACTGTCTCAGAATATTTTCAATCTGAAAAGTGGCGTCAAACAAGTTTTTTACTTTCTGATCATTAAACTTGTAAATCAAAAGGTAGGTAACCAGACTAGCTGTTAATGGAAGTGGATTCAATATTCCAATCATGAGTAAAGTGAAAAAAATCATGTTTATAATTGACAGAATCGATAGAACTACTAATGGTAGTTTAATGTTTTCTTTCTTTGGCAGCTTAAGCCAAGTTAACATATCATCCACATTCCAATTCTTTATAGAACTTCGTATTGTAGTTATCAATCCAATCACACGAAGTTTGTCTCTAAAAATCGTTAATGGAATCAACTCTTTTACTTGTTTTTGCCTCTTTAAAACATCCTCTTTGTTGGGAGAAGAAGACAGTAACCAATCCAACAAAAGATTTGAACTAGCTGAATAAATTGAAGTATCAATGAGATGATGAAGTGAATGCTTTCCTACAATGTCTAAATCTCCTGCAAAAGGATGGTTTTTGATATTCAGACCTGTCGGATTATACTTGATATTATCCCAATCAAGATCCATTCTAGCAATATGTTCTTTTTTAGTAGCCGAAAGGTGTTCAAATTTATCAACAGTTAACTCTACTTTATTATGGATATCAATCAAAAAGAGAAAACCAATAATCCAAAATGCTAAACATAGTAAATAAAGACTATCTGTTAGCAATCCATATACGAGATATGAAAAAAGAACTCCGGTAATAAATACCGTAATTCGGATTTTTGATATTTTATTACTCTTGGCACTTAATACCTCTATTTTCCTGCCAATCCTTTCTATATGGCTTTGGAAAACTTCTTTCAATTTCGTTTGTGTCATCTTATTCTTTTTAATTCAACTAGAGTTGCACCCCAGCTACTTTTGTCATCTGCTAGCCTATATAAATCAACATCTTCGTGATTTTCTAACATACTATGAACCAATCTACGAAGTACTCCCTTCCCTTTTCCATGTATAATCCTAATTGAGTAAATCTCTTTCTCTAAACAGGCTTCGATATAATCAGGTATTAGTTCTTTAATCTCTTTCGGACTGAATAGGTGTAAATCTAAAACCCCATTAATTGGCAATTCTATAGGTTCTGGTTCATACATATTAATATTCGAAATCGATTACTTTTCGTTCTGCTACGATATCTTTTGCAAAGGCAACAACATCTAAATGATCTGGATGCATTGCATATTCGGCTAATTTTTCTCTTGAATCATGGGATGTAGTTAATACCATATCAAAAAAAGCTCCCTCTGCCTTATTATATCCTATTCCAACTTCCATAGATTTTATTGAGGGTAACTTTGCCGGTAAAGATTCTAATCTACTCTTAAATTCTGAAGCATTTTCCTTTTTTGACTTACCATTGGCTTCATTATGAAGCCTCCACATTACAATATGCTTTATCATTTCTTTAGCTTTGAGTTTTGAAATATTAGGTGCCTAAATTATGAATATTTCAATTAGAAATTAGGAATACCTTAAGTTTTAAGAACTTCTCTTTATTCGCATATTCTTAATTACTTATCAATCCCTATTAATTGATGTCAGGAACACTTAGTTTTTGGTGTTCAATTCTTAACAGAAATAAGGCGACTCTTAGTACCTAATACAAGAAAACTACTACAGATTGAAAAACTTAGACTCAGATCATACTTCTACAGACGAATTAGGTGATGCTCACTTTGGTTCTTCAGAACTTACACCAATTCGAGAAGATGCTTTCGACCTCTCAGATACCGAGAAGATTGAAATTATTGAACAGCACTTTGAAAAGATTATGGAAACTCTTGGACTTGATTTAACTGATGACAGTTTAAAAGGCACACCATATAGAGTTGCTAAAATGTATGTGAAGGAGATTTTCTTTGGTCTGAACCCTCAAAATCGCCCAGTAGCAAGCACGTTCAATAACGGATATGATTATAGTGATATGGTTATTGAAAAAAATATTCAAGTAACATCATTCTGTGAACATCACTTCCTTCCATTTATCGGAAAAGCACACGTGGCTTATATTTCTAAAGGTAAAGTTATTGGGTTATCTAAAATCAATCGCTTGGTTGATTACTTTTCACGTAGACCTCAAGTACAAGAACGATTAACAATTCAAATTGCTGATGCCCTTTCTGAAGCAATGCAAACAGAAGATGTTGCCGTATTTATTGATAGTAAACATCTATGTGTTTCAACCCGTGGAATTAAAGATACCACAAGTAGTACTATTACATCAGAGTTTAGAGGTGCTTTTAATAAGAAAAAAAATCAGCGGAAATTCATCGACTTTATTAAAACCGATACACAATTTTGAGTTCAACAATCTAATTCTCATCTTCTTTAAAAAATATTGAGATGGGAACTAGAAGAGATTTTATCAAATTAAGTGCTTTTGCTGGAACATCAGTAATTGCAAGTCCATTACTTTCAAATGAAAATCAAGACTCTGTCACAAAACCAGTTGTTATTTCAACCTGGGATCATGGCGTAGTTGCGAATAAAGTATCTTGGGAAATATTATTAAATAATGGTTCTGCACTTGATGCTGTAGAAGAAGGTGTTAGAGTTGTTGAATCTGATCCAAGAGGTACTACAGTTGGTGTTGGTGGTAGCCCAGACCGTGATGGCTTTGTTACTCTAGATGCGTGTATCATGAACCATAAAAATGAATGTGGTTCTGTTGCCTTTCTGCAAGATATTGAGCATCCAATTTCTGTTGCTCGAAAAGTCATGGAAGAAACACCTCATGTGATGTTAGCTGGCAAAGGGGCCTATCAGTTTGCTATAGAACAAGGTTTCGAAAAAAAAGAACTTCTAACTGAGCAAACTAAAGAAGCCTGGGAAAAATGGCTTAAAACATCAGAATATAAGCCAGTCGTAAATATTGAAAATCATGATACAATTGCTTCCTTAGCGTTAGATTCACAAGGTAATTTAGCAGGTGCTTGTACTACAAGTGGAATGAGATATAAAATGCATGGACGTGTGGGTGATTCTCCCATTATAGGTGCAGGTTTATTTGTTGATAATGAAGTTGGTGCGGCATGTGGAACTGGAATGGGCGAAGCCATTATTCGAACCGCTGGAAGTGCCATTATCGTTGAAATGATGCGAAATGGAATGAGTCCACAAAAAGCATGTGAAGCTGGAATAGAACGAATCATTGAAAAACATTCAGACTTAACCGATTTACAAGTTGGCTTTCTCGCATTGAACAAGAATGGTGAATATGGTGGCTTTGCAGTTTATAAAGGCTTCACTTATGCTATCCATACTGCTGATATTGATGAATACAAAAATTCAGAATTTAAAATCTAGAAAAGATGTTTCTGGAATGGGCAATTGAATCCACTAAAGAAATGAAGCTTGCTCAAACTTTAGGTGTTAAAAGGATTGAGCTTTGTTCTTCTCTTGATTTAGGAGGATTAACACCAAGTATCGGCTTGACTCAAAAATGTATGGAAAGTACGAATGTCAAAATTCATACAATGGTACGTCCAAGAGCTGGCGATTTTAATTATAGTAATGATGAAATAGAGGTTATGCTTCATGATATTGACCTCTTTGCTACTGTTGGAGTACATGGAGTAGTATTTGGTGTGTTAAGTAAAGATCATAGTCTTAATGAAACACATCTTGAAAAACTTACTAATCGTGCAAAATCTCACAATCTTGAGGTTACTTTTCATAGAGCTTTCGATATTGTTACTAACCCACTGGGAGTCCTTCATAAGCTAATAGACCTAAAAGTTGATCGTATTCTTACATCGGGTCAACAACCTAAAGCTGATCAAGGAATAGATTTGATCAAACAACTGATAAATGATGCAGATGGTAAGATAAAAATCATGGCAGGTTCTGGAATAAATGCTATTAACGCGCACTTATTTCTGAATTTAGGATTGGAGGCTATCCATTGTACAGCAAGAAAAAAGGTCAAACAAACATCAAAAATTGATATGGGTAATCAATTTGTACCAGACCAAAGAAAAGTTGAAGAACTTCAAAAAGTTTTCGGCTTTTGAACGAACGAAATTAGGTACAGAATTTTTTCAAAGTTAATTGTATTTTCAATTCTCTTTTGTAAAGAGTTTTTGAAATCATAAATCATATGCAGTGACTGATCAGGATTCTTCAAAATTATTAGTTTACAATACTCTTTCCAGAACGAAAGAAAAATTCGAACCCTTAAACCCGCCTTTCGTCGGGATGTATGTATGTGGTCCGACTGTTTATGGAGACGCTCATTTAGGTCATGCTAAGAGCTATGTCTCTTTTGATATGATTCTACGCTATCTAAGATATTTAGAATATAATGTTCGATATGTCCAAAACATCACTGATGTAGGACATTTAGTAGGCGATGGAGATGAAGGTGAAGATAAGCTTGCTAAAAAAGCACGACTTGAACAAGTTGACCCAATGCAGGTTGCTGAAAAATATACCTATACCTATTTCAGAGATATGGATGCACTTAATGTATTGCGTCCAGATATAGCACCACGAGCAACAGGCCATATACCTGAACAAATATCCATGATTGAGACATTGATTGAAAAGGGTCATGCTTATAATTCGAATGGAAATGTGTATTTCGACGTAAGCTCTGATCCTGATTATGGAAAACTTAGCGGAAGAAATGTTGAAGAATCTGAGACTGGAACTCGAGTAGTAACAGCTTCAGATAAGAAGGACGCTAAAGATTTTGCACTTTGGAAAAAAGCTAATGATGAACACTTAATGAAATGGAACTCTCCTTGGGGTATAGGTTATCCTGGGTGGCACATCGAATGTTCCGTCATGAGTACTAAGTATTTAGGTGAAAGCTTTGATATTCATGGGGGTGGATTAGAAAATCAATTTCCTCATCATGAGTGTGAAATAGCTCAAGCTGAATGTGCACACGACAATCAATTTGTAAAGTATTGGATGCATAACAATATGGTTACCCTTGATGGTCAAAAAATGGGTAAATCATTAGGAAATGCAATCAATCTTGATGAGTTTTTTACTGGGAGTCATGCTATGCTGACTCGTTCTTGGGATCCTCAAGTAATTAGATTCTTTCTACTCCAAAGTCATTATAGAAGTACCACTGATTTTTCTGAAGCCGCTCTTGAGGCTGCAGAAACTGGATTGAAAAATCTACATTCTATGATTACATCCATCGAAAAAGCTACTCCTGGAAATGGAAAAGCTTATAATATGGAAGCTTTTAAAGCTGCTTTCGAAGATGTAATGAATGATGATTTCAATTCTGCTCAAGCTATTGCAGTATTGTTCGAGCATCTAAAAGAAATAAGAAAACAAATTACAGCAAATCAAACTCCATCTAATTTAGGAGCTATAAAAGTTTTTCTTCATGATGTGATTGATCATGTTCTTGGAATATGGCCAAGCGAATCTTCTAGCGGTAATGGTGAATTAACTTCTGGGTTAGTTGAATTATTGATTGATATTCGAAAAGACGCACGAACTAATAAAGATTTTGCCTTATCTGATAAAGTTAGAGATGATTTAAAGGAATTAGGAGTTCAGTTGATGGATGGAAAAGACGGTACTTCTTTTAGTATAGATTGATGAATATGCTGAAATTCATATTCAGCAAATGGATTATTGGAATGGTGCGATTTTACCAGTTAGCGATTTCTCCATGGTTGAGAAGTAGCTGCCGGTACTCTCCCACTTGTTCACATTATATGATTGAAGCAGTGAACGAATGGGGACCATTGAAAGGATGTTGGATGGGATTAAAACGTATCGGACGTTGTCATCCTTGGGGCAGCGATGGATATGATCCCGTTCCTGATAACCCCAAAAAGAAATTAAAAGAATAAGAAGTCATTCAGAGTCCCGAGAAGTCGGGACGAAGAATCTACATAGCTTAATAAATGTGCAGATCCTTCGGTAATAGCCTCAGAATGGCTTTAAAAAATTAGATAACCAAAACACAATGAACGATTAACTAATAACGATTCACGTTAAGGTTAATGGTTATTGGCAAGCTTTTTTACGATGAGTACTATTACTTTTAAGAACAGAATCTCTGTATACCAAGTCGAAGAAGAAAATGACTTGGCTCCAAAATTTCAAGAAAATGGATTAATCCCTGTTGTTACTACAGATTTTACTTCTGGTGAGTTATTGATGCATGGCTACATGAATGATGAAGCCTTTAAGAAAAGTATTGAGCTTGGAGAAGCCGTGTATTACAGCCGTAGTCGTGAAGCTCTCTGGCACAAAGGTGCAACTTCAGGTCTAACTCAGATCATCAAAGAAATACGCATTGATGATGATCAAGACTGTGTTTGGCTTCGTGTTGAAGTTCAAGGAAATGGAGCAAGTTGTCATGTTGGCTATCGCTCCTGCTTTTACCGCAGTGTACCCACTGGTAAAGAATTCTTCGATAAAGACGGCGAATTGACATTCGAAGAATCTGAAAAAGTCTTTGATCCGTTAGAAGTTTATGGCGATGCACCAAATCCAACAAAGCTTTAAAAGCATATAATCTTTTTCAAACATTGAATAAAAATATAGTCTTTCTTCTTCTTCCTCTATTCTTAATCTCTTGCAAAACAGATTCACCTATTGATCTAACACCTAGATCATGTAGTGTAGGTGAGTACTTAGAGATTGAAGGGCTTGTTGTTATTGAAGCTGAGAAAGATAGTTTGCCATTAGGTTGGAACATTGAAAACGATATTGATGGGTTTACTGGTGATGGTTATTTGGTTTGGAGAGGTCAAGATTCATTCGGAAATCCTGGGAATGGACTTATTTCATACTACGTCAATATTGTAACCCCTGGAACTTATCGATTTAATTGGAGATCTCGAATAACTATTGGTGATGACATAACCGAGCATAATGATAATTGGCTCAAAATTCCTGAAGCCGATGATTTCTTTGCTACCCAAGGAACTACCTCAAAAATATACCCTCATGGATCTGGGAAATCTCCCAATCCAGAAGGCGCGGGTAGTGATGGTTGGTTTAAAGTATATATGAATACGGTTGGAAGTTGGAAATGGGATGCTAATACTTCCGATAATGACGCCCATCAAATCTATGCTACTTTCGGAACGGAAGGAACTTATACCATATTAGTATCTGGTCGTTCTAATGGCCATGGAATTGATCGCATGGTACTTTCGCATATAAATAGACCAGATGCTGAGGCACAAAGTGTTACGCTTATTCAAACTTTGTGTTCTGATTGAACTGGATTCAGTATGCAGTCCTGAAGCTCCACCCACTTAGCGCAAGTGTCCGCTTGTGCCTAACCTTAACTTGCTCCAAGCGGACGCTTGAAGCAGGACTAAATCTGTCCCCCAGATGTTTTAAGTCTATGACTTGAAAAACTTAGCTCTTGAAGTTTAAAACTTCATTTAAGATCATTTTCCATACTCATTACTATTTTTTAAAAATTAAACAAGTTACAAACTTGTTTCACAAACCTTCCTTCCATTCAATTCTACTTACTAGGCTTTTTTCACTTTTACTAACCTTAATGCAAGTCTAAGACTTAAAACATCATTGGGATTCAGTATGAAGTCCGGAAGCTCAGCCTTCCAAACTAACCATCACCAACAATTTTACCCTTCTGTGATACTTGGCTTCTACATTGACTTTATCTTCAAATAAAAAGTCATGAAAGCACTCTTACTCTCTTTATTCGTTTTACTTCCAATTTTAGGATTTACCCAAACCACCGATACCAAATATTTAAATCTTGGAAAAGACAATCTAGCTATTAAAGGCTACGATCCTGTGAGCTATTTTAGTGGAGAAGAGCCTCAGAAAGGTCAAAAGGGGATTACCTATGAGTTTAACGACGCAATATACCGCTTCGCTACTGAAGCTAATCTGGAGGCTTTTAAAGCCGATCCAGCTAAGTATGAGCCTGCTTATGGCGGATGGTGTGCCTATGCTATGGCAAGTGGATCAAAAGCAGACATCAATCCAAAGACCTATAAAATTGTGGATGGCAAGCTTCTACTCTTCTACAATAAGTTCTTTGTGAACACACTTCCAAAATGGAATAAGAACGAAGCAACCCTCTACCCAGTCGCAGAAAAAAACTGGAAAGAGAAAAATTTTAAGTAGTAATTGTTTAAACATCCTTATTCTTCTAAAAATTAAAACTGCCTATTTGACCGAGGGACTTTTTTGGGTACAATTATCGTAAAAGAACGATTATGAGCAAAAACAAAAACGTCACCTTTGGCTGGGCGGTCAAAAACATCATCTGGCCAAGAAGAAAAACACTCTTTATTGGCCTTCTACTTATTATCATAAGCAGACCTGCAGGCTTAGTACTTCCAGTAGCTACTAAATATCTTTTGGATGATGCTGTTCCCAACAAGGACTTTCAAATGCTTAAGCTCATTGTTATTGTCATAGTTATCTCACTAATTGTCCAAGCAGTGTCTTCTTTTCTACTGACACGAATTTTGAGTGTTGAAGCACAATTTCTTATTTCAGAATTGAGAGTGAAAGTGCAAAAGAAAATACTCTCTCTACCGATCAATTTTTTTGACAATAATAAATCCGGTGCCTTGGTCTCCAGAATTATGACAGATGTTGAAGGGGTTCGAAATCTTGTGGGAACTGGGCTAGTTCAACTGATTGGTGGAAGTATCACATCAATTCTTGCTTTGATCCTGTTACTTCGAATCAGTCCAACCATGACTATCTTCACGCTAATCCCTATTGGATTGTTTGCCGTAATCGCTTTAAAAGCTTTTGGTAGAATAAGACCTATTTTCAGAGAGCGTGGAAAATTGAATGCGGATGTAACGGGTCGTTTGACTGAAACACTAAACGGAGTGCGTGTTATTAAAGGCTTTAATGCTGAAGCATCAGAAAACAGCACATTTGAAGAGGGTGCCAGAAGACTATTTGAAAATGTGAAATCCAGCTTAACAGCAACCGCCTTCGTAACTAGTGCAGGGACTTTTCTAATTGGCTTTGCCAGTGCCGGCATTCTCGCAATGGGTGGATATTATATGATTGAAGATAATCTCACTGCCGGAGAATTGATTTCTTTCATTTCCTTACTAGCATTTATGATTGCTCCTATAGTTCAGATGAGTAATATTGGAAGCCAGCTTACAGAGGCCTTTGCTGGTCTTGACAGAACAGAGGAAATCATGAAAATGGATCCTGAAGATTTGACGGAAGATCGTCCCATAGTACTCGAAAAAGTAGAAGGGAACATAGAGTTTAACGAAGTCTCCTTTGCCTATGAAAAAGATAAAGAAGTATTAAAAGAGATATCCTTCAAAGCACCTCCAGGTTCGGTTACGGCTTTGGTTGGAAGCTCAGGTTCCGGGAAATCCACTACCGCTAGCTTGGCAGCTACTTTCCTTATTCCTAGAAAAGGATTGATTACCATAGATGGTCATGATATTTCAAAAGTAAACCTTTCAAGCTATCGAAAGCATTTGGGTGTGGTGCTGCAAGATGATTTTTTATTTGAAGGAACCATCCGAGAAAACATTCTTTTTCCACGGCCTGATGCTACGGAATCAGAATTACAAGAGGCAATAGCAGGAGCTTATGTAAATGAGTTTACCGACCGTTTTGAAGATGGACTAGAAACAGTAATTGGAGAGCGTGGAGTTAAATTATCTGGTGGACAAAAGCAACGAATATCTATTGCTAGAGCATTACTTGCTAATCCTAAAGTCATCATCCTAGATGAGGCTACTTCCAATTTAGATACCGAAAGCGAAACCTATATCCAGAAAAGTTTGGATGGCTTGATGAAAGATAGAACTACTTTTGTGATTGCCCACAGACTAAGCACCATCCGAAAAGCCAATCAGATATTAGTGATAGAAGATGGACGAATTGTAGAGCGTGGTACTCATGATGAATTGATAGCCAAAAAAGGCAGGTATTTTGAGCTATATACCTATCAAAGTAGGATTTAGAAGGGTTGGTAAGAGAAAATATTAGATCAGAGATATATAATGAATATTTGTACTCATTCAATCTCAGCATTATAGCCAAGGGCTATCTCCCCTCGGGGGGAGACCGATTTCACGCGTGCGGGAAATCAGAGGGAGGATGAAGGTAGTTACTAACACCGAGCTCGCACCGTCCTCTTCCTGATTCGTGCACTTGTGTACGAATCTGTCCCTCTTAGGAGAGGGAGAACCAAAAAAATAAATTCCTGAGCGCCCAATCTCGTTCTTTACGAGAGCTGATAATTTTATATTTTATGAGTTAATCAAATGGTCAAAATGAAACGAACACTTTCTACACTGCTAGCTACCTCAGTGGTATCTATAATGTTATTATCTTGTATGGAAAAAGAGAATAAAACAGATTTAGTAACCTATTTAAAAACTGATAACTATAACCCTGGGGAAGATTGGAAATTGGTTTGGTCGGATGAGTTTTCAGAAGAATCTATAAATACCGACAATTGGAATTTACAAATCGTAGAAGCAGGTCGTTTTAACGAGGAATGGCAGCGCTATACAAATAGTGAGAATAATGCTTACATCGAAAATGATCAATTAGTAATTAAAGCGATTCACGAAAGCGATGAACATGGAATTGATCAATACACATCTGCACGATTAAATACAGCAAATAAGCAATCATGGAAGTATGGAAAAATATCGGCCCGAATTAAGCTTCCATATGGAGAAGGTATTTGGCCTGCCTTTTGGATGCTAGGAGCAAATATTAATGAAAATGGTGGTGATACACCATGGCCTCAATCTGGAGAGATTGATATTCTAGAATTATATGGTTCAAATGATGATGCTACCGTTGAAGCCAATATCCATTTCGCAGACCAATTAAACTCACATGCAATGATGGGAGCCGTTCCTTTTACTTTAGATCAAGGCAAGTTTGCGGATAACTTTCACATTTTTGAATTAGCATGGGACAAAGAAAAAGTGTCTTGGCTCGTTGATGGAAAGGAATATGCATCGTTTCCAATTTCAGCGGATGAACTATCTGAGTTTAATGAAGAATTTTTTCTTCTCCTGAATATTGCCGTTGGAGGTACTTGGGCTGGTCGACCAGATGACTCTACGCAATTTCCTCAGTTCATGTATGTTGATTGGATTAGGGTATATGAAGCGATTGAATAAAAAATTCAATGATTGATGATTAATAATTAATTCGCTCAGCAATAACTTCCGCTAGTTTCTGAGCTGCGTTTTCATTACGTCTAAACCAAAGTTCTGGTTCTATCATCTCTACCTCGGAGACGGCTAGATTGCCATTATTGTCCCACATTGCGTCCACTCGGGCGTAGGCAGGTAAAGGCTCATAAGCTAGCACAACTTCTTCAGAGAATCTTATCTCTTCGTTAGATGGATGGTATTCGTGTAGAGTACCACCAAAATCATCTTGAACTCTAAAATCGCCTTCTTTTCCTTTCTTTAGCACAGCATGTGTGAACTTCCCACCAATCACCATAAAAGAGATCTCTCCTTTTTTCATGATGTTATACTGAAAAGGCTGAAGCATCATATCTTCGTTTGAAATGAGTTCTCTGAAAATATCTTCGTATTCAGAGATAGTCTGTATATTAACTCGATACGTATGTCGTGCTGCTCCAGCAATAGTTGGTTTTAGAATTACTTCCTTCCACCCTGTTTCGTTAATAAGCGAATCTAAGGACTTCGTTTCTCCACTACTGATATACCTAGTTTCAACCGTATTTATGTTTCGATTGGATAAATCTTGCAAATACCATTTATCCATATTCCACTTAATTTGGGAAATTGGATTAACGAATGTTGTGAGTGGTTCCACTCTTTCTAACCAGGATTTGAATTCAGAAAAGCGATCGAAATAATCCCATGTACTTCTAAAAACTGCACATTTAGTATTTGCCCAATTAAATTCAGGATCAGCCCAATCTTTACGAATTACGACTAATCCTAAATCTTCAAGAGCTTTTTGAAGAATAGAATCTTCGGTAAGCACATTCTTAATATAGTCGTTGATCTGAGTCGGGTTTTCATACCTCGACTCAGTCAAAATAACTACATCAAATTCGCTCATTTTCTTCTACTTCTGGTTTTACCACTGCTTTTTCTAAAGCCTTCTGGTTTACCTTTTCCCCCACCGCTTCCGCCGCTACTTTTTCTATAGCTTTTCTTACCACGATCTCCACCAACTTTTTTTCCAGGATCTTTTTCTGAAGGTTCAACATTGACATCTCTACCTTCAAATTTTACACCTTTTACGCTTTCAACCAAACTATTTTGATATCCTTTTTCAACTTCAAAGAAAGAGAAGTTATTCTGAACATCAATCTTACCGAAATCAGGTTTTTGGCCGTTAAGTGACTCATTTAATAGTCCCATCAAGCGAACTGGGTTTAAACCATCACGACGTCCGATATTGATAAAATATCTATCAAAAGAACCAGCGTCGTCAAATTTTCTTCCACCATCTCTATCTCTTCCACCAGAATCTCTATCCCTACCGCCTCGTTCTCTTCCACCATCTCTATCTCTTCCACCTTTTGCAGAAGCATTTAAATCTCTTGAGTTATCATAATATTCAAGAAACTGATTGAACTCTACAGAAAGAAAATGTTTGATCAGCTCTTCTCTTTCTAGGTCAGCAAGTTTTTCTAGAGCTTCAGGTAAGAATTTTTGAATCTGCTCTTCATTGATTTTTGTCTCTTTAACAGTATCAATTAATGATAGCATTCTGATCGCACAGATTTCTACACCAGTAGGCATATCTTTTTTAATGAATTGCTTACCCGTCATCCTTTCAAGGTCCCGAATCCTTCTCATTTCTCTAGTATGTACAATAGCTATCGAAATACCACTTTTACCAGCACGCCCAGTTCTTCCACTACGGTGAATATAAACCTCTAAATCATCCGGAAGATTGAAATTGATAACATGAGTAAGATCATTCACGTCCAATCCACGAGCCGCAACATCTGTAGCTACTAGTAATTGTAAATCCTTTGTTCTAAAACGGTTCATTACTTCATCACGTTGACCTTGTGATAAATCACCATTCAATAAATCTACATCATAGCCGTCTTTGCTCAATTTTGTTGAAATCTCTTGAGTCTCACGTCGAGTTCGGCAGAATACAATCCCATAAATATCAGGATTCATATCAACCGTTCTTTTTAAGGCCTCAAAACGGTCTTTTGCATGCACCATGTAAAAGTGATGTTCTACGTTCTTAGCGCCAGAATTACGCTCACCCACAGATACTTCTTGTGGATCATGCATGTATTTCTGAGCTATCTTTGAAATACCTTTTGGCATTGTTGCTGAAAATAGCAAAGTCTGCTTTTCTTTTGGAGTGTCTTCTAAAATAGCATCTAAATCATCTTGAAAGCCCATGTTGAGCATTTCATCTGCTTCATCAAGTACAAGTGTACGTACATTCGTAACATCTAACTTTCTTCTTCTAATAAGATCAAGCATACGCCCAGGAGTTCCGACTACTACTTGGCAACCACTATTAAGGGCTCTTATTTGAGTGGATATATTTGCACCACCATAAATTGCTACTGTTTTTAAGCCTTTTACATATTTTCCATAGGATTTCATATCCTTTTCAATTTGTATAGCTAGCTCTCTAGTTGGTGAAAGTATTAAAACTTGAACATTATTAGATTGAGCATCTATTTTTTGAATACTTGGTAAACCAAAAGCACCAGTTTTACCAGTTCCTGTTTGAGCAAGTGCTACCAAATCTCGTTGAGATTCTAAAATAATTGGAATTGCTTCTACTTGTACTTTTGTAGGTATTTCGAAGCCAAGTTGCTCCACGGCTTCAAGCAGTTCCTGCTTAAGACCCAGTTCTTTGAACGTTGACATATATGTTAATTCATTTTGATCCCGTACAGAAAACTTTCGCTGTATGTAATCTTGCCCGGAACGGTTGAGATGAGCTAGGGACAAGATACAAGCGCGACTGCTTGATTTAGACTGCCTCATATAAGAGACCAGCAATTTTCTAAACCTGAAAGGTTCTTTACACTACTCCCTAATTTAATAGGGCATAAGTATCAATTATTCAGTCTTATCGTGAGCTCACGATTTAATAAGTTGCAAAGATACGGAAATTATCTATCAACCATGCATGGTCTTTGTTAATTCTTTCTTATCTAAAAAAGATAAAAGTCCCTCTCAATTGAGAGAGACTTTCTTGAAGTACTAATCTTTCTCTGGAGTTTGATTTACAAACGCAGTTACCGTTGGATTGTAAATACCAAGTGGCTTATTTTTTCGACCAATAATATAATATTTACCTAGTCCACCTGTAGTTAGTGAAGCTATAGATGTAGTTTCAACTAGTACACGTGTTGGTTGTGAGTTATTAACTTCATTATTTGAGCTAATTAATACTTTCCCATCAACCGTATCTATTCTGATAGATGCTTGGCTTAATGAATCACCTTGAACAACTAGATAATTTCTACTGCTGTTTAAAATGATCACTTCTGTATTCATTTGAACCTGTAGCTCAGTAAACTGAGGGAGTTCATATGATTTCAACAAATCGTTTTGTTGTGCAAATGCTATTGAACTTGTAATTGCCAGTAGCGCTAGTGTTGTCAAATAAGTCTTCTTAATGATTTTCATTTCTCTTTACCTCTTAAGTGAGTTTGTGATGTCTTTTAGAAAGTGTATTTCAACTCTCTCCACCTTGTCGATGATTTCAGACACAAAGTTCGTGACTTTTTAACTAGTGTTTTGCATAGTTAACATCTATTAAGTTTGATTGAATTGTCTATAATTCACTCATTAGACCGAAAAAGCGGTACCACTGGTGAAAATTTCTTTCAATTTAACACTCTGTTAATACAGTACTTTGCCATGAAAGCGTTTCCCAAAGCGGTTCCACCAATCAATAATATTGATCACTAAAGTGGTTTTTGAGAGTAAACTGAATATTTATCAATCAAAATAGCTTAACTGTTTGACCAGCATCTTGCTCCTTTATTTCTGCTAATAATCTATTCTTAGATAAAGACCTTTCTAGATATATTTTTGTACCAACAGGGAAACGTTCATTTCTTGATTGAAATATGCTAAGTGAGATACCATAACTAAAAGTAGCTTCCTCTGGTCCAACAAAAATTAAATTGACCCTATCAGCAGAGTTATTCTTCAATCTCACATCTATATATATTACTTCTTTTGAAGGGATAGCATCCTCATTTAAAGAAATAACTCTTCCACCCTCTTCAGTCTTTATTTTTAATATCTCTGGATTCTGAGCGTAAATAATTTTTCCATTTGAGGAAACATTGGCTTCTAATATCTCACTAGCATTCAGTTTAAGAACTCCAAAACTTGTAATGGTAACTACAGCACTTGATACTATAAGATTCAAAGCATCAATTTTACCGACATTCGTTTCTACCTCTAGCTTTTCAACAGCTCCTGATAGGGAAATATCTCCTACTTGTGCTTTTACAACAAATGTATCCGCATGAATGCCTAAAATATCATAATTGCCGTGTGCTGAATTAGTGAATTGAGTTAAGGAAGGACTACTAACTTCTATTAATATTTTAGTTGATGAAGAAATCCATTTTCCTTGATCAATAGTCAATTCTCCATCAATTACATTAATTTCTAATAGATCAATAAGGTTTTTATCAATTGTAATTTTGACTTCTCTTTCTTCTCCAATAACAACTTTATAATTACTTGATAGTCCATTATTTAACTTGAAAAATGATTCAACATCTATTTGTTGTGTTATAATATTACCATTTCCTTTTACTTGAGCTAATCCATTTTCTGACCCAATTAGAGTCATGAATAGTATTAAACTCGCGGTAGTTAGCGTTTTTATTGAAGGTGTACTAACCTTAAAGAATTTCATCTTTTTTGCGACTATGTAATCCAATCCAAACTTTCCAGAACCAAAAGCCATTGCATAAAGCCCAACCCATAGAAAGCCTATAGCTGGAAGCATATTCCACAATGGTTCGCCCCATTTTTGAAGAAAAATTGCGACAAGCATAGTACAAGTTATTAAGAACCCAGAGATTCTAGTTTGAAATCCCCAAAGCAGAAACATTCCACCAATAGCTTCACTTGCAGCTCCTAACCATGCAAATAAAACAGGAGCTTCTGAAAATGGAAATCCAAATTGAGCAACGTCTTTTGGGAACCAATCTGCTACTTCAAAAAGACCTAATCCATTATCGGAAAATGACCATAGCACTCCAAATTTATCACCTCCAAACATAGTGGCTAGAAAAAAACCTGCAAGTATTCTTGGCAAGGCTAAAACAAGATTTGAGAAAAAACCATTGATTTCTTTTGGCTGGGTTAGATTTAATAAATAAGAATAGAATTTGTTTTGAGTAATTGAGTTTTTCATGATATGTACTTGTGTTAAGGTTTACACAAGTATCGATACAAAACAACGCCTAATCGTCTCATAGTAAAATGAGACGTCTCAAATTATACTTTTGAGACCTATCTATTTTCCATTACCAGATATTCGCTAGGTGAGTGTCCAGTAAATTTCTTAAAAACTCGATTAAAAGTTGCCTTACTATTAAAACCACATTCAAAAGCTATCCCTAATATAGAAAAATGTGAATATGCTGGATCAGATAGTGCATTTTTTACTTCTTCAATCCTATACTCATTTATAAAGTCGTTGAAATTCTTATCAAAACCTGAGTTTATTACTCTTGATAATTGATTTGAAGGGATTGAAATCTGTTTAGAAAGTTCTGTGAGGGTTAGGTCTGGATTTAAAAAAATCTTCTCTTCGTCCATGAATTCTTCTAACTTTTCTTTTAATGGAAGAATCTCATTGTCATCTGTTTTTTCATCTTCATTCTCATTATCGACAAATTTCAGTTCAGATAGTTTTCCGAGATCGGCAAAAATCCCCATCATTCCTAAATAGACAATTACAATTGACGCTACTAAATACCACCACCAATTTTGGGTCCATGTTAACTGATAGAAAAATTGATTTGTAAATATGAATACTATTCTTAATAAAAATAGGGCGAGATAAACCACTAAAAAATTTCTTAGCCAATTCAATTCAACTTTAAATGTATTAGAGAAGAATTCTTTGATCTTATCCCGAAAATTATAAAACACTCTTAGAGCAAAATAGAAATAGATTAATCTTGAGATAATGCCGAGAATTACCATATAAATACCAATTGAAAAATTGATCTTTACGTATAAAACTCCATTCTGAACTTCACTAAAATCTGGCTGTTGTACATCGTATAAATAAATGAATGCCTGAGATAAAACATAAACTAACCATAGGACTGAATGCCAAATATCTTTCCATTGAAATTTGAATTCGGGGTTAGTAATGCTTTTCACATAGAAAAAAACAAGTGGCCCTAAAATTAGCGAATAGTCTAATAGAAAGTAGTTGATCTTAGTGTTTTGATAAACATCATACCAACCCATAAATCCAATTGTATATGCAACACACCGTAGACCCGTAATTATTAAAAGTAGCCCTAATAATAGATCTGATGGCTTCCTTTTCTTCAAGTATTTAAAAAATAAGATTACAGCAAATAAATACCCTTGACCAATGAGAATTAGCAAGGGCATGCTATAAATATTGAAATTTGGGAAAGTTTGTAAGAAAACCATAGTGGATTATTGCATCTATTCTTTAAAAAAGGAAGTACATGAACGAATATTTTTTTATCAATTTGATATCTCAAAAAAGATCTGAGAATTTAAATATACTTCTCTCCACGTACCACACTTACTGGATAAGCATATGCGATAACAGAATAGCTTTCAAAATATACATCTGCTATAAAATCAATGATTGCATTACCTACCTCTTTACTAGCTACAACTTCAATTTTAACATTTTTCCCTTCCCAATCACTTGCTCTTACCCCTCTTGAACCTTCTCCTGTTGCATCTATTAAGGTGTAACCTGTAGCTCCAAGCTCTTTAACTTTCTCTAGTATTTCATTTCTGAATATTCTTTCCGTAATAATCGTGACTAAAAACAATTCTGTAAGTTTCATGCTATGCTCCCATCCATTGTGCAATTAAATAGTAAAGTGGTATTCCTAGTGTAATATTAAAAGGAAATGTTATTCCTAAAGATGCGGTAAGATATAATGATGGGCTCGCTTTTGGTAATGCAATCCTTACCGCTGCAGGCGCAGCTATATAAGATCCACTTGAAACCATTGCAGCTAAAACGGTAGCGCCAGCAATGCTCAAGCCTGCTAATAAACCTACCCATATTGCTAATATTCCATGAATGATAGGTATAATTATGGCGAATCCAACAATAAAAAATCCAACCTTTTTTAAATCTTGAAGTCGTCTAGCGGTTACCATCCCCAATTCAAGGAGGAATATTACAAGTGCACCTTGAAATCCACTTACAAAAAACGGTTTTACTGCTTCAAATTTTATTGGCCCGGCAATATATCCTATAATTAATCCACCTAATAGTAGAACTATACTACTCCCAGTTACAACTTCGTGAAGGGCTTTCTTAAAGGAACCGCCGCCTTTTATCATCAATTGTGGAATAATAAGTGCTACTATAATCCCTGGAATTTCAAGTATTGCAACCAAAGTTGGCATAAACCCCTCGGGATTCAAACCCAATGACTCTAAATAACTTATTGAGGCAATAAATGTCACGACTGAAACAGAGCCGTAATGGGCTGCAATAGCTGCGGAGTTTGTAATATCAATTTTACCAATATACCTGAGTACAGCAAAGGCAATTAATGGTGTTAAACACCCTAGTAATAGAGTTGCACCAGCAGGCAAAACGAATTCTCCGAAAGGAGTTTTACTTAATTCTACACCACCTTTTAACCCAATTGCGAGTAAAAGATAGATTGAAATTCCTTGGTAAATGGGTTTTGGAATTTCTAAATCACTTTTTAATACTTTTGCTAAAATCCCTAAGACAAATGCTAATACTACTGGGGAAGCGAAATTCGAAAGTAGTGACTCCATAAAAATCGACTGGTAAAAAATTAAATTTAACTTTTGGTAAGCTACATATAAAACCAGAATTTATGATACTGTTTTTTCATATTTCATTAAAATGAATTATTGTAAAACCAATACTTTGTTTTATCTATTTCCATAAGAAATAAAAAATAAATTAAGACTTAATGCAGACGACGATTCCAAAACATTTTCCTGAAGCAATGCTTATGTCTGAATTTCAGGATAGGATTATTGCTGATTTCAAGTCAATGAGCATCGAACCTGAAGACACTATTTGGGCAACTTCTATTTGCAGTGACGAACTCAATAATTTTTTACAAGACTTGAATTCGATTTTTGCAGGTCCAGGGCCATTTCGGTTGGGTGGTATTTCAGGATTACCATTTGTTGGGATTACTGGCTTTGATGCTTTTTTAAGCCACGCTCCTACTCATGGTTGTGCAATGATTATTTATGGACCTCATATTGGTGTTTCAGAACATGGTGTATTAGGCGAAGTAAACAGGCAGAATCATTTTGGTTTAACTACGTGCTGTGGGTCTTTAGTGGGTGCTTTATCTGCTGTCGAGCAAAACCTAGAATTGCCTTTAAATAACCCTCTTGATTATCAACAAGCCAGGGTTATAAACCATTTAATGCAATACAGAGAAGAAATTCTTAATGATGAGTTCCCCCTAAAAAGAGCCACAAATTTCGCTTACCACGACATCCACATAAAATTGAATCGGATTATTGACGAGTTAAAACCAAGACTTAATGATATTAAAATCTACCTGATTGGTGGTATTGTGATAAATACAGATTGGAAAATGGAAGATTACTTTGAAATCAAAAATATAGACTTTCTGGAATTTTAAGCCTTTTCTTCATAGAAGAATTCAATCATATTTCCATCAGGATCAGCAACAAAAACAAATCTTCCCTTTTTACGATTAGCAGGTCCACTCATTATAGTTACTTCTTTATTTCTAAAATAGGAAGCTATCTCATCTACTTCATTCGGTGAATCAACAAAAAAACCAAAATGATCAACTCTGAAATCTCTTGATGTTGGATCATAGCTAGTTTCTGCTTCGACAATAACTAATGTATCACCATTACCAATATCATAAACTGCCATACTTTGGCCCATAGTTTTTATGAGTTCTAGGCCTAAAATATCTCCATAGAATTCTTTCGAAGCGTCAATTCTATTAACTCTAATCGTAATGTGATTTAATCCGGAAGGTTTGAAATTCATCCTGCTAATTATTCTGTTTATATATCATTTTATCATTATCTAAAAGTAACCATTATTTATAACTGAACCATTTTTTATTGATTTACTTTTTTGCCAATAAAATGAGAAGTTAAGCACTCAATTTAATCCATCAGTTTTGTCTATTTTTTATATCGTTGCAACACCCATTGGTAATCTAAGTGATTTTTCACCCAGAGCGGTTGAAACTTTACAATCTGTGGATTATATCGCCTGTGAAGATACTCGTACCTCAGGAAAGCTATTGAAACACTTTGGTATTGATAAACAGACATTTTCATTTCATTTACATAATGAGCATAAAAAGGTTGGGCATTTGATGAACATTCTAAATGCAAACCAAAATGTTGCTCTAATAAGTGATGCTGGAATGCCTGGAATTTCAGATCCAGGTTTTTTAGCGGTTCGTGCTGCTCAAAAAGATGGGCACACGGTTTGTGTTATTCCAGGACCAGATGCAGCAACAACAGCTTTAGTTGCAAGTGGACTTCCGTGTGATCGATACGTCTTTGAGGGCTTCTTGCCTCATAAAAAAGGCCGACAAAAGAGATTAAGTCAACTCGCAGAAGAAGAACGAACATTAATTATCTATGAAAGTCCAAACAGACTTCTAAAACTTATTGATGAATTGGAAAAGTATTTTGGGGAAGATCGATTGATGTCTGTTTCTAGGGAACTCACAAAAAAATTCGAGGAAATTCAACGCGGTACAATAATTGAGATGAAAACAGAGTTTAGTTCTCGTGATTCAATTAAAGGTGAAATTGTTGTAGTTGTAGCAGGAAAAGGATATTCAGAATGAATCGATTTTTAGAAAATAAATGGGCGGTTTCTATTGTTGCGGGTTTACTTCTAGGGCTAAGTTTTCCTCCTATTAATTTATCTTTTCTGAGCTTCCCTGCTTTTATGCTAATGTTTATTCTTTCTGAGAAATGTGATAGCTATAAACAAACAGCTTATTTTAGTTATTTGGGGTTTTTGATCTGGAATATTGCAACAACTTATTGGCTTATGATGGCTAGTGTTGCCGCAGGCACTTCAGCTATACTAGCTAATAGTGTATTAATGACAATCCCCCTTTGTTTAGCTCAGTTTTTTAACAAGAAATTCTCTTCACCGTTATTAATTGCTTTACTTCAAGCCTCTGCATGGGTTGGATATGAGTTTCTTCATCACAATTGGGATTTAGCTTGGCCATGGCTTGCAATTGGAAATGCATGGTCGAATCAAGTTAGTCTTATTCAGTTCATCTCTGTTACTGGACATTTAGGAATTTCCTTTTGGGTAGTATTTACTGCGGCTATTGCCGTTCAAGCACTCAAGTATAGAACTCAATTTCTAGGACTTTCTACCATTGTCTCTCTACTACTTTTACCTGCAGTTTCGTTGATATATTTTGCGTCAACCAACCCAATTGACTCCGATTTAGAGACAGTTAATGTATTAGTTGTTCAGCCAAATCATGATTCTTATGAAGATTATGGAGGTATGAGTGGGCCTTCTGAAGTGCTAGATAGCCTGTTCTCTCTTACAAATAAAATTAGAACTGAAGAAACTGATTTAATCGTTTGGCCAGAAAATGCAATCGATCGACCTATTTATTTAACTTCAATAACAGCAAATCGTGTAGCAGACTCGGCACTAACTTGGAATACTAACTTTCTATTAGGAACAGGTATTATTACAACTTATAGTGAGGAAAACACCCCTACATTGCACCGAGAATTGAATAGTGGCACTCCTTATAATATTTTTAACTCTACCCTTTATATTGATGAAAATGGTACAAAATCTCAATATGATAAAGCTAATCTAGTGCCCATTGTAGAACGTTTTCCATACGTCAATTTCTTTAATAAAATTGATTTTTTTGGATGGGTTAATTGGAGCTATCAGGCTGGATATGGCAAAGGTACAACACCAAATATGCTTGAAACTCCGCAGTTTTCAACTCCTGGTTTAGTTTGCTATGACTCCGTCTACCCATCTTGGAATAGAAAGTTTATACTAAATGGAGCTGATTTCATTACAATAATTACAAACGATGGATGGTGGGGAAATTCAAGTGGCCATTATCAACATTTTTCTTATGCTCGATTACGGGCTATTGAATTTGATCGCTGGATAGTTAGAAGTGCAAATAATGGAACTTCTGGAATCATTAGACCTGATGGAACCGTTGAACAAAAAACAGAATACTGGGTTAGAACAGGTTTTAATTCAATTATCCCAAAAAGAAATACTCAAACCATCTACACTAGGTTTGGTGACTGGTTATCTTATTTAAGTTTAATATTATGTCTAGGCGGGTGGGTTATAGCTAGATTTTTTTATAAGAATCTTACCGAGAACGAATTGCAATCCTCACATTAAATCTAATATCGTGATTTGTACGAGTTGGTATCTGATTTGATTGAATCCTGCTGTAGGTATATTCAAAGTTAGAAGATATCGTTCTTGAAATTTGATAGCCCAAGGTAAAAGATCCGTTTATCCTTTTTTGCTCTGTTGTTCTTTTACTATCAATGGGAGCTTGCCCAGCATCTGGAAGTTGATCAGCATTAGCCAATGCATTACTAAGGTCTGTATCTAACTTAAAGCTATTTTCAGTATCATTTTTAAAGCTCCCTCTAATACTCATATCAATGTTATTCTTTACTTTTGGTAAGAATGAAATTTTCACATTTCTAAAAGTATAGTTTACTCCGAAATCAACTCCTCTTGTTAAAGTCTCTGTAACCCTGTTACTATTTATTGCAAATGAGGAAATATTCCCTCTATCATACCCAAGCTCAGTTCGTAAATTCGATTTCCAAGTAACATTTAATTTTGCGAGTGGCGAAAAACGTTGCTCAACTCTAATTGAATTAGGTTCATATAGTCCCCTGTTATCAAGAACAGAAAATGATCCTAATGATTTTCCAGATTGTACACCCGTTACTGCATTCAAACTCCAATCAAGTTTGTATGTTCCTTTATAAGAGTGAACAAGAGTAGCTGAGCTCATTCTTTTTCCTAAAAAGGGAATATATTTTTCAAACTGAGTCCAGTTAATTCTCCATTGAGGAACAGGAAAAGCCAGAAACCCTTTATCTCCTCTCCCCGTGCTTCCCCCACCTAAATAAGCCTTTCTAAAATCCTCCTGAAGTGTATTTCTATTCAATACAGATCTTCCATCATTATTACCAAGAGAGTCTCTTAATACATTGCTACCTTCAACAACATCACCATATGCTGCATTTAATTGTCTTTCAAAAAAGTCTTCATAACCTGAGCCAAATGCCCAAACAGATGTTGTATAACTACCAGACTCAGTAGTTGTAGAATTGATCACTCCATCAACACCAACGATAATATTTTCGGTAACCGTATTTGAGATAGTGGCACTCCAGTCTAAATCAACGGTGATATTTTTTAATGGCGTAATTCGAGTTCCTGCAGAAATTATATCCGAATATCTGTTATTTGCAGGAAAACGAACTTCATTTACCCCATTATTATTACCTACTAATTGTTCTCTAGGTATACGTTCTTGGAACCCAATTCGATACCCAATTGGAGGTGAATAGTTTTCAGAATTAGGATCATTAAATGCATAAAATATCTGGGAATCACCACTATAACCAGGTTGACTACCACTTTTAGTTCTCTTGTAACTTGCTGAAAAATCCTTCATACTAAAAATCGAGAGAAAAACTTTTCTACTCAAATAGTTTAAATCTTTAAGTATTGCTGGCTCTGGTCTAGGTGTTCTTAAGCTATCAGATACATCATCTTCTCTCTCTCTATTCCTCTTTGTTTTTACTGTATTCCTTTCAATTGTTTCAGTAGCATCAGCGTTCTTAATCTTGGTAAAAATTCCAAGCTTATTAAATATACGATCAGTATTTACTCTTAGTGAGTTATCTAACTGAAAATTATTTGAAACACTAGCTCCTAGCTCTGAACCACTTGGACTGTTATTCCATTGATATCCACCTCCATAAGAAATACTATAGGTTAACCAGTTTAACGACTCTATTTTAGCCAAATCTGGTCTCCAAGAAGCCGTAAAACGTTCTGAATATGATGAACGACGAGCGCTTAAAGAATCTGATACTACACCTTTTAAAACTTCAAATGTTGGTAATACATTAAATGATGTACTGTCTACTCCGTTAATATTTCTATTTTGTATCCCTGCACTTGATAGATCAAAACTAGTACTATTTGAAAATGTAATAGGTATAGATTGAGTAAGGTTATAATTCAATGAAAAATTGTTCTGTTGAGTAAAAGCGTGTTGCTGATTTAAAGACTGAAGTGAAGTCGGGTCAGATAAGTTTCTTCTTCTAGATTCGTCATACCTTCTTGTAAAAGTCGAAGATGTAGTAATTGATGTTGGTAAATACCCTAATCTTAAACCTGAAAGTACTTTTGCAATAGGTACATTTTCTGTAAAAGCGAATGGTCTAAATAGCTTAACACGCTGAAACCTTAAGTTATACTGAACCGATGCCTTATAATCCCATCTATTTTGAAAAATGAGTTGTGGGTTCTTTGAGTATCCTTTATTGTAAACATAACTTAGCCTAAGGTTATCAATTGTATATTGAGCAAGTTTACTTTTTGAACCTGTTTTCGAAATATTAGACATGTTGAATGAGAAATTCTCACTAACAGTCTGTATATCACTTATTTTTTCATCAATGATGCTGTTCCTCTCGTCAGTTGATAAATTTTCATTTGAATTAACAGCATCTTCAAAATCACTTAACCTGATATCTCCTTGATCTGGTAGAAATTTAGGTGTTTGAGTATTTCTCCTGTTGGATATACTTACTGGAAAATTCCACCCAAATCGATCAGGTATAAGTTTATGCATATTTATTGTCGTACTTAATCCATAACCCAATTGATCAGACATTGAACGTTCTCCCAATCGAGAATCTAGCCCTCCAAAACCATTTGTTCTTCGTGTTACATTTGCATTTACAGTAGCAAAATCGGCTAACTTAACGGAAGATTTTGCATTAGCAGCCCAGCCAAATTCATTATCAAAACCAGAAACTCGAAGTTCGTTTAACCATAATTCTGCATCAAGACTTGGCACTCCAGCAGTTTCTGTATCCATTGGGTTGTATGGATTTCTAATTCCTAAACCAATTTCAGAAACTCTATCTAATGATGGATTTCCACGAATGGCAAGCGTAGCACCTGGAACTGCATCTTCCCCTAAAAGACCTCCTCGTTCAAATAAATCAGCAGGATCGGCATTTTCTTCATCCCTTAACTGCTTCAACACATTAAACGCAGAGATAATAATATTCATGCTATTTTCGTCATATCTCCAAATTTCTTGAGCCTCATCCGAAAGTTGGCTTTGGTCATTAATGTTATATGAAAAATTTCGTGGCTCAGATGGTGTTATAGGTTGCCTATATTCATAAAAATTATTTTCGAGATCGGTCCCAATTCTAATTACAAGCTCAGCATCGCCACGATTTTGAAATCCTTCACCGTGAACAAACATTCTAACATTTGAATAATTTAATAGGTTGAGCTTTCCAGGATATACTCGTTTAACCATATGAATTTCTTGAGGACCAAGATCTTCAACAGAAAGTACTAATGATTGCTCATTTTGAAGTGCTTGTACTTGAGCCCCTCTATTTAATGCTCTAATTGAGCCATCTGGTTGGCGATATGGGAATGGTTCTCTACTAGCGTTTTCTTCAATATTAATGGTTGAAATCTTAAAATTATCTTGAGTAACTGGTGTTTCTGTAAGTTCAGTTACTTTTCTCCATTGGCTACCTATAAACTCAAAAGTTGCAAATCGAAGTGTAAATGGTTTTTCATAGCCAGACATCCATAATCGCATATAAGAAATATTCTGGAAGCTCTCTACTTCTCCGAATTTACGTTTAAAGTCGGTTAGAGGAATACGGATTAGATACCAAGCTCTTGTATCAGATGTGTCTGAAGATACTTTATCTACAATGTACGTTCCTTCCGAACCTATCTGAAGTTGAAATTTATCAGCTGGGTTGAAGTCAATTTCGTACTGAAAATATGAGTTTGCTTGTTGAATAGAAGAAGCACTTACTAAGCCTTCTGTGTCTGGTCGTAAAGTGATCGCTGTTTTATCGCTGTTAGTGCTACTTTCTGGAGTATTACCATCGTGATAACCTAGCATTCTATGAAAACGCTCATTAAGCTTTAATTCTCTAACTTGTCGCTCAGCGTAATAAACATAATCATCATTAGAGGGGTCTTCATCAACTTTAATAGCCATTTCACTTCCTTCTCCATAGCTATTTTTAATTGATTGAATAAAGTCACTGAATAAACTCGCTTCATCTCTACCTTCAGCTCCTACAGTTCCTGGGTTTGGAGCTCCATCTAGTCCAACATCTTCTAATTGACGATTTGAGTTTGAAAACTGACCTAGTGGAACTGGTGGTGATGGAGGAATATAAGATCGGGGATCTCCATCAGGATCATCTTCTGTTAGATTTTTTAATACAGTAGCCAATCCATCTTCTGTATTTAACCGTACATTTGGAACAATGTCTTCAGAAACTATACCTAAATCGAGATATAATTTTCCATCATAAAACTGTTCTTGTCCATTCCCGTCTTGACCACCTGGAAGAACAGGTTGAACCCAGAATTCCAAAAACTCGATATTATTTTGAACTAAATCTTCTTGACCTGGAGGAATAACGGCTGTCATTCCTCCCCACGTTCGTTCTGGATCTTCTTCTAATAAAGTCTTTAAATCACGATTATAATTGTATTGCCCACGCTGAGTTGGATCGTAATAAATATCTAAAGGAGTAAGAATTGCTTCGTTTGCATTAACAATTTCTCTTCCTTGAAATACTTCATCAACACGAATTAACCTAGATTCTTCAGTTACATCACTACTACTAACCGATTCAATATTCCTTGGAATTGAATACCACGAAAATTGTGACCTAAGATCAGTTCTAGCTTTCTTATCTGTAATAGATTGTGGTGCAGAATTAGTAGGATCCAAAAAATAGAAATCATCATATCCAGGAAGTGCAGCAGGTGCGGCCGCTAAGTTCCATCTAGTCGGGTTAAGAAAACTGATGCTATACTCTGCTCCCTCAAAATCATCAATAAATACTAATCCATTTTCCTCATCACTGAATAAGTCTCCACTATCAATGGCTTCTTGTACAGCATTAGTTTGGGCAACTCCTGGTCTAACTTGTGCAAACTCACCAGTAAAGGTGAAATTCGATGGTGTTTTAGTTTGAAGTAGTGGTATTCGATCAATAAATCGCGTTAGCCATGGTGTATCGAACTGAGCTTTAGCATCCAATCCCAATACTGTATTGTTAATAGGCTCATTCCCAATTCTGATTTTGTCTGAAAGAGGCTGTTCTTTCAACTTAAAGAATGTACTTCCAATTTTAATATCTTCATTTACAGTATACTCAGCTCTAACACCTGTAAAATTTTTCTGTCCAATTATACTGAACTGATTATTCTCAAATTCAACTTCAATTTCTTGTCCTGGGGCCAAGAATTTGTCGTTTAAGATGTTCAGACTACCAAATGAATAATCTACTTCATAGTCACTATCTTCTGTTAGTTCTACGTTGTTAGCAAATACTTTAACAGATCCTTCTACTAAACCAAACCCCAAAGTAAAAGAACCCGAAACTCCTCCGCTTGATGAACCAGATATTGAAAAAGTACCGTTTTTAGAACTGGTGCGAGCATCGGTCTGTTTTATATCATAAAGTTCAGTAAATGCATAGGTATTACGAACCGTATCTTCTACAGCTCCATCTAAAATATTCCTGATTCGGTCTCCAAAAGGTTCTAAATATGGGAACATCAATCTCCCGGTTGCTGCATCTAGAGTAATTCCAGTGAAATCCACAATATTATCTGAACCAATTGCGCCTTCAGAATTTACTCTATCTAAACCAAGGTCTTCGAGTAATGTTTGGTTTCTATTTGGAAGATTAATTACTGGAATATTAGCTCGTGTATCTGATATCTCTAGTTCAAATCCATCTGGGGTAATTCCTGAGACACCAAGTGAATAGATATTCCTCATTGTTAATGGCCAAGCTTTATCAGTAGTTGTCATACCTCCAGGTCTTAATAGCTTTAGATAAAGTCTATCACCCTCACTTACTTTTGATGGGAATTCACCTACTTCAACAGGAGCTCCAGTATTTGGATCGGTATATACGTAAGCAACGGCTATAGCGTCACCAGAGTTTATAAAAGTCCTCATACTTATAAAGCCCAATGCTCTATTAAATGTAAAATCGATACCTTCTTCTAATAATTCAAAAGAGGCGTCTACATACTCTTGTGAAGTTGAATTAAAATCCTCATTAGTGGCCGTACTTTCTGTTGAACGCAATGCGTCTAAATCAGTTTGGTTAAATCGATCAAATTCATTTCCTGGACGACCATTACTAGTATTCACTCCTAAATCGAGTAAAGCAATTGCAGGGATTGCATTTTCATCTAAAATTTGTGGACTAGCTTTTCTTACATAAACGTATAACTCAGTTACCTGATATGGTTGAAGTATATTCTGAGGATCTGATAAGGCTTGCTCAAATACATTTCGATTATAGAAATCCAGAAAGAAATGTCTTCCATCCTCATAATCTGCTGGATTAAGATCTATTTGTACCTCTTGAGAACCACCGCTTATTTTTTTTGTACTATTCTTTCCTCGTTGTTGAGATACTACTGAGGTTACTCTTAAAGGTCCCAATTCAGAGATTGCTTTGATACCAAATAAAGACTTTCCACCACTTACTAATGAGTTTCCTGTTTCCATTGAAACATTACCCATCTCAATACTCTTAATTATCTCATCCTCGTATCCTCTGTAGACTATGCTTAACCTATTTTCAAAGTCAAATTGCCTTTCAGTATCCCAATCTGTGGCAATAGTTAGTTTATCACCAATTGTTCCTTGAATGTTTAGCTGAAGATTTTGATTGAAGGTAGGATCAACTCGAGTTCTTAAATCTGGTGGTAAAGTCCCATCATCTAATTTCTGAATGGATGCACCAACATTCATATTTGCAGAGCCATTTACTCTCAAGTTAACTTCATTAGTACCAAAAATAGTTGTAAAAGCAGAGTTCTCGCCTCCGGGTACATTTATCTTAAAATCTAATAATCCTCTCCCTGTCTCTTGCTGACTCTTAGATTCTTCAACTAGTAACGATTGAATTGCATGCTTTTGTTGCTGTTTTACAAGCGCTGAGAATTCACTGAATTCAACAACAGTTGGTTTATATAACTCGCGATCATAAATCTTTCTTTTAATTTTATAGGTTGAAAGTGTATCCCATGTAATTGAGGTTTTATCAAAACCTAACTGAAACCCATATAGTCTTTTCCTTCTATCAGTTCCTAAAGGAATTGAACTAATTGTTGAAGAATTTTTTATTGTATAAAATTTAATCCCTTTTAGGGTGGTATCAGGAGCTGATACAACATTTAGAGAATCTGTACTTTCTTGCGCATAGATAAGATGTACTTTCGCCAGTACATTACAGAGCAACGCCAACGAAACTATATAAAAAAGCTTTAAAAAAATGCGCACCGAATGTTGTTATATTTCGGTTTAGAATGTTTTAGTAGCTGTTAGCTATAGGCGATTTTTATGAGATGATAGATTTAGTACAAATGAGCACCGATAATACCATATATTTGAGTATGTTGAAAGTGAAATGAACCCCAATAAATGTCGAATTTGTGCACTTAAAGTTTTGTGATTACGTTTATCCCGTCAAATTAGTGTACTCGAATCTCTATTAATTATTGAAGTTGAATTTTTGGAAGAATAAAATACAGTTAGATTTATTAAAAAGGCATGTTGGTCCATTTCTATTCTGCTTTTTTACATTGATGTTTCTACTACTAATGCAGTTTCTTATTCTTCATGTGGATAAACTCATTGGTAAGGACATTCCAGCTCCAGTGATTATTGAGCTTATGCTCACCAACCTAGCTTATATGGTTGTACTTGCTGCTCCAATGGCAGTATTGGTTGCTACTTTAATGGCTTTTGGGAAGTTTTCGGAGCTAAATGAACTTACTGCACTTAGGTCATCTGGAGTAAATCCATTTGCAATTATACGACCTGTTTTATTTGCTTCATTCTTTATGTTTTTATTCTTGGCTTGGTTCTCAAACAGTGTATTGCCTGAAGCAAATAATAAAGCTCGTTCCCTTTTTATTGATATAAGATTAAAAAAACCTGGGTTCGAACTTCAACCAAATGTGTTTTATGATGGCATTGAAGGTTATACATTCCTAGTAAAGAATATCGATAATCGGACGGATAGCCTTTATAACATTACACTATTTCAAGAACCAACAAAGGCTAGAAATCGTGCTTATATAAAAGCTGAAAGAGGTTTTTTAAGTAGTGAGGGGGATCAAGGACTCACACTTATGCTGGAGAATGGAGAAGTACTAAGATATTTAGACCGGAATGCTACCTCTTTTAAAGATAATCTGGAAGGAACAGCATTTTCAAAATACAGACTCACCTTCGATTTATCAGACTTAGAATTCTCTCGATCTGATCCAAATAGAAGAAGTAGAAGTGATCGGACAATGAGTATGCAAGCCATGTCGGTTGTTGTTGATACTCTTCAAATGGAAATTCGTGAGTATATTGAAAACGCTTCGACTCAGAATAGTTTTCAATCATTAGGTTTAATTGAAAAAAATCAGGAAGTAGAGAGCAACGCGATACTAAATACATTTGAGGACAATGATTCTTCAAATATTGCAGTGACATCAGAATTCTTTGCCTTAAACAACGTTTCAAATAGTTCCTATCAGTCTAGACTACTCGGCATTAGCCAAACTCGACTTGACGAAAATAAATCTAAGTTAGAAGGATACTCTTCAAATGTAATTTGGCGACTTAAACGAGTGAACAAATACCTTGTAGAAATATATAAGAAACTCTCTATCCCCTTTGCATGCCTTGTCTTTGTATTGCTTGGAGCTCCTATTGGAATAATGATACAACGTGGTAATTTTGGATATGCCGCTATTATTAGTGCTGTTATTCTTACTATATATTGGGTATCCATTATTCAAGGTGAAAAACTTGCCGATCGACTCTATATAACTCCCTTCTGGGGAATGTGGAGCTTCAATATTATTTTTTCGATTATTGGAATCTTTTTAATTATCCGTTTATCAACCGATTTTAGAATCACAAACCTACTGAGAAGAAATGATTAAGCATTTCAATAAATATGTATTCTCTAGGCTATTTACTATCACAGCCTACGTTCTATTGATGCTTATTTTCATTTTTATTATGCTCGATTTCTCAGAGAATAGTGACGATTTCACAGATCGAGGTGCTACCTTTCTAGAAATATGGAGTGATTATTATCTGAATTATATTCCTGAAATGATCCGCTTGGTTATTCCAATGGCCGTATTTTCTGCGTGTTTATTTTTAACCGGGCAATTATCTGAAAGATTAGAAATTACAGCATTAAAAGCTGCTGGAGTAAGTTTATACCGACTCATTATACCATATATCGTCTTTGCTATATTTTGTGCAATCACAATAAGTGTTTTGGACGCATATGTTATCCCTACTTCTAATAAAGCTAGGATTGAATTTGAGGATAAGTTCATCAAGCAAAAGAATGAAAGAATAGATAGAAATGATGTGTATAGAGAAATTTCTGAAAACTCGATTCTTCAAGTGAATTATTTCGATGATGAAAAAAATATCGCCTATCGTATTCGGCTTATAAATTTTGATGATCTTTCGGTAAAAAAAACTATATCTGCTACAAATATGTCATGGAGAGAAGACACTGGTATGTGGCGATTGGTATCGGTACGAGAACGTGTATACTCCGATTCTGGATTTGTTGAAAACTCATTCTCTGGAATTGACACTTTATTATCAATACTCCCTCAAGATTTAGCCCGAAGTACTTCAGATATCTATCAGCTTACCTACCCAGAAGCAAGACAGTATATTGCTTCCATTGAACGAAGTGGAGCTGGTGGTATAAACATTCCAAAAGTCCATTTTTATGGGAGATTAGCTTATCCCCTTTCCATTATAGTTGTTGTAGTTGTTGGCTTTTCTGTTGCTGCTGTTAGAAGAAGAGGTGGAAAAGGAATATATATAGCTGCTGGTTTATCCATTAGTTTTCTATACCTCGCATTCATGAAGATAGCTGAACCTTTTGGTGCTCATGGTACTATTAGTCCTGAACTAGCCGCAACTCTCCCACATGCATTCTTTTTTATGTTGGGTGTATTTCTTCTAGTTCAAGCTAGAAAATAATATCAAGCTTCCGGTTGTGGACCACGATACATAGGAATATCAACTTTTTCTCTTGTGTTGATGGGCCCATGTTCATCTTCAAATCGTTTTACATTATCATTTAATGCAGTAGCTAATCTTTTTGCATGATCTGGCGTTAAAATCATTCGCTTAGCAACTTTTGCTTTTGGAACTCCAGGCATCACCGCTATAAAATCGAGGATAAATTCGGAAGGTGAATGTGTGATCATCACCAAATTAGAATACGTACCATTTGCTTCTGTTTCCGGTAATTCGATTTCCATCTTTCCCGGATTTCCTGTTTGATTATTTTGTTCCATAATTTTTCCTTAATCTAAAAATCCTTGCTCTTTCATCCACTCGTCATTATATACCTTCCCAATATAGCGAGTGCCGCTATCTGGAAGAATTATCACCATTACATCATCTTTTCCTAATGGATTGTCTTTCATATACTTAATTGCCCCTTCAACAGCAGCACCACACGACCAACCAATAAATAATCCTTCTTCCTTTGCAAGTCTTCTGGTGGTTAGAGCAGAGTCTTTATCATTCACTTGTAGCACAGTATCTACATATTGAAAATCGATAGTACCAGGAATGATATCTTCACCAATTCCTTCCGTCATATATGGTTTGATTTCATTTTTATCAAATTCGCCAGTTTCGAAATACTTTTTATAAACAGACCCTACCGAATCTATTCCAATTACTTTGATATCTGGATTCTGTTCTTTCAAATATTTACCAACTCCAGAGATTGTTCCTCCAGTTCCCATCCCAGCAACATAATGGGTTATTTTTCCTTCAGTTTGTTCCCATATCTCCGGACCTGTTGTTTCATAATGAGCTTGAAGATTACTCTTATTATCGTACTGATTTGGATAATATGAATTTGGAATCTCTTTACTTAATCTTTTGGCAACTGAATAATAACTTTTTGGATCATCAGGCTCCACATTAGTAGGACAAACAATTACTTCTGCTCCAACGGCTTTCAAAATGTCTACTTTTGATTGACTTTGTTTGTCAGTAGTTGTGAAAACACACTTATACCCTTTTGCAATAGCAGTTAATGCTAAACCCATTCCTGTATTTCCAGAGGTTCCTTCAATTATCGTACCCCCTGGACTAATTAAACCAGCTTTCTCGGCATCTTCGATCATCTTAATCCCAATACGATCTTTGATACTATTTCCTGGATTGAAATATTCTACTTTAGCTAAAATAGTGCCTTCTGAATCCCCATTTACTTTGTTAAGCTTTACAATAGGAGTATTTCCAGTTGCTTCTATAATTGAATTAAGATACATGAACTATATTTTGATGTTTATTTCTATACCTCTAAACTAAGAAATAATTCAACGAGGGGCATATTTTAGATTGAAGAGATTACAACTTTTGGCTTAATCATATTCCATGTATCTTTGCACGAATTAAATAAACAGATTTTCATGTTCATAGAACAAAAAAAACCAAAAGATTTCGACTGCGGCTATAACCTAGATTTAATGATCGCTGCTATCCCTCGTCTACCTGAAGGCGAAGAGCGTCTAGCTTATGCAAAACGTGTAGTTGGGCTTATTAAACAAAGTCACCCAAATTGGGTTAATGAAGATGGAACTAGCCAAGCAGCATGGGATTTTCTTTATGAAATAGCTGAGTTCGATTTAGAAGCTCATGGTATTCATAACCCATTTAAAAACGGTCAAACAGACGACGCAAAATAGTGTCTCAATTCGAGTAAAATCCTTTCAAAAAACTTTATTATTGTCAATTTTCAATTTATATTGAAAGTTAAATTCAATAAGTAAGTTTGATGCCTAAAAACACCGTACAAGAGTCGGTACTTCACACATCTTTTCGAAAGCAGATTGGCTTGAAAGGACTAAAGGAGTTTCTGTCTAGCATCTCTTTTTCTGAAGCTGATCGAAACGAGTATTTAGCACTTTCTATTTCTATACCATCAGTAGATTTATTAGCTGTAATTGAGCAAGACAAACATAGAGATAGCTTTCAATATTACTGGGAAAAGCCAATAGATGAATTCTCAATAGCAGCTTCAGGAGAGTTAGAACGTATAATTTCAAAAGGTGAGTCTAGATTTAAAGATTCTTCGACTAGAGGAAAGGAAGTCCTAAGTCGCGTTCATCATTTAAGTGGTATAAACCATCAAAATGCTGTTGTACATCTATTTGGTGGATTTTCATTCTTTGATGAAAATAACTCAAACACCTGGAATTCATTTCAATCTTCTTCCTTTACACTTCCAGAATGGATGATTATTAAAGAAGGAAATTGTACAATTCTTACTTTTATAATTTCAGTTAATAAAGAACATTCTACTGAAAAGATTTACTCAACTATAGAACATCAGCTTTCAGAGCTAGAACATATTCTATCTGCAAATCAATATTCTTTAAATACAGAAAAGGATAAAAGGTTCAAACTAGATGTTCCTGGAAATGATTCTGAAGAGCATTTGAGATGGATTGATACGATCATAAAAGCAAAAAACGCAATAAATGACGGGGCATTTGAAAAAGTTGTTTTAGCTCGTCAGCTTAAAATTAAGCTAAATCAAAAAATTAAGGATACCCATATTCTTAATCGTCTTCGATTTCAATATCCTGATTGCTATTCATTTTTAATTCGTCAAGATTCTGAATCTAGCTTCATTGGCTGTACTCCAGAACGTTTAGCGTCTTTCAATTCAAAATTTGTATTAACTGAAGGTCTTGCAGGAAGTACCTCTAGAGGAAAAACTGCTTCAGAAGATGCTATACTTGAATATAATCTCCTTCATAGTAATAAAGATTTAAGAGAACATGGTATAGTATTAGAAGCCATCGAGGAAAATTTAGAGCATTATTCTGATAATGTTCAACATCCAATATCGCCCCTCGTAAAAAAGCTTTCTAATGTTCAACATTTGTATACTCCAATTACAGCTATAATTAGAGATGGAGTTTCAAGAACTGAAGTATTGAAAACATTACATCCTACACCAGCTGTAGGCGGATTCCCAAGAAACAAAGCGGTGAGCTTTATCAGAGACAATGAAAATTTCAACAGAGGTTGGTACGCCTCTCCAATAGGTTGGATAAATGCACATGGAAATGGGGAGTTTATAGTTGCAATAAGAAGCGGATTAATAAAAAATGATGAAGTGCGTTTTTTTGCAGGATGTGGTATTGTTGAGGACTCCGATCCCCAAAAAGAGTGGGAAGAAACAAATCTAAAATTTATACCTATGCTGACAGCCTTAGAATATGCCGGAACTTAATCCACAAAATTTAAATTTCTACTGGGCAACAACTTTTGTCCGTTCATTATTTGAAGAAGGTGTAAGACACGTTGTAATATCACCAGGTTCAAGATCAACACCACTAACACTAGCATTTGCAACTCACCCTGGGTTTGAGAAACATGTTATTATAGATGAGCGCTCTGCAGCTTTTACTGCACTTGGCCTAGGTAAAGGATCTGGAATTCCAGCTTGTTTAGTTTGTACATCCGGTACAGCTCTCGCTAATTATTTCCCTGCTGTTATAGAAGCAACGCAATCCGGAGTACCATTAATAGTTGCTAGTGCTGATCGTCCACCCCATCAACGTGGTATTGGTGCTTCTCAAACTATTGATCAGATAAAGATTTTTGGGGATTACCCCGTATTCTTTCATGAAGCTGGTGAACCAAGAGACATTGATACAAGTATTTCTCGGATTCAAAGAGCTGCTATTCAAGGAGTAAATAATTCGATATTAAAAGGTGGGGTAAGTCATATAAATTTCGCTTTTTCTAAACCTTTTGAACCTATACCAGAATTTTTAGAGAATATTGAGAAGGAAAATACAAAGCATGCAAAGCAATCATTTAATAATCAATTTACAAAGACTTCTACAACCGAAGTAGATGAATTTTTTTGGTCAGAACTAGTTTCTTCGGAACGTCCAGTTTTAATTATTGGACCATCACATCCAAATGTAAATCTTGGTATGATTACGGAGTTAGCCAAATGTCTAAATGCTCCAATGCTTGTAGAACCAGGTTCAAACATCCCTTCTTCAAAATATACAATAACTGGTTATGATGGTTTTTTGAGAAATTTTGAAATTTCTGAGAAATTGAAACCTGATCTAATTTTAAGATTTGGGGAGGAACCTGTTAGTAAAGCATTAACGAATTATATTCTCCAATATAAGACGTGCTCGCAGATACGTTTTAGTCACGATACTACTCTTTCTGATGAAACTCTTACTGCTACAAAATATCTAACAGTTACAGGTCAACTTTTTATACCTGAAATTTCAGGTTCTACTGACAAGAATTGGCTGAAAGATTGGAGAAAATATCAAAAGGAGTTCAAACAATTTCGAGAAGATCAACTTCACCCCTCTACTCCACTATCGGATGGGTATGTTTTTCTTGAGCTTAGCAACTTAATTCCAAAGAAATCATTTGTCATGGTTTCTAATTCTTTTCCTGTTCGTGATCTTTCTCTTTTTTGTGACTATGATGGACATGAAATTTATGTAAACAGAGGAGCAGCTGGAATTGATGGTATTACTTCGACAACTTTTGGCTTAAGTAAATCTCTAAAAAAAGCAGGTGTATTATTTATTGGAGATATAGCATTCTTACATGATACAAATGCATTATTAAATGCTCAGTCAATTGTAGATACATTATTTATTGTGATTTTAAATAATGGTGGCGGTACAATATTCCGAATGCTACCTATCAACAAGTACAAGAAAAAGTATTCCGAATACTTTGAAACCCCACAGAATGTTTCTGTTGCTGCGCTCTGTAGAGCTTATAAAATTAACCATGCTCTTATTTCACGACCAGAACAACTTATCTCAAACTTTGGAGAACGACTTGATAAACCTGGAGTTCATGTTTTAGAATGTATTACAGATCCAGATGCTTCTATCGATTTAAGAAATACTCTATGGAATTATCCAGGTACTGATTCGTGATGAATCTCAGAATCCGTGGCATATCATATTTTATTAATCAACATCAGGAAAATCCTAAATTACCAAATCTCGTATTGCTTCATGGTTTTTTAGGTTCAGATAATGTATTTGAACATTTAATACCCCATTTAAAAATTTTCTGCAATCCCGTAACAATTGATCTACTTGGTCATGGTAAAACTGAAGGTGCTGAACTTCACTATCGTTTTTCTACTAAAGAACAAGTAGCCGATCTTATAAAGCTAATCAGTGAACAGATTTCTTTACCACTTTATCTTTATGGATATAGTATGGGAGCACGTTTAGCACTTCAAATCGCATTAACTAGACCTGATTTACTCGAAGGTTTAATACTCGAAAGTGGAACTTTTGGAATAGAAGATGAAACTGAACAACAAGCACGTCAGGCATTAGATGCTTCTAGAGCAGATCAAATTATGGGAAATTTCGAAGGCTTTTTAGATGAGTGGAATACAAAGCCGTTATTTCAATCTTTACTTTCAAAGGAGCAATTAGCTTCAATTAATGAAGTTCAAAAGAACCAAAATTCAACTTGGATGGCTAATAGCTTACTTGGTTTTGGAACAGGAACTATGCCTTGTGTACGTCGTAATCTTAGCAACATAGTTTGTCCGACTCAACTAATTGTTGGTGAACAGGACACTAAATTTTGTCATATTAATCAAACTATGAATAGGGAAATTAGTTCTTCAACTCTTTCAATTGTTGAGAATTCCAATCATAGAGTTCATCTTGAGCAACCAATAAAGTGTGCCGAAATTCTAAAAATATTTATCCATAAACACCAATTATCATGAACTGGGAAACTGTAAAAGAATACGAAGACATTACATATAAGAAATGCGATGGTGTTGCCCGAATAGCATTTAACCGTCCTGATGTTAGAAATGCGTTTCGTCCTAAAACCGTGTTCGAAATGTATGAAGCTCTTTCTGATGCAAAAGAAGATAATGAGATTGGAGTTGTTTTAATATCTGGAGAAGGACCTTCATCAAAAGATGGGAAATGGGCATTTTGTTCTGGCGGTGATCAAAATGTTCGAAGCAAAACTGGGTATAAAGCCGATGATGGAATACCAAGATTAAATGTACTTGAAGTTCAGCGATTGATAAGATTCATGCCTAAAGTTGTAATCGCGGTTGTACCAGGCTGGGCTGTTGGAGGAGGACATAGTCTTCATGTTACCTGCGATCTTACTTTAGCGAGTAAAGAACACGCCATTTTCAAACAAACTGATGCAGATGTCGCTAGTTTTGATGGTGGTTTTGGATCAGCCTTACTTGCACGACAAACAGGACAGAAAAGAGCACGTGAGATTTTCTTTTTAGGAAGAAACTATTCAGCCCAAGAAGCTTTTGAGATGGGAATGATAAATGCAGTTGTTCCACATGCTGAATTAGAAAACACTGCTTTCGAATGGGCGCAGGAAATTTTGGCGAAAAGCCCTACAGCGATCAAAATGATTAAGTTTGCCTTTAATTTGATTGATGACGGATTAGTTGGTCAACAGGTATTTGCAGGAGAAGCTACCCGTTTAGCTTATATGACCGATGAAGCAGAAGAAGGGAAGAATGCATTCCTCGAAAAAAGAAAACCGGATTGGAGTAAGTTTGGGAGATCGCCTTCTTAGTAGGGACTATAGATGGGGATGTTATCAATAGATATTTTGTATAAATCTCCGTTTTCCTCCGCTATAATTAAGCTTTCACCAGAAAAAGTGATCGATTCAACCTGTTCTACTCCCCGAATAGGCTGTCGGTATGTCTTACCGCTAAAGAATTCTTCTTTCTCATCTAGATCAAAAACCCAAATACTATTGTAGGTAAGAACTGCTAATTTGGATTCATCGTTTGAAATGTCAGCAGCAGTAACTTGCCCTTTAAACTTAAAGGTCTCTATTTCAGTTAAAATGTTTATCTCTTTTGTAGTTGGGAAATCTAATCGAAAAAGCTTTGCTTCTCCCCCGCTTTCATTTTTTGTGATTATATAAATAATTCCACCTTTCATGAAAACCGCCTCAGCATTATGATTGTCTTCCATAAATAGACTTAAAACACCATCGCGTTCGGGATATCTGATTTTATATTCCTCAATCACTTCTGCTTCATCATCATCTGGTTCTGGCTCTTCAACAATCAATATTTTTAAATCATCTCTACAATGGCAGTTATTACCAAAATCTGCTAGAATCAAAGTGCCATTTTCACCCAGTGCAATATCCTCCCAATCCTTATTTTTTGCACCTTTAACCTTTGCTCCTTTATAGTTTTTGTCCTTAGATATAATTTCTCCTTTTGAATTTATCGCATAAATGTGATCTTTAGTACCTGAATCACCATGTATCCAGTAGGTATCATTATTTTTTTCACTTTTAACAATCCCAGAAACTTCGTCACGAGCTGGCTCATCAATTCTTTTATACGCCTCTAATCTAATAGCTTCAACTTTTGTTGATTGCGCAAATGAAAAACTCCCGGAAATAAGAAAAATTAATACTGAGCAAACGATCTTTTTCATAATACTGTACCTTTTAATAACCAAAAAAACCATAGACGTAAAATGAACATTCAACATGAAGAATCAAATACTAAAGGAGCTTTCTTTATCGAAAAAGATGGTGCTCGAGTTGCGGAAATGACATACACTAAAAACGGCGACTATCGAATAATTATTGATCATACTGAGGTTTCAGATGCCCATAAAGGGGAAGGGCTTGGTAAAGCCTTAGTATTTCATGGAGTTGAATATGCCCGGGAAAAGAACCTAAAGATTCTGCCTCTATGTCCATATGCACGAGTATTATTTAGAAGAAATAAAGACGAATTTAAGGATGTTACTTAAAGCCTAAGTACGGGTGCATAACTAAACACCCGTAACTTAAAAGCTTATCCAAAAACATCTTTCATTTTCGAAAAGAATCCTTTTTCTTCTTTAGTTTGATTGGAAGCATCAAAGTTTTCTGCTCCTTTTAAACCTTCTACTGCTTTTTTCTCTTTGTCATTTAATTCACGAGGGATGTATACATTAATCCGAACAAACTGATCTCCTTCCCCTGAATTATTAAGACCAACAATTCCTTTTCCACGCATCCGAAGGAGTTTACCTGGTTGTGTTCCAGCTTCAATTCTTAGCTTTGCTTTTCCTTTCAGAGTAGGTACTTGAACTTCTGTTCCTAAAACTGCATCTGGGATACTAAGCGCCAAGTCATAGTAAATATTATTCCCTTCACGCACGAAGTGTTCATGTTCTTTTTCCTCTATCAAAACAATAAGATCACCAGCTTGACCACCACGTCTGCCAGCATTCCCTTGCCCACGAAGAGTTATATAATTTCCATTAGAAACACCAGATGGAATGGTCACCTTAATGGTTTCCTCACCTTTGTTTCTACCCTCACCAGCACAAGTCTTACACTTATTCTTTATAATTCTTCCATCACCCTGACAAGTAGGACAAGGTTGTTCACTAACCATTTGACCAAGCATTGTTCGTGTAACTTGTCTTACAGCTCCCATACCATTACAAGTTCCACAAGTCTCAAAATCAGAATCTGTAGCTGCACCTGTTCCCGTACAAGTTTCACATATAGTCTGTTTTTTTACTTTTAGAGTTTTGTCTACACCAAAAGCAATTTCTTCGAGGGTTAAAGGCATTCGAATTTTCATGTCAGACCCTGGAGTACCAGGCTGTCTTCTTCCACCTCTAGAGCGTCCTCTTCCACCTCCGAACATATCATCGCCAAAAAACCCGCCACCAAAGATATCTCCAAAACGGCTGAAAATATCTTCCATATCGAATTCAACACCGCCACCGCCGCCAAATCCACCTTGATTGTTTACTCCAGCATGTCCGAATTGATCATATCGAGCACGCTTTTGTGGATCGTTTAGAACCTCGTATGCTTCAGCAGCTTCTTTAAATTTTTTCTCAGCTCCTTCATCCCCTTTATTTCTATCTGGGTGATACTTCATAGCCTGTTTACGATATGCTTTCTTTAATTCAGCCTCGCTAACACCTTTAGTTACGCCTAAAATTTCGTAATAATCTCTTTTACTCATGAATAACCTTATTCGCTTACAATTACTTTTGCGTGCTTAATTACCTTATTACCCATTTTATATCCACCTTCTAGTATTTGTAAAACAGTATCACTTTTAGTTTTTTTATCTGGAGCAGGTTGCCTTAGCATCGCATCGTGTAAGTTTACATCAAATGGGACATCAATAGCATCAATTGATTCAACTCCATATTTTGTAAGCACCTCTTCGAACTTGTTTGCAACAAGTTTAACACCTTCTAGAAAACTCTTTTCTATGTCCTTACCTTCAGAAGCACCTAAGGCTCTTTTCATGTCTTCAGTTATTGGAAGAAAATCCTCCAAAGCAGCTATTTTAGCATCTTCGAAAAGTGCAATTCGTTCTCTTTGAACTCTTTTTCTAACATTCTCAAGTTCTGCTGCCTTTCGTAGAAGTGAATCTTTTGTATCTGAAAGTTCTTTCTCTAATTCTTCAATCAATGCTTCTTTTTCATCCTTTTCTGATTCCAGAGAATCTTCTATTAGCTCTTCTCCATTTGAATCTATTCCGTCTAATTGCTCAGCTAACTCTTCAGCAAGAGTTTCTGACTTATCATTGTCTTCTACTTCTTTAATATTTTCAGCGCTCATCTTTTTGAATAAATTAAATTGTTTCTTCCTTCTTTAAGCAAATATAATGCCATTTAATCACTTAATTTTATAGCTGACAAAGTTACTCTTTTTGAAGTGAAATGACTTAAAGACATAAAAAAAGCCCGAATCACAAATGAATCGGGCTTTTAAATAATTTAAAATCTATAAATTATTGCTGACTTACGCAATCACCAGCGCAAGCTGAAATTCCTGGTAATGGAATTACTGATACTTTAGGAATAGTAGAACCAAAAGTAGATTCAATAGCTTTAATGAATTCATTTGCCATTATCGCATTCCCACGAATATTTGGATGAACACCATCAGTTGAATACACACCATTAGGTGCAAAATCAGGGTCAAGAAGAGTTCCTTCGACTTCAATTCCTAATTCACCATCTAACCCTAATAAGTCAGCAAATACTCCTAATGTAGTATTTGGATTACCTGGGAGACCAGCATTAGTGTCGAAGAGAGCTAAACGTGGCGAACTAGATGTTGCATTAACAGTTCCTACTTTTGTAGCAATTGTAGTGTTAAACGCAACAGTTCTTGCTTGGATTGCTCCTTGTTCTGCTAACGTAAGGTAATACTGATCGCCAGTTAAACTTCCATTAGCTAAGCTGAAACCTAAAGGAACAACCACTCCTATTGGAGTATCAGCAGCGGAGTTGTCACCATCAGCTTCCGTTCCTAAAACAGATCCTGCTGATAATAAAACAAGTTCACCAGCCACTAAAGGTCTTGATTGCTCGTAAGGAGCTAACTGTGCTCGTTGTGTTGCACTTATTTGGGATGCACCAAGAAGTGCATCAAAACATGCTCCTAGGTCATCTAGTTCTTCATCAATAGCTAATATTGGATTATTTCCAGCACTATAGCTTACCAGTCTTCTATCAATATCACTTTGAGCCACACCTACATTAACACATCCTTGAATTGCACCATTTACTGCCGCAAGGCCTTGGTTAACTTGATCAGCAGTGGCTTGGTCTAAGACAATTCTATCATATGATATTGCTCGAAAGAAAGGAATAGTTAGAATTGGTGGAATATTTGCAATAACTCCATTTGGAGCTGAAGGCGCACTTAATAAAGCATCTACTGATGCATTAAATCGAGTATCAAAATCAGCTGCACTTGTAAATATTGCTTCATTAGCTCCTCCAGTAAGTGCATACCCTAATACATCATTACTCCCAATCCATAAGGAGAAGAAGGTAGGTGCTGAAGCAATTATATCACCAATGATTGTAGAAGTACCTGGGCTACTTGCCATTCTAGCATAGAAACCATTAAAAGCTGGGTCACCTGGAGTTCCGGTTCCTGGTGTTAATAACTGACCTACTTGTATTCCTGGAACACCAAAGTTATTTAAATCAGAAGTTTGACCAGAAAAAGCTCCAATAGTTTCTCCAGTAATAGTTGGACTAGGAATTTGTCTATCCAAATCTAATTTAAAACGACCCAATACTGGTACACCACCAGGAGATTGAGCAGATGTGTTAAACCCATTTGCTGAGTTAATATCAGGCTGATCAAACGAATCGAATGTGTCTCCATCTGATTCTACAGCAACTTGAAGTTGTCCTGCAATTATGGCTCCAACAGAATACTGTTGTCCTTGATTATATAAGGCTCCATCCATAAAGCCAGCTGTAAGAGAGTTTCCAATGCTTACAAACTTAGTAAAGTCTGCATTTCCTTGTGTACCAGTTGCAGTTGGTGCAGTTGGTACAGGATTATCTGCCAGCCTATCGTCGACTAAAGTATCCTCCATACCTTCGCAAGAATACAATGTGATTCCTGCAACTAAGGTAAGTATTAATAAATGATTGAATTTTTTCATGTTTTTAATGTCTTTAATTAGTTCAAGAATTGATCAAATGTAAAAGAGACATAATAAATGGCTCCTAGTAGTGGATTTGCAAGAGAAGTAGTGTATCGCTCATTTAGGATATTACTTCCACCAAACTTAACAACTGTGTTATAATCGCTTAGTTTATAGCTTATCTGTGCATCTAAGGTCCCAAAAGCTGGAACAACACCTTCACCAATTGAAGATTCCCAAAGATATGCGTCTTGCCATCTGTAAACCATATTAAACCCAATATTATCGGTTAACTTACGGTTTTGGAATTTGATGTTATATCTCCACTCTGGTGTATTATAACTAGCTCTGAATCCTTGTCTAATTAACTCATCTTGATCGATAAGTTTGTTAAACGATACATTACTACCAATTGTATAACCGCCATCTAATGAATAATCAGCTGTTAAAGCAAAACCATGAGAACTAACTGTACCATCAGCATTTACATCAAAGCCATACGTTTGAGTTGGAAATGACTGATTTGCATTGTTTGGATCTTCTCCTGTAATAACAGCTTCTCTCCATGCCGTTCCATCAACTGCATAGCCAGCACCAGGTGCAACTGTTAATCCATTTGGAATACCTTGAGTAAATGATATTTCAGCTATGAAATCGGTATATGCACTATAGTAATAGTATGCATCAAGAAATAATCGATCTCCGATTAAACTCTTATATCCTACTTCAAAAGTATTGAGCTTTTCTGGTTGGAAATCATCAAAAGCGACAGCTTCTAGTGAAGCAGCAGCTTGAGCAGTACTCAATTGTCCTGTTGCTAAACCAAATTGTGCAGCTTGGACACTTTCAGCTGTATATACGGTATTTGTTTCAAAATTGTAACGATCAACTAAAACAGGGTTACTACCAATTAGTCTTCTAGATACAACATCTAGATCGATGAATTGATCCTGTGTAGTTGGGATTCTAAATCCTCTTTGGAATGATGCTCGGAAATTATGCACATCAGCTACAGTTAAGATTGCTGAAGCTCTTGGAGAAAACTGTCCATCAAAAAACTCATTCTTATCATATCTAGATGAAACAGATAAGTCAAGATTTCCTTCCATGAACTGCTTAGAAGCTTGCATATAAGCCCCCCATTCATTCATTGTGAATTCATCCCCATTTTGATCTAAGGCAAATAAAGTACCTTCAGAATTCAATGAGAAAATTCGGTAGTTCATACCACCAATTAACTGTACTGTTTCAGGATCTATAACATTTGAGAAATTATATAAACCTTCAAAGTGATATAAATCTGATTTATCTAAGAACTTAGCACCACCTTCTGAAATCGGAGTGTTTCTTATTGTATTTGCAAGATCTTTAAATTCTTGAGAATTAGGATCTAATTGAACAGCGTCAGCTTGAGCTCTTGCAAAAGCATGTGAGTTTTCATAATTCTGACCGCCTAGTCTTGCATTTATAAAACCAGTTAAATATGGCTCTAAATATGTTTGCTGATTTATAAGGGAAGCTAATGTGTTTGCAGCATATGAGTCACCAGCATCTTCCTGAGTCGTATATGCTCTAATGAAGAGATTCGGGTTTCTTAACTCTAACTTCGCTGTCCAAATATTGAAGTTATCCAGTACAAAACGATCATTTGCAGTGTAAACCGTACTTCCATAACCTGTATTATACTGAGCAACTAATTCATAAGAATCATTTAAGAAGTAATGAAGTGCACCACCAAATTTAATACTCTCAGTAGTATTGTCAACAAAAGATGTTTCCGTATATCCTCTTGGTGTAAACGCTCCAGCAGCTCCATCAGGTACTAAAGATCGAGTAGCAGCAGCAGTAGCACTACCTCCTGCAATAGCTGCATCAGCAATTATACCAGTAGTAATTGTGAAATCACCATAGGTATTTAATCCATCATATAATCTTGGCACGGCTGCACTATCTCTTGAGGTTGCACCTCTTTCAAGTAAATCACTTTGATCACGATAATCCTGACCAACAAAATCTTGAGCACTTAAATACTCACCTGTAATTTTGAAAGCGAATTTGTTGTTGTACGATTGAGCTATTCGAATTCCATAGTTTTGATAAAGTGCAGGATCTTGAATATCACTATCAATATGATTTACTCCAGTTTTAACACTAACTGAAATTCCAGGATAGTCGAATGGACTTTTACTGTTCATCAGTAAAATACCGTTCAAAGCATTTGGCCCATATAATGCTGAAGCAGCACCTGGTATTAATTCTGCACTTTCTAGATCTAATTCTGAGATACCAACAATATTACCAACTGCGAAGTTAAGACCTGGAGCTTGATTATCAATTCCATCAATCAATTGAACAAAGCGTGTATTACCATTTGATCCAAAACCACGTGAGTTAATCGATTTAAAGGTCAAACTCTGCGTACTAAAGTCAACTCCTTTTAAGTTCCCAATAGAGCTATAGAAATCTGGAGATGCAGAAGCTTGAATATCTAACACATCCATTTTCTCGATCGAAACAGGAGAACTCAGAATACTTTCTTCTACTCTCGATGCAGATACAACAATGTCGTTTCCGAAAATCGTTTGCTCTTCTAAGACAACATCAATATTCATATCCGAATTAGTAGTTACTTCAACCTCTACTGATTGAAAACCAACAATTGAGAATACTAATGTTAGTGGAGGGTTTTGAGAAACTCGTAAAGTAAAAGTTCCATCGGGATTTGAGGTTGTACCAATTAATTTATCTTTTACTCTGATGTTTACACCAGCTAATGGCTCTCCAGAGTTGTCAATAACTCTACCTGCTACTTCTGTAACATCGTTATTATTAATTGGATTAGCCTCTATGGTATTTCCTATACCAAAAATGAGGATTAGGCAGAAAAATAGCCGCCGTATCTGTTTACTCATAATCTGATCCTGTTTAAGATTGATATTATTTTGAACATGCTTTATTGTTGTACCCGTTAAAAAAGGCTATATAAAACTATAACTCACAATGATACCTAAGAAAAGTTTGTTTTAGGGATAATGCAAGCGCTTCCACACCTTTTTTTAACAATCTCGAAACTTAAAAAATTAAATCGCTTTGAATGAATTTTATTTTCTCAAAAAAACATGTATTTACCACACTTAAATTTTAAAACAACTTGAAGTGACTTCACTAAGAATTATTACATATTGCCTAATTTCCATTGCTTTTTTAAGTCAATGTACATCTTCACCTCATACAAATAATGTCGCTGATTTAGCCAAAACCTATGATAGCCCAATAAAATACCTCGCTTTAGGAGATTCATACACTATAGGAGAGTCTGTTACTGAAGAAGGTCGTTGGCCAGTTCAACTATCAGATTCGTTACAAAAAAGAGGAATTGAAACTACAGAAGTAAATATAATTGCTCGAACTGGTTGGACTACTGAAGAGCTTCAAAAAGGGATTTTAGATAATCCTCCACAGCCTCCCTATGATTTAGTTTCCTTATTGATTGGAGTGAATAATCAATTCAGAGGGTACGATATTGAGATTTACCGTTCTGAATTTAGAGAATTACTTGAGCAAGCAATTGGATTTGCAAATAATGATTCATCAAATGTTTTTGTGGTTTCTATTCCAAATTATGGTGTAACACCATTTGGCCAAACAAGAGGTGAGGATAAAATTAGACAGGAATTACATGAATACGATGTAATAGCTAAAGAAATAGCAATAGAATATGGTATTCCATTTATAAACATTACACCAATCTCTGAAAAAGCTAAAACTGATACTTCACTTATAGCTTCCGATAAACTGCATCCTTCTTCTAGCATGTATTCTGAATGGGTTCATGAAATGCTACCAACTGTTTTATCAATACTCGAACAATAGATTTAATGAATAGTAGTTTTGTTAGAATATACTCTTAAAAATATAATACGATATATGAGACACCTTTTTATTTTATCACTGTTTGTTTTTGGTATGGGTTGTGCAACCCAGGCTCAACAACTTTTAAACGACCAAAAAAAAATTAATATAAATATGACGGCTTCAGAGTTAGTTGAAGCAGATTTAATCATTTTTAATATCAATCTTAACGCTGAAGATGATACTCCAAGAAGTGCGTTTCGATTACATAAAGAGAGAGAAACAGTATTAGCAGATTTACTCAAGAAGTTTGATATCAAAGAAGAAAATATCCGATTTCAACCAATTCGAATTAATAAGCGTTACACAAATAATGGTAAATCTCAGCTTTCGCAAACGAATCAGCAAGTTTCAGTCACATTTAGCGATTTCGCTATTTATGAGGATATTCAACTCACTTTGATTGAAAACAATTTTGATAATTTTAATGGTAGTTTCTCGAGCTCAAAACTAAATGAAGGTAAAGAGAAGGCTCTTTTAGCAGCAATTGAAGAAGCTAAAGATAAAGCTCGACTTATCTCAAATGCCTCTGGAGTTAGTCTAGGTGATATATTGAATATTTCTTATTCAGATTATACCGTAGCTCCATCTCGAAATTTTGCTCGAAGCGAGATGATGAGTTTAGATGCTTCTTCTTCAATCATGGACTTTGCTCAAACCGTTTCAATTACTGCTAATGTTTCTATCGAATTTGCAATCTCTAATTAGTCTGGTTGGACAGCATTTATTGTTTCAAAAAACTGACGGGTTTTACTAAGCCTGTCAATACCATTCATTTCAACATACCAATACTGTTCTATTATGCCCGTAGAATTTTGCATGAGCAACTGCATAGTTCCTTGCGATTTATGCTCAGCAGCAACCCAATTAGAAATAATGTTATAATTCATTCGGTTGTTGAACCCAAAAGTCTGATTGCGGTTAAATTCAAAAATCTCACCGTCCATCACTTTTGTTTTTGGGTAATCTTCTAATACTGAAAAATTAACACCTGGATCCTCTTCTCCTCTTCTTATAAAACCTTGCAGAGCAATTGGTTTTATTTCGTCCGGTAACCTGTTTATTGCCTCCAATCCTAATACTGTTGCAGCTTTATGATGTCCATGAAATTCAGCGAATGGGAGTAACAAAAATACAAAATCGTATTCTCCCTCATTCATAATATTAGTCAGTTTAGAAACCACCGATTCAGTTTCCCATTTTTCTAACGTTTCTTCTACATCTAGTGTGTAATAGAAATCTTGTTTATCAAAAAAGAAATAGTTTCTAATCCCCATAATATCACCGCCTGCCTTCAATTCTTTCTTTCTGATCTCAGGTAAATTTACTCTCCCAACTTCTTCCTTATCAAGTTCAAGTCCATATACATAATTACCTAAAGTTGAGTATCTAAATCCACCTTCCCCATTTGTGATTAGTGCTAAATCAACAATACCATCTAAGAGTTTAGTAGTCTTCCAAACCGTTGCTGAGAAGATGACATCATCATCTGGATGTGCAGTAACTAACAATATTTTTGGTTGGTAATTTAATTCTTGAGCAGTGGCTTCGACCGAAGTAATTGCTACAAATAATATTAAAAGCTTCTTCATTCTTACTGGATAAGGATTATTTCAAAAGTGGATTAATATATTCCCAAACTATATTGGCTACTATTCTATGTCCAGCAACATTTGGGTGAATTTGATCTGGTTGCATATACTCATCTCTTCCCCCAACTTTATCTAATATGAGAGGAATAAGTTCAAGGTTATTATTTTTTGCTAGATCGGGATATATATTTTGGAACTCTTGAGTATACTCAATACCAAGATTAGGTGGCACTTGCATACCCGCAATTAAAATTACCATATCTGGATTATTTGCTAGCGCTCGATCTACAATTTGTTGGAGGTTATCTTTAGTTGAAGTTAGATCAATCCCTCGAAGACCATCATTTCCACCTAACTCTAGTATCATAATGTCTACATTTCTTTGTAAAACCCAGTTTATTCTGCGCAATCCACCAGCCGAAGTTTCACCACTTAATCCGCCATTAATAACCTCATGATTCAAACCTAATGAGTCAATTTTATTCTGAATAATGGCTGGAAAAGCTTTATTAGGTTCTATACCATAACCTGCAGTAATACTATCACCAAAAATAAGAATAGTCTTCTTTTCTTGTGAAAATACTGACGTTGAATAAAGTAAAAAAAGTAAAAGTAGTTTTTTCATTTTCATGCTTTTGATTTAACCATGTATGTTGATACATGATTCCAATTTTATCCAAACAAAAAACTAAATAATTCGTAGCTATCTTCTTTTGCTGGAATTAAATAGAGTAATCTGATGGTTACAGTACCAAGTTTAATAAATTAAGAAAATCTGTGTCTAACATTCTCCAAGTAAATAATTTAACTCGTGAATTTAAAAGTGGTTCAAAACTTTTAACGGTTGTCAATAACATTAATTTTGGAATAGAAGAAGGTACTTCTTGCGCTATCGTAGGTCCATCTGGTAGTGGTAAGACCACCTTACTAGGACTTTGCGCTGGACTTGATCGCCCAAATTCTGGAGAAGTAATCCTAAGAGGTGTAAATTTAAACCCACTCTCTGAGGATGATCGTGCTTCTGTTCGAAATAAGCATGTTGGATTTGTATTCCAGACATTTCAACTAGTTCCTACACTTACAGCGATTGAAAATGTAATGGTTCCATTGGAACTTCGTGGAGAAGGAACAAAAGAAGTTCGAATACGTGCTAAAGAATTATTAGAAGAAGTTGGTTTAGGAGATAGAACTCATCACTACCCTACTCAACTTTCAGGTGGAGAGCAGCAACGAGTTGCAATCGCTAGAGCATTTATTAATGAACCTAAAATACTTTTTGCAGATGAACCGACAGGTAATCTGGATACCGAAACTGGTGAGTATATCGAAAAGTTGATATTCGATCTGAATGAGAAACAGCAAACAACCTTAGTATTAGTCACACATGATTTAGAATTAGCAGATAAATGCGACCGAATTATAAAAATTAAAAACGGTTATGTAGATGCAGACATTCTAAAAACAAAGACTGAGGTGATCTCTTAATGAATTGGTCTTGGGTATTTAAGATGGCTTGGCGAGATTCCCGTTCAAACCGTAGAAAGCTTTTCCTATATATGGCAGCTATTATTGTAGGTGTTGCCGCACAAGTTGCCATTACTTCATTTCGTGTGAACCTTAATTCAAGTATAAACGATCAAGCAAAAGAGTTACTCGGTGCTGATTTAGAAGTTGAAAGGAATTCAGAGTTTCAACCAGAATTAGTAGCATATCTAGATTCTATAAGTTTTGATCAGTCTAAAATGCTCGCATTTACTTCAATGGCTTCATTCCCAAAAAGTGGGACCACCCGTTTATCTCAAATATCAGCTATGGATGGAGGGTTCCCTTATTATGGAGTAATTGAGACCGAACCTTCAATAGCCTCCGAAACTTACCTAAAGGAATATGGAGCATTAGTCGATCAAACTATCCTCACTCAATTAGAGCTTGTTCCAGGCGATTCTGTAAAAATAGGTTTCATAACCTATGAAATCTCAGGCGCAATAATAGATGTTCCAGGACAGTCCACCGCTAGCTCATTTTTTGGGCCACGGGTTATAATTCCCTTGGTTGGAGTTGAAAATACTGGGTTACTTGAACGCGGTAGCCGCTTAGAACATAAAATGTATGTTAAATACTTAGAGGGAATTGATCCAAAAGTTGTAGAAGAACGACTTGATGCAATGAATGACGTGACTGATTTCAGGTTCGATGACGTAGAAGAACGTAGAGAAGAAGTTGGTGAGGCTATTTCTCAATTATCCAACTTTCTGAATTTGATAGGTTTTATTGCATTATTACTTGGAGGAATTGGAATTGCTAGTTCCATTTTTGTCTATATAAGGCAAAAAATAAATACTGTTGCATTATTGCGTTGTGTTGGAGCGTCATCAGACCAAACGATGTTTATTTATCTAATTCAAGCCACAGCAATGGGGTTTGTTGGAGCGTTTATTGGTGCTTTACTTGGCACCTTAGTTCAATTATATTTACCTGTATTAGTTCAAGATTTTATTCCAGTAGATATTGAACTCTTTATATCATGGGGTTCCGTTTTTACAGGATTAGCTACTGGCGTAGTTATATCACTAATATTTGCCCTTTTTCCATTAATCGCTGTTCGAAAAATTTCTCCATTATTCACACTCAGATCTGCTGAAATAAATCTTTCGAAACTTCTAAGTATTCCAACTAGAATAATTTTATTCGGAATCATAGGAATTGCTATCACTGGTTATGCTTGGTTTATGCTAAATGATTTAAAAGCGGCTATATTTTTTACTATTGGGTTCGCATTCTGTCTTTTATTATTAGCTGGATTTTCAGTTTTGGTAATGAAAGCCTCACGTAAATTTGTACCCACTGGATGGAGTTATGAGTGGCGACAAGGCCTAGCAAATTTATACCGACCTAATAATCAAACTACTACCCTCCTCTTAACTTTTGGTTTAGGAGTAACACTAATTAGTTCATTATATCTAACTCAAGATATGTTGTTGGGCACCATAAATTTTAGCGGAGAAGATGATCTTCCTAATTTGGCTTTATTTGATATTCAATATGATCAAAATGAAGGAGTGAATTCAATTATTGAGGAAAATGGACTCGAAATAATGCAGAATGTTCCCATTGTAACTATGCGGTTACAATCTGTTAAAAATATTCCATTAGAAGAAATTCTAGCTGATACAAGTAGAAACGCCAGAAGATGGGCTCTTAATAGAGAATATCGGTCAACTTATCGCGATTCTCTTATTGATACAGAAACGTTAGAATCCGGAAAATATATTTCATCAGTAGAAAATTTAAATAACCATGTACCTGTTTCTGTTTCCACTGATTTAATGGAAGATTTGGATGTTGCTTTAGGCGATACTATTGTTTGGGATGTTCAAGGAATACCAATTCCAAGTTATATTGCTAGCACTAGAACTGTAAATTGGCAAACACCACAACCTAATTTCTTTGTTGTTTTCCCAACCGGTGTTCTAGAACCAGCACCCCAGTTCTTTGCAACTACAGTACGAACTACAAGTCGTGAAGCTTCTGTATCCATTCAACAACAAATCGTTCAAGCTTATCCAAATGTATCTGCGATTGATGTAGGCCAAATCATTAGTACAATTAGGGAGTTCTTGGATAAAATTACCTTTATAATTCAGTTTATTGGATTATTTAGCATAATCACTGGCTTAATTGTTTTAGCAGGCTCAGCAGCCACCAGTCGCTTCCAGAGAATACGTGAAGCAGTTTTGTTAAGGACACTAGGTGCAAAACAAAATCAAGTAGTGAAAATTCAGATAATTGAATATGTACTTCTTGGTGTTATGGCTGCTTTAATTGGACTTACACTTTCTGTTGGAGCGAGTGCTTTACTTGGGTATTTCTATTTTGATATCGAGTTTATTCCAAACTTTGTAATACTAGGAACCGAAGTTGTGATTCTTGTTTTGTTAGTTTTAATAATTGGATTATTAAATACTAGAGGTATACATACAAAACCGCCCCTTGAGATTTTAAGAGCAGAAGGACTTTAACAGAAGGAATTAGCACTTTACATCATTCTCAACATTTTCAAATCCTTGTACTACTTTTATGTACATGGATTTTTTTTTCTTACTTTCGTCTGAATTAAATAAATAAGTTCATGAGTATTAGAAAAAGATTAATCCCAAATCGAATTAAAACTGCTTTTAGTAAAAAAAAAGTTGGTAGTGCTCCAGGTACACTTGCACATATTGGAATTAAAAAAACAGATGAAGTAACCATTGATATTCATGATTATGGAATAAATCATCTTCTTCATAAGAGAATTGAAACTGTTGAAGAGTGTCAACCTTTTGTTGATACAACAAATCCAACCTGGGTTCAGGTTCGTGGACTTCACGATATTCAAAAATTAAAGGAAATTTGGGATCGATTTGAGTTCCACCCACTAATTCAAGAAGATATTTTAAACACCCATCAACGACCAAAAATTGAAGATTATGGGCAACAGATTTTCGTAGTACTTAAAATGATGTATTTCGAAGATGATCAGTTACATCAAGAACAAGTTAGTATTGTATTCAATGATAAATTCATCTTTTCATTTCAGGAATCTGAAAGGAAAATCTTTTCCCCAATTAAAGAACGTTTAGAATTAGAAAATACCCGTATGAGAAAATCTGGGCCTGATTATATGGCTTATGCAATCATGGATATTATCATTGATTATTATTTTGAAGTACTTGAGACTATTAATAATAGAATAGAAGAAGTTGAAGATATTTTATGGTCTGAAAGTAATGATGACACCCTTTCTGATATACATCATACTAGACGTCAACTCATTCAATTCCGGAAAAATGCTTGGCCTCTACGAGATAATATGAATGCAATGCTTAGAGATGAATCTCCATTTATTAAAGATGAGACTAAACTCTTTTTAAGAGATGTGTATGATCATACCGTACAGATAATTGATAACCTTGACAACAACAGGGAATTGGTTTCTGGGCTACACGATATGTATATGACCAACATCAGTAATAAAATGAATGAGGTGATGAAAGTATTAACTATCATCGCAACCATATTTATCCCACTAACTTTTTTAGCTGGAATTTATGGTATGAATTTCGAAAATATGCCTGAATTAGCTTGGAAATGGAGTTATCCCCTAATTTGGGTAGTTATGATACTTGTTACAATCGGGATGATATTCTACTTCAGAAAGAAAAGATGGTTGTAATTAAAAGAGAAGGTCTCTATCAAAAGGCCTTCTCTTAAAACTAACTACGGAGGTTTGGGGATTAATCAATAATTCTAAAACCTATACTTAATACCAACCATAATGTTAAACTGACTTATGGTTTCATTGATACTCTCAAATCTCTCTTGACCAGATTGAGAGTCGGTATATTCATATAAAATAGAACGATCGTTCCACGCTGAATATTGCGTTGTTACATCGAAGAAAACTTCTCTTGATAAAGGAAGTCCAATTCCTCCAGAAACAACGTATTTATCTACTGTGTAAGTAGAACTTTTACCTGGTAAAAACCCCATCCCTCCTCTAATTTCAAACCCTGTTTTAGACTTATACTTAATACCTGCTTTCAAATTTGCAACAAGCTTATAATCGGAAGCAATCAAGCTATCAAAAACAGCTTCTTGAGCTCTTAACTCTAACATACTATAAGTGTCATCATAATTATTAGTTAAGGAAAGTTTAGTATTACGATAATCTTTGATTTCAGTTGATGCTGAAACTGTAAATCCATTTATTTTCTCTAGTGATAAACCAACATTAATCTGAGAAGGATTACGAATTGTGTATTTAAAATTACCAGATAAGTCATCATAAAAAGGACTACGATCGTCATCTAACCTTGTAGTTATAGATGATTCATAGGATTCAGTTACTATTAGTTTATTTGGTAAAAGAATACTTGCGCCAACATTTAAATTTGGCAATAATTTATAGACTAAACCTGCTCTTAACTTAGCTCCAATAACTTCATAATCTAGAGCATCTTCTAAAATGATATCTTTAATATCCGTCCCTCCATTCCCTTGAGAATCAACATCTATAAAATCTCCATCATAACGGTTTTGCGTATCAGATTCTAGAAAGTATCTATCAAACGAATATTCACCATAAACAAGACCAAAAGATGCTCCAATAAATAGATTCTTTTGAATTTCACTAGCAAGAAAAATAGAATATTCACCAAGTGTACCTCGCTGCTTAACTTCTGCATTTTGCTGAATACCAAAGAACTCTCCTGGAGCGAAACCAATTCGGAATATTGATTCTAGAGATGTTTGAATAGCATCTGCAAAGTCAACTGCATAGGTCTCGAATGCTAAATCATTATAATCACTAAATTCATCCTTGAAAGAATCAGTTATAGAACTTCTAGTATTATATACATCGATTGTATTAGTTCTATTAATTCTATTATTGAGAGTATATCCACCACCTACAACTAAACTACCTTGATTGGTTGGAACTGAATATATCAATCCCATATTACTGAGTTTAGTACTTGAATTTTCGAAAGTGGAACTGCTTCCAAAAAAGCTATTATCTTGTTCCGAAAAATTTGAAAATAACCCTGTATTGAAGTAACTAATATTAATAAGCCCCATACTTGCTGGATTATCAATAAAACTTCCGAAACCATTTTCAGTAGCTACAGATGGAAGTATACTTGCATTAGCTTCGCCATTAATATTGAACTCAGCGAGCTGTTGCGCAATGGAAGAGTAAAGTTGAGGGTTTAGTCCATCTTGTGCTAAAACATTAACAGGTGCAAATAGTCCTGCCATTAAGAGAGCAATTTGTATCCTCTTCATCGAGATTTATTCTATTAATTAAATGACTTAGTTTTTTCTCTTTGATCTAGTACTTGAACTAGATGATGATCTAGTTCCAGATGAAGATCTTGTAGAAGAGTTACTTCTAACTGCGCTTGACGATGAATTACTGCGTCCACTTGTGTTACTACGTACTGCAGAACTTCTTGAACTAGTATTAGTAGATCTTGACCTGATATTTGTTGGTGTCGAGCTTCGACCAGTTGTAGAACTTCTCCTTACTGTGCTACTACCTGTATTATTAGAACGCACAGAACTCCCATTTGATCTTACAGAAGATGATGAACCTTGATTCCTCGTTCTAGTACTTCTTACAGTTCCAGTTGAGGTATTAGATCGTGTTCTTCCTGTAGTTCCTACTGTTGAAGATCCAGTATTTCTAGTTCTATTTGTTCCTACACTTGAACCATTAGTATTAGTTCTTGTTTTTCGAACGGTTGAAGTTCCTGTGGAACGACCAGTATTATTTCCACTAGTTCTACCTGTATATCTTGAGCCTGTACCTGTAGTTCCAGTTCTTGTTACACCTGTAGATGTATTTGTACCTGATCTCTTTGCTATTGATGAACTAGTTCTTCCCGTTCTTGTAATCGTAGAATTGCTATTGCTTCCTGTGCGAGTTCTATCACCAGTTATTGCATTAATTCCATTTCCTTTTGAGTATAAACCTGTACTTCTAGGTCCAGTACTCCTATTATTTCGTTGATAATCATTATAAACGAATATTGCAGTATTTTGATGACCCCAGCCACCATATCCACTCCAACCATAATAACCGTAATCATAATGGTCCCAATAAAATGGATATCGATATCCTCCCCAAGCATACGAATCATAAGCCCACCAAGACCCATGTCTGAAAGAAAAGCTTACTCCTGAAAAATTATTTCCAAAATAAATCTGATTTCTCCAATAATTCCCTCTAAATCTATTTATTGAAGAGTAACTGTAATCATCATGGAATGCATTATATCCATCACTAAATCCATCGTCATAACCTTCCCAGTAAAGATTGTCGGCATAATTATCTTTATACCATTGCTCGGTTTCATAATCTTTGTAATAAAGTCCAGCTTCTTCTAAATCGTTTTCATATATCAAGCCATCCTCAACATATTCGCCTTCATATTCTGGCGCAATAGTGCTTTCTGTGATTGGTTTTGCAGTTTGTTGCTCATCACTCCAATTATATCCAGCCTCTGCTTGTTCATCATCTCCCCAAGAATAATAGGTACTTGATGCTTTTTCACTAGTTCTTGTGAAGCCGTCAGTAGTTTGTAACTGAGTATAGCACCCTGTCAAAAACAATGATAATGTTGCAATGGTGATTCCTAGAATATTTACGCGGGCTTTCATATTGGCTCCTTTGATCTATTTCTTTATTACAGAGTTAAAATCACAAATAGAAAACTCATGTTATATAACATGATAATGTTAGTCATGTTATATCTCTCCTCTCAACGACTTAGTAATTACCTCAGCTTTTGAATTAACATGCAATTTCTTATAGATATTACGAATATGAGCTCTAACTGTATCAATAGATATATCAAAACGATCGGCAATCAATTTATAACTCAATCCATCAACAAGCCCATTTACAATATCTTGCTCCCTTGATGTTAGCATACTTTGCTCATTTTTCTTTGGTGCTTGCTCATTGAAATGTGTAATCACTTTCCGTGCAATTTGTGGTGACATTGGAGCACCACCTTTCATTAAATCCTCAACCGCATCTTTAATTTCTGGAAGTGATGTGTGCTTTAATAGATAGCCAGATGCTCCAGCTTTAAGAGAATCGAATATTTTATGGGAATCATGATAAATCGTAAGCATGATTATGTTAATCTCTGGATACTTAGATTTTATAATTTCCATTCCTTTTATCCCCGACATCCCAGGTAATTGAATATCCATTAGTAATACATTAGGATGTTGATGTACTTCTAAAAACTCAAGCATTTCTTCAACTGTATCAGTAGCAACAGGGCAATCTAAACCATCCTGCATATCTAAATAGCGTTGTATTAAATCTCTAATTTTTTTGTTGTCTTCTACAATCCCTATAATTGCCATTTTTGCTCCGTGTTAATTCAGTTTTCCTTTCAAGGTTACTGTAAATCCGTCATTATCATCAAAATTGAACATTCCACCAATTCTTTTTGCTCGCATTTCCATGTTACGCAAACCTTGGCCGGTTTTCTTAGTTCCTTTGCTTGTATTACCATTATCGTGAATTCTTAGTACATACTCTCCATTTTTCGAATGTATTCCCACTACTACTTTATCACCATTGGAATATTTCGCAATATTATTAACTGCCTCTTTAAAAATTAGATAAAGGTTTTCTTTTACAGAAACTGGAAGTTTATTATCCATTTTTAGTTCATCAAAGTCATATGAGACACTAAAATTCTTCGGTTCTAAAACATTTATTATATAGTCCTGCATTCTATCAGTTAAATCGCCGAGTGTGTCATTCCTTGCATCAATCGACCAAACTATATCATCTAAGCTTGTTACCACGTGTCTACATTGTTTCCCAATTTGATGTAATGAAGTCTTGAATTCAGGTTCCACATGACTTGCTTGAAGAAAATCTGATTGAAGGGCTATTTCTGTTAAACTTGCGCCAACATCATCATGAAGGTCACTTGCAATTCTAACTCTCATTCTTTCAATATCTACCATTTTCATATATCGGTAGTTTCTGTAGAATAAATAAATAATACCTGAAATAGATAAAATGATGAGGATTAAAAACCACCATGTCATCCAGAATGGAGGTTTTATTTTAAATTGTACTTGAGCTATCTCCTCACTCCATATTCCACTTGAATTTTTAGCATGAACTCTAAAGGTATAATCACCTGGAGGTAATGATGGATACTTAGCACTTCTTGATGTGGTTTGTTGCCAGTCAGGGTCTATCCCACTCATTCTATACTCGTAAGTAACTTGATTAGGAGCGGTAAAATTTAGCCCTACAAAATCTATCTCAATGAAGTTCTTACCATGTAAAAGTTCAACTCCATTTATTTTGTACTGTTTACCTGAAGCAATAAAACTTGAGATATGGACTCTAGGTGGTACTTGATTTCCATTATAAGATGTTGGATCAAAATGGCTCACACCTTCCACACTGCCAAACCAAAAATGTCCATTTTTATCTTCATATACAGCCCCTAGATTCATTTCGTCTGATACTAGTCCTTGTTCTCTTGTCAATATCTGTATTGCTTTTTCCTTATCAGTTTGGTTTTCACTATAGAATTGATTCACATTCAGTTTTGCTATTCCTTCATTAGTTCCAATCCAAAAATCATCATTTTTATCTTGCGCAATAAAGTATGCTACCCTTCCAGGTAAACCATCTTTGTCTGTAATATCAACAAATCTAACCCCATCGAACCAGGCAATACCACCAAATGTGGAAATCCAGATAGTACCTTTATTATCAAGCATAATCGACATTACACCATTATTGGGAACACCTTCCTGAATAGAAAAATTTTCTATTCCTTCAGAACTAATTTTTGAAACTCCTCCATAGGTAGCAACCCAAATATTACCTTCAGAATCTTCAACACTTCTTCTAGTACTATTACTGGCTAACCCTTTTTCTTGATCAAATACTTCGTATCCATTCTCATAAAATCTAATTATTCCTTCGTCTTCAGTACTTATCCAATAGTCGCCGTTACTCCCTTCTAATACATGTCTAACTTTTCTAAATGGAAATTCTTTGTCAGAAAAGGTTGTGATTTTTCGATTCTTCATAATAGAAAGCCCTTCTCGCATTCCTATCCATATTCTGTCTTGAGAATCTTTATCAATAAAATAAATTCTATCATCTGGAAGTCCATCTGAAGTACTTAGGTAGTCAAATCCAGTTTCGGTTTTTGCCATTAATCCTCCACCGTAGGTAGCTATCCAAAGTGTTCCATTTTCGTCTTCCACTACTGAAGTTACTAAATCATTGCTTAGGCCTGAACTAGTTGTATAATTCTGGAAATAATCCCCCAGAAAAAGACTTACACCTCCTCCAAAAGTTCCAAGCCATACATCACCTTCACGATCTACAATACTGGAGTATACAATATCATTTGAAAGGCCTTCATCTGTTGTGAAATTTTTAAAATTTCCATCCCTAAACTGGCTCACCCCACCTTCAGTCCCTAACCATATTGATCCATCATTAGCGATTGAAATTGATTGAATTTTAGGGTCGACAATCTCATTATTTTGTCCAAAATTTTGGAATCTACTTCCATCAAACATTGACAAGCCATTTCGCGTAGCTATCCAAATATTACCTTGCTCATCAATCTTTACATCCCTTGTGCGATCTTCAGGAAGTCCATCTTGAATGGTATACGTTCTTAAATTCCCATTTGAAAGCTTGGTTAGTCCTCCCCTTGTTGCTAACCAAATATCTCCATTATCAGATTCGTCTATTCCTCTAACTTGATTACTTGGCAAACCTTGGGATGTTGAATATAAAACTAGCTCATCATCATTTATATAGTGCCAAACTCCACTTCCGTTAGTACCAAACCACAAATGACCATCCTTATCTTCAAAAATACTAATGATCTCACTGTTACTTAGTCCAATTAATGGATCTGGAGTATAGATTGTATCGCCATCAAAAACATTTACACCAAGTGAAGTTCCTATCCAAATTTCACCAGATTTAGCCTCATATAATGAAAGAACTTTACTATGGCTTAACCCACTCTCTTCGAAGTAGTTTTCGAAATTGATTCCATCAAATCGATTTAATCCATATCCAGTTGCTAACCAAATATATCCTTCACTATCCTGAATGATATCGTTCACTACAGATTCACTTAATCCATCTTGAATAGAATAGGTTCTGAAAGGATAGGTTTGAGAAACTGAATCCTTATGCAGGCTTAATGCCAAGATAATGATGCATAAAAGTATTTTCTTCATAGTTGAAAGTAACGTAAAATCATTGAGAATAGTAGATCAATAAGGTGAAATAATGTACGTATTAAAAACTAATTGAGTTGAGTTCAACTTTTTTACTAATTTTGCATCTTCAGATAACTATTCATCATATTTAAATTTTGAGCATATTCGAAAAGCGACAGAAAAGAAATACCAATCTAATTGTAGAAACTAAATCTGGTACTTCTACTGGGATACTTACTCTTCTGGAAAACACAGTTTTTGGAACTAAAGGTAAAGTCAGATATCATCAAAAAAATATTGGCGAAAGAATCGAAGCTCAAAAGAATATTGAGTTCATTCAAATTAAAAAAAGGGATCAAGTTTTAGGGACTACTGGTGTAGTAACTAGATCAACAACTGGTATAAAGGACAACTTTAAAAGTTTATTTATTAGATACCTTTCCGTTAATAATCCCTTTCGGAAACACGAGAAAAAACGAACTCCACATTCCCAATTTAGAAATATAAAAGCCAATAGTAGTTTAAAGACCTTAATAGGTAAAGAAATAACCGATCATTTTGAACAACCAATTATTGAAGCCAAAGATAAAGCAGCTTTCTATGCTTTTGTTGAATCTGAAAACTTTAACTCAAAAGAATTATGTATCAACTTGGGTTTCTATCCTGCTCGTAAGGTTTCGACTATTTTATTTAGTCGATTTTACCCTAAAAAAGAACCCCCAGTTTCTGAAATAGAAGACTTCGAAAAAGAAGAAGTTAGCAAGCATCTTTCCTTCTTTTATCAAAACCATTCCTTTTACTTTGAAGATCGTTTATTTGAGTCTGGCACTTATTATGTATTAAAAAGGGATGGTAAGATTGTAGCAGGAATACGATGTAGACCTGTTAATTGGGAAATTGTTGAAGTACCTGGTTTTAGTGGGTTCTTAATGCAACGTGTACTCCCTTATCTTCCATTGACTAACAAACTCTTTAACCCCAAGAATTTAAATTTTCTAGCTTTTGATTATGCTTGGTGCTTACAGGACGATGAAGAGTTGATATTAACATTGATGAACCATGCATGTTCTGTAAATGGTATCCATTTAGGAATGTTTTGGGGCGACACCGAGTCAACGCTGGTAGATGATTTAAAGAAATCGAATAGACTTGGATTCCTATATAAACTAAATGGAGAAGTGAACGCAGAAGTAATGCTTAGATTCATAAATTTGAATGAAGCTGAGCAAAGTGAATTACTTAAAAAGCCTGTCTTTGTTTCAGCATTAGACATGACTTAAAATTTCAACTTTTTTCAATAAAAGTTGATTCTGTTTTTCATATTAGAGTAGCAAGAAATTGAATTGAAGTAATTGTCGTATGAAGAAGCATTTCTCCCGAAAAGATTTTATTAAAAAAACAGGCCTTGTATTAGCAATCGCTCCAATTCTTAGTTCTATTGGTTTTCCAAATATCATTTTGCCAAAGAAGAAGGAGAAACTTGGAGTGGCTTTAATTGGCTTAGGAAGTTATAGCAATGGACAGCTAGCACCGGGACTTCAATTAACTAAACATTGCGAACTCCGTGGAATCGTAACTGGAACACCCTCCAAAATTCCCACATGGCAAGAACGTTATCAAATACCAGATGCCAACGTTTATAATTATCAAACGATGCATGAAATAGCAAATAACGATGATATTGATATTGTTTATATCGTTTTACCAACTGGACTACATGCTAAATATTCAATTGTCGGAGCCGAAGCTGGCAAAAATGTATGGTGTGAAAAACCAATGGCTAAAACTGTTCGTGAATGCCAATCTATTATTGAAGCAGCTACTAAGAATAAGGTTCAGCTAACTATTGGATATAGGATGCAGCATGAACCGAATACGCAAACCATTATTAATTACACAAAGACACGAAAATTTGGAGCTGTAACTGAAGTCAATACCGGTGCTGGATATAGTGGAAGACATCGTAAAGGAAATTGGAGAGCAAGTGCAGAACTTGGAGGTGGCGCAATGTATGATATGGGGGTTTATCCTTTAAACGCTGCGCGTTATGTAACACAAGAAGAACCTATCTCTGTTAGTGGAATTCAAAGTTCAGTAAGAAAAGAAATGTACAGTGAGGTTGATGAGACTACAGAATTCAAGCTTTGGTTTCCAAGTGGTGCAACAGCAAATGGTGCTACAAGCTTTGGGAAGAGTATGGGTAATCTTGATGTAACATGTGAAAAAGGTTGGTATAAACTTGAGCCATTTCAATCTTATAGTGGAGTTCGTGGAGAAGTAAGTGATGGAACTAAATTACCTGCTGATCCAGATAATCAACAAGCCCGGCAAATGGATAACGATGCTCAAGCTATCAAAGAAAATAAAAATCCACTAGTTCCAGGTGAAGAAGGTTTGAGAGATATCGCTATTATTGAAGCGATCCAAGAGTCTTCCAGAAAAGGTGGGGTTAAGATTCAATTAAGCTAAAAATCTTTCTTTTTACATATTCTAAGAATAATTCCAACTGGAAATAAACACCAAAGTATTAACGTAAAAGTGGATAGAAAAAGCCCCATTGCCGTTCCAAAAAACTGTTGGAATACTGCCCCTGTGTAACCCAATAATGCTGAAATATCTAGCTTAAGCAGAACTAAAATTCTGGAAAGATCAATTGGATTCAGCATTGTTGCGATCAAAGAAAATTTATCTAACGGATAGTTTTCGAATACCAACAAAAAGATCAAAAATAACCCATCATAAATCACAGCAAAAAATAGCCACATCAAAATCGCATACCCAAAACCTTTTATGCGATTTTCATTGTAGAGTGAGAGAATAAAAGCTAGTGCTACAAAAATAAAAGTAAGCAATGCCCCATCGATCAGTAGAAACATAAAATTGATAATCTCCCCAGAAAGCAAAATACCATATAAAAGGAATGGAATTCCTAATCCAAGAACCAAACTCATACTAAGCGAACCTGCAATGCCTAAATATTGCCCCATAAAAATAGTACTTCTTTTAATAGGTTGTGCAAGCAATAGTTCTGTAAACTCTCTGGAATTATAGAAATACATTACTCCAAAAATAGTCCCAATAAGTGGGGTTAACACTACAATTAGGTTCATAAGTGTTATGATCGCTTTGGGAAGACTGTTATTTAGGAACAACAAAGCAAAACCTAGAGCCAAATAAAATGCAAAGTAAAAGTAGCTCCACCTACTCCTCATCAAATCAAAGAAACTATACCTTAAAATATTAAGCATTGTGAACCTCCAACAAGGTTGCTATTGCATGTTCTAGATTTTTAGAATTATTTCTGGCTCTTATTTCTTCATTAGTTCCTTTAAAATAAATTTTACCATCTAGAAGAAAAATAATCTGGTCCGCCATTTCTTCCACAAAGCTCATAATGTGAGTGGTCACCAAAATAATTTTACCTTTTAAACGCTCTTTTCTTATCAACTCTTTTAGGTGAACAACAGCAACAGGATCAAGGCCTGTTGTTGGCTCGTCTAATATGATGATCCTGCTATCAAACATAAAAGCCAATACTAGGTTTACCTTTTGTCGGGTACCGCCAGATAGATTCCCCAATTTTTGATTCAAAAAAGGCTCTATTTTAAATAGTTGGATCAATTCTTTTGATCGATTAGGTTTTTTCCTTAGACGAATAATCATTTCTATCAGCTCAATAACAGTCAGGTTATCTGGAAAACGCGCTATTTGGGGTAAATAATCAATATCATTACGGTATTCCCATTTACCATTCACGATTTTGTTATCAATTACCACTTCACCTTTTTGAGGGATTACCATTCCCAGTAAAATCTTTATTAGTGTTGTTTTACCTGATCCATTTGGCCCAAGTATGGTATGTACTCCTGCACCCGAAAGTTCAAGATTCACCCCATTTAGAACTTTTAAACGTCCATACTGCTTCTGAATGTTTTGTAAGCTGATCATTGGTAGGGCTTCATTAAAGGTCTAGTATCTGCAAGATTATCGGGGGTAAAAACGGGAGAAACACTCTCTGAGAAATTGAGAATATCAACGAAAAAGCTTCGAAGCAGGATAACAGTTTCAGGAGTTCTGTTCACTATATATGAAAAAAGCTTCACAGGTCTAAAGGGCACATCACCCACTCCGTCTTTATCCAGATCATACCCGGTATATGAACTCCAGTAGTTCTCATAAAACTTGTTATCATTCATTTTACTGTTATAAGAAAGATCAAAGGAATTGTACGAAAAGTTATTCTGAGTAAAGATATTGGTATAGCAACCTCCGGCAACCTTAATTGCCCATCCGTTTTCGCGAATGTTATTTCCTTTATAATTTATACGAGTAGATCCTTCAACTTTTATGCCCACTGTATTTTGGTAAAAATCGTTTCCTTCAATTTCGGCATCATAAATCTCTTTGAGCAGTAAACCGAATGATGCTGTACCCCAGTTTTTATAAAACCGATTCCCTTTCATATTTATAAATTTAGAAAACATTACGGCAACCCCCGACCCATTATCCCTGAACTCATTATTGTAGTAGTTATCCCGGTTTGAAAACATGAAGTGTAATCCATATCGTATGTTTCCCCAGCTCTCATTTCCGGCTATCTCACTATCATCCACAAATTCGAGGTAAATACCATCTCGCAAACCTGTAATTTCGTTATCAGAAATCATGAGATGAGAGCTATTCCATCCATGAATACCATTTCCGGAATGAAATTCTGCATCTGATTCTCCTGAAATCAGATTACCACTGATTTCTCCTCTTTTTGAGCGCTCAATAAGTATTCCAAAAAAGACGTTTTCCAGTATGTTTTTTGTGATTATGAAATCTGAACTCTCAAACAGATGTACAGCCGCGTAATTGGTTGCGTGACTAAAACCCACATTCTTTAATCTGAAACCAGATATCATAACACTATCACTCATAATCTTGAAAAGGCTTCCCATTTCTTCACCATCTATAGTGGGAGTATCTTGCCCTATAAGTGTAATTGGTTTATCGATTATTATTTCATGCTCTTGATATGTTCCGGCTTTTACAATTATAGTAGCCCCTGCTTCAGCATTAGAAACAGCAGATTTAATTGATTGAACGGAACATGTTGAACAAACTGTGATAGGCTGAGCAGTTCCGAATATAGGGTATAGGAGAAATAATAAGGTAGTGCAACAGTGTCTAAATATGCTCATAGTTATTAATCATCTTTTAAGGTGTCACACTACCTTTCACTTATTTCAAATAGTCCTTTATTGACGTCCAGTCAAATATAGAATCGCTTTTATTATGTACAGTAATTGCTTCTTCGGATTTAAAAGCTGATAAGTTAGCCCCCATTGGGCTTGAAATATCATCACTTACCAAAAATACCGCGGTTTTTGCATCAATAAATGTTCCTGGCTCTGCATAATCCATAACAAGTACAAGTTCTGGTTCTCCTTCAAGAACTCTTAAGCTTCGAATCATACATTCCGCAGAATCATACTTATAAACTTTACCCGTATTAGTAACAATTTCTGCTGCAAATTTAGCATCTACAATACCCATACTACAGTAGTGACAACCATCATGACCAAATTCAATTGGTTGAGGCTTTATTTCGCATGCAAGGAAAAAAAGCCCAAATACTATAATCATATTAAGAAGTCGTTTCATTGTTTATCTCCTGCTCCTCTTCTTGTTCTTTACCAGCAACAAAAAAGGCTACCAATGATAGTAACATACCCGTAAACAAAAAATATGCACCAGTTGCTGGCCACGAATTAGCCTTGAAGTTTAGTATTTGTTTAGATCCAATTAATGGAGGTTGATAGCCTTGACCGGGTATTTTAATAGCTGCTTTAGGGTCAAGGTTATGCCCGTACTCATATTCCCAAATGTAAAAGTCGTACATACCAATAGTCCCAAGTATTACCATTACTACAAACCAAGCCATAAAAAGCTTTCGGTTACCAATTAATCCGAATATCACTCCCAAGAAACTCATACCTCCTATCACCCATGGAAAAATCTCGAATTCTTTCATATGTGTTGGTATTGATTTCATACCAACATAGTGATTCATCAGGTTGATATTTTTAATATCATTTGGATTGTGGTCTGCAATTCTGTTTATCCAAATATTCATACCAATTCCATCAGGATATTGAGGAGCTTCAAGAGTGATTATCCACATTGGGAAGAGAAACAACGCTAGCAGGAAGATGGAACCGATGATCATGAGAAGCTTTGACTTTTTCACTGCCATAAATTTTAAAGATTAAAAAAACTATCCCACAGAGTTTCTGTGGGATAGAGTAAAGAACTTATTCACCGTCTAATGACCATGAAAGCTGGATATTGGAGTTTCTAGGCGATACTCGAACATAACCTTGCATTTCTTGGTGAAGTGCAGAACAAAAATCTGTACAATAGAATGGCCATACACCAACCTTTTCAGGGTCCCAACGGAATGTTTTTGTTTGGCCAGGCATGATTAATAACTCAGAAGTATTAGCTCCAATCATTGCGATACCATGAGGTACATCAAAATCCTGTTCTAGGTTAGTTACGTGAAAGTAGACTACGTCACCAACTTTTATACCTTCAATGTTATCCGGTGCAAAATGACTACGAATTGAAGTCATGTAAACATGAACCACATTTCCATCGCGTTCTACACGTGTTTCTCCCTCAGTTTTAACTGCATATGGATGATTATTTTCATCAATATCATAGAATTTTTTAGAATTCGGTGCTATCAATTCTGCAGGTGCACCAGCTGCATAGTGAGGTTCACCATGTGTAGGGAAGTCTAATAGTAATTCCATTTTTTCGCCAGAAATATCATATAACTGAGCAGAATGTTCCATTTCAGGACCTGTTGGTAGATAACGATCTTTAGTAATTTTATTCATCGCAACTACGTACTTACCAAAAGGCTTCCGAGAATTTCCACCTGGAATCATTAAATGACCAACTGAGTAATAAGTCGGCTTACGATCAATTACCTGCCAGCTACCCAACTCCCATTTCACAACTTCTGATGAAATAAAGAAAGTGGTATAAGCATTACCTCTACCATCAAATTCAGTATGTAATGGTCCAAGTCCTGCAGACTCAACTGTACCAGCGACTACATTATCGTAATTAAGAATTGGGATTCCATATGCTTCATCTTCGAAATCTTCATTTTCTATTGCTTCAAGCATTTTTGTAAATGAATGCGCTGTTAAAGAAGCTGAAAGCTTTCCACTACCAATTATATATTCTCCTGATGGATCCACATCTACACCATGTGGTGACTTAGGAGTTGGTAATAAATATACTAAGCCTGGTAATTCGCTAGAATCTAAAACCCGAACTGTTTTCTTCATTACAGAAGTGGCTGTATGAGTAGATTCGTCAAGTAAATTATAGGCATACTCTGTTGGCATATCTTTGAATTTACCTTGTGCGATATATTCTTCTGCTTTTTTCCAATTGATTGCAGCAATGAAATCTTTATCATTTTGAGAAGCATTTACTTCAAGTAGTGTGTTGGCTTCTTCAGTATTATAGGTAGAGAAAAACATCCATCCGTGAGATTTACCTCTACCGGGGTGAGCTAAATCATAATTGAATCCAGGCAATAAAATCTGAAACTCAAGATTCATATGTCCATGTTCTGGATCAACTTTAATGAAAGAAACAGCTCCTTTAAAATTACCCTTATACTCATTTATAGACATATCTCTTTGTGGAACCGGAACTGAAAAACGTGTGCCAGCTACTACATACTCGGTATTTTCGGTAACAAACGAAGAACTGTGATTACCTGCACTATTTGGAATTTCAATTATTTCTTCTGTTTCGAAAGTTTTCAGTCCTATACGTGCAATACGAGGCGTATTATTTCCATTTACAAAAATCCATCTACCATCAATTTCACCATTTGTTTGAGAAATATCAGGGTGATGAAGGTCATCCCATGGTATAAAACCGAATGAGGTATTCAGTAAAGATTTAGATTCTTCAGAATAGCCATACCCTGTAGTTGGAAATTGAGAAAATACAGGGATTTCTTTAAGCATCCGACCTGAAGGCAATCCATATACCGTTAGGTTACCACTGTATCCACCAGATAGAAAAGCATAAAAATCATCATGCTCACCAGGTGCTACATACACACGCTCTGCTGCATTATTACTTAATGCACCTTGCTTACCGTCATTAAATGAACAAGACGATACAAGTACTACTGTAATAATTAGTAGGCTTATAAAGCTAAAGTTTTTTGTAGGTTTCATATATTTGTTTGTTAATTGGTTGAAATTCATTTGAAGACTTAAGGCAGTATGACTTTATCCACTACATTAACGACACCATTAGTTGTCTGGATAGTGGCAAGAACTTTTGCACCACCTACGTATAAGTCGTCACCCTCAACTTTTATCTCTAGGTAGTCACCCGTAGCCATATATAGTTTTCTACCCTTTTCGGCATTTTTAATCAACGACTCTCTGTTATATGAGCCTGGCGCTGCATGGCGGGTTAGAATAGTTACTAGTTGTTGATGATTTTCAGGTTTTAGCAGATTGTCGACAGTACCCAGTGGTAATGCATCAAAAGCTGAATTTATAGGTGCAAAAACGGTTAAAGGACCAGCATTAACTAATATATGTTCTATTTGAGCTGCGCCTACCGCTGCAACAAGCGTAGTATGATCTTTTGAACCAGCCGCTACTTGAAGAATATTTTTATCAGATTCGTTATCAACAACCGAAGCTTGGCCTTTTGGGGTATTATTAGGTAAATCTGAGTCTACCTTCTCTACTTTGGTACAACTAAATAGTAATACCAAACATAATCCAATCGATAAAGCGAAATGTTTTTTTATCATGATTTTGAGTTAGTTTATAGGGTTCGAAAATATTCGAGTATAGATCTGGCTTCTTCTTCCGTTAGGTTCTGATTTGCCATTGGTGTACCGTTATATTCCATTAATAGTTGTTTTGCAATGGGGTCTTCTTTCACCATCACATCTGGATTTAAAATAATATTCATTACCCATTCAGGAGTTCTTCTATCTAGTATACCTTGAGGAGAAGGGCCTATATATCTTTTTTCCACTTTATGACATGCTGTACACTTATTGGTAAAAACAACCTCGCCTTTGGCAACTAAGTCTAAATCTATTTCATCAGCTAGAATCACATTTGTTATTGGTCCTATTCCTTTATTCGTTCTCCAGTCATTTGGGTCTGCTTTTTGCTCTATTGAATTCGATTCACTTCCCACCTTTTCTTTTTCATTACTATCAGCACAATTAGCTATGAAAAACATAAATAGCAGTAAAATTGGCAGTATTCTAATTATTGGATATCTCATTTTTAGTGATTATTTAAGTATTAAGAGTATTTTATCTTTTATTTATGAACTTTATGTGAAATTATTCCCTTTTTAAATTTTTGAGCTACTAACTAAATCAAATGTTTAGTTTTTTTCGTAGTCCTTCATCTAGTTTTTTCTTTATCAAATCTTGAATGGTAGCATCTTGCAGCATTTTCACTATTCCATTCCTTGTAGAAACCCAATTCTCATGTAAGGCACATGGAACAGATGAGCCACAGCCCGGTAAACCTAACACACATTCCGTAAATAGCTCTCCTCCCTCTATAGTAGCTACAAAATCTAGTAATGATGAGTCCAATCCTTTTTTTGAGAGCTTAATACCTCCGTTTGGACCTTTATAAGATTCCATATATCCTTCGGCAGTTAATTGCTGAAGTATTTTTGTAAGGAAATGGAAAGAGATATCTAATTCTTTAGCTATTTCTTTAATTGATATATATCCGTCATTTTTATTGTAGGCTAGATAAAGAGAAGCTCTCAATCCATAAATGCAAGACTTCGATAATAGCATAATTATATTTAAGACTAATTTGTCTTAAATATAGTTTTCAATTTTATGAAATCAAATACTTTTTATAAAAAAAGCCTCGAACTAAATAGAACGAGGCTTTTAAAATCCGTTAAAGAGTATCTCTTATTAACCTAGATATACTCTTAAGGCAGCACTTCTGTTATGGTGACGAAGTTTTCTTAATGCCTTTTCTTTAATCTGACGAACTCTTTCACGAGTTAGATCGAAACGTTCTCCAATCTCTTCAAGAGTTAATGAATGTTCGCGTCCGATACCAAAATAAAGGCGAATTACTTCTGCTTCTCTTTTGGTAAGCTTAGATAATGCTCTTTCGATCTCTACTTTTAGAGATTCGCCCATCAATTCGAAATCTGGGTTTGGAATCTCCTCGTTTTCAAGAACATCAAGAAGTCTGTTATCTTCACCCTGTGCAAATGGAGCATCCATCGAAAGGTGACGACCTGATATTTTCAAGGTATCAGCTACTTCACCAACGGTCATTTCCAAACTTTCTGCAAGTTCGTGTGCAGATGGGAGTCGCTCGTATTCCTGCTCTAGTTTAGAAAGCTCTTTACCAATTTTGTTAAGAGCTCCTACCCTGTTTAACGGAAGACGTACAATACGACTTTGCTCTGCAAGTGCCTGAAGGATAGATTGACGAATCCACCATACTGCGTATGAGATGAATTTGAATCCACGAGTTTCATCAAAACGCTTGGCTGCTTTAATAAGACCAAGGTTACCTTCATTTATCAAATCACCTAGTGAAAGTCCTTGGTTTTGGTACTGTTTTGCAACCGATACAACGAAACGTAGGTTAGCTTTCGTAAGATCTTCTAGTGCGCGCTGACTTCCTTTCTGTATTTCTTTCGCCAGACGAACTTCATCATCTGGAGTTATTAATTTCTCTTTTCCAATCTCGTGTAGATAACGATCTAATGATTCCGATTCACGAGTCGAAATTCCTGAACTTTTTGCCACAATAAGCTTATTTAGTGAAAATTATGTGCAGTATTCTGGAGTGCAGGTATTATTTGGTAAGCTGAAGGGTTGCAACCTATATTCGAAGCTTCTTTCACGTCTACACTCTAATGAATAAACAAGCAACAAAGATACGCATTTATTGAATCAATATTTTGCATTTCCTTAAATGATATATGTAAATTTTTTTATGGCAATAAAAGCTTACTCGTCTTCTTGTGAATTCTTCTTTCCGTTCAGCTTATGGGAGAGATAGATTCTACTTAATCAAAGTCATTTTTTTATTCAGCACTTTACCAGAAACTTCAAGTCGATAGATATAAATGCCACTTGATATTTCTCTTGCAACAAAATTAATTTGATATCTACCTGAGGTTCGAGTTTCACTATCAATAAGTGATGCTACCTTTCTACCCAATAAGTCAAAAACTTCTAAAGAGACTATACTTGTCTCTGGTATTTGAAAATTGATGATAGTACTCGGGTTGAATGGATTAGGGTAGTTTTGCTGTAGCTCAATTTCTAACGGAATGTCATTATTTGGATTCTCAGACGACACAATAAAAGAGCTGTTTTGTATACCTGGTGTTCCGTTATTTTGAGAAGCTCTCCAATTTTCAACCAAACCATTATCTAGCCAAGGATTCATCAATTCTAGCGTTGAACCATTTCCATCTGCTGAATTCGGCCATGGACTTATATCAGTAAAAGTAAGTGAATCGATTAGTTCACCGTCATCTGAATAAAGATATAATGATTCGCCTGATCCATTAAGTCCCGTTGTCATTGTGTCGGTCTCAATAGTTATATCAGGAAAGAATGATTGGAATTTATCTCTGTTTCTAGCAACCACAATAAAAGAATTACTCGGTATAACTGTATTATCGCCAAATACATAGGTTTGTTCATGTGATTCGTCTATGAAAACCCATCTTGAAATATTGAGGCTTGACTTAGAAGCATTGAAAAACTCTACCCAATCTTCCGTATCAAATTCATTACTAGAGTTATAATTGATTTCGTTAATCACTAGATCTGGTTCTCCAGCGCCTTTTAAATCTAAGGCTCCTAGGTTAATTGGTCTTCCTCCACCATCAATTGGAGTGGTTGAGTCGCCAGCTCCTAATATAGGAGAAGTAATTTGGGGGTAATAATTTCCATGCTGGGGGTTGATGAGTTCAGGGTCTGCGAAAAGATTTCCTGTCCCTACTAGCTCATCGGTATCGCTAATAGAATGATTTACTGTAAATGATGAAAATTCATCGGCTGTAATAGAAGCTACGATTGAATTCCCGAATATTGAATTTTTTATGGATGCTGAGCCACCACCACGATTCAATACTTTTTCATAAACAGCTACTCCAACATTATTACTATAGAATGTATTATTTACAATCTCAGCATAAGATCCTTCGTCTTTGATACCAATCCCTAAATTACATCTCGAGAGTATATTAAATGCAACATAGGCTTTAGACCCTTGCCCAATTGAAACAGATTTATCACCGCAATTTGTGATTCTATTATTTGTGATTTGGACATTCTTAGATTCATCACCTACATCAATTGCATCGGTGTTATCACCCACAAAATCTCTAAAAATATTTCCATCTATGATGGTTGTACCTTCCATAAAACCAATGTCTATCGCATCCATATCTTCGATATTATTCCCTTCAAATATCGAATTTAGTACCCATAAATTTCCCCCATTCACATTCAGGTAATCACCAATTAAAGTCACATTGGATATCGTACTGTTCTCTATTCTTAGATCGCTAAATTGAGAAGAAACGGGTAACCTAACATCATCAATATGAACTCCTATCAAGTTTACTGTCGAGTTTAATGCCGAAACAGCAGCGAAGAAATTTTCATCGTTTTCAATTCCTTTGGCTTCACTTATTAAAACGTGATGGAGATTTGAAATTCCAGTAGCATCCTCAAAAAACAATCCTGCCCATTCTTGTTCTGGATAATAGGATTTGAGCTCTACGGGCTCATCTTCTGTTCCATCAATAATTAGTACTCCTTTAACAAGAATTGAAGAACTTTCAATGAATAGAATTTGAACTCCTTCTTCAATAATTAGAGTTACTGATGGCTCAACCGTCACATTCTGGTTTATGAAATAAGGTGAGTTAGTTTTTAAAAGTGAGGTTGTCTCTGATATAATAGATGGAATAAAACTAAAACTTTCAGTTTCAAACTCTGCAATTAATTCTGAATTTCCTGTCAATGAAATTTCTATCTCATCATTCATTGAATACAAACTAGAACTTGGATCTGTATCCACTAATCTAGCTATCAATTCTAAATCAAAACTTAAATCACTACTAGTGGAATTAGATTGATGTACTTCAACAGCGATTGTGTTCACACCTTGTATCAAGTTCAATGCATCAATATTAAGTGAAAAGTACGTTTCTTCTTCACTTCCACTAACCGACGAACTTGCTAATGTTGAATTCGAGATTGAACCCACTGGCATATTAGACCGTACTACTTCTTCTCCATTTAAGTACACTATCGCGCCATCATCTCTCAGTAAATTAAGGGTTAAACCAGTTATACTTGATAAATCGTCTATCTGAAAGTTGGATCTAAAATAGGCAGTGATATTCTTGTTTTGAGCATCACCACCAAAGCCAATTTGTGTTGTCTGTGAATCACCATATCCAAAAATACCTTGCCCTGATGACCATGCTACATCATTAAAACTCGCCTCTATCCAATTTGATACCGGGGGCATACTTAAATCATAATATTTCCATGTACTTGCTTTAGTAATCAGATTTACTTTTGGGGATGAACCTTCGAGAATTGTCCACGATTTGAAAGTATATCCTGGTGGAGCATATGCTTTTATGCTGATTGGAACTTGCTCAAAATAGATTCCTGTTTCACCAATATCTTTGAAGAAACTATTCACATCAACCTTACCTTGATTACCAAGATTTGAGCTTATTGTTAACTCTACCTGTTCGCCCAATTCAAATTGATCTTTTAGATTTTGAATAGCATTTGAAGGTCTGTCTCTTGCAAAAGTTCTAAAGGTTTCAACTTCATTATTCCATGATGAGACCGATGAAATTCCAGATACCTGACCCCATTCATCTATTGAAAGAGAGTCGATATATGTACCCCATTTTTCGATATGACGGGGTATTTCTGGTTCAATCTGAGCCTGTAAACTATCAATTATTGCAATCACTCTATCTTGTTCAAATGTCGAATATATTCGTTCGGAATAACGCTGTATAAATTCGTTTACAAAATCATTATTCGATGTTAAATATCGAAAGAGCTCAAGTTCATTGTAAATATCATCCAGTTCGTTACTAGCAATCCGGCTATCATTAAAACCGCGATCCATATCTACCAATACCCAACGCCATTTATTTTCATTACCGCGATCACGCCACATTTCGCGATTATGTGCCCAACTTCCATTTGCTAAGTATGATTGGGTAATCACAAAGTCCATGAGATTATGGACATCAATTTGTGAGGCCACCGTTGAATAGTGTTCTGGATTGCTTAGGTCATTTTCTGATGCATAACTAAGCAAAGCAAGATATTCTGAATTATCACCTTCAATAACGGACGCATTAGATTCTAAATGATCCAAATCGGCTTCTGCAGTACTGTAATGAAGTGAAAAATATTGTTTATCTAATTTCTCTCGAAGGTTATAAATGCCCCAATATTCCCCATTTAAATATAAAACTGAAGGTTTATAGGCTTGAACTGAGTTTGAAACTTCACCTCTTAGAATACTGGCTATCATACCATCACGAATCATAGTATATGGCCAATCATCTCCACTATTTCTCAAATACAATCTTTTATAGGCTTGATATGGAAGATGTTCAAATGCCTGATATTCTATTTGAGATTCACCATAATTGCCATTTGCATAGATATTGAGAGGTTTTTGAGCAAATCGGAATATATTTTGTCCACCTATTCGCATTCCTACTCTTTGAGAAAAACTACGTTCACCGTTCAATGGAAAATATTCTAGGTTAATTGGTATCTCTCGTTCTTTTAAAGAATTTCTGTAAATACCTTTCTCTTTTCCCATTAAATAATCTCGTTCAGTGATTATCGAAAATGCAGGTAAATTTCTAGCCTCACCAATAAAATAGGTGCTTGAAAAAATATCCCCCGGCAACTTACCATCTTCTAAAACTCTAGCAGTTAATGTTGTATTTGATTCAATAAAAATAGCACTAGAATAAGCAGTGGAAGTGCTTGTTGGTTCAGAACCATCCAAAGTGTAACGAACGGTACCTAAGTTATTTGAAGAACTTAGTTCTATTGATATAGGAGAATCATAAAAACCACCGTCCTGTGAGAAAATAACTCCTTTTGCATATTCTGTAGTTGTAATACCTTCTGTATTATTTGAAGAATTTGGAGTTGGCTCACCAAAGTAAAACCAATAATTGGTACCGTTTGGTTTCCTTCCATAAGAGACATCTTCAACTTGCCCACTATAAATTATGGAATCTAAAAGATCTCCAGTTGTGTTATATAATCCTACTTCTTCTCCATCTTTTGCTAACTTGAAATTTGTGTGAGACCATTGTGTGGTATATGGAATATTACTTGGCCACCAAGAACGAATATAATCTTGACCCGGAATATCATCAAAATCATCTGCCCAGATTAAATAGTAACCCTTTGCTGGAATAACAGTATTTGATGGAATCTGCCATTTAGTAGGATTAGCAAGATTATCAGTAATGTAGAACCCACTTATATCGACTGAGGAATTCTCATCATTATAAAGTTCAATCCAATCAGAAAAATCTCCGAAATCGACCATATCAGCATTAGTGCTAACATTAGAAGCTAAAATCTCATTGATATAAATAGCTGGTTGTTGTCCAAAAATACTACCCTGCATTCCTAAAAGGAATAGTAGTAAAAAAGTGAATTTCATTTTCTGATTTGACCACATTGATTGATGTAAACAATATAAACTAAAAATCAGTTTAAATATTCTTCTCAATATCTTATTTAGTAATAAAAGACGTGCCTGGAAAAGTACTATTTTTAACGAAAAAATCCGCAATGGAAACAGCAACATCTGCAAAGCTTTCCCGGGTTCCTAAACTTTCAGAAATAGCTCTTTCCTTTGGATAAATAAGTAATGGTACAAATTCTCGAGAATGGTCAGTACTATTTGAACATGGATCATTCCCATGATCTCCGGTGATGATGAGAAGGTCATCTTCCTTTACTTTTGATAAGATTTGAGTAAGAGCTTCATCAAATTCTTCTAAGCTTTCCGCATATCCTTTAGGGTCACACCGGTGTCCAAATAATTGATCTGTGTCTATCAAATTTATAAAAACAAAGCTATTCTGAACCTCGTCCATAACTCTTAACAGAGTATGTATCCCTTCTTTATTATTTTTAGTTTTTTCATTTTTTGAGAACCCAAGACCAGCAAATAAATCTATAATTTTACCTATGGAATAAGTTTGAATTCCTGAATCAAAAAGTTGCTGAACAATATTATTCTTAGGTGGTATTGCTGAAAAATCATGCCTTTGATCTGAAAGGCGTTCAAATGCGCCGGACTTGCCAGTAAAGGGTCTTGCTATAACTCTTCCAACTTCGTATTCTTCTACACAAACCTTATTTCTAGCAAATTCACACCATTCATATAGCTTCTCGACTGATGTAACTTCATCATGTGTTGCTACTTGAAAAACACTATCAGCTGAAGTATATACAATGGGTTTCCTTGTTTTGAGGTGTTCATCTCCATAATCACGAATTAAATCTGTACCTGAATATGGCAGATTACAAAGAACACCATCTACTCCAATACCTTCACAAAAAGCATCTATTACCTCTTTAGGAAATCCTTTTGGATAAGTTGGGAAAGGTTTTTCGAGCTGAATACCAGCAATTTCCCAATGTCCCGTGGTGGAGTCTTTTCCTCCTGATACTTCTCTCATTTTACCATATGCAGCACTAGGATTTTCTTCTTCTGGTACACTAGAGAGTGGAATAATGTTCCCAATTCCCATTTTAGCAAGATTTGGTAACTTCACATTAGTTTCTACCGAAACGTGTGCTAGTGTATTCATTCCCACATCACCATATAAGTTGGCGTCTTCCTGAGCTCCAACACCAAGCCCATCAATGATTATGAGATAACAATTACCCATTAAGCTTCGAAAAGTTCAAGCTCTTCGTTTCGAACAACCTCGCTTAGTGCTTGCTTAGCTTTTGTAAGAACTTGATAGGAGTTTGAATCCTTATTTGAAAGCTTAGTAAAGCCTGCTTTAAATGATACATCAAGTGTTTCTCCAGCAGATAGTTTTAGTCCATGTGCTAGTCTTGATTTTACACTTTCCATCCAATCGTTTACAGCAGTTTCAGAATCACTTTGTATGATGAATCCATATACATAATCAGAGTTATACCCAATAAAACCTGGATATCCATGTGCAGATGGATTTAAAAAACTCACAAAATCTTTCTGAATACGTTGTAGCTCTTCAAGTCTAAACCTTGTTCGTAACGACGAAAGATCATTAGGAGAAATCAATCCAAACCAAGTGTGTGTTGCTTTACCAGTTCTAACTTTGTGCAATTCATTTTCAAGTGAAGTTTCCCAAAGTTCGGTCATATAAGCTCCAAAATTTTGAGTAAGGAGCTCTTCGGTCATTCCAGTCTTCTTTACTACAGATTGAATAGAAAGAGAGGCAATTCGAGCTAAGTTTGAAAGCTTATGCTTAGTAGATTCTTTATAGGTTAAGGGATCTGCATCATAAGTAATAACTACCGCTTGACGACGATCGTGAACTAAAATTGGAATGGCATAACTCGCCCCTTCTGTTCTACGTTCTTTGCTTGAAATAAGTCGTGGACTATTGTTAAAATGCATACTGAAAACTGGCTTCCCTTTTTCAATAGCTTCATAGGCAACACTTTTGTCATCCATTTGCAAACCAAGTAGTGGAGCATTTTTAGCAAATTTTGATGACATCACTAAGTTCCAACTGTCCATTCCTGGGCAAGCCAAACTGACTCCGCCATTTGGTAAAAATAACTGCATTTCATCTAACATCTTAGATAGCAAGTCAACACGATGTAAACGATAATCTATTGCGTCTAAAGACTCTTCGTATTCTTCCCATTCCTTTTGTTGTTCATGTAAGTCAACAATTTCTAAATAGGTATCTAAAACATTTACCAACGCATTATTGTAGGCATGAATCTGATCATTTATGACTCTCAGATTTACTTCATTTTCTGTTTCTAATACTGTTATTGCTACCGTCTCTCCTTTATTTATAAAAGGAATAAGGATCATATTTTTGGCATTAACAAAGTCAAAATAGTGAGCCAATTTACCCTTGGCGATATCATCACCAATTTTAAGCTGAGTAATTTCTGATATATCTTTATAATCCTTCAAGAAATGTTGCTCGAAAGCCACTCTATCTTGGAACATCACATTTGGAAGGTTTGTACTGTTACTTTCCCACACAAATTGTTGGCGTTGGTGGTTTACCCAGCACATATATGCTAATTCAACTCTTGCTGAAGTCCTTAGCAAATGAACCAGATCTGCCATAATCTGTTTAAATTCTCGTAAAGCTTTTTCCTGTCTATCTAGACTCATCTTTTAGAATAATTTTCAAGATTAAAATTCTAGGTACTGCTCAATATACATGCTCATTATGAATTAAGCTTGAATTTGGGATTTTAGCTCTTCTGCTTCATCTATCATCTTTTCAAAAGAAGCTAAGCCTTTGTTCCAAAACTCTGGGTCGCGAATATCTAGGCCCATTTTTGCTACTATGTCATGTGGCCATTCAGAACCACCAGCACTTAATAATTCCAAGTATCTATCCGCAAATCCTTCCGGTCTTTGAGTATACTCTTCATATAATGCCATTACTAATAATTCTCCAAATGCGTATGCATACACATATCCTGGTGTGTGTAAGAAGTGAGGAATATAACTCCACCAAATACCATATTCGTCAGTTAGATTAACAGATTCACCATATAATGCTTTTTGTTGATCCATCCACAGCTCTGAGAATCGCTCGGTGGTCAATTCACCTTCTTCTCTTCTCGCTGTATGCATTGCATTTTCAAAACGATTCATTGAAATTTGACGGAATACAGTTGCTATGGTGTCATCAATTTTACCAACAATAAGAGCTAGTTTCTCTTTTGGATCATCAAGTTCTTTAAGCAATTTCTGGAATACTAACATCTCACCAAATACAGAAGCTGTTTCAGCGGTTGTTAGCGGCGTCCCTGCCTGCAATGGACCTTGTTGTCGCGATAAATACTGATGTACTCCGTGACCTAATTCATGAGCCAGTGTTTGGACATCACGAATTTTACCATCAAAATTCATAAATACATAAGGATGAACAGAAGGAACCGTACTTGCCGAATAAGCTCCACCTCTTTTGCCTGGTTTTATAGATGCATCAATCCAGTTTTTATCAAAGAAATAACTAGTGATTTTACCCATTTCTGGATGGAAATTAGTGTATGAATCCATCACCATTTCTTCCGCTTCTTTCCAAGTTATGGTAGCTTCATTTTTAATGATTGGAGCATAACGGTCGTAATCCATCATCTCATCTAGCCCTAACAAATCTGCCTTTAGCTTATAAAAACGTTGTACTAGCGCATAGTTAGAAGTAACAGCATTAACTAATGCATCTACGGTTTCATCATCTGTTTCATTTGAAAGATTTCTAGAGGTTATCCAACTTGGATATTTTCGCAGTTTATCATTGGTGGATTTATCAGCCAATAATGTATTGAATATGAAAGTGAGTGGATGAGCTAACTCTTTAAATTTCTTTGTAAGTGATGCATGAGCTCGAATTCGTAATTCTCGATCAGAGTCGTGGAGTTTACTTAATACTTCTTGTTCAGAATATTCTTCCCCATCTAACTCAAATTTGGCTTGACCCAATGTCTCATCAAAAAATCGAACCCAAGCACTTCTCCCAGTAACCGATTTTGCAGAAAGAATTTGTTCTTGTTCTTCTTTTAAAACATGTTCTTTATATCTACGAGAGGACTCTAAATAGTGCTTATAAAATTCTAATTCTGGTGCCTCTATCATCTGTTCAGCTTCTTCTTCTGGAATTTTTAACCATTCCACATCCAGAAAAACCAGCTTTTGGCTTAATTCAGAACCCAATTCATTCGATTCTTGAACTAGTTTCCCAAACTCTGAATTAGCCGTATTGGTACTCCATTGTAAATAAGCGAATGATCCAATTTTACCACCTTTATCTTGAAGTGCTTCATAAACTTGAAGCATTTCCTTGAAATCCGAAATTGAAAGTTCTGCAATCTTACCTTTATAAGTAGTTGCAAAAATGTCAGCTTCTTCGAGTAGAGATTTTTTGTCTTTGGCTAGTTGTGGATCGTTACTTGATGAATATAAATCGCTGAGATCCCAATTGATTTCTTCAGCTCCTGTCAACGTTTTGGTATCGCTCATGTCCTAAATCTAATGCTTTAATTTTCACTTGGAATATACAGGAAGTAGCAAGCTATTTAAAGGAAGAGTTTTGGTTTGATACTTGTTTTTACTAACTATGATTTATTTATTGATGTCATGGAAGAAAACTACTTAGAAAGTGTCAGGAAACAGTTCGAGTATTATAAAATACTTGGAGAAAGAACCTTTGATCAATTAGAGGATGAAGATCTTTTTTGGCAGTTTAATCCAGAGAGTAATTCGATAGCAATTACAGTTAAACATATCTCTGGGAATATGATTTCTAGATGGACAGATTTCTTAACCACGGACGGGGAAAAAGAATGGCGCAATCGTGAAGATGAATTTGAAGCAAGCATCAAAACACGAGTGGAATTAGTAATAGCTTGGAATAAAGGCTGGAATTGCTTGTTCGAAGCACTTGATTCTGTGAATGAGAACAACTTCGAAACCGTGATTTATATTCGGAATATGGGGCATACAGTTATTGAAGCAGTTAATCGTCAGCTGGCACACTATTCCTATCACATCGGACAGATAGTATACATCGGTCGAATGATAAGAGGCACTGAATGGAAAAGTTTGTCTGTTCCAAAAGGTGGATCAGAAGCCTATAATGCTGAAAAGTTTAACAAAGAAAAACGCCGCGCTCATTTTACTGATGAGTTAATAGATGGAGATAAAAGTAATTCCGAGCATCCTCTACCTGATCCATTCGCAAGCGAATGAATCTGTCCCTCCCTAAGGAGGGACAAGTTTTTGCCTCACATTCACTCAAAGCTTCCAATTGTCTCCCTCGGGAGGGAGACCAAGTTCAAACCTGTTTGAGCTTAGAGGGAGGACGGACGAGCAACCAGTTCTGAACTCAGCCCCAAGGTCACGTGGTCCGTTATCCGACGGATCAGCATCCAACGTCATGCCTTTGATATAATTTTCTAGCAATTATTCTTTAATAGTCCTTACAAAGATCCCGAAATAAATTCGGGAGGAAGGTGGTTAAAAATCCAATCATTCCTAATTGATTTAATGCGCTTCTAGCCAGTTCTCTCCTATTCCAGCTTCTACTTTTAGTGGGACGTCTATCACCATAGCACTTTCCATTAACTCAGTGATTTTAGCTGGAACGGTTTCCAGTTCGGTTTCGTGGATCTCGAAAATCAATTCATCATGAACTTGGAGAAGCATTCTGCTTTTTAGTCCATTATTTTCCAGATAATCATGAATATTTATCATTGCGAGTTTGATGATATCCGCTGCTGTTCCTTGAATTGGCATATTTATAGCCACACGTTCCGCAAAGCCACGTACGTTCCAGTTACTAGCATTTATGTCTGGAAGGTATCTTCGTCGACCTAAGAGTGTTTTTACATAACCATGTTCTTTCGCATATACTTTAGTTTCATCTATGTATTTCTGAATGTTTGGAAAGCGGTTAAAATATTCATCGATCATATCCTTCCCCTCGCTATTCTCAATTCCTAAATTGCTTGCTAAGCCATAGGCACTTAAACCATATGGAATTCCAAAATTAACTTCTTTGGCCTTACGTCGATGATCTTGAGTTACTTCATCCAATGAATCAAGATGAAATATCTCTTTTGCTGTTCTAGCATGAATATCTTCCCCTTTTCTAAAGGCCTCAATCATGGCTTCATCTTTCGCAATATGAGCAATCACACGTAGTTCAACTTGTGAGTAATCTGCCGACATTATTTTAAATCCTTCTTCCGCTATAAATGCCTTACGGATTTCTCGACCTCTCGCTGTTCTGATTGGGATGTTCTGAATATTCGGATTGGAAGAAGCTAAACGACCTGTTGCTGTCACAGTTTGATTAAAATCGGTATGAACACGATTTGTATCCGTATTAATCATGGATGGTAATGCATCCACATAAGTAGATTTCAGTTTTGCCAGCGAACGATATTCTAAAATTGTACTGGGTAAATCATACTTTACAGCTAGCTTGGTCAACACAGATTCGTTCGTAGAATATTGACCGGTTTTAGTTTTTTTACCTGAAGGAAGTTCTAATTTCTCAAAAAGAATCTTTCCTAACTGCACCGGAGAATTGATATTGAACTCCTCTCCTGCTATTTCATAAATCTCTTTTTCTAGTTCTGTAATATCTGTTACTAAATCTTTAGAAAAACCTTGAAGCATTTCTACATCTAATTTGATACCGTAAAATTCGATGTCACCTAATACTTCGATTAATGGAAAATCACAGGTATTAGCTATTTCTTCTAGCTCATCTTCTTTTACTTTCTTACTTAGAACTTCATATAACTGAAAAGTGACATCTGCATCTTCACATGCATATAAATACACTTCCTCTGGTGTTAAGTCAGCCATTGATTTCTGCGACTTCCCTTTTCCTATTAACGCTTGAATTGGAACAGGTTCATATCCTAAATACTTCTTAGAAAGATCGTCCATCTTTAGCCTTTGACTCGCATCCACCAGATATGCAGCAACCATGGTATCGAAAGGCTTTCCTTCAATTTTTACACCATGCCGGAATAACATGGTGTAATCGAATTTGTAATTATGCGCTACTTTGATTGAGTCTTTATTTCCTAAAACTGGCTTTAAAGCATTTAAAACTTCTTTTTCATTCAATCCATTTTCAACATTAACTGGGATATAGCATCCAGTGCCTGGTTTAATACAAAATGAGAGCCCGACTAAATTCGCAGAAATAGGATTCGGAGCATCTGTCTCTGTATCAAAACAAAGAATATCTACTTTTGCCAATTCTATGGCCAATTCTTTAACTCGATCTATGGTAGTAACTAATTCATAATTATTATTCTCAGCATCTAGTTTATTGAGCTGTTCTTGCTCTCCAATTGTGCCGAATAAATCAACTTGGTCACCTGTTTTATCAGCAACTGGACCATCTTGCTCTAAATATTTTTTTGTTTGAGTTCGAAATTCCATCTTTTTGAAAAAGAGGCCTAATTCTTTTCGATCAAATCCATCCCAACCTAGTTCTTCCCATTCTTTGGTATTAGGGACATCAGTTTTTATGGTGACCATGAACTTAGCATGTATAGCTTGTTCAGCAAATTGTTGAAAGCCCTCTCTTTGTTTTTTTACAGTAATGGTATCAGCTTGAGCAATACATTCTTCTAGAGAACCAAAGCGATCAATTAATATTGGTGCTCCTTTTTTACCGATTCCTGGTACTCCAGGTATATTATCTGCGGTATCTCCAAGAATGGCTAATACGTCAATCACTTTTTCTGGATAAACTCCAAAATAATCTTTCACTCCTTCTCTATCAATGATATCAAATCCACCGTCTCTATTATTTGGCTTCATCATTCTAACATGATCGTGCACTAATTGCATAAAGTCTTTATCTGGGGTCACCATCATCACATTTACATCATCTGCATTAGCATGAGATGCAATTGTTCCAATAATATCATCTGCTTCAAACCCATCTTGTTCAATATTGTGAATTCCCCAAGCTTTAAGCATTTCCTTAATAATTGGAATTCCTTTCCGTAATTCATCTGGTTGAGGCGGGCGTTGAGCTTTATAAGACTCATCCGCTGTATGACGGAATGTAGGAGCTTTAGTATCCCATGCCACAGCTATATGTGTTGGCTTTTCCTCTTCAAGCATTTTCTCCAAAGTATTTGCAAACCCTAGAATTGGGCCTGTTGAGATTCCACTACTATTTTTGAGATTGGCATTTATAAACGCAAAATGAGCTCTATAAGCGAGCGCCATACCATCAAGAAGAAAAAGAAGTTTCTTAGACATTAAATCTGAGTTTTAAGCTTTTATATTTTGAATGGAAACTAACAGATTTCAACTATAGATGTGAGTTTGAGTCACTAGTTTTGAGTTTTTACTTAACTCTTTATACTCTTATTACTTAGTTTGTTCAAAAAACAAAACTTTTTGCCTATTATTACGAACACAGTCCACAACCAATTAACTGAGTAAGTATACTTTTGAGTTTAAAAAACGAAGCACAATCGGGTTACGGAACCAAAAAATTCTATCAAGATTACGTTTCTGGAATGAGTCGGGAGCGAATCTCCAAAGAACTTACTGCAGACACTGATCGACTAAAGTTATTGTATAAGGAAGCTGTAGCTGATATCGAACGGCAACAGGGGCAGCAATTACCCAGTCATGTTAAGTTCATGCGTTTGTTTGAAGATCTAACTCAACGCCTTAATCCTACACGTCGACTAGCATTTGGAGTTGGTTCCGTCAGTTTTGTTGGACACTATTTGCTCAATTTTTTCGGCCTCTCAGAATTCATCTTCTTTTCAGGATTACTGATCCCGCTCGCTTTTTCTTCTATGTTTCTACTTCTTTTAGTTGAGCTTTTAGAAAAATCCGATGTGCAAAAGGAAATTGATCTTGCTCGTGATATCCAGTTAAGTCTTCTTCCAGGTACTTCGCTTAATAAAGAAAATCTCGAGGTGTATTCATTTGCTCATACTGCTAAAGAAGTTGGTGGTGATTATTTAGATGTAGTGGTAACTGATAAAGGTACTTATGTGGTTATTGCAGATGTTTCTGGAAAGGGACTAAGTGCTGCACTTTACATGGTTAGGATGCAGGCATTAGTGAATTTATTAATCCATAAAGAACAACCATCTCCTAAAGATTTATTTCTTCAGCTCAACGATTTCGTGAAAAGTAATAGAAAAGATAAAACCTTTGTTACAGGCTGTGTTGCTTACTTTCCAAACGATAAAGAAGAATTTGAATATGTTCGTGCGGGTCATAACATTCCAATTTATTATAGTAAAGAGCGTGATGCGACCTTTGATCTAAAAGCGAATGGATTTGCTTTAGGTATGACTACAACTGCTATGCTTAGCCAACATCTTGAAGTTAAGCGATTTCATTTTAAGCCAGGTGACTCCGTACTTCTGTATACCGATGGGTTAAGCGAAGCTCGTAACGAACGTGGGGAAGAGTATGGTGAAGAACGAATAGAATCCTTAATGGAGATTTATGGATCACTTCATGCTAAAACTGTAGTTCAAAAAATTCAATCTTCTTTAGAAGCTTTTATTGGTACCGTTGAACCTGCCGATGATGTAACTTTTATGTGCATTCACCGACCAGAAACTGCAACACCAACCAAATTGATAAGTGAAGCTAAAGTAGTTGCTGAAAAATAAGGTCGTACTTCTTAAGGGTTTATCTTTTCTTAAAAATTGCTTCAGCTTTCGATTTCTAATTCTTTTAAGGATTCTTCAAGAGCATTCAATTGTTTTTCATATCTACTGCACTGTCCCCTTTTTGAAAAGAAATAAGATACTACACCTAATACCGTAGAGATAATGAGTGAATACACAATAAGTTTTGGACTCGTAAAAGCACCAATACCTCTTATATAAGCTACGATTACAAGTACGATAATTGTAAATGGCATTACGAAAGTATCTGAAAATATTTTAGCGTTCATAGCTCTATCGAGTACTTTAATTATGCTATTTATTGAGGTCTTTAAATCAGATTCATATTCTTCAATTTGATTTACCTTTCGGTAACTATACGCATTGAATAGTGAGATAAATGCAACTACGAGTCCAAATATTAAATAGAAAATCCCAGTTTCCAGGTTTGATACTTTATCAAAAAGAAGCTCTTCCTTATTAAATGCTAGCACTGAAAACATAAACATAAAAATGGAAATTGTACCAGCATAAAGAATCTTATTCTTCATTTGTCTTTTAACCTTAGAAATAGCCGTATTTGATTTTTTTTGAATCAACACTCGCATATTATCTTCACTAATAAAATATCCTTCGCCAAGATCCCCGGATGTTTTCTCCCATACACTTTTAAGATGCTCTAATTCCATTCTATGCCTCCACTATGTCTTTTAGCTTATTGCGAATGCGGCTCATTTTGACTCTTACATGGTTTTGAGATATTCCTATAATCTCTGCAATATCTTCATTGTCACGATCTTCTAAGTAGAGCATTATTATTGCTTTCTCAACTTCATTTAATTGCTTTATTGCAATTTTGAGCATTTTTCTTTCTTCAATTAATTCATCCTCTTCATACTCATTTGAAAATTGATCTAGTTGTTCTGGTAATACATGATCTTCTTTCTTTTTCTTCTCTTTGCGGAGTTGCTGAATGGCTATGTTAAAAGCTACTCGATACATCCAGGTTGAGAACTTTGCTTCACCTTTAAATGATGGATATGATTTCCATAGGTGGATTAAAATCTCTTGAAATAGATCTTTACGCTCTTCTTCATTGTCACAGTACATTCCACAAACTTTATGCACAATGCCTTGAGACTCATTAAGCCTTGTTAAGAACTCTTTTTCAAGAGATTTATTAGTCAAACTATATTTATGGGAGGGTTAACCTTCAAAGAGTATGTTGTAAAAAAAATAATAGAATTACAGTAAAGAAAAATATTTCAAAAAAAAAGCCATACCAAAAGGCATGGCTTTTATCAATAGTGTTATGATCAATTAGCTTGCGGCGTCTACCATCTTCGCAGTAGTAATACCAAAATGAATATAGAGTTCTTCTGCTGGACCAGATTCACCAAAACTATCAATCCCAATTGCTGTACCTTCAGTTCCAATATATCGGTCCCATCCGAAGGTTGAGCCAGCTTCAATAGATACTCTATTTGTGACTGACTTAGGAAGTACTGACTCTTTATACGCTGCATCTTGTTGTTCAAATAATTCCCAACTAGGCATACTTACAACACGCGCATCAATTCCTTTAGCTTTTAATTCAGCTTTTGCATTTACCGCAAGATGGAGTTCAGATCCAGTTCCAATAAGAATAGCATCAGGTGTTTCCCTATCTGAGTCTGCAAGAACATATGCTCCTTTTGAAACCATTGATGCCGCATTTCCTTCTGTTCTTTCATAAGTCGGCATTCCTTGTCGAGTAAGAACAAGAACAGTAGGTCCTGTAGTATTTTCAATCGCTACTTTCCATGCATAAGCTACTTCATTTGCATCACCAGGTCGAATAACAGTAACATTAGGCATTGCACGAATACTTGCTAAGTGCTCAACAGGTTGATGTGTAGGTCCATCTTCACCAAGACCAATACTATCATGTGTCATTACATAAATAGCAGGCACCTTCATTAAAGCCGATAAGCGGAGAGCAGGACGTAAATAATCGGTAAATACAAAGAATGTAGCTCCAAAAGGAACTATTCCACCATGCACAGCCATACCATTTAGTGCTGCTGCCATTCCAAACTCTCGAACTCCAAAATGTATAGTTCTTCCTTCAGGAGTTTCAGGTGTATAGTCTGAATAATCTTTTATATCTGTTACCGTACTAGGACCAAGATCAGCAGATCCACCGAATAAACTAGGAACTACTTCTTTTATCGCATTAATTACTTTTCCAGATGATGCACGAGTTGCTGGTCCTTTATCAGTTACTTCAAAAACTGGGAGGGCTGCTTCTAGTTCAGCAGATGAAATATCTCTATTAATCCATTTAGTGAATTCTTTTGCATCATTACTAAAAGCTGAAGAAAATTCTTCAAATTTATTATTCCATTCAAGTTCAGCTTTGGCTCCTTTTTGAACTTCACTTCTGTAAACCTCTAAAACTTCATCTGCTATATAGAAGCTTTTCTCAGGATTCATTCCATAAAATTCTTTAGTGAGTTTTATCTCATCATCACCAAGAGGTGAACCGTGAGACGATGCCTTCCCTTCTTTGTTTGGAGAACCAAAACCAATTTTTGTTTTACAAATAACGAGTGAAGGTCTTTCTTTATCCGCTTGAGATTCTTCGATAGCAATAGCAATTTCGCTATGATCATGACCATCAATTTCTATCACATGCCAACCGTAGGCTTCAAACCTTTTAGCTGCGTCTTCTGTGAATGCTAACTCTGTTGACCCTTCTATTGAAATCATATTGGAGTCATATAGATAAATAAGCTTACCTAATTTCATATGACCAGCCATTGAAGCGGCTTCATGAGAAACACCTTCCATCAAATCCCCATCACTTACAATGGCGTATGTGTAATGATCTACAATCTCATTACCAGCTTTATTAAATGTTCCAGCTAGATGATTTTCTGCCATTGCCATTCCAACTCCAGTTGCAAAACCTTGACCTAAAGGCCCACTCGTAGTTTCTACACCTGGTGTCATTCCATATTCAGGATGTCCAGGAGTTTTACTCCCAGTTTGTCGGAAGTTCTTTAAATCTTCCATCGAAACATCATAGCCAGTTAAATGAAGTAAACTATAAATCAACATTGAACCATGACCCGCTGATAGAATAAATCGATCTCTATCAATCCAATTAGGATTCTTTGGATTATGCTTTAGATACTTTGTCCATAGTACATAGGCTACATCTGCCATTCCCATTGGCATACCAGGGTGACCAGAGTTTGCTTTTTGAACCCCATCCATTGATAATGTTCGTATGGTATTTGCACAAAGTTGATCTAGTTGTTGATTTGGCATTATGGATACTGATTGGAGTTAGTCTTAATTGTAGGAAGATAAAAAATTATCTTGAGCGAAATATCCTATTTTATGGGGGAATTTTGCGCAAAAAAAAAGCCTTCACATTAATGAAGGCTTTATAATAAGGGAATTTTGTTTATCTAGCACTTTCGCATTTTAGCTCAAATTCCATTTTATGTTCAGAAGGAGCTCTAAAAGAACCAAAAGAAGCATTTTTGAGTGCTTCACAAGCATTTCCTTTGTCATTTTTTGCTTGGTGTGCAATACCTAACTCATAATATATTTTTGCTTTATCAGTACTACCACCAGTTTCAAAACTTAAAGACTGAGTAGCATATCGAATTGCATTATCTCTACTACCAAGCTTGTTAGATGCTTCAGCTAGTCTATAAAAAGAATCAGATGATTCTGGATTATATTCTAATGATCTCTTAAGGATTTCAATTGCATTGGTGTTTTGACCTTGCTCAATGGATTTAGCTCCTCTGAATAATAATTCAGCATGTGCTGATTCTGTTGCTTGTCGAACAACTGTACCATCATTCACATTCGTACCTACAGTAATAGCCTGATCGAACCAATTAATTATACCGTCTAGATCGTCTGGTTGATCGTTCTTATGAACAAGTCCTTTTTGGTAGTAGGCTTTTGCATAATTAGAGTTTGTCTGGATTGCATTATTTAAAGCGGCATCAGCTCCTGCATAATCTTCTCTTTTGAACAACATGGTTCCTTTTTGGTAGTAAAGCTGAGCTAAAACTCCTCGGGACCTTGATTGAACTTGAGTATCACCTGATGACCCACCTATTTCTCTTGCAGCATCAAATTCTGATATTGCATTATCTAAATTTGGTATAGTTGGAGATCCTTGAAATACTTTATAAGACGCCGCAGCTTTAGCAAAAAATAATTTCGGGATTGCTTTTTCTGAGCGGTCTTTAATGTCCTGACCTTCAATACCAAGTTCTTCAGCAATTGTAATAGCACTTTGATATTTAGTAATAGCAGTTTCATACTCATTTGATTGAGCAAGTGATTGAGCTTCATTGTAGGCGTTAATTGCGTCAGATATAGTTGACTGGGCATTAACACCAATTGAAACCAAAGTGATAACAAATAGTAAAAATATTCTCTTTAAATCCTTCATTGTCTTTATTTTTTTAATTCATTTCGAACAAGTAAGCAATTTAATAAAAAATGCTCTTTTAATTAAATAGATAAACAGAATTAAATTTAAAATTATTGTTAACTAGTCTGTTTATGCTATGCTAATATTTTTATCAGAAATCGAAGTTTGGTTTTGGCTCCTTTTTCTTATAAAAATCACAAATATAATCTACACCTTCTTTATAACTATCGGTTAACATATATAGTTCTGTATCCTTTTTTGATATTGTACCCCATTCCATCATAGTATTATTTATCCATTCTAATAAGCCTCCCCAATAATCAGATCCGAATAATACAATCGGGATTTTTTCAATCTTTTTCGTTTGAATTAGAGTAAGACTTTCAAATAATTCATCTAGAGTACCAAATCCACCAGGAAAAACTACTAGTGCTTGCGAGTATTTCACAAACATAACTTTACGAACAAAGAAATAATTAAAATTAATTTTATACCTCGGATCAACATATTCATTTATACCTTGCTCGTGTGGAAGTTCAATACCAACACCAACTGATTTACCATTACTTTCTTTGGCTCCTTTATTAGCTGCCTCCATTATTCCAGGTCCGCCGCCAGATATTACACCAAAACCTTTTTTTGTTAACTCTGAAGCGAATTGAGATGCAAGTTTATAATATTTCTGATCAGATTTTGTTCGAGCTGAACCAAAAATGGTAACACATGGGCCTATTTTAAAGAGTTTATCGTAGCCTTCAACAAACTCTCCCATAATTTTAAACACACTCCAAAGGTCATTTGAAGATCCCTCTCTGTAATTACTGGGAATCTCAAGCTCACCATTTTTTAACTTTTTATTCATACCTTTATTGTTTGTTTTTGAATGAAAACGATATAGAAACTGATGGAATTGTCCTTAATGCATTCGCAGCAATAAAGCTTGGTTTAATTGAAGCATTCATTGACAAATCATCTGAAACATCAAAAGATCGAAGGTGAGCAAATACATAAGCGTCTATTGCATTTAATGCATGTGCTAATACAATAGTAACATATATAAAGTCACGTCTATTCCTAAGAAAATTTCTATTCGATTTTAGACTATTACCGTTAGCGCCTATTAAATAATTAGGTGTAGTACCAAACCTTAAATCTGTATTTCCAGAATTTAGATTGTAATAGGCAGCTCTATAATCATGATATTGCTTGGTCAGATCGATGCTATAGTATACCAAACCTCCCAAAAGTCCATATACGAATGGTACTTTCCAAGCCTGCTTATTAGTAAGCTGTCCCCATCCAGGAATAATAAGAGAACGTCTTAGTACAGCATTTGGATCTGGGAATTCTTGTTTATTTGCTTCTTGTTTTATTGAAATTGTAGAAGGATCAAAACTTGTTTGTAGGGAAAATTCTTGTGCTTTTAACGGGCACACAATTAGAAATCCAATAAACAGAAAAACTGACTTAAATTGAATCAAAAATAGATAGTATTCGTTCAAGGTCTTCTTCAGAATAATATTCGATCTTGATTTCTCCACCTTTTGCTTTTGGTTTAATTGCTACTTTTGTACTAAAAGTACGTCTTAAACGTGAAGAAATTTCATCGTAAAAAGGATTCTTTTGATCTGGTTTAGTCAATTTCTTTTTGGATGTACTCGAATCAAGATTCCGAACAGCATCTTCAACATCTCTAACAGACCAACCAAGTTTTAAAATCTTATTTAAAAGCATTTTCTGAACAGGCTCTTCTTCAATGGTTATCAAAGCTCGAGCATGACCAGTACTAATTGCATTGGTAATAAGTGCAGTTTGCATAAAATCTGGAAGATTTAGCAAGCGGAGCATATTTGTTACCGTGGAACGGTTTTTACCAACTCTTGTAGCTACTTCAGCTTGGGTATAGTCAAATTCTTCCAATAGTCGCTTATAAGCCATCGCAACTTCTAAAGGATTAAGATCTTCACGCTGAATATTCTCAATCAACGCAAAAGCCATACTCTGTTCGTCATCGGCTTCACGGATATACGCAGGGATTTCATCAATTCCGGCAAGTTTTGAAGCCCTAAGTCTTCTCTCACCACTAATTAATTCAAACCTCTTCTCACCTATATATCTAACTGTAATAGGCTGAATAAGACCGTGCTTTTTTAAAGAATTTGCTAGTTCTTCAAGCCGCTCTTCGTCAAAATCTTTTCTTGGTTGATTTGGGTTTGCCCTAATATGATCAACTGGCACATTTAGAACTATATTCACACGTTCTTCTGGGGCGACTAGGTTTTTCTCAACTCCTTCTTTCTTAATTGATGGAGCTTCTGCCTTTTTAGCTTTTTCTTCATCAGATACGTATTCCGGAAAAAAAGCTCCTAATCCTCTACCTAGTACTTTTTTACTCGCCATAATTATTCTTAATTAGAAAGTACTGGACTATTTTTAAACATTTTTCTGTTCTTCTTTATTATCTCTCTTGCTAGAGATAAATAGTTCTTTGCCCCAACACTTGTTGAATCATAAAGTAGTGCCGGTTTTCCGAAACTCGGTGCTTCCGCTAAGCGAACATTTCTTGAGATTACAGATTTAAATACCCGATCATCAAAATATCGTTTAACCTCTTCTGCAACTTGATTTGATAGTCTCGTGCGAGTGTCGTACATCGTAAGAAGTACACCTTCAATATCTAGTTCAGGATTTAGATGTTGTCTTACAATCTTAATAGTATTTAGAAGTTGCCCTAAGCCTTCAAGTGCAAAATATTCACATTGTACGGGGATTACGATAGAATCAGATGCAGTAAGTGCATTAATAGTAAGTAGCCCAAGTGAAGGTGGACAATCGATAATTACAAAATCATAGCGTTCCCGTAGATCAGCTAGGGTTTTTTTAAGAATTCTTTCTCGCTCTTCCCTATCAATCATCTCAATTTCAGCACCAACAAGATTGATATGAGCTGGAACTAAATCTAGAAAATCTAGCTCAGTTTGTCGGATAGATTCGTTTATATCCGCACTTCCAATCATTACCTCATAAATAGAGTTAGTGACTGTTTTCGAATCAATACCAAGCCCACTTGTTGTATTACTTTGAGGATCGATGTCGATTACGATAGTTGGGTGTTCGATGGCTGCAAGACTTGCAGCAAGATTAATTGCCGTGGTTGTTTTTCCTACTCCACCTTTCTGATTGGCAATTGCAATAACTTTACCCATTTAATATTTCCTGCTTTATGGAATGAACGATTCTTAACTAAATTCAATATAAAGCGAGCCTTTCTCGGTTACAAAAAAACTTATTAACACATTTTATAAAAGTTATCCACATAGAAAAGGCAACCTATTGGTTGCCTTGAGTTTATCGTGACGAACTTGTTAACACAATCTTACGAGATGAAGGAGTATATCCTGTCTCTGAATTTATGAGCTTGAGTTTTGAAAAGCTTTGATCTACTTCCAATTGAATTGGTTGTGGATTATCAGCTTGAATAGATGTACCTGCAAAATGAAGCATGTTACTTCTATCGACCCAAGGATCTATCGTTTCAGTTGTGGTTCCAGTAGTTTGTATAGTATCAGTTTGTGTATAAGCTTGTCCGTTTGAGAAATAAATTGTTGTTGAAATAATTAAGATTGCTACTGCTGCTGCGGCGACCGACCTAGACATAAAAGATGTCCACCGGTTCGAACGCTTTATTTGTTCTCGCCGTGCTTTAATTGCATCACTAGCAATCTTATTTACCAAGTCGGGTGGTGCTTCTCTGAGAGGCAACTTCCTGAGTTTTTGGTAGGTTTTTCTTAAGCTTTCGACTTCAATCAATAGATTTTCATCGATCATTATTTCTCTTTCAAATTCGATCTCTTCAGAGGGATCCATTTCCCTCATCAGATATCGAATCGAAATATCGTCATTTTTTTGCATGCTTTAACTCTAGTTGTCTTTCTTCTTCAAAATACTTTCGAAGATTAATTAACGCATATCTCATACGACCTAGTGCCGTGTTTATTGATACGTTAGTCAATTCTGCGATTTCTTTAAAGGGCATCTCATAATAATGCCTTAAAAGTACAACGGATCTTTGCTCTTCCGGTAATTTCGAAATATGACTCATTAAGCTAGACTTCATTTCTTTGTCTACCATTTGATCATCAGCATCTACGATACTTTCATCTTCGAGTCGATCGAAATAATCCGATTTGGAGTCTTCATCGCTGTACCACAAGCTAACGTCGGTATATCGTTTTTGTTTTCTAATATGATCAATTGTTGCATTATGAGCAATACGCATCACCCAAGCAATCCATTTACCTTGTTCATTGTAGGTGTCATCCATCTTGGTAACAACCTTTGTAAAGGTTTCCTGAAATATATCATTTGCAGTTTCAGGATTTTGAATCATACTATAGATGTATGAATAAATTTTTGACTGATGACGATTCATGAGCTCATTAAAAGCAGATTCATCAGCTTTTCGTCTAAATAATTTTACAAGTTCTCTATCTTTTAGAGAAGAATAATTTTGCTTACCAGTATGTCTTTTTAATAGTTCCATTATGTTCACCCTCTATTTGGGTTAGGCTCTTTGTTTAAGATAACCGAATCGGTTTATGAAAAAGTCCGACTAAACAATCTTTAACAAAGAGCAATTACACCATTAATCCTTTTGCTTTAGTAGTTAGTACGAAGAGCAAAGCTTTTTGGCTTGGTTCCATGTTACAATGTCACGCCCTACCTCAATATCACATGTTGATGTGAGGCCTAACATTGATACTACACACTACGACGAGTTAACCCCTAAAGTAGTTGTATATTTTTTCGCCTAATTTATTTCCTGCTAATTCTATCAATCTCTCTCTACTAGCTTTCTTGATTTCTTTTACTGAACCTAATTCTGTGAGTAATTTTTTGGATGTTTTTGCCCCTACTCCTTCTATCTCAGTTAACTCAGTAACAAAAGTTCTCTTTGCTCTTTTTTGCCTATGAAATGTGATTGCAAAACGATGCGCTTCATCTCTTGCTTGCTGAAGTAATTTAAGTGCGGTAGATTTTTTTGGGATCATATAAGGCTCTGATCGATTTGGAACAAATACTTCTTCTAATCGCTTCGCTAGTCCAATTATTTCGCATTCTCCATAAAACCCAATTTCTTTTAGGGCTTCAACTGCAGAACTCAATTGTCCTTTACCACCATCTACTACAATTAAATCAGGAATCTGAAGTCCATTTTTCATTACCTCAGAATATCTTCTGGTTAAGATTTCTTTCATTGATGCAAAATCATCAGGCCCAACTACAGTTTTAATATTATACCTTTTATACTCACTCTTTCTAGGTTTAGCATCAACAAAACTTACCATCGAAGCAACTGGATCTGTTCCTTGTAAATTTGAGTTATCAAAACATTCAATTCTTCTTGGAAGCCGTTTCAATTTCAAATGCTCTTTCAATTCTTTTATTGCATGGGGAATACGATCTCTTTCAGCCTTCTCTTTTTCTAGTCTGCGTTCATTTAGATGTAATCTCGCATTCGCGTTTGTCATCTTAATGAGCTGAGCTTTTTCTCCAATTTGAGGAACATGAACGGGTACTTTCTTCCTTTTTTCCTGATATAAATAATCGACTAATGGTTCATCATCTGTTATAACATGACTCAAATAAACCTCATCTGGAATAGCAGCAGTGTATTGACCTGTATAATAATCTTCCACAAATGATTGGAGAAGATCACCTATTTCTAGTCCTTCTATATTTTTTAAAAACCGATGAAATTTCCCAATCAGTTTACCTTCTCTAACTTTAAATAAAACACCACATGCTTCTCCAATATCTTCAGCAACACTCATTCCAAATACATCGCGATCAACTTTCTTCTCATCTACCATCTTCATTTTCTGAGAGTATCTCTCAACGGCAGTTAAGCTATCTCGTAATTTTGCCGCTTCTTCGAATGCCAATGCATCTGATGCAATATGCATTTCTTCTTTGATTTCTCGAATTAAAGCTTCAGAATGACCATTTAATAACCGCTCGACCTTTTTTACAATTTCGTTATAGGGCACATTGTCCCAATCACCTGAACAATTTTGTAAGTAGTCATCAAAACAGGAATGCCATTTAGGAGCACCTCGTGTTTTATCAATATTTTTAATACTTACAGCACATGTACATAAATCGAAGGCTTTGCGAATGGTTTCTAGCAAGCGTTTCATATTTGTTACACTATCATACGGACCATAATACTTACTTCCATCTTTGATTAGTGTTCGAGTTGGATACACTCTTGGCTTACTATCTGGGGTGATACAGATATAAGGATACGATTTATCATCCCGGTACATGATATTATACCGCGGTTGATATTGTTTAATGAAATTATTTTCTAGAATCAATGCTTCCGCTTCTGAATCGGTAACTACAACTTCAAGATCATCGATTTTAGAAACCATCGTTTTGATGCGCCCATCTGCTGGACGAGAATCCTGAAAGTATGAACGAACTCTATTTCGAAGCTTCTTAGCTTTTCCGACATATAATACACTACCACCTTTATCTCGATAGATATAGACACCCGGTGACAACGGCAGGTTTGCCACTTTTTCAGAAAGATCAATTCTTTGATTCTCTTCACTCATGTCCCAAAGATAAAAGAATTTATTTTGTCTTCCTGAATAGATTCAAGAACTATTCAAGAATAAATACAAAATAGAGTACATGAAAATTTGAACTATCAGCTTCATCTATTACTTTCTTGAAAATACATTTCTTATGAATAATGAAATCCCAAAGGGTTTAGTCTTTTCTACTAAATCTCCACAACGCAAAAAAAGAGCCCTTGTACTTATTACCGTACTTTGTATTCTGCAAGTATGCCTTATCTGGCCAATTTATCCTTTATTTGCTTCTCCAACTCCACAAATACTCGGATTTCCATTGTCTTTTGTTTGGGTAATATTAATTCTAGTCCTAGCATTTATATCGGTATTTAAATTCTTCCGAAAAGATATAGTGGAGGAATCCTGATTTGGATGACTGGATGATCATTCTCGGCATTTGTGGAATTTACCTGCTAGCCACTTTAGTCATGGGAATCATTCCCGGACTAAAAGTAAGTCATAGTACTACGGGTTATGTAGCAGGAGACCGTTCTATGAATGTATTCATTCTCTACTTTGTGTTGGGCGCTTCCATTTTCTCTAGTTTTGCATTTTTAGGAGGTCCTGGTTGGGCTTATTCTCGTGGTGCAGCTGCTTTATATATTATCGCATATGGGGCAATGGGAATGGTTCCCTTTTATTTCTTTGGACCTAAAGCACGAGCACTTGGAGTGAAATACGGGTTCGTTACTCAAGCAGAACTTTTACAAGACCGGTTTAATAGTAAGCTACTTTCTGCGCTACTTGCTGTGCTTACTGTAGTGGTTTTGATTCCTTATTTAACTCTACAAATGAAAGGTGCTGGGTTAGTTTTAAATACGATAAGCGATGGAATAATCCCAACTTGGATGGGAGCAGGAATTGCTTATATCGTCGTGCTCATTTATGTGTTTTATAGTGGTGTGATGGGTGTTGGTTGGACAAACACTTTCCAAGGGATTTTTATGTTGGTGATCGCATGGTTTTTAGGGATTTACCTTCCTGAGAAGATGTACGGAGGCATTGGCCCAATGTTTGAGCAACTTATTAATTCTGAGTTTAGGCAAGCACTTACCGCACCTGGACTAACTTCATCCGGTGCGCCTTGGGATTGGTGGGGATTTAGTTCCGCAGTTATTGTTTCAGCAATGGGATTTTCAATGTGGCCTCATTTTTTTATGAAAGCTTTTGCTGCCAAAAGCGATAGAACTATAAAACTGACCGTGGTTCTTTATCCAACCTTCCAGATTTTTTTAATTCCAATTCTGCTTATCGGTTTTTCAGCTGTTTTGGCTTTTCCTGGAGTCACACCTGCTGATTCAATTTTACCTCATGTACTTCTTCAAATGGATCTGCCTGTTATATTGATAGGACTAGTTTGTGCTGGCACATTAGCGGCTTCAATGAGTTCAGGCGATGCTATTGTTCATGCAGCAGCTTCTGTTGGAGTTCGGGATGGACTTTCTAAAATTCCTTCTATCCAAAATTGGATGAGTTCAGGTTCCAATGAACGAACACTAATAAGAATCGCGGTAATTATCATCAGTTTAATTGCCTATTACTTCGCTGTGTTTTCAGAAACCGATATTGTGTCTCTTCTCCTGGGAGCGTATGGTGGAATTGCCCAAATGTTCCCACTTGTATTTGCGATGTTCTATTGGCCAAGAGCCAACGGTAAGGGAGCTTTAGCGGGTTTAATTGGTGGAATAATTGTCACTTTATTCTTTCTCTATAACCCTGAATACAAACCGCTTCCCATGCATGAAGGTATTTATGGATTAATCGTTAATATTGGACTTTTAATTGGAGTTAGCTTAGTAACTGAGCCTGAAGATGTAGAAAGGATTGAGAGATATACTGAATTATGACCGATAATAAATTAAAAATATTCTGTTCCATACTTCTAATAGGTAGTATTTTTTTCGTTATTTATAACTTAGTCTCATTAGATTTTGACTATCCAAATTCTAGTAATGTATCAGGTAATGTAACTGGATTGCTCACATCAATGAGTATGGTTCTTTTGCTTATTCATTTTAATAATAAAAATAAGACTCTAAGTAATTACAATGGAAGTTAGTTTAGAATCTACCATTACGTGTCCAAGCTGCGGGTACCAAAAAGAAGAAATTATGCCGACAGATGCATGTCAATTTTTCTATGAATGTGAGAATTGTAAAACAGTTCTAAAGCCTAAAAAGGGTGATTGTTGTGTTTACTGTAGCTTTGGTAGTAATCAATGTCCACCGATTCAGGAAGGTAAGAGCTGCTGTTAATTAGCTTCTTTATTCGAAAAGGTTATACTTAAAAATAATTAAAAATCGCTGTTCATATCCTATTGAAGGATGTACATATTGATTGATGTAAGTTTATCTACTACTCATAGTAATATCGACCAAGTAAAACGATACATTCAATTTCATTAAGCTTTGACTACTGTTTTTAGTTTGTTCTTGTTGGTATTCATTTATTCTTAAACGTATTCCTATGAAAATATCATCTTTTGATAAAAACCTTGAATTCGGCGATAACATAAAAACCCAGCTAATACTGGAATCCTCTTTTTCAAAAGAAATCCGCATTCTTTTAAAAAAGGGACAAATAATGAAAGAACATAAAACTCCATTTCCAATTATTGTCCATATCATTGATGGCGATATAGATTTTAGAGTTAAAGGGATAACTCATCAACTAAAAAAAGATAGTATCTTAGCTTTAGATGGGAACATTCCACATGATTTAACTGCTAAAACAAATAGCATTGTGCGTTTGACCTTATCCAAGCTAGATAATGTAGAACGAGTTGAAAAAGTAGCTATGTCTTCGTAATAATGAAAACTATCGAAAACAGACAGGACATAAATATTTTGGTAAATACCTTTTATGCCAAAATTAGAAAGGATGATTTGTTAGGTACTATCTTCAACAATCACATTCCCGAAGAAAGATGGCCTGAACATCTTAGCAAACTTACAGATTTTTGGGAGACGAACTTATTCGGCGTAGCTCGCTTTAAAGGAAACCCTACGCATAAACATATAAATGTGGACCGAAATCTGAATCATACTATAGATAAAGCTCATTTTGGTAGATGGCTAGAACTTTGGGTTGAAACAATTGATGAACTCTATGAAGGTGAAGTTGCTGAAAAGGCCAAAAATTCAGCTCATAAAATGGCTCAGGCACAGTTTATGATGATCTCAAAACATCGCCCTCATAACGAAAAAATATAACCCTATTACTCTAACTAAATTTCTTAATTGAAGAGTATAAATTGGAAGCTCCAGCTTCCTTTACCTGTTTTCCGAAACAACCCTTCGGGCTCTTCTCACTCTTCAATCAACTTAAATCCTCGGGTTTTCTTAATTCTTTTCTATAACCCTGAGATAAATCTCAGGGCTATGCATATTTATCCTTTCAGGATCGGGTTGTTGTTCTACCCCAAGAAAATTGGCCTTAGAATTATTAACGGAAATAGTTCACAGGTGATTGAAGCGAATCCGCAGGTTGAATAATTCCACACGGGCTTAGGTTTCTAAAATTCTCGAAAAGAATGAAGTCCATTGGAATTATTCAGCGAAAGAATCGTGAACCCGACAAGAATTCGTAGCCTTGACCTTTTGTTACTTTTTACATCAAGGCAAAAGTAAGAAGAAAAAGAATTTTAATATCAGATCTCCAATTATCAAACTTATGAGCCTTTCATAAGATACTGAAACAAGCCTGCCTGTCGGCAGACAGGTTCAGGATGACCCAGTACTATTAAGCTGTTATTCCTAATTGAACCATTCTTAATTGATAATTAATTATCGAATCAGCTTCTCTCATCATCATTTGGATTTTCACCAAACCTTGCAGGCACCCAATTCATTTCTGAAATAGGTGGACGTTCATATTTCTCGTCATCAAGTGGTGGCAATGGTATGGGTTCTGGAGTTAAATCTTTGTAGTCGATTTGATTTAATAAATGAGTAATAGAATTCAATCGTGCATGACGTTTTATATCAGCATTAACCACAAACCAAGGTGATTTTTTTGTATCTGTGTATTTGAACATTTGATCTTTAGCTCGAGAATAATCAACCCATCTTGTTCTTGCTTCCAAATCCATTGGACTTAACTTCCAACGCTTCATAGGATCTTCGTTTCTTGCTTCAAAGCGTTTTTCTTGTTCTTTATCTGATATAGAGAACCAATATTTAATAAGTATTATACCTGATCGAATAAGCATATTTTCAAACTGAGGACAGTTTTCCATGAATATCTCGTATTCATCATCCGTGCAAAACCCCATTACCCTTTCAACTCCTGCGCGATTATACCAACTACGATCAAATAGCACCATTTCTCCGGCTCTTGGTAATTCATTCACATACCGTTGGAAATACCACTGATTTTTTTCTTTTTCAGTGGGTGCTGTTAATGCTACAATTCTAGTTACTCTAGAGCTCATTACCTGAGAGATAGTCTTAATTACTCCACCTTTACCAGCAGCATCACGTCCTTCAAAAATCACACAGACCTTCAGTCCCTTAGATTTTATCCAATATTGAAGTTTAACGAGCTCCCGTTGAAGTTTTTCCAGTTCAATATTATATATATCTCGTTTAAGCTTTCCCTTACCATCGTAATTTGATTCTTTTGCCATAGTTATAATTTGGTTGGACTAAAGAAGGTTGAAAACAGACTAAAAGCAATGCATAATTTACATTTGATTTAGTTCAATCTGCATTTATAGCATAAAAATGCTAAAGAAAGCTAGATTAGCTATTTACAACTTTAGTTTTTAACAAAAAACTATCAACGTTATGAAGCACATCTACTATCCTATTCTACTAATTCTATTAACCGGTTGCATATCTCTTGATACACTAAATTAATTTCAGAAGGTTGAAGATGAAGGAGTTTATTGGAAAGAGTCTGAATTGACCGGATATTTTATAAAAGGAGTGTTCAATCCTAGTTCTGAATTAATTGAATGGAAGGTATCACCATACAAAGACTATGATATAGATGGAGTATATAATCCTATTTCTAAAAAAGTAGAATGGGAAAACTCGAAAGCTAGAAGATATAGTGTGGCTGGCGTTTTTAATCCAAAAACGGGAAAAATATTGTGGAAATATTCACAATGGCCTAAATATGATATTGATGGAGTTTATAATTCAAATACCAAGCAAATAGAGTGGCAGCAATCTAAGTGGCCAAATTATGATATCGAAGGAGTTTATAACCCAACTACTAGAAGTGTAGAATGGGAACAATCAAAATGGCCGAAACATGAAATAGCAGGAGCTTACAATCCTATTTCAAAAAAAATAGAATGGTATCAATCTAGCTCGGGAGCAAATAGTATTGATGCCGTTTTTGCATTCATGTAAATAATTTAATCTCTCACTACTTTTTATACGCATATAAGTTTTATTTAAGTTCCAAGAATTATGATTTAGATATAAAAATATACTATCTAACCTCCAAGTAAGTAGGTATCTTTATAGTCTATGAAAAAATCGACTAGAACAAATCCAGATATACCCATCATTTACGAAGACAATCATTTATTAGTGATTGATAAACCTGCTGGAGTTCTATCTCAGGAAGATCATACGAATCACCCTGATGTGTTGAGGTTGTGTAAACAATACATCAAAAAGAAATACAAGAAAGAAGGTGATGTTTGGCTTGGATTGGTTCACCGACTTGATAAACCTGTTTCTGGATTAATGGTGTTGGCTAAAACATCAAAAGCCGCATCTAGACTATCGGAGGAAGTACGAAAAAACCGTATGAAGAAGACATATTGGGCTCTTGTAAATGGTATGGCTCCAATGGAAGGCAATCTAACTCACTTTTTAGAAAAAGATAAAAAAACGAATCTTGTCAAAGCATATAACTCAAAGCGAGGTAAAGCTAAAGAAGCTAAATTGAGTTTTACAACCATTAAACAAAGTAAAGATTATAGTATTCTAGAGGTTGATTTAGAAACTGGTAGACCTCACCAGATCAGAGTTCAGTTAGATAAAATTGGGCATCCTATTTTTGGAGATTATAAATATGCTGAATCAAATAGTGGCCCAGGTAAGAATATGGGACTTCGTTCTATGAAGTTGAGTTTTAAGCATCCAACGTTAGACAAGATTATGAGCTTTTCTGTAAAACCCCCGAAGCAACAACCTTGGGATATTTTTGATTATTAATGGCTAAGATTTCATATACGGCAGCCTATATAGTTGTTAAGTTTTACGGGCTAACCAAAAATCCGAAAATAGCATCGGAATTCGATTCGTTCGTTCTAGATTTTTACAAAAAAATGGTGGGATTCTTACCAAGTCATTTAAGCTGGTATCAAAACTCGTTGAATTCCCCATTTCTTCGAAAGTTGTTTATATGGTCTGAGGAACTACTCCTTCCTGGTGATTTGATGCATATCATTTGCAGAAAATATTACATGACCAAATTAGTAGATCAAGCGCTTAATAATGGAATTGAACAAGTTGTTAGTATGGGAGCTGGTTTTGATCATTTAACTGCTTATTCAGCTTCCAAAAGTATCTATTCATTTGAACTCGATTTAGAATGGATGATTGAAAGCAAACAAGTTTTTCTTGAAGAAAATGGGTATTCAAATGAATTTCTGAAGACCATTCCAACAGACTTCATGAAAAACCGGCTACCTGATGTGTTAAAAAATCAAGTAACATTTGATCCAAAGAAGAAAACACTCTTTATCGGAGAAGGATTTTTCGATTACTTATCCCTAAAAACGACTAATGAAATCCTTCAAGATATTAAATCTTTAAATTCTCAGAACCAGCTACTCACCACATTCTTTTCTCTTGATGAACTGAACTGGTTTCATCGCTTTTCTTTTACAAGTGGCGTGAGTTTGGTTGGGGAATCCTTGAAACTTCCGTTGAATAGAACTGAATTTATTAACCTTTTAAGTGATTTCGGGTTTTCAGTATCTAAGGAAATAAGTCATAAGGAAATGAAGTCTGACTTAGTGGAATCTATGGGGATCAAACTTCCAGTTTTAAAAGGTTTTTATATTCTTGATAGTAAATTCAATAAATAATTTTTTGAAATAGTATCTGATTTTATACTATCCATTTCTATTTTTAAATATTTTTATAGCTACTGATACTAATTCATCAGATATCTAATGTATAGAAATAAGAGATTCTGATGTAATTATCAGATGTTAGAGTTTTAAAAGTTCTTCGATATCAGGAACAGAATAGTTACTTTCGATAAATCTAAGTGTCTTCTGATAATGCAAAATCATTTATTGGTTTAGCTAATAAAGACATTAGTTTTCTAAATTTAAAACTGCACTTTGAATACTATTAATACAGTTACCGTCAGTCTTTTTTTTCTTCTCATTTACTCATTGAGCTACTTTTCCCAGAATGATGCCGATCAAACTCAATCTGATCAACTGAATGTTGAATATATTGCTCATGCATCTTTTTTATTGGAATATGATGGAACTACAATCTTATTGGATCCCTTTGCTGATAAGGTTTGGATTGGTTACTCATTTCCCAAGGGAGTAACTGCAGATGCAATATTCAGCACCCACCCTCATTATGATCACGATGGTGGACTTTTTCGAGATTATGTACCCTATTGGAAAGATAAAATAACCTTGTATCAAGATCCTAGTAGCTACACAGTCGGTTCATTTAAAATCACCGGGTTTATTGGTAAACATTCTGAACCATATGGAAAAGAATTTGGGCAGAAAAATACGATATGGATGATAGAAGCTGGAGATATCCGCTTATTATATTGGGGAGATAATGGTCCTGTTAATGACAATTTAATTGAAAAATTTGGGCGAATAGATATTCTTATGATTCCAATGGACAGCACATATCATATTTTGAAAAAAGATGAGACTGAATCAATGATTACTTCTATTAACCCTAAGATTATTATCCCGATGCACTATAAGCATCCTGATCTGGAAAATGGGCTTGGCCACCCAAAAAATCTTGGACCTATTGAATCCGTACTTGAAAACAAAGATAATGTTGAGTGGCTTCAATCAAACAAATATCAGTTTTATGATATCTCTCAATTGACACAACAATCGTATATCGTGTTTCAACATTCACCCGATATAGTAAAAGAGTAAGAATCCAAGAATCCTGAATCGTTTAAATTTAATCAGATACTTAGCTATTCTTTCCTTTGATGCTGTCTGGAAGCTGTTTTGTAGCTTTAGCTCCTAATTCTTTCAACATCTCAACTTGACGAATCACATTACCACTTCCTTCTGATAAACGAGACTTTGCTTCCTCATAGCTCTTCTGTGTTTGTTCAATACGTTGCCCAACCTCTTCTAGACTTTCAGCAAAAAGAACAAACTTATCATACAAGGCGCCACCACGATCAGCTATCTCTAGAGCATATTTATTTTGCCTATCACGCTTCCAAATGGTATTAATAGTAAATAATGTTGCTAGTAAAGTTGACGGACTTACAATGACTATATTCTTTTCAAATGCTTCATTATAGAGATTTGGCTCGCTTTGTAAAGCCGCAGCAAAAGCCGGTTCTATTGGTATAAAAAGTAAAACAAAATCCGGTGTTTTATCAGCATATATCTGAGGATAGTTTTTATCACTCAATCCTTTTACATGAGATTTTACTGAAAGAACATGTTGTTTTAATGCTGATATAGATTCTTTTTCATCGTCAACAGAAGTGAAGCGTTCAAAAGCCGTTAGGGAAACTTTTGAATCTACAATCAGAAATTTCTCATCAGGTAACTTTACTACTACATCTGGTTGTAAGCGTCTACCGTCTTCCAAAGTTTCGCTTTGCTGAGTAAAGTATTCTTCATCTTTACGTAATCCTGATTTTTCAAGAATACTGGATAAAATAACCTCGCCCCAATTCCCTTGTGCTTTTGAATCGCCTTTTAAAGCTTTAGTAAGATTTTTTGCGTCTTCACTCAACTGTTGATTAAGCTGAACCATATTTATTATCTGCTCTCTCAATCCTGATCGCTCCTGAGTTCCCTTCTCGTAAGTCTCCTCCACTTTTTTCTTAAACTCTTCTAGCTTTAGACCTAGTGGATTAAGTAATTGATCAAGGCTTTCCTTGTTCTGCTTCGTGAATTTTTGTGTGTTTTCTTCTAGGATTTTGTTGGCTAGATTTTCAAACTGAACCTTAAGCTGGTCCTGCATACCCGCAAGTTCTTTCTTCTGCTCAGATAGTTTTTCTTCCAGATTTCGGTAATCAGCATTTAGTCCTGCCAATTTGTTATCAAGGGAATTTGCCCTATTTGACTCTTCTGATAACTTAGATTCAGACTCTTTAAGCTGTTCATCCAAGTTTGAATTCCGTTCTTCTAACCTAGAACTTTCTGATTTTGCTTTGAAATGAGCAACAAAGAAACCTGCAAGACTTCCAATTATTAATCCTAAAATTATATAAATACTCTCCAATTTAATCCCTTTTTAAAATTTTCGGCACTTCTTCAATTAAGGTACTATTTCTCCATAGTCCGTTATGTCCCTGACCTTCTAACACAAAGTATTGATCATTTTCATTTAATAATGAAGTCAATTTTATAGAACGATCTAAAGGAAGAATTTCATCCTCACCAGCATAGAAAATAGATATAGGTTCATCAATATTTGGAATGGCTAAGTCTGTTCTTAACGGATACCGAACTAAGAATGATGGAAGATATGGATAAGAAGAGTTTTTCATATCAACCATGCTATAATATGGAGTCCAGATCATCAGTCCTTTCGGATCATTTTCTGCAGTCACCAATGCCGAAACTCCTGAACCCATTGAGTATCCAACAACATAAATATTTGACTCATCGTATTCATTCTTCATTTCAGAGTATACCATCTTCATATCTCCGACTAAGTCTTCTTCGTTTTCAAGTTCACCATTACTTTTACCAAAGCCTCTATAATCTGGATAAATTACATCATAGCCTTCCTTCATGAAAAGCTCGAACTTTGCAGAATTTGTGTTATTATTTCCTGCATTTCCATGGAAATAGATTACTAAACCTTGTCTAATAGAATCTGGAACTCTAGCATGTATTGCATGTATTTTTGCATCATCAGTTACATTAAACCAACGTTCTTCAAATTCGAAGGTATAAGAATATTTAAAATCCTGAGCTAGTTCGCTTGGCTTAAAAAGAATTGCATTCTGGATATTATAAAAATAGATACACACACCAATATATAAGAGAATAATAGTAATCCCAGTGTTTAGTAGCGTTTTTTTCATTTTTTGCATGCGTTGATGATACTAAATTTCTAGGATTGATTGAGGATATGAAATCCAGTTTACCTAAACAAAAAATCTATTCCATTTATCAGAATTGGTCTCTTATTAATTATAACAATGAACCATTGATCTGATATAAATCAACGTTTTCTACAGTTCTTGGAAATATTGTTTGCATCCATAATTTCGCTAAGGAACTTAAAAACGACACGTTAAGTTTGATTTGAACTAAACGGATTAATATGAAGCACCATAAAAAAATTCTATTACAATGCGCAGTCGCCTTAATTGCAATAACCCTTAATCTAAATGCACCAGACTTTGTAGAATCTACAAGGTATGTCCTACTTGGCCTTGTGATCTTATTAATTGGAATGCCTCATGGTGCACTTGATCACATAATTGATGGGAATCTTGAAGGTTGGGATCCATATTCTTTTAACCGTAGGTTTTATTCCTGGTACTTAAGTGCTGTAGTTTTATACTCTGTGCTTTGGATTTTCTTTCCACTATTTAGCTTTGGTTTTTTCTTACTAATAACTCTCTATCATTTTGGTCAAGCTGATGCAGAACGATTCGATTTAGATGGTTGGGCAAACAAAGTAATCCATTTTAGCAGAGGGATTACTGTAGTAGGTTTAATAGTATATGGAGACTTAGTCTATGCATCCGAAGTGATAGAATCTGTAACTGATTTTTCTTATGAGAATTTCTCAAATCAGCTATTTCCTTCGGAATTTGGAGCATATACTCTAGCATTGGTATATCCTGTAGCATTTACTTTAACTGCACTAATCAAAAAGATTCCGGCTGTTGGATTCTTTGTCTATTTTCTGGATGCAATAATTGTATCTGCTCTCTTTCTATTTTGTGATCCAGTTTGGGCTTTCAGTATCTATTTTGGACTTTGGCATTCGTACAATCATGTAAAAGTAATGCTGAGCTATCTAGCAGATCAAGATAAAGAAGTATCTATGGGCTGGTTCTATAAAAATTCATTTATCTTTAGTCTTCTCTCATATCTGGGTTTACTTTTTATATATAATATGCTTGATGCTTTTGGAAATGAAGAACTTATGGTTTCTCTTCTCTTCATTGTAATTAGCGTTCTTACATTGCCTCATATGATTGTAGTTGAAAAACTATACTCTAAATTTAAGCCATAAAAAAAGGTGGTTCATACAAACCACCTTTTTAAAACTTCTTAGTAAAACTATTACTTAATCGTCAGATGAGGTTGTTGCTACGTAGTAAACAACTAATCCAAATCCGATTTTATTAATGGCATCCGCTAAATTATAAATCACATCAATATTTCCTAGACCTTCTAATAGGTTCCCTGGCATTGTCATATAACCAATTGGATATACAGACCACCCTAAAGTGATAAATATCTTCAGTAAAAACATCGCCTGATTTAATGATGGATTATTTGATCCTTTTGTAAGCTTAGCTACACTACCTGCAAATACTTCATACACTATGTATAGGTAGAATAATGTTGAGATTGTTCCCCAAAGAATTGTAGATTCTGGCTGAATTGCTTCACCAATATAACCAGTTACAAGCATACCAATAGATGCTCCTATAAGAGCAGCAAGGGTTTTAACTTTTGCACCATATGGGCGAGTCAATAAATAAAATTCAACACACATTAAGGGTACAGTTAAAACCCAATCAATATAACGAAATTCAGTTGGGCTAGATCCAACCAATAAGTAGTAATCACGCATATAGAAATAGTGAACAGTTGCAATACCAGTTATTAGTCCAGATACAGTAAGAGAGAGTCTCCATTTTTCTGGTACATTTCCACGTTCTGCAAAGAAGAATACGGTTGCAGCTAACATAGCCATAGTACCAATAAAAAATGTGAATCCAACAACATCACCAGCTTCAATTTGAGTAGCGAAGAGTAAATTTAAATTCATAGTTAGTTTGATTAGTTATTGTCTTTATTGACAATTGTGTTAACTATCTCTATGAATTGCGCGTTCCAATTCAAACCTCTATGTAGCTGTAAACCATATGCTTAGACGTTTAATATTCTCATATTCCATTGGCACACAAGTATTTACAAAAATCTAACTTTCAAAAAAAAATGAAAGTAGTATCCGATGAAAAGTCACAATGTGAATAGATTGGAAACGTGAAGTTATTGATATTATTTATTAGACTTATAACTACAATAAAATCAATAGTAAATGTCGCGATCTAATTTTTATATAATAGATTCAACGCTTACATCTGCGAAACTTTCGATTTTCTTCTGGTATAAATTAGATTGAGATGTGAGCTTTTAAAGAAATGTACGGTAACCTAATTTATTTACCCTTCATAATTATCTTCTTCGCCTTTCTTCTTGTCGCGAAGTTTCTTGATAGCATAGGCTCCACCAGCTGCAGCAAGCAGAGTAAGTCCTCCATCGATTGGCGCTTGACTTGGTGGCCCTGGAAGACCTGGCTGTGCTTGAACAACGGCTACCATTAGCATTACAAATAAAAGAATGAATACGAGTTTGATATATAAATTCATGATATAAAGTTTTGATTTTTGAGTGATGAGTTGTGAGAGGATTTTAACTAAACACTCAAATCTCATCACTAAGCATTATTTAATTAAAGTCATTTTTCTAGTCAGTGTTTGTCCATCAGCTTCTAATCGGTAGTAATACATTCCACTGGCTAATTGTGTAGCATCCCAAATTACGCTATAGCTACCTGCACTTTTCGCTTCATTTACTAACTTTGCCATTTTTTGTCCCATCAGATTGTATACAGTTAATGCTACTTTTCCTGTTATACCCACACTGTAATTGATGGTGGTGCTTGGATTAAACGGATTTGGGTAGTTTTGATCGAGCGTAAACTCCCTTACTTTTAAAACCAGTTCGTTGCTAACGGAAGTGGTTGGTGAAATGGTAATGGAAAAACGAGTTCCTTCCATTTTCGATTTTAGAGCAATTGCTGATGGACTTTTAAGCATACTCATTGTATTTATTTTACTTGCTAGCGCCGTAGCATCAAATGAGTATAGGCTATCAACGCGCATATCCACATTGGTTTCTGTCTCGTAATCGTGTAAGGTAAATTCCCATTCAGCAGGGATACTTTCAAAGCCAGACCAACTGAGATTAAACTCTCCACTTACTCCAACTAAGTGTACTTCCAAATCAAGCTTTACTTCTTTAGTTAAGTTTTGTGGTAGTGATTCAATTGACTTCATCATATCCAGATCGTCTTTGTTTCCTTTAAATGAGATGATAGCATATTGATTTAAGAGTGGTTGAAGTTTAGACGAATCATCTAAATCCCATCCAGTACGTGCATCATCATTAAATTTTATTTTAATGGCATCACTTTTTACATCACTATGGTGAATTGATAAAACAATTTCAGGCTCATTACTTATTTGTTTAGAAAGAGCACTTATAGTAGATGAACTTGTTGTTTTCCCAGCAACTGGAAAAGTAAGACTATCAACATTAGTACTTGATCCCTCCACCCAAAATCCTTGCCAAGGAGTAACTATTGTTGAATTCCTGTTGATAGGAGAATATATACCTTCACTTAATACGTGAATATTATTCTGAATACTTTCATTGTTAAAGGTGAGAGTATTCAAGTCATAGTTTGACCCAAATGGATTACCGACTAATGTGAAATAAGAGGAATTGACGGTAGTGATTGTATTTAGGTCAACACTTATATCTCCTAATGGCTCATTTCCAATGGCATCTAAACTAATCGGAAGTATTGTGCTCCCGTTTACATTATTATTAAAGAAATAAACGGCAAGTCCATTTCCGGAGAGTATGGTGTCATCTTCAGTAGATAAGGGTAAATAAGTTCCTGAATTATTATAGGTATAAATAGTAGCGCTGTCTTGATTACTAGTAAATTGAGCTCCTATACCATCATCAGTTATATCACTTCCTGTCGCATTTTCTTTAGGAATAGAAATTAATCGCCATCCCTCACTTCCTGTTATTATTCCAATAGGTAATGAAGCAGAATTCCCTAATATTTCCACATTATCAATTGCAATATCTTCATCTCCTGAACCAAGATTAAATTCTATGATAATATCAAGTGTTGATCCTGTACCAGCAATAGAAGCTTCAAACTGATTAAAGGCACCAGTTATTTCAGTTCCATCTCCATTTCCATCAAAATTAGTATCGATGCCGGGTGGACCATTTGTAGTATCCCCTAGAGTTTCAATCCAAAGTAAATCGGTAGAAGCACCATCATCAATTGAATAGCTAAAATGAACATAATCCGATGCATCCCAATGTTCAGAATCACCAGTCGGATCTTCTGCTAGATAAACTCTCAACAAAAGTGAGGTATAATTTGAAATATCAATATCACCTATTGTCAAAGAAACAGGTAATGAAGCTCCTTCACCATCAATATCCTGTGCTGCAAAGAAATATTCACCATTTATGTTTGTGAATTGTTCACCAGTTATATCAGATCCATTAGTTCGAATAAAATAGTCGGTTGCATTATCGGTAAAAACAGGAATCGATGTAGTATATCCCTCTACCGTTTCAAAATCTATTAATCTAATTGTAGTTTGTGCATTTACAGAGAAGGATAATTGCAATAAAATTAATCCAATTACAGCAAGAATTTCACTTTTCATAAACCTATCCTCTTTTTGGTTTCTGATTAATATTTCTTACTGCTTTAAAACAAAAAAAGCAGCTCTTATTAAGTAAGACCTGCTTAGAACTAATTCCTTACAAATTAATTTCTTACTTCATAAAGAACCCCTCTCCTGTCTTATCTCCTAGCTTACCAGCATCAACCATTTTTACTAGTAATGGACATGGTCTGTATTTTGGGTCTTTAAAACCTTCATATAGTACATTTAGAATATCCAGACAAACATCTAATCCAATAAAATCTGCAAGACGAAGTGGGCCCATTGGATGTGCCATTCCTAGCATCATAACTTGATCAACATTTTCTGGAGTCGCTACTCCTTCATAAACGGCAAAAATTGCTTCATTTATCATTGGCATAAGTACTCGATTACTTACAAAACCGGGCATATCGTTAACTGGAACAGGAATTTTATTGAGCTTTTTCGAAGTCTCTTCGATTTTAGTATAAACTTCATCGCTTGTTTCCAAGCCTTTAACAATTTCAACCAGTTTCATAACTGGAACTGGGTTAAAGAAATGCATCCCAATAAACTTATCTGGTCTCGAAGTAATTGCAGCTAATTTTGTAATAGAAATACTTGAAGTGTTAGAACCAAAAATAGTGTGCTTTGGGGCTGTTTCATCTACTTGTTTCCAAACCGAAGTTTTAATTCCCAAATCCTCAGGAACCGCTTCAATTACTAATTCAGCATCTTTAACCCCATCTGCGATACTCAACGAAATAGAAATATTATTTATAGACTCATTTTTCTTTTCAGCAGTGATTTTCTCCTTAGTCACCATTCGGTCAAGATTCTTCGTAATGGTTGCTAATGCTCGATCTGCAAATTCTTGCTTTGTTTCGATCATTGTTACTTGGAAGTGATTCATTGCAAAAACATGTGCAATTCCGTTTCCCATTGTTCCGCCACCGATTACTGCTACTTTTTTAATTTCCATTATTGCTCTTAAATTTATTATTAGCTCCTCTATAAAATAAGAAGTTTTAACATAGATGTGAGCTTGGATGTTGGAGGTTAGAAGTTAGAAACTAGAGGTTGAGTATAAATTTGAATTATTTTAGTTAAGTTCAATAAAAATTTAGTCTTAAGATCAAGATCTATAAAGATTTAGATGTTTTTAAACTTTCTTTTCAATTAGTTATAGATATTTTTGAAATGACTAAAAAATATCCAAAAGAGGAAATGTATTCTGTTACCTCTCAAATTATTCGTTCATCAAGATCAATAAGTTCTAACATCCCAGAAAGTTGGGCAAAACGTAAATACGAGAATGAGTTTAAAAGGCATTTGATATATTCTTTAGGCACTGCAGCTGAAACCGAAGTCTGGATCAAATTTAGCCATGAGTGTAACTATTTATCAAAGTAAGATGCCGATATACTCATAGAAAAGGTTAATATTATTGGTAAAATGCTTACGAATCTTCATCGAAACTGGAAATCTAATTAAATCCAAGATCTAGCCTCTAGACTCTAAATTCCACTTCCTATTCGCCCATTAATCATTTAGCTTTAGTTTGATCTAAATTCATTCTTTATGAACACATTACTAAAACTAGTCCTTTTCTTTTTTATCCTCTTTATTGGTTTTGCTGGGTTAGCTTTCTATTGGACCTTCTATAAACCATTACCAAACTATGAAGCTAAGATTGATATTCCTGGACTTCAACAACCTGTAGATATCCATTGGGATGAGTTTGGTGTTCCTCATATATATGCTAGTAATGAACAAGATTTATATAAAGCCTTTGGATATGTTCATGCACAAGATCGACTTTGGCAAATGACACTTAGTCAAATTGCAGCTGAAGGTCGATTTGCTGAGTTTTTTGGTGAGGAATTAGTTCCGCTTGATGAGTACCAACGGACTCTAGGCTTTTGGAGAATGGCAGAGAAATTGGAAAAGGAAGCTATTACTGAATCAGAACGAGCTATTCTTCAAGCTTATTCAGACGGCGTGAATACCTTCATCGAACAAAATGGAAATCGTCTTCCAGTAGAATTTGCATTAACAGGGATGGAGCCTATAAAATGGACTCCAACAAGAACACTTGCAGTTACTCGTTTAATGGCGTGGGAAATGAATATGAGTTGGTGGAGTGAGGTTATGTATAATTATTTAAAGACTTCGCTCTCCCCAGAAAAATTTACTGAACTCCGTCTTGGTTGGAGTGATGATTTCCCAACAACATTAGATGATGATGAATCTATTGGACTAACTACCGCTGCATTAATGCCAATGCTTCAACAAGAAGTTGAAAAACGCAAACTTCTGAATATTGAGGGAACTCATGTTGGAAGTAATTCTTGGGTTGTTGATGCTTCGAAAACAAATACGGGTTACCCAATGTTGGCCGGTGATCCACATCTTGGATTAGATATGCCTGGTAAATGGTATGAGGTGCATCTTAATTTAAATGGAAAAAATGTATCTGGAGTAACTTTAGCTGGTATCCCTGGAATAGTTTTAGGCCAGAATGAAGAAATGGGATGGTCTTTTACTAGCATTATGGCCGATGATACTGACTTTTTTCTAGAGAAAACGGATCCTGAAGATAGAGGCAGATATGTAGTTGATTCTGCGAATGCAGGTCAAGTTGCTTATAAGTCATTCGAGAAAGTTAGAGAGATTATCAAAGTTAAAGATGGTGATGAACAAATTCTAGAAATCAGATATACCAACCATGGTCCAGTAATCTCTGATATTTATCCGAATCAGGAACTTGTGAAAGATCATGTAATTAGTCTGAAATGGACTGGTCATGAACTATCTAATGAGTTTAGAACCATGTATGAAATGAACTGGGCTGATACTTTTCAGGATTTTAAAGATGCCTTAGCTCATTATGGTGTTCCAGGCATGAATTTCATGTATGGTGATAAAGAAGGTAACATTGCTATGTTTTCAACTGCAAAACTTCCTATCAGAAGTGGGGATAAAGTTTCTATTAGACGAGGTTGGGTTCCAGAAGATGATTGGCAAGGTTTCATCCCAAGAGAAGAGATGCCTTATATTATTAATCCTGAAAAGGGCTGGATTGCAAATGCTAATAATAAAATAGCTACTGATAATTACCCTCATTATATAGCTACATTTTGGGAGCCACCTTCCAGAATCCAACGAATTGTAGACAGATTATCAGCGAATCCGACTTTAAATCTTGAAGAAATGATTTCGATTCAGAATGATTCATATTCTACTTTTGCAGCTGAAATGACTCCTATTATTCTGGATATAATCAACACTCAAAATGAATTCGATTTCTCTCTTCCTGTTTCATATCTAGAAAACTGGGATTTTAAATACAATGAGAACTCTACAGCTGCTTCAATTTTTGATGCTTTCTTTCTCAATTTCACAAAAAACACATTAAAAGATGATTTAGGAGACGCTGCTTACGAAAATTTTATAATTCATGAACTTATTCCTGTAAGAACGATTACTGAACTTATACAGGATAGCAGTACCTTTTTTGATGATATAAACACGTTAGAAATTGAAAGTCGTGAGGATATAGTTCTTAAAAGCATGCAAGATGCTATTTTCTTTTTAAGTGATTCTCTTGGTTCAGAACCTTTCGAATGGCGTTGGGAACAACTACATACCATCACTTTTAAACCACCATTGTTTAGTCAAGCAGCAGAAGACCCTTCCTCTCCATCTGCTCTTAAGTTAATTGTTGATAATGTCTTGAGTAAAGGTCCTTACCCAGTTAAAGGACATGGAATGAGCATTAATAATGGTCAGTATAGTTGGGATAAACCTTTTGAAATGATTTTGGGACCTTCAGTTCGGCGAATTATTGACTTCTCCGATTTAAGTTTCACAAAATCTGTAATCCCAACTGGGCAATCTGGCAATCCTCTCTCCTCCCATTTCGGAGATCAAACCGAACTTTGGTTAAATGCCCAATATCGAAATCTCTATCAAGATAGTTCCTTATTTCAGCAAGCCGATTTTAAAACTATGAAGTTACTACCCAATGAATGATTTGTTGGGGCTAGAATTAGAAGATTTAAGTCCAATTATTAGTTCCTGATTTAAGTTCAAGAAGACTAAATTTATAATGATTTTTAGATATTGGAGTATTCTTAATTCTCAATTCAACCTTCTTTGGAACATTAAGTCCTGTTAAGAATTGAAATTTTATCCAATATAGATTGGTTGCTTTAGTTTGTAGATGTACATTTAGGCGCTTAATTCATTCATCGGACAGGCGATATTACAGATATGACAAGATTACGTTTGCTTAGTTTTTTAATGGTCTTTGCTTTTAGCTTCTCGGGGTTTATCAATAATCCTCAGAGGATAAATATAATAGAAAAGCCATCTCCAGATTCTGAAGCTTTTTTAGATTCATTAGTAGAGAATGCGACACTTCGAGAAAAAATAGGACAGCTTTTCTTTGTTCCTATTGAAGGTGAATTTCTTAATTATGATAATCATCGTTTTAAAGATATTTCTGATTTAATCACTAAAGAACATATTGGTGGTCTAATCTTTATGCGTGGTGATATTTATGGACAGGCTGTATTGACCAATAAACTTCAGAAGCTTAGTACAACTCCACTTTGGATTACTCAGGATATGGAATATGGTGCAGCAATGAGGATTTCTGGGTCTACCCGATTTACTCCTGCAATGGGTGTAGCTGCAACTGGTGATAAACGAAATGCTTACATGATGGGGAAAATTACAGCTTTAGAAGCAAAAGCATTGGGTGTTCATCAAATTTTTGCACCTGTACTTGATGTGAATAATAATCCTGACAATCCTGTAATAAACGTACGTGCTTTTTCCGGTGATCCGAACATGGTTTCTGAATATGGGATTGCCTTTATGCAAGGTGTTCATAGTGAAGGTATCGTTTCTACTGCAAAACATTTTCCTGGACATGGAGATACTGATACAGATTCTCATAACGAACTTCCGGTTTTAAATCATGATTATTCAAGGCTCGATTCGGTTGAATTAATTCCTTTTAAAGCGGCTATTGCTGATGGTATGCAAAGCGTGATGAGTGCTCATATTTCTTTCCCGAAAATAAGTGACCACCCAGAATTACCTGGTACACTAGACAAATCAATATTAAGTGGAATTTTAAAAGACTCACTTAATTTTAATGGAGTTGTTGTTACTGATGGTTTAGAAATGGAAGGAATTGCTTCAAAGTTTTCCCCTGGAAGAGTTGTTGTACTAGCGTTAAATGCAGGGGCTGATATCATGCTAATAAGCCCCGATATCTACACCGCAATAAATGAAGTAGTTGAAGCGGTAAAACTAGGAGAAATTACAGAAGAACGAATTGATCTATCCTATCGAAAAATTATTACGTGGAAACAAGAACATGGCCTTTTTGAAAGTGACAACCAGGTTGATATAGACAAACTTGATACACGGATAAATACCAATTTTCATCAGTCTGTTGCTGCACGAATTGCTCGAGAATCCGTAACTCTTCTTAAGAATGAAGGCAATATAATCCCAATTGATCCTACTGTTCACAAAAGTGTTTTATTAGTCTCTATAGCGGATGATGAAGAAGGAAACACAGGTGCTCGATTTGTTCGAACACTGCGGGATTATCACCCTGATGTAACTTTTGCAGTACATGATAATCGTACCGATGCAAATGATGAACAGAAATTCTTACGTCAAGCTCGGGAATCTGATTTATTAATTATTGGATCATTTATTAGTCTAAGTTTTAGAGAATCAATTCAATTATCTAGAAGACAGTCTTCATTCTTAAATCGCTTATTAAAAACGAACAAACCGACCGCATTAGTGATGTTCGGTAATCCCTATTTAGTTACAGAATTAGCTGATACCGATGCTCAAATTATGGCATGGGCAAATACAACTCTTCAAATGGAGAACACTGCGCCAGCCCTCTTTGGAGCAAGTAAAGTTCAGGGTAAGTTACCTATTCAAATTCCTGGAATGTACAATATTGGTGAAGGATTGGAACTTGAACACACTGCTCTTCGGTATGGAAAGCCTGAAGATGTAGGCCTTATTTCTCAAGAACTTTATAAAATTGATGACATCCTCAGAGATGCTGTTCGTGACTCTGTATTTCCAGGTGCAGTTGCTGCAGTAGTAAAAGACGGAGTTATGGTATATCGTCAAGAAATGGGCTACCATGATTATGAAAAGGTAAAGAAAGTTAAAAATTCCGATGTGTACGACTTAGCATCAATAACTAAAGTAGTTTCAACATCAACGGCCGTTATGAAATTAATTGATGATGGTAAACTTAGTTTGGATGATGAGATATGGAGATATATTCCTGAATATGATACCGATGAGAAGCGCCAAATAACAATACGTGATATCCTACTTCATCAATCAGGGTTACCACCTTTCAGAGTTTATGTTGATGAGTTAAAAGATCGTGAAAGTATCATAAAAGCGATCAAAAGTGAGCCGCTTACCTATGAAACTGGGACTAAATATGTATACAGTGATCTAGGAATGATTTTACTCGCAGAAATAGTCTCCCTTGCTGCTGATCGTGGAATTGATGGTTTTATGCGTAGAGAATTCTACTATCCAATGGGAATGTATGGCGCTTATTTCAATCCTAAAAGAGTTAGTCGCTGGTATGTGAATAGAATACCTCCTACCGAAATTGACACCGTATATAGAGGAAAACTAATTCAAGCAGAAGTGAACGACGAGCGTGCATATTATATGGATGGAGTTGCTGGACATGCGGGACTTTTTGCTACAGCAGATGATCTCGCTAAATACAGCACTATGATCTTAAATGGAGGCGTTTACGATGGTAAAAGATATTTGTCTGAGGACATTATCAACGAATTTACCACTCAGCAATCTGATATTAGTGGAAGAGGTTTAGGCTTTGATCGTAAAAGCCCCACTGGATTTACAACTGCTGGACAACTTGCCAGCAACGATACTTTTGGCCATTTAGGTTTTACAGGAACAAGTTTATGGATCGATAGAGAGAAAAATATGGCAGTTATACTTCTTACAAATAGAACTTTTCCTAACCGATCTTACGGAAAACAAATTAGTAGAATTAGAGCTGCAGTTGCTGATGCGGCCTTTTCTTCATTTCTTTCGCCGCAATGAGTTGGGAACTACTACTTAAACGGGCATATGTACCATATTCTAAAAATCCACGATCTTGTGTGATTGAAGGAGAAAGTGGTGACCAATATCTGGGTGTTCGTATTGAAAATGTATCTTTCCCACTAACTATTTCCGCTATACAGGCTGCCTGTTTTAGTTGTTTAAGTGAGGGCGATACTCCTAAAATCTTATATGTACAAAATGAAGATTATGACCAATTAAGCTATTGGCAAAAGGAGTTTAACTTGACTCTGAATGTTGTTGAGTCTCCGCCTTCAATTCATTTTAAACCATTAATACATTCTGAAAAAGTAAACGAGTTAGCTCGATTAAAAGAGCTACTTTCAAAAGCGATTACTACCCACTCTGATTTTCCTGTTTCTGCATTGCTTTTTTGTGAATCAGGATATGTTGAAGGAGTTAATATTGAAGTAAGCGATTGGTCATTAGGATTATGTGCTGAAAGAGTCGCTTTGGCCAAGGCTTTTTCTTCTGGAGAAACTACCTTTAGAGAAATCGCAGTTCATACAAAGTATGGAGATGTAAGTAGCCCATGTGGTGCTTGTCGACAAGTGATTTTTGAACACCTTCCATTGAATAAAATCAGAATGCATCACGCTGATGAAACATTATCCGAACATTATTCAGTAGATTTATTACCATTTAGCTTCACTTCTAAATCACTTAAAAAATAAAAACTACCCTTTTTGCAAGGTTTTTTAGAGTTATTTTTTAAGGGATATTGATCAAATTGACTAAAAACGGTGAAAAAAAGCAAAAAACTTCACTTTTTTAGCTAAAAAAGCACTTTTTAATTTGACTCAAAAGCCTTGAATCTCTAGCTTAATCGCAGTTTCTAAAAAAGAAATTTATTTAACAAAAATATAACGGAGTTTTATAATGAGTAGAGTAAGCGATTTACAAGCATTAGTAGAAAGCGTATCAAGTGAAATGGAAAAATTTTACGACAAAGGTAACAAAGCTGCGGGTACTAGAGCTAGAAAAGGGCTACAAGATCTTAAAAAATTGGCTCAAGACATTCGTCTTGAAATCCAAGCTCAAAAAAATTCAGACTGATTACTCAAATTAGTTTTTTTGAAAAACCATCTATCAGTTTATAGATGGTTTTTTTTTGCCCTTCAGTTTTTTAATTACTCGACACAATTCGTTCTTCTTCGAGTATCTACTATATAGATAATCTTCCATTCTCCTTTCATCTTTGCGAGGTTAAATGAGTTAACACCACAATGTGAAAAGTTATCTCCTTCATAGAATTGATAGGGAGTCCATGCTGTAGCAAGATCGCCGTCAATTTTGATGTCATATCCTCCAATACGTTCATCCCAAACTTGATCATGAGGAGTTCCAACAGAGGTTAGGAATTGCGACAAGCTCCCCTCTCGCTTCATCACCTCTCCAGCTTGGTTGCTAGCTATTGTTTGCATGATTGCGTCTCTGGAGAACGTTGATGCAACCATAGAGCTATCTCCAGCTCGCATACCATCAAAAAGAGTTTCTATAACTACTTTAACTTCTTGTTCAGATGTTTGAGCTAATAGATTAGTACTCCATAATATAGATAGAATGAGAAATAAAGACGATTTCGACATAGTATTCATTTGGTAAGATTAATATTTCTAGAATAAAGAAAGCTCTAACATTCTTTGTTGCAACAATTTGCAAACAAAAAACCTCACTCTTTTGGAGTGAGGTTTAAAAATCTACACTTAAGTATTATTTCTCTAACCAAGAATTACGAAGTGTAATTTGTGCTTCGGTAGCATTTTCCAATTCCTTAAGATCAATTGTTGGTAAAGTTGGGGTTCCCATTTTTCCAGAAATCTCTACCTCTTCTCCATCTCTTATTAAGACCATTTTAAGTTCGGTATCTGGATTCCAGCTGAAGGAAGCTCTTATTAATGGCTGTATATTATTCAAGGTGTAGTTGATTCCATTTACAGACTTTATAGTATCACCAGATTGAATACCCAAATTTTTGTGTGATGAGTTTAATTCAATATTTCTAAAATAAAGTTCGCCATTTGGTCTGCCATCAATGAATGGGGTTTGTTGATCAATAAAAAGAAAACTCACTGGTATTTCTTCTTCGGTAATTTCTAACCCTACTTTGTCAAAAATTTCTGAATAATCGATTGGTGTAGTACCAACTACATGTGTGTTCAGGAATTTACTAACTGATGGATAGGTCATATCAGTGATTTCATCAATCAATGCATCGTCTTTAAACGGATTTTCAACTCCATACTTTTCAGATAGTTGTTTCATGAGTGATAGCATACTTCGCTCTCCATTACTTTTTTCGCGCATTAAAATATCGATACACATTCCTATCAAAGCACCCTTCATATACACATTGATATATTCTGTATCTGAATATTCAAGTACATTCTCACTCATATAGGTAAAACTAAGCGTGTCATTAAGCGAATTAGCAAAGTTGATCTTATCAATCATTTTATCATAAAAAGCTGATCGATCTTGAAGATCTTCGTATACCTGAAAGTGACTTGCAAAATACTCGGTTACCCCTTCATACATCCAAAGATGCTTTGAGAAAGTAGGATCATTATAGTCGAAATAATGCACATCTTCAGAATGCACTGAAAGAGGAGTAAGAATATGGAAAAACTCATGTGAAACTACATCGATCATCGCTTCATAAAGTCCTTCTTTTGGATAGCCTTCCGGAAGTACTACTACAGTAGATGTATGATGTTCTAAAGCACCAAAGCCAGTTGCTTCTCCTTCATTAAAAGTTGGTAGGTATAAAAAGATGTCGTAGCGCTCTGTAGAATTTAACTCACCTAAATACGACTTTTGGGCTTCCATCATTTCGTACACAATTTCTTTGATCTCAGCTGAGGTATGGGTCAAAGTTGGCGAATATACACTTAATACAATCTTGATATCCCCAACTTGAAATTCTTCGATATCCAGCTCGCCATACATCATTGGATTGTCTGTTACATCGAAAAAGCGCTCAGCAAAATACGTATCTGTTATGGTGGATCCATCTTTTGAAGTAATGGAACTCGATAATGGTAGTGCTGATGATTTCTTGAAAGTTGCTGGTGCTTTAATTTGAATGGAGTACTCACTATCCTTTAATTCATCGAAATACCCGACAAATCCATGCAGATTTAGTACAAAATTTTCAGCTTCAATATTGGTTCCTGATGGTGAAAATGGAGTAGGTATATCAGTTCCCTCAATATCGAATGTGTCATTTACGTAATAACCGATTTTATTTAATGCTTGTGCATTTGGAATTTGCCATGAATTCTCATCCAATCTCTCAATTTCAATAGTATTTCCCATATAATCATAAGCAATAAATCCTTCTGTAAAGCTTCCAAAATTACTAACAGCATAGGTTCCTTGTACCACTCTTGGTAAGCGATAGGTAACTGTATCCTCGGAAAACATACCAGGATTTATCTCTACCCAAACTTTATCGTTTGTGATATCCACCAGATTTAAACTTGAAGAAATTGGTGTAAGGTTTGCAAGACTCTCTGATTTGGATAAGATATCTCCAGATTTTGGAGAACAAGCGTATAAGAAGTTCAACAAAAGAACTCCCATAATTAATTTTTTCATTCTTGAAGATTTGTTTCATGTAATTCCGCTTCACAACTACGGGTTAACGTAATAGCTGTTACAAAATAGTATTACAATAATTTATTTTAATTATTGAAGGTAATCATAGAACACAAAAATAAATAAAAGTGTTAACAGATTTTAGAATTTTGGAATTCTATTCAGAGAATTAGCATTCATCAAAGAGAGAATTAAACTTTATTAACTGCAGAGATGAATAACCCAAGTGTGTTAAGCAAAATGCTTCTTTTATACCTCAAAGTGAGTGGGTATAAAGATAAGCTCAATTTGAAATGGTGGAAAAAACCATCTAAAGCAACTAAGCCTTCTAAAAGTCTTTTTAACCTTCATTCAATTGAAGAATCAACTTTTCAAGAACAAACAGTATGGACACTTAAGCCAAAGGAGAACTCTTCGAACAAGCATATCCTTTTTCTACATGGAGGAGGTTACTCTAAGAGTTTTTTAAACTATCATTGGGGGTTTATGTCAAAGTTGATTTCCAGTTTAAATTGCTCCGTAACTGCACCTGACTATCCTCTCTCGACAAACTCAACGGTTACTGATCTCTTTGATTTTTTACTTCCAATATATGAATCACTAGTTGATAATTATGGAGCTTCAAATATCATAATAATGGGTGATTCTGCAGGAGGCGGGATGGCACTTGCGTTAGCAGAGTTGTTAGTAGAAAAAAATATTGAACAGCCTGCTCAACTTCTACTTCTTTCACCTTGGTTAGACATCACCTTATCAAATCCTCAAATCGATGCATATGAAGACGTCGATTTAATTCTTGATAGAAAAACTATGCAAGTACTAGGAAGAGCTTATGTAGGAGGATCAGACCCAACGCACTTTCTTTCAAGTCCTATTTACGGGGCAATTAAAAGAGTGGCTCCTACTACTGTCTTCGTTGGTACTGAGGAGATTCTCTTAGCTGATTGTCGCAAACTTAAAGTAAGGGCCGAATCTGAGCCGATGGTGTTTAACTATCGAGAATTCAAAGGAATGGTACATAATTGGATGTTTCTACCTATACCCGATGCTAAAAAAGCATTTGAGATGATCGTTGATCAAATTAATCTAGAACCTTCAGAACTTGAAGATTTAGTTAATGCTGATGGAAGCTTCTGGTAATACTTTTATTCGTTAAGGATAGCTTTTGATATTAATTCAGCTGGATGCCACGATTTTTGATTAACACCATCTTTTATTTGATGTCTACAGGAAAAACCAGGAGCACAAATAAATTCCTCTTGATTTGTATTCCTTAATGATGGGAACAGAACTAATTCTCCAATATCCATTGATATTTCATAATGATCCTTTTCATACCCAAAACTTCCCGCCATTCCACAGCAACCAGTTTCAAGGGTGTTAACTTGATAACCGACCGATTCTAGAGCCACAATTGTGGGATTATTTCCTATGAAAGCTTTGGTATGACAGTGACCATGCAATACAACCTGTTGTTTATTATTAGTGGATGGTAGTCTATCACTATGACTTACTATAAACTCTTCAAATGTGAAACTATTTGTAGCAATTTCCTGTGCTTTTTGTAGTAATTCATCATCACAAAGATCCAAGAATTCATCTCTAAGTGTTAAAATTTCAGATGGTTCTAATCCTATAATCGGAATTCCTTTTTCTGCAGAACTATGAAGTTCTTCAATAACTTTATTCGCAATAGATTTGGCTTCTCCTAAAAAGCCTTTTGAGAGCTGAGGTCGACCCGCTTCCATATTCTTAGCTAACTCAACTTGATAACCCATAGCTTCCAAAACCTGAACTGCTGCCTTCCCAATTTCAGGTTCATGGTAATTTGTAAATATATCCACAAACAACAGAACAGCTTCACCTTCATCTTTACTCTTTCGACTTGTAAACCATTCCTTAAAAGTCTGCAAAGTAAAGGTTGGCAAGGTCCTTCTCGAATCAACTCCAACCGTACTTTCAAGGATTTTTTTAGTCGGACTAAATTTAAGAATTGTATTTGAAATGGTTGGAAACATTGAGGCTAATTTGTACCCAGAAGCTGCTTTTGCAAAAAAAGCATCGCTAAAACTAGTGCCTTTTCGATTATGCCAACCATGCATAAACTCAGCTTTCATTTTTGCCATATCAACATTAGCAGGACATTCGCTTTTACAAGCTTTACAGCTAAGACATAAATCTAGGGCCTTTTTTAATTCATTTGATTCAAATGCATTTGGATTCTCACCAGCAAATACTTGTCGGAATACATTTGCTCGGCCTCGTGTAGAATCTTTTTCGTCTTTAGTAGCCATATAGGAAGGACACATAGTCCCACCGCTTTCCGCAAGTTTGCGACACACTCCAGCTCCATTGCATAGCTCAGTTGCATCGCCAAAACTCCCCTCTTTTCTATATTTAAATACAGTTTCAACTTCTGGTTTTTTATATGAGGGCGAAAATCTAAGATCAGCTTCAATGGGTTTGGGATCAACAATTTTCCCAGGGTTAAAAATGTAGTTTGGGTCCCAAATTTCTTTCACTTGTCTTAAAATGGGGATCATCTCTTTTCCAAGAACTTTTTCAATGTATGGTGCTCTAGCTCTACCGTCTCCATGTTCTCCTGAAAGTGATCCCTTATATTTTCGAACAAGAATTGCAATCCCTTCTGCCATCTGTTTCATTGTTTCAACACCCGCTTTAGTTGTTGTGTCGATAACTGGTCGAAGATGAAGTTCTCCAACGGATGCATGAGCATAAAAAACACACTCTGTCTTATGTTTCTTCATTATGAGTTGAAACTCATCGATGTAATCAGGTAAATCTTCTACACGAACAGCGGTGTCTTCACAAAAAGCTGGGGTTCTAGAATCAGTACCTAATCCCATTAGTAATCCGAGTCCGGCTTTACGTAGCTCCCAAACTCGATTTATATCCTTTTCTTTTTTTATAATTGGATATGAAAATCCTAACTCATTTTCTTTTAACGCTGATGTAAGTGCTCTTGCCTTGTTAAGAAGCTCTTCTTTTGATTCTCCCTCAAACTGAATAATTAGAACATACTTTGGCTCTCCTTCCAAGAAAAACCGATTTTTACTTTGTTCTAAATTTCCTTTGGTAGCATCCAGTATTATGTAATCAATCAATTCCACAGCAGAAGGGGAAAATTTAACCGCTTCTTTAGTAGCCATCATAGCTTCTTTCAATGAATTGAATTGAGGAATGACTAATAACTGAAAGGTAGATTTAGGAACAAGGTTTACTTTCGCTGAAGTAGTTACAGCTAATGTCCCCTCACTTCCACAAAGCAATTCACACAGATTGAATGGTCGACCACCTTTTGTAAAAGGTTCCATCTCAAGCATACGATCTAAGGCATATCCAGTATTTCTGCGAATAATTTCAGGATGAGGGTAATTATCAGAAATGGTTTTCTGATGTGTTTCTAACAACTTTAGCATCGACCGATAAATATGCCCTTCCAGATTTTGAAGCTTTTTCTTTTCCTCTATCTCATTAGCCTTAAGAGTTTTTAAATGCACAAGTGACCCATCACTTAACACCACTTCCATTTCCAACACATGTTCTCGCGTTGTTTTGTGTTTAATGGAAAAAGAACCTGCTGAATTATTTCCGATCATACCACCAATCATGCATCGGTTTGTAGTCGAGGTATCTGGACCAAAAAGAAGTCCAGATTCACCAACTTCACGATTTAATGTATCGCGTATTACTCCTGGTTGAACAACAGCAAATTCACTTGAAGAATCTAATTCCAAAATGCTCGTCATAAATCGAGATACATCTAGAATCACACCATTACCTGTAGCTTGTCCTGCAAGGCTTGTTCCTGCACTTCTTGCAGTAATCGTAAACCCTTCTAGATTCGCTTTTTGAACTATATCCTGAATGTCTTTGACAGATTTCGGAAATGTGACGCCTGCAGGAAGTTCCTGATACATGGAAGCATCAGAAGCATACAGTTGCCGATTAAGAAGGTCGGTCTTAATCAATTTTAGTGAAATTAATTTTCCATACTGCTAGCAACATTTATAAGTCAGTTTTATTCGATTAATCTATTAGGATAGTCTGAAGAGCTTTACCTTGGATTGATAAATTCCCCATTTTCCCATTTAAACTTATCTGCAATTCTCTAGAATCTTCCGATTGATTTAGTACAACTACTGCGATTGAACCATCTGGATTTTGTGTAGCTGTAGCAAGAACTTCTTCATCTTCATGAGAATGACCAATTCGAATAGCTCCAGGTCTAATGAATCTACTGAAATGAGCCATAGTGTAATAAAGAGGTGTAAAATAAACTTCATCACTTTCTGGGTCAACGATTACCGGCGCTAAACACCAATTATTTGCCCAATTAGGTCCGCCTTGTTTGTCTAGCACCATATTCCAGTCAACCCATCCATCAACCCAATTATTCAATGTTCCAATCATATCTCTGGCATATCGGTATACAGGTACATATTTAGGATGTAAATACTTCTGTTCTTCGGGCGCCCAATCCCAACCCCAATCTGTTGCTTCTTTAGCCCAGTACCAATCATCGTCTTTCCAAACTGGGATATCAGCATCTGCAGTTGCTTCTGTTTGAATAAGGTATTTATCAGGTGCTGCATTATGAGCATATTGAAGAGCTTCTTCATAAACATCATAGGTACTAGCATACCAATGAATCGCAGTACCATCAAAATAGGATGCTGCTTCCTCATCACCATACATTACATCAACCCATTCCTCTAGGTGATCTCGATTTTGATCGTAACCAAGTAACACAATATCATGTCCATCTTCTTCTAACTTTGGTCCCAAATGATTCTTAACAAATTCATTCATCTCTTCTGGAGTAAACTCCATGCTTTCCCAATTATTACCATTACCAAGTGGCTCATTTTCTACCGTTATTCCCCAAATTTGGATTCCTTCTTCAGCATAAGCATTCAAGTATTTTGAAAAGAATAGTGCCCAACTGTCATAGTATTCTGGCAATAGCTTACCTCCTTTCCATTCGTTGTTGTCTTTCATCCAAATAGGAGCTGTCCATGGTGATGAGATAATCTTGAATCCCTCTGAAGAAATAGCCATCGCATCTTTAATCATAGGAATGATATCATCCATGTCTTCCTCAATGGTAAAGTGCTCTAACTCTTTGTCACCTGGAACTGAAGCATAAGAGTAGTTTCCCAATGAAAAATCACTGGAGTTAATATGAGTTCGTGTTAACGAATATTTTGCGCCGGAATCACCAAAATAGGCTTCTATAATTTTCTCTCGATTCTCTTGCCCCATCTGGTTAAGTAAATAGGCTGAAGATTCAGTAAATGATCCGCCAAAGCCAGTAATTTTTTGAAACTTTTCATCCGGATTAAGCTGAATCTTAACAACTTTTTCAGATGCTGGAAATTCATCCACTTTCGTGAGTTTATTACCACTAGCGGATGTCTCATACACTTCCATCTTTAAAGAATCGGGACTCGTACAATTCAATAGTGCCATTATAAGTAAAGCTAAATAAAAGGATTGTTTGTTATACTTCATTGTAAGACTCCTGAACTAATTATCCATTGACCATTATTTGTTTATAGTGTGGAACATACATGATTTTATTAATCACGTCCATCTAATATTTAAAAGATTTTTAGTTGGGTTTTTAAGGTTATAAAAAACACATTCACTCTAACTATTTTTTCTAATAGGGTTTAGAATTCATTATTTATTCTTACAAGCTTATTAGATTCAATAAATGAGTTCAGTAGATCATTAAAATCGAATCGGGCAATGAAAGTGAATTATGAAAAATTACAAGAACTGATTAATGAGATTGATCTCATTCTCGTTGAAATTTATTCAAAGGAAGAAGAACATAACGACCAGTTAGAACTAGTCCATTCTGCTTTTAAGAAAGGTGCCAAAAACCTTATTCACTATCGTACATTACGTACTTTTGATATTTCAAAACTTCAAAAGAAACTTGGTGATTTAGGATTATCAATGTTAGGAAATATTGAGTCTCACGTTGTTTCCAGTTTAGAGAATACTAAATACATTTTGAAGTCATTGATTAAAGACGCCTCTACAAAAGATATAAAAAAAGGTATGTCAGCTAAAAAAGCTAATAAAGAACAGAAAAGGCATGCTAAAGATTTATTTGGCTATCGTTCTAAAGGCCGGAGAGTACGAATAATGGTTACTCTACCAAGTGAAGCTGCATATGATTACAATCTCGTACATGATCTCTTAGCATCTGGAATGAATACAGCTAGAATAAATTGTTCTCATGATGGGCCTAAAGAGTGGCGAATGATGATCGATAATTTATCGAAAGCAAAGAATAAGCTAAAAAAGAATTGCAAGATATCGATGGATCTTGGAGGTCCTAAAATTAGAACAGGTGCCTTAAAAGCTGGAGCTCAGGTTCGTAAATTCAAACCTAAACGAAATGAACTAGGACTGGTTGTTGAACCTGCACAAATCGTATTAGTACCTGAACTTAATCCAGTTAAAACTGATGAGTTACAGGTCGATATCAATTGGATTGAACGTATTAAAGAAGGTAATGAGATTAAGTTCAAAGATACTAGAGGTAAGCGCCGGTCATTGACTGTGCAGACCGTTCTTACTGACAAAATTATTACTACAACTCAGAAAACCTGTTATATCATGACGGGTAGTGTTCTTAAGCTTAATTCAACTAAAGAGGAATGTATAGTAGGCGATTTACCAGCAAAAGAGAATCCTATAGTCCTTAAAAAAGGAAGTATCCTACGAATAATTAAAGAACATATTTCTGGGGAACAATCTAAGTATGGCTTAAATGGAGAAATTACTTCAAATGCTTTTATTTCTTGTACTTCAGAAGAAATCTTTGAAAAAGTAAAAGTGAATGATCCTGTAGTATTCGATGATGGTAAAATCAGAGGCTTTGTAAAGTCATTGAATGAAAATGAAATTCATGTTGAGATTAGTCATGCTAAAGAGACTGGATCAAAACTAAAACCTGATAAAGGAATAAATTTACCAGAAACCTATTTAAAGATTAAAGGCCTTACTAAAAAAGATAAAGAAGATCTGAAATTTGTTATTGAGTATGCTGATGTAGTTAATTTCTCTTTTGTTAATTCAGCCAGTGATGTAAATGATCTTTTAACTGAATTAGAAATACTTGAGACAAAAGAAGAGTTAGGAATAATCTTGAAAATTGAAACTCGTAATGGATACGATAACCTAACTGATATCTTACTTGAAGGGATGAAGAATTACCCACTTGGTGTAATGGTAGCTAGAGGTGATTTGGCGGTAGAGACCGGATGGGAAAATATGGCGCGTATTCAACAAGAAATACTGCAACTATGTAATGCCGCCTATGTTCCCACAGTATGGGCAACCCAAGTTTTAGAGAATTTAGCGAAGAAGGGTATTCCATCAAGACCTGAACTTACAGATGCAGCAAGTGGACTTAAAGCCGATTGTGTTATGTTAAATAAAGGACCCTTTATCCTACAAAGTGTACACCTTTTAGATAATATTTTATCAAACATGAATTCATATCAAGATAAAAACCAGAAAATGTACCCTGCGATGGAGAAAGCTTCACAGTAGAATTTTATTTCATTCTAGTTAAAGCAGGCTCTCCCCTATCAGTAAGTTTTACAATAAAATGATAGGTAGATCATAGCCAAGTTATTTAGCTATTATTGCCCGCCAATTCCAAACACTCTATTTACATTGAAACCAATTCTAAAATCTGGAGCAAAAAAATCAATATTTGTTCTAGCTATCAAATGTTGCTCTGTAAACCACGTTCCACTCATAAAAAACATTTGAAATACATGTCCACCGGTATCCACTTGCCATGAGATCGCAGCAGGATTTTTAGTACCTGGCGTTCGATCACCAAGAACGAGATAATATTCAAATGAAAATGAGTGATGGTTATTTAACCGAATTTCACCTCCAAACCCTGTTCCAACATGTGTATTTTCAATTTGTTGATCTTCAATTTCTAGCACCACTGTATTAAAGTTGGAGATCATTGGTGCAACTTGAAAGCTGAAACTTTCACTAAATTTTCTTGCTACTGTTATAGATCCAAATGTATTTATTCGTTCCTGAAAGCTAAAGTCGAATCGGCTTTCCTTTTGCGTATTGATACCAATGTCTCCTTTTAGGGAGACTTCAACTGGTATTTTTCCAGATCTCATTTGGTTAAGAACCGTATACTTGAACCTTAGATCTACATTATCTTCTTTGCTTGTTCTACCAATTCCGACAGAAAGCTTATCAGTGATTCCATAATCAATTCCAAGCCGTACAGCAGCGCCACCATCAAGTCCCCAAAAATCTTCTATGCCACCAGATACTAATCCAAAGTTATGCATGATTGTGCTGTTCATATTATTCTTTTCCAAATTGGAAGAAGTAGCCATTGTGATGAGCGACATGGTAAGAAATACTTCTTCTGGCTGATCTGTTATGGTTCGATTACGCTCCATTTGAGCATATACCATCTGGGAGGTTATTAAAAGAGCTACAAATATGGATAAAATTTTGATCATTGATTACTCCTTTATCATTAATGACGCATTAATTTCGATTTCCTGGGCTGGATCAACTTTAATGAACAACAGTTTTGGGGGTACTATATCATAGTCACTGAGATTCAATATCCAGCTAGCTTTAAGCTGAAGAGATTCACCATTTGGTGTTAATGTTCCAGTTACTTGAATTTCCTTCTCTTTACCATGAATCTTGAAAATTCCTTCAACCACAACATTTTGATCAACTTGTCTATTTATGTCAAATGGGGTAATAAGCTTTCCAAAAAACTCACCATATGGATACTTCTTTGTATCCAGAGTAAGCTTCATATCTTTATCACGCTTAGCATTTCCAGTATCTAATGTCTCAAGGTCTAAATAGAAATCTACCGTACTATCAGCTAAGTTTATAAGCCCAATAAGAGTGTTTGATGTTCCTGAAAAACTGTGAAGTGGTACTTTTGAATAAAAGATTGCTGTGCCACTCTCCGTATAAAAACTTTGGGAGAATCCATTTATACTCAATGTTGCGAAAAGGATCAGACTCAATAATTTTTTCATAATATTCGATTAGTTATTAGATGCACCTTCATTAATCCAAACTCTTATAGTTTCGATTTGAGTATTTGTTAATGGACTTCTTCCTAATGGCATTCTAGACCCATGTTCTGGGGAAGGTTCAATTTTGTCAACCAAAGGACTAGAGTTTGCATTACCTGAGATAATTACTCTACCACCATAGTTTATTCCCACACTATTTATAGCTTGAGCATACCCCGCAAGGTTTACTCCATTTGCACTACCGCCACTAGTATGGCAGCCACTTCCACCACAAGTAGTATTGAAAATTGGCTGTATTTTGTCCGCATAGCTTATATTCTCAATGGGTTCGTCTTCTTCCTCAATAGCTGGTGATGAAACAAGGTTTTCGGTATTGCTACCACATGCTATAAATAAGAGTACACTACATAGAAGTAGGTAGAATTTGAATTTTTCCATATCAGTTTTTAATAGTAATAGTTTTAAAAAACTAAATATAGAATTGTATAGTGGTATGCTGTTATTACAAATCCGATAAAAACTTACACATTTCCGACAAACTTCAATTAAAAACTAGATAGTTGTAGTATTTCCGACAATCCTTTATTGAATAGTTATAAATCGAGATCTGAAGGAGTTATACCAAACTCACTTTTAAAACATTTTGAAAAATAGGATGGGCTTGTAAATCCTACCATGTAAGAGATTTCAGAAATATTATTTTCGCCTTGAAGAATTAGTTCTTTGGCTCGATGTAAACGCACAGAAGAAATTAATTGAATAGGTGATTTTGTTGTAACTGCTTTAAGCTTTCTTTGAAGTTGCCGTTCACTTATTCCAATTTCTTTGCAGAGCATTCCTACTCCAAAAAAATTGTTATCCAAATGGGCATCAATACTTTGGAGTACATTTTCTATTAGCGTACCATTTTTGGGGAAGTGATTAATGTGAAAAACTTCAGACTGTTCCTCTGATATTTGGTTTTCGGATACACTATATAGTGAGAAAACTATTCCTGATTTTAATTCGACCTTTTCTTTTGTCTTTATAAAACTCAAATCTGAATCTGATAGTAAATTTTTTACCGTTTGAGTCAATAAAACCTGATTAGGTTGAGTTATTTTTAGAATTGTGTCAAAAAATTGCTCTGTATCATCACTTACAAAGTGAGCTTCATCAACAGCAGCTTCTTTAATATGGACTCCAATTGAAAGCTCAGTATTCATGGTTTTCATTGCTACAATCATATCTAAACTACAGTGAGTTGCTTTACTTGGACCATCAAAGATGGCTACAAATCCTTCATTATTATATTGAATTATCGTCCCTCTATACTGTCCTACATATTGACCAACAATTTCCTGAAAGCTATCCTTCTTTTTATTTGAGGAGATAATACGTCCCGCAATAATTGTAAATAGTTTTCCGTGATAACTCTTTCTTGGTTTTGCTGATGAAATAAAAGATTTCATTTCATTAAGAATCTCTTTAGTACTTCCAACCCAGAATAAATGGTCATCACCTTGAAACTCAACAAACTTTGCACCTGGAATTCGTTCTGCAATAAACCTACCTTCTTCAATCTTTACATCAATATCATTGACACGTTGCATAATCAGGGCAGGAACCTTAATAGACCCTAGTATATCAATTATATCTACTTGCGTGTTCATTCTAGTAAGTACCATGGCAGCACTTGGACTAGCACCAGACCTAAAGTAGTTTGCTAGCCAATCCATAAAGACCTTATCATTTGCTTTAGATGGAGCTAACGATTCTAGATTCATATCTCCGCTACCCCAGCTATCTTCTATCATATCGTACACTAACTGTCGTTCTTTATCAGTTGGTGCCCATGGATAATCAGGAGAATATCTACGTTTTGCGAATATGCCAAAAGTTATGAGTGATGTAACACGATTTGGATAGGTAGCTGCAAATAGTGCTGATACCGAACCTCCTTCTGAATGCCCAAACATAACTGCTTCACTTGATCCAACGGCATCCATAACTGCGCGAATATCATCCATTCTTTCTTCGAGTGTTGAAAGCTCAACTACTCGATCTGAAAGCCCAGTTCCTCGCTTGTCAAATAGAATAACTCTTGCATTTTTCCCCAACTCCTCAAGAAAATCAACTAATTCTGGACATCCCCACATCCAATCGATATTTGAGATCCATCCTGGAATGTATACTAAATCAATTGGTCCAGAACCAAATACTTGGTAGGCAATATTTATACGACCACTTTTGGTATATTGAGTATTTGGTTTGGAGATCATACTAAATGATATGGTACAATTGTTTTTTAATAAGATATCGGAAAAGGTATATAATGAATTCAGTTACCTCTACTAAGATATTTTCTTTTGAAACAATTGGAAAGGATCAACTTAAATAAAAAGTATAAGTTTAATTCTTTTGCAATAACAAGACTTACTTAAAATGAGCTAAAATTGTATCTGTTTCTTTTACCTGATTAATTAAGATCTCAGTTATGTAAATGCCTGATTTCAACTCAGAAATCCAACTATTTAGTTTTTCACCATTTTGATAAATTTTTGATGGTTTATTTGGAGATTTAATTATGGCATTAACCTTATGCCCTATGAAGCTACTAAAGTTAAATGAAAGCTCTTCCTTAACTTTTGAATATGATATTAATTCAAGTATCGCATTCATTTCTATTAATAAAGGGGATTGAAGCTGCCCTTTTATGATTTCAACATATTTAAATTCATCTGTTATTTTATTAGGGAGTACCAGGCTGTAATAAGATTTCTCATTTATTGAAATACTCTGAACTTGCTCCCCTTCACCAATTATTTTTACTGATAATTCTTCCCCCGATGCTGTGAGATCAAACTGAACTTCCTTTTGATCTTTAGTTAAATACGGATCGAAACGGATATTCCATTCTGTTTCTTTAATACCAAATAAGTTATACAAACTATACATGTACCATCCGGCTGCCCAAGTAAATTGAGGTTTATCAATTTTGCCGTATACAGACGCATCATTTTTATTACTCACTCTGTATTCGTACATCGCTGGTTGTCCGTTAGGACTGTTAATAGCCCCGTCTACAGTCATAACATCTCTAATGAAGCCAAGTGCTTCATTTTTCTTTCCCGTCTCTATTAATGAAAGTGCGTACCAAGAATTACCATGGGGCCATATTCCCCCATTGATATAATAAAATGGATCCCCGGCTTCATTACCTTCTAACTTTAAATATTCGATCATATTCTGAAAATCCATTGGATAAACGGTATAAACACCAATTTTAGGATCAACTAATTTAGTTGCAGCCGTTTCTGCAAGCTTTACTTTTCGTTCTTCATTTAGAACATCATAATGACTCCCTAATAGTGAACCGATATAATAATGTTCATCTAGAGTACCATCTTCAAAGTAATTAATAAGATATTCTTGCTCTTCACTCCATAGTTGTTCGTTCAAAGCCTTCTCCATGGTTTCAACTTCTTCTTCCCATTCAAACAAGAATTCTTCATTCTCACCTAGCTGGCTCGATATAAATAAATACTCACGCAGTGCTTTTATTGCTAATATTGTAGTATAGGAACGCGGCCCAAGGTTTCTTGCAATATCCCACCAATCTGGTCGGTAAGAATATATAATGTCGTTTTTTTTATGGATTTTGAAATCGTGTACACTTTTTGAAAGGTATGGATACATCTCTTTGAGAAACTCGGAATCTCCGGAATGTCGTAAGTAGCTTCCAGCTACGATTACGAACCAAAAGTGATTCCAGTTGTCGGGCGGTGCAAGTTCAGTAGCAAATTTATCGTCTTTCCAATAGTAGGCATGTGGAATAACAAAGTTGGAATCAGCATGTTCCAAAATAAATTTCAAATCGTGTTTTACTCTAGCAATATCAAAATTAACAGCTGCTAGGTCAGTTAATAAAACATCATGCGTGAAATAAAAATTATACTCCGCTGGACATGGCATTGGTTGAAGACTTCCATCAATATAATGTCGGTTTACATCTAAAATACTATTCGCCCAGAGGACTGAGTGATCTAGTATAGAATCACCTGTAACAAATACATTAGAACTCACATAATCTAATACCTGCTTTTCGTATGCATCAGCTTCATCTTGAGCTGTTTCTAATAGTTGATCAACTAGTCCTTTACCTTTACCTTGGTCTGTTGAACCAATTATCTGAATTATATCAATTGAGCTACCTGAAGTGAGTCTTGTTTTATAAAGATATCTAAACGCTGGAGTTTTAGGATTTAACTTTGAAGCCGTTTGATTATCCAAATCCATATTTATTCCTTCCCACCATTTTTCAGGTGCTGGTAAACTATCTAATGAACTTACAGCGCTAAATGCTACGGGTTGAAGGCCTGCATTTGTAGAAAATAATTGTACATTTTTTGTCTCATTATCTTCAAAGTTGGCAAAAATTGAATTTCCTTTTTTTTCATACTCACTCCATGCTACATCTTTTGTAGAATAGGTATGGCTGGTTTTTAAGCTTGCTTGTTGATCGGTGTAAAATTCATAAAACTCAGATCTACTTCCAGTATTCTTTATGGTATATGTTATTATTACCACTGGGCTATCTTTCGAGAATTGGTAATTTACTGTGATCTCGTGCTTCTCTTCCTTTTTTGTGTACGTCACTTCATATGGAGTAAGATCTATCTCATAAGGTTCGAAACCAAGCCATTTACTTTCTGCATTACCAACTTTTAAGCTCATCACCATTGAAAACGATTCATCGCGAGTCCAATAATCGGTGCTTAAATCTATACTATTAGCTACAGGATAGTAGAAACTAATTCGTTGTGGAAGCGGTGAGCTGTGATGAAATTCCAATCCTACAAAAGGGCTGCCCACTTCGATAGATGCATCACCATTAAAATGTACTTCAAGCTTCTTTTTAAGTGAATCATCTCCTTGCAGACCACATCCTGTAAATATGAAGAATAGAATGAATAGTACAAGGCCCGAATAAATCACTTTTTTGTTCATTTGTATCCTAACTCATTAACCAAAGAATCGAAATTAATTTTAGCGCCAAAAATTCGGCTATCAGCTCCTGCATATGGGAGAATTAGATCATCTTTCCATATATAGTTAGCACAAATAAATAAAACGTTATCTACACCTAAGCTCTCATCTCCTTTTTGTTCTTCTGATCCTGTTGGTCTCATTAAAGGTTCAATGCGTTTTTTGGCAATACATTTTGTTTCTTGAGAGAAATCTAGAATAGTAGCAGCTAGATCATATTCACGCTTTCGATCTGGTAAATAATGTCCTTGGTGATAAATAGTTAAAAATTGATTTTCTCCGATGTAAACCGGTGGTCCACCCGCTCCAATCCAAGATTCACTAAATCCTTTGAATTGATAGCTTCCCATTACCATTCCTTCACTTATCCATGGCCCATTTATACTTTCTGATGTTGCCCAATGAATAGCTTTTGGAAATTCTCCTTGCATTGGACGATGGAGTAAAACCCATTTACCATGAACCTTATTTGGAAGTAAAACTGCATTCTTATTATCTACGACATTAAGATTTCCAGAAATTGGGCCATTTAACTCCCACTTAATAAAGTCATTCGTTGATGCAAGACAAATATGAACTTTGTTTCTGTCTTCAGTTTTATCGTAATAATAACCAGTATAAAAGAAGTAATAGATTCCATTGATGAATGTACATCTACCATCTTCAACTCCAAGATTATGATAGGCTTCGTCTGGTGCAATAGCAGGTGTTTCTTTCCTCCATACGAAATCAAGAGTAGGCGTAAAAACAGCTAATCCTGCAGATGAAGGAGCTAGTCTTTTATCTGGATCAACTTCTCCTTGAGCCCGATACAACATTACCACTGCACCACCTGAATCCAATAACATTTTCTTCTGACTTGAATTCAAACCCCAAGTAACCATTAATGGACCCAGTTTTTCTAGATCCTCTATTAGTACAGCAGCAGGATTTAATACAACTTTAGATTCCCAGCTCGAATCCTTTTTAGGAGTAAGAATTGGCATGCCTTCATTCATTCTTGTAATCTTTAATGAATGATTAATTTCTATGCTTCTTTTTGGTCCAGTTTCATAAAAAGGAGTTATTTCTTTTAAGTGAGGCATTAATATGAAATTTTAGCGTTTAACTTTATTCTTAAGCATCCAATCAAGCACTTCAACTAAAGGTGCTTGAGCATGACCTATTACAGAATCAGCAGCCCCGTAATACACATGTAATGTATCTCCTATAACTACAGCGCCTTCCGGAAATACAACATTGTTTACATCACCAAAAAGTTCAAAATCTAATTCTGGTTCTAATAATGGTATTGGACTTTTGGCAATCACTATTGATGGATCTTTTAGATCTAACAAAGCCATTCCCATTCTGTAAACGTGTTTTGTATCCACTCCGTGATAAATTAGTAACCAACCTTTTTCGGTTTCAATAGGAGTTGGACCTGCACCAATTTTCAAATTTTCCCACTCGAATTCTGGTCGCATTACAGTATGGTCGTCTAAGTTCTTAAGGTGATCTTCCCAAACTCCTTCCACAGGGTTATGGAATTCATCAATCGAATCGAAGTATATAATTTGGATATTAGGAACAACTCGATGAAGCATCGCAATTTTACCATTTATCCGTTTTGGGAAAATAACAGCATCTTTATCTCTTAAGTCGGTAGGACCTGCAATTCCATTTTTCTCTATAGTTTTAAAATCATTAGTGATTGCTAGCCCAATTCGCACCCCATTTATTTCATCAAAAGCATGACGCTGAAGAGCGGTATAGGTTATCAAATACTGCCCATCTAATTTACTTATACGTGGATCTTCTGAGCCGAATTTGTTAAACCAATCATCCGTTCCGATAAAAGGTTCTTTATTCCATTCAAAATTAATTCCGTTTTTACTCTTGGCATAGCCAATATAAGAGATATAACTCTCATCAAATCCAGTGTCAGGTTCTCCAGGTTGTGGATTTTTCAGCTTTATTCTTTTATATCCTTTTGGAATTGCCCTGAATAATAAATGAACTAATTCTCCATCGTAAAATGCACCGGGATTAAAAACTGCTCCACTTGCCCACTCGATATCCTTTCTCGGTACGAGTAAAGGTGATTTTGATTTTTTAAACATCATAATATTTATTTTCCAAGTGTTTAGTATTCATTCATCAAGGTAATTAGTTCAGTCTCTGAGATTAGACTTGAAGTCGCATCGGTCAGGTTTAGAACTACAGTTACTTTATCAATCTCTTGATCGTCTTCTACAGCGAATGATCTATATCTATAATTCTTTCCGTCTTTAGTGAAATTCTGAGGTTCATCTGAAGTCGCATAAAACCATTTATTTGACAATGAATACTGTTCAATTTCAAGAATAGTAAAGTTTGCCTCGATGGTCGATTCAGCTCCTGAATTCATATTTATTGTAGATGCATTATTAATCCCATCATAACCATACCCATGAAGCGAATTATACATCTTTGTATTTGCCACATTATTTCCGTTAAACCAGCTCGCTAGTAAACCAGCCATGATAGCATATTCATCATTGTTTGTAGCTTCATATAGTCTAATCATTCCAACTGAAGCTGCACGAGTAGCATAAGCTATTTGTTCAAAATCTCTTCTATTTGATGGGTTTTGAAGTTCGAAGGAATACATCCACCCATTTACCAAAATTAAGGGGTAGAAATTTTTACCTTCAATAATTGCACTTTCAAGATTTCCAGCTTCTGATAATGCCATTGTTTGGGAATTACCCCAACCATGCCAGCCTCCTTCCCATGAGATGTGTGCTCCATAGGGTGCAGTATTTAGATTCCCATATTGTAACTTTGCAATGCCTTTACTGAGTTTATCAATGGCGTTGTCATAATCAGGATTTGCAGAAACTTTTGATGCTGCAACTAGTCCTAATAATAATTCACTCGAAGCATCGGAACCGGTTTCAGCAATTAGCCAAGTTGGCATTTCATAGCCATTTACTATCTTCGTATTAGGATAAGCTTCAATTACATTGTTTATATGAGGCAATAATTTGTCTAAGGAAAGCAAGTTCATTTTCGCGAATGAAGAATCATATTCTGCAAGAACTCTGGCTCCAGTTCCTAATGCCCAAGCAGCTCTACCCGCCCACCAATTCAATTCATTAGCTACACTATTCTGATGCGTTGTATTTTTTTTAAGTGAGTTATCCCAAACAAAATTATGAAATAAACCGTCTTCGGTTTGCATATACATTACAAAGCGTAATAGCTCTTTTGCTTTTTCCGCTGATTCTTCGTTTCCAGTTAATTCAAAATGTCTTAAATAAAGAACTGCAGCTCTTGTAGCATCATCTACACATGCATCGCCTTCGTCATCATCTCCAACCCAGTTGTATTCTGGTGCATCGGCGTAAATATGAATAATCCGAAGATTCTCACCTCCGTATTCAACTACTTCTCCTAAAGAGTCTAGATGACTTAGATTAAGTATACTAGGAGCTGATTCTTCCTTTTGTACATTTTCTTTACAACTTATAAATACCAAGATTCCGATAATAAACGGAGTTAATAAATATCTTTTTTTGTGTGAATAAATTGGTCTCATATAATTTCTATTCTCTAACTTTTAAGACCTGAAGAGGCCATGCTTTTGATGAAATGTTTCTGGAAAATTAAATAGGCTATGATAACAGGAAGTGCTAATAACAGAGCTGATGCTAATTGAGCACCAATACTCGAATCAGAGCCACCTCCAACTGCAAACAACGCAACCATTTGAGGCATAGTCATTAAACTCTGATCACGGATAACTATAAGTGGCCAAAGCACTTCATTCCAATTTGCAACGAAGGTCAGTATTGCTACTGTTACTACAACCGGTTTAGAAAGGGGTAAAATTATCCGAAATAATATTCCAAGTTCACTGCATCCATCTAATCGTGCAGCGTCAACTAAATCTTGGGGTATTGTTAAAAAACTTTGTCGGAATAGAAGAATCGAAAAAGCCGTTATCATAGTAGGGACTATCAATCCAGCTAGATGATCCGTTAAACCAAACTTCACGATTAAAATGTAAGTTGGTATGAGTGTGATTTGAAAAGGAATCATCATTGTAAGTAAGCTCAATGAAAACATAGCATCTCTTCCCTTCCACTTCAATCTCGAAAATGCATATCCTGTTATTGAACCAAAAATAGTTACCGACAATGTAACCATACTGGTTACAATCAAACTGTTTAAGAATCCTCTAGCAATTGGGATACGATCAAATACTAATTGATAATTTTCCCAAGTCCAGATTTCAGGTAATAGTTGAATATTACCGATCTCACCATCAGGTTTAAAAGTGCTGAAAAACATCCATACAAATGGATACGCAAAAACTATGGCTCCAATTATCAGAACTGTATATAAAATGCTTTTCTTCATATTAATACACCTCTGTTTCTACAAATTTGCGCTGAATCTTTACAACTGTAAATATGATAACAGCGAAGAACAATCCCATTGTTGAAGCATATCCCATATGCCCAAAATTGAACGCTTGATTGTAAATGTATAGAACTGCAGAAAGAGTTGAATTCATTGGACCACCACCTGTCATCACATATGGTTCAATGAATAATGAAAAACCACCAATAACAGATAGAACAATAACTGTTACAATGGTTGGGTTCAGCATAGGTAATGTTATATAGTAGAAACGCTGTGTTGAACTTGCTCCTTCTAGTTCTGCGGCTTCATATAATTCTGTAGGAATACTTTGTAGACCACCCATGAATAATATGACATAAAGACCAACATTTTTCCATGTAGCCATAAAAGCAATTGAAGGCATTGCCCAATTTTCTGAAACCAACCATGGAACTTGACCCAATCCTAACTTATACAGAAACTGATTTAATAGACCTGTATCATAATTAAAAAGCTGCTGAAAGAGAATGGTAACTACTACTCCAGAAACTACAACGGGTAGAAAGTATAAAGTCCGAAAGAATCCACGAGCAATAATTTTCTGATTCAATAAATTGGCAAAGAATAGTGCAACCATGATTTGAAGTGGAATATGAAGAACTAGAAAAACACCTGTATTTATGATTGATTGCATGAATACTTCATCAGAAAAAACTCGAATGAAATTCTTTAATCCTACAAATTCCATTGGAGTTACAACATCCCATCGATGAAAAACTAAAATCAATGAAAAGACTACTGGATATATAAAAAACAAAGTTAAATGTGCCATATAAGGCATACTTAAGAGAAATCCTGGTTTTATTACTTGAGAGAGTTTCTTCATTTTACTTATTCCACTCTCTTAGAATTTCAATTGCTTCAATCATATCATGTGTTGCTTCATCGGGAGTCATTTTTCCATAAACTGATGCTTTCTCATAATATCGAGAGACTGAATCGAGAATTTCTTTGAAATCTCGAACACTATCTACTCCCCGAGTGAATGCAGCTTGTCGGGCAAAGCGAGCTAAACTTAGATTTTGTTTGAAAAACTCAGCAAAATCAGGATCGGTCAGTAATTCTTTTCTAATAGGTATCTGGCTCGCAAATTCTAATAATCTATAATCTGCTTCTTTACTGATTAGAAACTTCACAAACTCCCAACTTTCTTCTGGGTATTTTGTGTTTGAGAAAATTGCAATGTTCTTATGATCTCCATAAGTATAAATTTCTCCCTCATAGTCATCAGGTACTGGTAGAGGTGCAAAATCGTACTCTAAATCTTCAGGAGCATTTTTTTCCAAAAATGAGATATTCCATGGACCAGTAAATTCAACGGCTATTCTACTGTATAAAAAAGCATTTCCTTGTAAAGTAGATTGAGGAAAGTATCCGCCTTCATAAATTTGTTGATAAAATTTGAAAACTTTATTTGATGCATCAACATCGATTGCTAGTTCTCCTTTATCAAAAAAGGTTTTACCGCCAGATGCATTTATATAACTAGTGTAATAGTCATAATATCGTTGCCACCAAATCGGACGGATATCTCTATAGCCCATCCATTGATCAATTCGACCATCTCCATCATTATCTTTAGTAATTTTAGAAGCAGCATCCAGAAATCCAGAATAGGTTTTGGGGAACTCTGTTACTCCAGCATCCCTAAACATTTTGGTGTTGTATTGCACCATAATAGGATTTGTTTTCCATGGGATTTGATAGGTATGCCCATCTTTAGCTTTTACACTCTCCAGAATATCTTCAGGCACCCGTTCACCCATAACAAGGTCATAATCATCAAACAAATCGAGGGCTAGTAATCCCTTAGCTCTGATGAAATCATTGGTTATACCTGGCCAAATGTTAGAGCAAATATCTGGTGTAGTTCCAGCAACCATTGCCGAAAGCAATACTTCTTCACTTGATTGACCTGCTGGTAAAGCTTGCAGTTTCACTTTTACTTCATGACCAAGCTCATTCCATTCATCAACCAATTGTTTTGCAAGAGCAAATTCTTGAGGATTTGGAGATGACCAGTAGGTAATCGTTTTATTTCCTTCTTCACGTTCATTTACTCCCTCGTTTACGTTATTACAATTCACACCAAGAACAAGAAATATTCCTAAAAAGCAGCTTATAATTGTAAAGCTATTGGTGTTGCCTATTCTATTTCTTGATCTATTTAGCAATTAGAATCCCATTTCAAGTGAAAGGCTATGGACGTTTCCTAATCTTCCCATTGATTTATATCCGTAACTAAGTTTTGCAAGTAATCCAGTTGAAAGTTTCTGATGAACACCAAAACCAGCATTTAATCCAGATTCAACTTCTTTCAGGAATAGTGCTTCATATCCTCCTCGAAGAAAAACTCTTTTTTGAAAACTATACTCACCACCAACATTTATACTTTCATAGTTTGAACTTGGGTGAAGTGCATCTATTGCAATTAGAACATTATGCATTTGAGTTTTTAATGGCTCGAATGCAATCCCAAACTGAAAATTTAGAGGTAGGCTCCATGAATCAGTTTCAAAATTAACTGGAATACGATCATTATTCCCTTCACTTATTGGATCTGGATCAACAAAAGTTCTTAGGTCTCGCCCCTCCATTTTCATATCGCTACCAAAGTTGTAAATAGTAGCACCAATGATCATACCACCAAGAAAGTCTGTTTTATATTTTGTACCAAGATCAATAGCTATAGCGTTCGCTTTGGTATGCCAAATTCTTTGCTGAATAAACTTTAACGTACCACCAACACTAAATCTATCACCAACATTAGAACCATAGGTTATTCCGAATGCAAGATCAGCCGCATCAAAAGTTTCTCCATTTCCGTCTTGAAACTCTTCTGTTCTAACAAGCATTTCTGGAACGCTTAGCATGGTTAGAGCTAAGCCAACATTCCCAATTTTTTTGAAGTTAAATACAGCTCCTATATAATTGAAATCTAAGCCTGATATCCATTCACTATGAGTAGTGATGATTTCATACTTCTCTACCGATGCAATTCCTGCTGGATTCCAATAAAGTGCTGAGGCGTCATCCGAAACTGCAACGAATGCTCCTCCCATACCCGTTGCTCTACTACCTACTCCAATTTGCAGAAACTCTGCTGCTGTAGTTCCTACTTTTGATACATTCTGAGCAAATAACTGAATTGGAAGTAAAACAAGAACTATAGCACTTAAGCTAATGAGCTGTTTGATGGATATCTTCATTGAACGCTTCATTTTATCACCGCGAATCTACCTGTTGTTTCGCCAATCCCTTCTGCTTCAACATGAAATACATAGACTCCAAATGAGAGATTCATGCCATCCTTAGTCACTAAATCCCATGATTCTTGTCCATCATCAATAGTTGAGTCATGATAAAGTGTTTGAACTAGTTGTCCTGTTATCGTATAAATTCTAATTGTACATTTTGCAGGTAACTTCATAAAATAGATTCGTCTATCACCACGTCCAGCCCGATATGTATTTGATGGTTCAAAATCACTTGAAGCCACATATGGGTTTGGGACTACGAAGATATCTTTGAGGCTTTCTCTTGCAAGATCAATATTTAATGCTCCTCCCTTCATACTAAATCTGTATTCATCGGAATTTTGAAATGGCTTTGAGATTTCAAACACTAATGAGGAACCTGGTTGAGGTTCATCACGCGTTAAATCAGGCTGAAGAACTGGATCTGGCGGAATTAATCGTATAGACCAACTTGCTCTCCACATACCACCAGCAAACAAAGGCTCTAAACCTGGTTCTGTTCCCATTATGATGACAATCAATTCTCCATAATCATACTGTCCATTGCTTAACCCATCTACATCTTCAATGATTGAAAAGCGTTCTCGAAGCCCAGTAATTGTATTCTCGATATAGAAATTAGTTGGGATTTCTTGCATCCCAAAAGCAACTCGCATTGAGGTATCAGATACTTCTTCAGTAAAATGAATCTCAAAATTGGCTGGATAACGAATATATCGAGAAACGAATAAGCTATTATTTGATGCTGGCTCGATAAGTGGTGTAAAGTTTCCTCCATCTCCTTTATAACCAACACTGTTGTCTATAATTGAAATCTCAGAAGGGCCGTTTATATCAATTGAGAAACCATCTGCTAATGGTGTTTGAATAGTGCCTTCTTCTAATGCACCAGTAAAAAGTGTATCATTTTCACCAGGACTTATTAGATTAGCAACTGGGTTTATATTGGTTTGCCAGGTATTATCATTCTCAAAACTAAGTATATAATTTTTTCCTTCCACTACTGTGCCACTTGAAAGGACGTTAATTGAGATATTCCCAGTTCCGATAATTTCTGATTCTTGGAGCTCTATATCAGGTGGTATATAACCAGCTGATGGAGCTTTTGGAACCACAACTGCAGTATTAACATCAACGTTAATATTACCTGCAACATCATTTTTAATAATAGAAGAAGTAGTACTTGGTGATATCCCACGTATTTTCCCATCTTCGCCAACTACATAACCACCATCTGAATCTCTTTCGATATAGCCACGATCGTAAGGAACCAATGCATAGTAGTAGGTCTTTCCATTGATTACATCACGATCGATATAGCTGTGTTTAAGTCCAGAATCGTTTCCCATATTAAATTGAACCCCATTTACAGCAACGGGATGAAGACCTCTCAGGCCATTCTTAAGATCGAATTGGGCTAATGGTTTTTGATATATCGTACTTCCAAAAGAATCTGTAATCAATAAATTTTGTTCAAAATTTGGTTCAGTAGATCGGTATATGAGATATCCCTCAAAATCATATTCACCTAAAAATGGATCGTATGAACTTTCAGCTTTATCATCCCAATAAAGCGTAACCATTCCATCTCCAGCCACTGCTGTTAAATTCGACTTATTTGGTGGACGCGCGAATTGGTAATCAGCATTGTAAATTTGTTGAACAATTTCCTTCTTACGAGCTAGTGAAGAATTTGAGATGTCTCTAGGATCATTGAAATCTTTATCAGCAAAAACTAGAGCCATTGAAAAGCGCTCCGTTTGACCTGCTTTAAGAGGAAATGCTCCAGAAGAAAAGAACATCCCTAAGTTTCTACCTCCTTCTAATACAATATCATCTAACGGCGGTAGTGCTTGTGAAAAAAGTTCGAAATCTTGTTCATCATCAATCAATTCATATTGATGAACATCAAATACTTGAAAACCTGTCAACCCAATTTGATCGGATTCATCTTTATCAAGTCCATCAAAATTAGGTTCACCTTCATCTGGTCTTCCATTTCCTTCACCCTCGTCAATACCTGGATAATTAGATTGATTTGGACCAAGCCCATCGAGACCAACATCGTTATTTAGTGGCTCTCCTGTATCCCAAATTCCATTATCGTTAAGATCGGAATAACTAAGCCAATCCATATCCTCATCACCAGTCCACCATAAACCAGATTCATAAGCTGGCATCTGCTCAAGTGGTAAATAAAATGTTTCAAATTTTGCTCTATCATAATTAGCTTCTACATAGCTTAAAATATTAGCCTGTCCTTCAATTAACTGACCAGCACCACTTTCTCTTCTCTCATCTACAATACCATCCTCGTCATTATCCTTACTATCGATTGAATTTCCTGGAGATTCAAGAAAGGAATATCCTGCTGTACCAACTGGCCCCCATAAACCTGGTGATCCTATTCCATCATGATCCCACGCAAAAGCAATATCTAGTTCTGTATCATAAGCACCTTCATCATCCCCTGAATCATCAGTTCCCCCAATTCCCCAATCTATATATTGAGAAAAATAAACTTCATCGTAATCAACATCACATTCATTGGTGATTTCATATAACCAAAAAATTACATCCTGAGCTAAGGGGTGATTCCATTGAAATCCACGAGCCTTAACTTCTAAGCCTAAACCTCCTCGTGTTTCATCGCCAGTACATGGGTAAAAATTATGAGGTGCTTTTGTCCATTCTTCGTCTTCCGCATCATCATAAACGAAGTAAGTTTCTAAATCGGCATTGAATACTCCTTTACCAAACCATCCATTCCACTGACCAGCCCAATCTACTGGACGATCAGGCCAAACCTGAGGCCAAGTTCTATTATCATCACTTCTTGCTGGAGAATCTTGCAATGGGTTTGAAAAACCGTATAGTGGTGCAAATCCCCAAGGTACTTTAGAAATAGGATCGAGATCGATAAACTCTCTGTAGTTGGTAGACATTGGAGTAATCGTATTTCCAAAAGCATCTTTTGTTTTTGCAGATACAATAAAGGCTACACCATCAACATAGGAATGCCCGCTACCTTTTGGCCACTCTCCAGACGGTTGATCGGGGTGACGCGCAATTTCACCATGATTTGAAAACAATGTTCTTACACGATTTCCATCCATTACACCCCATTGAGTCCATTTATTACTTCCATGATCAATATTTTCCTGACCATTTACAGGTGTAATTAATCCTGAAAGAAGAAAAACTAAGACGGTAATCTTCATCAGTATTTTTGTGTTCAATATGTTCTCTTGTATACTCACTATTTATCCTTTAAAAGCTCAGGTTCAAACCGATTGTTACTCGTCTTGGAGCCGAATAAAAATCTGGTCTAAATAAATATTCATCTTTAGTGTTCAATCCTTGAGGTATTCCAGTTTGAAACTGCAGATTTGGAAAAGCACGCCCTGTATCGTTATAGACTTCAGTTTCATTCTGTGTATCAAATAGATTATAAATCCTAGCAAAAACACTAGCATTAGTACCTTTAATCGTAAAACTCTTTGATGCATACATATCAAAATTGACATAAGTTGGTTTTCTATCTGAATTCACCAACCCAATTCGTTCATTAGATTTAGATGGCGTGTATGGAAAACCTGAACCATATTCTCCTAGAATAGTTAATACCCAATCACTTTTTGTGAGAAAGCTAGAACTAGCATTAAGTTGGTGTCTTCTATCCCAGTCGAGTGGCACCAATTGTTTTTCAGTTTGTACTCCAGCAAGTTCGTCTAATGCTCTAGATTGTGGGTCACTTGCATTACCTGAGGCTACTTGAAATGAATAATTAATATTGAAACTGAAATTATTTTGCATCCGCTTTTCAACATTGAAAATCAATCCTTTTGTTTGACCATAATCTGTATTGATATAACGTCCGTATTTTGAAAGAGGAAATGGTTCATCAAAACCAGGTTGAATAGTTTCAATTCTAGTACCAAGTAAGTTTCTAATATCTTTATAGAATGCTGTTACTTGAACTGAAAGTATATTCTGGAAACCTTGCTGAAGTCCAATTTCATAAGAAACCGTTTGCTGAGGTTTTAAATCAGGATTTCCAAAAACACGACTTAATCCAACTTCTGGATTATAGGTATAATCAGGATTTATATATAGATATTGGAAAGAAGGGACTTGGAAAAAATGACCGTATGAAACATGAACAACACCACTTTCAGAAATCGGATAGGCAATCCCAAATCGAGGAGATATTTGCCAATTTGAAGATGTATTAGTTTTTTCAGAAGTAGTTGGCCTTCCATAATCTGATGGAAAAGTACTATTTGCATCAAAATAATCGAATCTAAGACCAAGGTTAACGACCATATAATCGAATTCCATTTTATCTTGGATATAAGCGCTTACCTCAATTGGACTTTCATCAAAATACACATGATCTGGAGTTCCTTCAGGAGGTATAGCTGGTATAAATCCAGTTGAAGAATTATTTAACACTTCGAAGGTTCTAAACTCAATGGAATAGAATTTCAGTAATCCACCTGCTTTAATCATATTCTGACGATTTATCTGACTTGTAATATCAAAACCTGTTAGAAAAGTACCTGTTTCTCTAGAGGTTTGATCCATTACTGCCCCACCACGATAAAAAGAAAAATTTCCACCTAAAAAGCTCTGAGCGTCATCACGTGGATACCTAGAATCAAGCGGATTTTCATACACATAAGATTTACTTCTATTGATGAAATATGCTCCTTTTATATTGATGAACGTAGTATTATTTATTAGATAATTGTTTACAACATTAAGACTTATAGACTCTCCATAATTAGTAGGAATTCCATCAGGATTGTAACTATATAAATGATTATACCCTTGTCCTTCATCATTTTGATATAAACCTGTAATTGATAGTTTATTCCCTTTTATGTGAGAAGAAGTCAGTTTTAACTGAATGGTATTTTGTTTACTCCAATTCATAGAAGAATATGAGCTATCACCTAATTCAGGAACATAAACTTCTCTGCCATTCGCATTTACTAAACTCCCAGTATCAGTACCATTCCATACCGGTCGTACAATATTTTGCCCGTATAAATAGCCTTCATCATTAATGGTTCTACCCGACATAAAAAAGTGAAGCTTATTTTTAAAACCTGGTACTGAACCACTTAATGAACCTTGAATGTCATAGATATCAAGTGGTGAAATTGAAGTGTTGTTTTTAAATGTTTTGTCATGAGTTGTTATGTAATCACCACTATAAAGTGAAAAATTGCCCTCATATTCATCTCTACCATCTTTTGTAACAATATTAACTACACCAGATTGTGCTTGTCCGAATTCAGCATTAAATGTCCCTGATATCACTTCTACTTCTTGAATTGAATTATTTTCTACTTGGTAAGCATAGGAGTTATCAAAAGAATCGTTGATTGGGATACCATCAACTAGATAAGCGACTTCACCAAGTCTTCCTCCCCTGAAATGCCCATCAACTACACCTGCCTGAAGGTTTACAACATCATTAAAGTTCTCAACTGGCATAATTTGCATTTCTTTTGATGAAATGGATGCCTTAGAGGAGGTTAAATCTTTTTGTACAATTGGACGTTCTGCAGTCACTACTACTTCCTCCCCCTGAATAACACTCTCACCCATTGTAAAATCAATTGTCGTAGTCTGATTGATTTTTACTCTAACTTCTTGAACAATTTGTGTTTTAAAGCCTAGAAAGGATGCTTTCAATTCATAAGTACCTGGACTTACATTTAATATTATAAAGTACCCATCTATATCTGTCACAGCTCCTTGTAGAGTACCTACAATTGAAACATTTACACCAGGTAAGGTTTCTCCTGTTTCTGCTTCAATAACTTGACCAACAATTTTCCCAGTGGTGTATAGTTCTGAACTCTTAGTTCCATTTATCAGAAACAGTGAGACCACAGCAAGAAGTAGTGTATTCTTTGTTATACGCATGATACTTGTAAACTCACATTTATTTAAAAGGGATTCCCGAGCTATCAACTCGGGATCCATGGATAAAACATGACTGTTCTTATTATTTAATAAGAGTCATTCTCTTTATTTCTGTGAAATTAGATGTACTTAATCGGTACAAATAAACTCCACTTGGTAGATTCATTGCATTGAAATTGATGCTATGAACTCCGCTACTCATTTTCGAATCAGTAATCAAATCCGCAACTTTTTGTCCTAGCATATTGAATACTGAAAGACTAACTACATCAGTTTGAGAAAGCTCGAAACTAATATTAGTAGATGGGTTGAATGGATTTGGATAGTTTTGATTTAGACTAACTTTTAAAGGACGATCTTCTTTTATATCGTCTTCATTAGCTACAACGGTACCAACAGGTAATCCACTTAAACTGGTGATGCTAACATCATCCCAATAAGTAACGCCTTCGAAATGGTGCCAGTAACGCAAACGAATTTCCATTCCCACTGCATCTTCTGGTGGATAAACCACAAATGCATATTGCGTCCACCCTGAATCTTCTACTCGGGTTGCTAACGGTATTACATTTGGATTGAAATCACCATTTAATCGAATGTCTAAACCTCCGATCTCATTATAACCAGCTGCTCCAGATTCTAAACTACTATACCAAAGTGCAGTCATTCCAATGTTGTTGTCTGCTTTCCCAATACTGTCAGGGAAAGGAACATTTTCGTACTTCACCCAATAGCTAACCAATACAGGTTCGCCTGTAGTTACTGGAACACGATCACTAATGGCAACGGCTTCGCTACCTTCTGCATCTAATTGTTCAATTCGAGTACTATAGGTACCACTATGAGCTTCTGCATCGGTACGAGTCATTGCAAATTGCAAGCTTTCTGGCCAATCAGGACTTCCTTGATCGAAACCACCAGGTATCCAATAATACCAAGTATCACTCATATCCATATTTGGATTGAACCAACCTCCAGCCCAACCTTCAGCGCCTTCAGCTGCACGGATAAAGATATCATCCAGATATACAGAACCAGTTGCGGCGGCTCCTTTACGGAAACTAATACGTACACTTTTTGCTGCTTGAGAAGTAGGTAACGTGATTGCACCTAATGAAATACTGTTTATCTCAACCCAACCACCTGTAGTTGCATCAACTTGAGGCACATCGATTACAACGGGTGCTCCGAGTACATCGACTCCTTCTGCGTCAAAAAACTCAAATACTAATTGATACTTTTCGACATCACTTGTAGGACTTGTATTAATTGCGTCAGTGAATACCCAGCCACCAACAATGATTTCTGGAGTACCATCACCAGGAATTCCACCTACCCAGTTCAATACCGCTTCTTCCTGAGCCCATGAAGAAACTCCGGCATTAGCTAGCTTTAGACTATAACCTGGAGTTCGAAATCTTTCTTTACTCCAAATAGCGCCTGCGCCTTCAGGTGTCCAATATGCTGGGGTTTCTGCCTCAAAACCGCCATTACTTAATAGATCTTCCATATTGTCTGTGATATCAGAAACAGGTGCAATAAATACATCATCCCAATAAGTAACGCCTTCGAAATGGTGCCAGTAACGCAAACGAATTTCCATCCCCACTGCATCTTCTGGTGGATAAACCACAAATGCATATTGCGTCCACCCTGAATCTTCTACTCGGGTTGCTAACGGAATGACATTTGGATTATACTCGCCATTTAATCGAATGTCTAAGCCACCGATCTCGTTGTAACCAGCTGCTCCAGATTCTAAACTACTATACCAAAGTGCTGTCATTCCAATGTTGTTGTCTGCTTTCCCAATACTATCAGGAAATGGAACATTTTCGTACTTCACCCAATAGCTAACCAATACAGGTTCGCCTGTAGTTACTGGAACACGATCACTAATGGCAACGGCTTCGCTACCTTCTGCATCTAATTGTTCAATTCGAGTACTATAGGTACCACTATGAGCTTCTGCATCGGTACGAGTCATTGCAAATTGCAAGCTTTCTGGCCAATCAGGACTTCCTTGATCGAAACCACCAGGTATCCAATAATACCAAGTATCACTCATATCCATATTTGGATTGAACCAACCTCCAGCCCAACCTTCAGCGCCTTCAGCTGCACGGATAAAGATATCTTCAAGATATACAGTACCAGTAGCACTAGCACCTTTGCGGAAACTAATACGAACACTTTTAGCTGCTTGAGAAGTAGGTAACGTGATTGCACCTAAAGATATACTGCTAATCTCTACCCAACCATTTGAACTTACTGCTCCTTGAGGCACGTCTATAACGACAGGTGCTCCAAGTACATCGGTTCCTTCTGCGTCAAAAAATTCATATACCAACTGGAATTTTTCAGCGTCAGTTGCAGGATCAGTATTTACTCCATTTACATGAACCCAGCCCCCTACTATGATTTCTGGAGTTCCATCACCAGGAATTCCACCAACCCAATTAAGAACCGCTTCATTTTGTGCCCAGGAAGCCGCTCCTGTTCCACTTAGTTTTAAGCTAAAACTTGGTGTACGGAATTGCTCGGCACTCCATGTTGCACCTGCGCCTTCCTTACTCCAATATGCTGGGGTTTCTGCCTCAAAACCACCATTGCTTAATAGGTTTATACTTTCGGCTTGCGAAAATAAACCTTCATTCGTTTGAGCTAATACTGAACTTGATATCATAAAGATAAAAAGCACCAGCATACTCATACATATATTTGTATACGTTTTCATATATATCTGTTTATTAATTAATGTTTAATCGAGAAATATTTTACTCGGCGCTGTTTAGAAGCGCTTCCACATTCTTAAAAATTTTTTTAAGTAGACTCTCTTACTACCAATTCTGTTGGTACCGTTAATAAATGACTCCCTCTTTCATATCCCTTATGATTCTCTTCTTTACTTTCTATTATTTCGGTAAGGTATCGGAGTGCTAATTCTCCAAATTGTTCTTTATATACTCTTATTGTAGTGAGTTTTGGGGATGAAAATTTGGCTCCTTCTACATCATCAAAACCAATAACCGCAACATCTTCAGGTATTCTTAATTTGTGTTGCTCTGCATACTTCATAAATCCAAGTGCCATTGCATCATTTGCACAAAACACGGCGGTTGGCTTAACCCCAGATTTGAATAATTTTGCTCCTAGATTATATCCTATTTGTAGAGTGGGATCATTTTCTTCATCTAAAAAAACCAATTCAGTGGTATCTGTATATCCTGCTTTAAGCATCGCAAGCTGATAACCTTCTAATCGTTTTGATATACTTGGGTGATATGGATCCGCTCCTATAAATGATATATCTGAATGACCTTTATCAATTAAATACTGTACTGCTTCCATTGAGGAATCCATATTATCAGCAGATATATAAGGAAATGATTTATACTGGTAATCAACCAAAATGAACGGAATACCACTTTCTTCTACCTCTTCTAACAGTTCAATGCTAACTTTACCCGCAATTATTATTCCATCTACATTTCTTTCTTTTAGTAATCTAGGAGTATCTATCTCTTTTTTATAGTCATCAGAAACTGTCGCTAGTAATACATAAAAATTATGTTTCTTCGATTCAAACTCTGTTCCTAAAAAAATACGCGTATAAAATGGTTCACTTAATGTGAAATGAGATTCTCGTAGTATAAATCCAATATTATTAGTTCTGTTTGAAGCTAAATTACGAGCAGATGCTGTCGGGTAGTATCCTAATTTTCTAATTGAGTTGAGTATTACTTTTCTCTTTTCATCACTCACATACCCTTTTTGGTTTACCACCATAGAAACAGTCGACATAGACGCATTTGCATGCTTTGCTACATCTTTAATTGTGACTCTTTTTTGAGTTTTACTGTTTCCCAAAATTAATTCCTTTGTTTTGTCGAAGCGCTTCGATAAATTTATAGAAATAAAATTGAAAGTCAATACTTTTTTTCACATTTATTCGATTCTATTTAATAATGATGTATATAGATTAGGATTTAGATGAGCAAACCAACCTAGCTACTATGGCCCATATCGAAATTAAAAATGTATATAAAGATTACGATCAAACTAGTGTTGTTAAAGGAGTTTCTTTAACTGTCGATGATGGCGAGTTTATGGTATTGGTTGGACCATCGGGTTGTGGGAAGTCTACCCTATTAAGAATGATTGCAGGGCTTGAGTCCATTGATGAGGGAACAATATCTATTGACGATGAGGTAATAAACAATGTATTACCAAAAGATAGAAACCTTGCGATGGTTTTTCAAAACTATGCACTCTATCCACATATGAGTGTATATGAAAACTTGGCATTTGGTCTAAAAATGATGGGCACAAAAAAGAAAGACTATGACCCACTAATTAAGGAAACTGCTCAAACATTAGGGTTATCAGAATTATTAGACCGTAAACCAAAACAACTCTCTGGAGGTCAAAAGCAACGAATTGCTGTTGGTCGTGCCATTGTAAGAGATCCTAAAGCATTTTTATTTGATGAACCTCTAAGCAATCTAGATGCTAAACTTAGAATTCAAATGAGAACTGATCTATTGAGGCTTCATAATCAACAAAAGGCTACAAGTATTTATGTTACTCACGATCAGGTTGAAGCCATGACAATGGCGAATAGAATTGCCATTATGAATAAAGGGATTATTCAGCAAGTTGACTCACCTTTAGAGGTTTATAATAATCCCGTGAATCTTTTTGTTGCTGGCTTTATAGGAAGTCCTACCATGAATTTTATTTCTGGAATTATTAAAACAATCAATGAAAAAGTACATTTCATATCCGATACCGGTATTAGATTTGTTGAGTTTCCAGAATCAATGTCTTTTTCTAATAAAGATTTATTATCGAGTAAAATTATTCTTGGAATTAGACCAGAAGATATAGCGATCACATCTAAATCAGATCTTAAATACGCTAAATCTGATTCTGTATATAGTATTGATCTTATCGAGCATATGGGAGATGTATCTCTCATTCATTTTTCACCTGGAAAGGATATTTATTGGACAGTGAAAACTCCTCCTCAGTCGAATTTAAAAATTGGTGATGAATTCTCAATTTATTTGAATACGGATAAAATTCATTTCTTTAACAAAGAAACTGACTTGAAGTTAACTTTAGAATAGAATTGTAATTTTCAGATTGGTTTTTCAAAGAGTACTTATCTACAACTATAATTTACATTTAACCAATAATAACATTGAATCAGGATGGATTGACCATGGAAATCGATAGTCTAGTCAAAAAAATTTCTCCAACTCTTTGTTTTGTTTTAATCGTGTCCTTAATAGTAACAGAAAGAAAAAAAATGATTCAGTTACTTTTAGTAATTCAATCGTTGATCATACTTTTTTTTTCAAACTCATTAAGCGCTCAACAAATTGATATAAACCGGATTAATCTAATGCCTAATTTCCCATCACCTTATATCATGCGAGACTGGGAGAACGTGACCGAAGAATATGATTCCTTTGTGTTTGACCTGGATGCCACTGGCCAGTATTTACCTGTATTATTTTTTAGAGATAACCCAGTTAATTACCCAAACGAGCTTAGTTTTGGTTTACATACCGTAGTTGGAACCTCCTCTCCCACTTCTGGAGAAGCTATAAACGTATTACCAGCACTTATTGGTGCATCTTTAGTAGGTATTGATAAGAGTAGTCAAGATGGATACAACTGGGTAAGAATGAGTCGAGAATTTTTTAATAAACGTCCCGAAGAAAATGTCTATCTCAATCATCCATCAACAGAAAGTGGAGACGACTGGTGGTATGCAACTATGCCCAGTGTGTTTTTTTATCAGCTTTATGATTTATATCCTGAAACGGAAGACTTCGAATATCAGCTTAGAAGCGTCGCAGACCAATGGTTAAAAGCTATTGAAAAAATGGGTGGCAGTGCAACTCCATGGAATGTCCCAAACATGAATTACCGTGGTTGGTATTTATCCACCATGACACCATATACCAGCGGAGTTAAAGAACCAGAAGCTGCAGGTGCCTTGGCATGGATGTTATATAATGCGTACAAGGAAACTGGTGAAGTCAGATATCGAATGGGAGCTGAATGGGCTATGGAGTTTTTGAATGCTTATCCCACCAATCCATCGTATGAACTACAACTTATTTATGGGATTTATACCGCTGCAAAAATGAATGCCGAATTAAGGACAGAATACGATATCGAAAAAATGATGAATTGGACTTTTGATGTTGGTCCACTACGCGAATGGGGATCTATTGTCGGGAATTGGGGCGGGCTTGATGTTTCTGGTTTAATTGGTGAAGTGAATGGAAATAATGATTATGCCTTCTCCATGAATACCTTCCAACAAGCGGGTGCCTTATTGCCCTTATTGCGATATGATGATCGTTTTGCAAATGCCTTAGGAAAGTGGATGCTTAACGCTGCAAATGCATCCCGACTTTTTTACACCGAATATCTACCCAATAACAAACAAGACAGTGACGAATGGGCACGGGTTTATGATCCGAAATCGGTTCTTGGACATGAAGCGATGAGGGAATCAAAATTCAATTTATCTCCTTACGCTACTGGTGATGCCATTGATGGTGGCTGGGGAAGTACGAATCTGACTCTATACAGTTCTTCTCATGTAGGATATTTTGGTAGCATCATTGATACCACGAATGTTGAGGGAATATTGCAATTAGATCTACTGAAAACGGATTTTTTCCGCGATGAAGCCTACCCTACATATCTGGTATACAATCCCTATGAAACTTCACAAATAGTTACCATTAAAACTGGGAATGGAAGCAATGATATTTACGAGTCAACGACTAATACATTTATTGGCACAAGTGTTACTGATGATACGGAAATAACTATTCCGGCATTGAGTTCCTATGTGATTGTTTTGACGCCAAGTGGTGGAATCCAATCTTATGAGTACGATAAACTGTTAGTTGATAATGTAATAGTTGATTACAGCTCAGGCCAAAGTGCAGCTAATTATCCTCCACGAATTAAAAGTCTAGCTTCTGCTTATTCTCAGATATTAAAATCAGATTCTACAGAAATTTATGCGACCACGGTGGATATAGATGGCGACGCATTGGACTATACATGGTCATCTGGATCTGGATCCTTTATTGGAACTGGAGAAAATATAACCTGGGTGGCTCCCACAATTGCAGGGCAATATTCCATTCAAGTTCAGGTAAGTGATGGAAGTAGCGAACCAGTAATTGAACAAATTAATATTGAAGTAGTAGAAAAATTCAATGCTGCTCCTAAGATACTTGGTCTTAATGCAAACCCGAGGAAACTTGATTTGGGTGGAACTTCTGAGATCAGTTGTTTAGCAAGTGATGAAGATGGAGATGAAATATCTCTTAACTGGAGTAGTTCAAATGGTAAAATTGAAGGAACAAGTGAAAAAGTTCAATGGACAGCTCCTGAGGTAAAAGGAAACTATTACGTAAAATGTACAGCGAGTGATCCGGACGGAGAAAGTGCTACGGATAGCATCGCCATATCGGTTAGAGATTTATCCGTTTCAACATCTGGAAATTTAATATTACATCTTCCATTTAATGGAACCACAACAGATATAAGTGGAAATAATAACACAGTAACATTAAGTGGAGCTTTTCTTACTTCAGACCGCTTTGACGGGTCTCAAAAGGCATATGGATTTGATGGGGTTAATGATTTTATGAGAGTTACAAACTCTGAACTTCTAAACTTTTCAGATGCCATCACACTAAACTTTTGGATCAACATTTCCACCTTTTACGATAGAGAACAGTATCCCATTTCACATGGTAATTGGGAAAATAGATGGAAAGTATCACTCTCAGACAACATACTTCGGTGGACTATTAACACCACTACTGGAATTACAGATCTTGATGCTGAAACGCCTCTTGAGAGAAACAGATGGTATAATCTAACCGCCTACTATTCTGGTGAGGATATGGAGTTATATATCGATGGTAAGCTGGATGCTTTTAAATATTGGGATGGCAGTATAAACCCCTCTCCAGTTGATTTAACCATTGGTCAGGTTTTACCTAACAACAATCAATACAATTTTAATGGAAAAATTGATGACATTCGATTGTATGATTATCCGATCTCACTTAATGAGATAGAAGAGCTCTTTGAAATGGCTACTAATATTGAGGAAAGCCGAAATGAATTACCTAAAAGCACCACTCTTCATCAAAATTATCCAAATCCTTTTAATCCAAGCACAAATATCTCTTTTTCTCTAAAACAAACAGGAATCGTTAGCTTAACCGTGTTTAATATGCTCGGACAAGAAGTTGATAATATTCTTCAGCAGCAAAAGATGAGCGCCGGTTCTTACTCCTTTCAATATGATGCCTCGGCTTTATCAAGTGGAGTTTACATTTACAGATTGAAAACGATGAATTTTGATCAAACCCAAAAGATGATTTTGATAAAATAGGAACTTTATTTCTTCTATAAATATGAAGAGTGATCAATTATGTCTGTAAAAAATTGGTGGAAGGAATCGGTTTTCTATGAAATTTATATGCCGAGCTATAAAGACAGTAATGGAGATGGGTTTAGTGACTTTAAAGGGCTGTCATCAAAACTAAATTATATCGAAAATTTAGGGATAAAAGGTATTTGGCTCACTCCTTTCTTGCAATCACCTAAAGTTGATAATGGCTATGATATCTCAAATTATTATGAGATTGATTCAACGTATGGCACTTTAGATGATTTCAAAGAATTCATAGAAACGGCACATAGTCGCGGAATAAAAGTGATTATGGATTTAGTTTTGAATCATACTTCCACAGAATCAAAATGGTTTAAAGAAGCCAAAAAATCTAAAGAAAATCCTTACCGAGATTATTATATCTGGAGTGATGAGCCTAACAATTGGGAATCCTTTTTTGGTGGAACTGCCTGGGAGTTTGATCCCATTACCAATCAGTATTACTACCATAAATTTGATGTTAAAATGGCTGATCTCAATTGGCAAAACCCTATGGTAGTAAAGGAATCAAAACAGGTCTTGAAGTTTTGGTTAGACTTGGGTGTTGATGGATTTCGGCTAGATGTGATCAATTTTTTTACTACCGAAGGCATTACTAATGACAACCCAATGAATGACGATGGGATACAAGAACATCTGCATGATGTTAATCAAAATGGCGTTAAAGAAGCCATGAAGACGATCCGATCTACCGTTGATGAATACCAAGACCGATTTATAGTCGGCGAAATTGGAAGTGATAACATTGACATCATAAAACAATATCAGGGAACTGAGTTATTAGATGCCGTTTTCAACTTCAATTTCGGAAGTATATCCGAGTTTTCGGCACAACGTATTTTTGATGAGCTCCAAAGCATGGAAAAAAACATGAGTAACTATCCGACGTTGTTTTTTGGAAGTCATGATATGCCGCGACTCATAGATCGACTAGCAAAAAATAATCCTAAAAGAGCTGAAACCTTAGCAGCATTAATGTTAACCGCTAAGGGCGTTCCATTTATTTACTATGGAGAAGAAATCGGAATGGAGAATATTGAAGCTCATTCCATAGAAGAAATATTAGATGTTCAAGGTCAAACACAGTATCAATTAGCCTTAGATAATGGAAAGTCAGATGAAGAAGCTCTTGGCATCGCAAATAAGCATAATAGAGATAAGTCTAGAAGTCCGATGCAATGGGATGATGGTGAATTTGCCGGTTTTTCAAATAGAACTCCATGGATAAAAGTACATGAAAATCATACCTACATAAATGTAGCAAGTTCAGAGATAGATGAACATTCACTGCTAAATAAATACAAGACATTGATTGCTTTACGAAATTTAGAACCTGCCCTTCAATATGGTGACTATAACCAACTATCTTTTTTAGACGATGTAATCAGTTTTACAAGAACTTTTGATGGAGGCACTATTAAATGCTTCTTTAATTTTGGCGAACTGCCTCATCATATAGCCTTAGAAGAGAACGAGCATGTTTTACTCGGAAATCTATTGGTAGAACCTGACAACTATGTGATTATTAAATAACCATCCTAGTTTAAGCGTCTCGCTTGGATTTTTCTTTACTTACTAAATCCCTTGATTGTTCTGGCACATCCTAGTTCAAGCGTCTCGCTTGGATTTTTCTTTACTTACCAAATCCCTTGCTTGTTCTGGCGTACCAAACAGGAAGAATTTTATATAGAACCCGATGCAGGACAAACAACCTACTTAGACATCGATGACAGAGGCGATATTGCCTATCGAGCTTATAAGACTAGAGATACTACCTTTATTAATGATATGCTTGTTCAGGTGGTAGAATATACTCGTTTAGAAAGCTTAGGGTATCATCAAGGTAATAGGGCTAGAGTAGCTATTTTGAGGGTTTAGAATACCAAATTAAAAACTACCCCAACCGATAGGATATTGGTTGAGGTGGATATAAGGTGATTTAGGTATTAGTAAGACCTCCTAGATAAGGATTTCTAACAAAATACTTTTACTTACTAAGATCAGCTTGTCTATTCTTTAAAAACTCATCATACATTAACTGCGGATTAACCAATGGTATTAGATAATCTTTTAAAATATGATCTTCTGTTTTTACAGCCATTGCTCCTCTAGTAGTCGATAGAGATATACTAAAAAGAGTAACACCAAGGCTATTTGGAATATCATATACTCCTTCTTCCTTTAACATACTATCTAAGCCTGGAATATGGAAAACAGTTCTTGTTTCGATAGTACTAAGTATAAAATCTGGTTCTTCTCCTATCTGAGCATTGACTATTAGCTCTATGGCAATCGTTTTATTTTTTTCATCTATCCCTAAACGAAAATTAAATTGAAAGCCAAAATTATTTGGGTCAAAATCTGTTGGTGGGTCATCAAGGTCAAATGAAATAACACCGAATGACTTAAGACCAAAGGTTAGATTAATATTTTTTGATTTCGTCATATAGCAGGTCTATAGATATTCATATAATTTTCTACTGGTATGTCTTCGGTAAAGTCTTCTGAATTAACAGTATTGTCGATATTCTGACCGATAAAAAGACTAAATGAAGTCTCATTAAGATTTGATATTCCTTCACCTTCTAATCGATATGGCTTATTTAGAGCCTCTTGCTGAATCTTGAAGTGATTGGCTATACTACGTATCACATTTTTGGACATTCTACGCTTGTAGTTTAGTATTCCTGAGATGGTACTTTTTCCTACACCAGCGATATCTACCATATCAACTGGCTTTAACTCATGATCTTCCATTAAAGATAGTAATAGCTCTACTGGATCCATTTCTGGAACACTTGAATGCTCATCATCCCAGGTTTTGATAAGTAGTGTTAGAAGTTCAATTTCATCTTCAAAATCGTCTGCACTATCGCTAAAATCCAACTCTTCCAATAAGTCACAGTATTCATAATACTGTTCTTCAGATTTAATAACTGTGTATTTCAATGCTTTCATAATAATCTCCTTAGTTGTAATCGGTATGATTCCATGCAGTATATTGCTCGCCTTTCTTACATAAAGCTGAGTACTCTGCGTGAGTTCCGAGCCAAAGCACATATAGCCTTACACTTGTTCGTCCAAAACGGAACTTGCATATAAAACGATGATTGTTTCCACCAATATTGAACACTATTCTTTGGCTACCCTTACCTAAAACATCTACGCTACCAAAGGTTTCTTTCATGTCTTCAGGTATTTCCCAATTTGCACTCTTTACTTTGTTAATGAAATCTTCGCATGAAACTCCTGATTCGGCATGTTTACGAGCGTATGCAAAAATTGTCTGCTGCTTTATTAGGTTTACCTTCATTTTTCTAACGCCCTAAGCTACAAAAAAGTTCGCATAATGCGAACATGTGTAAATTATATAATTTATCTTTACAATTTACTAGGTAATTGAAATAAAAGACTAGCATAATACACTCAGTTCATCTGATTGTAAATCATATTGCTGATAGTAAATTGGTAAATCATAATTAGCTTTCAGAAGAGTCATATAATCAATTACTGATTTCGAAGCTTTATGCTGACTCATGATAATAAGTTTATAGTCTTTATCAACCTCAGATCTTCTAAAAAAAGCATATTCTAATAACTGACCCAATGCATTCCTGATACAATCTGATACTTTAGAGTAGGTTTTTATTTCATAAAAAATATATTCCCTAGGTGTTTCCCAAACCATATCAACGGCCTTCCTCCCCAATACTCTTTCAGAAATAACAGAGTCATCAACTGATTTAATCTTGTTAAGATGTTTTTCAAGCTTTTCACTTAATTGGATATGAATCTTCCGGTTTTGATAAGAGCCCGCCGACCTATTGACAGATGAAGCCTTTGAATCCCCTCTCTCTTTGCCATAGTTCTCTAAGTTAATCTCAGATTTGTCATATTCATCTTCTACTAATTTTTTATCGTACAAAGAATCCAATATCGAGCCTTCATGAAGTTGATAGCGTCGGTTCTTACCTATGTCAAACTCTATTGGTATGATTATACCTTGTTCAGGAAAAGTCACTTTCTCATTCCTAAACCTTACATTTATATTGGGATCTTTATAATAATTGGGGAATTTCTTATTTAACCTCCTTCTATCATCTGGAGTAGTATTATCCTTTATAAAATTGGAAATAAACTCCGTCTCTAATTTTAATTGGTTTTGTTGGTCCTTAGATAATACTTCGAGTTCATTAATAGTGGCTACATAGAAAATCTGTTTTTCTTCCTTTGTATTTTTGTATGTATAAAGATCCACATCGAATACGGGCGGTTTTTTTTTTAAATTATTGGCCTGAAGAAACCCGTATTGGTAACCATCTTTTTGCAATCTTTCTGAAAACAACCACTCTTCGTGACCAATACCTGTAATACCTTCAAATGTATCTAAGCCTTTGCCTTTCGCTGCCCGACCGCTAGGCTCCTTCCAACCCCGGTCATTCCAGCAAACCCTAGTGAAATAATGCTTTCTGTTTCCTTCTATTATTCCAAGAATCTCATAGTACTTCTCTTTATGCGACTTTATAAAATTTGTTGTTTCCTTTATAAGAACATTCCAGTTTTTCTCCGAAAGCTTCTCTAGTGGAATTTTTATTTCATATTTAGCTTCTCCATTAGGTCGAAGTAAGTTCTTAAGTAACTTTTGTTGTTCTTCAGAAAATGGATTTGGTTTTTCAAACTGGTAGTCAAGTTTGATATGCAAAAAGGGTTCTCCTTCGCCCGATATACCAATAGTGAAGTAAATGTCTTTGATTCTGGCATCAGAATCATATAGCCTAGCCCAGCTGTATTTATGAAAATGAGTACCTCTGTTTAACCAATTTTGAGAAAACTCCGATTTGAGTCCTGTCTTTGTTGCAACCCTGTCCTGCCAGTAATCGGTTTTTATGTAAGGGCCTCGTTTAAGTACCTCTCCAACTTCTTTGTGTTCAGAGCCTGATACATATTTTTTTCCGGCCCACTCCGATAGTAATGTGAGGTCATCTTTTGTAAAGAAATCAACGTTACCATTATTTCTGTTTGTGAGATCGAACTCTGGGTTTATAAAATACCAGTAGGTATTCGTTTCTTTTCGCACTGCATTCAAGTATGGTATTTTTTTAAGCGCTCTCATTTCATCCAGCTTTCTTAAATCATTCCTCAAGGGAAGTCCATCTCTGTGGTTTTTCTTGTAAATACCCGCTTTAATAAATTCCGGAAGTACATTTTTGGCCCGGATTATCCCGGTTCTTGGGTGATTCTGAAAATATTTTTCTAGAGCTGCATTTATTTCATCAATTCGGTTTTTTTTCATATCAATAACCTATGAAATTGGAAGATTAATTCTAGTAATATCATTAAATTAACACATGATGTTTTACATCCGGAGCTGAGACGCACCCGCCATTACGTATTATTAAAGCAATGCCTGATAATTTTTTATCATGACCATTACTTTAGTCGTAGACTTGGGGAGTCACAGTTTCGTTATTTATTTAACCAACCACCAACTCTCCAAAATGATTAGGTTAGAAATATCATCTTTACTTAAATAGAATCTAAACCAATCTTTGGGATAAGAGATTTTTTCTTTCAGTTTTAATACTAAAGTATAGTTAATTCCATTTTTGTTAATTGCTTTTCGATACCAAAGTTTAACTCTTCTGGTTTCGTTAACCATATTCCCCTCAACTTTAAGTGTTGGTTCATTAATCAAAAACCTACTTGGACTTTGCTCCAAGAACTTATCTAATACTGAAATTAGTTCGAAAGATCTAAGTTTCTTCTTCTCTGTTTTAGACGTTCTCGTAATATGCTTCCACGTATAATTTGAAATATTAATACTCCCAATTAAGGGGTTTTTATATTCTTTTTGTGCTAGTCCTTTAAAAGCTCTTTTTGCTGCTACTTTATTATTTAAAGCTATTTGGGGTAATGTATACCTAATTATATTTTGAGCATGTCTTGAATATATCTGATACCTCGAAAAGTCAAAGAGAATACTTGGTCGAATAAATTGATGACTGGGAAATTTAATAGGTGAAGGGACCCCTTTCTTCCTTCCATCTAAAATAGTCCAATAAATTTTTGGTGAAGGTTTATCAGGTATCCATGCAAGAATACTTCCACTTTTTTTAGTTGCTCTTTTGTTTTATTACTAATTTCTTTAAGCTTTATTTCTGTTCGGTCTGAATTAAACTCCCCGTATGAATTACCTGTTTTTACTTGGCAATTTAGATTTTCTAGAACATCATCTAATCTATTTCTAAAGGTAAATTTTATATCAACCTTTCCGTCTTCTTCCTCTAAACTAGCAGCTATACCTTGAGAACAAAGCGCCTGACTAATTATTCCTGTAGCCCTCCTTTCACCAGCTCTACCCTTTTCTTTATTAACTACAGGATTTATTTTAGCCATAACACCCCCTCCAAAACTTCTTGTACGAATTCCATCACCAACTTCTCATTTCTTGTTGGAGTTGCACTAATTGGTCATTAAATTGAAAATAAAATTTTGACATAACCTTGCTAAATAAATCGTTTATGAAGGAAAATCGCCACTCATTTTTCTTAATATTTCCTTTGGTGTTGCTATAAAAAAATCTTTAGTATGCCTTTTAAATCCCATATCAAAAAGATTAGAATCTTCATCTTGAATTGCGATTTCTGAGGATAGATAATTTTGAATAACAATTACACCAAAAGAACTATAAAAACGTTCTGTAACATTTTTGATAATTTTCCTTTCAATTTCCAGCCCTTTCCATTCAGACCGTACTTCAATTTCATCAAATAACAGTACATTGAATTTGCCTTCAAGGTCAATTTCATCATACCCACCAATTGCCTGGATAACTTTTCCCTCCTCCAGTTTTATTAATTCTTCAGACATCTGTGAAATCGACTCTGATGCATCTATTACATAATAGACTGGATAATCATAAGCGATAGCCAGTTGGAATAGAATTATGCCTAGTTCGCAACTCGCAAGTATTGCTTCATGCTCATCTTCTTCAATGACCTCGACAATGATACTATTTACAAAATCTTCAGGTTCACCGTGCAAATTTTCATCTAAATAGTTTGAAAATTTATATCGAATTTGAAATAATGGACTTCTGATATCTGATAACCCCATCACACCCCTCCAAAACTTCTTGAACGATATCAGTAAACTGAAAAAACAATTTTTCCTCTTGGCTTTCCAATGATTCAGGTTTTTTCTAATTTACATGCTTTAATTCTATACCATGCCACTTTATACACTTCTTATTAATTGTATATATACCAGAACCATCTGGTACACTTGAAGTTGTCTTAGTTTGTTGAAGAAAAATTGGACCAATATTCAACTCGAGTTGTTCATCAAAGTTATTTAAATATGACTGGAATTTGATTGGATTGTATAAGTAAAAATGCTGCAATAGTAACAGAGTACTATTTGTCAGCCAATTCTCTTGAGTTGAATATCTTTGGAAATAATGCAGTGTACTCATTGTCTTATGTTATTTAGTTCTACCCCACATTTCCCAATAGCCTCTCGAAAAGTCTTCGCTTAATAGTCTCACTTACATGAGCTTCAGAAAGCTTCTCATATAGTTCTATGGATTCATTTACTTGGTCGAGTATCTTCTGATCGATAATCTTGTTCACATGACTTCGTTTGTTGGTCATTGTGTTGTTGCCAGACATCACCTCTTTAATCGACTGATCTGCTTGTACATCTTCTACGATTTGTTGGAGTCTGATTTTATCTCGTTCTTCTAGGTCTAGTCCAAAGGTCTCATTTAATGTGTCAATGATATTGGATAGGTAATCGGTCTCAGATTCTCTAACTATGCCCGTTGTGGCTGATATTCCTGCTAGTGAACCTTCTTCATCAGCAAGCTTAATACTTCCCTCGTACCGTTTTTGAATGCGGAAACTATCTAGATCAACCTCCTCGTAAATTTCTCTTGGTAATCCAGCACTTTCACGTTTAGGTAGTTTACGATTCAAGCTTCTGGCAAACACATAGAGCTTCTCTAGCCCTGGATCAGCAAACTCGATAAGCTGAGCTATGTATGAATATAATCTTATGTACGATTGGAGCTTAGATCGGAAATCCTCACGTTGTTCTTCTTCATGAGTTCGCCACTGATCCACAACTCGGTCTAATACTGGTTGAAGCAGCTCATTAGGCTTGGTTTCATCATAGAAGATGGATGCATAGGCTTCAATATCAGCATCGGTATATACATCTAAGTCTTCTAATTCTGTTTCAATGTCGTAGAGTTTATTTGGGTCGGTTTCTTCTACGAGTGAAGTTTGCTTGTAATAAGGTTGGAAAGCTATTTGTATATCCAATGCCTCATTCACAAAATCTAGGACTACGGTATCATCTCCTGATTTCCCTTTCATAGTTCTATTTAGTCTGGACAGGGTTTGAACCGCTTGTACGCCTGAAAGCTTTTTATCGACATACATGGTATGTAGTGGTGGACAATCAAAACCTGTTTGAAACTTGTTTGCTACAATCAAAATACGAAACTCAGGAAGCTTGAACGCATCTTGAATATTCACTTTCATTCCAAAGTCATTCAAACTGTTTTCGGTATGTTCTAGACCGGTATCTGGATCTTTAACAGTTCCTGAAAAAGCAACAACGGGTCGAAAGCTTAATCCTTTTTCTAACATGATTTTCTTAAACATGAGGAAATACTTTACTGCATGGAGTCTAGAACGAGTAACCAACATAGCTCTCGCTTTTCCCTGTATAGCGTTCACAGTAGTTTCCATAAAGTGATTGAGCATAATCCGTGACTTCGTCTCAATAGCATGAGGCTGGAGATCTACATAAGAAGTTAATGCCCTTACCGCTTTCCCAGTTTCATATTCGTTATCGTCATCTACACTTTTAATGAGTTTGAAATACCGACTGAAGGTGGAATAGTTTTGAAGTACATCTACAATAAATCCTTCTTCAATAGCTTGTCGCATCTCATACACATGAAACGGATCGAAACCACCTGTTTCGTTTTTGGTTCCAAATAACTCTAATGTTTTAGGTTTTGGGGTGGCTGTAAACGCAAAAAAGGAAATGTGATTTTGTTTCCCTCGATATCGAATTTCTTTAATTACTTCGTCTTCTAAGTCGTCCCCTGTTTCGTCTTCTCCTTCTGCCTCTTCAAGATTTACCGATAGTGTTTTCTTGAGGTGTTTAGCCGTTTCCCCAGTTTGAGAAGAATGAGCTTCGTCAATGACTACTGCAAATCGTTGACCTTCTAATGAACTAATGGTATCTGAAATAACCGGGAATTTCTGTAGCGTAGAAATGATGATATCTTTGCCTTGCTCCAACGATTCTTTGAGCTGTTCTGAAGTCTTTGTAATCGGAACCACGGTACCTGAAACTTGCTCGAATTGAGTAATCGTATTTTGAAGCTGTTGGTCTAAGACTTTACGATCGGTGATTACAATAATGGAATCAAATATCCGATTGCCTTCCTCATCAAAGAGTTGTCGGAGTCCGTGCGATAACCACGCAATAGAATTGGATTTCCCTGAACCAGCACTATGTTGCACTAAATAACGTTGACCAGCTCCGTGTATTTTTGCATCATGGAGCAGATTGGTAACTACTTCGTATTGATGAAAACGGGGAAAGATGAGGGCTTCTTTTTTGATAACCTCAAACTCTTTCTTCTTGGGATTATAAACTTTCTCCGTCTCTTCCTGTAAATGCAGATAGTTTTGGAGTAGTTTTAATAAGACCTCTTTTTGCCAGAAATGCTCCCACAAATACGCGGTTTTATGTCCGTTTGGGTTGATAGGATTTTCGATATCCCGATTGAAGGGTAAAAAGAAGGTAGACTGCTTTTTGAGCCTCGTGGTCATATACACTTTCTCGTTGCCTACCGCAAAATGTACCAAACAGCGCTTATAACTCAGTAGCGGTTCTTTAGGGTCTCGATCTTCTCGGTACTGCTTTTTGGCGTGTTCTACGGTTTGACCTGTTAACGAGTTTTTAAGCTCTGAAGTGATGATTGGAATCCCATTAACGAACAATCCCAAATCAATAGATTTCTCATTTTTAGTGCTAAAGTGAAGTTGACGAACCACCGCCAATCGGTTTTGTTGATATAATACTTCGTGATCGGGATTGCGAGCAGAAACGGGTTTAAAGAAGACCAATCGAAGATGAACTCCTCGATCTTTTACTCCTTTACGAAGTACCTGTAACACACCACTTTTTTGAATTTGTAAGGAAACTCTTTCTGCTATTTTTTGATCGGTTGTTGAACCATATTGTTTCTCTAAGGCTTCGTACTCAGTGGATTGGGTTTCTTTGATGAAGCCTATAAGTTCTTCAGGAAGTAGACACAACTTTCGGTCGTAGTTAGAAAAGTGAATAGAATCATACCCTGAACCAACTAGGTGTTGCTCAATGTGTTCCTCAAAATCCTGCTCCATGTAGTTTGCTGGACTCATATTACTATCTCCTCACTCTCGTCCGACGAAGCTTTAGGGTAGTTGGACATGTCTAACGAAGCTTTAGCGTAGTCTGATACATCAATTTTCCCCGTTACCACTTCTGAAATTAGTGACTGTCTATACTCTTTAAGAAGCTCAATCTTACGTTCTTTCTTGGCAATAAGTTCGTCAATCTTGGAAGTCTTTTCATCCAAAAATGCTACAATGGCGGTTTGCTCGGGTTTGGAGGGAAGAGGAAACCAAATTTCACGTAAACCTTTAGAATAAATATGGACTATAATCCCTCCTCTTCCCACTAATTCCTTTTGTATTCTCATTGGCTCGGAATTAAACGAATAAGACAAAAATAAAGGTAATATGTCTTCTTTAGGTTTGAGAATTATAATGTCGCCGCCTATATATATAGATTCATTCCCTATATAAACTATGCACTTCCCGATATCTTCTAGTGTTTCACCAGACCCTGTCAGCAATAATGTGCCGTATTCGACTAATATTTTTCCGGAGCTTTCATTAATAAATGATTTTGTCTCAGTAAATTTTAAATCATAATGAGTATAGATTTCTCCGTATCTAACACAAGGTAAGCCACTTTCTCTAACTTCATCCTTTTTAATACCACTTCCTTTAGAATAATCTCCAATCGTTGAACCTTTTCTCAACTCCCAATTCTCAGGAATTTCTCCAATCCATTCTACGCCAGAGTCTTTCATTTTTGTGTAGCGTTTCATTTCCCCTCCAATCCTTCATATGCTTGTTTTATCAAGTATAAAGCATATTCAATTTCATCTTCAGGCTTTATATAAATACGATACTCTCCATTACCCCAATGCCCTTTTTCACTAATATCTTCCGTTAATCCTCTAGGATCATCTAATTTGCCTTTTTTAAGATTAATAACTGCAATAACTGACTTATCATAAATTATCAAGTCAGCAATACTACTAGCTGTTTTAAACTGAATGGTTTGAGCTAGAGCTTTTAACTCTACATCATCTCCTAAATCTAAAATGCGTTCTTTAAGTTTATGGTATAGGTGAATAATTTCCTGTGGCCGATTTTTGCTCTTGTTAAGATGATAATCCTCTGTATAAACCTTTACTTCTTTAGAGACAGACTTAATAGGTGAGTTTGATTTAGAAGCTCCAGTTGAAACTGCATCGATGCTTTCATTGGAAGTGGATTCATGCTTCAATAATCCAATGGTTCCATTTTTAAACCGAGAGATTTCCCATAATTCAAAAGGAATATTATTAAAGTTCACCGAATGCTTTTGGTATTCTGTAAACCGTGGGGAAATAAAGATTACCCGTGATTGAGACCAATCTACATCGTCTCTTTTTAAATTCTGTTCTTTGTTTTCATTGTATTCAAGAATAAATTCTGCTTTGTTATTCAGCATGAGTGATAAGTAGGTATAACCCTGATCAATGACTGAGAAGTTCTTATCTCTTTTGTATTCAATAATTACAAAAGCATTGTTATCTGTGTCATAGCAGAGGGTATCTAATCGAAAACTATCCACTGTCATCTCAGACTGTACAAACTCTAATCCAAATAGTGAATCCGCATTCCCTTCAACCAAACTCTGTATATCTTTCTCCAACTTAAATGGATCAGATAACACCCGTTCTAATTGCTCCCCATTATTACTGAATAGTTTCATTATCTGAATAAATTTAAATATTGATCGAAGAAATAAACCCGACCTCGTTTAGCGCCCGTTACTTCGCGTAAAATGCCTAGGTTTTCCAACTCTTTAATAAGCGTGTATACGCTGGGTTTGGTTAATCCCGTAATTTCTTTCACTTGCTCTGCATTGGTAATTGGGTTTCTATAAAGCTCATCCACTACTTTTTGTGCATTTACAGATCTGCCCCCTAATGTTTTCAGCTGCTCGGTTACTTCTCGCTGCAGTTGTAGAATTTTATCGAATGTTTCTACGCCATTTTTAGCCGTTTCAATAATTCCAGTTAGGAAAAATTTAAACCATCCTGCTATATCATTTTCAGAGCGTACTACCATCAGGTAATCATAGTAATCAGATCGATGCTTTTCCAAGTAGTCCGATAAATACAATACAGGGCGTTTCAGAATTTTCCGTTCTACAAGAAACAAAGTTATCATCAATCTGCCAACTCGCCCATTACCGTCTAAGAATGGATGAATTGTTTCAAACTGATAATGAATAAGAGCAATCTTCAATAACTCTGGAAAATGCAACTCTGAATTATGAGCAAAATTTTCCAAGTCCCCCATTAACTCTCCGATAGTTTGATGAACAGGCGGAATAAAAGTAGCATTGTTTATATTTGACCCTCCAATCCAGTTTTGGCTGGTTCTGAATTCCCCTGGTTGTTTGTGCTTTCCTCGTGCTCCTTGTAATAGAATGCGATGAGTTTCTTTTATTAAGCGGCTTGAAAAAGGTAATTCCTCTAGAGAACCAATCGCCGTATTCATTGCTTCTGTATAATTACGTACCTCTTTCCAGTCATCTCGTTTTTCTACGGGTACGTCTTCTTCGTCTAACAGAGCTTCTTCAATATTGGTTTGTGTACCCTCAATTTTGCTACTTTGGGTGGCCTCTTTAAACACATGCATATTAATAAAAAGGTCTATATTGGGAATATATTCCGAATACATGTCTAGCCTTCCTAAGTGCCGATCTGCTTTCCCTAATAACTCTAGCACTTCCATATTATCAATCACCCATGGGCGATTCAGGTTTTCTGGCTGAAAGCTTTTATAGCTGCCTTGTTTTATATAGGTACCCGAGTTAAAATTTTTCATCTATTCTTTACTTTGTAAAAGCTTAGTTAAATTTATACTCAATAATTTAACTAAGAAATTCGCTAATTAAAATTTTCGCCTTTTTTTTAACTAGTGAATGTTTTGGTAAAAATAAGCGGCATTTCATTTTATCAAAAAAATCAGTCTTGGCAAACTCTTCATCGTTATCTCTTATATGAGTATAAAACTCTGGTGCAATTGCTAAATGGCTAAAATAATCTATCGCCTTTCTAAGTGTATTCCCTTCGTAGGTTTCGTTAGCAGCAATTTTACTCATTACAAAATCTGCTTGACTAAGAACTACGCCTTGTGAGTTAATACGAATAAATATTTCAGTAACAGTATTTATATCCAAGTCTGATGCTAATTCGATCAATCCAATTTGTCGCATTGGTATTTTAATCAACCCTGTAATTGCCTTTCGAACCTGTTGTTTATCTGCTTCTGGGTTTGCCTCTAGATAGTTTTCTACTAAATCATATTGATCGACCTTTCCATCAAAAATTTCTGAAATATTAGGAATCCATACCTTGTCTTTTACAATTGCAGGGTTTTGCACTTCAAATCTTTCCTCAATTGGATTAAAGGCAATTTTAATTTTAACCTGCTTATACTCTTTGTTTACTACATATTGCCCTAATATTGCTGCTTGCATTGCAGTAACACGCTGCTGTCCATCAATTAGGACTTTTTTTCCTTCTGAAAGACTTCCATCTTTTAGTTTAACTTCAGGATTTCTCCAGGCAATGATATATCCAATTGGAAACCCTTGATATAAAGAATCTAGTAGTTCTCTTACTTTAGCCCCATTCCAAACAAAAGGCCTCTGTATTTCTGGAATAGCTATCTCTCCACTCTTTACCCAGGTTATTATGGTTTCTATTGGATGTTGATTTACACTGTATTTTTGTGTTTGCATAAAATTATTCTGATCTAGTACATGAGTTCTTAGTCTCTAAACAACCTCTTAAAATCCATCAATTTCTTTCGATTTGCATCTTGGTTGTAAAAATTATCTCGATGAAATTGGTCCACATTTGAATGACACTCAGTGCACAAACATTGAAGGTTTGATTCTAGATTATCTGTCTTATTCGAATTTAAATGATGAACTTCTAAGTAATACTTATTTTTAGATAAATTAATACCACATTTTTCGCAGGTGTAATCCTTCTTTGCCCTGTATGCTAAACTTATTTCATCCCATCCATTCACATATCCCCATTCATCTTTTTCATATTCTTTTGGAAGTTCTTGTTTTTTAAATCCTGTACTTACTTCACCTGTATCCAGGTGTTCATCTACAAATTGTGAGCTATTTATATAATCATCTATTCGTATGTCATCATTTTTACAGTTGCCACAAATCCTATAATCTCTAACTGGCCCTGAATCATCTCCTTGTGGAGAGTCAGCTTTAGATATCGTAGTATTCGAAAAAATATAAACTCCATTAAAATGCCCATTAGATTCCATTTTTTCGAGTGTTTTACATCTAGTTGTATGAAACTTTGGCAAATATGAATTAACCTGTATTACTTTATCATAAAATGCTTTGTAGTATTTCCGGTCTAAAACTAAAAACCCTTGGATCAGTACATCACCATCTTTTAAGTAAATCTCCCCATCTTTGAAAATAACCTTATCAATTTCATGAGATTCAAGCCGAGTAATTTTTTGCTCAACCTTGAAATCTCCACCATCTGGATCTATTTCAATTCCAAATGCCTGTTCAACGGTTTTTTGAAGGCTCGTAAAAGAATAGAGGCTACTCATTCATCATCTCCAACATCTGGTTGAGCACTTCTTCAGATTTCATTACGATTCTAAACTCGACTCTCCTAGATCGGACTCTATTTTCTGAATTCCCAGTATTATGACTCAGACGACCATCACTATCCATAGTCCTACCATATGAAAACCCTGTCGTTGTAAACCAATAGCGTAATAATTTTTGATCTGAATTCGCAATTGAATTGTATTCAGAGCCATCTCTATTGAATAGAAAATCTAATACATTAGAAGTTCTACTCTGTGAAAGACGAACATTGAACATATAGCCACCTCTTGAATCCGTGTGACCTTCAATTCGTACTTCGGCAATCTTTTCTCTGAATTGATCATTGAGTAAAATATCTAAATACCTTGGGAAAAAATCTTCCAGAATTGTCTGAAACTCAGGTTTTAACTCAGTACTGTTAAAATCAAAAAGTACCTCTTCATTTAAAAAACGAATCGAAAGGTCTTCACTTAACTCAGCGTGCCATTTATTCTCAGAAAAATCACTTTCGAATTCTGTTTTCAATGTATCGTAAAGAGCTATATAGGTCTCCTGATATTCTTCTAATACACGATTTTGATTCTCTTGATCTTTTTGTACTTGGCGCATATAAGTAATTGCGATAAACAAAAAAATCACCATTAGTACCGTCATTATATCTGAGAGTGAGACCCAATAATTTTCTTTTTTTGATGGCAGAATACTCATTTGAACAGCTATTAATTGTTATTCAGTCTATTCATTCTTTCTGCATACTCAAGTACCATATTTCTAAGAATACTATCTAATGCAGTAAAACTTTTATCCATTCCATCATTAAAGGCGACTCTCATGTCGTCCACTTGCTCTTTCACGTTCGAATTTGATTGCTTGAGAATTGTAGCCGCTTCTTCAAATTCAGTTCTAACGTCGTTAAAGAATCCCTCAGATTTATTTCTTAATTGCTCGATCTCATCAAGCTTTTCTACTAGAGTTTCGATTTTATCAGAAAATTCAGTGTGTTTCTCAAACCAGCTCTTTAGTTCTTCAGAGACCTCTTTATAATCACTAGATGTATCCTCTAATTGCCCTATAGCTTTAATTAATGCATTATCTCCATCTTTTGTGATTGTATTAAGTTCATCAATTAATTTGACTAGTTTACTATCTCCACCCACTAACGTTTCTGTAGATTTTGAGACACTTTCAATGGAGTCCGCGGATAGAGTTAATTGATCTGTTAGAGACTTGTACTGAGTGAGTAGTGCTTCAACTTGCTCCTTATTATCCTGTTGCCACTTATTTAAATTCTCAACACTTTTATTAAGCTCTTCAAAGTTTTCTTTAACTAATCGCTCAATCAAGTCGTTGAGTTTTTCATTGAAACCGCCTATTACTTTTTCAATCACTTCTACTAAGGCATCTGTATTTGACTGCTTTAATAGTTCTGTAAATTCATCGAATTTCTTTTCTACAAACTCCGTATTAGATTTCATATACGCTAGTTGTTCTAGCTGATTCGAAACCATAGCCGACTGATTTTCTTTGTTCTCTAATCTTAAATTTTGAATTTGTGTTAATAAGCTAGTATCCCCTTCCCCACCTACCGATTGAGTTAATTTCTGAATATTCGTATTTAATGGAGTAAGGTTATCATTTATGGAGGTTCTCATTTTCACTAAATGCGTGGTAATACTTCCATCTGCATCACTAGAAATTGCCTTTCTTATTTCTTCTAAAGAAGAGGCAATAGATCTAAGGAGCTGATCCTCCGTTATAAGTTCACCATCTTCTGTTACTACTGAGTTTTGGATTCTTTGAACAAATACTTGAGAGATAAGAGAGAATGCAATCCCAATAATTGAGGACCAAAAAGCAACAAATAAGCCATCAAGTAACGAAGGGATACTTGCATCTATATCTTCAACATTAAAATCCATAAGGCCAAAGGCAATCCCAAGAAATGTACCAAAAACACCTAGTGTGGTAAATACTGCTGGAATATGATCAAATATGATAGGATTAACAGAGCTGTACTCATTCTTAGCTCTGTTTATATACATTATTGTAAAGACACCCCAACCTGCGATAAAAGCATAGGGCAAAAAGCGAAGTAACTCCATGTGTTGACTCAGTTAAAGTGTTCCCGAAAAAGGATCTAATTATAAATCTCAGACTCAATATATATATTGAGTTAGCTATACTAAAATTAAAATATTATTAGCTCTTTGAAACCATTTCCCAAAATCTGTCAATATTGATCATTGATACAGATGATATAAATTTCTCAAATGCATCATCTTCTGGAAAAAGAAATTCCTTATCCATTTTATAAATTCCTTTCCCCCAAAAATCATCCCTATTTGGAACCTCAAACTTTGCAATTACACGTCTACTAAAATCAAATCTACCTTTATTAACTGTTCTAATAATATCTGAAAAAGGAAAAGGAGATACTGAATACGCTTCCTGCATAAACAACCTGGATGCTTTAGGAGGGGCAAAGGCAAGCAAACGAATCAAAGCTAATTCTTCATTTGAAAAATAGCTCGTTGTCGGAGATATTGTAGGCATTCCTAAAACCTGAATAACCCCAAAATTTTCCTTACTCACCTTTTCTAAAGCGAATGAACTTGCTACGTGTAACGAATGTGTTAAATCTAAAACAGGAGTATCTACAATTTCATAATGTTGTAAGATAGCCCACCTAAGTTCTTCGTATTTGATAAGTTTAGAAGAACCAGCAAAACGGTCTTTACCTTGTTTAGCGAGGTTTTTTAGTGTATCTGAATATTCCTTTAAGGTTTCAAATTTTTTAGTGATGTTCTCCAATCTCTGTGTTGGAGTTCCTAGTTCACTATTATCCGATCTGTAGATTGATGGGAAAATAGTAGTCTGGCCATTTTTATCTTTAAAATCTTCTTCCTGACCTCTAAAAAAAAGAATATAGTCTTGATTATAAAAAGCGATCTGAGCAACTGATTCGACCAATTCTTGATAAGTATTAACTCTGAGTGGCTTGGATTTGAGTATATTTTCATTGCTTGATTTCATCTTCCACGCCGTATTTGGTAGCTGAGATGATTTTTTTTCTAAGTCTAAATGTGAAAAAGCTTTTTTAATTTTACGCATGCATATTAACTCTTTTCAATATCATCAAACAATGTTGGTGGATGAATTGATGGTTTCATTTCTTTAGCACGTTTAGCTATAGCTTCGATCTCTTCAGGATCAGCTACTCCTAAGTATTTATGTACCAAACTATGGCAACGCTGACATAATCTTACTCTATTTGTCATTGCATTGTTATCATGGTTTCCATCTATAATGATGTACTTGCAGTTTATTTGTAGTACCGAAGAATTTACAATATATGATACAGCTCCTTAGTTGCTAGCTAGTTTTAAACTTACTTTTGATAAGGTTTAGAAATGTTGAATTCCTCTAGAGAACCAATCGCCGTATTCATTGCTTCTGTATAATTACGTACCTCTTTCCAGTCATCTCGTTTTTCTACGGGTACGTCTTCTTCGTCTAACAGAGCTTCTTCAATATTGGTTTGTGTACCCTCAATTTTGCTACTTTGGGTGGCCTCTTTAAACACATGCATATTAATAAAAAGGTCTATATTGGGAATATATTCCGAATACATGTCTAGCCTTCCTAAGTGCCGATCTGCTTTCCCTAATAACTCTAGCACTTCCATATTATCAATCACCCATGGGCGATTCAGGTTTTCTGGCTGAAAGCTTTTATAGCTGCCTTGTTTTATATAGGTACCCGAGTTAAAATTTTTCATCTATTCTTTACTTTGTAAAAGCTTAGTTAAATTTATACTCAATAATTTAACTAAGAAATTCGCTAATTAAAATTTTCGCCTTTTTTTTAACTAGTGAATGTTTTGGTAAAAATAAGCGGCATTTCTTTAACTAAAAAAAATCTAGTCTTTGGTGTGTATAATTTCATTAAAAAGACCTTCACTTTCCTTCTCCAGCTCTAATAAATCTTTGGTTATTTCCTCTAGTGGGCGAAGGGGTTCGTACTTATAAAAGTACTTGGTGAAGTTTATTTCATAGCCCACTTTTTCTTTACTTTCGTCTATCCAGGCATCTGGGACATGAGGAATGACTTCTCTTTCAAAGTACTCCTGAATGTCTTCTTTCAAAGGAATACGTTCATAATCTCGTAATTTAGTATCGGGTTTAGGTGCTCCTTTTGAATCTGTTTTCGGTGTTCCATTTTTATCAACCTGAGGTTGTTCTACGCATACTTTAGAATATCCGAAATCGGCATTATCAAATATTTTTACTTCATCACTTTCAACAAAACTCTTATACAGTTCTATAATCTCCTGTTTTTGATCATCTGTGATGTAATTACGTTTATTCCCTAAACTCTTACGCATTTTACTGAAATGCTTAGAAGCATCTACCAGTTGAACTTTTCCTCTACGCTTTTCAGGTTTACGATTAGTTACCAACCAAATGTATGTACTAATACCCGTATTAAAGAACATCTGATCTGGCATAGCGATTACGGCTTCGAGCCAATCATTTTCGATAATCCAGCGCCGTATTTCACTTTCGCCCGAACCTGCGTCTCCTGTAAATAATGGAGAACCATTAAATATTACAGCTATCCTACTCCCTTGATTCTCCATCTTAGAAACCATGTGCTGTAAGAACAACAGGGAACCATCACTTACTCTTGGCGTACCCACATGAAAACGACCATTTGGATCGTCCGCTTCATTCTTTATAAACTTAGACTCCTTCTTCCAACTAACTCCATAAGGCGGATTGGATAGCATAAAGTTGAATTTATGTCCTTTAAATCTATCATCTGAAAATGAAGAACTTGGTCCTTCTATTCCCCCATTTGTTTCACCAGTAATTAAGAAATCGGACTTAGCGATGGCATAAGTTTGGTCATTCAACTCTTGCCCAAACAGATTCACATTAATGTCTGAATTTATCTCGAGCATTTTATTCTTTGCTACTGTCAGCATTCCACCCGTACCACAAGCAGGATCGTACACACTTCTAACTAATCCTTTCCCTGATAAATCATCATGATGTTCTGCAAGAAGCAACTCTACCATCAACTCAACTACTTCTCTAGGAGTGTAATGCTCACCTGCAGTCTCGTTACTCATCTCCGAAAAGCGACGAAGCAGCTCTTCAAATATCTGTCCCATTTCATGATTACTTACCTTATCGGGATGGAAATCAACTTCGGTCATTTTATCTACCATCTGAAATAATAGATCGTTATCCGAAAGCTTTTTAATAATGGGATCAAGCTTAAAGTTCTCGATGATCTTTCTTACGTTTTCAGAGAACCCATTTAAGTAAGCATTGAAATTCAAATCAATGTTATTGGCATCTTCAGTGAGACGTACCAGATCAAAATCAGAGGTATTAAAAAATCCTTTGTCTGACACGTTCATCAACACTTTCTCTAAGCGGTCATCATCCAACTTATCCTTCATGCTGTTATATGATTCCTGGACTTTCTTTCTGGTCTCCTCCCCTAATACACAGTCTAATCTGCGTAGTACTACAAATGGCAGGGTAATATCTCCATACTCATGAGATTTGAATGTCCCTCTTAAAATATCATCGGCTACCTGCCAAATGAACGATGCTTTTTCCTGGAAGTTTGTGGTCATAATCTTTTATTTATAATTGGAACTGTCTTAATTCTGAAGTAGTCTAATATCTCAAATAATGAACTCATTAAGCTTTCAGTGATATGTTTAGAGGACTTTTGATTATTGTGAAGGTAGAAACTAGAAGATGCATGCAAATATGATACACACCATGATAAATAGTCATCAAAAATATATTTAACTTCAATTTTTACACCTTTGCTATCCTCTTTTTTATGAACCAAAAACATAGCAATATCATTAACTGAGCTAGTTCTTATTTCTGGTGTAAGTATTTTCATTTTTACAAGTAAGTCAAAATAATCTTCCAAAACATCCCGCGTCACACTTGCTGCTTGTTTTACATCATCTATATCATCAGACCCTTTGTTATCCAAAGAGTTTGAAATTCTTTTTAAGAATTTTGGATTAAGAAACTTCATTCTAAATAACTCCATTAAGTCTTTGTACTCATAAATGTATTTATTCTCTAGTTCATTTTCTTTTCGAATAAAGTTCAATGAAGCTTCGTTTTCCTCTGGTTTAGAAAAAACTTTAAAACCTTGAGCCTGTAATCTATTTCGGAAATTTTTACTATAACCTGTTAATACACAATGAGGTATATACCCTTGTTCTTCTGATAATGCTTTTACCTTCTGAATTGTTGCATCTATATTGTCATCTGTTAATTCTTTTTTTTCTTCTGCTTCTTTATCCAAAAAGCATTTAGCATCAAGAATAACTCCATTATATGTGTGAAACTCTTTTGTTAATTCATCTAACCCATCTTTAAAGTTTGTTTTATGAACTAATTGAATATTCATTTCCCTAGCTCTTGTTCTTAATCCTTCTACATGGTCAGGTTCATCATCAACGATTAAAACTTTTAACTGTATCTCGTCTAATTTCTTTTTCTCAATTGCCATTAGTCACCCTCGGTAATTTTATTCTGAAATGAATGTTGTAAGTTAGGCTTTTAGTGTCTGATGATATAATTTCAAACAATCCTTTATGCTTTTTAATAGTTCTGGTTATAAAAAAACCACCCCACCCAGCTCCGCTATTTTTACCAGATTTGCTTCCCCAGTTTCCAAAAGTATTCTGATTGATTGAATTTGGTAGTGGTTCTCCATCATTCTTGTAATCAATTATAATGTATTTATCATCTACACTAAGCTCAAACCAAACATTGTATTTAGATTTATCCTTAGAAAAGCCATGAGACTCAGCATTAACTAATAAGTTATCAATGATATCGGTTATTGCACCTGGGACAATTTCGGTTATGAATAAATCATCTTGATTAGCCTCTTTAGTAGTTACTAGATACTGATATTCAAGATTCTTATTCCCTAGATCTTCCTCTAACCATTTCATGAAATCTATTCTTTCAAAATCGGAAGTTTTGTATTCATTAAATCTGTAAGTCTCTAGCCTCATCAATGAGTTTATTGCGTTATTTATCCCAAATCGAGCATAACGAAATAAGTCTCCAGCTGTTGGTAGATCATCAATAGATTCCCCTTCAAGTGGCTTACCTATCCTAGTAATTAAGCTAAGTGAAGTCTGTGCTTCTTTGTTCAGAAACCTATATAACGTTTCCACAGATTCTTTAACCGGTGAAAGCTTATTTCTAACATTATGATTTATGAAATGTATAATTTCTTCTTCTTCTGAATCTCTAAAATCTGCTTCCGCTTCCCTCTTACTTTTAAGCTCTTGTAATATTTTATCTGCCTCTGTTTTTTTCTCCTTGTAGGCTTTTTCAAGGACTTTAACTTTGCTCTCATTGAGCAGTTGGTCCTGCTCTAAAATATTCATACTTGGAATTTCGATTACTAGATTTAAAAAATCTAGAGCCAACCTATATGGAACAGTTGCACCTTGAAGTATGCTTCTGTCTTGTTTTGTAAACATTTCAGAGTGTAACTGGTACATCAGATAGTCTAAGCTAACTTTATCTTCTGATACCTTAAACGATATGATAGATCTATCAATAAATACGGGTGTATCCTTAATCTTTAGAAAAGTTGGCTTCAAAGACTTCCAAGACCTAGCAATCAGTAGGCAACTCTCTTCTATTTTCTGTACCCTTTTAACATCTAAATTATCATAAAGTGTACTTAGTTTATCAGAGTCTATTTCATAATCAAATGGATCATTTTTAAGGTCAGATATTTTAATATACTTATTTGAATTGTTTTCAAATTCGGCCTCATTAAAAGTAACTCCACTTCTTACTTCTAAAATGTTTTTCAGTGGAACACCTTCTCCCGATTGTTTTAACTCTTTGACTTTATCATGAATTTCTCCAACATATCTGGCAGGAATCAGGTTGTAATTTTGCTTCCTTATATCTTCATGATTAACTGATTTTGTAATTGATTGGTCAATAATTTTTAGAGTAAAAAAAGATTTTGCTTGTTCGATTAGTTCTTCTAATTTGCTCTGCTCTGTTTGTGTAAAATCTATAAACTCTACAAATTCATTGCTCCTATTTTTCTCGAACATCATATAACAAACAGGAATATTTGTATTGTAACGACCAAATTTTTCAGGTATAGAAATTACTTTTCTTAGATAGTTCTGATTTATCCATTGTTTCCTTTTACGACCTGTTTCTGACCCAGTAAACAATGTTCCCATAGATGCAAGAATTAATACAATTCCAATATCTGATAAATGATCAAATGCTTTTTCAATAAATAATGACTCAAAATACTCTCCACTTTTTTTATTAGGCCCAAGTGGCGGATCAACTAATATTAAACTGTACTTGTATTGTCGTTTCCAATCAGCTTCTAATGCATCTTCATTTTTTAAGTTAAAAGAATAAATACCATTACTAATCAAGTTCATAATGGCAAATGAATAAGTATCATTATTGCTTTCATACCCACATACATATACAAAGACACCTTCTCTTTGACTCTTAACAAATTTTATACTGGTTGCCCCAATTCCAAAAGCAGGATCCAAAATGAAGTGCGTACCTGGGCTAAGCTTTATTCCTGAAAATGCTTCTTCAGTAATTTTTGCACTTAAATTTTTCCCTCTCTCATACCCTGTATTGAAAAATGTCTTCTGCAAATCTAAAAATAATTCACCAAATTCATCGATTGTCATAGATTTTGTCGAATAATCTATATTTGCTACTTTATTGAATATAAGTACCGCGATTTCCTCATCCTTAATTGATTCATATTCAAAAGTAAATTTATTAAACACACCGTTAGTTATTTTAGAATCAATTTGGTCTAATTTGTTCAGTAAATTGCATAGGTCTTGAATTGAATGAAGACTTGTACTTTTTAAATTAAATTTATTGAACAAAGGTGAAGGTAACTTGTCTTCTTCAGCAAGCATTATAAGTCTATGAGCAAACATCTGAGGAAGAATGAGTGTTGCTGCTACCTCTAGTGGAAAATGACCTCTCATTATATCCACTATTCCATGAATATATTTAGTTAGATTTTCTACACCTTTAATTTTTTTGTCCATCTTTAATATCCTATCAATTACAATTAAACTGTTGCATCGCTTTTAAATTATTAGTTTACTATGCACCTAATCTGCACTGATAAATTATCCTATGTCAATCAATAAAAATGCATTACTTCGTTACCAAGTTTTAGATCGTTGTTTTAGTAATACTGGTCGAAATTATTTCTGGGAAGATTTACTCCATGAAATCAATAAAGCACTTGAAGAGTATAATGGTAAAGAGTCACAAATAAAACGCCGACAACTCTTTGATGACATTAAATTTATGGAGAGTGATCAAGGCTGGTCAATCCCACTAGAACGGCATAAAGATGGACGTAAAGTCTATTATCGCTATTCAGATCCCAAGTTTTCTATTTCGAATGCTCCACTGAATGAGGTGGAAGTAAGTCAAATAAGCTCAGCTATCTCTGTGCTTTCTAGATTTGCTGGTGCTCCTCAATTTGAATGGGTACAAGAACTTATCCCTGTGTTAAAAGATCGTTTTGATTTGACGGCTTCTTCAAAAGAAGTGATCTCACTAGAATCGAATATTGATTTAAAAGGAATTGAACATTTATCACCTCTTTATGATGCTATAATAAAGGAGCAAGTATTAACCATTGACTACCAAGGATTCAAAACCGATTCAGCTTTTAGTTATACCTTTCATCCCTATTTTCTTAAACAGTATAATAATAGATGGTTTGTAATTGGGTTAAACGAAGATCAGAATATATCAACTTGGACAGTAGCCTTAGATCGAATACAGGCTATTCATTATGTAACTAATGATTATAACTCATCAGACACCGACTGGAATGATTACTTCTTTGATATTATAGGAGTCACAAGACCCGTTGGCACAGAGTTAGAACGTGTAGTGCTTAAAGTGACTAAAGAGCAGGCTCCATATATAGAAACTAAGCCTATTCACCCAACTCAAAAATCGAAATGGGAAAATGACAAACTCATTGTTGAAATCGAAGTAATTCCAAACTATGAGCTAGAAAGAGTGATTCTTGGATTTGGTGATTCAGTTACTGTCAAACAACCACTGTGGCTTAAAGAAAAAATTTTAAAGTTCATTCAAACAATGAATAAAAATTATAGTTAGGGCATATATTATTATTCGAATTGATAATATTTTAAACACAAAATTCTACACTTTTTACCTATGCAGATTGAATGCACCCTTAGGTTTTATCGTTAATAAACTAACGTCTAAACCATAAGGAAAACCATGAAACTGAATGAATTTCAACTACACAAAAAAGAAGGCCAAGAAGACAATAAGGGGTATGTAATACTAGACCACAATACCCAATATACCCTTACTCTTGCAAATCATGGTGAACTACCATGCGATGCTGAGGTCTACATTGATAATATTGTAGTAGGAAACTGGAGGATAAGACCTTTCTCTAAAACAGTTATTGAACGACCTAGTAATGATAATGGTAGGTTTACGTTTTATAAGGAAGGAACAAAAGAGGCCGAGAAAGCTCAGATTGCCTCAGATAAAAACATGGGGCTAATATCTGTAATTTTCAGGCCTGGAGTATTTCCGGAAAGAATCATTTCAATAAATGCTTATCCAAGAGATTCTACAGGTAAGCATGGAGGAGGTACAGGATTAAGTGGATCTAGTAAACAGACTTTCAAAACTGTTAAACCACTTGAATATTCAAAAGAGAAAGAATGCACTATTAATATTCGATTATGTGCTTCAAAAGAAAACCAAGACCCAAGACCCCTTCGAAAGTCATCCACTCCGATTCCTCCAGCTCTTAAATAATATTTTTCTAGTAAATTTTTTTATTGAAAAGTAAAAACAGGGAAACTGTACTAAGGATAATCCTCGATTATTTAGATGGGTAAAAGGTATTTTGTTTCACTATTGTTTTACTCCTAGTAAATAAAAAAGCCCTAACACAATGTTTTAACATGTATTAGGGCTTTTATGATGCTCCCCAGGAGTTACCGACATGCGAATTTTGTTCATTATAAAATGGCCTCTTAGGGCATTGAACGGAGGTTCGAAAGGATTTCACTTCGAGATTGACTGGGCAAAATTCAGAAAAATATACCCTTTTTTAGATCATGCGAACTTTTGTCAACCGGTCAAATCTGTTAACTCATGCGAGGCGAAATCTAAGCCATTGAGCCGGTCCTCCCAGGCTAAATTGTACAGTAAATTACTAGCTTCTGGGAAGGTAAAAAGTCGTGCTGAACTGGCCAGAAAATTTGGCGTGAGTCGGGCTTGGGTTACTAAGGTTTTGAGTTAAGAATAATCTGCGCTATTACTTAATCAATAACATTTTCAATGTCTTTCCAAAATCTCCTGCCTTAATAGTATAAAAGTAAACACCACTTGATAGTCTACTGGCGTCAAAACTAACACTGTGATTACCAGGCTCTACTTTCTCGGATATAAGAGTAGAGACTAATTGACCTAATATGTTTCTTACTTCAATTTTCACAAATGTAGACTTGGGTAACGAATAATTTATTTGAGTAGAGGGGTTAAATGGATTAGGGTAATTCTGAGATAAGCCATACTCATCTGGTAAACTTTCAATCGATAACTCATCAAAGTTTTGCGATACTGTTTCATTGATCCTGTAACTTGCTCTTATTTTAGATGTTATTGGCTGATTTTTAAAATTAGTTAAGTTTATATATCCTAAAGTATCTAGTTTAGTTTTTGAGTTAAATACAAGTGATATTAGGAGCTTTTCATTATAAATATTACTAACTGTTAACCAATCTTTATCAAATGATTCAAAATCATTAAACTCAAAATCCTTTGGTAAATCAATCTCCAAGTCAACAGATTCTAATATTCCTTGATAATCATTAGTAATAATAGGAATTGTAATTTTTTCTTTTGAGTCATCAAGTATTCTATAAGACCAATCTAGGGATATCACTTCATCATTACTTTTTTCTTTAGATAACTTTTTCCCACACAAATCTGTTATATCAATTAGACCAACTGAAGATTTCAAAATCTGTGAAGCATCAAAAGAAGAAATTTTCCCATTTGCTGTTACATCTGCTCTAATCGAGTCTTGGAGAGTAATTCTCTCAAGTCGAACTGCATGTTTTAATATTTTAGTTGCATCAAAGCTAGTAACCGAGCCATTGTCTGTAACATCACCACAAACAATGGGTACTTCTATAATATTTATTACTGAACTATTTCCATTCGCTTTGGGATGACCATCATTAAATTGTACATCAGATACCATGATGGAAGTATTACCAACTTTTTTTAACTCAGCACTTAGATTTATAAATAGTCCAGTATCCTGTACAGATTCAATAAATGACCCCGAAATAGACGCTAAATTAACTCTTCTACTAAAGTCTATATTTTCAGCAACATGTGTAATTGTACTATTAGTTCCAAAACCTACTATTTCAACTAACTCTGAATCATATTCTAAATCAATCTTAAATTGAGAATAAGGTGTTGGATATTGTGATTCGAGATATAGTGGAAAACTTAAAGTATCCCCAATTATTCCATCATATAAGCTTTCTTGAAATACTAACTCGAAAGGAGTAAGCACTTCAAATTTTAATGAATCAGCTGATATTTTCAGTGAATCGTTATTAAAGTTGATGGCTTTCAAGTTATTTATTGCTAGCTCATTCTTTCCTGGGAGATCTGTTTTAAACCATATTTTTATGAGATCGGAGACTCCATCTAAAGGTGATTTTAATTCTAGATTTACATTAACGTAATTAGATTCCAAATTTGGAGTTAGAATAGAATTATCGATAAGATCATTCAATAATTCGACGCTTGAAAAAATTACCTGGTTTGATGCAAAGCTACCGATGTCGAAATTGATTGATTTTAATTGAGACACCATGTCCATATTACCTATTTGAACAGTCACATAGCTTGAATCATAGACATAAGGTTGATTTTCAATAAATAAGTTTATGTTAGCCGTTGTATCAGGTTTATATTTAGCTAAGAAATCTGTTTGAATATCTTGCTCTAAGCTTTCAACTATATATTTATCTGGAACAAACGAATAATAATCAGAAATAGGGTAAACGGTTATTTGATTGTTATGTGCTAGATTTTGGAACGCAAACGATTGTAATGAATCAACTTTTTCTACTGTAAATCCATCATTAGATTCTAAAATTAATGATACCTCTCCTAGAAGTTTATTGTAGTCAGTTTCTATGTGACCACTCAAATAATAACTTATTCCATCAGCGTTAATGTATAATAAAGTGTCACTATTTAAATCTACTAAATCAACACTATCAGGAGTTATTCTAAACTCATTACTACTAAAACGGAGTGTATAAGTGCTATCTTTTGGAACAGAATAGGAGAAAAACCCTTCATCATTTGATTGAGACCCAGTATTTACTCCCCCTGTTAACGTAACATTGACACCTGGAATTCCAACTGAATCTGGATCAACAGTATATCCACTTACCGATATAAAATCTATATTCCTAATTGAATAGTTTTCAATGCTTTCATTTAGGTACCTATCTATTGTTTTTAACTCAAGTAAACTTTGTCCAGAAGGGACAGTTATTGTGGTATCGTACTGTAATTCATTATCAAGATATATAGTTTCCCAATTACCTTGATCTATTCTAAACTGAAGAGAAGCATAATTCGAACTCTCTACAACCGAACCAGATAAAATCAGTTCTTTATTTTCGTTAAAACTACCAATTGGCTGCTTAAATGATAAACTGGGTGCAATATCATCAAAAGGAGAAAACAACCAAGTTCTATTTTGGTTTCCAATACTCAACAATTTTCCATCATTTGACCATTTTAACCTAATGTGATTTTCATTTGGTAGGTTTGCTGTAAATAGCCTTTCATTGGTATTCATATCATACACATATAATTTTTTTTCCTTCGTTCCTGGGACCGTCACTGAAGCCGCTAGGTAGTTCATATCTGGATTCGGGTTCCAATCAATCTTCGATATGTTTCTAAAGACATCAGGAAGTATATAACTACTCTCGTAATTAGAGTGAACATCAAATATCTCAAGAACTCCATTCTTTGAGGCTGCTGCTAGACTTGCCCCATCTGCACTATATGAAACGCTTTGAGCTTCATCATTACCATCAAGATTAAGCCTCTTTATAACCGACCAATTAGAAGTATTAAAAATAATAATTTCATTTCCTAAGTCTTCATAAGCGGCCGCATAATGATTTTCTATATCATTAACATCATTATCGAAAATTTGTACCCCTTCATTAAGCTCCAAGTCCCGGACTTTTCCAGCATTGCTATTAAAAATAGTATGGTATGTATCATAACTACCTGCAACAAGTTCAGAACTTGACAACCAATCAATCACTGATTCTGGATTGGCACTGATGTCACCTGTTGTTCTGGTATTGGTAAGGCTTGGAAAATCTTGAATGAAAATCCTATTGTCCCTGATATAGGCAATTCTACTTTCTCCAACATTTAATATAATATCACCATACTCATTACTTCCTCCTTCTAATTGCTGACTTCTACTTGACCATTCATAAGTATCATATGATAATAATAATTCATCATTCATTATAATAAACTCTTCAGTATTTTGACTCCAATCAAATCCTCCTAGTTTAGAACCATTTACGACAAAAAATGGTGTAATTATTTTTGGATTTAAGATTAACGGAGTAAAGGTAAAATTAAACTCTTGCCCAAGTGTAGTTAATGTAACTCCAGTGGATATAGCTTCCTCTATTAACACACTAACATACAGGTCATCTTCATCACTTAATACTCCTGACTTCGTTTTCCCAGCTTCACCTTCAATAGCTCCATTGGTGATTTCAACTGTATAATTTTCGCCTAACCAGTCATATTGTACATCTTCAAAATGTAACCTATACTTACTGAAAGTAGTTGTTCCTTGATCATAAAGTGCTGTAAAGTTAATTCGACCTCCCTCCTGTGTTTCCTTAATAATCATACTCTCAGTATCAGAAGTAAAACCATCACTTGAAGCCGTAATATTTATAGAGCCATTATTCAAAGCTGTGAATTCTGCATTTGCATATCCACTCGAATTTGTTATTCCATCATTTATTAATTCTAAAGTACCCCTTGTTTGGTTGTCAAAATTAAATGCAATTGGGATACCCTCTTGTCTTGGATCGGTGTATACAGTTAACCAAACTTTTTGCCCTTCAATAACTGGATTAATAGAATATAAATCTAATGTACCTGTTCCTCCCGAACTAGCCTCAGAAGAAACATTGATATAGTCAGGTTTTACTAATGAAATTTCATTTACTCCTTGCTCAATAGTTAATGCAACTGGATAACTACCTTCAACTTGGTAGGTGAAAATTGGGTTTTCAATATTTGAATCGATCACCCCGTCTCCAGTGAAATCCCAGGAATAGGTTATTTCTTCATTGCTACCAGTGATTAGTGTCGGAATAAAACTCACCGATTCTCCTTCAGTAACATTATTTAAGTCAGAAGAAAAATCAACCGATAGCTCAATTTCCTGAGTAACACTATTTTGATAATTTTCAAATAGCGTAAAACCTTTATCAGAAAAAATATTAGATATTTCAATTGTTATTTCTGAATCATCAATTCCGGAGATAAATAATTTGTTTTCTTTTACAGCATAGTCATAAGCAAATTCATTTAAATTTTGGTCAAAAATTTTAACAATTTGATCTAACTTAAAATCAAAAATTGGATAGTTGAAAGTCACTGTAATAAGCTGATTTTTATATGACAAACCAGTTACTTCAAGACCATGAGCTTCAAAGTTAGTTTCGAATTGACTATCAAATTTTAATTCATTTGAAGGTATTCCAGATGTAGGGCTTAACACAACGTATTTCTGTAATTTTACTCTGAATATTTCTTTCTCTGTGGTAGGTGTTATTGGAATCTTAAAAATATGTCTTCGATATTCTTCGATATTTATGTATTCATCTTGGTTCTCTATGGTCCAATTATCAAATATCCCTCTTTCTGATATTTTTATGCGATAGTCATCGTTTCTGCTCGCAATTACACCAACTGCTATTTCACCTCTTTGACCAACCTCAAGGTTATCGTAATTTATAAAGCGTATTTGAGTATCACGAATATCATCATAGGGTGTAGCAAACAATCTTGAATTTTGAAGAAAATCTAGGGAGAAGATTGCAAGATCAGACGCATTGGTAGGAATTGTTGACAATAAAGCATTTGCGAAAGCAAGAGAGTTGTCACTTGCAGCCAAGAACTCATTAATAAACTCCTCAATAAACTCCTTTTGAACTTCAATAGTAATTACTTTAAAAGAACACCCTGCACCTATTGATCCATCTATTCTTGGCTCGATGATCTCTTCAATGTTTTCAAATGATAATTCAACACGATATAATGGCAAACTTACCCCTGCTTTACATTCGAATAGTTTTTCTGGATTATCTTCATCTAGCTTTTGAAAAGCTGTTTTCGTAAACCCCAATGAAATCGGTATTCCTGCACCGAAACCCACGTCTGCATTTATATTAATTGTAACCCAACCATCATCTCTACCTTCTTGTGAAATACCTAAATAATCTGCTAAATCTATATACATACCAAGCTTATTTTTGAATACTTCTCCAGCGATAAATGCGAACCATTTCTCTCCTTTATCATAATCCTCTTCAACAAACTGATATTCATCTGTAAAAATCTCAGTTAAACTTTCAAATGTCTGAATCCTTCCAAATGACTGGATTTGAGCATTCACATTAGGTATTGAAATTATTAATACCGTAATAAAATTAAGCCATAATGCTTTCATAATATATTATTTTAAAATACCCCTGAGTATCATTTATTGCCCCCGAATGTAATAAGACTGAATCAAGAATTTGATACTATATACTCATCTATTACACTAGTTAACTCTAAATTAATAAATACAATATTTTTAAAATATTTACAAATGATATTTTCAATACTCCTAAGTGCGAACATCTTCCATGGTTCAATAACTACCCTTTTTTAGATCATGCGAACTTTTGTCAACCGGTCAAATCTGTTAACTCTAGCGAGACGCAACATAAACCATTGAGCCGGACCTCCCAGGCTAAATTGTACCGTAAATTACTAGCTTCTGGAAAGATGAAAAGTCGTGCTGAACTGGCTCGGAAGTTTGGAGTTAGTCGGGCTTGGGTTACGAAGGTTTAAGATTATTCCTCAAGGGTTGTAAAATTTAAATAAGTCTCTGCGGTAGAAGCTTCCGTTTTCTTTTTGCGTACCAATCCTCGTGTTGCCACAACTACTGCATTGGGATCTTTACCGATGACAGGATAGCCATCGTCATTCCAATAATACTCAGGAAGTACATCGAGCAAGTCTTTTGTACTAGCCACTGCCTGAAGTCGTTCAACTCCAAATGGAGGAACTATTTCATACTCGCCAAGGCTAACCCATCTATTAGCATTATCAGCGCTGATATATAAAATCATATCTCTCTTTCCATCTCCATTTCCTATCGGGAGTAAATACGAAAAGGGTTCTTCGGTAGTTGTGTTATGCCCAATGAAATAAACATACGCTGCTTGATTTGTTCTTACTAGCAAGTTTACCTCTTCACCTTCGTTAAACCACAGATCTGTACCTCCCTTATTCGTACTTAATTCTACATAAAAATCAGATGTAACCACCACCCCATCTTTAATAAGCTGATCGAGAGAATTAGTTTTGGGTTCCCAATCGTAATCTTCAAATACTTTTGGGCTAATTCTAACGGTAATACCAGCAATGTTAATGTTATTGCTATCAATTAATCTAAGATTCAATTCAATGTCATCTTTTACTTTACGATAGGACCCTCTTATTAAAGCTTCTGATTCAGTTAAGTTTTCAGTAGAATTAACTTGAGAGGTAATCAAATTTCGAATCGTTTTTGCAAACGAAGTGATCTCCGAATTAGATTCATATAATGGTGGGTAAACAAAAATATTTTGAGCTTTTCCCTCAAAAAATTTATTAACCAAAAGTGTAAGATCATTTAAACTGCTTATTATATCACTTCTTTCAACCACCGCTTTTCGAATTTCAGAAAGACTAACTGGGATAATTGGAATATTATCAACCTGAAAGGAAATAGCTACAATTTGGATTTTTTGTGATTGCTCGATTTGATTCTGCAAGTGAAATAATATCTGAAGTGGCAAATCTGAAAGTTTTTTTCCCTCAGTAACAGCACGAATATCATCTATTTGTTGATTTAGCCTTGCTACATAAACCTCACCTGATTTCTTAGGGTCAATTGATGCGATACATTCAGTTTCATTTCCCCTATTCTTTGTAATAAATTCTACTCCGTATAAAGGTATTTCAGATCTACTTAATACATAATTTCTAAACTCTTGAGAATAGGAATCCAGACTTGTATTCAATTCTGATTCACTTTCCGCAGTTACTTGTACAGAAATGCTTTTAGCAAGTTGGCCTGAAGCAATCTCACAAGCTTCTTCTTGATTCTCTCCGTAAGAGGTAACTTCAATTACTTGTGCACTAACTCCTAAAGAGAACATGAAGAACAAAATACTCATGCCTAAAACAATTCTAAGTGATCTCATTTTTTTAGTTTATTGATTTGTAATTACCAATGGAAAGTCTTGACCATATCCATAGCTGCTGGGATACTGAGCCTGTCCTTTATGCTTTTGGGTAAGTTCCGGTACACGGTCATTCAGCCAAGCGCTGAGTTCCTGAACCGTTATCTTGCCGTCCTTTTGTCCCTGGTCGGCGCTGCCATTCATTCCTTCCAACAGGGCGTAGGTAAATACCCCATGACCTAGGGTGGCAAACTCGGTGGCAAACTGCTCAGAACCGCTTGCTGTCAGCCAGAACGTACCTGTAGAGCGGGCTAGTTGAGCAATCGCTTTTTCTTCTCTGGCGCCCCGCATAGCCAGCATCTCGGTGGCTCCCCCGCTCTGGCAGGCGTCGAGCACAAACAACTGTTTCTGGGCTAATATATTCCTGGAGTACTCCTGGATTTCGCGGGCCGAGATTCCTTTTTCCTGAAGCATTGCATCATTCCCATACAACTGGGTGACATCGGTGGGAACCATATAAAATTGGGAGCTTTCTGTCATTCCATCACTCATCACTCCATGACCGGCGTAATAAAACACAAACATATCCTCCGGCCCGGCCTTTTCTTTTATGCTCTCAAAAGCGGCCAAGATATTCCCTTTCGTGGCATCATTGTTGGTAATGGTCGTTTGTACGACTTCCCCAAAAATGGACTTTCCGCCACTGATAATTCTTTCTTTAAAACCTTCGGCGTCGGTAAGGGCGTAATTCAGATTATATTTTGAATTTTTATACTCGTTAATGCCCACTGTCAGCATAAACAGGCGCGTCGTTGATTTGGCGCCCCCGTAGTTGATGGTGAGGCGTGCAGGATTCGATTCGATGCGGTTCCCTTCACTGAGGGCGACCAGCCGGAAGGTATTTTCTCCTTTCAGAAGGGTTAGCGTGAATTCAGGCGTAAGGGTATTCGAACTCGAGGACACCTTTTTAAGGCCCCGGGTATCGGTGGAAACTCGTTTCCCGTTTTGAAAAAGCCGGACCTCGGCTATGCCTCCGCCTTCGTCGGTGATTTTGGTTTGAATGGTGATCTGCTGCTGCTCGGCTGTGGAATTATTCGCCGGAGACACAAATGCAACCGATGGCGGAAGGGAAGTACTTTGGCGAATATCCGAGTCAATGAGAGGAGTAATATCTTCTCCGGCCAGTTTGGCTTTTACAATATCGGGGCGGTAATAAGTATCGAAAAAATTGTCCATGGAGTATACCTCACTGCCGATTCGCACATTGATTAAATCGGCTCCGTTTTTACTGGCATCATAATACCCTTCAGGCGTAATAGTAACCCATTCTCCCTCTGCAGACACGATTTGAACAACCTCTTTTCCAGTTATCATATTCCACATTCTTATGGTTCCATCGTTGCCCCCCGACAAGACATACCGCCCGTCCGGGGAAAAGGCCACCGATTCTACCCCTCCAGAATGCCCCGTAAAAGTTCGAATCTCGCGGCCAGTGGACACCTCCCAGAGTTTCATGGTCTTATCCATGCTGCCCGACAAGGCATACCGCCCGTCCGGAGAAAGGGCCACGGACATCACAAAACTGGAATGGCCGGTAAAGGTGCGAATTTCTTGACCACTCGAGACCTCCCAGAGTTTCATGGTATTATCCCAGCTACCCGACAACGCATAGCGTCCGTCAGGGAAAAAGGTCACGGAACTCACCCTATTGGAATGGACGGTAAAGGTGCGAATTTCTTGACCACTCGATACCTCCCAGAATTTCATGGTCTTATCCCCGCTGCCCGACAGCGCATACCGCCCGTCTGGGGAAAAGGTCACCGATCTTACCCAATCAGAATGCCCGCTAAACGTGCGCACTTCTTGACCGCTCGATACCTCCCATAGTTTCAGGGTATTATCCCAGCTGCCCGACAGCGCATACCGCCCGTCAGGGGAAAAGGTCACGGAGGTTACCCCACCAGAATGGCCGGTGAAGGTGCGCACCTCACGACCGCTCGATACCTCCCATAGTTTCAGGGTTTGATCATTGCTACCCGACAAGGCATACCGCCCATCCAGAGAATAGGATACGGAGATTACCTCATCGGAATGCCCGATAAAGGTGCGAATTACTTGACCACTCGAGACCTCCCAGAGTTTCAGGGTGCTATCCCCAATGCCCGACAAGGCATACCGCCCGCCCGGGGAAAAGGTCACCGATCCTACGTCACTGGAATGCCCGGTAAAGGTGCGCACCTCACGACCGGTAGACACCTCCCAGAGTTTCAGGGTGTTATCCCCACTGCCCGACAAGGCATACTGTCCGTCCGGGGAAAAGTCCACGGAGGTTATAGTACTGGAATGCCCAGAAAAGGTGCGGATTTCTTGACCACTCGAGACCTCCCAGAGTTTCATGCTCTTATAAAAATCTCCCGACAAAGCATACCGCCCATCCGGGGAAAAGGCCACGGAGTTTACCGTATAATCATGCCCAGTAAAGGTACGAATTTCTCGAACACTTGAGACCTCCCAGAGCTTCAGGGTTCTATCGTCGCTGCCCGACAAAGCATACCGCCCATCCGGGGAAAAGGCCACGGAGTTTACAGATTTGGAATGCCCGGTAAAGGTGCGCACCTCACGACCGCTCGATACCTCCCATAGTTTCAGGGTCTTATCCTTGCTGGCCGACAAGACATGCCGCCCGTCCGGGGAAAAGGCTATGGACATCACCCCTCCAGAATGGCCAGTAAAGGTGCGCACCTCACGACCGCTCGACACCTCCCAGAGTTTCAGGGTCATATCGGAACTACCCGACAAGGCATACCGCCCGCCCGGGGAAAAGGCTACGGAAATTATACTACTGGAATGCCCGGTAAATGCACGCACCTCACGACCACTCGCGACCTCCCAGAGTTTCAGGCTCCTATCCCCGCTGCCCGACAAGGCATACCGCCCGTCCGGGGAAAAGGCCACAGAAAATAAAAGCTCGGAATGCCCCGTAAAAGTTCGAGTCTCGCGGCCAGTGGACACCTCCCATAGTTTCATGGTGTTATCCCAGCCTCCCGACAAGGCATACTGCCCGTCCGGGGAAAAGGCCACGGAGTTTACCACACTTGTGTGCCCCAGTTGAATAAATACTTCCGTTTCCTTGGCGTCTTGTGCTTTACTGATTGGGCTAGTTATTAAAAATCCTAGCAGTAATACGAATATGTGTTTGACTATTTTCATTTAAACGCCCCTATATATCTTATTTGAATTACACAGCTTCAATTGCTATAACTTCTTTCTATGCTTGGCACCCTCGAGCTACTACCTTTCTAGATTTACACTAGTATCTGATTACCCATTCGTATCCCAGAAAATTTTTGCAGTGATGCGTAATCTTGCGCCTCATTATTTATTAACGTCGACAATATCGGTTATCAATACGAAACATACAGAAAAAAAATTACTGGGTGTGATAATTCAAACATGAGCCAGGTTTAAACACATAACCCCAAAGACCTCCCCTATAAAACGGTAGACAACTTCGCTGTGTGTACGATAAAAGCATTCAAAAAAGAGCCCAGTTCGATTCCAAAAAGGCAATCCAAGATTCTAAGGACAACATCAAACAACTCCATAATAATAAAATTCGCCTAATTAGAGAAAAGGACCAAATAAGTAATGACCTATTAAGTAATTCAAATAATACTCTGAAAAGTCATTGGGAGAAAGAACTAGAAAAAGTACTAAATCGAATTGGCGATATTGAAGATGTCATTTCCAACAAAGAAGCTGAGCTACAGTCATTGAAAAATTCTTCTCAACTAATCGATGAACAATACTTTGAAATCATAGAAGAATTTAATTCCATTTTTAGCAAGAGTGATTCAGAGGAGCAGAAGGATCTTGTTAAAACTTTGATCAGAAATGTAGAATCTACGGTGGTCAAAAATACAGGTAATTGTAGTAGCGGAGAGATAAAAATCGACTATGTCTGCGATCATTATCTTATTCCAGAATGGGATGATATAAAAAATGCGAACTCTGAAAAAAGATTCAAAGTTCGCACTTCGTACGCGCCTGGCTCCCCGGGTTGGATTTGAACCAACGACCGATCGGTTAACAGCCGATTGCTCTGCCACTGAGCTACCGAGGAATATGTGAGCATCATTGAAGATGCGGTATCAATAAATTTTCTTCATTCGAAGCCAAGTTAACAGCTCCCGAGAATTCGGGACTTGCCACTGAGCTACCGAGGAATATGTTTGCATCAGTAAAGATGCGAGTCAATAATTGTCTTCATTCGAAGCCAGGTTAACAGCTCCCGAGAATTCGGGACTTGCCACTGAGCTACCGAGGAAGATATTCCCTTCTTGAAGGGGCGTCAAATATAACCAGAATGTTAAGCGACAGTCAATACTAATTTTAAATTTTTTCGTAAAAAACTTTCGCCAATATTAATCCCTTTGCGGGAGCTGTAAATGTTCTGATTTCAGATGATGGATTTTCTAAAATTTCTTTAAACTCTGAAACTGTCATTTTCCCTTTTCCAACTTCAACCACTGTACCTACTAAGCGACGTACCATATTCCTTAAAAACCGATTAGCCCTGATTCTGAATACAATTTCTTCTGATATTTCTTCAATTTCAGAAAGTAAAATTGTACATAACGTAGTGTAATTGTCTTCATTAAACTTTGAGAACCCACCAAAATCAAATGCTCCTTTTAATAATGCACAGCACTCTTTCACTTTTTGAATGTCTATGGAGTGGTTTGGAAACCAAGATATTCTATGCAAAAGCGGTGAAGATTTCATTAATATCGTGTATTCATATTCGCGATATGTTGCATCAAATCGTGCATGGAATTCAGAATCAACTTCTTCAATCTCATGAATTTGAATCTCATCACCAATTAAGCCATTTACACCAAATCTTAATTTCTCTGGATTGATGCCTTCGGGTAAATCAACATGAGCAACTTGCCCCTTTGCATGTACTCCAGCATCAGTCCGTCCTTGTCCAATTAAGTCGATGGGTTGTTGAAGTATTTGAGAGAATGCTTTTTCAATCTCTTCTTCAACCGTTCTAGAATCTGGCTGTATTTGCCAGCCTGAAAAATTGGTTCCATCAAATTCTATAGTGAGTTTATATCGAATCATCACTCTTTCTTAATTAAGAAGATCAAAAATCGAATCGTAAATTCGCAGTAAATCCAGGTTGCCCAAATTCATTTAAGTAGGATAGGCTAGCTTCGGGAACATTATCCCATATCCTTCTTGCACTTGAATAAGCACTTAGCGCACTAATTACTCGATTTGCAACCATTAGTGTTATGATTGTAGGAAGCTGATTATCATTTTTATCTGCTCTTTCCCTCATATCCTGAAATTGAAACCGATTAGTTTCATCGTCCCAATTCCACTGGTTTGCAGAATTTTCGGGAAATAAATTATTCCAATTTCTTGAACGCAATTGATAATCATTATAAGCTTCGAGATTGTCATAGTTAGCAACCGCTAACGCGAATTCACGGTCACGATTTGATAGGTTAGCACTTGCACGACTTAGGGCAAAGGTTTCCAACTCGGATTGCAAATAATTACCCCGAACTTTAAGTCCGGTTAAGGATAGGATCATAACTACATCAGCAGCAAGATGATATTGACCTCTAGTCCAGTTTGTTTTATCAACGTAATGATGACCCCAACCTGGAACTACTAATGAACGAAGAAAAGCGCCTCGGGGAGAAGTATATTCTAAAATTGGCTCAAATTCTTGTGCAGATATAGTCAATGGAAGTAAAGCAAAAACACTAATCATCAAATAATTCAAAATCTTGAATTTTGAATTTTGAATTAACACCTTTGTTTTTGTTTTATTTATCAAAGCTTATGATTCTATTTTATCTTCTTGCTTGTTTTTTTCTCTTCTCCAATGTCGAAAAATCGAGAGAGTAAATCCTCCCATTAATAGGAAAGTACCTGTCCAAACTACGGAGATGAATGGTTTCTTCTCAGCTACAACGAGCACCCAGTCTTCTTCGTATACTTCATCTAATCCTATAATACTTAATTCAATTGAACTACTCTCTGGTTTCACTTTACTAAATTGGAACGAAAGATTATGGTTCGAAAGATTTACTGGAGGAGACATTACAAAACTTTGTCCTTCTTCACTAAATACGGCAAATAAAGGTTCTATAATGATAACCTCTCCACTTGCCTCGTGAAAAACCTCAACTTGCGCTCTTATTCCAATACTAGTATTTGGTGGAAGATTTGTAGTATCAGCTTGTATAAAGTTGATGAAACTAAACTGAAAACCATCTACCTTTTTAGATTCTCCACGTTGGAACTCAATTATCTGTGCTTCAGATTCCACTTGTGCTGAGTCGGATGAACCAGATTGAAGTAGTTTCCTCTTGTCAAGTTCGTCATTTCTATCTTCTATAAATGAGCTTCCAGCCACATATAAATAGATATCGCTCAGGAATCCTGTTCGAACATCTGGATCAACTGACCAATTTATGTTTTGGGCATTGGATGTGGTTAACATCGGGTACACTTCAGGATTTAAATAGTACAGGAATTTACCTTCTAAATCGTCGAATCTAATTTTATAGGTTTGCTGTCCCGGTCTGTTTTGATCTGATAAATCGTACCCTTCGTAAGTCAACACATATTGATTATTAATAACCTTCGGTACATTCAATTTTAACTCAAGCATGTCTAGAGTCTGGGAAACTTTGAACCCTTGTTCATCATTAATCTCACCTCTTAGCACTGCCGCATTATAGTTCTCAGTATTTTTGTCCAATAATGCACGGTTATAAGCACTTGATGCCAAAATACCTACGAGTAATAATCCAAAACCTACATGGGTAAGTGCTCCACCTATTAACTTTGGGTTTTGAATAGCTAGTCTACCAACAACCCAGGAATTACCTACTATGGCAAAAAATCCTGCAAATAAATAGAGCATGTAATATGCATTGCGTACATCTCCTATTACAATAGATACTACCGTTAATACCGAAGTAACTAGTAATGGGTAGATTAATGCAGTAGCTAGAGTTTCTAGGTCATATTTTTTCCAAAATAGATATTGACCAATAACTGTAAGAAATGCCATAATTATGGCAATCGGCATACTCCAATCATTATAAAAACTGATTTCGGGAGGAGTTGGATTATCATTAAAAAGTAGCCCTAAAATTGGAGAGCTTGTACCTAGAATAATTACTAATCCAAGAATAAATAGTAATACCGCACCTGTAAAAGTCATGAACTCACGACTCAAAATCTTAGACTCTTTTTCTGGTGATGGTAGCTCTTTATATCTCCATGCAAACATCCCTAATCCTAATCCTGTTATTACTAACATGAATAACAATAGTTGATTATAAAGACCTAAATCAACAAAACTATGAACAGATGAATCAGCAAGAATTCCTGATCTGGTTAGAAAAGTTTCGTATACGATGGCGACGTAGGCAAGTATTGCAAATATCAGTGATGACTTTTGCGCGATTGCACTTTTTCGCTGAATAATCATTGTATGAATTCCAGCGGTTCCAAATAACCAAGGAACTAGAGAAGCATTTTCTACTGGATCCCATGCCCAAAACCCACCAAAAGAGAGCGTTACATACGCCCAATATCCACCAAGAAAAATGGCGGTTAGTAAGGATAAATTTGCGCCTAAAGTCCATGGAAGAGCAGGACTAACCCAATCATTGTATTTTCTTTTCCAAAGCGCTGCCATTGCAAAACAGTATGGGATTGTCATCATCGCAAACCCAACAAATAGAATTGGTGGATGAATCATCATCCATGGACTTTTCAATAAGTCATTTAATCCTGTACCATCGGCAGGCACAAAGTCTGGGTTAGCTTGAATAAATGGAGCATTTGGCATTTCCTCAGCAATAGTTCTAAATGGAGAGGCACCTAAAGTGAAATCACCAAATCGCCATCCAAGAATCATGCTTAATAGAAAGAGTTGTGTTAACCCAAGAAAGAATAAAACTGGTGCTTTATATGGTGCACGAGTCCACTTCATCAGACCAAGTCCTGCTAACCAAGAGAAAAGAATCCAAAGCATAAAGCTACCCTCTTGCCCTCCATAAAAAGCAGACCAAATGTATTTTGGTGATAAATCTAAACTTGTGTAATTAAAAACATAGTAGTACTGAAATTGATGCTGAAAGAGTAGTATTACTAATACAACAGAAGAAAAAATTAGAAAAAAGCCTTTTAAAACAAATAACCAATTTCCAATTTTCAGCTTCTTGTCATCTTCATTTTTTGCAGCAATAAAGTAATAGACAAGTGATAGTAAACAAAAAAGGAAAGATAGCGATAAAAGCATCTTTCCTATAATTCCAGCTCCTGGACCAAGTTCTGCCATATGTTAGCTCTCTGATGCTTTTACGTATTCAGATGGATCTGCACTATTATACTTAGAAGGACATTTCATAAGCATTTCATTGGCATAAAATACATTATCCCTCATCTCTCCAATAACTACTAAGCGATCAGCTTCTTCAAAATTATTAGGTTTTGGACGAGAATAAATTACTTTTTTTACAATTCCCGACTCATCTTTCATAAAGAAAGTAAATTGCATCGTTTCTCTTGAAAAGCCATATTCTTGCGTGTTATCCCAAGTTCCTGGAACATGAGCTCCATTCATTTTTTGAGCAGTTTCAAAGTCGGTATAGGTACTAATACTTTCACCAAAGTTATACATCAATAATGATGTAAAGGCTACGATAGCTACAATTCCGAGAATTACTTTAGGTTTCATTCTATTTTAGTTGAATTAATTTTGTCTTCTAATGATGATACTTTTGAGTCGACTCTAAATAAAAAGAAAAGAAGAACTGCCCATATTATTAAGGTTACTCCAAGTACTACAAATATAAGATCGTTTGAATACATAAGTGTTAAAAATGCGTTGGTTTGCTCTAATTCCGCACCACTCCACTTATCTGAATAAGCTTGTGTAAGAGTATCAACGAGAGCAACAGATTCTTCTTGCATCAAATTCCTTTAACGGTTTAAATTTACAAATTTTCTACTCTTGATTTCACAGTATTATATCGATGTACGATATCATACAACCAGAAAGCAATAGCTATAAACCCAATCATTGCTGGGTATAAAATATACCTCAACTCAACAGCTGTTATTTCACTAAATGCTGGGTTTCCATCAGCACCAGGATGTAAACTTGTAAGTTGACGTGGTACAACGTATAAAAGAAACGGTACTGTAGTTACAGCAAAAATATTGTACACAGCTGAGATTTTCGCTCTTTTCTCTTCATCATCAAACGCGGACCTTAGAACAAAGTATGCGACATAAATCATCATAGCCAAGGCTGCTAAATTCATTTTTGGCTCTGCGAATGTCCACCATGTTCCCCAGGTGAATCGTGCCCAAAGTGAACCGGTTAATAAACCACAAATTCCAAATAACATACCCACTCTTGCTGCAGATTCAGCTTTTATATCAAACAAATGGTTAGGTGTGTTTAAATATCGAATACTATAAACAAAGCTAACGGTAAACATAGAAAACATGGCCATCCACATTGGTACATGGAAAAAAATATTCCTAGCAGTTTCCTCTAGAATAGGTATTTGTGGGATTTGAATAAGAATACCGCCAGCGATAACAAGTGTCATCCATATGGCAACTAAATACTTCCAGGTTTTCAAGATATCTATAATTTTGTCGCAGTTGATCTGAACACTTTAAAGATACGAAATCATAACAAAGTTTTCGGAATACAATCGGTAAAAATGTACAAGTTCTTACATCTTATAACAGCTTTTCGATAATTCCCCTTTTAAAATAGATACAAAACCCATTTATTCTGTTTTACTAAACTAACTTTATCAAATAATGAAAATTTTTAAGGGATTAAAACTCAGCTTATTAGGGCTGATACTTACACTTTTAGTTGTACCAAACCTTTTTGCGCAAAAAGCTAACTTTGAGCTAGCAGAACGTTTTACAACTCAAATGATGGATAAAATGGTAGGTTCAACTAGTGTTTTTCCTATTTGGATTGAAGACACCGATCAATTTTGGTACACCTATCAAAATAGTGAAGGAAGAAATTGGTATTTCGTAGATGCCGCTAAAGGATCGAAGCGACTCCTTTTTGATCAAGAAGAAATGGCTTCACAACTATCTGAAACGTTTAGCAGAACGTTTAATGCCAAAGATTTAGAATTAAATGATTTTACCTACGATACAGATAAAAAACTTTTCACTTTTAACGTAGACGATTATGAGTTCACTTATAATCTTAATGGAAATCAGTTAGTAAAAGGCGATTCTGTTAGTGAAGATGAGCCTGAGCGTTGGGCGATTTACTCTCCTGATAGCACTTGGATTGCTTTTGCTCGTACACACAATCTATATGTGATGAAAGCTGATGATCCAGATAGTGTAGAGCATCAGTTAACAGAGGATGGCGAACTTTGGAATAGTTACCAAGCTAGAGACAACGATACAACTTCTACTGAACGACTACGAGCTCGAGCTAATTGGTTCGAAGATTCAAAGAAATTATGGGTTAAACGACAAGATAAGCGCAAAGTGGATGATCTATGGGTAATAAATTCACTCGGAGAACGACCAACTCTTGAAACCTATAAATATTCGATGCCTGGTGAGGAAGATATTTATGTTGATGAAATTCGTGTATTTGATCCCGAAACTAAAACTAATGTACGACTCGATACAGATAAATGGGAAGATCAAGCTTTAGGTGGTGCTTACTTCAATCAAGGCGGTATTTTCGAAACTCAAAAATCTGACTTCCTCTATATTATTCGTCGAGATAGAACTTGGAGTAAAATTGATGCTCTTAAAGCGAATACCACAACAGGTGAAGTTACTGTTCTCTTTTCTGAAGAGAGTAAACCTTATTTCAATACTAGATTCGCAAATCTTTCAATTATCGATGAAGGCAAAGAATACATTTGGTGGAGCGAGAGAACAGGTTGGGGACAACTTTATCGTTTTGATGCCGATGGAAATCTAAAAAATCGAGTTACTCAAGGTGCTTTTGTAGTAGGCGATGTAGTTAAAATTGATACGGCAGCAAGCACCGTTTTCTTTGTCGGATACGGACGCGAAGAAGGTCAAAATCCATACTTTTCAAATTTATACAGTGTTAAATTTGATGGTAGTAACTTCAAACACTTAACACCTGAAGATGCTGACCATGCAATTCGTGCGTCTGAAGAAGGAAATTACTTCGTAGATAATTATTCTAGAATCGACCACCCTACTACTTCTGTTTTACGTGATGCGAACGGTAGAATAATTACAACCCTTCAGCAAACTGATGTCTCAAAAATGGAAGAACAAGGTTGGAAAGCACCTGAATCTTTCAAAGTAAAAGCAGCTGACGGAGTTACTGATATTTATGGCGTAATGTGGAAACCATTTGATTTCGATTCTACAAAAAACTACCCGATAATTTCTTATGTATATCCAGGCCCACAAGTTGAACCATTCCCAGTTAATTTTAGGACTCAAGGTTCTGGAGCGAGAACTTCAACATTAGCTCAAGTTGGGTTTGTAGTTGTGGCTATGGGTCAAAGAGGCGGTTCTCCAATTAGAAATAAATACTACCATAACTTTGGATATGGTGATATGCGTGACTACCCACTAGCTGATAATAAATATGGAATCGAACAGCTTGCTGCACGTCATTCTTTTATAGATGCTAGTAAAGTTGGTATTTATGGGCATTCAGGTGGTGGATTTATGAGTACAGCTGCTCTTCTAACCTTTCCAGGTTTTTATGATGTAGCTGTTTCTTCGGCTGGGAATCATGATAATAATATCTATAACATTTGGTGGGGAGAAGTACACAACGGAGTAAAAGAAACCAAAAAAACCGTAAAAACAATGAATGCAGACAGTGTAGAAGTTGAAGAAACCATTTCTACTTTTGATGGTCCGGTTGAAACAAACGCTGAATTAGCAGAACATCTTGAAGGAAACCTTTTACTTGTTCATGGCGATATCGACAATAATGTACATCCAGCAAATACTCTTCGAATTGCAGATGCCTTGATTAAAGCAGGAAAGCGATTTGATATGATGATGCTTCCCGGTCGCAGACATGGCTTTGGTGCTTCACAACCCTATTTTGATAGAATGACATGGTACTATTTTGCCGAACATTTGTTGGGAGATTATCGAACTAACATCAATTTTAATCTTCCAGAAGATTAATCAAAACATCAAAAGGCATAATTCAATTATGCCTTTTTTATTTCTTTTTTAAAATAGAGATTACAAACTGTACTTTAGAAAATCGATATAAATTTATTTCTTTCGAAATTCACTAATTAACTACATTTATTATGAATGCATCTCAGGGATTTAAACTCAGCTTTTTGGGGCTGATTATCACCTTTATATTTACGCCTCACTTACTGGCTCAAAAAGCAAACTTCGAACTTGCCGAGCGATTCACTACTCAAAAAATGGATAAATTAATCGGTTCTACAAATGTCTTTCCCAGATGGATTGAAGACACCGATAATTTTTGGTATGAGTACAGCACTTCCGATGGAACAAACTGGTTTTATGTAAATAGCTCTCAACGAAATCAAAGAGAACTATTCGATCGAGAAGAATTGGCTGGAAAATTAAGTGAAGAGTTTAAACGTCCCTTTAGTGCTAAAGACCTTGATCTTAAAGGTTTCGAATATAACACAGACAGAAAGCTTTTCACTTTTCATATAGACAGCATTGAATTTAGTTACACCGTAAATGGCAGCAATCTAGTAAAGGGAGATTCTCTCGAAGCCGAAAAAAGAGAACCTTGGGCCACCTACTCCCCCGATAGTACTTGGATTGCTTATGCGATGAATCACAATCTCTATTTAATGAGTTCTGATACCTCTGACACCACCAAGCACCAGCTTACGAAAGATGGGGAACGGTGGTTCAGTTATGCATGGAGTCAAGGAGATACTAACAGTACTGAAAAACAAAGAGCACGAGTGCAGTGGTTCGATGATGAGAAGAAATTTTATGTAGAAAGATCTGATAACCGAAAAGTTGACGAACTCTGGGTAATCGATATGCTAAAAAAGCGACCAGAATTACAAACTTATAAGTATGCAATGCCTGGCGATGAGGAAGTTGGTGTAGACTATGTTGAGATTTTTGATATCGAATCCAAAGAACGAATGATTCTTGAATTAGCTAAGTGGGAAGATCAAGTTCTTAATGCTGATCCTGCAAATATTCAAACCGGAGATTACCGCTCCAATTCTTCAGATGAACTCTATATTACGAGGCTTAATAGAGCGGCAAGTAATGTTGAAGTTCTTAAAGCTGACACCAAAACTGGTGAAGTAGAAGTTGTATTCGGTGAAGAAAGTAAACCTTACTGGAATTGGAGGTTTATGGATGTATCCATTATAAATGATGGGGAAGAATACATATGGTGGAGTGAAAGAACAGGATGGGGACAATTCTACAGATATGACAGTGAAGGAAATTTAAAAAATCAGATTACAAAAGGTAATTTTGTTGCAGGAAATATCATCAAAATAGATACAACTGCTCAAACCATTTTCTTTACAGGATATGGTAAAGAAAATGGACAACATCCTTATTATCAAAATCTTTACAGCGTGAAGTTTGATGGTTCTAATTTTAAACATTTAACCCCTGAAAATGCAAATCATCAAGTTTTTGCATCTGATGAAGGCAATTACTTTGTTGATAATTATTCAACGGTAACACAGCCTACCAAATCAGTACTTCGAGATGGTTCGGGTCGAGTTATTCTTGAACTTCAGGAAGTGAATATTTCTAGAGCTATAGAATTAGGGTGGAAATTCCCAGAGATGTTTAAAGTAAAAGCGGCGGATGGTGTAACCGATCTTTATGGTGTAATGTGGAAACCATTTGATTTCGACTCATCCAAAAGTTATCCAGTTATATCATACGTATATCCTGGACCTCAAACTGAGCCCTTCCCTATCACCTTTGGTGATTCAAGACATCAAACATTAGCTCAGGTCGGATTCGTAGTTGTTGCCTTTGGAAACAGAGGTGGATCACCATTGCGAAATCGATACTATCATACGTATGGTTACGGTGATTTACGTGATTACCCTCTTGCTGATAATAGGTATGGAATTGAACAATTAGCTGGACGGCATTCGTATATTGATGTAACTAAAGTTGGTATATATGGACATTCTGGTGGTGGATTTATGTCTACCGCTGCTATTCTTACGCACCCGGATTTTTACGATGTAGCTGTTTCCTCGGCTGGAAATCATGATAATAATGTATACAATCGATGGTGGAGTGAAACCCATAATGGCGTAAAAGAAACATTGAAAACTGTTAAAAAAATGAACGAAGATAGTGTGGAAGTAGAAGTTGAAGAAATTACATTCGACGGACCTATTGAAACTAATACAGCACTTGCTAAAAACCTTCAAGGAAAACTTTTATTAGTTCACGGTAACATAGATAATAATGTTCACCCGGCTAACACCATTAGACTTGTAGACGCTCTCGTTAAAGCAGGTAAGCGGTTTGATATGATGATTTTACCAGGTCGTAGACACGGCTTTGGTCCTTCAATGCCATATTTTGAACGAATGTATTGGTATTACTTTGCCGAGCATTTACTTGGAGATTATCGAACGAATATTAATTTTAATATTCCTGAAGAAGAGGATTGATTGAACAGAAAAGGCAGAGCTAATCCTCTGTTTTTTTTATTTATCCAACCCAAGTTTTTTTATATTGCTTTTCATACTAATTGAGAGAAAGATTCCACGCTCCAGCTAATTGTAACATTAGAATTTTGTAACAAAACTACCATTTAGTCATGTTGTAAAAAAACAAAAATAGTTAAGGGTTATGTCAAGGCTTCTATTTTATTTACTATTTGTACTATCGCTTGCTAGTTGCGATATATTTGAAAACGAACAGCCTGCAATTCCAGGGAAAATTGTGTTTTCTATGCCAGACAACTCTGATGAAGCCTATCATCAGATTTTTGTTATGAATACCAATGGGAATGAGCTTAAACAGCTTACTTTTTTTGATCAAAACTCAGCTTTTCAGCCTTCTTGGAGTCCCGATGCATCTAGAATTGTATTTACAACTACGTTAAAAAGCTTTGTCGGTGGTACCTCCATTTATATCATGGATGCAGATGGATCGAACATCCAGCCAATGAAACTTTCTTCAGAGGCTATTTTTGCGCTTTCGGGATCCCATCCTACATGGAGCCCTGATGGAAACAAAATTGCATTCCATTCTTGCGCCTGTGAAATTGGTACAAGAATCTCTGATATATTTGTGTACGATTTAGAAACCGATTCTGTCTCACAAATAACCGATCACCCTTCTTGGAATGCATTTCCTTCTTGGAGCCCCGATGGAAACCAAATTGCCTTTACATCGAACCGTGATTATTTAAACGAAGGTGAAAATCGGTTGACTCAAGATTTATATGTAGTATCTATTGGTACTTCTAAAATTACCAAGGTTACTGATAATGGAAATATAAGTGGATGGGCTTGGATTCCATATTCCTCTAAGGTACTTATAGGTTCAAATCTAAAGCCTTTCAAATGGTATTCTGTTGATGTTTCAAGCTCTGCTATTGATTCTAATTTTCATTTGAATGAAGACCCAGAGATTTCTAGATATCGCCCTATCAAGTGGTCGCATCAAGGTCGTATTTTAATGACCCTTTCTGTAACAAGTGAATTGACACTCTATTTCTATAATAAAGAGGAAGATATTTTAACCAAAGGAACAATAATGGAAAATACTCTGGGTTTCGATTGGTATTTCAACGACAGCTTTAACTAATGAGTCTTATGCAACTATAAGAAAAGCCCCGCACAATGATCCATAACCTCCCGCCAGAGAAAATACACGTGATTAAATAGTTATCCTAATTCCACATAAAAGACTCAATCAAATCGGTTGAGTCTTTTCTATTTAACCAACCCAACCTCTTTCTGATAGATTTTCTCACTCTGAGTAATTGTTAAACTCCAGGTTATTCCTGCAAGTACCATCATCCCTCCATAAATCATTATGAGTGGCTTTACTGCAATGATGTCGAACTCTAAAAGCAAGGAAGCAATCATCACTGAGATCGAATTAGCCAACGTGAAAAGCAGCCATTCTGTACTAAAAATTCTACCTCTAAATGTGTCTTTTGTTCTTTGCTGAAGAAGAACAGTACTAAATACCCAATTAGCACCAGAGGCTGCGTGTGCAAAAAGCACAAATATGATCATAACCCAAATAGTATTGGTAAATCCAACTACCATATACATTAGACCTGCGGTTATAAAAGCGGCTCCCATTACCATAACCCAATCCTTTTCCTTTGGGAAAAGCCTTCGGCCAATAATTGGCCCGATTCCAGTTCCAATACCTCTTGCTGCATACAATAGCCCTAAACCAATGCTTCCCATCATTAACACTTCTTCACTTACAATGATGAGCAGATAGACACATCCTCCCAAAAAAGCACTAGAAACTCCTTTTGCCATACTTGGTCTTAAGATGTGACGATTTTTAAGTAAATATTTCGCTCCTTCTTTAATCCCAAGAAAAGGATTTTTGGAATCTTCCTTCTCTTTAGCGGTCATCTCTTGTTGTGGGATAACTGCTTTGTAAATGAAGAATGCAGATAGTATGTAGGTAGCAGCATCTAAAATCAGTACTAAATCGGTTCCAAGTAACTCGGTAGCAAACCCACCTATTGCCATTCCAGATGTGAAAATTATACTCCAAGTTGCGGTTGAAATCACATTCGCATTTACAAGTTCTTCGTCTGTGGTAACATTGGGTATAGATGCGGTTTTCGCAGGTTCAAATATCGCTGAAAGCATCATTTGTATTGATGTTAATGCAAAAGCTATCCAAAGCATTTCTACCGACTGAACTACTAGGATTCCAAAAACCGCAATTGCTCTTCCAAAATCACACACAATCATCAAATTCCTTCTATTAAAGCGGTCGGTAATGTAACCTGCAAATGGTGAGAAAATTGCCAGGCTTAACATCTTAACAATTATGATTAGCCCAAGTAAGAACTCTGAATCAGAGTATTTAGAAATGATTGCATAAAGGGCTAGTAGTCCAAACCAATCCCCAAAATTTGAAATCGATTGCGCCAACCAAAGTCGCCGATAATTTGCGTTGTTTTTAAGAAGGAGGTAATAGGGACGTAGGGTTTTCAACAGTTAAATTTGGAATAATATAATTTTAGGTCATCCCGGGCTTGATCCGGGATCTTACGATAAGGCTTTATCAGGTGATTACTCTTTTTTCACCTCACAAAGATCCTGAAACAAGTTCAGGATGACGGGTCATTTGGAATGCTTCATTCTTAATTGAACATTGATCATTCAATTCCCGTGCTTCCAAACCCACCTTCTCCCCTTTCAGTTTCACCTAATTCAGAAACTTCTTTAACAGGAAGTTGTACCACCGGTGATATCACCATTTGTGCAATTCTATCTCCATGATTGATAATAAAATCTTCTTGCCCATGATTGATTGCTATTACTTTTACTTCTCCGCGATAATCAGAATCGATGGTTCCAGGTGAATTCAGCATGGTTATTCCATTTCGAATAGCTAGCCCACTTCTTGGTCGGATTTGAGCTTCATAGCCATTAGGCAACGCCATAACCAACCCCGTTGGAATAAGTGTTCGTTCGCCGACTTTAAGTATAATTGATTCCTCTAAGGCTGCTCTTATATCCATGCCAGCAGCTGAGCCTGTCTCATAACTAGGAAGTGCTAACTCTTTGGCATGAGGTAATTTCTTAAACTCAATCAAATTCATAACTCTTCTCTTTTATATTCAATTAACTTAACTATAGCATTACCTATAATCACTTTAACTCGAGCTTCAAGTGGAACTCTTAAGTCATCATCCATAAACCAAGCTCTGAACTCGCCAGAAAACCCAAAAGGTCCTTCAATATTTTCTGTAGATCCTGTTGTTAAATAAGCATTAATTGGTTTATCAAAAGCCTCATACTTTCTCTTTTCTACTTTCGAAGGATTCTTAAATAAAATAGCCCCTTTCTTTTTTGTAACATATACAGGCATCTTATTCTCTATTTCTCCTCCAGCGAATAATCTTGAAAAATAAAAGATTATATGACCAGCAGTCGCAGGCTCTTCAAGCTGTAAAGTATCTCGAGTATTATCCTCTTCTAAATAGGTTACAACTCCATTTTCTCGATCAAAAGAGTAGATAATATCCTTATATTTATTTTCATCAACATTATCTCTCCAATAATAAGAAGTAACAGGAAGTCCATCTTCATTCTCATAAAATAAACTGTGAAAATGATCGATCTCTTTGCTCATAAAAGGAATCTTAGAATTCGATTCAATTTTAGTGAAAAGGTGTTTATGCATTTTTCCATTGTACATAGTATCGGGTAATAAAATTACCTCAACCCATCCAAGCTTAAAAAAGCCATATTTCACTTCATATTTAAACGTTTCTTTTACTGAAAATATATCATCAAGTGTAGGTTGATCTGTAGTACTAGTCTGAGCTATAGCAGAAATACTTAGTGATACAGAAAATAAAAGAATGATAAGCTTCATGAGAAAAATTGAATTTTTTTATATAACGTCTTCATCATCAAGCAGTTCATTTTCTTTTAAAAAATTTTTAAATGCTTCTTCATCATAACCAACTAAAACTGCCTCTTCATAAACAAGAACTGGACGTTTAATCATACTCTGATTTTGCTCAAGTACTTCAAGCATTTCTTCCGTTGATAATTCCTTGTCTTTTAATCCCAAAGTTCGGTACGTAGTTCCTCGTTTATTAACTAGAACATCAATCCCAACTTTAAACTCAAGTTCTGAAAGTTCATCGATTGTAAGTGGTTCTTTTTTTACATCTATAAACTCAAACTCAATTTCATTTGAATCCATCCAATTTTTTGTAGCTTTTATTTTATCACAATTTGGAATACCAATTATATGTAGCATGCGTTTTTGCAGAATAGTTTTGTATTTTCATGAAAGATACGGTTTGTATTCCCAATTTCGAATGTTATTAGTCTCTTTTATAGGATGAAAATTTATCCAACGCTCATTTTACTTCTTGTCACTTTTTTGATTATCTCTTCGTGCACCAGCAACGATGCGCAAGAAGAGTTCGAACGTAGTGCTTATGCACCCGCTGAAGGATTTACAAGAACTGATAATAACTCAACTATAATTGGTGAACCCGATGAAGACGATTGGCGAACATCACCATTTTATTCAGCTTTAGCTACAATTCAACCTGCCTTTCCAAATCCAATCCTCTATGGAACTACTTCTACTCTTGATATTGATATGAATGGCAATTCCTTGACATCAATATTAGAACTTGGTTACTTCGATTTTCAAAGACGATGGACTCAATTAGATTTAAGGGATGATGTCTCAGAATTTAGCACTACCCCGTTAACCATTAATTCACAATTATTTGGTTCAAATGCTAGCTTAGCAAGAGGCTTATACAGAATCGTATTATTCGATGGAAATCAACGTGTTATAACCTACGGAGATATTGAGATAGAGTAAGGTTGTTATAGTTTAAAACAGACTCTATCTTCTTGTTATGCGAAAGTTATTTCCCTCAGAAAAGCAGGTGCTAAAATGCCTCATTTTCCAAGAATCTTACAATGTCATCCTTGAAGAAACCGGATTAAATACTGGCGCACTTAGAGATGATTTAATAAACTTGATCAACTACAGGCTTATCGAAGTTTTGGAAGAAAATGATGTACAATCTAGCATATCTTATTATGATACAGATAACTTACAGAATTTTTCTTTTCGAGCTACAAAAACGGGATTGAAACACATACGGGAGATTGCATGAAATTTGAAGCGGAAGTAAATGAACAAAGTATTAACGTTGAAATAGATCCTGATTCTTCATCATTTACATCAGGAGAAACAAATGGATCATTCACTTTTGACTCTCAAAATGAGAGATTTTTTCTTCGAGTTGGAACAAAAGTCCATAAAATTGATAATGTAAGTTATGAAGGCTCAGATATCACTTTCTCTATTGATGGAAGCTGGCATACAGTAACTGTTAAAGATGAGCAAGAGCTGTTATTAGATAGCCTTGGTTTTAAAACTGGTGTTGATGTTGCTGAGGGATCTTTAAAATCACCCATGCCAGGTAAAATTCTTGATATTCTTGTAAAAGTTGGTGATGCAGTATTTAAAGGACAGCCCGTTGCGATACTTGAGGCTATGAAAATGGAAAATGAATTGAAATCACCTATTGATGGAAATGTCATTAGTATAGATGTTGAAACCGGACAATCATTAGAAAAAAACACCCCTATTCTGGAGATAGAAGCAGTTGGATAAATTTATTATTGAAGGCGGAACGCCTCTTGTTGGAACGATACCCGTAAGTGGCTCAAAAAATGCAGCATTACCAATAATTGGCGCAGCCCTACTGGGTGATTCAGAAACCGTTATTCATAATATTCCCCGCCTTCAGGATATTTATACTTTCAATAATGTACTTCGTGTAGTTGGTTCTAAAGTAGATTTTAATGAATCTGAAAATACTGTCACCATTGACCCAACTTTAGTTTCTTATTTAGAAGCTCCTTACGACTTGGTTCGAAAAATGCGTGCCTCTTTTTATATGCTCGGTGCTTTAGTTGGTAAACACGGAGAAGCAAAAGTTTCTCTTCCTGGTGGTTGTGCGTGGGGGCCGCGCCCTGTTGACCTTCACTTGAAAGGCATGGAAGCAATGGGAATTAACATCTCATTGGAAAAAGGCTATGTAGTTGCTACCGCTGATGAAACTTTAAAAGGTGGTAATTTCACTTTGGAACCAAGTAGTGTTGGTGCCACCGTTAATCTGTTACTTGCTTCGGTTCTAAAAGCTGAAAAATTCGTAATTAATAATGCTGCAAAAGAACCAGATGTAGTTCAACTTTGCAATGTTCTCGTGAAAATGGGCGCGAATATCGAAGGAATTGGTACTAGTACATTAACTATTCGAAAAGTTAATTCATTAAAAGGTGTTGAAATCAGTAATGATCCAGATAGAATTGAATTAGGAACTTATATGATTGCAGGTGCAATGATCCCTGGATCAGATCTGACACTCACAGGTTGTAATCCAGAACAATTAGGAGATTTCCCAGAATTACTTCGAAAAACTGGGACCGACGTTGTTGTTGATGGAACCATCATTAAAGTAAAAGCACCCGATACTTTAAAACCAGTTTCTATAACCACCGATATTTATCCTGGTTTTCCGACCGATTTACAAGCACAATGGGCAACTATGCTAACACAAGGAGATGGTGAATCAAGTGTAACCGATACCGTCTATTTTGATAGATTTAGCTACGTTCCTGAACTTGTACGCTTAGGAGCAGATATGCATAATGTGAAGAATACTGTTCATATAAAGGGTAGTACTCCGCTAGCTGGAGCAACTGTAATGAGTACCGATCTTCGGGCAAGTGTCAGCTTAGTTTTAGCAGGAATGGTTGCAGAAAATACCACTGAAGTCCTTAGAATTTACCACCTCGATCGTGGCTATGAATCCTTAGAAAATAAACTTAATCCGGTTGGGGCGAAGTTGACTAGAGTTGAGGATTAAATTTTACATCACAAGTTATAAATACCATTTACTTTAGTCGACTCTTCGAGTTATATTAAGTAGTGGTAAAATCGACCACAAGAGCTTTTAAAAGAACTTTTCTACTTGCATTACGCACAGAATATATATTACAAAAACACCGTAGAGACGACCCTAAGATCACGTTTTGAGGATTTCTACATCGATTTACTATGTCTCTGGTCTATTATCAAAACACTAACCGGCCAGGTACTTTTTTCAGATTCCATATCAAAAGAATCGCACACTAATCAAACAAATTCAACAGGCATTATTGCCAAGGCGGATGTTTCGCCATGTCACCCAACTGTACTGAGCTCAGACGAAATTATGTCTGGCACGACTAAAAAATTCAGACGATGGATGGCTTGCATGGATAACAGACGCCGGAAAAAAGAGAAATTTAATGAAGAACCAAATTATCATTCATTCGACCGGCAATCAGTCCCGGATCGCACTTCTGGAGAACGGAGAACTAGCTCAATTATTTATAGAGTCGGAAGAGAACCAGCGCACAGTTGGTAATATTTATGTAGCTCGAGTTCATAAAGTAATGAGCGGTATTCGTGCCGCATTTATCGACATGGGAACTCCTAAAGATGCTTTCCTTCACTTTTCTGATGCTGGTGATCACTTAGATGAATATGTATCAATGCTTAATGGCCCTAATGCAATTCCAAGTGGCGCTCGGAAAGATATTGAGAACAAAGAAAGCCTTTCTAATTCTCAAAAGCAGATGCTTGCTGGAAAAGTTTTAAAAACTGGTCAAAAACTTCTTGTACAAATTGTAAAGGAACCTATTGGTTCTAAAGGCCCTAGAGTTTCTACCGATATTACCATCGCAGGACGTTTTTTGGTTCTAATTCCAATGGGTGATTACATCGCCGTTTCAAAGAAAATCAGTAATTATAAAGAACGCCGACGTTTAAAAAACCTTCTTAATGGCATGGTTCCTGATGGTTTTGGTGTTATAGTACGTACTGTTGCTCAAGGTCATGATGACCAAGCTATTGAAGACGATTTACGTAACGTACTTAAGAAGTGGGAAAAGATTGTTGATAATTTAGATAAAGCAAAACCACCTTCTCTTCTCTATAAAGATCTGGACATGACGGAGAGTTTAATTCGCGACTTGTTTGCAAAGAATTATGATCGTGTGTTGATTGATGATCCAAAAATGTTTCGACAAATCAAATCATATGTAGCTCAGATAGCTCCACAGATGGTACCAAATGTAGAGCAATACAAACGAAAAGAACACATTTTCGATCATATGAAGATCTCGGAGGATGTAAACTCTATCTTCAGTCCACGTGTACGCATGAAAATGGGCGGATATCTGATCTTCGAACAAACAGAAGCTATGTATGTAGTGGATGTGAACTCGGGACCTTACGCTGCAAAAGAACGTCAAGAAGATAACTCACTGAAAACAAATCTTGAATCTGCTCGTGAAATCGCAAAGCAACTTCGTCTTAGAGATATTGGTGGGATTATAGTTGTTGATTTTATCGATTTGAAAGATGAAAAAAATCGTAAGAAAATATATGATGAGCTAAAGAAAGAGTTCCGTAAAGATCAAGCCAAGACTAATATTCTAGGAATGAGTGATTTTGGATTAGTTCAAATCACACGTCAGCGTATTCGACCTAGTGTTGTTAACTCAGTTTCTAAAGTATGCCCAATGTGTGGTGGTTCAGGAAATGTTGTAAGCGAAGATACGATCGTAACAGATATTGAAAGTTGGATTAACAAATTCAAGCATAACACTAGTTATCGTGCAATTGATTTATATGTGAATCCATATTTAAAATCATTTCTTACTAAAGGATTATTCAGCATTCGCTGGAAATGGTTAAGTAAATACCATGTTAAAGTTTCAATCATTGGTGATGAAACTATATCACTAAATGAGTTTCATGCAACACTTGCTGGTTCTGATATCGATATCACAGATGTTATTATCAGAGGTGAATCTATTGAAGAATTGTTAAATCGTCAGGAACTCGAAGAAACTGATAGTGGAAAGCATAATACGAGCGATCTTGAGTATTCTAAAAAGGAACGACCTCAAAATAGGAATAACAGATCGTCAGGTTCATCTGCCAATTCGAGTGGAAATTCAAATCGCAGACCTCCTAACTCACGCAATTAAACAGTGGCTCGGTTATTGCAAAATCTGAATTAACTATTAATCAAATAGATTAAAATGAGTTTATTTAACCTACACGCCACTACGGTGGTGGGAATTATACATAATGGCGAAGCAGCTATTGGTAGCGATGGTCAGGCTACAATGCAGACCACAGTAATGAAATCTACCGTTAAGAAAGTTAGAAAAATAAGTGGTGGTAAAATACTTGCCGGTTTTGCAGGATCTACTGCTGATGCATTTACCTTATTTGAGCGGTATGAAGGTAAACTAGAAGAATATAATGGCAATATGCAGCGTTCAGCTGTAGAACTTGCAAAAGACTGGCGAAAGGATAAGTATTTACAAAAGCTGGAAGCTCTACTTGTAGTAATGGATAAAGACCATGCACTTGTAATTTCTGGCCAAGGAGATGTAATAGAACCAGATGATAACATTGTGACTATAGGAAGTGGCGGTAGCTATGCATTAGCTGCAGCTCGAGCAATGGTTAAGCATTCACCTAAAATGAAGGCAAAAGAAATTGTAGAGGAAGCATTACGTATTGCTGCCGATATCGATATTTATACGAATCACATTCGTACCCTTTTAGAAATTGAAGATTAAGTTATGACTGAATTAAAAAGTTTAACCCCTCAACAAGTTGTTCGAGAACTTGATAAATATATTGTTGGCCAGAAAGAAGCGAAACGATCAGTAGCTATAGCATTGAGAAATCGCTGGAGAAGAATGAACTCTGATCCAGAAATTAGAGAAGAAATTGTACCGAATAATATTCTTTTGATTGGTCCAACTGGTGTTGGTAAAACTGAAATAGCTCGCCGTCTTGCGAATTTATCAATGGCTCCTTTTGTTAAAGTAGAAGCATCAAAATTTACCGAAGTCGGTTATGTTGGTCGCGACGTGGAGTCGATGATTCGTGATCTCACCGACTTGAGTGTTAATATGGTAAAAGATGAGATGCAGGAAAGGGTTAAAGAAAAAGCTGCTGATCTTGCTGAAGAACGAATTTTAGATATTCTCATCCCACCTGTTAAAAAAACAGGCGTTGGCTTTTCGAATGACACTACTACCAAAACTGAAAATCCTAATGACACTGAATTAAATGAGCGAACACGAGATCGTTTTAGAGATAAGTTGAAAAACGGTGACTTGGATGATCGTGAAATCGAGATAGAAGTTAAAAGCACTAACGGCGGTGGAATGATGCAGGTTTTCGGCCCAGGTGGAATGGAAGAAATGGGTGTAAATCTACAAGATATGCTTGGTAACCTTGGAAATAAGGGGAAAAAATCTAAGCGTAAACTACCGGTTAAAGAAGCTAGAGAAATTCTTATTGAAGAAGAAGCTGAAAAGCTGATTGACCATGAATCTGCAGTACAAGAAGCACTAGAACGTGTTCAAAAACATGGAATCGTATTTATTGATGAAATCGATAAAATCGCGGAACCTTCAACAGGAGCTGGAAAAAGTGGTCCGGATGTAAGTAGACAGGGTGTTCAACGTGATTTACTGCCTATTGTAGAAGGAAGTACTGTAAACACGAAACATGGTATCGTTAAGACTGATCATATTTTATTCATTGGATCTGGAGCTTTTCACATTTCAAAGCCATCCGATTTAATTCCTGAACTACAAGGACGTTTTCCAATTAGAGTTGAATTGAATTCACTAACTGAAGATGATTTCTTTGATATTCTAACTAAGCCGAAAAATGCACTTACTAAACAGTATCAAGCAATGCTTGAAACCGAAGGCGTTAAAATCACTTTTACTGAAGAAGCAGTGCGGGAACTTGCAAGAATTGCTGCGCTAGTTAATTCACAAGTTGAAAATATTGGCGCAAGAAGATTACATACAATTATGTCTTCTTTATTTGATGAGTTATTATTCGCTGTTCCTGATGACATTAATTCTGGTGAAATCAATATTGATCCAAAATATGTTGAGAAACAATTAGCAGGATTAGTAAAGGATAAAGATTTAAGCCATTACATCCTTTAACATTGGTAGATACCTAATTATTTATTACACTCGTTAAAGGTGAAACTTATTCCTAGAATTTTGGTTATTACTAAAGAATATTAGAAAAAATGACATTTATGACGTTGAAGCGATTTATTATTCCTAACCTGTTCGTAGTACTCCTTCTAGCTACTTTAAATTTTGCTGGTGTTGATGAAATCATTAAGCCAAAAAATGATGACACAACGAATCTAACAAAATATGTACAAGCTCAGCGAAGTATTCTTCAAAACTATTTTGAATATGCTGATCTCGATATCATGTACAAAACTAGTATTAGGTATATGGTAACTGGAATAAAAGATTCGACGCTTAAGATTTCTGATTCACCAATTGATACTACATTCCCAGGTGTCCGAATAACTTCACTTAGAGATTCTTATACTAATTTTGAAGCTGCCTATTTATATGTTACAAATAATAGTCCTGAAGAGGATATGTCAAAACTAACAGAACGGGCAATTCGTGGTCTATTCTCTACTCTTGATCCACATTCAGTATTTATTGAAGCTGAAGACAGCGAAGTAGATCAAGAAAATTTTGCAGGGAAATTTCAAGGAATAGGTGTTCAATTTAATGTAATTGAGGACACTATAACCGTAGTTACAGCAATAGCAGGTGGACCAAGTGATCAACTAGGAATTCAATCTGGAGATCGTATAGTACAAATTGACGATACCTCAGCTGTAGGATTTACCAATGAGCAAGTTCAAGCTCATCTTCGAGGAGAGAAAGGAAGTAAAGTAAGAGTTGGTATTATTAGGCCAGGTGTACCAAACAAAATCTTCTTCACCATTATCCGTGATGATATCCCATTGTATACTGTTGATTCATCTTATATGCTTGATGATAAAACCGGCTATATAAAAATAAATCGTTTTGCAGCTACCACACATGATGAATTCATGCAGGCAATGGGTGAACTTAAACAAGAGGGAATGGATCGTCTAGTACTTGATTTAAGAGGAAATCCTGGAGGATATTTAGGTCAAGCAGTTGCTATAGCTGAAGAATTTTTCCCAAAAGGAACAGAGTTGGTTGCTACAAAAAGTAGACATACTCGCTTCAATCAAGAGTACTTTTCTAGAAAAGATGGCGTCTTCAAAGAAAAACCTGTTATAGTTTTAGTAGATGAAGGAGCTGCTTCTGCAAGTGAGATCGTTTCTGGAGCACTACAAGATCATGATCGAGCATTAATCGTTGGTCGCCGCACATTCGGGAAAGGGCTAGTTCAGCAGCAATACGAATTAGTAGACAAAAGCATGGTTAGAGTTACCATTTCTAGATATTTAACTCCATCAGGTAGATTAATCCAGAAACCATTTACTGAAGGTGGCGGCGAAGAATATGCTTATGAGATTTACCGACGTGATAATGCTATGAATGATGCCGTTGAATTTGTAGATCATGTGCCCGACTCACTTAAATTCCAAACAGATGCTGGTCGAACGGTATATGGTGGTGGTGGAATAGTTCCAGATTATATTATCCAACCTGATACTTCGCGTTCTGGTTATATGATCAATTTTTCATTGAGAAAAAGAGTCTCTTTCGATTATATAAGAGATTATTTAGATAACAATGGAACTGATTTTAGAGCAAAATGGGAAAATGACTTTGAGAAATTTAGAGCTGATTTCTCTTGGTCAAGTGAAGAATTGAATGGTTTTAAGGCTTCTATGGAAGAAAGAGGCATGGTAATCACTGATACGGTTAGCGAGCCCGATTTCAAAAACGATTCTCTCTTTGTACCTCAAGGATACTTTGAAGAAGTTGCTTGGATGGCTGAAGGAAGAATGAAAGCTGAATTGGCAAGACAGGTATGGGGTCTTCCGTACTTCTACCCTATTATTAATGATGTTTTTGATACAACCTTAGAAGAAGCCATGACTTTGTGGGATGCCTATTCTAAACTAGAAGCTTTAGCTAAAGGAAAAGCTATGGCTGATGATGTAACGAATATTAAAAAAGACGGATAGGATTAATTTAACATCCTTAAAAAAAGCCTACGTTTTTGAAATTCAGGCTTTTTTTATGGGAAAGATTTAAGCTAGCATTCACTTATTCTTTTTTATATTAAATGAATCAAAATTTCGCTTTACTTGAAATTAATCATCTTACAGAATCACACAATTATGCTTACTAGATTTATCTTAATTCTAATTCTCTCGATATTATTTGCCTCAAGCAGCTATAGCCAGACTATAGTAATTAATGAGATTAATTATAATTCTGCAGCAGCGGTAGATACTGAAGATTGGATAGAGATTTTTAATAATTCTTCAACAAATGTTGATATTTCTGGTTGGATAATTAAAGATAGTAATGACGACAATGAATTTATCTTTGAAGCATCTACAATTTTAAATGCTGGTGCTTATTTAGTTATTGTACGAGATTTGACTGATTTTAAGGTAGTTTTCCCAAATGTTACAAACGTTGTAGATAGTATAGACTTTAATTTTAGTAATGCAGGAGAGTTAGTTAGACTATATAATTCCAGCGATGTACTAATTGATCAGGTTGAATATGATGATGTAAGTCCTTGGCCTACAGAACCAGATGGTAATGGTCCAACTTTAGAGCTTATAGATCCAGATTTAGATAATAGCCTTGCTACTAGCTGGGGAGTCTCTTCTGGTAATGGCACCCCTGGAAGTCAGAATTCAGTAAGTGTAAGTAATGAAGAAGAAAATTTTGCTCAAACTACTTTCCGTTTAACACAGAATTATCCAAATCCATTTAATCCGTCAACGAATATATCATACAGTATTTCAGAACCAGGAAATGTTAACCTTGATGTATTTGATCTTTTAGGTCAAAGAGTAGCTATTCTAGTTAATGAAGTTCAATCAATTGGTAGTTATGATATTAACTTTGATGCTTCTAATTTAACCTCTGGGATTTATATATATAGAATTACTAATGCAGGTCAGACTTTAACCCGGAGAATGACATTGATTAAGTAATTATATCTAAATATAAAAAAAGCCCTGTAGTTTAATCTTCAGGGCTTTTTTTAATTTGTAAATCTGATTATTCGACTTCTTTTAACAACTCTTCGATTGCGCGTTCAAGCTGCTGATCTCTTCCATTATCAATAATACCAGGCATATTTTTCACTTTGATATCTGGCTCGGTTTGAAGATTCTCCATCCATCTTCCAGCTTTATCTTTTGCACTTACAGGCACAACTCCCCAGTACGATCCATTAGGTAACCCTTCCCAACCTGCAAAACTACAGGTTCCTGGTACTGGCATCCCTAACGTTGTACCAATTTTCAGGTCTGTATACCCTTGAGCATAGCAATGACCATCTGAGTAGTTACTTTCATTGAACATTGTTAGAGTAGGTTTTGTCCACCTTGATGTTGGCTCCCCTCCTACAACTTTTGCAGCTGTTGCATAAGTAATAAAACTCTCACCGGTAAAGAACATGGCTAAATCTGCAACAAGATCACCGCCACCATTATTTCGAGTATCAACTATTATTGCATCCGTTTCTAAATATTTACCAAGCATATCTTCATAAATACTTCTATATGGACCGTCACCCATTCCTGGAATATGAACATAACCTAGTTTACTATTGCTCTTTCTAGCAACTTCTTCCTCATTAGTTCTTACGAATCTTGAATATAATAATCTATTCTCTTCACCTAAAGAAATTGGCTTTATAGTAATTTGTTCGCTGTTTTTTCCTTTGTCATCACTGACTTCTAAAAGAACAAATTTTCCAGCCTTTCTATTTAAAAACTGAGCTATGTCTTTATCATTGGAAATGACTTCACCATCTATTTTCTGGATAATCATACCTGTCTTGATATCAAGATTTGCTTTATCGAGTGGACCACCCTTAATCACTTCTACGATCTTAATGCCATCACCTTTGTGATCATAATCCATAAATATCCCAAGCGATGCTGTAGCATCACCATTCTCAATATTACCATTATAACCAGATCCAGCATGCGACACATTCAGTTCACCAAGTAATTCGGAAAGCATTTCGGCAAACTCATATCCGTTTCCAATATGAGGTATGTATTTTTGATATTCTTCGTATAACAAATCCCAATCTTTTCCATGAAATGAAGGCTCATAAAAAATATTTTTTGTTCTTATGTATACATGTTCGAACATTTGCTGACGCTCTTTTTGTTCATCAAATTCCATTTCACCCGATATTGAAATAGCTTTTGTACTTCCTGCGGATAGATCGACTTTAGATATACTTCCCCCACTTAACAGGTATAGGTTCTCCATATCTTTATCCCAAACTAAACTTCCACCGCCAGTATTTAACTTGATGAGCATTTTAGTATCACGAGATCTGAGTTCAGTTTCCCACAAGTTATACCGTCCTTCGAATTGAGCTAAGTAATAGAGTTTCTCACCATCTTTAGACAGTGTTGCATCCGATAGATAACTTGAATGAATAGTAAGGCGAGCTTTTCGATCTTTCATTCCATCCCAATCAAACTCTAACTCTTTAACTTCCTCTTCCTTTTCTTCATCCTTTTTATCCTCATCGTCCTCTTTCTTTTCCGCTTTCTTTGCTTTCTCTAATTCTTTCATAAGTTTGAAATCATCTTCACTCATGTTGAATTTATCCCATGCTTCCTGATCAAAAAACATAGTATAAATATCTCCTTGAGAACGTCCACTTGTAGCATAACTTTTTAGTCCATCTCGATTACTGAACCACATCATTTGCTTGCCTTCATTCATCCATTTCGGACTATAATCGTAGTATCCACTTTCTGTTAAATTGATTCGTTCTTTACCATCAGCTGAAAGCAAAAGAACTTCACTATTATTTAAAAGTTTACTCCAATCAACTAATAACCACTTACTATCAGGGCTCCAAGTAAAGTATTTATCTCCATCGCGCATATGAAAAAGATCTTCTGGTGTAAGTAGGTCAACTGTCTTACCCGACTCAACATCTTTTACTCTAAGTGTTCTTCTTCCGGCGATATATGCGAGTTTTTTCCCATCTGGGGAGTATTCTGGAAGATAATTATCTAAATCATCGCTAATTAAAACTTCCTCTTTTATTAACGATGATGCGAAGAAATAGGGCTCTTCCTCTCTCACAATCTCAGTTTTAAAAATGCTCCATTTTCCATCTCTTTCACTTGCATATACTACACTTTTCCCTTCTGGGCCAAATGTAACAAAACGTTCTGCTTCAGCTGTGTTTGTGATTCTTTTTGTTAGTAAGCCATCTACAGAGGTTACAAAAACTTCACCTCGAGCAGTAAATACGATTTCTTTTCCGTTAGGTGAGATTGCCATTTCCCCTACTCCACCATTAATTGAAATGAAACTATCAGAATTATCAATTTCCTGAGTTGTAATCGTAACTGACACTTTCTTAGGAGCTTCACCTTCTTTCATTGTATAAAGCTCTCCATCATACCCAAAAGCTAATGTTCCATTTCCTTCGCTTAAGAATCGAACAGGATGGGTTTTAAAATCCGTGAGTTGTTCATTTGAACCCGGATTAGCTATTGAAATTTTATGTACATTAAAATTACCGCTGGTTTCACTTAAGTAATACAAACTTTGCTCATCAGAAGAGTAATTTGGCTGTCTATCTTCACCATTAAAGTTTGTTAGCATAGTATGTGTATTCGATTCTTTATCGTATACCCAAATATCTCTAGTAACAGATGATGTATGGTGCTTTCTAAACTCATTCTCACCACCTGGCTTGTCATGGTACACCATTTGAGAACCGTCGTTTGAAACCTGAACAAACTCTGCTGGTATTGTGAAAACTTGATCTACTCTTCCACCAACAACTGGAACACTATATAATTCAGGTTGTGATCCTGTAGGGTATTGTCTATGACTTGCAAGGTCCTGTCTAGAAGCACCAAATAGCACATGTTTGTCATCATTAGTAAAACTGAACGGCTTTTCATCATTTGAATGAAATGTAAGACGAGTTGCAGCTCCACCATTTGCACTCATGCTATAAATATCAAAATTTCCATATCTATCTGATGCAAAGGCAATAGTACTTCCATCTTTACTCCATACAGGCATGTAATCGTGTGCCTTATGAAATGTTATTTGTTTAGCCTCTCCTCCATTTGTTGGAACAGTATATAAATCCCCCATATAGGTAAAGGCAATGGTCTGCCCATCTGGTGAAATTGATTGGTATCGAATCCAATTAGGATTAGTCATTTGGGCACTAGCAATACTGCTCGCAATAAGCATTACACAAATAGAAAGAAACAGCTTCATTTGAAATAGATTAGTTTTGAAATATGAGCTTTGAATGTAAATAAAAATGAGCTCTCAGACTCGTAATTAGTTATAGAAAGACGAGATAAAAAAACTAATGTTACTCTATAAAATAAAAAATGTCTTAGGGGTATTGAAAAGTTAATGTGTACTAAAGGTGATTAAAACATTTGAACATTATACTTGGTACGGAACATTGATAAAGCATAACGCTCTTTTAATATTTAGCTTTTTATTATTCACTTTTTGTGAAAGCCCAACTAGTAATAATATATCACCTGAAATAGATTTAGGAGAAGAAACTGAATTTGAAATTCTTGATTGGACTACAGAAACTCATAGTAATCAAGTTGATCCTAATTATGATGTCGTTTTCGAGGAAAACACGGTTAAAAGAATCGATTTAACCATTAGTAGCTCTAACTGGTTTGTTATGCAGGCCGATCTAGATGAAAACTTATCAGGTACACCTGAAGACATCGATTTTACTCCAATTTGGGTTCCGGGAACACTAACTTTTGAAGATAAAGACTGGTATAAAGTAGGAATCCGATACAAAGGAAATTCCACCCTTCTTAATGCTTCAAGAAGCAGTGATGACAAATATCCGTTTAAACTTGATTTCGATGAGTTTGAAGACGAATTTCCAGAAATAGATAACCAACGTTTTTATGGCTTTAAGCAATTGAATCTAAGTAATAATGATTCTGATGGCTCTTTTATGAGAGAAAAAGTAGCAGCAGATTTATTTCGTGAATTTGGAGTTGCTGCACCTAGAGTAGCATTTTATGCTATTTACTTAGATAGAGGAAATGGATCAACTTTTATAGGACTATATACTTTAATTGAAGAAGTAGATGACTCGATCCCTGAATCACAATTCCCTGATGATAATGGGAATCTTTATAAACCTGATGGAGATGCAGCTTCATTTGCATTGGGAACTTATGATGAATCAGAATTTGATTTAAAAACGAATGAAGATGAAGCTGATTATAGTGATGTAAAATCGTTGTATGAATTACTACATAGTGATCTAAAGACAAGTAATGAAAACCAATGGACTTCAGAACTTGAAAATATTTTCAATGTTGATAGCTACTTAAAATATCTTGCAGCAAATAATGTAATCCAGAACTGGGACACTTATGGGCTTATGACTCACAACTTTTTCCTATATAACGATGAGGGTTTATTAACCTGGATACCTTGGGATAATAACGAAGCGTTTCAAAATGGAAAGCAAGGAGGAGCAGTTAGTCTTGGAATGAGCGAAGTAAGCTCCAATTGGCCAATAATTCGATATATCATGGATGTGGATGAATATGAAACCACCTACAAAAACTATGTAATTGAATTCTGTGAAGAGGTCTTTGAAACTAATAAGATGAATACACTTTTAACTTCCTATCAGAATCTTCTTGATGATTATGCCTCTGAAGAATCCTCTACCTTCAGCAGTTCTGTAAGTTCATTAAAGAGCTATATCCAATCAAGAAATACAGTAGCAATTAGCTTTGCAAATTAAACCTTTAGCTATCCTTTCATTACTTCGGATACCTAATACTCTCTACCATATCCTGAACTTCTTGTGGTGGTTCAGGATATATCATACCAATAGCTAAAGAAACAAGAAGGTTTAAAATCATACCTAATGTTCCGATCCCTTCTGGTGAAATTCCAAACCACCAATTTTCTGGTGTATTGAGTTCAGGAAAAAGAATCTTAAAAAAGATGATATAAGCTAAAGTAAATAGAAGTCCTGCTATCATTCCTGCAACAGCTCCTTCCCTATTCATTTTTTTATAAAAGATTCCAAGAATAATGGCTGGGAAAAAAGATGCCGCAGCTAAACCAAAAGCAATTGCTACAACTTGTGCTACAAAGCCCGGCGGATTAATCCCAAAATAACCAGCTACAACTACGGCAACTCCTGCTGCAATCCTAGCATACATTAACTCTGCTTTATCAGAGATATTTGGATTGAATTGTTTCTTAATTAAATCATGAGAAACTGATGTAGAAATCACCAGTAATAAACCTGCTGCTGTTGAAAGTGCAGCTGCTAAACCGCCAGCTGCGACTAAAGCAGCAACCCAGTTTGGGAGCCCAGCAATTTCAGGATTTGCAAGCACCATGATATCACGATCTACATAGAGTTCATTTTCATTTGCTGTGGGTTCGTTCAATAATAAAACCTGATTATTTGCCCCACGATTTATCTCTAGAATACCATCTCGAGATATATTAGGAGCTCCTACAATAGCTGCGCCAGGTTTATAGTTTATAATTCCATCTTCATTTTTATCGACCCAATTTAAAAGTGCGGTTTCTTCCCATGTGTTGAACCAAGCTGGCATTTCTTCGTAAGGCTGTTCACTTACAGTTTCAATTAAATTAGTTCTTGAAAACACAGCAATTGCTGGTGCAGTTGTATATAAAATAGCAATGAATACTAATGCATATCCTACCGAAATTCGGGCATCTTTTACTTTTGGAACTGTAAAAAATCGGACGATAACATGGGGTAATCCAGCAGTTCCAACCATTAAGGCTACAGTAATAAAAAAGACATCTTGCATGCTTTTAGTACCTGATGTGTATTCAGAAAATCCAAGTTCGGTATGAAGAGCATCAAGTTTATCTAGTAAATACATCCCTGAACCATCAGTAACAGTAGAACCAAAGCCAATCTGTGGAATTGGACTTCCAGTAAGTTGCAAAGAGATAAAAAAGGCAGGAACCATGAACGCGAATATTAAAACACAGTATTGTGCAACCTGCGTATAAGTGATTCCCTTCATTCCACCAAGAACTGCATAAAAGAATACGATCGTCATACCTATGATAACTCCCCAGAATATGTCTACTTCAAGGAATTTTGAAAATACAAGTCCAACACCACGCATCTGCCCCGCTACATAAGTGAAGGAAACAATTAAAGCACAAATAACAGCAACCGTTCTAGCAACATCAGAGTAATATCGATCACCAATAAAATCTGGGACGGTAAATTTACCGAATTTTCGTAAATATGGAGCTAGTAAAAGTGCTAATAAAACATAGCCTCCAGTCCATCCCATTAAATACACAGCCCCATCATAGCCCATGAAGGAAATCAATCCTGCCATTGAGAGAAAGCTGGCCGCAGACATCCAATCAGCTGCTGTAGCCATTCCGTTAACCAAAGGATTCACTGCTCCTTCAGCAACATAAAACTCACTTGTAGTACCAGCGCGAGTCCAAATTGCAATTCCTATATAAATAGTAAAAGTGATGCCGACTAGAATATAGGTCCAAGTTTGTACATCCATTATACATCCTCCTCACTAACGCCAAACTCTTTATCAAGTTTGTTCATTAAATAGACGTACACAAATATCAGTATTACAAAAGCATAAATGGAGCCTTGCTGTGCAAACCAAAAGCCTAATTTAAATCCAGCGAAACGAATCTCGTTCAATGTAGGAGCTAAAAGAATTCCAAAACCATACGAAACGATAAACCATATGGTGAGTAGAATCCCTAAATATTTTAAATTCTTTTTCCAGTAACCCTTTAAGTCACGCTCTTCTGACATATAACCTCCTAAATTAAGATTTGGGAGTATGCAGGTTTTGTAGCAATCCTGCAACTTCTTCTTTTAAACTTCTTGAGTTGCAACAAGTTGTAAAGTTGCTTACATAAAAAACTGATTATGCTATATTCTGAAAAACTTGAGTTATGATATTTGGTTATCGTTTTCTTGTATGTCATAAAGCTCTGAATATTAAAAATAGCAGATGAATCTTTATTCACGTTTAGTCTTTATAATTCTAACATTCTTATTTATAAGCTCAAACTCACTGTATGCACAGTCTGGTGCACCAACTAACAATGAGTTTACTGCTGTTTTTGCAGAAAAAGCTCCCAAAATTGATGGGAATCTTAGTGATGATATTTGGAAACTGATTGAACCAATTACAAATTTTACACAAGTTTGGCCCAGTGATGGATCGCCTGCTACTGAAAAATCAGAAGTTCGAATTGCATATGATCGAGATAACTTATACTTCGCTTTAAAATTTTATGATAAGAACCCTGAGTTAATTAGGGCTAAGAATTTGGAACGAGGAGGAAGAAATGATAGAGACGATCATGCAGTAATTGCACTTGATACATACATGGATGGACGTAATGCTTATCTATTTGAGATGAATGCTTTGGGAACTCAAGATGATGCTACTATAACTGATGAAACTATTTCCATTACTAGTTTTTCTTGGGATGCAGTATTTATAAGTGAAACTATTATTGATAATGAAGGCTGGTCAATGGAAGTTTCTATTCCGTTCCGTCAATTACGATTTCCTGAAGGTGATGATCTACAATTTGGATTGATGATTTCTAGAGTTATTAATAGGAAAAATGAACGTGTAATTTGGCCTGCAATCGGTCTTGAGTTTGGAAATTTTACGGCAATGGCAGCAGTATCACAGTATGGCACTTTAAAGGGTATAAAAAATGTGAGGCGCGGAAAAAATCTGGAAATAAAACCATATATAATTACAGGTGTTCAAGAGATTCGTGATGATTTAGCAATTGAGACAACTGATGTAAAAGAAGAGTTAGATTTTGGATTGGATGTAAAGTATGGACTATCATCAAACCTTACTTTAGATATGACATTAAATACAGATTTTGCTCAGGTTGAAGCTGACAACGTACAACTTAATCTTACACGTTTTAATTTATTCTTCCCAGAAAAAAGAGAATTTTTCCTTGAACGATCCGGACTTTTTGAACATGGGAATTTACGTTCAACTCAAACTTTTTTTTCAAGACAAATTGGATTAAGCAATGAAATCCTGGCTGGTGCACGAATGACTGGACAGGTTGGAAATATTTCGATTGGCGCTCTAAATATCGAAACTGGAGATAAAATGGGAGATTTCTTAGGATCTAATTCTCAAAATAATTCAGTAATTCGACTACGCTCTAATATACTACCTCGAGCAACTACAGGAGCTATATTTACCAATTTTGAATCTGCAACTTCTTATAACAGAGCGTTAGGTTTAGATACACAGTATAGGTTTGGAAGCTCAAGTGCCTTTACAGCTTGGTTAACAAACGTATGGGACGATAATGATGCTCTTAATGACGCTGCTGGACATGCTTCTATTCGATTAAGAAACGATACCCACTTTGCTCAGTTCTCATACACTAATGTAGGTACTAATTACAATCCTGAACTTGGATTCGTAAGAAGACGTGACATGAGGCAGTATTACACAAGACTTGGATATACACCACAAGTTAATTTCGATGCAATCCAGTCGATAAATCGGTTCAATTTTTATGGTTTATATGATTATATCGAAGGACAAGATGGTAATAAACAATCATCAAGTTTTGAATTCGAATCATCTATCGAATTTAGCCGAAGAGATAGAATCTCTTTTGAATTTGATCAACAATTTGAACGATTAGATAGCCCATTTTCTATAAGACCAGATGCAACTATTAACGCTGGTGACTATACATTTTCTACATTTCAAATTAGTGGAGATACTGACTCAAGTCGAAGACTATTCGGTAATGCATCCACTACATTTGGTGAATTCTTTAATGGAGACCGTACTGATATTAGAGCTGGAATTGGATTTCGACAATCTCAACATCTAACTATCGAAACTGGAATAAGTCATTCAATTATTAATCTACCTATCACAAACGGAGAATTTGAAGCTACTACAGCTTCAATATCAATATTGGGTGCATTTACAAGAGATTTATTCACTAGAACACTCATTCAATATGATAATTTTTCTAAAGACTTGAGAGCCAATGTTAGAATAAATTGGATTCACACACCTGGAAGTGATCTTTTTCTTGTATATAATACTTCTTACCACTTTACAGAAAATAATGAGGATGTATTCGACCCAAGGAGAGATTTAATAATGAGAAATCAAGTAGCTGTTATAAAGTTGACCTATCTAATCCTACTATAATTCATTTATGATAAAATCTTTCAACTAGCTAAACTTGAAAGGTTTTCGTTTCTCACTCTATTCGTACATCAGTTTATTTAATAAATTAAAACCCCTGATCATTTTTATCTAATCAGGGGGTTAGAATTAATTCCTTTTCTTTTGATTAGCGCCAGTTCGATCTTCTAAAGGAGGTGCTGGAGTCATTTTATTTGAATTTTCATCAACCATTTTCATGACTTCCTCTACTACTTTCTCCATTTGTGGATCTCTTCCTTTTATTAGCATGTTAGGATCGTCCCAAACTGGGAAATCTGGTCTTACGCCCTCTCCTTCCCAGAACCAATGTCCGTCATTATCATATAATCTAGCACCTGGAACTGTAATTCCACCGCCATCAATTAAACTATGACCTGTTGCAGGTCCAACTAAAATTCCTAGTGTTCTTTCCCCTACAATTGGTCCCGCTTCTAATTCTTGGAAAGCCCAAGGAAGACCATCTCCTCCAGAACCTGCCCATCCATTTATAAGCATTCCCATTGGTCCAGTATTTGTTTTAACAGGATTTGTGTGGTCTCTTCCATGTCTCCAATGAAGATTATACGTAACCGGTCGTTGTAGAAGTTCTAGGAAACGATCCGCAAGTTGACCACCACCATTAAAACGTTCATCAATGATGAATCCTTTCTTATCAAGTTGACCATAATACATTTTAACAAGCTCAAGCTGACCTCTTCCACTTGTATTAGACATATAGATATAACCAAGTTTACCATCTGATAGCTCATCCACCATTTTACGATTATTTTCTATCCACTCTAGATATCGAACTTGAACTTCTTCTTGAGGAGTAAGTGTTTCTACGATTACTTGTCCTGCGTCATTAGCATTACCAGAAGAACTTATCATTAACGAAACAACTTCGCCTGCAAGGTTCTCAAATGGAGCATAAGGATCTTTATTTGAATCCAGTTCTACACCGTTTACAGAATGGATATAATCGCCTTCTGAAACTGTAATTCCAGGCCTATCAAAAGGTGATCGAACTTCGGTATCCCATGCAGCTGGTTTTACAATATGCTTAATTCGATACCCATTTTTATTAAGTTCTAAATTAACTCCAAGTAATCCTGTTTGTTGAGATCTCACTCCTTCAACGTCACCACCACGAGTATATGTATGACCTGCACTTAACTCTGCAGCTAAGTTAGATTGTAAGAAACTTACATCCCATCGTGTTCTAGCATCATCAAGTAAATCTCCATACTGCTTTTTTAATCCTTCCCAATCAACACCATGCATGTTTGGATCGTAAAAGAAGTCGCGGTGTCTTCTCCAGGTGTCATTAAAAATTTGCTTCCATTCTTCTTTAGGAACTAAATCCATTACTAGTCCATCTGTTGGAATTGGATCTGATATCTTTTGACCAGGGGCTGGCTTTATAATACCATATTGACCTCTACTACCTACTAAAATAGACTTTCCATCAGATGTAACTGTTGCTCCATTTATGTTGGAAATAACTTCCTCATCTTCTCTTTCTTCTAAATCATAAACGACCAATGAAGCACTTCTTTCATTCGATCCAGTGTTTGGATAACGTAGATAAACTAGTTTTCCATCAAAGGGCATTAGTGCTCCAATATTTCCTGCATCTGGTGGAAGAATTACTAATCTCGACTCAATCCCATCCACATCAATTTCCACTATATCATCGGATTCTTCACTTTCTTTTTCTTCTTCTTCATTATCATTTGGTAAGTCTAGAGCATCATTCTTTGGAGCTAGTAAAGATGGGACATCATTTGTTAAACTAAGGGAAGCGATTTGACTTGAGTTTGGATAGATCCAAGTTCCATCCATATCCGAATAGTTAGCAGAGAAATTTCTATTTGTTATATAGAACAGATATTTACCGTCGGTACTGAATACTGGATAAAAATCTTCATAAAACCCACTACTTACTTGATGCTTCTTCTTTTCATTAATGTTATATATAAAAATGGCATTATTCGCATTTTCTAAACCTTCGCTAAAAGTAATCCAGTTCGAATCGTGCGACCATGAAATGGGATATCCATATCTTCCTCCATGCCCAGTATTCCATACAGTGTTACCAGCTATTGTAGTATTCCCAGATGCTACATCAATAATTGAGATATCATTTTTCTCATCTATAAAAGCAATCTTTTTACTATCTGGAGACCAATGTAAGGTGTATCCAAAACCCATTCCTCTATTGGTCAATTTTTTAGCATCTGTTCCATCTTCTGTTGATTGAAGGTATATTTCATTTTCTCCTGATTTATCACTCCAATAAGCTAAATGTTTCCCATCTGGTGACCATGATGGTTCTCTATCAAATGCACCACTACTCTTTGTTAAGTTCATTGAATAACCTTCGCTAACAGGAACATCAAATAATTCACCCCGAGCTTCAAAAACTATTCTTTTAGCGCCTGGCGAAGCTGTCATATTGTTGATGCTGCTACTTACATCCAATTTCCTTGGCATCTCAACAGAGAGATCACTGATAATGTTTACATCTACTTCTTTATACTGATTTGTCGCTGTGTTCATTAAATACATATTACCGCCATTTTCGAAAACAATATCATTTCCACCTGCACTCATAAACGAAATATCAAAATCCGTAAAATTTGTTACTCTAGAGGTCTCTTTTGATTTTGTATTATACTGCCAAATATTTAATCGAACTTCTTCTCCTTGGTCAGATAGGAAATAGACTTTATCTCCAACCCATGCAGGCTTTCCATCATTAGCTTCATTATTGGTAACATTCACAGTTGTGCTATTTTTCAAATCATGAATAAGAATATCTGAAGAAAGACCACCTCTATATCTTTTAAATGGATAATTTTCTGTGATTTTAGTGATATAGGCTAATTGATTACCATTGGTTGAATAACTTGCTAACTCACCATATGGGATGTTTAACTTTTCTGGAAATCCGCCTTTTTTACTAACTAAATAAAATTGATTACCTGATCTCTGGCCCAACTCTCTTCGGGAAGCAAATAGGAGGTGCTCACCATCTGGATGCCATTCAACCATTCGATCTGCGAATGAATGATATGTTACTCTGGTAGGAACACCACCAGTTACGGGCATTACATATACATCCTGATTTCCATTATAATTTGCTGTATATGCAATCTCCTTTCCATTTGGTGAAAACCTTGGCCATGATTCTTCACCGGGTGAATTTGTAACTTGAATAGCAGTACCCCCAGCTTTTGGCATCACCCAAATATCTCCCCCATATACAAAGGTGATTTGAGTTTCTGAGACATCCATAAAGCGCATAAGTTTTGCGCTTATTTGTGCCTGAATAGATTCTGATATACAGAATATTAACAGAATGAGTACGATCCTTTTCATTGTATTCCCGATTTTGTTTGGTTAGAGCTTGTCTTTAATTATTTTTTTCAGCTCATTTTTGATAAGTAACGAAATATGGTTCTGAAAGAAAATTAGATTGATGGGTTAAAAAATGTTTTACATAAAAAAACCCCAACCAGTTTTCCACTAATTGGGGTTTATCCTGTTTCTCCATGAAAGAAAATCTTTATATCTTTAATGTAATAGACTGTTTTGAATAAGAAAAGAGTATGTTGAAAGGTTGTTTAATTTGTTGATAACTAGCATGTTAAATATGTTTTATTAGAATTCTATTTCAGATGTAAAAACACACGATTTTTCTTGTTTACAAATTTATTGTTAATTAAGTTTAGCAATTAAATTTACTCCTTTGAGACTAAGAAGCTGTCACTTCCTAGTCTCGTTAACGGGTTTGTCTTTTAGCCATTCGGATTTATCTTTTTATGATAAATTCGATGGTTATTTTTTTGTCTGGGTTTTTTCTCTCTTGCTGACATTCAATTATGAAATCATCATAATATCTACTGTCGATTGGGAGAATGTATCTACCATTTTTCATTTTATTTTATTTTTGACCACATTTTTATTATTAGGATAGTGGCCTACCTTCCCTCTTTATCTATAGTAAGCCTAGACTTACTCTTGACAAATATTCATAAAAAAACAAGGTGCGATCTTCACTCACACCCTGCTTCGTAACAATCAATTTTTTTCTAGCTACACCCTGAGGTTGAACCGCAGGTAATACATTTCATACATGTTCCATTTCGAACCATGGTCATGCTACCACACTCTGGACAAGCATCACCAGTATAACCTAGTTGCTTGGCTTTTTTGTATTCAGTATTTGCACTAGTAGAAGCTTTCGTTTTAGAAATTGTCGGTTCTACATTAACAACTACTGGTTCTGCTTCAACTATAGGAGTTTTAGCAACTACAGGTTCAACTACTGTTTTAGTAAAAGCATCATCTTCCATCGGACGTAAATCGCGAGTTTGAATTTCTTCAGCAGGAACATGTGCTAAATCTTCTCTTCCTAAATAGGCTACTGCTAATTCACGGAAAATATAATCTATAACTGATGTTGTCATTTTCACATGAGGATTTCCAGCAACCAAACCGCTTGGCTCAAACTTAGTGAATACGAATGCATCCACAAATTCTTCAAGAGGTACACCATGTTGTAAACCGAGTGAAATCGAAATCGCAAAACAGTTCAGTAAACTTCTGAAAGCAGCTCCTTCGCGGTGCATATCAATAAAGATTTCACCTAATTGGCCGTTTTCGTATTCACCTGTTCTTAGATAAACACTTTGTCCACCAATTTTTACTTTTTGAGTATATCCTTCACGTCGGAATGGTAATCTTTGGCGACGAGCAACATATTTATGAATAATACGCTCAGCAATTTCTACCACTTTGTCTTGTGCAACTGCTGTTAATGGATCAGTCATTTCCTCTTCTTCGTCTAGTTCTTCAAGAACATCAGCCATACTGTTTAGTGGTTGACTGAGCTTAGAACCATCACGATAAAGTGCATTTGCTTTTAACATCATTTCCCATGAAAGCATATAGGCATCTTTCATGTCTTCAACCGTTGCTTCATTTGGCAGGTTGATAGTTTTTGAAATAGCTCCAGACAGGAATGGTTGTGCAGCAGCCATCATTCTGATATGGCCACCTGCTGAAATATATCTAGTTCCTGTTCGACCGCATTTATTTGCACAATCAAATACTGCAAGATGCTCATCTTTCAATAATGGAGCTCCTTCTATAGTCATTGTTCCACATACATAGTCGTTGGCATCTTGAACCTGCTCTTTGCTGAATCCAAGATGACGAAGCATATCAAATGAGAAGTCAGAAAGTTGCTCATCTGTAATTCCAAGAACGTTTTTGCAGAAATCTTCTCCAAGTGTAAACTGATTGAAAGCAAACTTAATATCAAAACTACTAGGTAGAGCCGCTTCAATAGCTGCAAGCTTTTCTTCAGTAAAGCCTTTTTCTTTTAGTGTTTCAAGATTGATATGTGGACAATCACCTAAGGTTCCATGTCCTTTTGCATAATCTATGATTGCATCTGCTTCTTTCTTACTATATCCTAATTTCTTGAGCGCAGCTGGTACACTCTGGTTTATGATTTTGAAATATCCACCGCCAGCTAGTTTTTTGAATTTCACTAATGCAAAATCAGGCTCAACACCTGTAGTATCACAATCCATTACCAAACCAATAGTTCCGGTTGGTGCTAGCACTGTTACTTGAGCATTTCTATACCCATTCTTTTCACCAAGAGCTACAGCAGCTTCTGACGTTTCTTGTGCAGCTTTTAATAGATAGTCTGGACAAATAGTGGCATCTATACCTAATGGTTTAACTGTTAACCCTTCGTATTCACCAGGAGAAGCATTATATGCGGCACGTCTGTGGTTTCGCATAACACGAAGCATATGCTCTTTATTTCTTTCGAAGCCTTCAAAAGTTCCTAATTCACCAGCAAGTTCTGCACTGGTTTCATAAGCCTTCATATGCATGATAGCTGTTAACGCTCCAGCTATTGCTACGCCATCAGTACTGTCATAAGGGATGCCTTGCACCATAAGAGCTGCACCAATATTAGCATATCCTAAACCAAGCGTTCTGAATACATATGAAAGCTCGGCAATTTCTTTTGAAGGAAATTGAGCCATCAATACTGAGATCTCAAGAACAGTAGTCCAAATTCGTGATGCATATCGAAGTGATTCTACATCAAAAGTGGTTTTGTCTTCGTCAGTGAAGAACTTCATCAAGTTTAAAGAAGCAAGGTTACATGCGGTGTTATCCAAGAACATGTACTCAGAACAAGGGTTACTTGCTCGAATTTCTCCATCTTCAGGGCATGTATGCCATTCGTTGATAGTATCATGATACTGAGTTCCTGGATCAGCGGATGCCCAAGCGGCATATGCTATTTGATCCCACATTTCATGAGCTTCCATGGTCTTACATGGTTTTGGCTCACGACCTTCCTTCTCTGCATTTTCTTTCTCAATTCTCCAATAGAGGTTCCATTCAGAGTTGTCCTTAACAGCTTTCATAAAAGCGTTTGGCACACGCACAGAGTTATTTGAATTCTGACCCGCTACCGTTGCATATGCTTCAGAATTCCAGTCGGTATCATATGTTTCAAACTCAAGATCTTTGTAACCCTGTGCAGCAAGTTGGATCACTCGTTCAATATAATTTAGTGGAACTTGATCACGCTTAGCATGACGAATAACTTTTCCAAGTTCTTTGTTTTTAAGTGGATCACGACTCATCGCACCATTAAATGTACGTCCTTCTATCTCAACAGGAGTATGGCAAAGACGTATAATATCTTTAAGGTGTTTGTGCGTGATTTTAGAGCCTGTAACTAATGCTGCAACTTTTTGCTCTTCTTTAACTTTCCAGTTGATATACTCTTCAATATCCGGATGGTCTAGATCAAGAGTGACCATTTTTGCAGCTCGTCGAGTAGTTCCACCAGATTTGATAGCACCAGCTGCTCTATCACCTATTTTAAGGAAACTCATTAAACCAGAAGACTTTCCACCGCCACTTAGTGGCTCGTCAGCTCCACGAATAGAAGAGAAATTACTACCAGTACCTGATCCGTACTTAAACAGTCGTGCTTCACGAACCCATAAGTCCATGATTCCACCCTCATTAACTAAATCATCATCAACACTTTGAATAAAGCATGCATGAGGTTGTGGATGTGTATAAGAATCTTTTGATCGGGTTAATTTTCCAGTTTTCGCATCCACATAATGGTGGCCTTGTGCTGGTCCATTGATTCCATAAGCCCAATTTAAACCTGTATTAAACCATTGTGGACTATTTGGTGCTGCCATTTGACTAGCCAACATATAACACAACTCATCATAAAACACTTTCGCATCTTTCTCGCTATCAAAGTAATCATGTTTCCAACCCCAGTACGTCCAACAACCTGCTAATCGACTAAAAACTTGTCGACTATCAATTTCATGAGAAAATCGCTTTTCTTCAGATAACTTTTTTAAGTCTGTCTCATTTGTAGCAGAACGTTGAAGCCAAGTTGGAACACCCTTCTCAGTTACCTTCTTGAGAGCGGCAGGTACACCAGCTTTTCTAAAATATTTTTGAGCAATTACATCTGTTGCAACCTGTGACCAAGACTCCGGCACTTCCACATTTTCCATATGAAAAACCTGTGAACCATCAGGGTTTTTTATTTCAGATGTTCTGGATACAAATTTGAGACCATCAAAGGGAGTTTGCCAGTCTGACTTTGTGTAAAAGCGAGTAAATTTCATTATCGTACTTCTTAAATAATTCGTGTTAGTCTTCGTAGATGATGTGCTGTTTTACCCCAAGTAAAACCGAGCCTATTCTCCTAAAGAAGTGCTTCCAAATATATAAGCACGCAGCTAGGCTCACAAATTAAATCTTGATTTCTTTTCCACAAATATAAACACTTATCCACATTAGGCGAGCTTCATGTTTAGTGAAGTTTGAGTCTTCTTAATTTAATTATATATTTTTTATATTTATTAGTTGATTTATTAAATAAGTTAAGCTAAATAGATCAAAAAAATGAGCTTATATACTCCTTTAAATTACTATTTGCACCGAAATAATATCAAACGACTCCATAAAAGTTATCCACATTAAAATTTAAAATATTTATCTATATAATAATTTATTGTTAATTTTATAATTTTATTTATAAAATATTTTATTAATTATTTTCCATATTTTTATACTTATTATACATTATAATTTATCGATTACCTTCCAATTAAATTGGCAATATTTATGAGTAATTCTAAGTGAAATCGTTAAATTTATAATGAACCATATCCACTTACTAAATAGATTTCATAGCGATTCTCTTCCTTATTGAAATTGCATTCAACCTCTCTTCATTTTCTATCATTAGATATTGTTCAGAGTGTTTATAAAATTGATAAAATTGGATTTTAATTTACATTGATCATTGCATTAACTATATAGATGTATCATTAAGAAATAAGGTCATCATGAGGTATAAAAATATACTCAAAACCACTTGCTTTCTTTTTTTAATATCGGCCTGTATGGTAAATAAGGATCTTGCACAAAAAAGCACTTTCACTTTTTTTTCAGATGGAATTAAATATCAGATTACAAGTGTGAATACACCAAGTGGAGAAGGAACTAACTACCTAAGCAAAATCGACGCCGAAGGTACCCAACTTTCCCTTGCTCGTGATTTAGATCAAGATGGTAGCATTGATCTGATTCTTAAAAGTGATTTCTCACTTTCTGAGGCAAACACGATTTACAACCTAGGAATTGGAAAAGCTAAACTGTTAGGGAATTATGCTGAAAGATCTTCATTAAGAACTTTTGAATACATTGAAGAACAGATCGTGTTTACCATTAAGACCTACATCATAGGAGAAGATAATTCGAGTAATCTATTCCTTATCCTTGATTCAGAGTTAGATGAGGAGTCTATCTTCTTAGATTCCAATGCAGATGGCATCATTGATTCTATTGAAAAAGGAACTATGTCAATAATTGATGCCAATATATTTTATGTGAAGGCTCTTGAATTAGGCATAAAAAAGGGGAAAATTCAGCTTCGCAATAATAATTACTGGGTGAGAGAGGTTAATATTCTAAATTCAGTAACGGCTCTTAATAGCCTTAACTAAGCCAGTTAATAAAAGACTATTTATACTTGGACTCTTCTTGGCAATTGTTCCTTCTTCCCCTTTTGCTCAAAGTACTATTGTTATACCCGTTACAGATTTTAATCCTCAAAATCTACATCGCATTGAATATGAAAATCCAAGATGGAGTAAACTAGAGCTACCTAAGAAGAATCACACGAATTAATAGATCACGATAATAAAACCGCTATAAAGGCAGTAAGTATAAACAGCGCATCTGGACTTATATATAAAGTTGATATAGACCCAAAAGAATATCCAATAATAGAGTGGAGTTGGAAAGTTGACAAAGTATTAGAAAAAGGGAACTATAAAACAAAAAAGGGTGATGACTACCCTGCTAGAATTTATATCACTTTTGACTACGATAAAAACAACTTGAGCATAATCGATCGAATAAAGCATGCTGCAATTAAGACTTTTACGAGTTATGAAATTCCCTTAAGAGCAATTAATTACATTTGGGCGAATAAAGCTGAAGAAGGAACTGTTGCCCCAAATGCATACACCAATTGGGTCTATATGATTGCCGTTGAAACAGAAAATAATATTTCTAATGAATGGAAAATTGAGGTTCAAAATATTTATGAGGATTATCAAAAAGCATTTGGAGAAATCCCACCCTGAATCAATGGAATTGCAATAATGACAGATTCTGATAACACAAAAGAGTCTTCCACAGCTTTATATGCTAACACCATTTTTAAGCAATCATCAGAATAGTTTAAGTAAAACAAAAATTCATTTCCGAAACATTGTAACTATTGGGGCGTAGTGGCAGTCCGATATTTAAAACCCAATCAATTTTATCGGAATGAAAAGAAAAAGTCTAGGTAATTTTTTAATAGCAGCCACAATATCAATATTTACACTTCAAGCTTGTGGCAATGGAGATAATCAAAACGATAATTCTGATGACAATGACTCAACTCTGGTAATTCCAGTTGAAGTTAATGATGTAAGTCGAGGTGATATCTCAGCCTATTATTCAAATACTGCCACACTCGAGGCAGTTCAAGAAGCTACAATTGTCTCAAAAGTTCGAGGCATTGTTCAGAATTTGCAAGTCGAAGAAGGTGATTATGTTACTGCTGGACAAATCCTCGCAAAAATTGAAGATGACCAATATCGAATTGAAAGTGAAAGAACAAAAGCTACAATGGATCGTCTGTATAACGACTATCAACGTAACAAAGAACTTTTTGATAAGGGCCTAATAAGTGCTGAAGTTTATGAAAACTCTCGTTACGAATATGAGTCTCAAAAATCAGCTTATGAACTCGCACAATTGAATTATGACTATACATCTATAAAAAGCCCTATTAGTGGCGTAATTTCTGAAAGATTTATTAAAGTTGGTAATATGATTGGTACCGATCAGCAGGTTTTTGTTGTTACTGATTTCGATCCAATTCAAGCCAATCTTTTCATACCAGAGCATGAGCGTTCAAAAATGAAAGTTGGGCAACGAACTGAATTAATTGCTGACGCAATACCTGGGAAAGTTTTTGCAGGGAAAATTGAAAGGATAAGCCCAACAATCGACCCTCAAACAGGGACATTTAGAGTAACTGTATATTTAGATGATAATAACGACCTACTACGACCAGGAATGTTTGGCCGTGTGAAAATAGTGTACGACACTCGAATGAACGCTAAAATGATTCTAAAATCAGCCATCATATCTGAAGATGAAACACAATCAGTATTTGTAATTAAAGACTCTTTAGCATTCAAGCAAATTATTAAAACCGGCTATGTAAACGGTACTAAAATTGAAGTATTGGAAGGATTAGAAGAAGGTGATATTGTTGTTACTACAGGTCAAGGAAGTTTAACAGACAGCACTCGTGTTAATGTAATTAGACTTTAATCACCGGGAAAATCTACTATGAAACTGATCGATTTCTCCATCAAAAGAAAAGTAACGATAAGTATGTTTACGGTTGCTATTCTACTATTCGGAATAGTGTCTTTGGGTAGATTAAACGTTAATCTACTTCCAGATTTAAGCTATCCAACTCTTACTGTTAGAACTACTTTTGACGGCGCTGCTCCAATAGAGATTGAAAATTTAATTACAAAACCAATTGAAGAGGCTGTGGGTGTTGTCAAAGGGGTTAAGAAAGTTCGCTCTATTTCTCGTACTGGTCAATCAGATGTAGTTCTTGAGTTTGCATGGGGAACTGAAATGGATTTTGCGAATTTGGATGTTATTTCCAAATTGGATGCCATACAACTTCCTTTGCAAGCTAAGAAACCAGTTACACTTCGTTTCGATCCTACTTTAGATCCTGTTATGAGATACGCTCTTTATTTTGACACTTCTAAACCTGTAATAGATGACGATAATGTAAGGGTTGATTATGCTTCTTTGGACTATAACAATATTGATGATCCTGATGCAATAGCACGACTTAAGCAGCTAAGAATTATTGGGGAAGAACTACTTAAGAAAAACCTTGAATCGTCAGATGGAGTTGCATCAGTGAAGATAAGTGGTGGACTTGAGGAAGAAATTCAGGTTAATATTGATCAGCAACGTCTTGCTTATTTGAATATCCCAATTGAGACAATCACCTCCATATTAAGTGCTGAAAATGTAAACCTTTCTGGAGGTCGATTAGAAGAAGGAACCCAACAATATCTGGTTCGCACACTCAACGAGTTTAAAGACCTAAATCAAATTAGAAATGTTATAATCTCAACAGTTAACGATAATACTATCTATTTAAAAGATGTTGCTGATGTAACTCAAGCTTATAAAGAGCGCGAAGCAATTACACGATTAGATGGTATGGAAGCAGTTGAAGTAGCAGTTTATAAAGAAGGAGACGGAAATACTGTTGCTGTTGCTGAAGTAGTAGAAGAACGAATTAACCGAATTCGGGATACTCTACCAGAAGGGATGAAGCTTGAAAAAGTATATGATCAATCTGTCTTTATTTCATCGGCAGTAAATGAAGTTAAAAATGCTGGAATCATTGGAGGTATTTTAGCTGTCTTAGTTCTCTTTTTCTTTTTAAGAGACTTTTGGAGTACTGTTATTATTTCAGTTTCAATTCCCGTTTCTATTATTGCGACATTTAATTTGATGTATGGGAATGATATCACTTTAAACATCATGAGCTTAGGTGGAATAGCACTCGGTATTGGGATGTTGGTAGATAATTCCATTGTTGTTCTTGAAAATATTGCCCGACATAAAGCAATGGGTAAAGGTGTTTTAAAAGCTGCTCAAGATGGTGCTGGTGAAGTTGGAACTGCTGTAATTGCCTCTACACTTACAACAGTTGCTGTGTTTTTCCCACTTGTTTTTGTTGATGGAATTGCTGGACAATTATTCCGAGATCAAGCATTAACAGTAACTTTTTCATTACTAGCTTCTTTAGCAGTAGCGGTTACACTTATTCCTATGATGTCGTCTTTAAGTTCTAATAAAAAGGAATATCCTCCATTAAGTCTTAAAGAGCCAAAAACAGCATTTGGCAGAGTATTGAGAACTTTAAGATTATTCTTTTTCTATACTATACCTTCTGTTATTACAAAAGGCATCAGATACATTATTGCAGGAATAGCCTGGTTTTTTAGTAAACTGTTTTTTATTCCGCTTTTTCTGTTCGATAAAGCATACACACTAGTTGAAGATGTTTATAAACTTCTACTTACATCTGCTCTAAATAATCGTTTTATAGTATTATTAATAGCTTTTGGAGCTTTTGGTGCTTCACTTGCCCTAATACCAAAAATTGGTATTGAGCTTATCCCACAACTTTCACAAGGTGAATTTGCTGTTGAGTTCAAGCTACCTCCTGGTACCCCAATTGAACAAACAGATTTAGCTCTTAGAAAAGTGCAAGATGCTACTCGTGATAGAAATGGAGTTAGATCTACTTTCGCTGTAGCTGGTACGGGTAATAAAATTGATGCTAACCCTGATGAAGGCGGTGAAAATTGGGGTGAACTCAATGTTCTTTTAGCTTCTGGAGCTAGTGCCAGTACTGAAGAAAATACAATGAATGCTATGAGAAGCTCATTATCTCAAGTACCAGGACTTCAGTATAAATTCTCACGCCCATCTCTTTTTAGTTTTTCTACACCTGTTGAAGTAGAAATAAGTGGGTTTGATTTAGATAAGCTCAAAATCTTGAGTGATGAAATTACCAATAAGATGGAAGCAAATAATCGATTTGCTGATATCAAAAACTCTATGGAAATTGGAAGCCCAGAAATACAAATCCTCTTTGATCGAGACCGAGCTGCAGCGCTTGGACTTCAGGTGCACGAAATAGCCGATAGAGTAGTAAGCAATGTACGTGGTGATGTTGCCACACGTTATTCTTGGAGAGATCGTAAGATTGATGTTTTGGTTCGAGCACGTCAAGAAGACCGAGCTTCAGCAGAAGAAATCCAACAGATAATTGTAAATCCAGGTAGTGAACGACCTATCCCACTTAGTGCAATAGCTGAGATAAAAATAGCGAATGGTCCAAGTGAAATTAGAAGATCTTCTCAACAGCGAGTTGCCGTAATTTCAGCAAATCTTAATTATGGAGATCTTGGAGAAGCTGCTATAGCAGTACAAAATATAATCGATAATACTACAGCTCCAATTGGTATCTATGCAAGAGTTGCGGGACAAAATGAGGAAATGTCAAACTCATTCCAATCTCTATTATTCGCTCTTTCACTTGCCATTTTCCTAGTATACCTAGTTATGGCCTCTCAATTTGAGTCACTACTCCACCCGTTCATAATTTTATTTACGATTCCACTTGCATTAATTGGAGCAGTTTTAGCTCTTTATTTAACAGGCACTACAATTAGTGTAGTAGTATTTATTGGATTGATATTACTGGCCGGAATTGTTGTAAATAATGCAATTGTATTAATCGATTTGATTAACCAATTACGTGAAAAAGGTATGGATAAACTTGAAGCTATCATGGAAGGTGCAAAATCTCGTCTACGGCCTATTCTAATGACTACATTAACAACAACTCTTGCTTTGTTACCTCTTGCCATTGGGTTTGGAGATGGAGCAGAACTTAGAGCACCTATGGGAATCACTGTAATTGGTGGATTATTAGTCTCTACTCTACTTACACTTGTCGTTATTCCTGTTATGTATTCTCTTTTGGATCATAAAACATACAATGTAGAATCTGAAACTACAGAGGCTTGATATGAGTTTAACAGAACTCTCCGTAAAACGTCCAGTTACCACAATGATGGTTTTTGTAAGCCTTGTTGTGGTAGGTTTAATCGCTACTAAATTAGTTCCACTAGAGTACTTTCCAGATATCTCTTTTCCAGGGGCATTTGTTCAGGTACCCTACCCTAATGCATCACCTGAAGAAATTGAAGAGCAAGTAATTCGACCAATGGAGGAAGCTCTTGCAACTATAAGCGGTTTGGAAAGAATGAATTCCAATGCTGGAGAGAATAATGGTGGGATTCAGGTGATGTTTAAACAAGGCACCGATATCAACCTAAAAGCTATTGAAGTTAAAGAAAAGATTGAAAGTGTCAGAAATCAACTTCCTGATGATTTTGAATACTATAATATTTTCAAATTTCAGGATGGTGGTGGAAATACACTTCAGCTCAGAATTTCGAGTAATCGTGATCTAAAAGATGCCTACGATTTATTAAATCGAAATTTAAAACAGCGCATAGAAAGAATTGATGGAGTGGGCCAGGTTACTTTATACGGAGTTCAAAAAAAGGAAATCAGAATAGAGCTTATAACCGATCGAATTCTTAGTTATAATGTAGATCTAAACCAACTTACTGCTACGTTAAGTAGAGCAAATTTCTCGGCAACTGCTGGGAAAATTACGGATAACGGACTTCGCTACAATGTTCGCCCAATGGGAGAACTTACAGGTGTTGAGGATATAGAAAATCTAATTATTGGAGAAAATAATCTACGTGTTAGAGACATTGCAGAAGTTAAATATGTAGAACCTGTTAGAACTGAAGCACGTCATCTAGATCAAAAGTTTGCTGTAGGTTTAGATGTTATAAAAGAATCAACTGCCAATACAGTTGAGATGGTTGACTTGGTTCTGAAAGAAATAGATGAGATTAATAAGCTTCCAGAAATGCAGGGGATTACAATTTATGAGATGAATAACCAAGCAGAAGGTATTTTGAGTTCATTGAGTGAATTATTCAAATCAGGTGTACTTGGAGCTGGTCTTTCTGTCTTTATGTTATTCTTTTTTCTTCGCCAATTTGGTACTACAATGATAGTAGCCACCGCTGTTCCTTTTTCTTTGATTGTTACTTTAGGCTTTTTCTACTTCCTCGATATTTCGTTAAATATCCTTTCTATGATGGGATTAATGCTAGCTGTTGGAATGTTAGTTGATAATGCTGTAGTTGTTACCGAAAATATTCATCGCCATCAGCGAAAAGGTGTTGAAGCTTCCAAGGCTGCTATTATGGGTGCGCGAGAAGTTGGAATTGCAGTGACTGCAGGAACTTTGACATCGGTAGTTGTTTTTCTTCCGAATATTGTAAATGAAAGCTTCATCAAGCCTTATATGTATTACATTGGAATGCCAATCATTATTTCTTTGATTGCTTCTCTTTTAATCTCATTAACAGTAATACCATTACTTACATCTAAGATTAAAGTTCCTGAGAAAAGGAAACATACTGTTATAGATACTTTATCAGAAAAATATGCCACATTTTTAGGTTGGTTTATAGATCGAAGATGGGTTTCAACAATTGGTATTATCGCACTATTTTTTAGTGTAATTATTCCAATAACTGCTGTTAATGTTGATATGTTTCCACGTACTGAACAAAGGGAACTAGGCCTTACCTATAATTTGAATAATTCTTACACACTCGAACGAATTAAACAAGATGTAGATAGAATTGAAGATTATCTATATGAAAATAAAGAAAATTTTGAAATAGAATCTGTTTATACCTACTACCAAGCTGATTTCGCAAATTCTACAATTATTTTAACAGGTGAAGATGAGGCTGTTAAATCAGTTGAACTCATCAAAAAAGAAATTGAAGAAAACCTTCCTGTTGTTGTAATTGGAGATCCTGCATTTGAGTTTCGAAGTAGAGATAATGGTGAACGGTTACGAGTATATGTTCAAGGTGAATCAATGGATGTACTCGAAGGCCTTGCTGAACAAGTTGAATGGAGAATGAACCAAATTGAAGGTCTTGCTGATGTAAAATCGGATGCAGAGATAGGTAAAGATGAGATTCAACTTACCATTGATCATGAACGAGCTAGAAATTTCGGATTAACTTCTTCTGATGTTGCAAGAGCAGTTTCAAGTTCTGTACGTGGTCAGACTCTTAGACGAATTAGAGGAACACAATCAGAAATTGATGTAGTACTTGCATTACAAAATTCTGATCGTCAATCAATTGACGATTTGATGGAATTACCAATAGCAGTTAATACAAACCAAACGGTGAAACTAGCTTCTTTAGCAGACTTCGAACAATCTCAAGGACCAGGTAGAATTTTCAGAGAAAATCGAAAAACTTCATTAGGTATAAATGTCAATTTAGATGGAATTACCATGGATGAAGCAAGACCATTAATCTCACAAGTGATGGATCAACTGGTTTATCCTGCTGGGTATCAATGGAGTTATGGACGTAGTTTCGATAATGATTCTGAAGCTATGAATGTAATGTTGTTCAATCTTGCCATAGCATTCTTTTTAATCTATTTAGTTATGGCAGCTCTATTCGAGTCACTTATTTATCCAACAAGTATTCTTACATGTATTCTATATGGCATTATTGGAATTTTTTGGTTTTTCTTTATAACCGGAACTACATTTGATTTAATGGCAATAATTGGGATCCTCATTTTAATGGGGATTGTGGTAAATAATGGAATTGTGCTTATCGATCATATACTTCATTTAAGAAGTGAAGGTTTTAGCAGAAGAGAAGCTGTAATACAAGGTGGTAAAGATAGAATGCGCCCTATTTTAATGACAGCGGGAACAACTGTTTTAGGTTTAATTCCTCTTTGTATTGGTACAACTCAAATCGGTGGTGATGGCCCTCCTTACTTCCCTATGGCCCGTGCTATTGTTGGAGGATTAACATTCTCTACCGTTGTTACTCTGATTGTACTCCCTTCTATTTATATCATTCTAGATGACATCAAGATCTGGGCTGGTCGTATTGGAATGATTTCTAGAGTATAGTCTCATCTTATTATTATCCCCTCCTTCAATGAGGGGATTTTTGTATGTTTCTGAAAAATTCTACGATGTCAGAAACAAATACATTCCATAAAGAAAAATTTACAATTCGAGCGAATGAAGTAGACCTTAACGGAAACGTAACCTTAAAATCTATTTGCTCATTTTTTCAGGAAGTAGCTGGAAATAATGCCAAAGCTTTGAATTTTGATATTACTGATCTCCATGAAGATGATAGAACATGGGTTTTACATAGGATGGATATCAAAATTAATGCATTCCCCAAATGGCGAGATACCATTATTATTGAAACTTGGCCTGCAGCAGGAGATGCATTACGAGCCTATCGTAATTATAGAATTCTAAATGATCGTGGTAATGAATTAGGATCCTGTTTGAGCTATTGGATGATGCTGAATCTCAAAACTAGACGCCCAGTTCGAATGACAGAAGAAATACTTAATACACGATTATCAAATCGTGAACATGTTCTTGAAGTGAAATCTAATCGCATTTCAGCAATCATTAACCCAAAAAATGAAATTAAATTCAATGTGCGAAGATCAGATTTAGATATGAATAATCATGTGAATAATGCTACTTATATCGATTGGATGTTAGAGAGTATTTCTTCAAAAGAAGCTTCATCTATACAATCTTTTGATATTATCTATATGAACGAAAGCTTGGTAGGAGACATAATCTCTGCATCATCAGAAATTGGTGAAAATAGGTATAGAAAACTTCAACTCATTAACCAAAATGATAAAATTATTGCTTTAGCTGAAGTTATTCTTAGCTAATTTAATCCCACTCTGGTGCAAAGTCTGGATTGATAATCCTAGTAGATTTATCTAGATCATCAATCGCATAGAAATCATCATCTTCTAAAACAAAATCATATATGTCTAAGTTAGCTTCTAAATGCTCTTTTGATGATGCTTTTGGGATTGCAACTACTTGCTCTTGCTCAACCAACCATCTCAAGGAAATTTGAGAAGCCGATTTCCCGTATTTATTTCCAATTTCTTTTAGTAATGGATGATTAATTAATTTTCCTTGTCCTAAAGGACTGTATGCAGTAACTAGTAGATCTTCATCAGCAGCATAATCTAACAGATCAAACTGACCAAGTAACGGATGATATTCTACTTGATTACAAAATATCGGTGCTGCAAGATCTTCATTTATTTCTTTCAATAACTTCATTGGGAAATTACTAACCCCAATATTCAAAGCTTTACCTTGATCCCGAAAAGTTAACATAGCTTCGATCGTTTTCTCAATTTCGACATTCGGATTAGGCCAATGAATGAGTAATAAATCTACATATGGAATATCCAAATCTAGCAACGATTGTTCTGCTGTTTTTAGTAATTTTTCTGGTTCAAGATTATTTCGGTCAATCTTGGTAGTAACGTAAAGTTCATCTCTTTTTATATGACTTTGTTTGATTGCGTTTCCAACTTCTCTCTCATTCTTGTAATCTTGAGCAGTATCAATATGGCGATACCCTAAATTTAGTGCCAATTTTATTACTTGTTCACCACTTTTACCAATAAGGCCAAAAGTACCAAGTCCAATTTCAGGGATCTCAATCCCTTGAATAATTTTTGATTTCATAGTTTAAATGAAGCAGTCTTTTATTTAATATTTATGGTTTAAATGCTATTTAACTAAAGTCATTTTTTGAGTTAAAATCTTATTACCAACTTCAAGTTGGTAAATATACATTCCACTTGGTAGGCCTGATGCATCCCACTCAAACTCATGATCGCCTGGGCTTAAAGTACCTTCTGTGAGAACCGCTACTGGTTGTCCTACTACATTGAATACTGAAAGTTTTACGGGAACTGCGTCAGGTAAATAGAAAGCTATTGTTGTAGTTGGGTTGAAAGGATTAGGATAATTTTGACCAAGAGTGATTTCATCGGGAATTGAAGAAGCTATTTCTTCTACTCCTGGAGGTATAATTATTAAATTAAAACGATGCTTTTCTAATCCTTTTGATTCTAAGATAGGTGATAGTTGTTCCTCTTCAACACTTCTATCTTCATATTCAGTATTGAAATATTCAAACTCAAAAGTCCAATTTTGGCTGAGCTCATATTCCTTTTCTAGTTCTAAATCTTCAATAAATATTTTCCAATCAGATGGAATATCTTTCCAATCTGAAATTGCTAATGTTAACAAATTAGAGTCTGTAGCTTTTACTGATAATGGAAATACTACTTTCTGATTATCTATTAACTCTAAATTAATCGTTGATTTGTGATTAATGCCGTTATTAGCACCAAAATATAAGTAATCATCGGATAAGATTTGTAACTCTGGTTCCAACTCTGGACTTATGACATCTCTTGGTATTACACTTCCATTTTCGAAAAAATTGATATGTAAATTCCTTTGATTTTCTTTTTCACTTATTGAAATACCTAAAATAGATACAGCTTCATTTTCTTCTTCAAGAGACTCATTAGTAGTACTGTACTGAGGAATCAAAAAAGTTAGCTCTACAGGATCAATAACGGAATCAGCACGAATCCAAAACGAGCTATTTGGTGGTATTAGTTCATTTTCAGTAAGTAAAGTAGTCGACATCCACCCTCGTCCATCATTTCCCCATAAATATACATATGGATAAATAGCATTTTCGAACAGTTCTGAATTAATAGTATTCAGTAAATCATAGACTCGAATTGAATCAGAAGTAGAATTAACCAAAAAATTAAAGCCTTCAGACCCATTAATTATTCCATTTTCATTCAAATCAGTTGCAGAAATCGTAAAATTGAGCACTTCTTCGTCAAACTCATTTAAAAGTATTGTTGTAGTATCTACTAATACATTATTAATCTGAGTTAATTGATTGTAAGATAAGTAAGAAAGTCTAGGCTTACTGTTGCTTTGGTTTATTGAATACTCATCAAATAGATCGAATGTTTTTCTCAACTCATTCCAAATGAACCTTTTGTTGTTATCTAAATCTTTTGAATACACATCATCATTAACTATATACCATCCTTCTTGTCTCGGAATCTCATTTTTTACTGATTCACTTAATTGGGTAGATAAGCCCGATGATATCTCAATAGATGAAAAAGATGAAATTGATAGTTCAGTACTACTCGTTTCTCTTTTACTTGTTATTTCATCTCTATTAACCTGAATTCTATACTTGATCTCAGAGATTAATTTATCAGTTTGGTTTATCAAGTCTAAGGTCCCTGAATTGCGAATCAACCAAGGTTCATTTTCATCAGAATCAGGTCTAGATTTTGGATGAGTAACTCGTAAAGTCTGAAAGGCTGGTAAATATGTCCCATACTTAAATTCATGGATTACATTTTTACTTATCAATTGCCAACCCGAAAGGTCTATATCAATATTCTCATTATTCTGTATTTCAATATAGTCTGATGAATCTCCAAAATAATTTACACTTGATATTTGAACAGATGGCAACTCATTATCTTGAATAAATGAAACATGGGAGACAAAGTCACCAAACGACCCTTTTGAAAGGTTCTGTAGTTCAAAAAAAGCGTTTTCTGTTCCTTCAAAATTCTCATCATCTTCAATTGGAATCTCGATTGCATATACTGCATCTCCAATTAAGCCAGTGAAGTTAAAAGTATGTTTTTCAAAACCATTAATGTCAGTTGTATCAGCGATACTAACTTGTGGATTAAAAACAGCATCAACAGTCAATCTAGAACCATCATGTTCATAAATGGCTGCATTTAAAACAATAGATTTACCCTCTCCATTTGTAGAAATACTTTCATCAAATAGAACTACAGGTGGCTTTAAAATTCTAAATGTTGTTCCAAAACTTGGGAAAGAAGTATCATCTTTACCTTTCCACTTTGCAGGATCTGCAACAAATTTTGCTAGCATAGTTGGAGTTCCACTTGCTCCATTTCTTAAGTAATACTGGTAATTCTTCTGTAAGCCAAGTTGTATTAACGAATTATTTTGAAATGAAATACTAACTGGGATATCAGAACCTATATCTTTATTGGGATTCCAAATATCAGCACTTCCCCAACCGATTCCATATATAACTCGAGTAACACCTTCATCCATTTGATATACAAAAAGACGATCTCCATTACCTTTAAAATCTAGTTTCCCTTGAGTTCTAACTCTTGAATCTTCAATTTCATTAACATGAATATTTGTTCCAGCTTCGATAGGTTTTAATAACTCAATCTCTACTTCATCGCCCACAATACTTAAGGTTTCGGTATCCCAAACTCCATTAGAAAACCTAATAGAAGTTCCGGCTTTTAGAGGTACCAATGGTATGAAGTCAAAAGAGTCTCCAGAGGAATTCACCGTTACCACTACTACATCTGATGGTAATAGCACTGATTGAGACAATACAGAACTACTACTTATCAAAATTAGTAGAAGAAGGGTGATATGGAAGTTACTTTTAAGTGCTCTTGATAGTAGCTCTTGAACCATAAGCAGTTTTATATTAAAACGACAACTCAATTAACAGATTTAGTACCAAAAAGGCACGTTAAATTTTCGTTTTACAATAAATTTAATCTTCGATTTCTGGAGTGTGTAATTTCCCTTCTAATGATGCTACTGTATATGATACTGCTGCATCACCAGTAATATTCACCATCGTTCTACACATATCTAGAATCCGATCAACACCAAGTATTAGAGCAATTCCGGCCACAGGAACTTGAATTGCTTGCAGAACCACTACTAACATCACAATACCAGCACCTGGAACACCTGCTGCTCCAATAGAAGCTAGTGTAGCAGTTAACACTATGGTGAGCTGTTGAGCAATGGTTAAATCCATTCCTAATGCCTGAGCAATAAATACTGCTGCAACTGCTTGGTATAAGCTAGTACCATCCATATTAATTGTAGCTCCAATTGGCAATACAAAGCTTGCAACTTCTTCATCTACACCCAAATTCTTTTCAACTCTTTCCATTGTTACTGGTAATGTAGCCGAACTTGAACTAGTACTAAATCCAAGCAGCATAGCTGGTTGAATTGCTTTGAAAAAATCTATCAGTTTCATTTTACTGAATATCTTAAACATGGAGCTATAAACAAGTAAAACGTGTACAACTAATGCCAATACTACCGTTAAGCAATACCATCCTAAAGCTTGCAGTAGCCCCCATGCTTTTCCTAAATCATCTCCAGCTAAATCAACAATTAAGGCCGCCATTAGTGCAAATACACCATAAGGAGCTACATCCATTATCATATCAACTATCTTAATGATCACATCATTAAATGCATCAAATACATTAATAAGAGTTTCCCCGGCTTTCCCACCTACTTTAATAATTCCAATACCTAAAAGAATAGCCACAAAAACTACCTGAAGCATGTTTGCATTTTTACTAGCTGATGCAAAGAAATTATCAGGAACTATTTCCACTAAGAAATCTAATGGTCTTCGTTCCTTAATTTTGGCAGCTCCTTCTTCCTTTTCTCCAATATTGTCTTTATAGGTTTCCTGAAGTTCAATTTTTGTGGATTCTGGCAGTGATTTACCTGGCTGAATTAAGTTAACCGCTATTAAACCAATTGTAATCGCAAAAACAGTGGTAAATAGGTAAATAAGAACGGTTTTACCTCCCATCCTTGAAAGTGATGCTGTATCATTTAAACTGGTAACCCCTGCAACTAATGAAACTAGTACTAAGGGAACTGCGATTAATTTTAACAATGTGATAAAAATTGTACCAAATGGTTTTATAAAATTGAGGGTAAACTCATTAAAACCAACTACGGCAGAAATTAAACCCCATACTAAACCAAGAATTAGTCCAATTACTATTTGCCAGTGTAATTTTTTATACCACATATTTTCCTTCTTTTTTTAAATTCTATAGGTTTGAATCTATTGCCCTGAAAATAATACTGCTATTAAAGCAACAAAGGAAGCACTTCCAGATGCCATCCAGTTTACTGTATTATTACCGATCTTATTTGTGTGTTTTGGAAAAAATTTTTTAAATCCCTCATTCAGTTCAGAACCCTGTATTTTCGATCCTAATAATGAATCGATTAAACTCCCTACTATTCCTGAAATTGCAATCAAAAGAAATTGAAAAATGGTCACTTCGTTGTAGGTGATCCAAAATATCAATCCAATAAAAAAAGCTCCTACTAATGACGCAAAGGTACCAACTACGCTAATTCCACCATCTGTACCAGGCCTAACAGTTTTAAAACTTGGCACTAACCAAGTTTTACCTTTCACTCTATGTCCGCCTATTTCTGAAGCCCAAGTGTCTGCTGTAGCTGCAGCCATACTCGCTACACCAGCTATCAAGAAAGCTTCTTGCTTGGTAAGAAACCAGAGCATTACCCATAAAGCGAACCAAAAACCATTCGACCACACTTGCTCACCATCTCTACGAAATTTGTTCTCATGCAATGATTCTTCATTTAACAAATTTTTTGACAATAATGAGCTCGAAATAAAGAATGTTAAAACTATTGCAGCACCAACAATACCACCTAAGCCAAATGCAATTACTCCAAAAAGAGTAGCTGCTGTCATCCCATCAATAGTGAGCCAATTTAATACGAATGCTATTAATGCAAGTAAAATTGAAAGGGAAAGTGCTATTGTTATTCGTAAATGATCTTCAGCTGTAGCAACAAGTATGAAAATGAAGACCACTGAAAACAGAAAAAAGATATTTATAAGCCGGTCTAGCACGTACTATTATGAAGCTTCCTTATCTATTTCATTAGGTTCATCTCTATCGTGTTTCATAATTGCGAATATTACAACAACAAAACCTGTAAGAATTACTATTGGTGAAATATAAAGTGATATAAATCCATCAACTTCATTTTCAACATACATTGCAGTAAAACCAGATACTATTAATACAATTGCAATTCCTATTAATCGGTAGTTAAATGCCGAGAAAAACATAGGTTGTTCGTCTACTTTTCTTTGATTGCCTTTTGCCATATTGAAGTTTTATAATCCTTAACGTAATTATGGTTTGAAACGGAGTGTGAAGTTATTTAATTATCCACTAACTCCAAAAGATGTGTACTTTCATTTATGCTAAAAATTGTGTTGGCTTCTCAAAGTCCTAGACGAAAAAAATTATTAAGCCAAATTGGGTTCATATTCGAAATTATCCCGAGTAATACAGAAGAAATTATAACTTCAAATAATCCTATTGATATTGTTAACGAGCTTTCTTTACAAAAAGCTAAGGATGTTGCTACCTCAGTTTCTAACGCATTAGTTATTGGTGCCGATACAATTGTAGTACTAAATGGAACCGTTTTAGGTAAACCAAAAAGTGAAGAAGAAGCCATTAGCATTCTCTCTATGTTAAGTGCTAAGGTTCATTCAGTGTTTACTGGGGTTAGTTTTGTTATCACAAACTCAGATAAAAAAATATCATCAACTCATAGTTTTTTTGAGGAAACCAAAGTTCAGTTTAGTTCGTTAAGTAAAAGTGAAATCCAATCGTATGTAGCTTCTGGAAGTCCTATGGATAAAGCAGGAGCTTATGGAATACAAGATGATTGGGGCTCTCTATTTGTTGAACGTATTGAAGGTGATTATTATAATGTTGTTGGGTTCCCCCTTAACAGGTTTTATCAAGAATTAAAGAAAATTGAACCTACATTATTGAATTCGGTTATAATCCCGAAGTATAACTTATGAAAAGAACTGCTTTTTTAATTTCCTTTACCATTTTCCTTTTTGCAGCACAAACTGTTTTAGGTCAGGTTAATAATCAGTTTCAGATTGCAAACCGTCTTATTCAACAACAGCGATATCAAGATGCCTTATCCATTTTAGAGCGAATTACAACTCAAGAGCCCGAAGTTTTCATATTTTTTGATCGATTAATCGAATGCCATACTCAATTAAAGCAATATGAAATTGCTGTCGATTTAATTGAAGAAAACATAAAAAAAGGAAGAAGTATCGGGCAATCCAATGTCTTACTTGGAGAACTGTATCATTTACAAGGAGATACTTCTCGTGCAAATGAAGTATGGCAAAATAATCTTGAACAAAATCCTAATCAGTTACAATTGTATCTGTCTACTGCAGATGTAATGATTGATCGTCGGGAATTTAATAAAGCAATCGATGTCTATAAAAATGGTCGGATTGTATTTAATAATAATCTATTGTTTATGTCTGATATCCCTAATGCATATATGCAAGCAGGGGAATATGAAAATGCTATTGCTGAATGGTTACAAATTATTAGATCAAACCCTCAACAAAGTTCAGGCATTCAGCGCCTCTTACTCAACTATAACGATCCATTACTTTATGATATCACCATTTTAGAGCTTGAAGATGAAATAACTGATATGGCACTTAATGATCCCTCATATACTAGTTTTTATGAGTTACAAATATGGCTGCTATTAGAAAATAGTTTATATCGAAGAGCGCTTTCAACTGCAAGAGAATATGAAACTAGTACTTCAAATTTTAATTTCTCATTATTTAATGTTGGTAGAAAATTAGCCGAGAATAATGAATTTGAACTCGCTATTTCAGCTTTTAATTTTTATTCAGAAGGTTCTTTTGGTGAAATTAAATGGCGAGCTGAAGAAGAAAAAGCTTCTACATACACAAAATGGGCTAAGTATTTAAACGATTATAGTCTTGATTTCTCCACAAAGCAGGACAGTCTATTTAATGCTGCAGTAGTTTTACTAAATGACCTTTCTGAACAAGCAAAAAACTATAGCAGGATTGATAATATTTATCTTAAAAAAGCTGAATTAGCTCTAGATTTTGTATTTGACTTACAGGCTGCAAAAAGAGCTACTAGTCTATTGAAAAGTCAACCTGGTAAATTTGAATCTGCTGAAGCTGGTTACCTCGATGGCAGGATTTATCTCGCTCAACAAGAATACACTTCAGCTCGAATTGCATTTACTCGTAGTAATAAGAAAGCAGAAGTCGGCGAAATCGCGGAAAAAACAAGATACTTTTTAGCATTAACCGATTTCTATGCCGGTGATTATGAATTCGCTAAAATTCAGCTTAAAACACTTGGTCGTCAGAATACCTCTTTCTATGCCAATGATGCGTTAGAATTACGCCTATGGGTTCAAGAAGGACTTGCAGCAGATACTTCAGGAGAATCGTTGAGAGAATTTGCAAATGCTCACTATCTGTTAAATGTTGGTAAAGAGGAAGAAGCTAAAAGCTATTTACAAGCAATTACTAACTCTGCTAGCCCTACTCCCTTCCAAGACGATGCTTATATCATGTTAGCTAAAATTAGTGATATAAATCGAGGTGAGTATTTATCTAATATCTCAACTTATTTACTTAAATCACCATTTTTATCCCTTAAAGAACGTTTACTTTGGGAACAAGCAAAAGCAGCTGACAACGTATTTCTAACTTCTTTTGATTCTGATATCTCGCCCGAACAAGACAACGTATTATCTGCATCAATTAATCTTAACATCGAAGATGTAATAGGCTATTATGAACAATTAATTCTTGAATATCCTCAAGGTTTCTATTCACCATATGCCCGAAAAAGACTTTCTGAACTTCCAAAACCAAATTCTTAACTAATGAAGTCTATTTTTATATCAATACTTCTTTCTCTATTATTGGTGATCAGTGCGTCTGCTCAACAACAAGTTCTTATACCAATGGATGCATCCCAAACAGATCATCTTAAAGCATATGGAGTTATTTTCAACCATATTACTGATGGTTATCCAGCTAAATGGCTACTCAATTATCAAGGTGGGGCATTCATGGCTGTTGTTGATAACGATATTGTTCGAAAAGCAAGACTTAGAAATGTTCAACTTCGTTTATTTAGTAATAGTGAAGCTGCTTCAATCATTGCTGAAGTTGAATCACCTGGATCAAATACATCGGTAGTTAATTTGGAAAAAGCTCCAATAATCGCTGTTTATACTCCCGATCAAGCACTTCCTTGGGATGATGCAGTTACGCTTGCGCTTACTTATGCAGAAGTAGAGTACGATAAAATTTGGGATGTTGAAGTGTTAGAAGGTAAACTTCAAGAATATGACTGGCTTCATCTCCACCATGAAGATTTTACTGGACAGTATGGGAAGTTCTGGTCTTCATATCAAAATACTCCTTGGTATATAACCCAAGTTCGCCAAATGGAAGCCATGGCTAAAGAATTAGGCTTTTCAAAAGTAAGTGATCAAAAGAAACAAGTAGCACTGGAAATCAAAAATTATGTAGGCAATGGAGGTTTTCTGTTCGCTATGTGCTCTGGTACTGATACGTTTGATATAGCTCTGGCTGCCCAAGGTATTGATATTGTATCTTCTCAATTTGATGGTGATCCTGTTGATCCAAATGCACAAGATCAACTCGACTTCAGCAAAACATTTGCTTTCGAAAATTTTGAGATAAGTCTTAACCCACGCGAATATGAACATGCAAATATAGATGTACCGGTAGCGGTTCGTGAAGTTGATCAAAGTTTAGATTTTTTCACCTTATTTGACTTTTCAGCCAAATGGGACCCAGTTCCAACAATGCTAACACAGAATCATGTTAGTAGTGTACGCGGTTTCTATGGTCAAACCACCGCATTTCGAAGTGAAAAGGTAAAATCATCTGTCGTAGTTTTGGCAGAATCGCCGGGAAGAAATCAAGTGAAATATCTTCATGGAAATTATGGTCAAGGTACCTTCACTTATTACGCTGGTCACGATCCTGAGGATTATATGCATCGAGTAAATGACCCTCCCACAGACCTAGCATTGCACCCAAATAGTCCTGGCTATCGACTCATTTTAAATAACATTCTCTTCCCTGCAGCAAAAAAGAAAAAGAGAAAAACATAATTCATGTTTAACCCATAACATTTGTATGAAGCCTAGTCGAAATTTTGAAGACCTTGTAGATCTAGTAGCTATCCTCAGAAAAGAATGCCCTTGGGATAAAAAACAAACTCATCAATCAATAAAAGATAATCTTATTGAAGAAGCCTATGAAGCTATTGAAGCATTAGATGCAGGCGATTTTGATGAATTCGAAAAAGAACTTGGCGACCTCCTACTTCACGTAGTTTTTCATTGTAATATGGCTAGCGAAACGAACACCTTCGAGATAGGCGATGTGATTTATACGCTCATGGATAAATTAATTCGAAGGCATCCACATGTTTTTGGCGAAACAATTGTTGATGGAGAAGATCAGGTTGCTGAAAACTGGGAAAATATCAAATTAACAGAAGGTAAGAAGTCTACACTTGATGGATTACCTGGTCACTTACCAGCTCTTATAAGAGCGCAAAGAATGCAAGAAAAAGCTGCGAATGTTGGTTTTGATTGGCCCGAATGGCGACAAGCTTGGGATAAACTTGAGGAAGAAATTCAGGAGTTTAAAGAAACACTCAACCAAAATGATCCAGAGAGATCTGCCGACGAATTTGGAGATATCCTATTTTCGATGGTTAATGTTGCTCGTTACTTTGATTTAGTGGCTGAAGACAGTCTTCGAAAAACCAATCGTAAATTTGAACAACGCTTCCGTTTTGTCGAAGAGAAATTAAAAGAGAAGGGCAAAGCTTTGAAAGATTCTACCCTTGAAGAAATGGATAAGTTCTGGGAACAATCAAAGAAAGAAGAATCCTAAACTCTATCTGAAAAGCGCTCTAAAATCTTTTCCTTTTTTGATTTTAGTAAATATGCACCTACTGCAACGGTAATAGCAGTGGCAGTTGCTACCAACACCCAGAAACCTGAAAAGCGAAAGAAGCGGGTAAAAGTCTCTGACCAAAACGCAGCATACAAGCCAATAACCGACCAATTCATGAACTCATAATGAAACTCTAACCAAGTTTTTGCCGGTTTTTTTAGATAGGCTGGGATTAATCCTCCCAATAAAGTCAAAAAACTAAAAACAGCTGCCGCATGAAAAGGACCAAATTTCCCAAATAGTTTGTAAATCAGTAATGCAGTGAGATTCAAAACTATCATTGAAATTGCATATGAATACCCTAACCAAATATGCTTTTTAGTCCCCTTTTTTAACAATACTACACCCATTCCAAAGAACATTGCTAAAATTGCTGAGACAAAGTGAGTAAGACCTAAAGTATCAAATTGATATAAATTCATTATTTCTTCATTAAAATAAACTTGATTGAACTACGAGACTAAGGATTGTGTGTTACAGCACAAAAAGCCCTTTTTTCTATTTAAATAATTCCTACTGTTTCATTACCTTTAATGCCCTTCTTAAAAAATAAAATAAGAAGAAATTTTTGGCAAAAGATAATTGTTAGAGTTGGTAATCAGGATGTTCCGGGAATAATCACTAACAACGAACAAGATTTAAAAAAGGAAGTACAAATGTCGACAGACCTACACACTGGCTTTGATGAAAGTAAGTATCCACACATAAATAAAGGATTAGACGGTATTGTTGCCTTCTCAACCACTAAAAGTTTTATAGATGGAGCTGTTGGTGAGCTTATTTATGCTGGTTATAACATTGATACTTTAGCAGAGAATGCAACTTTTGAAGAAGTTTGCTTCTTGCTTTGGAATGATAGACTTCCGAATTCTGAAGAATTAGCTGCCCTAAATAATGAGTTAATTAAAGAAAGAAGCTTACCACAAGTTGTATTAAACTATTTAACGACTACCGATAAAGAATCAGAACCAATGGCCGTACTTCAGTCTGCTGTTTCTATGTTGGCCGATTTTGATCCTACCAAAGGTAAGTTTGATAGCGAATTATTCATGAGTCAAGCTATTTCTATTACAGCAAAAATCCCTAGCATTATTGCTGCATTTGATCGTTATCGCCATGACAAAGAAGTTATTACACCTCTTAATTCAGGAAGTACTGCTTTTAACTTTCTATATATGTTGAATGGTGAAGAGCCAGGTACCCAAGCAGAAAAAACAATGGATCTCTGTTTAATTCTTCATGCAGAACATGGAATGAATGCTTCTACATTTACTGCTCGTACCGTTTGTGCAACAATGTCTGATATTTACTCATCTACTACTGCAGCAATTGGAGCATTAAAAGGCCCTTTACATGGTGGCGCAAATACTGCAGTAATGAAAACTCTTATCGAGCTTGGTAAAGATGGAAAAGATGCTGATGCCGTTGCCTTTACAAAAAACAAGTTAGCCAATAAAGAAAAGATAATGGGCTTTGGGCATAGAGTTTATAAAGTGTTTGATCCAAGGGGAAGACACCTTCAAAAAATGGCGAAAGCATTATCTGAAGAAACTGGTCATGAAGAATTATACAGATGGTCAATGGATATGCTAAATACGATGAAATCCGAAAAGAACATTGATCCCAATGTTGATTTCTTTTCAGCTACGGTTTATTACTCTATTGGAATTCAGCCAGATTTATTCACTTGTATTTTTACTATGAGCCGTGTTTCAGGTTGGACAGGTCATTTTATGGAGCAAGCTGCGAATAACCGATTGATCAGACCTCGCGCGCTATATGTTGGTGAAAAAAATCTGGATTGGACTCCTGTAGAAAAAAGATAATCCACTAATTTTTATAGAAATTTAAAAAGCCCGGTCAATCGATCGGGCTTTTTTTTATAATCCTAATAAGTTATTTATGAGAAATCATGGATAACTTAAAAGATGAAATAATAATGCTCTTGAATTATATATCCATTCAACTACAACAAAGGTTTGAACAATTAATTTTCTTTTGGATATCCATTTTCCATTACAATCTCTTGCTGAACATTTCCATTTTCATCAAGAATTCTAAGTAGTCCATTCCCATTCTTAAAGGTTCCTTTATCAAGTCTATTCCCTTGTTCATCATATTGATAAAAACCTAATAGTTTACCATTCTTCATATTATCCGGAACCAAATGTACTTCAGCATAGACATATTCTATAGCTACCTTACCGTTTGGATGATATACAACCCAAGAGCCAATTCTAACTGGTGTCCACCCCGAACCAGAATATTCGTCTCTATTATGACCAAATTCACCAGTCTCTCTAATTCTTCCATTATTATAGCCCTCAAAATAATCTGTGTATCGTCCAGTCAATAAGCCATTTTGGTCAAACATTTTATTACATTTTATATATCCATTGGAATAATATTCGATCCAAGTTCCAGCTTGTGATCTGTCTTCAATCCTATTATTCTCACTATCAAATTGACCACTCGTCTTTATTTGCTTATTCTCATGATATTCAACATAAGGCCCATCTAGCTTACCAGATTCATCGTAATTACTTTTAGACATTACATTTCCACTAGGATAATATTCAATCCATTCTCCAATTTTAAAGTTATTAGCTAGTTTCCCTGTAATCCATAAAGAATCACTCTCATAATATCCTATGAAGTCACCTTCCATACTTCCAGATTCATAGCGCTCAATCTGTAATAATATACCGCTAGCATAATACTGTTTCCATTCCCCTTCTCTTTAGCCATTTGAATATATACCGGCCGTTCTGAGTTTTTTTTCTTCGTAATAATTTTCGTAAACCCCATCCAATTTTCCATTCACATAATTCCTTACCTCACTAAATTTCCATTTGGATAGTATGTTTTGAAAGCACCTTCAGCCTTTCCTTCTTTAAAAAAACCTTCTTGTATGATGGTGCCATTTTCCCCGTAACATTTGTATTCTCCACCTCCATTTTGGAGTACTTTATAATAGTTTGGCTCACAATCAGGTAAAACTTGTACTTGCTGCGAAAAAGCTAGTGAATTAAAAATGAGGGAAATTGTGACTAGTAATATGTACTTCATGATTTTTTTCACAAAAAAAATTATTGGAAAAGTGAAAGTTTGATCAATCGATCGGGCTTTTTTTATTTAATTTTTATTCACTACTACTCTCTTTCAAGATTGCATGAATATATTGTATAATTAATCTATGCGTACTCGCTCTCCAATTTATCGCTTTCTCACTTTTACGGGTATTGCCTATGCAATTGCATGGGGGCTTTTTTTAGTCTTTGTTATTGAAGCCAATTCGTTAGAAAATACAGATGCGGCAACTTTGATCTCATTAGTAGAAACGGGCAACTCTCCTGCTACTAATTTGCCCTCTTCATTTCTATACGCCCTTTCTCGAGTTATTGATTTCTCCTTTTCCATTTCAGGTATTGTCTCAATTCTTTTATTCCAAGGTTCTTCTGGGATCAAAAATCTTTGGAGCCGTTTAGATCCTCGGGGAATTCGACCTATAATTTGGCTGATTGCCGTACTACCCCTTTTATTCTACGGACTTGCCGCATCTACTCACCTCTTGACTTCTGAAACGGTAACTATTAGCACAATGGAACCAGAATTGTTCAGAAAACTCCTCTTTGGGCTTCATAATGGACTTTTAGCCTCTATTTTTTTGAGAGGTGCTTTTGGAGAAGAGTTTGGACTACGAGGCTTTGCCTTACCTACTCTTCAGATAAGATATCGAGATGGAATAGCTTCGCTTATAATTGGAGCATCCTGGGGACTTTGGCATCTTCCAGTTCTTATTGGGCGGGGACCAATAGATATCGTGCTTTATCTAATTCTCGTTTTAGGCTTAAGCCATATTTTCACATGGTTGTTTACGCGAAGCGGTGGCTCACTAGTTCCGGTAATACTCTTTCACGGATTCCAGAACTGGGAAGATGGATTTGAAATCATGATTCCTAGCCTTATTGGAACTGACTGGGAACTCATTTCTTCCCTTCTTATTCTTTCAATGGGAATCTGGGTAACCGTTTTAGTCTGGCGGAATAATACAAGTACTTTTGAAAAAGGATAATCAGCTACATTTGTAGACTACTATTCATATCTATTGTAGTTCTCACTTAAATAATCTTTCTTAAGTCGAATTACATTTCAACAGGTGATATATGATCAAAACTTTCTACTTTCTTATAATTATTTCCATTTCTTTTCCTCTACAAGCACAAGAGTCGCAATACCTTACCCAAGAAAATATCCACTATTATTCCGAATCGGTGAATCAATCAGACAGCTATATAAATGAGCGTTGTGTCTTAGATATCTATTACCCAGAGGATGTGAAAGACTTTGCGACTATCATCTGGTTTCATGGAGGTGGATTAACTTCTGGAAATAAAGAAATCCCACAAGCATTAAAAGATAAAGGTGTCGCTGTAGTCGGAGTTAATTATAGATTATATCCGAATATTGGTGCTCCAACATATATAGCAGATGCGGCGGCTTCTGTTGCATGGGTTCTGAATCAGATAGAAAGTTATGGCGGTGACCCTTCGATGGTATTTCTATCTGGGCATTCGGCTGGAGGTTACCTTGCAAGTATGGTTGGACTAGATAATCAATGGCTTGGAGAATATGACATTGATGCTAATAGTATTGCAGGACTGATACCATTCAGTGGACATACTATTACACATTTTACCGTCCGAGAAGAACTTGGCATATCAGGCACTCAACCTATCATCGATGAGCTAGCCCCACTATTTCATGTACGAAGTGACGCTCCTCCAATGCTACTTATTACTGGTGATAGAGAATTAGAACTACTTGGTAGATATGAAGAAAATGCATATATGATGCGAATGATGAAGATTGTAGGACATACAGAAACTCGACTTTTTGAACTAGACGGATATGGTCATGGAATGACTGAGCCCGCTTTCCCTTTACTACTAAAAGAAGTAGAACGGATCAAAAGTAAAAAAACTGACTAGAGATTTTAGGGTTAACAAATGATCAAGTTCTTTAGGAAATTCAGACAAGACCTACTTATGGAAAACAAAACCGGCAAATATTTAAAGTACGCCATTGGAGAAATTTTGTTGGTAGTGATTGGGATATTGATCGCTCTTTCCATCAATAATTGGCAACAGGACAGAACCAATCAACAACTAGAATATCGCTACATCACCAATATGATAAGTGAGTTAAAAAGAGATTCTGTTCGCCTCGAATCTTTATATCAACAATTACTTAATAAAGACAGAATCAAATATGTATATCTGGACATGCTAAAGAATAATCAAAAAGATGATTCTCTTAAAGCATATTTCGGTTATCAATGGGATCCGGTTCGACCCTATGTACCATCTAGATCAACCTTCACTGAAATGATAAGTAATGCGCATCTAGGATTAGTAAAACCAAATAATTTAAGAGAGCATATAGTTGAAACTTATACGAATTATATCGATTTCACTTCCAGAGAATCTGACCAATTCGAAGAAGGTCTACTACTAATTGAGGCGCTTCGATTAAGGGTGCCTGATCTAATAGATCCAACCATAGTAGATATTTTAAATTTAAAGGACGACTTTTATATCATAAATAGAATGACCTTGAATGGCTCAAGAACTCGAAGTGAGGACTACAGAAAAATGCTTAAAGAGTCGAATGATCTTTTACAGCAATTAAAGGTCTATCAAGCAACATTAGAATGATCAAGTTCTTTAGGAAAATCAGACAAGACCTACTTATGGAAAACAAAACCGGCAAGTATTTAAAGTACGCCATTGGAGAAATTGTATTAGTGGTGATTGGGATTTTGATTGCACTGCAAATCAATAATTGGAATGAAGGACAGAAGCAAAAAGAACTCGAGATAAAATATCTTACAGAAATCAGAAATAGTTTAGAATCTGATTTACCAGATATCGAATTCAATATTGAGTTCAATAGAAGTAAACTTAATTCTCACCAAGTCATACTTCAATACATAAACGGCGAACTTGAGTATTCTGACTCTCTATCTTTTCATTTCTCTAACTTATTATTCAATACAAGAACCCTGATAAATACGAGTGCTTACGAGAACTTAAAATCTCGTGGTCTAGAAATCATTTCGAACGACTCGTTGAGAATGAGTATCACAAGGCTTTACGCCTTTGAATTCCATAATCTTGTTGATTTTGAAACAAAAGACGATCATGTATTTCAGTACAGCCAATTTCTGCCAGAAATAACAAATGCACTCAAAATAAATTCGTTAAACCCAAATGAAGGATTCGTTTCCGGAGCAGCCGAACCTATCGATATTACTGGTATTAAGGATGATATTTCATTTAAAAATACTCTCCTAATAAATTTAGTACTGAGGCAGTATATGGTAGATAACTACGAAAACTTAATCGAAATGGTTAAAGATGAAATTCAAGAAATAGAAGCGGAATTACAGAAATTAAACTAGTAAAATCTTCCACCCAAAATTGCCCATTTACCATTGATGATTGGATATCCCTTATCCCCTCTTTTTTCATCAAATTCACATTATCCCTACATAGTAATCGCATATTTGTGATAAACAATAAAATATCATGACTAAGCAGATTAAAATATTAGGATCCGGATGTGCTAAATGCCAATCGCTAACTGGGGTTGTAAAGGATGTAGTTTCAGAAAATAACATTGATGCGACCGTTGAAAAAGTGGAGGACATGATGGAAATCATGAAGTTCGATGTGTTGAGCACCCCCGCTTTAGTAATCGATAACGTAGTTACTATATCAGGCAGAATCCCTTCTAAAGACGAAGTATTGGCACTCTTAAACTAATTGGAATAACTAATTATGTTTGATTGGGCACAATATCTTGCCGATTGGTTAGTCTACGATGTGTTGGACTTAGCCCAAGAACAGCATCTTGCAGAAGCTCTGCATTTCTTTATTTATGACACCACCAAGATTCTAATCCTCCTTTTTCTAGTCATCTTTCTTATGGGAGTAGTGAATAGCTACTTCCCTGTCGAGAAGGTTAAAAATTATCTTTCTCGAAATAAATTCTACGGCTTAGAATACCTCATGGCTAGTTTTTTTGGAGTGGTAACGCCCTTCTGTTCTTGTTCATCCGTTCCCTTATTTATCGGCTTTGTGAAAGGTGGTATTCCTCTTGGTGTCACCTTTGCTTTCTTAATTACTTCTCCCCTAGTAAATGAAGTCGCTATTGGACTTTTTGTTGGCTTATTTGGTTTAAAAACCACCATCATCTATGTAATTAGTGGGGTATTATTAGGAACCATATCTGGGATTATTCTTCAAAAACTGAAACTGGAAAAGTATCTGACCGCTTGGGTGAAAGAAGTGCTGGCCAACGCCCAACGAGATCAGGATAAATTTCAAGCAGAGAAGCAATCACTTAAACAAAGATTGCCAATTATCTGGACAGAAGTAGGCACCATTCTCAAAGGCATTATTCCTTATGTATTGATTGGTATAGCTATTGGGGGATTAATGCACGGTTATATTCCCCAGGGCTTTTTTGAAAATTATATGGCTAAAGACAATCTTTTTGCTGTGCCTATAGCTACTCTGGTAGCCGTACCAATGTATTCTAACGCTGCAGGAATACTTCCAGTTGTTCAGGTTTTGGTTACAAAGGGAATTCCATTAGGTACAGCTATTGCTTTTATGATGGGTGTGGTCGGACTATCCTTACCCGAAGCCATGCTTCTCAAAAAAGTAATGACTTTAAAACTCATAGCTATCTTCTTTGGAGTTGTTACACTATGTATCATTCTTTCTGGATATCTATTCAACATCATATTATAGGTTTGGGATAAGTAACTGTTTGTGGTTTAGCGGGAATTCAGCTTTCTTCATCCTCATAATATTTTTATTTGAGATGCAGATTTAAAAACTTAAAACTATACTGGAATGGTAGAAAAAGAGATTATAAGGAAAGATGAAGGCGAGAATTATAACTACTCCCAAGATCATTGTTTTATCAAACTTTCATCAAAGCATACTAATGGTGAATTGTGCTTTGTTGAGGACAAAATAAAACCTGGATTTTTCTTAGCTCGACATCATCACAAAATCATGACCGAAGTGTTCTACATTCTAGAAGGTGAAGTGGAGCTCATCTTTGATGATGAAACTATTATCTGCAAAACAGGAGACACAATCACTGTTCCTCCGAATGTTTGGCATGCAGCAAAGTGTGAAAAAGGTGGTAAGATGTTAACTATATTTAAAAACGGACAGTTTGATCTATTCTTAGAGAAACTGTCCACAATGTCAGAAAATGAATTTGCCGATAAAGAGTTGATGAAATCCATATCAGCAGAATTTGACATCTACGACGAATAAATTAATCCCTTACTTCACCACCAAGTTCACAATCCTTCCTGGCACAAAGATTTCCTTCACTAGATTTCCTTCTGCTAAATATTTAGCGATGTTAGCTTCACTCTTAGCCAAGTTTAACACAAAGTCTTTGTCTTTAGCTTTATCTGCCGGCACGTAAATATCTGCTCGTACTTTTCCATTTACCTGAATAGGATACATGATTTCATCGGCTTTTAGATATTCTTCATTAAAAGCTGGCCATTCTGAATAAGCTATTGTATCACTTTCACCTAGTTTCGTCCATAATTCTTCTGCAATATGTGGAGCATAAGGAGCTAATATTTGAACAAAAGATTTTGCTACTTCTGTAGGAATGCTTTCCCACTGATTCGCTTCATTTACAAAAATCATCATCGCTGAAATTCCAGTGTTAAAACGCATTTCTTCTATGTCTTCAGTTACCTTTTTAATGGTTTCATGAAGGGCTTTTAGCTGATCTTTTGAAGCTTCAGAATCATCAACCGTCGATTTTATATTTCCACTTTCTTCATCAATAAGTAATCTCCAAGCCCTATTTAGGAATCGGTTTACGCCATCAACTCCTTTTGTACTCCAAGGCTTAACTTGCTCAAGTGGACCCATAAACATTTCATATAAACGAAGTGAATCGGCACCGAACTGTTCAATCACATGATCAGGATTGATTACATTTCCTCTACTTTTACTCATTTTATGAGCACGAGCATCCACTTTTATATCGGTTCCTTTTTGGAAAAAGCTGTCTCCTTTCTTTTCAACCTGATCATCAAATAGCTTTTCACCATCTTGAGAAGTGTATTCCATTTCCCCAAGAATCATTCCTTGGTTTACTAATTTCTGGAAAGGCTCTTTGGTAGAAACCACTCCTAAATCGAATAATACTTTATGCCAGAAACGAGCATATAACAAATGAAGTACTGCATGCTCAGCTCCACCCACATATAAATCTACAGGCATCCAGTATTTTTCATAGTCTGGATCAACGGGTCCGCCCTCCCAATTCGGAGAAATATATCGCAAGTAATACCAGCAAGATCCTGCCCATTGAGGCATAGTATTCGTTTCTCGAACTGCTGGTTTTCCTGTTTCAAGATCAGTGGTTTTTATCCAATCCGTAGCATTGGCTAATGGTGGCTCGCCATCTCCTGTCGGCTGATATTTTTCAACTTCAGGAAGTTCAAGAGGTAATTCACTTTCCTGAATGGCTTTTGCTTCACCATCAACATGAATAATTGGGAATGGTTCTCCCCAATAACGCTGACGTGAAAACAACCAATCACGGAGTTTATAATTCACCGCTTTAGTTCCAGACCCTTTCTCTTCGAGCCAAGCTATGATTTTCTTTTTAGCAGGTGCTATCTCAAGTCCGTCTAAGAAATCACTATTAATAGCTACTCCATGTCCAGTATATGCTTTTCCTTCAAATCCTTTGGTTGGTTGAACGGTTCTGACAATAGGTAAATCAAATTTTTCTGCAAATTCCCAATCTCGTTCATCTTGTCCTGGCACAGCCATAATAGCTCCTGTACCATAACTCAGTAACACATAATCAGATATCCAGATTGGAATTTGTTTTCCATTTGCAGGATTAATGGCATATGAGCCTGTAAAAACACCTGTTTTATCTTTATTAAGTTCTTGACGATCCAGATCAGACTTTAGCGCTGCATTGCCTTGATATTCCGCCACTGCATCTTTATGCTCTTTGGTGGTAATCTTAGCAACTAACTCATGTTCTGGTGCAATCACCATATACGTTGCCCCAAAAATAGTATCTGGTCTTGTCGTATATACTCTTAGTTTTTCATCAAAACCATCAATTTGAAAATCTATTTCAGCACCAACGGATTTTCCAATCCAGTTACGCTGCATGTCTTTCAAAGATTCTGGCCAATCTAACTCATCTAAATCCTGTAATAATCGTTCTGCGTAAGCTGTAATTTTTAACACCCATTGGCGCATCGGCTTACGGATAACTGGATATCCACCAACTTCACTTTTCCCGTCAATTACTTCTTCATTTGCAAGTACAGTTCCTAATTCAGGACACCAATTCACTGCCACTTCATCTTCGTACGCCAATCCTTTATTGAACAACTGAAGGAAAATCCATTGTGTCCATTTAAAGTAATTTGGATCGGTTGTATTTACTTCTCGGTCCCAGTCATAACTAAAGCCAATCGCCTGCAATTGCTCGCGAAAACGATTGATATTTTTCTCAGTAGTTATTTTAGGATGAGTCCCTGTTTTTACCGCGTACTGTTCTGCCGGTAACCCAAATGCATCCCATCCAATTGGATGAAGTACATTAAAGCCATTCATTCTTTTATACCGCGCAATGATATCCGTTGCAGTATAACCTTCTGGGTGACCTACATGTAATCCGGAACCACTTGGATATGGAAACATATCCAGAACATAGAATTTGGGTTTAGTGGTATCGGTTGGAGTTTTGAAGGTCTTATTTTCGAGCCAGTACTTTTGCCATTTGGTCTCGATATCTGCCGGATTGTAGGAGTGCATTTACGCTTTATCTTTTTATTTTCTTTGAGAAAGTCTATCATTAACGAATCTCTAAAATAACATTATTCTCGGCTTATCTCGAATGCGGATTTTAAAAAAAAGTTTCTTCCTTTTGTTAATCATTTTCTCCCTTCCATCTATAGCAATTGCTCAAGATTCGAATAAGGGACAGTTATTGATAAATGTAAACTTACCAGAGTCCTTTTACTTGGTAAATGGCACTGATTTAATTAATGCAGTAAAGGTAGATTCGGGTGAGGTAATAGATTTAACAGCAGGTCTTTACACCTTTACCATTGTTTCTGAATTTGTGGATAATCATTCATTCAAAGTACAGATTATTCCAGGCGAACAGATCGATTACTCTTATAGATTTACAGTCTTTAGAATTGACTATAGATCCTCCTTTGTACAGCTTGAAAATCAGGAGAATTTAGTAATCAATACAGATCTTGATTCTGAGATTTTTCTAAATGGAAAGCAAATTGGGAAGCACTATGCTTCTTTATTAGTAAAACCCGGCGTTTATGAAATAGAAACTGTACATCCTACTTTTGGAAAATTAACAGATAAAATTGAAGTCAGTTGGTATGTAACGATATACTTTGCAAGATTCAATCAACCACAATTCGCTAATGCTTCGGGTATTAATTATATGCCTGGTGCAGGCTATTTAATAAATGGCGAAAAGGATAAAGCCATTTTCACTTATTTAACAATGGGCTTTTTAGTTGGCTCCTATTTTTCATTAGATCGCAAAATACGTGAACAAAGTCCGATTTTTGATATCAATAAATTAGAAAGGATGCAAACTGCTTCTTTAATAGGACTTGGAGTGGTATATGTACTTTCAACTATTGACGGAGCTCGAAAACCTAGAAATGGCTATCCTGGGAATGAATCAAAGTTTGAACTAACAAGTTTCGGATTAAATGAAAACTTAGGACCTAATGCAGGTTTCAGGATTAATTTTAATAATTAGATAACCTCAACCCCATCCGGCTTCCACCACAAAGGTGGCCTCTGAGCCAGACTTAAAAAATCAGAATTAATATCAGTTATCTTTACTCCAGCTGTATAAACAGTTTGCACTGCTGCTCCGAATTTTTCCTTTAGTTCTTTAAGTTTATTCTCATCACCCTCAACCCAATGCAATGTGAAATCGAGTTCAGGGAAGTCTTCACTTTCTTCGATCAGGAAATCATCGAGCCAGGCTTGTGGTCGATCAATGGCTTTGTTGTATGCAAATTGGTAAGCTAGAGCCTCTGTTGGCTTTTTAAGTTGGGGATTCTTCAACCAAAACGATTCAATATAGTCTTGGAAATGGCATTTCAGTTTATTGAATCGTATCGGACTTACCACAACAGCTACCGATCTACAACCTTGTCCCCCATATCTGAAAATTGCTTCCACTAAATCGGTAATTACTTCTGGTTCTTCATTAGTGATATACGCCATTGAAAACTTAGCGGTTCGAATCACAAGTTCGACATGCTCACTTGAAGCATTCAGTTTTTTTAATTCCTCTTTTACTTTTGGAACGGATGCTGAAGAACCAGCAAATAGAACCTTATCAGCTTCGAAATTCTCGAGCACATTCAAATCTGTTGAATATTCTATAGTGCTTTCAATCTTAGCACTTTTCAATTCTTCTAAAAAGGTTGGTAGCAAATACGAATCTTTCTTGGAAAGCTTTCCATAATAATGTGCGCCGGAAAGTATAGTTCCTAAGGCATCTTGAAATCCTACTAGCGGAAGATTCCCAGCATGTAAACATAGAACTTTTTGTCCTATTGAATTTTTTCCCTCTCCTAAATTAGCACGTTTTGCCCATTCTTCAATCTGACCTGAGTCAATGTTCTGTTTTAAAGCTCTGATTTGGAATTTGATGTCTTCGAAGCTAAATAATCCCTCTTCTACAGTTTGTTCAATGGCTTCTTTAAGTGAATGATTATCAGGTTGCAACCACTTTTTTGTTGCTTCTGATACTTTTGATATGTGGGTTTTGATGTTCATATATAAGTCACTCAGAGCGAAAGCGAAGAGTCTTCAAAATACTAAAACTAGCTAGGAATATGCTATGCAGATCCTTCGGAAGTATCCTCAGGATGACAGTGTTAAGATAATTAACTCTTAATTTAATCATTCTTAATTAATATTTGGCTTTGTAGATTTCTCTCCCGAATTCTCGGGATGGAAATGGCAAAATCCGTTGTTGAAAGTTCATGTTAAACGTTCATTCTTCTTTGTCACTTTGTATCTTTGCTACTTTGCCTCTGCTACAAACTAATCCTGATCAATTAAAAAATTACAGCCTCGAAGATTGATCGGATTCCATCTCCCCAATACTTGAAACTCCCCCCTTTCATTCTCAATTCCTTTATCTCCAGTTAATAGAAATGAACAGGAATATAAGTTTGCAAGGTCAATCACTCCAATCAGACCTTCTTCACCAAAAGGAACTTCCATCATAGGGTTTTTAGGATTTCGAATAGAAACGTTCATCCAAGGCACACATCTGAACCATTCATTTCCAAAACTATAAGCCTGACTTAATAACTCAGTCATTCCGTATTCTGAATGCACGTTCTCTTTTGGTAAGTCGAACCCATCAGAAAGATTAGCATGTAGCTCTGCTTTAGTCATTTCGCGACGATGTGTTTTCATCCCACCTGTTTCCATAATGATTGAATCTTTGGGGAGATCAACATCACCAAGTTCAATCAAATCTAGTAAACCAAATGCTGCACCAAATAGCATTACTTTTTTTTCCCTTGATTTAATTTCTTGAATTAAGTTTTTATCAATTGCCTTACCTAATTCTAAAAACCGACTTATTCCCGTTTTATCTTCCTCGATAAGCACATTTAGCAACCAAACTAGGGAGGAATGAGGATTGGAATTATAGCCTGGTGTATATGCTAATACCACGAACTCATTCAAATCATAAAACTGATTCATTCCAAGGATGATCGATTGCTTATAGAGTTCTAGATCTGAAATGTAATGTCGACTTCGGTTCATCCCCGTTGTTCCACTACTTTCGAAAAATTCTAAATTTTGAGTTCTGACTTTTGAATTTGGTTGTGATATAACTGTAGCATCTTTAAAAGCTTGAATTGGTAGAAGTGGAATCTCACCTATTTCTTTAACTTGATTTACACCAATAGCTTTGCAAAATTTACCGTACACAGTATTATGTTCTTTTTGGAATTCAAAAATCTGAAGAGCTTTTTCCTTAAAAGATATTGAGGTGTCTAAAATAAATTTTGAATCGAGTACCATACTCAATCAACTTGTATTGTTAACACTGATTTATCGGTGAGTATATAGAACTGCCCGTTCATTTTAACAACATCTTTGATTACTAAATCTTCTGGGAACAAGATGTCATCTTTTGTGCCTCTTGAATTTCGAATTCCGGAAGCACTAATTAACCATTCTTCACCTTTTTTATCTACAAAAAGCTGAATAGCACCTTCTAAAGGAAAACTTCGAACTTGCACCCCATTATAGGCTAGAAGATGATATTGCTTCGATTTCAGATCCAAAATGTATAAGTCTTTACCCATTAATTGTAAATCGCTTACCTCTTTTATGACACTAGGTATCTGAAACTCATCTCTTTTATTTCCTAAGTCATCAACGCTAATGATCGAGTTTGAATCATTATCATAAAAGAATAACTCGTTAAAATTATTCACACTTAAATGAGTAGGTCTAATGGGTCTACTCGAACGTGCTCTAGGATATCTTCTTAACGTAGTTAAATACTGAAACCGTCTATCAAAGATCTGAATTCTATTATTTCTATTATCTGAAACATATACTTTGAGTCCATTGGTGGCGTCAATATCTATGGGTGTATCAAACTGGTAATCACCGCTACCAAGTCCACCAATTGTTTCCACGATATCACCAAGGTGATTGAGTTTTATAACTCTATTTCTACCTGATTCTACAACAAATATAAAATCTTGAGTAACATAAATAGAGGTCGGTTTTTTTAGATTAGTATAAATTACTTCTGGACCTACAGACTTATTTTGCGCAAAGATTGTTGTTGCACAAAAAATTATGCATACCAGTAAAAGCTGAAGTTTTTTCACACTAAATGTTTTAATCCTTTAGCACCGACGTCACTTCTATAAAAAGCTTTGTCAAAGTGAATTTTTTTGATCTCTAAATAAGATTGGTCGATTGCTTCTTGTAAAGTAGCACCAGAACCTACCACGTTCAACACTCTCCCACCATTTGTTACTAACGTACCGTTTTCTTTTTTAGTCCCAGCGTGAAAAACTATGCTATGTTCAATTTCTTCAATTCCTGTAATCTCTTTCCCTTTTTCATACGATTCAGGATAGCCTCCGGAGGCTATTACAACCGTACACCTATATTGATCATCAAAATCAATTACCGTTTCTTGAAGCTTTCCCTCTGTACATGAGGCGATTACTTCCAGTAAATCTGATTTCATTCTTGGTATGATAACCTGACATTCAGGATCACCAAAACGACAATTATATTCTACCACTTTTGGACCATCTTTTGTGATCATCAGACCTACATACAAAATACCCTTGTAAGGATATCCTTCTGCTTTCATTCCATCAATAGTTGGTTTAATGATATCTCGATCTGTAATCTCTAAAACTTCTTGAGTAGCAATAGGTGCTGGTGAATAAGCTCCCATACCACCCGTATTAAGTCCAGTATCGCCTTCACCAACCCGTTTATGATCTTGTGCATTACCTATAACTTTGAAGCTATTTCCATCACAAATTGCAAAAACGGAAGCTTCTTCGCCATCCATGAATTCTTCAATAACTAAGCGGGAAGCTGCTCCACTTAACGATCCACTTTTTAATTCTTCAAGAGCCTCTAAAGCTTCTTGTTCTGTTTCGGGAATAAGTACCCCTTTTCCTGCAGCTAATCCATCTGCTTTTAGAACAACTGGATATTTAGCTTCTTTTTTAATGTATTCAGCGGCTTTATCAAATTCATCCTGACTAAATACCTCATACTTTGCAGTAGGAATATGATGCCTTTTCATGAAATCTTTGGCAAATTCCTTACTTCCTTCAAGCATAGCAGCCTGTTTTTTTGGACCAAAAACAGCATGATTTTTGGCTTCAAGAAAGTCGGCAATTCCATCAACCAAAGGTTGTTCAGGTCCAACAACTGTTAAGTTAATGTTATTGGATTGAATGAATTCCCAGACAGCGTCATGATTTGAAACATCTAAAGAGACGTTTTTACCAAGTTCAGCTGTTCCTGGATTTCCCGGAGCAATGAAAAGTGTATCGAGTTTTTGAGATTTAGCGATACCCCATGCTAATGCATGTTCTCTACCGCCACTTCCAATCAGCAGGACATTATAACTCATCTTTTAAGAAAGTTTTTCAGCAGTGGTAATAATTTGTGCAAAACTGTCTGCATCTAAACTGGCACCTCCAATCAGGCCACCATCAACATCTTTTTGGCCTAGAAGTTCTTCGGCATTTCCTGGTTTCATACTTCCGCCATAAAGAATTCTAATACCTTCAGCAGTATCTGCATCATAAATACCAGTAACTACTGATCTAATATGTGCATGCATTTCTTGTGCTTGAGCTGGACTTGCAGTTTCACCTGTGCCAATAGCCCAAATAGGCTCATAAGCAATTACTACACTTAATGCATCGTTCTCATTAATTCCTTCAAAAGCAGCTGTAATTTGATCTTTAACCAAGTCGAAATGAACATCAGCTCTACGTTGATCAAGTGTTTCACCAACACAAACAACTGGACATAAATCGTGCTCAAGTGCTTTATGGGTTTTTTTGTTAACACTAGCATCTGTTTCGCCAAAATATTCTCTACGTTCGGAATGGCCAATGAGTACATAAGTACAACCTGCTTCAGTAAGCATTGAAGCACTCACTTCTCCGGTAAAAGCACCATTATCTTCGAAATGAAAATTCTGAGCACCTACTTCAATATCGGTATCATGTAAGTAATTAACCGACATTGAAAGTGACACTGATGGTGGACATACTAAAACATCTACATCTTCAGAAACTTCTGCTTTCTTTTCTTTTAAGCCTTCTAAAAGTGCTGCAGCATCAGAAGGTCCACAATTCATTTTCCAGTTTCCTGCTATTAAAAATCGACGCATAATATTGTTTGTTTTAGTTATTCTTTAGAGTACTTGTTATTGCTGGTATAATTTCATCAAATTCTACACCAACGAATTTCCTTACAATCTTGCCCTCTTTATTCACTAGAATACGAGTTGGGAAATACTGAATATTAAAGTCTTCAATTAACTCTTGTTTATTGAAAGATGGAGGATCAGCAAGTTCCCAATATCTATCTCTTTCTTGAAAAAATGCAATAATTGTATTTACACTTTGATCAAATGGGATGGTGATATATTCTAAACCACTTCTATTGTAGATCTGATAAATAACAGTGGCTTCTTCATATTGAGATTGATACATCTGATCTGCCATCGGAGTAAACTCAAGTACATAAGGCTTACCTATCATACTTGAGTTTGATATCGTATCTCCATCACTTGTAATAAAACTAAATTCAGGAATGTCTAGACCAGGTGCCAAATATGAAATTTCATAGCGCAGATTTTTATACCAAAAAGACGGTTCAACTCCCTTTTCATTATATTTAGAATCATAGCGCTGTAACAATCTATCGGCTTCTTCTACTCTAGCGCTATCAAAGTTAATTTTAATAATAGATTGATCAATCGCTTGTATTATATCGTCTTGCTTTGTGAGTGTCTTTAGCGAATCCATATAAGAAAGAGTTTCATCTAATCCCTTAACATCTGCTAGAAAGTCTTTCCCTTTTGTAATTGCTAGACCAAAAGCTAAATCTTCATCAAATGACTGATTCAGCTTCTCAAACATCTGTACTTTATCGTATCTATCTAAGAGATTAATCATCCCTTCAAGAGCAAATTTAGAAGCAATCGTGCCTTTTCTTTCTTCAAATACTTCCCAATAGAGATCCACCCATTTTTGAAGTTCAAAAGTGATTAAGGTATCTGGAACTTGGCCCGCTAATATGTATCTATTAGTTAGTTGGAATCCCCTTTCAACTCTATCATAAACTGCCATTGCTCTACTTTCTCTAGAATCAATAGAGTATGTTTCTTCAAAATTTGGGAAAGTACCAGAAATATTTACAGTGTCATCTTCCGATAAAATGACTCTTAATGTGGTAATATTAATTCCATTTCTAGAAACTTGAAGAGGGTAAGCGCCTTCTTGTTCTAACTTGAATGAGCCATTTATACGTCCTGTAGTATCTGTGATTCCAAAGAAAATGGTGTCAGCTGCTGCAGCTGCATTCTGTCGATTATAAACTAGAACATTGAAATTCGAATAATCATTGGTTGTATAAACCGAATCATCTACGGTAAAATGTATGTTTATAAACGTAGGTTTTAACTCTTTTTCCTGTTTTGCAGAACACGCTGTCCCAAACATCATACCTATGACAAGTGTCCAAAGAATTTGTTTCATACTCTTAATTTATCCTTCTAGCTTTTTGGTAACCATCTCGGTTACCATTTTTGGATTTGCTTTACCTTTAGAAGCCTTCATAGCTTGTCCGACAAAAAATCCCATTAATTGTTTTTTCCCATCTCTGTAACGTTGTACTTCATCAGGATTGTTTGCAATAATTTCATCTACTAATTCTTCTAAGAAACCAGTGTCAGAAACCTGTAATAAATTCATTTCCTTTGCTAATTCTTCAGCAGATTTATCTCCATCAACCATTGCGTTGAAGATAGTTTGCATAGCAGAAGAATTAACTTTGTCATCTTCTTTTAGTTTAATGAGCTCAGAAAGACGTTGAGGAGCAATTGAAAACTCACCAATATCTATACTTTGTTCGTTCAAAATTCTAAGAACTTCACTCAAAACCATATTAGAAGCAGCTTTTGCATTACCAGAGTAATCTGTTACCGCTTCAAAATAATCAGCTAAATATCGGTTTTCTGTTAATGTAATTGCATCAACTTCACTCATTCCGAATTGCTCAACGAAACGTTTCTGACGAACATCAGCTAATTCAGGAAGTTCAGCCTTAATTTCATCTAGTAATTCACTCGTTACAATGATAGGTGGGAGATCAGGCTCGGGGAAGTATCGATAATCATGCGCTTCTTCTTTCGATCGCATTGGCCGAGATTGCAATTTTGAAGTGTCCCATAATCGAGTTTGTTGAACAACTTCTCCTCCACCATCAATTAGTTCAATTTGACGGTAGATTTCATATTCAATCGCTTTTTCAACATTCCTAAACGAGTTCATATTCTTTAGCTCGGTTCTTGTTCCAAGCTTTTCTTGTCCACGTGGACGAACTGATACGTTAGCATCGCAACGGAGACTGCCTTCTTCCATATTCCCATCACAAATCTCGAGATACTGAACGATTTGTTTGATCTTACTCAAATAAGCATATGCCTCTTGTGGCGTTCGTAAATCTGGTTCCGAAACAATCTCTATAAGTGGAGTTCCAGCACGGTTTAAATCAACCAGCGTATTATATGGATCCTGATCATGAATTGATTTCCCAGCATCTTCTTCCATATGAATACGGGTGATTCCAATTCTCTTGTCGTATTCTTCTAATTCTATATCCAGAAAACCACCATAACAAATAGGAGTATCGAATTGAGAAATCTGATAACCTTTAGGTAAATCAGGATAAAAATAGTTTTTACGAGCAAAAATAGAACGCGGTGCAACCCCACAGTTTGTAGCTAATCCCATTTTTATTATATAACGAACAAGATTTTCGTTTATCACTGGAAGAGTGCCTGGGTGCCCCAAGCAAAGTGGTGTAACTTGCGTATTAGGTGCTTCGCCATAAATGGCTGCTACCGATGCAAATGCTTTACTTTTAGTTAATAACTGGGCGTGTACCTCAAGGCCAATAACTGCCTCAAATCGTTCGTGCGCAATTGTGCTCATTCAATAGTTATTTCAGTCGACATTAAAGACTGTAAAGATATTAAAGTTGAGGGTGAGATGTTTAAGAGATATGAGGTTTAAGGAATTAGATTTGAGGAGCTTTTAATACCGAAACAAACATACTATCCGCTTTTTGATGGTAGCCTTTTAGTACTTCTCTTGTCAATTCCTCGAAATTGTACTCTTCTTTAAAAAACTCGATATTTTCTTCGTTCTCTTTTTTGAATACAGAACAAGTTATATAAACAAAAACCCCACCTTTCTTTAAATGAGGAACTGCATTCGAAACGATCCTTCTTTGAAGTTCCGAGTATTTTGAGATCTGCTTTTCTTTAAAATTATATAGTTGCTCCGGTGTTCTACTCCACGTTCCGCTACCACTACATGGTAAATCTGCAATAATTACATCAAATGGCGAATTAGAGATACTAGTTTGTTTACTAGTTAAATCAACCTTAAAACGATCATATTTCTTAATTCCTGCAGCTTTAAATCGAGTATCTAAATTATGCAGAATAGAATCACGAATATCAGAAACACTAAGCTTTATGGTAGAATTAATATCGAATGCCATTAATGATTTCCCACCACTAGCAGCGCAACAATCCCATACTTTTAACTCATTATCTAGCAAAACATCAGATAGAAATCCTCCTACTTTTTGGGAGCTTAAGTCCTGAATAACAATTTCTGAATCTATGTTAAGAAATTGATCTAATTTTGAATTTCCTTCAACTGAAATAGTTATGTCTGTAATTTCATTAAATAGAATCATATAATTATTTAACTTTGAGATTACAGCTTCCTTCTTTCCTGGCCGAAATCGAAAAAATACACTCGGTTTTATAAAGAAGGATCTAGCAAATTCATCAAATTCGATTCCTTTACTCAGTTCGTTATTCCATGGGAAAAGAGTATTAAGAAGAACTTCAATTTTTAATTCTATATGTTCTGCTTTTACTGGAAAACTCGAATCTGCAATTTCATTCCACTCAGGTTTATGAGTTTCAAGCATTGGGTTTGGACCTGATGAACTAAGGAAAATCCCAACAAGAACTTTCTCCTCCATTGAAAGATTAGAGAATGCTTTTCCTGTTCTAAAATATTGATAACAGTAGTCTGATATTAAGCGACGGTCTCTAGAACCATATTTCTTATGTTTAGAGAAAAAACGCTTAATAAATAGTGAAAATGGGGTATTACTATCATATTCAGATAGTATACTTACTGTAGAATTTAGGTATGAATGATATCGGCTCATGCTCAATGATATTAAACTTGGTACTCAGATTACAAAGTTAATGTGACTAATATCTCATCGTCTTGTATATTCAAAGAAACCAAGTATCTGACACAATGAAAAAGCTTCTTATTCTTCTCTTTCTTATCCCTATTTCACTTTCTGCACAAGAAAAATACTTCCATGAGCTCAAAGGTATGGAAGACTCTACCGGAACAACACATTTGTTTTATAGGATGTTTGAAGAGATTTCAAACGATTGTTTGGAATCAGAATTTAATATTGAAGTTATCAACTCTTATAATAATGTATTCCATTTTGATAGCAACACTAAGGTTGATTCAATAATGTTCCAAGACTATTACGAGCCTTCTTGTATATCATATAAAATTAATGCAAAAGGTGTTTCAGATTATGATTTTTATGATAATGATCCTAAAAAATGGATTATTCAGACTAAATTACAAGGATGTTACCCTTATCCGATTAATGATTACTTAGGTAGAACATTGACATTACCTTTGGTTTGTTTAGTTAAAGAACAAGTTAATGTTGAGGATTATTTCGACAATAAAAGTGGATTTGTATTATCAAATAAAGAAGACTCATTATACTATAATAATACTCTTGAGGGATTTGGATTTCGAGTGGCAATAAAAGACGATTTTAGTCCACGTTTAACCGTTACTAATGAAGAAGAATATGGGTTTTATAATAATTATATGAGCTCAGTAAAGAACATATATGGAGTGTCAGTAATTCACCCAAAAATTGATTCTGTATTTTATTCAAAAAATGACTCTGGACATTTATTAATTAGCGAAAAATATTCTTCATCATTTACGCTATCAGATACTACTTCTTTCTTTAATAAGCTAGCTTTTGATGCTAATTCAACAACATTATATGCTATTGTTTCTGATAACCAAAATAATAAACTTAAGAGCTCAGATGATTATGGGAAAGCTGATTCATGGCGATTTTTAAATATTCCAGAAAGCTTAAATCGACTTCAGTATTTGGAAACTGATTCAAGTAGAAATGGTTCTCTTTTCATTGCTGATTCGACTTTGATTTACAGTTCTTCTAATTATGGTGAAGCTTTCGATCCACTTTTAGAAATGGACTACAGAATTACCGGCCTCTACAAAAAACCAAATACTGATATCCTTTATGTGTTAACCACCGATGAACTCTTTGAAATAAATACTTCAACTTTAGAGAAGACTTCCCTCAAAAAACTTCCCGTTTCAAACGAAGCTTCTGAAGAAATTCCTAGCTCTGTAACCCTCCATCAAAACTACCCAAATCCTTTCAATCCAACTACTACCATTTCTTTTGACTTAGATAAACCGACGGAAGTTACCTTAACCATATTTAATGCCTTGGGTAGAACGGTTGCTGTTTTAGTGAATGAACTAAAACCGACAGGATTTCACCAAGTTGACTTAGATGCTTCTAATCTTTCAAGTGGCATTTATTTTTATCGGCTTGAGGCGGGAGAGTTTTCACTAACAAAAAGGTTAACTTTAATAAAGTAAATCAAAAATTTCAGCTCATTCGACATGAAAAACATCTTTGTACTAATTCTTACTCTTACACTTTCCATCTCCTGCGCTCAAAAACCAGAGACCAATCAAAGTGAACAAACAGAAGTAACCTCAGTTGATCATGTAGATATCACCGTAACCGACTTCAATACAACTTTCGCAGTACCAGATTCAAATACTATTATTTTGGATGTTAGAACTGATAGAGAATTTGAAGCTGGTGCAATACCTAATTCTGTTCAACTTGATTTTATGAGTCCAGATTTCAAAGATGAAGTTTCTAAACTTGATCCGAATAAAACCTACGTTGTTTACTGCCAATCTGGTGGACGTAGTACTGCCGCTTCAAAAATTATGACCAAAGAACTTGGCTTTAAAGATGTGAAGAATTTAGAAGGTGGTTATTCAACTTGGAGCAAGTCTGAATAAAATTTTCACTTTTTTTTATTTTTTTCTTCTAATTACGAAAGTAACTGTGGAACCGCTTTTCCAAATCATGTGAATTGATTTACAATTCACGCGCAAGCTTTTGTAACACATAATTTTTATTAATTTTCCAAATCAAATTCCTAGGTTTTGATTTTTCATATAATCTTCATTTTCAAAAGAGATTATTAGGTGGATTCATGATTTAGCATTAATAAAATTTGTGATCTCATTAATCCCCAAAAACGGTTTAACTCACACCAAATCTCACTTACCGAGGTTACAATCCCTAGATAGATGCTTACCTTAAAAGGACCCTATAAACCAATACAATCAGGAGCTATGAAAGCTGACTACGACGTACATCCAAGAAGTAATATTGGCTTGGATTACTTAGGCCTAGAAAATAATTCCGAAGTATACTGGAATTTAAATCCATCAGAACTCTACGAACACGCCATACTCCACGGCGAAGCAATTTTAACTAAAGACCATGCCCTTCTTGTTCATACAGGAAAATTTACTGGTCGTTCTCCAAAAGACAAGTTTGTTGTAGAACAACCCTCAATACAAGATGATATTGATTGGGGCCCTATCAACCAACCTACATCTGAAGAAGTTTTTGATAAACTTTTTAATAAAGTAACTGAATATCTATCAGACAAACGTCTTTTTGTGAAAGATGTATTTGCTGGTGCAGATGAAACTAATCGACTTAATGTTCGAGTAGTGAGCGAAGTAGCCTATCATGCGCTCTTTACTCATAACATGTTTATTCGTCCTAATGATGACGAACTTGCAAACCATATTCCAGAATTTACTGTACTTGCTGCACCATTTTTTGAAGCAGATCCGATAATTGATGGCACTCGATCAAGTACATTCATTTTCGTTAATATGGAGAGAAAGATCATACTTATCGGGGGTACTATGTACTCTGGTGAAGTGAAAAAAGGTATCTTTGCTGTTATGAATTATCTACTTCCTAAAAAGGGAGTGATGGCTATGCATTGTTCTGCTAACCATGATGAAAATAGCAAAACTGCAGTTTTCTTTGGTCTCTCTGGAACTGGTAAAACTACTCTTTCTGCCGATCCTGATAAAACTCTTATTGGCGATGATGAACATGGCTGGAGTGATGAAGGTATATTCAACTTTGAAGGTGGTTGCTATGCAAAAACCATCAATCTTTCGGAAGAAGGCGAGCCTATGATTTATGCAACTACAAAAATGCCAGGAACAATTCTGGAAAACGTAGTTCTTGATAATAATCGCGAGCCTGATTTTGATGATGTAAGTCTTACACAAAACACCAGATGTTCATATCCGATCAATTTCATACCTAATGCAAGTGAAACGGGTACTGGAAATCATCCAGAAAATATCATTTTTCTGACTTGTGATGCTTTTGGAATTTTACCTCCAATCTCAAGACTAACTCCAGAACAAGCTATGTATCACTTTATTAGTGGATACACAGCCAAAGTTGCTGGAACAGAACGAGGTGTTACTGAGCCTGAAGCAACATTCTCAGCTTGTTTTGGTTCTCCATTTATGCCTTTACACCCATCTGTATATGCAGAATTACTTGCTGAAAAGATTAAAAAACATAATGCTAAAGTTTGGTTAGTTAATACTGGCTGGACAGGCGGTGTTCATGGTGTTGGATCGAGAATGAAGCTGTCTTTCACTAGGAAAATGCTAGCTCACGCTATCGATGGCGACTTAGAAAATGTGGAATATGTAAAAGATCCAGTTTTTGGATTCCAGATTCCTATTAGTGTTGAAGGTGTACCATCTAAAATACTGATCCCTCGTTATACTTGGGAAGATGCTCACGAATATGACAAAAAAGCTCAACAATTAGCAAAAATGTTTGTGAAAAACTTTGAGCAATTTAAAGATAATTGTAGCGCTGAAATACTTAGTGCTGCACCAAGAATACTCTCTTAATTGTTGGAGTGAGTAAAAGCCCGTTTCAGAAATGAAGCGGGCTTTTTTTATGTACGTATATTTTTATTCTTTACTTTTCAGGATGTTGAAAAAAATAACCATCCTCTGCTTACCCATATTTATAGTGCTCTATACGGTTAAATGTGTGGCACAGCCTATCATTTTAGATCTTCCAATTCCAAAGAAATACGAGGTATTAAAAACTCCGAGTCCAATTTTAATTGATGGTATGGCGAATGAAAAAAATTGGGAATTCGCAAAATGGACAGATTTCTTTATTGATATTGAAGGCGATAAAAACCCAAATCCTTATTATGATACTCGCGTTAAAATGCTTTGGGATGACGAGTTTATCTACTTCTACACTGAACTAGAAGAAGAGCATATTTGGGGAGATATTACTGAAAGAGATGCTGTTATATTTCATAATAATGACTTTGAAATATTCATAAAACCTAACCAATCACAACCTTACTATTCTGAGTTTGAAGTAAATGCATTAGGAACTCTTTGGGAGCTATTTCTGGCTAAACCTTATCGCAGAAACGGTCCTGTTTTAAATCAATGGGACGTGAATGGAACCCAGATTGGGATAGATATTCAAGGTACACTAAATGACCCATCTGACATAGATAAAAGTTGGAATATCGAGATTGCAATTCCACTTCAAGCGATTAAAGATATTGACCGTGGTAGCCAAATAAAAGAAGGCTCTATGTGGAGACTAAATTTTTCGCGTGTGCAGTGGCAACATCAAATAGAGAAGGGAATCTATTCCAGAAAACAAGATTCATCTGGTAATTTATTACCCGAAAATAACTGGGTTTGGACAGAACAGTCTGCTATCGCAATGCACCGTCCTGAACATTGGGGATATTTATTTTTCTCTGAAAAATATGCATTAAATGAAACTCTCAACTATATCGATGATTTTGAAATCGAATATCAACTACTGTTTTATGTATATAGAAAAGTATTAGATAATGATTCTACAATTGAATCTTACTTCACTACTAATAATATGGTTCAATTCAGTGTAAATGGACTCATTTTAACCGCCAAAAAATCAATAACAAATCTCGGATTTGAATTAACAGTAACTAATCCTTCTAAAGGATCCATTTCTGTTAACCAAGATGGTTATGTAATTACTCAATAATGAAAAATTTATATTTACTATTCGCATTATTACTAACTCCACTATTTAGTTACTCACAAACAAATTATACTAACTACTCTGGTTTTACATTTGCCGCTTGGACTGGTGGTGATATTGCAGATACAGATGAAGAATGGGAATTAGAATTACATAGATTATCAAGCTATGGATTAACCGACTTATACTTAGGTGCAGGAAAAGAAAAACTCGAACTAGCTGCTTCTATTGCATCAAAATATGATATCAATATTCATGCATGGATATGGACTTTAAATCGCCCAGGTGATTCAACGGCCGCAAAAAATCCTGACTGGTATGCTGTAAACCGTAATGGAGATAACTCATGGGATTACCGTGCTTATGTTGATTATTACCAATGGCTCTCTCCTTTTTCAGAAGGTGCTCGAGAATACATAAAGTCTAACATTAGAGAAGTGGTTACCGCAAAAGGTATTAAATCAGTCCATTTAGATTATGTTCGCTATGTTGATGTAATATTAGGAGCCGACCTCCAACCTAAATATGATTTAATTCAAGACCGACAATTCCCAGAATTTGATTATGGTTATCACCCAAACGCTCGTAAAAAGTACAAGGAGATTTTTGGAATAGATCCAATGGATATGGAACACCCAGAACTTAGTACAGAATGGCTTCAGTTTCGTTTGAATGCAGTCACTAGTTTAGTTGATGAACTTTCAGAAATAGCTCATCAAAATGGTAAACTTATTACCGCAGCTGTTTTTCCTTTCCCTGAAATGAGTAGACAAATGGTTCGACAAGATTGGAGTAATTGGAAGCTAGATATAGCTCTACCCATGCTTTATCATAATTTTTATCGACAAAACTTAGAATGGATAAAATTCTCTACCGAACAAGGCGTTCGAGAAATTGATGGAAGATTTGATCTTGTTGCTGGACTTTATATCCCTTCTTTAACACCTTCTGAATTAAAAATTGCAATAGAAAAAGCAAAAGAAGGCGGAGCAGTTGGAATATCGGTCTTTGATATTGGATCAATGACAGAAGATCATTGGGAAGTGATTAAAGACATGAAAGATTAACCTTCAGCTAATTCTTCCATTCGCTCTAGATTATCCTGAACCCTAAGCGCATCGATAACCTCACCTATATCTCCTTTCATTATCGAATCTAAATTATAGAGCGTAAGATTAACTCGGTGATCAGTACAACGACCTTGTGGGAAATTATAAGTTCTAATTTTTGCAGAACGATCACCTGTTGAAACCTGACTCTTACGTTCTGCAGCACGAGTTTTCTCCTTCTTTTCAAGCTCAATATCATACATTTTAGATCGTAACATTTTCATTGCCTGATCTTTGTTCTGATGTTGAGAACGTCCTTCTTGACATTCAACTACAATACCTGTCGGTTCATGCGTGATTCGAATTGCAGAATCGGTTTTGTTAACATGCTGTCCACCTGCTCCACTTGCCCTAAAAGTATCGATCCGCAAATCTGCTGTATTAATATGTATGTCAACATCTTCAACTTCTGGAAGAACTGCTACTGTCGCTGCTGAAGTATGCACTCTTCCCTGACTTTCAGTTGCAGGAACTCTTTGGACACGATGTACTCCCGACTCATATTTCATCTTGCCAAAAACTTCGTTTCCTTCTAAAGAAAACACAATCTCTTTATACCCTCCTTTTTCCGATTCATTGATACTCAATAAACTTAATTCCCAACCTTGATTAGAAGCGTATCTGTTATACATATCGAATAAATCACCAGCAAAAATCGCAGCTTCATCCCCTCCTGTTCCAGCACGAACTTCTACTATAGCATTTTTTGAATCTTCAGGATCTTTAGGTACTAATTTCATCTTGATGTTGTCTTCCAATTCCTGAAGCTCAACTACAATTTCCTTATTCTCATCGCGAGCCATCTCAGTAATCTCAGCATCTTCATTCATTTCGATTAACTCTTTATTTCCTGTTAATCGATTTTTGAGATCCTGCCAAGTATCATAATCTTGTACTAATTCTTCTAACTCACTTCGTTCTTTAGTGAGTTTGGTGTATTTATCTTGATCATCAAATACAGATGGATCGCTCATTGCTGTATTTACTTCTTCAAACCTAGATTTAAACTGCTTAAGTTTTTCTTCGATGTCCATTTATAAAAATTGGGAGTACTGACATTTCTAATTCACCCCTAAATTAAGAATAAACTTGAGAGAATGTAGAATTAAGAATATTGATTTAGTAATTACTTTCTAAAGTGCCCCACATTCTTATATTCTAATTCTTAATTTGAAAATAAACTCAATATGTCTCGAACCACACTTTCATCAAATATAAAACTAGGTTTCCTTGGAGCAGGTCAATTAGCACGAATGAGTGCTCTCCAAGCTTTTAGATTCGGCATTCAAGTCGCCGTCTTTTCTGATCGCACAGAAGACGAACCTGTTCAGTTTATGACTCCCTTTTCATTTTCAGGTTCTTTTGATTCAGTGAATGATATGGTTGAATTTGCAAAAACTTGTGATGTTATCACTCTTGAAAATGAATTCATTAGTTCAGAAATCTTACAGGAAGTTCAAGACAAAAGTGGGACTCCAATCTATCCGTCTCCTAAAAGCTTTGCCCTCATCGAGAATAAACTCATAGAGAAACAAACATTCGAAAATGCTGGAATTCCGGTTACACCATATCGCTTAATGAAAAATGAAGCTGATTTAATAGCATTTGGTGATGAATTTGGGTGGCCGTATTTGCTAAAATCTTCAAAAGGTGGATACGATGGTTATGGTAATTCTAAAGCAACAAATTTAGAATCTGCAAAAAAGGGATTTGAGAAGTTAGGTGGCGCTAGCGGACATGATATACTAGCTGAAGCTTTTGTTCCTTTTACTAAAGAGTTAGCAATTCAAGTTGCGAGAAATGAAACTGGAACCGTTGTTTACCCGTGTTGTGAAACGGTACAGGAAAATCATATTTGTGTAGCTGTACTTTCACCCGCTCCAATAGAAGAAAAATACCAATTGAAAGCACAAGAATTAGCTATAAAAGCAATTGAAGCTATTGATGGGAAAGGAATCTTTGCCTTTGAGTTCTTTCTAACCGAATCTGGAGAAGTACTTTTAAATGAATCTGCTCCAAGGCCTCATAATTCAGGACATTACACTATCGAAGGTTGTATTAGTTCTCAGTTTGAGAATCATGTACGATCCGTTCTTGGGCTTCCCCTAGGTTCAACACAAATGACTTCCACTGCTGCTGCTATGATCAACTTATTAGGTACACATAATAGACCTGCAGAAACTGATCATATTAGTGAAGTTTTATATTCTGAGAACGGACATCTTCACGTATATGGAAAAGTTCACAGTAAAGTTGGTAGAAAAATGGCTCACTTTACATTACTAGGGAATGATTTAGAGCAAATCTATCAAAAAGCAAAAGTGCTTACTCAAGACATTGAGATTTGAGTCATAACTATATTTAATTGAAACCTGAACTAGCAATAAGTAATCATATTATCCAATTCCTCTGTAACTCTTTATTATACATACAGTAGTAATGGACTAGCTATTTTTTTAATAAATTTTTTTAATGCGATTCCTTCTTACAGCACTCATTTTACTTTGTTCATTCAGCTTAAAAGGACAAATCATTTCTGAGAATGGAAATCTAATGGGCGAGTTCATTAACTATGAGCAAAACCTGATGCCTGCTGAAGACTCAGAGGGATTTTTAGTTCCTGATTCATTACAGCTCAAGCAATGGAAACGAATGATGGATTTATTTGTAGCTGAATCGTACTCACAAGCGGAAGATAGTTTAAGTACTCATTTCAGTAACTATGAAATGATTCTTTTAACAGACACATCATTCGTAAATAGAGAATATTACTTAATTAGAGAAAAAAATCCGCTTACTTTGGGCTGGGGATTATTTGTATCAGACCCTGATTACCAAAGAGATGCAATTGTTGCTGTCCCTCATCCTCTTCACGACTCTTATACTCCTCAACAAGGAGTAAACATGTTTCAGTATTTGGGTGCCCGTATACTAACAATGGCTGGTACACATCGTTGTTCCAATGATGAAGCTTCATATAGTGACGGAACTACCAAAGTTTGTAGTGATACAGATACTTCTGAAAAGTATAAAGTGTCTGATATGGCACATTACGATAGTTCTGCTTTTCAAATTGCACATGAATCTATTAAAGAACTCTCCACTGATGTATATGCAATTAATCTTCATGGCCATGCAAATTCTAGTTGTGAAGATGTCTTTCTTTCGAATGGTCGAGATGATGACCCAAAAACATCTTTAGAAACTGTTCGAGATAGTTTAATCGCTAATGGTGTTGATGCTGCAATGACTGGTGATGGTTCTTTATGTACACTAGCAGGAATAACCAATGTTCAGGGTAGATTTATAAATGGCTCCACAAATCCTGCCAATGACCAACCGATAAATAACACCGGTTTTTTCTTTCATGTTGAACAGAGTCAAAATATTAGGCGATCGCTTGGCGGACATAAAACGGTTATTAATGCCTTCGCACAGTTGATTCCACGGTCATTTACTACTATAACCATCCCTGAATATCCTTCTTTGACAATAAATGAATTGCATTCTAAACCAGATCCAACAGATGGTGATGCCAATAATAATGGGAGCATAGGAAGTATTTCCGATGAGTTTCTTGAAATCATAAATACTGCTGATACAACTATCTCCTTAGATAAATGGATTATTTCTGATAACAGTTCAGACAGGCACATAGTAGAATATGGTACAAATCTATTACCTGGTCAGCCTCTTCTCATTTTTGGACAAAACTCTTTTATTGGAGATTTTGGAGGATCAATTGTTCAAGCAGCCTCAACAAACACACTAAGCCTGAATGATACTGGAGATAAAATATCAATTAAAACACCTGCAAATGATATTATTACATTTTTAGAATATTCAGGTGATGTAACAAATGAGTCTATAACACTTAACCCAGATATAACTGGAAATAACTTGGTTGAACACTCTGTGGCTGATAGTGATGATAATTCCCTCTTCTCTCCAGGTACTAAAATTAATGGAGACCCATTTTTACCCTATGTTGAGATTTCTGGAGATGCGGGTTGGCGAATGATGTCGGTTCCTGTAGATAAAATGCCCATCACTGATTTAATTGCATTTACTCCTATTCAAGGATTTGGGGACGGACATCCTAAAAATTTCTTTACAAATTGGAATGGTACTGAATGGGAATCTCCGAATTCATTATCTGATTCGTTAGAAAACGGCCAGGGATTTATTCTGTATTTCTACGATAACAATAATGCAGAAAGCTCAGAATTGCCTATTAAATTGAGAGGAACTGGACTTACACCTAGCTCTGATGTTAATATTAATCTCCATAACAATGGTGATAAATGGAATTTGATTGGTAATCCTTTTAATAAGTCCATTGATTTCTCTGAAATCATTGTAAATGATGGGGCTCTTGCCAGTAATGTTGGGCAGATTTATAATCCTGAATCTCAATCCTATGTTACAACTACTTCCATTGGTGATTCTGTAGCTTCATGGCAAGGAATTATGCTGGAGAATTCTACCTCCACTAGCATTACTGTACCTTCTTCTTCGATGCTTGATAATGGAAATTTTTTAAAGCCATCAAGTAAAAAGTCTGGTTACATAGTTTTTTTAGTCAGCGATATGGATTCCGATGTTGAAGACCAATTGGTAGTTTATTTTTCTCAAGATTCAAACCTTGAATGGGACTCATTCGACGCGTTGGAATTACCGCCATTAAATTCTTCAGCTTTATCATTTTCCGTTATCAGTAAAAGATTGGATACAAAAGTATTGCAAACTCAATTTTCTATTCCAATGTTTTTATCTGAACCAATAGAAATTCCAATTCTGATAAAAACGTATGCTAATACGAAAAACCTGAAGCTACAAGTCACAAAAATTATAGGGGTATCTGATCAATTTAGTTTTTCAATAAAAAACTTAACTACTTTTGAGAAGGAAGCATTAGATAGAAATACTCCCTATTTGTTTAATACTTCTGATTCTATATTTACTGGACTTAGTTTAATTATCAAGCCATCAAACTTAGTTAGTAATGAGGATCTTGATTTAAAGCCTACTAGCTTTTTTGTCTCTCAAAACTATCCTAACCCATTCAACCCTGAAACTTTAATTAGTTATCAGCTTCCCAAAGATACATTTGTTTCAATAAAAGTTTATACCATTCAAGGCGCGTTAGTTTCTACTCTATTGAATAAAAAACAATCCTCTGGATTACATTCGGTTCGATTTGATGCTAGTGAACTAAGCTCTGGCATCTATCTTTATAAGGTTAATACATCTATTGGAACAATAACTAAAAGAATGCTACTGATTAAGTAGAATTGATTCTCAATAAAACCTTTAACTTTTTTTGTACCTTTAAAAAGTTATTAGTCAACTAATTATTGATCTTCTATGAGTTCCTCTCCAATCATCGGCGTAGTAATGGGCAGCGATAGCGACTGGCCATCAATGAAACAAGCAACTGATATTCTTGAACAATTTGGTGTTCCTTTTGAAAAAAAGGTTGTATCAGCACATCGAACTCCTGATGACATGGCAAACTATGGTAAAGAAGCCCGAGATAGAGGAATTAAAATAATAATTGCAGGAGCAGGGGGAGCAGCTCACCTACCTGGAATGTTAGCTAGCCATACCATACTACCAGTAATTGGTGTTCCCATTCAAACTTCTGCGCTAGGAGGTGTTGATAGTTTGTACTCTATTGTACAAATGCCAAATGGAATTCCTGTTGCAACCGTGGCCATTGGTAAAGCACAGAATGCTGGGTTACTCGCTCTTCGAATGCTTGGAATGGAAGACAAAGGTATTTCAATTCAACTAAAAGAATACCATGAAGGGATGGCGAATGAGTCAAGAAAGAAAACAGACAATCTTCTTTAATCATTATTGAATCCTATTTTACAATTCTAAATAGATCATAATAGTAAAATCGAGTTGGGTACTTTACCTTTTAAAAAAAAATGCGCTCTATTCAATGAAATATATATTCCTATTTCTTCTATTTTTTACCAGTTCAAACTTACACGCTCAAAATTCACTAACTGATTCAACTTCTAATCCTCTCAAAAATTTCGAATTCTTAGTGGGTGGAATTTGGGAAGGAAGTAATACTCAGCAATCTTTTGAATGGGGTGTTGGGGAAAAATCTATTGTCTCAAAACTATATTTTACTAATAAAGATTCTTTAAAATTAGTTGGAGAAATTACTTGGTTTTGGCATCCAGGGTTAAAATCAATAAAAGGTTTTGGCACTTCAATTGACATGGATATGGATTTCTTTGATTACACAACATCCTTTGAAGCACCGACTAAAATGATAAATACGTTTATGGCATACGGTGGCCATATTGATGGGTATCAACAACTTGAAACTCTTGAGTTCATTGATACAAATAAATATATATGGACTTACTACGAAAAAAAGGGATTAGAATTCAGTCCATCGTACAGTATAACCTTTCGAAGAAACCAATAACTTCCATTTACACTAATCCGTTATTTTCCTTTCTGTTAGATTGAGTTTGTACAAAAAGTGTTTTTAAATAAATAATTGGCTATACCATTTAATTAACGTACTTTTGCATTGGATTGGTAACGATAATCAGACTAAAGAATCAAATTTGAACTATAGCTCTGGGTTCTTAATCACTCCATTTTTTTTTAACCAGATTTAGTAGACATGAACATTTATGTAGGAAACCTTAGCTATGGGGTAACCGACGACAATTTACGAGAAGTTTTTGAGGCTTATGGAGAAGTAAGCTCTGCAAAAGTAATTACTGACAAATACTCTGGCCGATCAAAAGGTTTTGGTTTTGTTGAAATGGACAATGATGCCGAAGGCAACGCTGCAATTGAGCAGCTTGACGGTGCAGAAATTGATGGCCGTTCAGTTAAAGTGAACGAAGCTCGACCAAGAGAAGAGCGTCCGCCAAGAAGTGACAATTTCCGTGGTGGTGGTGGTGGTGGAAATCGCTACTAATCCCAAAAGGATTTAATTTTAAAAGCCTTTCAGTTACTGGAAGGCTTTTTTTTATTTCTAGAATCGAATAAAAAGTTACTTTCACAAAGTAACTTTTCAATCTTAACTTAGTAGTAGTACTAGTTAAATCAAGGGTTTTAACCCTTAAATGAATTAAAAAAGGAGAACCAACTATGATAATGACCACTACTAATAATCTTGAAGGCAAAGAAGTTAAAAAATACTTAGGTGTAGTTACAGGTGAAGCAATTTTAGGGGCAAATATTTTTAAAGATATTTTCGCTGGTATCCGTGACATCGTGGGTGGTAGGTCAGCTTCTTATGAAAAAGAGCTTCAAAATGCTCGAAGAATAGCATTCCAGGAACTTGAAGAAAAAGCAAATAGAGTAGGCGCAAATTCAATTATAGGCATCGATGTTGATTACGAAACGATTGGTGCTAATGGTAGCATGCTAATGGTTTCAGTTACTGGAACAGCAGTTTTTGCAGAATAAAAAAACCCTGCATATCATCGATATGCAGGGTTACTCCTACCCTCTCCTTTCTCTATTATCTCTCCGAGTTGTTTCAAGTTTGTCTCTCATCAAATCTCTGTATTGATACATTAATGTTCGATGATATCTTTTATTTATAAGCACATTTCTTCTAGAGCCTTTTAATCTGGTTATCTCAAATTCATGTTCAATTCTTTTTTGCTCGTCTAGTTGTCTATATAAAAACCCTAAATCTTGGTTATATCGAGTATTCTTTGAGTATATGCCACCTCTTCTCCCACTATATTGTTCTTGAGTATTCCTTTTGGAATAATAGGTAGTTCTCCAAGATCTCTTTTCAATCTCTTTTTCAGTTTGCCAAATTTCATATTCCATTGCTCTGATTATAGCCATCTTGGTTTTCCGAGCTAGAAATTCATCACCAACCATCAATGAATATGAAAACTGGTCTAGATTATCTTCAAATTTTTGAAGGGCTCTTAGCTGTGAATTATTCTGATTCTCTTCGTACCCATAATTTGAATATTGAACTGAGATATTTTGGGCACTAGAACTAGATTGTATAATTGTGAAAATAAAAATTGTAAGTATAAGCCTTTTCATAGCTCCTCCTATTTGTTTGAACTTGCTATCTAAATAACGAATCATATTCATTAAGCTTTCTAACATCTTGATGTGAGTATGATCCTATACTTATAGACATCGAAATGGAAATAGTAGAAATACTTCGACTAGGCTGTTAAATTTTAACGCTACTGACTTGTAAAGCAGATAATGTGTTATTATTCGTGTCTTATCGCATCTATTGGATCCAACTGAGAGGCTCTCCATGCTGGGTAAGTTCCAAATATTACTCCTACGAACATCGCAACTAAAAGAATTACAATAATAGTATTAAATCCTAGTGCTGCTCTAAAATTCATATCCGTTAACGAATTTACAATAGGAATGAAAGTGAATATTCCGATCATTCCAATAATCCATCCCGAAATACAACCGAAAAAAGAAATTGTAATAGATTCTGCCATAAACTGAAGCACTATGTCTTTCTTTTTTGCTCCAGTCGCTTTTCTAACACCAATTTCTTTGGTTCTTTCGGTAACTGAAATAAGCAGTACATTCATCACTCCAATTCCTCCAACAAGAACTGATATACCTGTTATTGCTCCCATAATTAATTTAAAAAGAAGAATACCTTTTGAAAATTGTTCAACTCTCATTCTATTTGAGATTATATTGAATCCAGCTGCTCCTTCCTCAAAATTGTTATCCAACCATGTTTTTAATTCCTCTTCGATCAATGGAATTTCTTCTGCGTTTTGTACCTTTAGGGTAATGGAAGGATATCCATCAATGAAACTTAAATATGCAGTTATAGGGATGAAAATTTTAGGAATATCATTTTCCTTTTCCTGAAGTACCCCAATTACTTTATGAACTTCACCTTTAATAAGTAGTTCCCTTCCAATTATCTCTGATGGATTTGTTGACCATTTACTAGCAAGTTGATGAGTTAACACCGCTACTTTTTCCTCATTAATAACATCATCAAGTGTGATATATCTACCTCCGTAAAGTGAATCTAAACTAAACTCTAGTCCTTTGTCCATATTACCTTGTAAGTATACAGCTGAAGTGGAGTCTCCATATACTGCCTCGATAGTTTCATTTCCAACAAATTCAACTAAAGCTTTATCTGAGTACATATCTGAGATAGTCTTAGCTTTGGTAAAATTAAATTTAGGAGGAGCATCTATTCTTACTCTTATGCCATCAACTACTTTAGTCTGGTTAGTTCTTACTGTTAGAATATTTAATGATGTTGTATCCCTAAGTTGCTCTCTACCAGCTTTTTCTAATCCATCACCTAAAGCTAAAATACCGACAAGAGCAGCAACTCCAATTATAATTCCAAGTGTAGATAGAAAAGTGTGCAGGGGATTTGCTCTAATATTTTGAAGAGCAATTAAAATAGACTGAATGAGATAATGCATAATCCCTCTGAATTAAATTTCAGGAGAGAGTTACGCTCAGTGCTAACTCAAGTTTCACCTTATTTTATTTCGATTTTATGAATGGTTGATTTCTCTTGAATTTCAAACTTTGCATCCTGCCATGAAGCTGGTCCAAATCGACCTCTAGCATTGTTTGAAAAACCATAATTCTCTTTAGGTATTCCTAATAAATTAGTGTCAAGTTTCCCATTCTTATTCTTATCATGATAAACAGCAATTGCATATTCACCAAAAGGTAAATCAGGAACTTCCCATTCAATCAGACTATTATCAACAGTTATAACTACAGCATATATAGGCTCTTTTGTATAACTATCTTCTGAGTTAAATACAGCGATTCTTACCTCTCCTTTTGATTCCTTTAGTCCTTCAACTTTTAAAGTAAATCTTGAAGATGCTTCAGTTATATAATCTGGGAGTTCTTGAGCTTTTATACTTCCTAGAGAAAATAAGGCAATGAATAGTATTAGTCGTTTCATGTATCTGATTACAATTCGTAAAAACTAAGCAGTTTTACATTCACACAAAAGTTAAGTTTCGCGAAGTAAAATCTTCTAACGTAAAGAATGTATAAATCATTCTATCTCACCCTAACTTAATACCATTATCCAATTTCTTATCTGGAACTGCTAGTACTACATGTCCATTTTTGTCATAGAAGCCAGTAACTAAACAATCAGACATCCATGGACCGATCTGTTTTTTAGGAAAATTAACAACTCCAATAATCTGCATTCCAATCAATTCTTCTTTTTTGTAGTGATGAGTTATCTGAGCTGATGATTTTTTAATGCCAATCTCTTCTCCGAAATCGATTAATAACTTATATGCTGGTTTTCGTGCTTCAGGAAAATCTTCAACTTCTAAAATAGTTCCAATTTTAAGTTCTACTTGTTCAAATTCCTGCCAAGTGATTTCTTTCATATTTAAAGATTTAGTTGCTAGACAATAAAAAACCCCGCAATCATTAGAAAGCGGGGTTTAGTACTTCGATGAATAGTGAAGTTCTTATCCAGTAACTGTTTTTACTGTTTTAATAATTCTAGCAGCAACTTTATATGGATCAGCATTAGAAGCTGGGCGTCTGTCTTCTAGATAACCACTCCAACCATGAGTAACTGTATAAACTGGGATCCGAATCGAAGCACCACGATCAGATACTCCATACGAGAAATCTGTTATAGATGCTGTTTCATGTTTACCCGTTAAACGTAGTTCATTATACGCACCGTAAACTGCAATATGCTCATCTACTACGCCTCTGAAAGCTTCACAAACTTTCTCAATTTTTTCTCGTGAACCAGCAGTACGAATATATTCATTTGAGAAATTAGCATGCATTCCAGAACCATTCCAATCAGTATCGCCAAGCGGTTTTGGATGGTATTCAATGTAAACACCATATTTTTCTGAAAGTCTTTCCATTAAATAGCGAGCTACCCAAATCTGATCTCCAGCTGATTGAGCTCCTTTTGCAAAAATTTGCCATTCCCACTGACCAGCAGCTACTTCACCGTTGGTTCCTTCAACATTTAATCCTGCTTCAAGGCATAGATCCAAATGCTCATCTTTAAATTCTCTTCCAAAAACATTTTGTCCACCAACACCACAGTAATATGGTCCTTGTGGTGGTGGAAAGCCACCTGCCGGGAATCCGATAGGAAGTTTAGTTTCTGGATCCATTAAGAAATACTCTTGCTCGAAACCGAACCAAAAATCATCATCTAAATCGTCAATAGTTGCTCTACCATTACTTACATGTGGAGTACCATCAGCATTTAAAACTTCTGTCATTACCAAAAATCCATTTGTAATTGCTGGATCTGGATATAATGCTATTGGTTTAAGTAAACAATCAGAACTACCGCCTTCAGCCTGCTCTGTTGAACTACCATCAAATGACCATTCTGGACAGTCTTCTAAATTTCCTGAAAAATCAGCTACTATTTTTGTTTTACTTCTAAGGCTTTGAGTAGGTTTGTATCCATCAAGCCAAATGTATTCTAGTTTAGACAACGACATGGTATGTAGTTTGGTTTGTTAGGTTAATACTAAAAATTGAATGTCAATATAATGTACTTTTGTATAAACACTCAATTAAATAAGAGAAATAAATATCAACATTTAAATAAAATAGGTTAAAAAGCGCTTACACTTTATAAATTAATTTAATAGTTCATCAATTTGACGGTCAACTTAATAAAATTAAGTTCTTTTTAGTTAGGCTTGGTATTTTTAGGGGAACTCAAATGCATTATCTTTATTTTGTATTTATCCACATTGAAGTACGAAAAAATCATCCATTTTGAGTCCAAATAAATTTAAAACATGGGTAGAAGCTACCCGACCTAAAACTCTAGCTGCTGCATTTACACCCGTATTAATAGGGGCTAGTATTTCATGGAATGATCAGGCTCTTTCTGTTACTAGTACAAGCATTGCTTTCCTTTGTGCATTCTTAATTCAGATTGGGACAAACTTTGCAAACGATTATTTCGACTTTGTAAAAGGAGCTGATACAGATGAAAGAATTGGATTTACAAGAGCTACTGCAGCAGGTTTGATTTCACCAAAAGCAATGCTTAATGCTACGATTATAAGTATGTCTCTTGCATTTCTTTTTGGTCTATATCTAGTCTGGATTGGAGGTTGGGTTATTTTAGTAATAGGATTGTTATCTCTTCTATTTGGAGTCCTTTATACAGGTGGACCTTATCCATTAGGTTATAATGGTTTAGGCGATATTTTTGTTTTTATATTCTTTGGAATTGTAGCAGTAATGGGAACCTATTACGTAAATGCACTAGAATGGTCTGAAGCGTCTTTCTGGGCATCACTTTCTGTAGGTGCTCTTTGTACTAATATCCTTGTTATAAATAATTTGAGAGATGTTGAACAAGATGCAAAAGTTGGAAAACGAACTCTAGGAGTTATGTTTGGTGATACAGTGTTAAGATGGGAGTATACATTTATGATACTTCTAGCATATGCTATCCCACCTCATTTCTATGTTCAACTAAATTATAGCATATGGATATTCCTGCCATTTCTAGTTCTTCCAATTGCAATCATGCATGCTTTTAAAGTTTGGACAGAAACTGATAAAAGGAATCTGAATAGTTTATTAGAAAATACAGCTCGTTTCATGGCACTATTTGGACTTCTTTTTACACTTGGGATAGTACTTGGCTAATGCTTCGTTACTTTAAATATAGAACTCCATTTAAAACGCCATTTCGTATAGCATTTGGAGAGTTTTCGCACCGTGAAGGTATTATTCTCACATATGAAGAACATGGAATAACCGCATTTGGTGAAGCGTCTCCACTTCCGGGTTTCTCGAATGAGAATCTAGAACAGGTTGAATCTGTTCTCATTCAAAACAAAAAGTTCTTAACCCAAGCTTTTATAGAAAATGATGAGAGCCAATTAATTAAAGTACTTGATCAAATTCACAACTTCCCATCACTTAGTTTTGGATTAGATTCTCTAAGCTTAGACCTTCAAGCAAAAAGAGATAAAAAATCTTTGAGCTCTTTTCTTTTCAATAAAGAAGCAAAAGCGATTGACTGCAATACTACCATTGGAACTCAATCTAAAGAAAAAGCAATTGAGAATATTCGAACAAAAATATTGGAAGGTTTTGATACAATTAAGATCAAAGTTGGTAGAGATTTTAAAACTGAACGCGAAATCCTTCGAGTTATTAGAAATGAGTTCCCAGAAATGAAAATTCGAATTGATGCCAATCAGGCTTGGGATGTTAATGATGCAATTCAAAACCTGAATTCTATTTCAAAACTAGATATTGAATACTGTGAACAACCAGTTCTTGCAAAGGATATAATTGGCTTAAAAAAAGTTACTATTCATACAGATATAAAAATTGCAGCCGATGAATCTCTCGGGAACAAAATTAGAGCTAAGCAAGTAATAGAACAGAATTGTTGTGATTTAGTAATTATTAAGCCTGCTCTTATTGGGCTTTTTGATAGTATAAACGTAACAAAAGAGCTTGCTGAAACTCATGATATGGAAGTTGTGTTTACAACTTTATTAGATGGAGTAATTGGAAGGAATATTACAGCAATTTATGCGTCTGGTTTGGGTTCAAATAAATATGCACATGGTTTGGCTACAGGCTCTTTATTGGGTGAACAAACCATAACAGAAAATATAGATCAGGGTGCTTATCATTTCTCAAATTCGGATGGCATCGGAATGTCAATCGATCAAACTTTATTAGAAGAAATCATCTGAAGTGTTTAAATCACGACTACATATTTTTGAATTTAAAAAAACCAATCCTGAATTGGTTTTTCTTACTTCACAGCATGGGATGTTTACCTACAGTGATCTTGAGCGATTTACGGCTTTTTTTCTGGATACAGTTGAACGAAAGTCAGATTCTTTAAAATGGCCCATAGCTTTTCTTTCAGAATCGTCTGATATGTTAATTTTTGCGATTGCCGCTTGTTGGAAATTAGGCATTCCATTTATACCGCTCGACCCAAAGCTTACTCAAAAAGAACTAGAAGCTCAAATTATCGAATTAAGTCCTAGCCTTATTTTCTGCGATACCAAAAATAGATCCAGACTTAAAGGCGATGATGTAATTCATATGGATGAGAATTTCTTTTTAAATGCCTTTACTTTTGATGTTCGAAATCTAAAACTACCTGAAGAATCAAAAATTAAAGATTCTGAAGTTTTTGGATATTTTTTCACATCAGGTACATCATCTAAACCAAAAATCGTACCTCTAAAAAGAAAACAGATGTTTGCAGCTGCAAAATCATCTGCTAAAAATTTTCGGCCAGACCCAAATCATTTTTGGTTGTTATGCATGCCATTAAATCATATTGGTGGAATCTCAATAATTTTAAGATCTCTGATTTATGGGAGCGCCATTTATCGAATGGATGTATTTCATGAAGTGATGGTAAAAGAATTTCTTGGTGAAAACACTCGCTTTCAAGCTGCCTCTTTTGTCCCAACGATGCTTCAACGCTTACTCAAAGATCCATTATTCAAAACCCACCGTGATTTTAAAGCAATCTTATTAGGAGGCGGTCCGACAACCACCACACTCCTTCAAAAAGCTGTTGAACGTGGAATACCAATTGTTTCTTCCTATGGAATGACAGAAACCTGTGCTCAAATTGCTGCCAATCCAACTCTTGCTCCATCTGGAACTTATATTCCGTTGAAAAGCGTAGGTAAACCATTCCCACCAAACGAGCTTCAAATCCGTGATGATAAAGGTAAAGTACTTGGGCGTAATCAATCTGGTACCATTTGGGTAAAAGGTCCACAAATTTTTGATGGATACTTTAACAAAGAAGACAATAAAGACCGGTTTGATAAAAAAGGATGGTTTAACACCGGTGATTACGGTCATAGAAATGGTTTTGATCAGATATTTATTGAATCGCGCCGAACAGATTTAATAATTACTGGTGGTGAAAATGTTAATCCAATTGAAGTAGAGCAAGCAATAGAAAAGCTTGCATCCATTAAGGAAGCTGTAGTAATTGGAATACCAGATGAAGAATGGGGACAAAGAATCACCGCATTTGTTACCCTTGCAAATGGAGAAACTCCTGAACTTCAAGATCTCAGAGATCAATTGAAAAATGATCTCGTTGATTTTAAGTTACCTAAAGAGCTACGTATAATAGAAGAGTTTCCAAGAACATCTACTGGTAAAGTAAAGAGAAGCGAGTTAATTCAAATAATAAAATAGATTTTATTATTTAGCTTCTATTATAAAATAGCTTCCAGAGTTATGAGGTGTTTCCGAAATTGACAGCTTTTTAATTCCCTTATCTCTTATGAGAATAGCATTCGTATTAAGAGCTTCACCATAATTAGTAAACTCAAATTCATTCTCCCCTATTAATGGAGAATAGTATCTTCTTAGATCGGTACCATTTGCATATGTATCATAATAATATGACAAATCTGCACACCCTAATTCTCTAAATGGATAATTGATATCTATTTCACCATCATTATTAATCTCTATTGAGAATGCAAGAGTATCATTTTTTAACTCAATTGTTTTGGTTTCAAATGAGTCATTCCCCTTACAATCAGGCCCAGTGATAGAATAGGTCCCATTAAAAACTTCTCTAATAGAATATATATGCTTTTCGCTAACAATATTTACATCTGTGACTGTCCATTCAATTTCTCCAGAATAAGCGTCGTATGAGTTAGCTCTGTTTGAACCCATTTGGTAATTAAAACTGAATGAAGAATCTTTTCCTATTGGAAAATAGTCCCAAACAATTTCATTTTGATACATCTCTATAACTTTCAAATCAGCGATACAAGCACCATTCAAGTTTGTATCAAAACAATCTGCACTTCCTACATTTCCCATGTACTTTATATACCCATCAACAATATACTCTTCAAGGTATCCATGACTAAAATGAATTTCTTTCAATCTGTCATTTAATTCAGTGACGTTAAAATAACCATTCAGGTCTGTTTTACCAGTTCTAACTAATATTTTTGTTCCATTTATAACGTCGTAAATCTTTATGTCAACATCTGGAACTGGTAAATTCATATAAACAATTGTACCAAAAATCCCGTCTTGTCCTTTCTTAGTCGGGAAAATACTAATAGGAATTTCTAGACTATCCTGTTCAACTGAGACATTTATTTGAACCTTTATAGTATCAGAATCATTATATAAAATACTTGCGATATACTCTCCCTCAACTAGATCATCAATTCTATACTTTCCATTTTGATCCGTAGAATCCCATTTATCTGAGATAATAATAAGAGCTTTATTTAATGGAATATTATTCTCGTCATTAGCTAATGTAATGGTCCCATAAACATCTACAAGTTTAGCTTGATCACTACTAAGTGTAGAGCAGGAACTTAATAAGGAAGCAAATAGTAGAATTATAACTATTCTATACATTGGTAAAACCAAGAGGTTTTGTATTCAAACAATTATTAATTATATACATAATAATCTTTCATATCAAATTAAAAGATGTTTTAAAGCTATTAGATTAGTTCTAGCTCAGGCCTACTCTTTTAAAAATAACATCCACATTTCGTGTATGATGTTTTAGATCAAAAGCATCATCAATCTCTTCCTGACTTAGTTTTGATCCGATATATTCATCACCTTCAACGATGGGCTTGAATGGTATCTGATTCTCCCAAGACTGCATAGCAAGTGGTTGAACCGCATCATATGCTTCTTCTCTTACAACACCTTTTTCGATCAATTTATTAAGTACTCTTTGAGAAAATACCAAACCGTGAGTCTTCCATATATTTGATTCCATATTTTCTTCAAACACTACAAGGTTTTCCATCACATTAGCAAACCTGCTTAGCATGTAATCTAAAAGAATAGTCGCATCTGGAAGAACAATTCGCTCAGCTGATGAATGAGATATGTCTCGTTCATGCCAAAGAGGTATGTTTTCAAATCCAGTTACCATATATCCTCGTAGTACTCGTGCGCATCCAGAAATATTTTCTGAACTAATTGGATTCCGCTTATGCGGCATAGATGAAGATCCCTTTTGCCCTTTTCGAAATGCCTCTTCAACTTCTCTAACTTCACTTCTTTGTAAATGGCGAACCTCAACAGCCATTTTCTCTAAGGATGACCCTATCAATGCAATAGTTGCTAAATAATACGCGTGTCTATCACGCTGTAGTGTCTGTGTTGAAATTGGCGCCGGAGTTAATCCCAGTTTTTCACAAGTATACTCTTCTACTTCAGGTGGGATATTAGCAAAAGTTCCTACTGAACCTGATAACTTTCCAAATTCTACATCAGCTGCAGCTCTTTCGAAACGTTCTAAATTTCTTTTCATCTCCGCATACCATAGCGCACATTTTAACCCAAAAGTAGTTGGCTCAGCATGAATACCATGTGTACGCCCCATCATTACTGTAAACTTATGAGCTTTTGCTTTTGCGGCCAATACAGAAATAATACGTTCTATATCAGATATAAGAAGTTTGTTTGCTTGCTTTAAGCGGACTCCCCATGCAGTATCTACAACGTCTGTAGAAGTAAGTCCATAATGAATCCACTTTTTCTCATCCCCAAGTGTCTCCGAAACTGCACGGGTAAATGCCACTACGTCGTGTCTTGTCTGAGCTTCAATTTCTTTAATTCTGTCTACATCAAAAGAGGCTTTTTCATAAAGCTTATCGACATCATCTATAGGAATAGTTCCAAGCTTAGCCCATGCCCAGCAAGCAGCTAACTCAACTTCAAGCCAAGCTTGAAATTGATTTTGTTCTGTCCAAATATTTGACATTTCGTCTCTAGCGTACCTTGATATCATGTGCTTTTTCTTCTTTGATGTGAGTTAATTCGCGCACAAAGATAAGACTTTGCGCAACATGATTTTAATAAAACCCCAGAATTATCCCCTTTTAATTACTTGTTTTCCTCATTTGTAAAAAAAATTAAATCAAACTAACAAGCGCTTCCATCTTCGTTTTATTAATAAAAAAGCGCTTTTGATTAATTAATTAATGTTAATAGTAATTAATAATTAATTTTTTATGTTTGATATTACTATTTACCTAATTATGTTTGTTGCGAGTAGATATTTCTCTCCTCACACTCACTCATTAACTAACCTTTTAATCAATGAAACTTCGTTATAAATTAATTCTATTCTTGTTAGCTCTCTTTGCCACCGATTCGGTTTCGGCTCAAGATCTTACAGCTGAAACAGTACAAAATAACCTTAACTATGTATGGACCATTATTGCAGCTTGCCTTGTCTTTTTTATGCAGGCAGGCTTTGCAATGGTTGAGGTTGGATTTACCAGAGCAAAAAATGCAGTAAACATTATCATGAAAAATATGATGGATGTTGGTGCTGGTAGCCTTGCCTTCTTTGTAGTTGGCTTTGGTATTATGTTCGGAACCTCAGCGACTGGCTGGATTGGAACCGATGGCTTTATGCTTATGGAAATTGGAGATTTTTCTATTGAATGGTCTTACACTTTCTTTTTCTTTCAAGCAGTTTTTGCAGCTACAGCTGCTACTATTGTATCAGGTGCTGTTGCCGAACGTACAGCATTTAATGCTTATTTAATATTTTCCATTGTAATCACAGCTTTTATATACCCGATATTTGGATCATGGGCATGGGGAAGTTTATTCAATGGTAGTGGATGGTTAGAAGGTCTTGGATTTATCGATTTTGCAGGCTCTACTGTTGTACACTCTGTTGGTGGCTGGGCTGCACTTGCTGGTGCTATTGTAGTAGGACCTCGAGTTGGTAAATATATTGACGGAAAACCACAAGTTATTAAGGGCCATAGTTTACCACTAGCCGCATTAGGCGTATTTATTCTTTGGTTAGGCTGGTTTGGTTTTAATGCTGGATCAACTACTACTGGAGATACATCAATTGCTCTTATTGCACTGAATACTTTTCTAGCAGCTGGTGCAGGTGCAACCGCTGCTATGATTATTAGCTGGATTTCAGGTGGTAAACCTGATGGTGCTGTTACGTTAAATGGTGTTCTTGCTGGTCTTGTAGGTATTACTGCTGGTTGTGCGAACTTAACACCAGGTTTTGCAATACTTGCAGGTGCTATTGCAGGTATCCTTGTTCATTATTCAATGATTTTAATCGACAAGAAAGTTGATGATGCAGTTGGTGCTGTTTCTGTACATGGAGTTTGTGGCGCATGGGGTACCCTTGCTGCTGGTTTATTCAATACTGGTGATATGTTTAATATGAGCATTATTGGTGTTCAATTAATTGGTATTGCAGCTGCATTCTTATGGACATTCCCTGTAAGCTATTTAGTATTTAAAGGGATTGATATGCTTCTTCCTCTTCGAGTAAATGGTCACCTCGAAGAAATGGGTCTTGACCTTCATGAACATGACGCTGAAGCTTATCCAGAATTTGAGCCTAAAGTAATCGGCTAATACTTCAACTTATTCTATAACTCTTACTCTATACCTTTCGGGAGAAGTTGATTCTTCTCCCGGTATAGAATTCACTCACAATAACTGTACTAAAGTCCTTTTTAGCACAGCCTTACACTCACTCAACTCAGGACAAAAAAATGAAAACATTAAATAAAATTACCTCATTGCTTGTACTCGCTGTAGTACTAGTATTTACATCAAGTGATGTAACTAAAGCACAGGAAGTAGAAGTTTCTACTGGTGTAGATTTATATAGCACTTACGTTTTCCGTGGTGTTGCGTACTCTGGCCCATCTTGGCAACCATCCATTGAACTTTCAACCGGAGGTTTTGCAATTGGTGCATGGGGTTCACAAGGTTATGACGGATTCCAAGAAATGGATTTATATGCTGGTTACAGCTTTGATTTTGGTCTTTATCTTGGATTAACTGATTATTATTACCCTGGTTCTTCTTTTGGAGATGGTGATAGTCATGCCATTGAAATAAACGCAGGTTATGAAATAGATAGTTTCTCACTTGCTGGTAATTATATCCTAACAGAAGCACCTAATGCAGGATCAGCAGGTGGTGACACTTATTTCGAACTTGGGTATTCATTATCAGAAGCTGATTTATTTATTGGTGCTGGTGATGGATGGCATTCATCCGATGGAGAATTTGCTCTAGTAAACATAGGAATTGGTACGAGTAAAGAAATTGTTATCTCAGATACCTTTAGTATTCCTGTTAGTGGAGCGGCTATATACAACCCTGATTCTGAACAATTCTATATTTTAGTAGGATTTTCTTTCTAATAAAGAATATTCCAATATGATCACTTGATCTATTTAACTAACAAGAAAGAGAGCCCCTTACTTAAAGGCTCTCTTTTTTATTGAATAGGAATTTTGAGTACGGTGCCTCTTTGAATGGTATCATTCAGCTCAACCTGATTAATGATTGCAACATCCAATGGCTCAATATTCATTGGTAAATTTGCTGGTAATAAGTCTGAAAAAGAAGCAGTTCTTTCTGCCCTTATTAAATTTAGACGGAATGGGACTACATTTAGAATTTCTGAGTCTGTTAGTTCTTCAAATCCATTTGAAATTGAAAAGAACTTATTTCTATAATCACCAAATTGAGATGTAGTTGTATAACTCAAAAACTGGTAAACATTTCCATTAAAAGAAACTGCTGATAAATCGATAGTTAAAGAAGTACCGTCTTCAGTTAGCGTAGTAGCTTCTGCCGAATATCCTGTATATCCATTTACTGTTTTTTCACCTTTCTCAACAGTAGTTATCCCTTCTTGATCTAGAAAAGCTTGCACAGCTTCAGCTGGGCTTTCGCTTCCTGAACTAATACTAAACTGAACAATCGCATCTTGTGCTTCATTAACCATAATGACAGCTGATGGCTGATTATATACGGCAAATTCATCAGGTACAGGAAACTGAAACGCTAAGTCAGGATGATAGAAATTGCCATTTCTTTCAAAACCTTCTCTAGGATTTTCTCCATACATCAACCCATCAACTTTACTTAGAAATTCTTCCCTATTGATAGTATTCATTTCATAACCTTGCTCTGCCCACCCAGCAGCCATTCTTGGAATATTCTCTTCTCTTTCACCTGGATCTGGATGTGATGATAGATGAGATGGGATACTTTGCCCTGCTTTCTCAGATATTCGTTTTAATGAAGTAAAGAATTCTCCACCTTCTGAAGCCATATAGCCATCCATAGCCGAGTATTCGACACCTAATCTATCTGATTCGCGTTCATCATCTCTACCGTAACTTAGAAATAACAATTGAGCTGTTTGTGAACTTAGCTGAAGTATACTTCCACCATCTAATCCAAATGATTCTCCAAGCACAGCCCCACCAATAATTGCGATTTGACCCAATTGTTGCTCCGCAGCTCTTTGAGAAGCGTGACGAGCTGCAACATGTCCAATCTCATGCCCTAAAACTACCATTAGTTGGGCTTCATTTTCTAAATGAGCTAGTAGACCTCGAGTCACATATACATACCCTCCTGGAAGGGCGAATGCATTAACAACAGGACTATTTAAAACCCGAAATGTAAACTCCGTATTTAAATACTCTTTTGGAGTATCATCACGACTAAAGTGACTTACTTCCAATAATTCTTGTCCTAGTCGGTCTACATAATTAGCCAGCTCTTCATCATCATATAATCCATATTGTGCTATGATTTCGCTGTCTGCTTCTCTACCAATTTGTAATTCCTGTTCCCAAGAATATCCATAAACACGTTTGTTTCCAGAAACAGGACTAACTTGAAGTGAGACGCAAGCTGTATTGAGAATAAGCGCTGCAATTAACAGATAGATATAAGATGTCAGTTTCATAGTATTGAATTCAGTATTCAGTCTTTATATTTAATTATTCTATTTTCAAACAATTCTAAAAAGCTAACAAACTTATGGAAGAATATTAACTTCTGGTGTTAAGCGAATTTCAAATTTTTGGTAAACGGAGTCTACAATTTCTATTGCAAGAGCCCATATTTCTTTCCCTGCCGCGTTACCATAATTGACTAATACTAATGCTTGTTTCGAATGCACACCTGCATCACCATTACGCTTTCCTTTCCAACCCGCTTGTTCAATCAACCAACCCGCTGGCACTTTTACTTGTCGCTCTGATACTGGATAACCTGACAAGTTTTTAAATTGTTTTTTTAGCTCATCGAACTGATAAACTGATATCACAGGATTTTTAAAAAAACTACCCGTATTCCCAATTTCATTAGGATCAGGGAGTTTGCTTTGACGGACTTCTATTACTGCATTGCTAACATCCTCTATAGATGGATTCGATACACCACGTTCTTTCAATCTCTGCTTTAAACTAGCATATTCAATATTAGGCTTTCCATGCTTTGATAGTTTTAGTCTAACATTGGTAATGATTGCTTTTCCTTTGAGTTCCTTTTTAAAAACACTATCTCGATATCCAAACTTGCATTCACTTTTTGAAAAAGATTTTATATCACCTTGGTTTATCAAAAATGCATCTAGACTTACAAAAACATCTTTCAATTCGACCCCATAAGCACCAATATTTTGAATTGGAGCGGCACCTACTGTACCAGGTATCAATGAAAGGTTTTCAATACCACCAAAACCTTTTTGAATACAATAAAGGACAATTTGGTGCCAATTCTCACCTGCTCCAAATTCAATAATAACATCGGACTTATCCTCTGAGATTATTTCAATTCCTTCAATCTTATTAAGAATTACAAGACCATTAAAATCATCTACAAAAAGTATATTACTCCCACCCCCAAGAACAAGAATAGGAAGTTCTTTATTTTCAGCAATTTCAAGGGCTTTTTCCAGTTCTTCAATCGAATGTATTTCAACAAAATATCGAGCATTAGCTTTAACACCCATAGTTGTGTATTTCGATAGATCGAACTGCTCTTTGATGGAGGTCATGATATTATGCTTATTTCGTAGAAGCCTTTTCTTTAGGTTCATCTACTTTTACTCTGACCTTTTTGATCCTATTATTTTGTACTGAATGAACAGTGAGTTCTAAATTATTGAATTGAACTCTTACGCCAACTGTCGGTAAACTTTCAGTTAGATGATAAATCAAACCACCTAGGGTTTCATATTCATCTCCTTCAGTTGTAAGCACACATTCAAGAATGTCCTCCATATCATCTAAGTCGATTTGTGCATCAAAGATATAAATACCACTTTTGAATCTAGTGAACATACTTATTTCTTCGCCTTCATCATCAACGATATCACCTACAATTTCTTCAAGAATATCATCCATCGTAACCAAACCTTCTGTTCCTCCATATTCATCTACCACTATAGCCATATGGGTTTTTTCTTTTTGGAAATCGCGAAGTAAATCATCCAATTTTTTAGTTGCGGGGATAAAAAGTGCTTTCCTCGAAACAGTTTTCCAGTTTAGTGTGGGCTCTTCTTCTTCAGTATTTAAATATGGAAGAACATCTTTAGCATAAATAACTCCAAGAATAGAATCTAAATCATTCTCATATAATGGCATTCTTGAAAAACTTAGATTTCTAATTGTTTGAATAACATCTTTCAAAGAATCATTTATTGAAACTCCAATAATATTCACTCGAGAAGTCATAATTTCACGAACTGTAGTAGTTCCAAATTCAATTACATTTTCAATAATTTCCCTTTCATCTTCTCTTATTGAACCCTCTTTTTCACTTACTTCCGCCATTGTCTTTATATCATCAGAAGTCATTTTATTTGTTGGCTTTGGAAGATATTTTTCTAGAGTGATTGCACTTTCGGCTAATGTTTTGGCTATAGGTTTTAATAAAATAAAGAGAGTATAAATAAAGCCGCTTATCCTACGTGAAACTTGTAAAGGATTATTTATAGCAATTATTTTTGGAGTGATTTCACTCATTATCAATATCACAAAAGTCAGAACAACTACTTCTATAGCATACACTATTAGGTCTGATAATCCTATAATAGTGAGCAAACTACCGGTTATTACAGCAGCCATTACTGAAGCCATAATATTTGAAAATGTATTTCCAATTAAGATTGTTGCGAGTAATCTTCTAGGTTTATCCAACATTAATATGATTCTATCATCCGCCGAATGAGAGTGTTCATCTTGTTTGAGATCTTCAAGTCGGTTAGCTAAAGAGAAAAAAGCAACTTCAGAGCCTGAGAAAACAGCCGAAAGTAATAATCCAAAAATCATGATTACCACTTGAATAGCGATTACAAATAAATCAATATCACCAGTATTCGTAATAATCCCGATTGTATTGGAAACAGTATCGAGTAAATAATCAGACTCGTTTATTAAAGCCAAAATAAAAATATCTCTTTTCGTTGAATGTACTGCGGCTATTAATTACCACAAAATAAAAAAGCGATGAGAACAAAAGTTTTCATCGCCTTAAATATAAGTCATTTGAAGTTAGAACGGTAAATCATCATCCATATCATCAAAATTACTACCAAGTTCTACATTACTAGACATTGGCTTGCCTTGATTACTACTTTTTTCAGGCTGAGATGGAGCTCCATCCCCCTGATTTCCGCCACCACTTCCTTTACTATCTAGCATAGTCATTTGAAGCGCTTTAACTTCTGTAGTGTACTTTTTTTGCCCCTGCTTATCTTCCCATTGGCGTGTTTGAAGCGGACCTTCAATATATACTAATGAACCTTTATTAAGATATTGTTGACAAATTTCCGCGAGTCTGCCCCATGCAACTACTCGGTGCCACTCTGTTTTTTCCTGGAACTCTCCGTTTCCATCTTTATAACGCTCGCTTGTTGCAATATTCAAGGTTGCAACTGCTGTGTTAGATTGTGTGTAACGGACTTCTGGGTCTTGGCCTAATCGACCGATTAGCATTACTTTATTTAGTGAACTCATTACGTATCCTGCTGTCTAATTAATGTTTGATTAAAAGGTAAGACTAATGCCAACATAATTCCTTACAAAATTTTTTCATTTTTTATTTCCATTAAGTATTACTTAATGAATTATTTGCAAAGATTTTTCTTCAACCGACTTAAACATTCTTGAGAGCGAATGAATAAATACTGAGTGTTTCACTGTGCTTTAATTTATGATTCAGTAATCTTGAATTACAGCTTATTTAAAAAATCTATCCTTCTTCTCTTTTTACTAGTACAACTTGCTGTAAATCTGCCGATCTAATTTTATTAAAGAATTCTTTAATTTCGTTATAATCTTCTGGTTTAATCGTTTTTTCCATTATTGCGAAATATCTCTTGTAAATAATCTTTTGATCATTTACTACCTCAAAGATAGCTTTAAATTCACCGAATGAATGTTTGTATTCTACATTAACTGGTGACGCTTCTATTACGAACCCGCTTGGAGTTTCAATAACAATTGAGTCAGACTCTACGAAAGTATATGGTAATAACAATGGCTGCTTTCTATTTTCATAATCAGATAATGTAAAAACCCATCTATTCATTTTGTTGACAGGTATATAAAGCCTTTTACTTGACGATTGAGCATAGTTATTTAGCTGAGCTTTAAATGAATATGAAGCATATTCATCTATTTCAGATACTTTACTGAAATCATATTCTAGAACTTTAGATTCATCAACCTCTAAAGATTTTTCTAGCCAATCAAGACGCTCTTTCTCTGAAACTGGCATTAAATCATATAGCAAATCATCTTGCAAAATTCCTTCACTTTTAACTATAGCATTTACCTCAGTCATACCAGATTCATCTACTACTAATTTCAAAAAACGATCACTGTTATTCACTAAATATTCATTTTCAGGTGTTTCAATAACCTCGCCTCCTTCTGGAGTAATTAGTAATGCAAATTTTCCAGCATTCCCAGCACCAATATGATTTGGTGGAAGGTATTTACTAGTACATTCTAGCCAAACCACATCTCCATTTTTAAGAGTAACCCTAATTATTACATGATTAAATTGATTACTTGGAAAATCAACTTCCATATTGGCCTCGTTTACTCCATTCTTAATGAGAACCGATTCAGCTTTTATTCCTACATATTCTAATGCAGCATGCATATAATTAGTAAGTGCTTTACAATCACCATAACTGTTACTAAATACATAATCTGCAGAAAAAGGTCTCCAGCCTCCAATTCCCAATTGAATACTAACGTACCTTGTTTTCTCTTGAAGGTAAGAGAACAATATTCTCACTTTAGTTTCCTCTGAATCAACACCAGCTAATAAAGCATCTATTTCTTTTTTAGCTTCTGCAGGTAATTCACGAGTATCCTTCCCTAATTCGTAATACCATAAACCAAAATCCTTCCAAGTTGAGGAATTTCCTTTAGAATTATCCATTTCAAATGTACCAGGAGCAATCAAAATATGTGGTAAAAGGTCACTTGAACTTGGACCAAAAGACTCCCTAGATACAGGAAATTTCATAGCAATATCCCAAGAATAGCTTATACCTTTTTCAAGGAGTTTTTGTTCTGGTTCCACTTCGATATTCTTATTGAAATATCTTACTCCACTATTTTGCCTATCTATCAAAGTAAACCTAGCCGATTCAACACTTTGGCCAAAATTTTGAGGACGCCAATCAGGAAGGTTTAGTAACCCAGTGTAAGTTTGTTCATACTCTACTTCAATGGTATATGGAAAAGTACTATATGGGAGTTCTAATACTTTTATCCGAACATCTGAAAGAAAAGTTGAACCCCATGACGTACTATAATCTTGGGCATCATTCAATGAATATGATCGAACTATATTCCCTTCATTATTAATTATATTAGCCTTTAAATAATTTATTGTTTTGAACTCACCATAATCAAGTACAACTGTTGCTAAATCTTTATCATCCTTATCATAAATCGTAGTTGCTTCTTTTACTGTATAAATTGCTTTCGATGGATCGATTACATCTAAAGTTATATCGCTTGCTCTTATGGTTGAACTTGCACCTAAAGTGAGTAAAAGATTATTCTTTGAATAATCTTCATATGCTAGATCAATTGTAGTATTTGTTGATGTGCATCCTAGAATTAATAAAAAAAGTAATGAACCATATATTTTTTTCATCTAAATAGATTTTTTTAGAACTAAGTTTTGTGAAAGCATCTCTACCATCATATCATACATTTCTTTTAAAGCTTCATATTCAGAAGATTGAAATCTCATTTTCTTTATTTTATAAACATAATTCATAGAAATCTGATTTCCACTTGATTGTATTATCCTCCTAAATTCACCCATATTTTCAGGTAACTTAAATAACACTGGCGTAGGTTTTTCATCAATAACCCATCCATCTGGGATAGTAATGTTTAATACAATACTCTCAGAGAATTCGTAATTGTAATCGATTGGGAAGGTCCTTTCATCTAGTTTAAATGGATTTTCAGTTATACCACCAACTAGCATAGGATTAAAATAAATAATATTGCTTGAGCTTTGATGTTGATTACTGAAATTTGCAGAGAATTCGAATGCTTCATCCAGTTTATCTTTTGATATCCAGACACTATCAACCTTCATACTTGATCCAATTGGTATGTTTAGAATTTCTTCTTCAACACTTTTCTCTAAATCACTAAGATCAAGAGTATTCCTCCTATTAAAGGCGTAAAAGCCTTTATTATTTGAACTCAAGGAACCATTAAATCCTTCTTCTGAAAAATTGACATTTATCATACTTAGTGTACTGTTTGATATCCTATTGATAATAGGAACCCATAATTCCTGATTTTGATAAATAAGCAGACCCTCTCCGTTTAGCACTTCAGAAGGAAGTAAGTTATAAGGTCTATTTTCATTTTTAGCATCTAATAGATAATAAATACCGTCAAACTCTACATATGCGATTGTATGGTTAAATTGACTTGAGAGTGGAAACAACCTTATTAATTCCCCATTAAATCTAGTACTTAAAATTAAAGGATGAGCTTCTAACCCCGCCTCTCTAAGCATTTGAATAAGTATCAAGTTTATTGATGTACCATTTCCTGTACCTTCTTCAAAAACTTTCTCTAAATCATCAAAAGCCCACAATCCATAACTATCATTCCATTGCATTACCTCTGAAACATAATTATAGATTCCAACCATTTTATCGAGATTACTTTCAGCACCATCAGTAGCTTTAGAAACTGCCTCGGTTAAAAATGAACTGTTTCTTAACCTACTCCCAAAATCTTCGTCCTTAAGAATATCATTTATTAAACCTATCCAACTTCCTAAATATAATTCTGGTCTTTCATTTGGAAATTTTATGGATTGCAATTGAAATCTAATATGAGAGAGGTAATCCATACTAGCTTTCATATATGGTACATTTCCTATCGCTCGTAAATCTTTCATTACATAATGATACTCAGTACCAATAAACTCTATTCTTTGTAAACCACCCGCATTACTGTTTCTTAATGTAAAATAACCTTGATAGGGTTTTTGATCACTAACATAAAAACTATCGTACCCTCTAGTTACGGTTAAAAAGTTAAACATTTCTGGTATTCTAGCCGTGTATTCACTCCAAATTACAGGAATATCATCCTGAAATAACCAATCTGGAAAGTCTAAGGGGTTATTTGAATATACTTCGTATTCATATTCGATAATGCTACCCTTTTTTAGTCCAGGGATTGTGAACTTAATCTGTGAACGTCGGTCAGATACCTCTTCTTCAAAACGATCTCTTCTTCCAACAGATTCCTTAATTATTTCTCCATCTTCATTAAGGGTATGTGATTCGGCTTTTATATTTCTTATTTCTTGTGGCGAGTTCGAATCATCGTTTCTAAATGGAATGGAGATATCCCCTTCATTAAGTCCTTGATCAGTTACTATTTTAACCCGCGAATTCATATAGTAAGTGCAACAAACAAGCATAAAAAAAAGAGGGTGAGCGAGCAAGGTGTTATTTTATTTATCCACCACGACAAATAAAGCGAACATGACCTATTGCC